>Ga0209127_100019_pt1 | contig 483496 bp, 443 predicted proteins | sample LakSupMetagenome_FD_187469 | JGI IMG/M metagenome (GOLD analysis project Ga0209127, IMG submission 187469) | Freshwater microbial communities from Lake Superior, Canada - Sta WM archaea (SPAdes) (version 2) | ecosystem: Environmental > Aquatic > Freshwater > Lake | place: Lake Superior, Canada... | reverse complement strand
CGCTGTCGTCGTTGCCGAGCCGGAACCCGCTGAATACGTCAAGATCTGCGACGTCTACGGCGCTGGCTACTTCTACATCCCGGGCACCGAGACCTGCCTGCGCGTCGGCGGTTACATCCGTTATGACGCTGGCTTCGGCGACGTCGGCTCGTTCGATGGCGCTCGCGCCAACGACCGCCTCACCGGCAAGGACCAGGGCACCTGGTGGAAGCGCGGCCGCTTCGCGCTGAAGACCTGGACCGGTCAGGAGACCGAGCTCGGCACCCTGAAGACCTACACCGAGACCCGCTTCAACTTCGGCAACTCGCAGAACTACGGCTCCAACAGCACGGCCAGCAGCTTCTCGCTGAACTTCGCCTGGATCCAGCTCGGTGGCCTGCGCGTCGGTAAGGATGAATCGGCCTTCAACACCTTCATCGGTTACGCCGGCAACGTCATCAACGATACGCTGGTTCCTTACGGCGACTTCGACACCAACCTGATCAGCTACACCTTCGATGCCGGCAACGGCCTCTCGGCGATCGTGTCGTTCGAACAGGGTTCGGGTGGCGAATCGCGCATCCGTCGCCCCGGCGACACCTGGGTTATCGACAACAACACCATCGACAGCTACGTCCCGCACGTGGTTGGCGGCGTGAAGTACACCGCTGGCTGGGGTGCGATCACCGGCGTCGTTGCTTACAACAGCAACTATGAAGAGTGGGCTGGCAAGGTTCGCTTGGATGTGAAGGCGACCGACCAGATCGACCTGTTCATCATGGGCGGCTACGGCACCGACGACAATATCGACCGCAGCTTCTACAAGCAGTGGGGCGGCAACTGGGCTGTGTGGGGCGGTGGCACCTACAAGTTCAACGAGAAGACCTCGTTCAACGCTCAGATTTCGTATGACGACGCCAAGAACCTCGGCGTGGCTGCAAACATCGCGCACCAGCTGGTTCCGGGCTTCACCGTCACGGCCGAAGTCGACTACCTGAACGAAGGCAACTTCGGCAAGCCGGACTACACCGGCAGCTGGACCAACGCCAACAAGAAGAACAGCGTCGGCGGCCTCATCCGCTTCCAGCGCGACTTCTAAGAACAGTCCCTACGGACTTTCTGAAAACCCGGCGGGCAACCGCCGGGTTTTTTCTTTTTTCCTTCGTCATGCCGTTCCAGCGATCAGCAGCCAGTGCTTGCGCGGTTCGGTCGGTCGCTGTAGCCAGAACGCGAAACACCATCCGGGGCCTCTCCATGCCAAAACATCCTCCGCTGTCACCGATCGTCGCGGCGCTGCCGGCGACAGTGCCCTTCGTCGGCCCGGAGGCGCAGGAGCGCGACCGCGGCAAACCGTTCCGGGCTCGCCTCGGCGCCAACGAAAGCAGCTTCGGCCCGTCGCCGCGCGTCGTCGAGCGCATGAAGGCGATCGCCGGCGAGATGTGGATGTATTGCGACCCCGACAATCACGACCTGAAGCTCGCCGCGGCGGCGCATCTCGGCATCTCGGCCGACAACGTCGTGGTCGGCGAAGGCATTGACGGGCTGCTCGGCCTGGTGACGCGCATGTATGCCGGGCCGGACTTGGCGGTCGTAACCTCGCTCGGCGCCTACCCGACCTTCAACTTCCATGTCGCCGGCACCGGCGGGCGGCTGGTCACCGTTCCTTATGAGAAGGATCGCGAGAGCCTCGACGGGCTGCTGGCGGCGGTAAAGCGCGAAAACGCGCCGCTGGTCTATCTCTCCAATCCCGACAACCCGATGGGGAGCTGGTGGGAGGCGGCGGACATCAACCGCTTCATGGAGGCCCTGCCCGCAACCACCATGCTGGTGCTGGACGAAGCCTATGGCGAGCTCGGCCCTGCCTCGGCACTGCCTGCGGTCGACGTCAGCCGGCCTAACCTCATCCGCATGCGCACTTTCTCCAAGGCTTACGGGCTGGCCGGCATACGGCTTGGCTACGCCTTCGGCGAAGCCGGAGTGATCAGCGACTTCGAGAAGATCCGCAACCACTATGGCGTCAGCCGCATGGCGCAGGAGGCCGGCGTCACAGCGCTGGCCGACCAGGACTGGCTGCGGGCCGTGGTGGGCAAGGTCGAGGCGGGGCGCAAGCGAATCGCGACAATCGCCCGCGACAACGGTCTTACTCCCCTGCCCTCGGCCACCAATTTCGTCACGGTCGACTGCGGCCGCGACGGCGCCTTCGCGGCAAAAATCATGCAATCGCTGCTGTCGCGCGACGTCTTCATCCGCAAGCCGATGGCGCAGGGGCTGGATCGCTGCATCCGCATCAGTGTCGGCCTCGATCATGAGCTCGACATACTGGCCGAGGAACTGCCGGGCGCGGTTGCGGCGGCCCGAGGCAACTAGGCGCGACACCCAGCGCAGCCTACTCAATAGAATAGCCTATCGCGCGGAACCGGTATGCTCAGGCGCGCCTGGGCTTCGGCGCCGTCAAACCGCATGACCGCAACATCCAGCGGCGGCCGTCGCTGCGCAGGTCGGTGAGGCTGAGCGGCTCGACATCGATGTGGCGGAAGCCGGCAAGCGGCGCCTGCAGCACATGCAGGATCGCGGCGCGGACGACCGTGGCGTGGGTGATAGCGACCGTATGACCTGGCTGGGCGACAAGGCTGTCGAGCAAATCCGAGACGCGGGCCGCGACAGCCGAGAAAGGCTCCCCTTCCGGCGGTGACGTGTCGGGATCGGTCAGCCAGCCCTGCGCCGCTTCCAGGGCCACCCGCTCGACCGCCTCGAAGGCGAGGCCGGCCCAGCCGCCATAGTGCTGGTCGCGCAGCGCCGGCGTTTCCACTGCGTCCAGCCCCAATGCTTCCGCCGTCTGGCGCGCGCGCCGGGCTGGAGCGGTGAGGAACCTATCCGCCGGATCGACAAGCCTGGCCAGGCGCGCCGCGGCGGTCACGGCCTTCGGCTCAAGCGGCTCGTCGGACGGGAAAAAGCCGCGCCGGCTGGCCGCGCTGGCGCCGCAGCAGATCAAGGTAAGACGTACGAGCATCAGGCAAGCATCTGGAATCACGGCCCCAACTGCCGGCAGGCTAGCACAAGTCCAGCGCGCGGCGGCGCCACGCGGCTCGACATGGCTGGGGAGGAAATTGCCCGCAAGGCTTGCGGGTCCGGCGATCAGCTTTCAAACTGCCCGGCGAATCCGCAGCGTCCTGGTCAATAGGATGCGATTTCACCAATCCGTCGATTTTCTGCCTGCGACGGAGATTTGCAAGGCTCTTGTAATCCGGCCGCCATACTGAGCCGCGATGACAGATCGAGCCCGAGAAGGACAGCATGCAGGCGACATACTTCAATCCGCGGAGCATGATCTACGGGCTTCTCTCCGTCATTCTCTGGCCAGTCATCTTCACCGCCAGCATGATCGGCTCGTATTTCGCTTTCGAAAGCGACCATCCGATCCTGTGGTTCAACGTCGTCTACCTCACCAGCATCGCCGTCATCGCGCTTTTCGAGCGTTTGATGCCTTATGAGCGGAGCTGGCTGGAGCCGGATGGCGAGACGTTCAACAATGTCGCCCACACCACGGTGACCAAGGGGCTGACGCAGATCGCCGCCGCCATCACCACCTCGTTTCCGCTTCTGTTCGCGACCATCGCGCAACCGGCGCTGCACCCTTCCTATTCGCTGTGGCCAAGCGAAGCGCCGATGTTCGTGCAAGCCGTTCTCGGCCTGGTGATCGCCGAATTCGGGCTCTATTTCGCGCATCGGCTGAGCCACGAACGCCTGACGCTGTGGCGGTTCCATGCGCTGCACCACAGCGTGGAGCGGCTGTGGGTGCTCAACACCGGGCGATTCCACTTCGTCGATTCGCTGTTCAAGATGCTGCTTGGCCAGTTGCCGCTCTATCTTCTGGGCGCGCCGCTGCCGGTGTTTCTGTGGCTGGGCGCGGTCTCGGTGTTCATCGGCCTGCTCACCCATTGCAACATCGACATGCGCACCGGCCTGCTCGACCGGATCTTCACCACGCCGCGCATCCATCGCTGGCACCATTCGCGCGACCTGCGCGAAGGCAACACCAATTATTGCGAGAACATCGTGATATGGGACCAGGTGTTCGGCACCTATCTCAACCCGCCGCGCCCATCCTCGACCGACATCGGCATCAGCGGAACCATCGACAAGAGCTTCCTCGGCCAGATCGTGCAGCCCTTCTCCAAGGCCGGCATGCGGCGGATCATGGGCAAGGCTCCGCGCGAAAGCGACAGGAGCGTCCCAAAAAGCCAGGAACAGCCGGAGCGGCAGGAAGCCTAGGATGCATCCTGCTTGAGCGCGGACACCGCCATCTCGCTGTCGCGGATGTGTTCGTTGGCGTCGGGCTGGCGTTGCACCAGAAGGATGAACAAAAGATCGGTGAGCGCCAATTGCGCGTCGCGGGCCGAAATGGCGGAGGAGCGCACGCCATCGTCGTCGCCGACTGAATAGAGCACGACATCGGCGATGCGGCTGAGCGGATTGTTTTTCAGCGATGTCATGACGATGACCGCGGCGCCGCGGGCCTTGGCCAGTTCGGCGATACGCAGCGTCTCGATGCTGGCGCCGGAATGCGAAAGCGCGAAGAGAACATCATTGCGCCCAAGCGAGGAGGCGCTGGCGAGCTGCACATGGCTGTCGCTGTCGTGCAGGACGTTGCGGCCCAGCTTCATCAGCTTGATGGCGAAATCGCGCGCCACCAGCGCCGAGGCGCTGACGCCGGCAAGATGGATGCGCCCGGCCTTGTCCAGCCGGTCGAGCACCTCGCCGATGGTCTGCTCGCTGTTGACCGACATGCTCTGCTGCATGGAGGCGAGCTTGGAGGCGACCAGCTTCTGCAGGACGGTCATATAGCCGTCGCCGCGCTCGATCGAGCCATGCACCATGCCGGCCGGCGCGTGCCATTGCTTGGCCTTGGCCTCGCTGACGGCGAGCTTCAATTGCTGATAGCTGGAATAACCCAGCTTCTGCGAGAACTTGACGACGCTGGACTGGCTGCGGCCGGTCTGCTCGGCCAGCGCCGCGGACGACAATTGCAGCATCTCGTCGGGATTATCGACGATGAACTGGCCGATCTGCCGATCGGCCGGCGCCATGGTGTCGAGCGTGGCGTGGATCTTCTTGAGAACCGACATAGAGCCTGCTTCTTTGCCAATCGGGCAAGGAATAGAATATTCCAACGCAGGTTGACAGGGAAGAATATCCCGGTCAACTCTCGCCATGGTACCGCCAGTTCAACAGCTGCCGGAATGGACCCTGAACCATGGACAGATTGCGCATTGTCGGCGGGCAGCGACTGCAAGGCGCGGTCGCCATTTCCGGTGCCAAGAATGCGGCGCTGCCGCAGATCGCGGCATCGCTGCTCAGCCCCTCCCCGCTGGAACTGACCAACCTGCCGGCGGTCAGCGACGTGGACAACATGCTGAATGTGATTGCCCAGCATGGCGCCCAGATCAGCCGTTCGGCCCAGGCGGTGACGATCGACACCAGTGCGGCCGCTTCCAGGGAGACGACATACGACACGGTGCGCAAGATGCGCGCCACCGTGCTGGTGCTGGGGCCACTGCTCGCCCGCTTCGGCCAGGCGCAGGTATCGCTTCCCGGCGGTTGCGCCATCGGCGCGCGGCCGGTGGACATGCATATCAAGGCACTCGCACAATTGGGCGCCGACATCGGCATCAAGGGCGGGTCGATCGTGGCCAACGCGCCGGACGGCCTGACCGGCGCACGCATCGTGCTCGGCTCGCCCTCGGTCGGCGCCACCGAGACGGCGATGATGGCGGCAACGGCCGCCAAGGGCGAGACCGAGATCGTCAATGCCGCACGCGAGCCGGAAGTGGCCGACCTCGCCGCCTGCCTTGGCGCCATGGGCGCCACCATCGAGGGCGCCGGCACGCACCGCATACTCGTGCAAGGCGATACGCGCTGGCGCGCCGCCAGCCATCACACCATTCCCGACCGCATCGAGGCCGGCACCTATGCGATCGCGGCGGCCATCACCGGCGGACAGCTGGAACTGACGCATGCGCGGCTGGAGCACCTCGCCTCGGTGGTGCAGATCCTGGAGGCGACCGGCGTCAGCGTGTGGCCCGGCGACCGTGGCCTGATCGTCTCGCGCGACGGGCCGCTGCGTTCCGTCGACGTCACCACCGAGCCCTATCCCGGCTTTCCGACCGACCTGCAGGCGCAGTTCATGGCGCTGATGTGCTGCGCGCCGGGCGCCTCACTGCTGCGCGAAACGGTATTCGAAAACCGCTTCATGCACGTGCCGGAACTGATGCGGCTGGGCGCCAACATCACCTTGCAGGGAACCTCGGCGCTGGTGCGCGGCGGCAACCCGCTGCGCGGGGCGCAGGTGATGGCAACCGATTTGCGCGCCTCGGTTTCGCTGGTGCTGGCGGCGCTGGTGGCCGAGGGCGAAAGCGTGGTCAACCGCGTCTACCACCTCGACCGCGGCTATGAGAGCCTCGACCGCAAGCTGCGCATGTGCGGCGCGACGATCGAGCGGTTCCGCGAATGAGCGCCGCGCCGCATTTCTATCTCGGCGTCGACGGCGGCGGCACCGGCTGCCGCGCCCGCATCGAGGACGAAGGCGGCACGGTGCTCGGCCAGGGCCTGTCCGGACCGGCGACGACGCGGCTTGGCATCGAAGCCGCATGGGCCTCGATCGCGCGCGCCTTCGGGGCGGCCGCCGAGGAGGCCGGCTTCGGCCGGGCCGAACTCAAGCACACCTTCGCCGGCATCGGCCTGGCCGGCATCGGCCGCAAGGGCGCGCTGGAGGCGCTGCGGGCGATCGAGCATCCCTTTCTCGGCATCGACTTCACCAGCGATGGCATGGGCGCCTGCCTTGGCGCCCATTCGGGCCTCGACGGCGCCATTGTCATCGCCGGCACGGGCTCGATCGGGCTGGGTTTTGTCGGGGACCGCAATCTGCGCGTCGGCGGCTACGGTTTTCCAATCTCGGACGAAGGCAGCGGCGCCGACCTAGGACTGAAGGCAGTGCAACTGGCGCTGCGCGCCCAGGACGGCCGCCATGACCGCTCCGCCCTGCTCTCGGAAATCATGCAGCGTTTTCAAGACGATCCGATGGAGGCGGTGGCCTGGATGGATCGCGCCACGGCGACCGATTACGCGGCCCTCGCCCCGACCGTGATGCGCCATGCCGACCAGGGCGACGCGGCGGGACGGCGCATCGTGCAGGCGGCGGCCGAGCAGATCGACACGCTGGTGCGCACGCTGTTCGACAAGGGAGCGCCGCGCGTCACCTTGTTAGGCGGATTGGCCAGCCCGCTGGAACCGTGGCTGGCGCCTGATGTGCGCCGGCGGCTGAAACCGGCCGATGGCGACGCGGTGTCGGGCGCCATCATCCTGGCACGGCGGGCCGGTAGCCGGATGGCGAATTGCCCGCCTTGAGGTGGTTTGGAATATTTAATTCCATCCTATATTGACACAAAGGAATAATGCATTCTAAAAAGTTAACGGGATACTACCGGACCGGTATCGATGCGGTCCAAACGGGAATGCGCAGGTGAAGATCGTGTCCGAACAAGGCCTGATAGCGGAGCTGGAGCGACTGGTTTCCGAGGATCGGAACCCGCGCACCATGGACATGGACCTGTTGCCGACGGTCGAATTGCTGCGCAGGATCAACGACGAGGACCAGGGCGTCGCCGGCGCGGTCGCCAAGGTGATCCCTGAGATCGCCGCCGCCGTCGACCGCATCGCCGCCGCCTTCCGGAAGGGCGGCCGCCTGATCTATATGGGCGCCGGCACCAGCGGCCGCATCGGCGTGCTCGACGCCTCCGAATGTCCGCCGACCTTCCGCGTGCCGCCGACCATGGTGGTCGGGCTGATCGCCGGCGGCTATGACGCGCTTTTGAAGGCGACCGAGGGTGCGGAAGACAGCCAGGCCAAGGGCGCCGAGGCGCTGGCCGAGATCGGGCTGACCGCGAAGGACGTGGTGGTCGGCATCGCGGCCAGCGGGCGCACGCCCTATGTCATCGGCGGGCTGAACCACGCCAGGAAGATCGGCGCCACCACGGTGGCGCTGTCCTGCAACCCGCAATCGACGATTGCCGATATCGCCGAGATTGCCATTTCGCCCGTGGTCGGCCCGGAAGCGCTGACCGGGTCGACGCGGATGAAATCCGGCACCGCCGAGAAGCTGGTGCTGAACATGCTGACCACGGCCAGCATGGTGAAGATCGGCAAGACCTATCAGAACCTGATGGTCGACCTGAAGGCGTCGAACAGGAAGCTGGTGGCGCGCGCGGCGCGCATCGTCATGCAGGCGACCGAGTGTACGCTGGAGGAGGCTGAAGCGGCACTTGCCAAGACCCATAACGACGTGAAGCTGGCCATCCTGATCACAATGACGGGGATGAACCTCGCCGAGGCGCGGATTGCGCTGGAAGGTGCTAACGGCTTCCTGCGAAAAGCGATCGAACACGGCGGGCCTGCCGCGATGTGAGGCTGTCGGCATCGATCCGGACTTGGACAAAGAAGACCATTTCGACCAAGAAGAACATAAAGGGAGGATGAAATGACCAGTCAATTCAAGCGCCTGCTCGGCCTGACCGCGGCCATCGTGCTCGGCGCCACCGCATTTGCCGGCACCGCCGACGCGGCCAAGCTGCGCATGGCCTGGGCGCAGGATGCCACCGGCCTCGACCCGCACAAGCAGACAGCCTTTTCCTCGCTGCGTCTTTTGGAACTCATCTATGAGCCGCTGGTGCGCCTCGATGCGGAACTCAAGATCGTGCCCGGCATCGCCAAGAGCTGGGCCTTCTCCGCCGATGGCAAGGAACTGACCTTCAAGCTCGACCCCAAGGCGAAATTCCAGAACGGCGCAGCGGTCACTCCGGCCGACGTCAAGGCCTCGTTCGAGCGCATCCTCGACGAGAAGACGGGGGCGGCCAACCGCGCCAACTATCTGTCGATCGCCAGCATCGAGACGCCGGACGCGGAAACCGTCACCTTCAAGCTGTCGCAGCCGGACGCGCCGATCCTGACCGCGATGACCGACACCAATTCCTCGATCGTTCCGGCGGCCGACATCGCCGCCGGCACCATCGGCACCAAGGCCGTCGGCTCCGGCCCGTTCAAGCTGGAGCGCTGGGACCCGAATTCCAAGGAAATACTCACCGCCAACAAGGACTGGGCCGGCGGAGCGACCGGCGTCGAGGGCATCGAGATCAGCGTTCTGCCCGACGAAACCGCCATCCTGGCGGCGATGCGCACCGGGCAGATCGACTTCGCGCTGCTCAACGACCCGCTGATCGCCACGCTGGTGCCGAAGGAGCCGAAGCTGCAGCTGAACCGCGCGCCGGTGCTTGCCTATCACGTGTTGCAATTGAACCCGGCGCGCAAGCCGATGAACGAGCTGGCGGTGCGCCAGGCCATTTCCTGCGCCGTCGACCGGCAGGCAGTGCTCGACACCGCCTCGCTTGGCGAAGGCAAGGTGACCGGCCCGCTGACCATGCCGTTCTTCGCCTCCGATCCGAACACGCTGTTCTGCTACAAGCGCGACGTGGAGAAGGCGAAGAAGCTGATGGCGGATGCCGGCATGACCGGCGGTTTCACCGCCACGGTCATCGCCGCCACCGGCGAGCCGCCGACGGCGGCGGCCGAGGCGCAGGTGCTGCAGGCGCAGCTCGCCGAGATCGGCGTCAAGCTGGACATCAAGATGATGGAGCTGAACGTCTATGTCGACACCTGGCTGAAGGGCGATTTCGACATGGCGATCGCGCTGAATGGCGGCCGGCCTGATCCATATACGATGTACAACCGCTACTGGACCAAGAACGGCAACCTGCAAAAGGTCTCGAACTTCGCCGACGACACGCTGGACGCGCTTCTGCAGAAGGGCCGCGTCGAGACCGATCCGGAAAAGCGCAAGGCGATCTTCGCCGATTTCGACAAGGAGCTCGCCGAAAAATCGCCCTGGGTGTGGCTCTACACCTCCTATGGCTATACGGCGCAGCAGAAGAACGTGCAGGGCTTCGTGCCGATGCCGACGGGCTCGCTGGCCAGCCTCGGCAAGGTGACCGTCGGGCAATGACGCGGACGGCCTTACCTTTCCTTCAACCGGGAGGGTAAGGCGCCTCGCCTGACCGAAACCCGCACATCCCGACACCCCGCACATCCCGACACAAGGGCACGTCGCGTGAACTATCTGATACGGCGCCTTGCGGCCTTCCCCCTCGTGCTGATCGGGGTTTCGATCGTCGTCTTCATCGCCATCCGTCTCGTGCCGGGCGATGCCATCACCGCGATGCTGGGCACCGAGGCCGGCCTTTTGACGCCGCAGCAGCGCTCGTCGCTCGCTGCCTATTTCGGCATCGACCAACCCTGGCCGGTGCAATACTGGCGCTGGTTCACCGGCCTGTTTTCGGGCGATCTCGGCATTTCCGTCACCTATGGCAAGCCGGTGCTGGCGGTGATCCTCGAGCGTTTCCCGCTGACGCTGGAACTGGCGCTGCTGTCGATGCTGATCGCGCTGGCGATCGGCGTGCCGGCCGGCGTCTTCGCCGCCACCCGCAACGAGCGGCCGGCGGACCTTGGCGTGCGCGTCGCCGCCATGATCGGCCAGTCGACGCCGAGCTTCGTCGTCGGGCTGGTGCTGATCTACATCCTGTCCGCGGGTTTCGGCGTTTTGCCGACGATGGGCGCCTTCACCCCGCTCTGGCAGGATCCGCTGCAGAATCTCGGCCAGATGATCCTGCCTGCGGTCACGCTGGGCTGCGCCTTCGCCGCATCGGTGACGCGGGTGTCGCGCTCGGCCATGCTCGACGTGCTGAGCGACGACTATGTGCGCACGGCGCGGGCCAAGGGCGCGCCGGAACGCAGCGTCATCTGGCGGCACGCGCTGCCCAACGCGCTGGTGCCGGTGGTGACGCTGAGCGGCATCGAATTCGGTTACCTGCTGGGCGGCGCCGTCATCGTCGAGCAGATCTACGCGCTGCCCGGCCTTGGCCGCATGGTGCTGGAAGCGATTTTGCAGCGCGACTACGCGCTGGTGCAGGGCTCGGTGCTGTTCATCGCCCTCAACTTCATGATCGTGAACCTCCTGGTCGACCTCGCCTATGTGGCGCTCGACCCGCGCATTCGCCTGGAAGGCCGGTGATGGGCATGGTCAGAGCCATCTTCGCGCATCCCAGCGGCCGCATCGGCGGCGCGATCGTGCTGGTCTATGTTGTCATCGCGCTGTTCGGCGCCTTCGGCCTGACCCCGCACGATCCGCTGATGCAATACCGCATCGACCGGCTGCACGGGCCGTCTCCCTCCTACTGGATGGGCACCGACCTGTTCGGCCGCGACGTGGCGAGCCGGCTGATGAAGGGAGTGGGCCAATCCTTCACCGTGGCCTTCTTCTCGGTCGCGGCGGCCGCGCTCTCCGGCACGGTGCTCGGCCTCACCGCCGCCTGGTACGGCAAACGCTGGGACACGGTGATGATGCGGCTGATGGACGTGCTGCTGGCTTTCCCCGCAATCCTGTTGGCTCTCTTGGTGGTGACGATCATCGGACCCGGCACCTGGACCAGCGTGGTGGCGATCAGCATCGTCTACACGCCGATCTTCACACGCGTGGTGCGCGGCCCGGCGCTTTCGCTGAAAACCCGCGACTTCGTCGACGCCGCGCGCACCTTCGGCTCCAGCCGTTTCTACATCCTGACCCGCCACCTGCTGCTCAACCTCGTGGCGCCGCTCACCGTGCAGGTGACGCTGGCGCTCGCCTGGGCATTGCTGACGGAGGCGGGCCTGAGCTTCCTCGGCCTCGGCACCCAGCCACCGGCCGCCTCGCTCGGCCTGATGTTGAGCGACAGCCGCAATTTGATGGAACAGGCGCCGTGGCTGCTGGCATTCCCGGCACTGGCCATCATGCTCTCCATCCTGGGCTTCAATCTGCTCGGCGACGCGCTGCGCGACATCCTCGACCCGAAGACGAGGAGGGCGTGAGATGAAACCCATTCTCTCCGTCCGCGACCTGCATGTCAGCTTTGGCCGAGCGCCCGATGCCAAGGAAGTCGTGCATGGCGTGAGCTTCGAGGTTGGCGTCGGCGAGGTGCTGGCGATCGTCGGCGAAAGCGGCTCGGGCAAATCGGTCACCGCGCTGTCGACCAACCGGCTGATCGATTATGCCGGCGGCCGCATCACCAGCGGCACCATCGAGCTGCTGCGCGCCGACGGCACGGTCACCGACATCGGCAGCGCCAGCACGCAGGAACTGACGAAAATCCGCGGCGCCGAAATCGGCGTGATCTTCCAGGAGCCGATGACCTCGCTGAACCCGGTGCTGAGCATCGGCGCGCAGGTGGAAGAAGCGTTCCGGCTGCATCGCGGCCTGACCGGCAGACAAGCCAAAGCGGCGGCGCGCGAGGCACTGGAGCGGGTGCGCATCCCCGATGCGGAGCGGCGCCTGTCGGCCACGCCCGACCAGCTTTCCGGCGGCATGCTGCAGCGGGTGATGATCGCCATGGCGCTGGCCTGCAACCCGCGCCTTTTGATCGCCGACGAGCCGACGACGGCACTCGACGTGACGGTGCAGGCGCAGATCATGGCGCTGCTGGCCGAGCTTCGGCGCGAGACCGGCATGTCGATGATCTTCATCAGCCACGACATCGGCCTGGTGGCCGGCATCGCCGACCGCGTGATGGTGATGCAGGACGGCCACGCGGTCGAACAGGGCGAGCTCGGCCAGATCCTCGACCATCCGCAGCATCCCTATACCAAACATCTTTTGCATGCCGTGCCGCACTTTTCCGGCGGCGACGCGGCACGGACGGACACCATCCGCGCGCAGGCGGACGAGATGCGGCCGACGGTGGCCAAACCGACGCTCGCGGTGGACGATCTCGTCGTGCGTTATCCCTTGAAGAGCGGCTGGCTGAGCCGGCCTTTCGGCGCGGTTCACGCGGTGGATGGCGTCGGCTTCGACCTTTTGCCCGGCGAAACGCTGGCGATCGTTGGCGAAAGCGGCTCGGGCAAGTCGACCACGGCGCGCGCCGTGCTTGGTCTCGTGGCGCCGACGCGCGGCGCGTTCTCGGTCGACGCACATGCGGCGCGGCCCGGACAAAGCCGGCTGCCGGTGCAGATGGTGTTCCAGAACCCCTATGCCTCGCTCAACCCGCGCCTCAGCATCGAGCAGATACTGGGCGAGCCGGTGATCGCCGCCGGCCAGCGCATCGACGCCACTGTGCGCGCCAGGATGACGGCGCTGCTCGCGCGCGTCGGGCTGCCGCAGGACAGCCTGGCGCGTTATCCGCACCAGTTTTCCGGCGGCCAGCGCCAGCGACTGTGCATCGCGCGCGCGCTGATGCTCAACCCCTCGGTGGTGGTGCTGGACGAGGCTGTCTCCGCGCTCGACGTTTCGGTACAGGCACGCGTGCTGGAACTTCTGGTCGACCTGCAGCGCGAATACGGCCTTGCCTATCTATTCATTTCGCACGACATGGCGGTGGTGGAACGTATCGCGCACCGGGTTGCCGTGATGTTTGCCGGCCAGATCGTCGAGATCGGCGAGGCGAAATCGGTGCTGTCCGATCCGCAGCATCCCTACACGAAAAAGCTGATCGGCGCGGTGCCGACCATCGCGCGGCGGCGCCAGCATTTCGAGCTCGATACAAGGCAGGTGCCCTCGCTGGTCAGGCCGCTCGGTTTCGAGCCGCCGCCGGCGACATGGCGCGAATATGGGCGCGACCACAAGGTGCGTGCGGAGGCCTGAAGGGGAACAACAAGGAATGGCCAGCGACGATTTCCGCCAGCGTTTCGACCGTGCCTTTGCCCCGCTGCAGGGGGCGATCGAAGCCGGCCGCATCCCCGGCGGCGTGCTGGGCCTGGCGACGCGCGACGGCCAGCGGCTGACCCGCGCCATCGGGCTGGCGCAACGCGTGCCGGGCGAGCGGCCGATGCGGGAGGACAGCTGGTTCGACCTCGCCTCGCTTACCAAGGTGATCTTCACGACGCCGCGCATCCTGGCGCTGGCCGAGGCAGGCGCGATCGATCTTGATGCGCCCTTGACCACGGCCCTGCCGGACCTGCGCCAATACGATGCCGATGCCTGGGAACGGCAGGTGACGTTCCGCCAGTGCCTCGGCCACCAGACGCCGTTCCCCGCCGTCGCGCCGATCTACACCTATGGCCGCGACCCCGATTTGTTGCGCACCTTCGTGCTGCAACGCGAATGGCGCCGGCTGGACGAGCCGGTCTATTCCGACATCAATTTTATTCTTCTCGGGCTCGCCATGGAGCGGCTGTCCGGCAAGACGATCCGCGCCATGGACGCGGGGCCGGGTTTCGCGTTCTTTGCCGAACCGGAGCGATCGGCGGCGACGGAGGACTGCACCTGGCGCCACCGGGTTTTGAGTGGCGAGGTGCATGACGACAATTGTTCCGCCCTGCAAGGCGCCGGCCATGCCGGGCTGTTCGGCACGGCCGGTTCGGTGCTCGACTTCGCGCAAGGCCTGCTCGACGGCAGCGGCGCCTCGGCAAGCGCCGTCGCGCTGATGCGGAAACCGCTGTCGGCCAGGCGCACACATGGCTGGGAACACGCTTATGCCGGCTGGTCGGGTGGCGATGGTTGCAGTGCCGGCACGATCGGCCATACCGGCTTCACCGGCACCGGGCTGTGGATCGACTTCGACGCAGGCCACGCCTGGACCTTGCTCACCAACCGCATTCACCCGACCCGCCATTTCGACAGCGGCATTGTCGATCTTCGCCGCCAGGTCGGCGACCTCTTGAACGGAGCAGAACCATGAACCCCATCTGGTCGGTCGGGCTGATGACCGGCACCGTGCTCGACGGCAATATCGACGTCGCGCTGTTGAAGACCGACGGCGAACGCATCGAGACTTTCGGGGCCTATGCGCTGGTGCCCTACGACGCCCCCATTCGCCCCATGCTGGAGGAAGCGCAGGCTGCAGCCCGCGTCTGGAATTTCGAGGGGCCGGAACCGGCGATCTTCGCCGAGGCCGAGGCCGCATTGACCCGCGCGCAATCGGCGGCGGTGAAAAAGGTGGTGGAAGAGGCCGGCATGACGATGGCCGAGATCGGCGTCGTCGGCTTCCACGGCCAGACCGTGCTGCATCGCGGCCCGCAGAAGGGCCGGCCTGGCGACACGCGCCAGCTCGGCGACGGCGCGCTGATGCAATCCATTCTCGGCACAAAAGTGGTCTACGACTTCCGCACCGCCGACATCCGCGCCGGGGGCCAGGGCGCGCCGCTGGCGGCGGTCTATCACGCGGCGCTGCTTGGTACGGCCGGCGCGCACGGTGACAGCGCCATCCTCAACCTGGGCGGCGTCGGCAACGTCACCTGGTGGGACGGCAAGGGCGACATCGTCGCCTTCGACACCGGCCCGGCGAACGCCCCGATCAACGACTTCATCAAGGCGCGGGGCTTGGGCGAAATGGATCGCGACGGCGCCCTTGGCGCCGCCGGCAAGGTGGACGAGGCGCGGCTGGCGAAGCTGCTGGAGCACCCCTATCTCGCGGCGCCCTTCCCGAAATCGCTCGACCGCTTCGACTTCACCGCGGCAATGGCCGACGGTTTGAGCGATGAGGACGGCGCCGCCCTGCTCACGGCGTTCAGCGCTTCCTGCGTCGGCAAGGCGCTCGACCTTTTGCCGCGGCGGCCGAAGACGCTGTTCGTGTCGGGCGGCGGCCGCCACAACCCGACATTCATGGCGATGCTGACCAGCCGCGCCGGCGTCGATGCGGTTTCCGCCGACAAGCTCGGCTGGCGCGGCGATGCCGTGGAGGCCGAGTGTTTCGCCTTCCTGGCGGTGCGCGCGCTGCGCGGCCTGCCGATCAGCTTCCCCAGCACCACCGGCGTGCCGAAGCCGATGACCGGCGGACGCATCGCGGGGTGACAGGCGGCCTCGCCTCCCCACTCGCGGGGCGGCGGGTCAGCCTTCTTCGCCGACCCGCAAACTCTTCGCCAAAAAGGTCCGCGTGCGGCCTTTCGGGAAATCCGGCAGGGTTCCGAAGGGCTGATAACCCTGGCGCTGATAGACCTTCAGCGCGGTCGGATTGAAGGTATCGATATAGGCACCGTGGCAGCCGCGCGCGGTGGCCTCGTCCTCGGCCGCCTGCAGCATCCTTGCCGCCATGTTCTGGCCGCGCAGGCTCTCGTCCACCCAGAGCCACTGCACGTAGAGCCAACCCCAGGCGGTGTAGCCGGAGATGCCGGCGGCCAGCCTGCTCTTGTCATCGCGAACCAGCACCGCCAGCGCGCGCCGCTCCGCCGGGCCGACATCCTGAACGTTGAACGCCGCGAGGCTGTCGCCAACGACGGCGAGCACCACGGGGTCGGGGGTCTCGGTGACTTCGATCTTCATGCGGTGCCTTCCAGTCCCTGCCTTACCGGCAAAGCCGATCCGGGACTTGGTGTAGCGGCCTTCGCCGGCCGCTTCAACGGCGCGGCGGTGCTGTTGGCATCGATCGGGCCGATGCCTGCGAAGATCGCGAATAGGCGGACAGGTCCTCCCCCTCAAAGCCGATTGCGCAGCAAGGTCGCGACCACGAAGAGCGCGCCGACCGAGGAGGTGATGATGCCGATCGGCAGTTCCTGCGGCGGCAGCAAGGTGCGGGCCAGGAGATCGCTGGCCAGGAGCAGGACGGCGCCGAAAACCGCGCAGGCAATGACCAGCCGCAGATGGAGCTGTCCGGCGAAACGGCGCGCCAGATGCGGGATCATCAGGCCGACAAAGCCGATGACGCCGGCGACCGAGACGAGGATGGCGGTGGAGAAGGCGGCCGCCAGGAAGGTGAAGGTCCTGAAGCGGGCGACCGGAACGCCGAGGCTTTCGGCGGTGTTCTCGCCGGCCAGGAACGCGTCGAGCCAGCGATGGTAGCGCAGCGCGAAGGCCAGGATGACGGTGGCGCCGAGAAGCGCCAGGCCGATATTGCTCCAGCGGGCGAGACCGAGCCCGCCCATGGTCCAAAACAGCACGGAATGGGCGGCGCGCTGGTCGCCGGCGAAGACCAGGTAATTGGTCAGCGCCGTGAACAGGAACGAGACGGCGAGGCCGGCGAGGATCAGCCGTTCCGGCCCCTGGCCGCGAATGCGGGCGACAAGCAAGAGCACGACGATCGCGGTGAGGATGCCGCCGGCGAAGGCGGCAAGCGGCAAGGTCCAGATGCCGAGCCGGTCGCCGAAGACGGTGATGACCGAAACCGCGCCGGCGGCCGCGCCTGACGACAGGCCGAACAGGAACGGGTCGGCCAGATCGTTGCGCGTCACCGTCTGCAACAGCGCGCCGACGACGCCGAGGCCAGCGCCGACGCAGATGGCGAGGATCGCCCTCGGCAATCTCAAGTCGACGACGATCTTCTCGACCGGCACCGAAACGGCGGCCGCGTCGAGGCCGACGGCGCGCGCAAGTGCCGCGATCACGTCTCCCAACGGAATGACCGTCGAGCCATAGGCGATCGACAGCAGCGCCAGCAGGACAATCAGTGCCGCGCCAATACCGATCGCCGCGCCGTAGGACCTCGTCACGTTCAGAAAGCCTCCGGGTGCATGGCCTTGGCGATCTTGTCGATGGCTTCGATGTTGGCCGGCCCGGGCGTCAGCTCCGCATAACGAAGGGCGACGAAGCGGTTGTTCTTGACCGCGTCCGTTTCCTTCATGGCCGGGTGGCTTTTAAGAAAATCAATCAGCTTCCGGTAGCCGGCCGCATCCTGGTAGTCGAGCAGGACCAGGAATTCCGGGTTCCTGGCGGCGACCGTCTCCCAGTCGGTGTTGCCCCAGCTGGTCTGCATGTCAGCCATGATGTTGGTGCCGCCGGCGGCCTCGATCATCGCGGTCGGAATGGCGAATTTGCCGGCGGTGAAAGGCTTGTCCTCGCCGGAATCGTAGAGGAAGACGCGCGTGCCGCTGCGGTTGCCGACCTTGGCGGTGATAGTGCCAAGCCTTTCCTTCCAGCCGGCGACCAGGGCGTTCGCCTTCTCTTCCTTGCCGAAAATCTTGCCGAGTTTCTCGACGTCGCCAAACAACAGGTCCATCGACGCCGCCGGGCGGTTCTTGTCGACGTGGATACAGCTTTCGGTGAGAAGCAGCGTCTTGATGCCGTGCGGGGCCAGCGTATCAGGCGTCACCTCGCCGCCGGGCTTCATGCCGTAATACCAGCCGGCGAAGAAGAAATCGGGCTCGACCGCGAGCAGGTTTTCCAGCGTCGGATACTTCGGCGCGAGTTCCGGGATCGCGCCCTGGGCGGCCTTGAACGCGGCATCGACCTTGTACCAGCCGGTGATGCCGGTCAGGCCGACGATCTCGGGCTGCAGCCCCAGCGCGAAGGCCATTTCAGACATGTTGAGATCGTTGATGACCGCGCGCTTGGGCGGCGCGTCGAAAGTCAGCGGAACGCCGCAATTGTCGACGGTGACCGGGAAGGCAAAAGCCGCCGATGCAAACAGCGAGAGGGCAAGACCAAGCGCAAGACGTTTCATGGGAACTCCGTTGGGATTGTTCAGCGGGAAAGGCGGATCGGAACGTCGAAGACCGTCAGTTCGCGGTCCCGTTCTTCCGGATGGGGGAACCGCAACACGTCGATCGAAAAGACCTCGCGCACCAGAGCGGGCGTCAGCGTCTCGACCGGCGAGCCGAGCGCGCGCAACCGCGCCTTGTCCATGACGGCGACATGGGTGGCAAAGGGCGCGACCAGCGGCAGGTCGTGCAAGACGGTGACGACGGCGATGCCCAGCCTGGCAACGAATTCGAGCAATTCGCCGCGCGCGCGGGGGTCGAGGTGATTGGTCGGCTCGTCGAGGAACAGCACGGTCGGCCGCTGCGCGATGGCGCGGGCAAGCTGGGCGCGCTGGCGCTCGCCGCCGGAGAGTGAGCCCATGGCGCGCGCTTGCAGCGGCAGCAGGCCGGTCTGACCAAGCGCATCGACAACGATGTCGCGCTCGTCCGCCTGGCCATGCAGGCTGGCATGCGGGATGCGACCGAGCCCGACATAGTCGAGGACGGACAGGCGTGGGTCCGGCTGGTCGGACTGGCCGACGACGGCGATCCTGCGCGCCCGCTCGGCCATCGACAGCCGGTCGAGCCGTTGGCCCTCGAGGCTGACCGTGCCCCGGCTCGGGCGCAGCATGCCGCACAGCATGCGCAAAAGCGTCGTCTTGCCGGCGCCGTTGGGGCCGATGATGGCGAGCCTTTCACCGGCTGCCAGGTCGATGCCGACTTCCTCGACGAGGCTGACGCCGGTTTCAGGCCGGTAACAAAGGCCGCGGGCCTGAAGAACCGGCCCGTTCATGGCAGAACGTCCGATGCGACGCGTGAGGTGCGTGGCGAGACCGACGCGGCCGCCGCGCGGCATACGCGTTTGCGTCGAAGAGCAGCAATACCTTCCACCGATCTCTCTTTCGATCAGGCGCGGAAGGATGGCCGGGATGACGGCAGACGCCGCCCTCTAAGCTTCCTCCCGGCACACCCCGTCCGGTCAACTCGTTGCGATGGCAGGTCTCCTGGCTCGCGGGTCTCGGCTCGGTCCTGCCTTCCCGGCCTGTCGGCCAGTGGCGTATTTCGGACTTTGCTACCGCTTACAGTTGCGGGGGCAGCCATGGCCTCGGCCCGAAGAGCCTCACCATGTTCCCTTTTCACCCCGGACCTTTCGATTCGGGGAACCATCGTCGGGCACCCTATTGGGGCGGCCGCCGCGTGGCAATGGCCATTCATGCTCGCCCGCGGAGCCGGCGGCGGGCCGATCGCCGGGCGGCGTATAACGAACGCGCGGGCGGTGGCAGTCGCAGTCGATATGGCTCCGGGCGGTGAACAGTTTGCGCAGCGAAGCGATGATCATGCCGCCTGCCCTTCCCAGTTCGGGAACGGATCGGACATGTCGCGCCACAGCTCCGGCGCGAAGACCGGACAATCGACGAGGCAGGCATCGAGCTCGGCCCGGATATGGACCTCGTTCATGGGATTGCAGCCGATGAAGACCAGTTCCTGGCGGCGGTCGCCCCACATTGGATCGAGATAGGGCAGCATGGCGTCCCGCCATTCATTGCTGTCGGGCCAGCGGTTGCGGGGAACTGCGGCCCACCACAGGCCGCGCCTGCCGGTTTTGACCAGCGCGCCGGCCTGGCTCAGTTCGCCGACATGGCTTGGCCGCGTCGCCAGCCAGAAAAAACCCTTGGCGCGCACCACGCCCGGCCACGGCCGGCTGACGAATGCCTTCAGCTTCATTGGATCGAAGGGGCGGCGCTCGCGATAGACAAAGGAGCGGATGCCGTATTCCTCGGTCTCGGGCATGTGGTCCTTGAAGCCGTTCAGCTCCTTGAACCAGAGCGGGTGCTGTTCGGCGCGTTCGAAATCGAAGCGGCCGGTGTCGAGCACCTTGCCGAGCGGGACGCGGCCGAAATCCGCCTCGATCAGTTCGGCCTCGGGGTTGAGCGCACGGACGATCTTGCGCGCCAGTTCGCGATCGGGCGCGGCGCAGGCCGAGACCTTGTTGAGCACGACGACATCGGCGAATTCGATCTGCTCGACCAGCAGATCGACCAGAGCGCGCTCGTCGGATGCGCCGAGCGAAGCGCCGCGATCGCGCAGGAAGTCGGCGGAGGAATAGTCTCGCAACAGGTTTGCCGCGTCGACCACGGTGACCATGGTGTCGAGGCGGCAGACGTCGGACAGGCTGGCGCCCGTCTCGTCGCGGAATTCGAAGGTGGAGGCGACGGGCAGCGGCTCCGAAACGCCAGTGGATTCGATCAGCAGATAGTCGAACCGCCCCTGCTCGGCGAGCTGGCGCACCTCCTTCAACAGATCGTCGCGCAGCGTGCAGCAGATGCAACCATTGGTCATCTCAACCAGCTGCTCGTTGGTGCGCGACAGGTTGGCGCCGCCGTCGCGGACGAGCGCGGCATCGATGTTGACCTCGCTCATGTCGTTGACGATGACTGCGACGCGGCGGCCCTCGCGGTTGTGCAGGATGTGGTTGAGAAGCGTCGTCTTGCCCGCCCCCAGGAAGCCGGAGAGCACGGTGACGGGAAGGCGGTTTGGACTGGGTTGGGGCATGGCTGCTTTCCGGGGATGACGATGAGGTCTGCGGCGGGTGAGGCAAAGGGTGCGGACGGGCCGTGTCGTCACGTCCGGCATCGGTGCCCGCCTTGGCGAGGTAGTTTTGTTATAACGTAACATATTTTGAAAAGGCAAGCCTCGGTTTGAAATCTCCTGTGTCGGCGGAATTGTCGTGCGGGTCTTCGGCACGGCCCGCGCGACATGACGTCGGCAATTGCGTGTGCGCAACTGTCGGTCAGGCCTTCGGGGTGAATGTCGCTAGCAGCCCGCGCAACTGCTCGACCGATTTCAGCATGTCCTGATCCGACAGCGCGCCGAAGCCCAGGACAAAACCCTGCTTGCGGGGCGTGCCCTCGTAGAAGGCGGAAAGCGGCACCAGGGTCAGGCCGAGCTTTTCGCCCGCCCTTGCCAAAGCCTGGTCGTCGATCCCTCGGAGAGTGTTTTCGTCCAGTTCCACGATGACATGCTGGCCGCATTCGCTGTTTGACACTTTCAGCCAGGCGGACAGATTGTTTTCGAGCAGCTCTACGAAACGCGCGCGACGAAGCGAATAATGTCGCCGCATCTTGCGCAGATGGCGGGTGAAATGACCGCGTTCCATGAAGCGGGCAAGCGCCAGCTGGCTTGCGGCCGGTGCGTGGTTGCCGGTCGCCGCGCGGACGTTGCACAGCGGATCGACAAGGGGCTTCGGAACAACGAGATAGGCAAGCCGCAAGGCGGGAAACAGCATCTTGGAAAAGGAACCGAGATGAATGACGCGCTCGCCGCCATCCAGGCCCTGCAGCGCCGGCAGCGGATTGCCCAGATGCCGGTATTCGCTGTCGTAATCGTCCTCCAGGACCCAGGCACCGACCGCGCGCGCCGCCGCAAGCAGCGAAAACCGCCTCGCCGGGCTCATCGTCATGCCGAGCGGAAACTGGTGGCACGGTGTTGCGCAGATCAACCTTGCCCCGGACCACTCGGCGCTGTCGGCCGGGACGATCAACCCCTCCCCGTCAACGGGCTTTGGGCGAACGGACAGTCCCCATGAGGCAAGCACGCTCTTCAGGCCGCTGTAGCCCGGCTCTTCGACAATCGCTTCATCATTCGGCGCAAAAAGGGCGCGGCACAGGAGATCAATGCCATCCTGGGCGCCGCCGACAATGAAGACCTGATCGTCCTCGCAGCGGACATTCCTGGCGGCCCTCAGATAGGCGGCGACCACTGAGCGCAGCTGCGCGTTTCCGCGTGGATCGTCGTGTTCCGCCAGCTGATGACGCGTCGTTCGCGACGCGGCAGCGACGCATTGCGCCCACGCCTTGGCTGGAAAGGCCTCGGACGAAGGCAAGCCCGGCGTGAAGGCCGGATTGCGGGATTGCGGCGCCAATGCGTGGCGCAGCGTAGCCTGGCCGCGCGCGGACAGCACCGACCCGGGCCGTGCTTCCGGCACGTCGGCGCCAGGCGCCGGCTGCGTCGAACTGCGTTCGGGAAGCATGCGGGAGACGAAGGTTCCGGCGCCGGCCCGCGCCTCCAGATAGCCCTCGGCGACGAGTTGGCTCAACGCTTCAGCGACGGTGTTGCGGGAGATGTCCAGCTCCAGCGCCAGATTGCGGGACGAAAGCAACCGGGTTCCCGGCGGCAGCTCTCCGGCGAGGATCTTCGCGCGCAGCTGGTGATAGAGCTGGCGCCCGAGCGAACGTCCCTGCCGCCGGTCGATGCCGAGCGGTGCCAGTTCACCCATATTCGTTGCCATCATTGTCCCCGCGACGCGTTCAAGACCAATGGCCCATGAAATCCGATATTTTCTGGAACTGGAAGTGGGACAAGATAACGCTTCAACATGCGGACAGCCGCTGATGACCAGCGGCCGACATCTGGAGAAGCGACAATGGCCATTGGCACCGAATCCGCACTGTATCAAACCATCCACCGGCAGCCCGCCGACCTGAGAAGGGTTCTCTCGGAAGAGTGGAAGCCGGCGGCGGAAGCGGCCACGATATTGGCCGGTGCGCGGCGCGTGTTCCTGGCCGGCATGGGCACGAGTTATTGCGCGGCCCTGGCCGGCGCCTGGATGCTTCGCGCCGCCGGCGCCGATGCCCGGCCGGTCAATTCCTACGACCTCGCATGCTACACGGATGCCTATCGGCCGTCGGAAAAGGACGTGTTCATCATCCTGTCTCACACCGGCGTGAAGCACTATTCGCGTGTGCTGTTCGATGTCGCCAGGCAGGCGCGCTGCCGCGTCGTGGCCATTGCCGGAACCGAGGCGGCGATCGGCGATGCCGATGCGGTGCTGCGCACGACGCAGCGCGAGACTTCGGCTGCCTACACCTCGTCCCACCTCTGCGCCATGGCGGCCATCGCCCAGATCGCAACCGAACTGGGGGATATCCGTCGATCTGACGGGACCGCCGGTTTCCGCCGATGCCTGGAGGCGATGCCGAGCCAGGTCGAGGAGGTGATCGAGCGCGGCGAAGAACTGGCGCCGTTCGCGCGCCGCTCGGCCAGCCGCGCGAACTACGCGGTCGGCGCCGGGCCCAACGAAGCGTCGGCCTGGGAAGTGGTGATCAAGGTTCGCGAGGCTGCTTTCGGCAAGATAGACGGGCTCGGGCTGGAGCAATATCTGCATGGCCCGGTCGTATCGCTCAACGCCGGCGACGGCGTGCTTCTGGTGAACTACCCCGGCGCCTCGACACGCCGCGTCAACGTGGCCGCCAGGGTCTTCGACATGATCGGCGCCGACATGCTCGTTCTGGGAGACGCACCGGAGCAGCCGACCGACGCCGCCGTCTTCCCCCTGCCCTCCACCGACGAACATCTCTCGCCGATGCTGTCGCTGCTGCCGATGCAGTTCTTCGCCTATCACATGGCGGCGGCCCAGGGCGTCAATCCCGACATGGCGCGTCGTGACACGCCAAAATACCACGCCGCGATTGCCGAACTGCTCAGGGCCTGAGGGGCGAAGCGATCCGAGACAAGGGCAGGTGGTCGTGGGTGATCCGGGTCACTCAGGAAATTGACGGTGAACGACCTTCGGAAGCCGGGGCATGGACCTGGTCGGCCATTGCGTCTTTATGCTCCCGATGCATAGTCAGGTTCGTCCAACGCGTTTTCGTCCGGCAATGGTCTAGCGACTGATCGCGCCGGACGAAAACGCGGTGGCGGTCGCGTTGCCCTTGCTCGGCATCGCCAGAATGCGTTTCGCGAACGGAGGCGCTGTTCAAGCCCTCCTCTAATCAACACCCCAGTCTCCCCGGCAGTTGGACCGCGTTGCTGGATCCCGCTTCCGTCGGAGCTCGCGAACGCAGCCCCCACTTGACTTGTTTTTATACAATGTCTAATATTGCACATAGTTCAATTATTGCCGCAAGGTTGAACCCGCCGAGCACCGGAGCAACTAACATAGGCACTCCTCGGCCAGGGATCAGTCCAGCAAAACGACGGCGATGCATCGCCAAGCCGGCGTAGTTGGACGCGAATTAGACGTCACTCGCATTTAGACATTGTATATTTTTGGAACACGCCATGGCCAGCAGACCGCAACTCGGGAAAAGTCAGCGCACACGTCTTCGTATCGCCGAGACCGCCCACGCGCTGTTCGAGCGCCACGGCTTCGACGCCGTGACCATGGAACAGATCGCCATCGAAGCCGACGTCGTACGCGGAACGCTTTACAACCACTTCCCGGTGAAGGAGGCCGTGCTCGTCGAATGGATGCACCTACGCCTGGCCGAAGATTTGGCCCCTTTGATAGGGCAGGTCATGACGCAGCGTTCATTTTCGGCCCGCATCTCGACCCTGCTGGACGCGTCCGCGTTATGGTGGGAGCAGCACCGGCAATACGCAGCCGCCTATCTCCGCTTTCGCTTCCAGCAATTGAAGCAAGGAGAGGCTGGGCAGACGTCCTCCGACATGGCCGCCGCCTATGCGGCTCTCATCGCCAAAGCCCAGGAGGTTGACGAAGTGCGCGTCGACGAATCCGCCATCCGGCTCGCCAACTATCTGCATTTCCTCATTCTCTACGCACTGATGACTTGGCTTGAAAGCCCGACGGCATCGTTGCGCGATGAGCTCGCGCATGCGTTCGAGTTCTTCATGCTCGGCGCGAAACCTCGTTGATCCATTTCCTCTTTTCATTGCGAGAAACAATATGACCATCAACTGGCCTGTAGCCGTTTGCGCCCTGATCGTCGCCGTCATCGGCGCGATGCACCTGGTGTACACGCTGTTCGGAACCGAACTTCATCCTCGCGAAGAAACGGCGCTGAAAACACTCCGCAGCGCGACACTGCGCGTCAGTCCCGGCGCATCGATGTGGCGCGCCTGGATTGGCTTCAACGCGAGCCACAGCCTGGGCCTGATCCTGTTCGGCGCGATTTACGGCTATCTGGCCTTGTTGCAGCCCGCGGTGCTCGAACTCCCCGCCTTGTCCGCGGTCGGCGCGGGGTTCCTGGCCACAATCGTGCTGATTGCAAAGCGTTTCTGGTTCAGCGTGCCTTTCATCATCATGTCCGTAGCCTTGGTGCTCTATCTGGCCGGAATGGTGATGGCGCACGGATGACCCGACGCGTCGGCTGACTTTCGAATTTCCAGACACCCCCGCCTTCAATTTTGGCGACGCGTTCTCCGTGGCCATCTCCGGCCATGGCCGCCACCCGCTGCGGGCGACCGGCACCGGCGCCCGCATCGCCTGCGAGCCGCCTTCCACGGCCATTCAGTCCCATTCCATTCCCTTCACTCATGGAGAGCCAGATGAAAACCGCCTCGCCCCAGCCTGTCGATCGCGCCCTCCTCGCCTGCGGCGTTGCGACTGCCCCGGTCTTCTACGCCGTCGTTGCCCTGCAACTGGCGCTGAGGCCGAGCCATGACATTCGGACCCAGCCTCTCAGCCTTCTTGCGCTGGGTGAGCTCGGCTGGATCCAGATCGCCAACTTTCTTTTGACCGGTTTTCTGGCGCTCGCTGGCGCGGTTGGGCTGCGCCGGGTTTTGCGTGACCAGCGCGGGAGCAGTGCTGGCCCCATCCTCGTCGGCCTTTACGGCCTTGGCATGATTGGGGCCGGATTGTTCGGCCCCGACCCGCTCCCTTCCCCGGGCCAAGCGCCGCAGATAAGCGCCACCGGCGCCTTGCATCTGGTGGCATTCCTGGTCTCGTTCCTGTCACTGATCGCGGCTTGCTTCGTCCTTGCGCGCCGGTTCAGTGCCGCGGGCAAGCCCGGCTGGATGGTCTACAGCATCGCCACGGCCCTGCTTGCCCCGGCGCTTGTTGCGACAGGCATAGCCAATCCTTCCTTTGCCGGTGTGATTATCGGAGGCGCCGGCGTCGTGCTCTTCGGCTGGTTTTCGCTCGTCTCTTTCGAGCTTCGCGACTCAAACGTCGTGTCGTGAGACTTGCCCAGCGCGGCACCAATTCGTCTTCCTGGACCACGCCCTTATTGGTCCTGAAAAAGGCTACGCGCGCCGGCATCGAACGAAGCGCAGGCTGCAACTGAATTGCAAGTTGCAGCCCTGAATCGGAAAATCCGCCCGGGACATCAACCGCCTCGTCACAGCGCGTGTCATCGCTCTTGAATTAATTGAACGTTCGTTTTATTATCCTCCAATCGGGAGGAGACGATGGCGAGAACAACGGGCTCTGACGGCGGCAGGACGCAGGCGGCGATCCGGGATGCGGCGCTGTCGCTGATCGCGCGTCACGGCTACGAGGCCGTCTCCATGCGCCAGCTGGCCGCCGAGGTGGGCGTGCAGGCCGCCGCGCTCTACCGCTATTTCCCGACCAAGGAAGACCTGCTCTACACGCTGATGCAGGACCATATGAACGGGCTGATCGCGGCCTGGGAAGGCGCACGCCCCGCCACGGTCGACCCGACGGCGCGGCTTGCCGCCTATGTCGAAAACCACATCGCCTTCCACATCGAGCGCCGCTCCTCGACGCATGTCTCCAACATGGAACTGCGCAGCCTCGCGCCGGAGCGGCTGACCCACATCCTGAAACTGCGCACGGCTTACGAGAAGGAATTGCGCACCATCCTGCGCGACGGCGCCGAGAAGGGCGTCTTTGCCGTCGACGATATCGGCCTCACCGCCATGGCACTGATCCAGATGATGACCGGCGTCATCGTCTGGTACCGGCCGGGCGAGCGGCTGTCGATCGACGGCGTCACCGAAACCTACCTATCCATGACCATGCGCCTTGTCGGCGCGCCACAGCCTGCTGGGGAGCAAAGGCATGTACACGCACACGCTTAATTTCGGATTGAACGAGGACGTCGAGGCAATCCGAGACCTGACGCGGCGCTTTGCCCAGGACAGGATCGCGCCGCTGGCGGCCGAGATCGATACCAGCAACGAATTTCCGCCGCATCTTTGGCCCGAACTCGGCGCACTCGGCCTGCTCGGCATGACCGCCGATCCGGACTATGGCGGCTCGGGCATGGGCTATCTGGCGCATGTGGTGGCGATGGAGGAGATCAGCCGTGCCTCGGCCTCGGTCGGGCTCTCCTACGGTGCGCATTCCAACCTGTGCGTCAACCAGATCAACCGCTGGGCAACGCCGGCGCAGAAGGAAAAATACCTGCCCAAGCTCTGTTCGGGCGAGCATGTCGGCGCGCTCGCCATGTCGGAGCCGGGTGCCGGCTCGGACGTGGTGTCGCTGCGCCTGCGCGCCGACAAGAAGAACGACCGCTATGTGCTGAACGGCACCAAGATGTGGATCACCAACGGCCCCGACGCCGAGACCATGGTGGTTTATGCCAAAACCGACCCGGAGCGGCATTCGCGCGGCATCACCGCTTTCATCATCGAGAAGAGCTTTGCGGGGTTCTCGGTGGCGCAGAAGCTGGACAAGCTCGGCATGCGCGGCTCCAACACCGGCGAACTGGTGTTCGAAAACGTCGAGGTGCCATTCGAGAACGTGCTGCACGAGGAAGGGCGCGGCGTGGAGGTTTTGATGTCCGGCCTCGACTATGAGCGCACGGTGCTGGCCGGCGGCCCGCTCGGCATCATGGCCGCCTGCATGGACGTGGCGATGCCCTATGTGCACGAGCGCAAGCAGTTCGGCCAGCAGATCGGCACCTTCCAGCTGGTGCAGGGCAAACTCGCCGACATGTATACGACCATGAATGCCTGCCGCGCTTACGTCTATGCCGTGGCGGCCGCCTGCGACCGCAAGGAGACGACCCGCAAGGACGCCGCCGGCTGCATCCTTTTTGCCGCGGAAAAGGCGACCTTGATGGCGCTGGACGCGATCCAGCTGCTTGGCGGCAACGGCTACATCAACGACTATGCGACCGGCCGCCTGCTGCGCGACGCCAAGTTGTACGAGATCGGCGCCGGCACCTCAGAAATCCGCCGCTGGCTGATCGGCCGCGAGATGATGGCGGAGGCGATCTGAGATGAAGCCCGCGCGACATTTCCGCCGCGCGGGCTGTCTTCTAGCGCTCGGACAGCGCGATGGCTTTCGCTTTCGCCCATCGGCCAAGCACCTGACGCTCTTCAGCGGTGGCCAGGCGATTACCGTGGCCGCGCACCTGCACCACATGGTGCTGGCGATTGAGCTCGATGGTGAGCAGACGCTTGATGTTGCCCTCCACGCAGCGACGCAACGACCAGATCGAAGCCTGCCCGGAGATGCACTTCTGCGCGTAGCTGGACACGCAGTGATGCATGGCGCGGGACTCGGCCACGAGCTCGTCGGCGGTGACGAGTTGCGTCACCGTGAACTGCTCCTTACGCACGCGCACCTCCCCCGCCGTCGGCTTCCAGCTCCAGTCGTCGAGCGGCGAACCGGCCCAACGCCCCTCGGGCTCGCCGCCCGCTGCCCGGAAGGCCCGGCGCCGGGCCGCCTCGATGCGAGCGATAGTCTCGAGGTCGCGATGCCACTCGGCCATCTGGCGCTGCAGCGAGGCGAGCGTACGGCCGTTGAGGCTGTAGCCGGGCTCCCGCTCGCGCCGCGCGGCAAGGTAGTCGCAGAGATCGTCGATCTCCGCGATGGTCGCCACGTTCACGCAGAAGAAGCGTGCCACCTCGCGCCAGAAGACGAAGCCGGCACGCGGCGTCCGCGCGATCTTCGAACGGGCAATGCGCAGCGCCGAGCCGAGGTCGCCGGTGTAGGAGCGGGCCACGGCCAGCCAGATCGCCTCGTCGAAACCGAGATCGCCGGGCGAGTTGAGGAACCAGTGGACTTCCTTGCGGGAAAGCCACGTTCGCGCCTCCTCCTTCCACAGCGAACGACCGCGCGCGGCAACCACGTACCAGCGCCGGCGCAGCGCGATTTCGTCGGCGTCGAGACCGGAACCGTCGAGCCAGATTTCTTCCAGCGCATAGGGAACCGGGTAGAGCGCGAAGAGATGGCGTGCCGCGGCCAGCTGCAGGCGTGCGGCATCGCGCGTCTTCAACATGGGGCGCCATGCCTCGGGTTCGCGGGCCATGACGCCGGCGAACCCTTGCCCGGCGTCGTTCAGCGCACGCGCGAAGTCCGGAGCCGGACGCGGCGCGCGCTGGACACGCCGCAGCGTCGCTTCATAGCAGGCAATGCGTTCGCGCTCGGCCTCGCGCCGGCGCTTGATCGTGGACTTGGCCATGGCCGTTCATCCTTGGTGAAACCCTGTCAGCCGGACGCGCGTCGAGCGCCGGCACGGAATGTGTCGATCTCGGTCTCGCGGTCATGGACGGGTCTCCTTTCGGTTGAACGGGGCGGCTCTCTAGGCCGCCAACGGATTTCGGGCAAGTGCGGAAAGAGTATTGTTTCCAATGCGATAAGTGCCTGTTGCATTCGCGCAACTGAGGCTTTGGACAAACCGGTGGCGTCGGCGGGGAGCACCTGGCTCCCCGCCGTTTCAGTTGAAGCCGCGCGGCGCTTCGAACGTCGGCTTCACCACCACCTGGTGCGCGTCGCGCCACAGCACTTCGCGGTGGCGGTCGATCCTGACCGCCCGCACCGGCAAGCCGCCCTCTTCGATCAGCCAGGCGCAATAATGCGCCCGGGCGATCATCTCGCGCGCGTCGTGGTCGAACCAGCACACGCCCCAGATCGAGTTGCGCCGCTTGAAATGGCGCGCCACCCGGCCCGGCACCGGCAGGTGCTCGTTGAACCATTCGAACTCGTCGTAGAGCTCGCGCAGAATCCAGTCCGGCGCGCCGATCCGGTGGAGATACCAGGACGCCCGGAAGAAGCCGGTCTCCACCCGGCTGTCGGGGTGGATAAGCGGCGTGACGAACCGCACATACATGATGACACTGGCGGCGCCGCGCGCCGCTCCTCAAACTTGCTGATGTTTCTGGCTAAAAAGTCGCCGCCCTCAGGCGGCTTGCTCGCACGCCCGAGGCAGACATTCGCGGGAAAGCAGAATTCTGCTTTTCATCGTCGCCTCCATCACAGTGTCATGCGCGACCAGACAGACGAGGCTTCGCGCGGGGCGTGGCCAATACATCGAAACGATTTGCGCCGCAAGGCCGGTCTGCCGAGAAATCGCGACGAAACTATAGTAAAACGCCGAAATGTTCCCTATAAGTTCCTCATACGTTCAAATGGAGCGTATTGGGGGGACATCATGAAACTGAAACAGCTCTTGAAGCTATTGATCCCGCTCGGGCTTCTGGTCGCGGTTCCGCTCGCGGTTTCGAGCCCGGTCTCGGCGGCGCAGCAGCAGGGTTATGCAACGGTCGAGCAGCTGGCGGCGGCGGTAGAAAAGCGCCTGCGCAAGGATGGCCGCTTTGTCGACATCAAGCCCAATCCCGACGACCCCGCGCAGATCGATCTTTCGCGCAAGAACGGCGAAGGCGGCCGCATCCGCATCGACGTGACCTACCTGCTCGACCAGGTCCGGGGCCTTCCACCGGCGGAGGCCGGAGAAGCGATCGAGACCTTCATCGGCGCTTTCGCCACCCTGCAAGAGGGGTACACCAGCGATCCGGCGCGGATTTTCGCCAATGTGCGCTCCAAGGGCTACCTCATGCAAAGCGGGGGAGACCTGACAAAGCGCGCGGTTTTCCAGGAACTGGCTGGCGATCTGATCGTGCTCTACCAGATGGACGAGCCGACGGCGCTGCGCACGCTCGACCGCTCGGAAACCGGCGGCCGCAGCCTCGAGGAACTTGCCGAACTCGGCCGCAAGAACCTGAAAGAGCAGATCAAGAAGGTGATCGAGCAGCGGATCGGCGACGATGTGTCGGTGTTCGAGATCGACGGCAATGCGCCGCTTTCGGCCGCCCTGCTGCTGTCGGACTGGTTCCACGGTTATGTCGCCAAGAGATTCCCCGGCGGCTATTTTCTGGGCGTGCCGGAGCGCGACTTCGTCATCGCGTTCAACAAGAATGCGCCGCAAGGGCTGCAAATGGCGCGCCAGCTCATGGACGAGTTCACCAAGGACGACCAGAATATCATGTCGCCGCTGCTTTACGAGCGGCGCGGCGGCAAGCTCGCGGTCGTGCACGAACCCATTTGAAACGAGGTCTTAATGCCAGCGCTCACCTCTTCGGTCTCCACCTCCTCCGAAACCTTCCGCGCCAATGCCGAGCGCATGCGGGCGCTGGTCGCCGACATTTCGGACAAGGCGGCAACGGTCCAACGCGGCGGGACGGAAGAGGCGCGCGCCCGCCACACCCAGCGCGGCAAGCTGTTGCCTCGCGACCGGCTGGCGCAACTCCTGGACACCGGCTCGCCCTTCCTGGAGATCGGCCAGTTCGCCGCCTGGGGCATGTATGACGATGCCATTTCCGCCGCCGGCATGATCGCCGGCATCGGACGCATCGAAGGCCGCGAGGTGATGGTGGTGGTGAACGACGCTACCGTGAAGGGTGGTACCTATTATCCCGTCACGGTGAAGAAGCACCTCAGGGCGCAGGAGATCGCGCTGCAGAACAGGTTGCCTTGCGTCTATCTGGTCGATTCCGGCGGCGCCAACCTGCCCAACCAGGACGAGGTGTTTCCCGACCGCGAGCATTTCGGCCGCATCTTCTACAACCAGGCCAATATGAGCGCCGCCGGCATCCCGCAGATCGCCTGCGTGATGGGTTCCTGCACGGCCGGCGGCGCCTATGTACCGGCGATGGCGGATGAATCGATCATGGTGCGCAAGCAAGCGACCATCTTCCTCGGCGGCCCGCCGCTGGTTAAGGCGGCGACCGGCGAGGATGTCAGCGCCGAGGAACTGGGCGGCGCCGATTTGCACACGCGCCAAAGCGGCGTCGCCGACCACTATGCGATGGACGACGAACACGCGCTGGCGATCTGCCGCCGCATCGTGCGCAACCTCAACCGCAAAAAGGAGAGCGGCCTCGACTTGCGCCAGCCCGTGGCGCCGCTCTACGACCCACGCGAAATCCTCGGCATCGTGCCGACGGATCTGCGCCAGCCCTATGACGTGCGCGAGGTGATCGCGCGCATCGTCGACGGCTCGGAGCTGGACGAGTTCAAGCAGAATTACGGCACCACGCTGGTCACCGGCTTTGCCCATATCCATGGCATGCCTGTCGGCATCATCGCCAACAATGGCGTGCTGTTTTCGGAGAGCGCTGTGAAGGGCGCACATTTCATCGAACTGTGCTGCCAGCGCAAGATCCCGCTGGTGTTCCTGCAGAACATCACCGGCTTCATGGTCGGCAAGAAATACGAGGCCGGCGGCATCGCCAAGGATGGCGCCAAGCTGGTGACGGCGGTGGCGACCGCGCAGGTGCCGAAGGTGACGATGATCATCGGCGGCTCGTTCGGCGCCGGCAATTACGGCATGTGCGGGCGCGCCTATTCGCCCCGCTTCCTGTGGATGTGGCCCAATGCGCGCATCTCGGTGATGGGCGGCGAGCAGGCGGCGATGGTGCTGGCGCTGGTGCGGCGCGAGAACATCGAGCGCAAGGGCGGCAGCTGGACGGCCGCGGAAGAGGCCGAATTCAAGCGCCCAACGCTGGAAAAATACGAGCGCGAGGGCCACCCGCTCTATTCATCCGCAAGGCTTTGGGACGACGGCATCATCGACCCGGTAAGGTCACGCGAGGTGCTGGCGCTTTCGCTGTCGGCCGCGCTCAACGCGCCGATCCCCGACACGAAATTCGGCGTGTTCAGGATGTGACGCCGTGCACTTGTTTTCACCGAAGCCAATACAGTGCTGTTCAAATGGGCCAGTCGAAGAATTGCATTGCCCGACAGCGACAATTTCTTCTATTGATTACGGTGTTCAATATTGGGCACATGGGGATAAATTTGCGACATCTTCGTTCTTTGAATATTTCCGTTCTGGCTTGCATGCTTCTTGCAGCGACTTCAAACATAACAACCGCCGGATCATTGGCGGGAAATCAGGGCGACAAGCGGTTCCCTCCGACTTTGCCGGACAATCCGAAAGACCCCTGCACCAAAGCGTGGAAGGCCTATGTGGCGGCTGGAGGCCACTCAGCCTACGCAATCACGCCCTATTCTCGCGTGCGGGATATCTTCGTCATTTGCGGCAATTCGTTGAACGCAAAGACGCAGGCGGCTGCGGAAGAAAAGGCGATGGCAAGCTGCGTGAGGACCCGCGACAGTTACAAGGGCAAGATCAACATAGGCGGCAGCTGCGAGATCGCGGCTTCGAAGTAAGCCGCGCGCGTCTCTCCGGCCGCAAAGCCGCGTTGCTAAGTCCAGCTGCGTGCCGGCCTTGCCATGATGGTGGCGGCCGGCACTACGGGGCAAGTGTCGATGCTCGGCCCGAGCGCCGCATTCGACGTGCAAATCCCGGACGCGACGTTCGGCGTGTTTGGGATGCGAGGTCTCCTATGGCCGCCGTTCCGAACCCGTCCGGAAGGAGTTCGCCCATGGCCTCTCCCGTTACCGATGCGCGTATCACGACCCTCGTTAGTCGTCTGATCGAAGCCAATGAGCTCGAGATTGCCGCACGGGAGCGCGAGGACACGCGTGCAGGAAACCGTCAGGTGGATCGGATGCGGCTCGTGCTGGATGAGCTTGTTAACTCCCCAATCGGGCGCGATACACTTGAGCGTCTGATGACACATGAGATGCCCGAAGTGCGCCTGCGCGCGGCCGGCCGAGTTATGGGGTGGGCGCCCAAAAAAGCCATTCCTGTACTCGGATCTCTGGTCGCCAATTGGATGCCGAAAGACCCGAAAAAGGGATATGTCGCCGTTGGCCTTTCTGCCGGCTGGAAACTCTACGAATACTTCGGCGTCAAGGATTTCGACCACAATAAGCTCATCGAGCCGTTGCGCACCTATGGGATCGAGCTGCCGAGGCGGCCAGACTAGCAGCGGAACAATCGAAGACGCGACCGGCGCGCGATGGCGCGCCGGCAGCACCACAACTACCCGGTACCAACACGAGGAAAGACTACCGATGCAATTCCATCGCGGCCGCCTGATCGACCATATCCATCTGCGCGCGGCCGACCTTGAAACGACCAGGCGCTTCTACCGCGCAGTACTCGAAGCCATCGGCCACGCCTCCTCCATTCATGAGGGCGAGACCTTCTTCTCGGCCGACGAATTGTGGATCGACGCCGCCAGCGGCCAGACCTCGCGCGTGCATCTCGCCTTCCAGGTGCCCGATCGCGAGACGGTGGCGAAATTCTACCAGGCGGGCCTTGCCGCCGGCGGCAGGGACAATGGCGGACCGGGCGAGCGCAGCTATCACCCCGGCTACTACGCCGCCTTCCTGTTCGACCCGGACGGCAATAACATCGAGGCCGTCCACCATGGCCCCTTCGAGCGCTCGGCGCCGTCGGTGGTGATTACGCCGAAATAATCAAGTCCGGCACCTTAATTGCCCTTACCATTGGAGGCCCCGATGTTTTCGAAGATCCTGATCGCCAACCGTGGCGAGATCGCGTGCCGCATCATCCGTACCGCGCGCAAGCTGGGCATCGATACGGTCGCCGTCTATTCCGACGCCGACGCCGCCTCCCTGCATGTCGCCATGGCCGACGAGGCGGTCCATATCGGCGCCTCCCCGGTCGGCGAGAGCTATCTTAGGGCCGAGCGCATCATCGCGGCGGCAAAGCAGACGGGTGCCGAGGCCATTCACCCCGGCTACGGCTTCCTTTCGGAAAACCCGAATTTCGTCGATCAGGTGGCGGCGGCGGGGCTGGTCTTCATCGGCCCGTCGGCCGCGTCCATCCGCGCCATGGGCCTCAAGGATGCTGCTAAGCGGCTGATGGAAAAGGCCGGCGTGCCTGTCGTGCCCGGCTATCACGGCGAGGCGCAGGACATCGTGCTGTTGGCCACCAAGGCGCGCGAGATCGGCTATCCGGTGCTGATCAAGGCGCGCGCCGGCGGCGGCGGCAAGGGCATGCGCCGGGTCGATCATCCCGATGATTTTTCCGAGGCACTGTCCGGCGCGCGGCGCGAGGCCAAGGCCGCCTTCGGCGACGACCGCGTGCTGGTCGAGAAATATGTCGACAAGCCGCGCCATATCGAGGTGCAGGTGTTCGGCGATAATTTCGGCAATGCCGTGCATCTTTACGAGCGCGACTGCTCGGCGCAGCGGCGCCATCAGAAGGTGATCGAGGAGGCGCCGGCGCCCGATATGACGCCGGCGCTGCGCAAGGCGATGACCGATGCCGCGGTGAAGGCCGCCAAGGCGATCCAGTATTCCGGCGCCGGCACCATCGAGTTCATCGTCGACGCCTCGAAGGGACTGTTGGCCGACCGCTTCTGGTTCATGGAGATGAACACGCGCCTACAGGTCGAACATCCGGTGACGGAAATGATCACCGGCGTCGACCTCGTCGAATGGCAGCTGCGCGTGGCTTCCGGCGAAAAGCTGCCGAAGGCCCAGGACGAGATCGCGCTTTCCGGCCATGCCTTCGAGGCGCGGCTCTATGCCGAGGATGCGACCAAGGGCTTTCTGCCGGCGATCGGCACGCTGCATCACCTGCGCTTTCCCGAGACCGCGCCGGCGGGTGCCAGCATGCGCGTCGAGACAGGCGTGCGCCAGGGCGATGCCATCTCGCCCTATTACGACCCGATGATCGCCAAGCTTGTCGTGCATGGGCCCGACCGCGCGAGCGCGCTGGCCGCGCTCGGCGAAGCGCTGGCCGGTACCGAAATCGCCGGCTCTGTCACCAACACCGCCTTCCTGGCTGCGCTGGCCGCCGATGAGGATTTCGCCGCCGGCGATGTCGACACCGGCCTTATCGGCCGCAAGCAGGAGGCTTTGACGGCGATCGCCCTTCCCGGCGACGATGTCATCGCGACGGCAGCACTTGCGGCGGCGGACGTCTCCATCCCTCGAAACGGTTCCGACCCATGGTCGTCACTTGTCGGCTACGCGCATTTCCACGCCGGCGCGCGCCGCATCAGGCTGAAAGCCGGCGACGAGGAAATCGCTGCCCGCATCACCGCGCGCGACGACGGTGGCTTCGATGTCGCGACCGAGACGGGCGTGCACGCCTTGCGGGCCGGCGGCGGCAAGCGGCTGGCGCGCTGGCCCGGCCACGTCACCGTCTTTGCCGGCGCCACGGGCTATAGTTTCGGCGTGCCGGATCCGCTGGCCAAGGCTGATGATGCCGGCGCGGGTGTCGGCAATCTGCGTGCGCCGATGCCGGGGCTGGTCAAGGTGGTGCGCTCGGTGGCTGGCGACGTGGTGGTCAAGGGGCAGCCGCTGCTCATCCTGGAAGCGATGAAGATGGAGCACACCATCGCCGCCCCGCATGACGGCACCATCGCCGAGATCGCTACGGAGGGCGCGCAGGTGACGGACGGAACGGTGCTGGTGCGGTTCGCCGAGACGGAGGCCTGAGCCGCCGACGATCCACGCCACGATCTCCAGCAAACAAAATGGCCGGGACAAGCCCGGCCATTCCGCTTTCATCAATCATCCCATGCGGGATCAGTCGACCTTGATCGGCGCGTACTTGCCTTCATGCCACTGGTTGATGTCGTACTTGGCGTTCTTCAGGTCACCCTTTTCGTCGAAGATGACTTCGCCAACCACGGTGCTGATCGGCTTGCCGTCCTTCAGCGCGGCGGCAACCTTGCCCGGATCGTCGCTGCCGGCGCGCTTGATGCCTTCGGCGAAAGCCTGGATCGTGGCGTAGGAGAACAGCGTGAAGCCTTCCGGCACGAAGCCCTTGGCCTTGATCTTCTCAATCGCTTCCTTGGCTTCCGGGCGGGCCTGCGGGTCAGCCGGGAACACGAACATCGTGCCTTCGCCAGCCGGGCCGGCAACCTGCCAGAATTCCGGCGAGGCGATGGAGTCCGGCATGATCAGCTGGTACTTGAAGTTCTGCTCGGCCGACTGGCGCAGGATGAGGCCGGCCTCCGGATGATAGCCGCCGAAATAGACGACATCGGCCTTCAGGTTCTTCAGCTTGGTGACCAGTGCCGAATAGTCCTTCTCGCCGGAATTGATGCCTTCATAGAGCACTTCCTTCAGGCCGCCCGCGTTCATCGTCGCCTTCACGGCGTCGGCGACACCCTGGCCATAGGCGCTCTTGTCGTGCAGCACGACGACGTTCTTGCCGGCATACTTCTTGGCAATCCACGGACCGATGAAGGCGCCCTGGGCGTCGTCACGGGTGTAGAGGCGCATGATCGTCGACCAGCCCTTCTTGGCGGCGTCGTCGGTCATCAGCGGGTTGGACGAGGCCGGGCTCATCATCAGCGCGCCGGCTTCGGCATAGACGGCGGAAGCCGGAATGCTCGAGCCCGAGCAGGCGTGACCGTCAATGAACATGACGCCGTTGCCGACGATGCGGTTGGCCACCGAAACGGCCTGCTTAGGGTCGCACTGGTCATCCTCGATGTCGATCTTGATCTGGCGTCCGTTGACACCGCCGGCGGCGTTGATGGCGTCGGCCGCGGCCTGCGCGCCGTGCTTGAACTGGTCGCCGATGGTGGCGAGCTGGCCCGTCATCGGCCCGACAACCGCGAAGGTGATGTCTTCGGCATAAGCGGCCGAGGCGCTGAGCGCCATGCCGAACAAGGCAGCGCTCAAAAATTTGGTCTTCTTCACTTTAAACCTCCCAAGGCTTGCGCAACCCCCTGGCCACGCTTGGCCGAGAATGGCCTCAAAATTCCACCGCTCGTCAAGCCCGTCGAAGCGTTTTTGCAATCGTCGGGTTAATCGCGCCGGCCAAATGCCGGGTCGAAAATGCGAAAACCGCGCCGGTCTTGTAACGACCGGTCGCGGTTTTCTTTCGCCGGGGCGGTTTCGAGCCAGATGGCTTCGAAAACGACCCGCCTTCCCTGTTTCGCCGGGCGGCCTTGCTGGCCGCTTCCGTTTCTTCAATTCGCCGTTGGAGCGGCGAGACCATCCCCTCGCGGGGCGGAATTCAGTGCGTGGTCATCCAGTCGCGGGCTTCGCGCAGGGCATGAGCGATCTCGCCCTTGGTCATGGAAGCCGAAAGTTCGGACCGCAGTTCCGCGGCGCGGGTCGAGCCCTTGATCGCGGCGATGTTGAACCATTTGTGAGCCGTGACTACGTCGGTCTCGCAGTCGCGGCCGGTCGCATACATCATGCCCAGTTCGAAGAGAATGTCGGCTTGAGCGGTTGCGCCCATCGTACCGAACCCTGCTTCCAGCATCTCGAAACGTGCCATTTCAAATCCCCTTGTCTGACCCTGTCTGCTCCTGAAAGCCGCCACCCTTTTCTTCAGTGGGTGTGCGCTCTTCCGATGCTTCGAAGAATGAAGGGGACGCTTGAATCCGTCGTTAAATGGCTTGCTTAACTGGAAGAAAACAAAGCTAAAACAAGAAGTAAACGTGAGAAACCGTTAAGGATAGGAAGTCCGCGATTGCTGGGTTTTCGCTCAAATTCGACGAAAATCCGAACCTCGCAAAACAAGGTTTCGCTAACCACGCGAAAGCTTCGCGAATTGAGAAATGCCTCAGCAGCCGGCGAAATGCCCTTTCGAACGCCGATGAAAAAGCGCTTTTCCTTCCCCAGCGGCACGGCTTTTGTTTTATTGGGGACTGGATTAGCCTGCTTGGGCGTGAGGGATGGAGAGGCTGGACCCGCAGGTCCGGCGGAGCGCACAGGGAGGAAGGAATGTTTCGCAAACTCAGCTTGGCTGTTGCGGCCACATTGATCATGGCGGGCGCGGCCTGGGCCGACCCGATCGAAGGCAACTGGAAGACGGCATCCGGTGCCACGGCGGCGATCTCGGGCAGCGGCTCGTTCTCGATCACGCTGAAGACCGGCAAGCATGCCGGCAAGACGATCGGCTCGTTCAAATCGACGGGTGAAGGCAAATATGCCGGCACCATCACCGATCCGGAGAACGACAAGACCTACAACGGCAAGGCCTCGATCTCCGGCAAGTCGCTGAAGATGAGCGGCTGTGTGCTGGGCGGCCTCATCTGCAAGAGCCAGACCTGGACCAAGATGTAAGCCGAACAGCAGACCCGGTTGACGACAAGGCGTTTCCGCCATGCGGGAACGCCTTTTGTTTTGGGAGCTGCGGTTGCAGTTGCCTCTCCTTCTCCCCTTGCGGGAGAAGGGGCGCTGCATCTGAATTTCCGTCAATCATTTTGAACCCTGGATGAACGGTGGCCTCAGAAGGGGTTCAGCCGCGCTCGGGCATTCTCTCCAGCATTGAGGGAGAGACCAATGCTTGCGCGCCGCTTCACCATCGTCTGCCTGCTGATGACGTTGTTCGGCATGGGCTTCGCGACACTGGTTGCCGGAGACGGCCGCTCCGCCCGGGCCTGGGATCAGGCCGGCTTGCGGCTCTGCGGTCTCGCCTGCCCCGACAGCTACACCCGTTGAACACCCGACACCTCGTATCGAAAGCCGCCGCCATGAACAGCATCGCCGAAAACACCGTCGCCGTTCTGAAGCTGTTGCCGCGCGCCATGCTGATCCTGATGCTGCTGGCTGCTCCGGTGCTGGCCGTGCCGATGATGCGGACAGGCACGGGCTCGACCATCGAGGCGCCGGCACTCAAGAAGAACGGCATCGGGCTGGTTCTTCTGGTCAGCCTGCAGCGCGGCTGATCAAGCTGATTGCTCAATCAGCTAAAAGCACGGGCAGCTAGAAAACACGGACCACTAAAAAAGCATGGGCCAATGAGCCTTTGGCGGGGCGGCCCCTCCCCAGTGTCATGTTCCATCTCTATAATGGGTCATGGAAAAGCGAATCTATCCACAAGCCATCGAGACCCTGGTCATGCCGGAGCCCTATGCCCGGCAATCCTTCGACGATGCCGGCGAGGCCGTCGCCGCGCTCAAGGTGCTCTACGAGCGCAACACCAAATTCCTGCGCGACTCCTTCTCGGCACTTGCCGCCGGCGGCGGCAACGACAAGCGCTACCGCGCCTTCTATCCGGAGGTCAGCGTCGTCACCAACTCGTTCACCCAGGTCGACTCGCGCCAGGCCTACGGCCATCTGCCGACGCCGGGGCAGTTCTCGACCACCATCACCCAACCGCATCTGTTCGAAAGCTACCTGACCGAACAGCTCAGGCTGATCATGCGCAATCACGGCGTGCCGGTGATCGTTTCGGAATCGGAGACGCCGATCCCGCTGCATTTCGCCTTCCTGGAAGGAACCTATGTCGACAGTGCCGCCGCCGAGCGCATCCGCCGGCCGATCCGTGACCTGTTCGACGTGCCGGACCTCGACGGCACCGACGATCAGATCGCCAACGGCACCTTCGAGGTGGCGCTGGGCGACCCGCGCCCGCTGGCGCCCTTCACCGCCCAGCGCATCGACTATTCCCTGCACAGGCTGACGCATTACACGGCGACCAGCCCGCAGCATTTCCAGAATTTTGTCCTCTTCACCAACTACCAGTTCTACATCGACGAGTTCTGCGCGATGGCGCGCGAGTTGATGGCGAAGGGTGGCGAGGGTTATTCCGAATTCGTCGAGCCGGGCAATGTCGTCACCAGGCCGGGCACGCCGCTGCTCAGCGAAGGCACCGCGCCGGGACGGCTGCCGCAGATGCCCGCCTATCATCTGAAGCGGCCGGACCATGGCGGCATCACCATGGTCAATATCGGCGTCGGTCCGTCCAACGCCAAGACCATCACCGACCACGTCGCCGTGCTGCGCCCGCATGCCTGGCTGATGCTTGGCCACTGCGCCGGCCTGCGCAACACGCAGGCGCTGGGCGACTATGTGCTGGCGCATGCCTATGTGCGCGAGGACCATGTGCTGGACGACGACCTGCCGGTGTGGGTGCCGGTGCCGGCGCTGGCCGAGGTGCAGGTGGCGCTGGAGGAAGCGGTGGCCGAGGTGACCGGGCTTTCCGGCTACGACCTCAAGCGCATCATGCGCACCGGCACGGTCGCCACCATCGACAATCGCAACTGGGAACTGCGCGACCAGCGCGGGCCGGTGCAGCGGCTTTCGCAATCGCGCGCCATCGCGCTCGACATGGAATCGGCAACCATCGCCGCCAACGGGTTCCGCTTCCGCGTGCCCTACGGCACGCTGCTGTGCGTTTCCGACAAGCCGCTGCATGGCGAACTGAAGCTGCCCGGCATGGCGACCGAATTCTACAAGCGGCAGGTGGCGCAACACCTGACCATCGGCATTCGCGCCATGCAGAAGCTGGCCGAAATGCCGATGGAGCGGCTGCATTCACGCAAGCTGCGCAGCTTCTCGGAGACGGCGTTCCAGTAGGAGGCCGTACTCCGAGCGGCGGTGTGCGGCGTCGGCCTCAACCGACTATAGTGACGGCGGTTGCCGAACATCAGGTCGCCGATGACGATCAGACTCCAGCGATCCCCCAGGGCCTCGAGAATCCGATTGATCGGGCAGCCCAGCGCAGGGCATTCACGCGCACTCCAAAAACCGATTGCAATATAAAATCAGTTTATGTAACCTACAACCGGTTGCGAGATGCAATCAGTCAGGCAGATATGCCGCGTGGCTGATTGCAAGCGATGGAGGCGGAGGGATGCTCAAGACCGACGGCGTTATCTAGATGATCCCAAAACCCTGTTCGCAGCAGCGTGCAAAACTGTTGAGGGAGACGAAAAGATGAATGCCCCCGCCTCTATCACCATCTCGCCAATCCTCGTTGCCGACCTTTTCGTCGAGGGCGAGCGAATGCCAGTCTACGTGCACGTCATCGACCATCCCAACGGGCGCATACTGGTCGACACCGGCATGACGGAGCTGCACCCGGCAGTGGTGGCCGCCTTCAGTCCGCGCCTGTATCCGCTGAGCAAGCAGGACTTCGACCTCGCCGGCATCGACATCGTCGTCAACACGCACCTGCACGCCGACCATTGCGGAGGCAACCATCTCTTCGCCGGCAAGCCGATCTACGTCCAGCGCCGGGAACTCGACAACGCGCGCAACGAGGACGACTACACCATTCGCGAGTGGGTCGATGCACCCGGCGTGGAGTACGTGCCAGTCGACGGTGAGCTCGAGCTACTCCCCGGGCTCCGGCTTGTCCCGGCGCCCGGCCACACAGCCGGCATGCAGGTCGTCGTCGTTGAGACTGGCGGGCACCCGGTCGTCGTTGGCGGCGACGTGGCGGTCTGGTTTGGCGAGCTCGACGAGCCGCAGACCGAAGGCCAGCTGCGGGTGCGCGCGCTCGACCCCGAACTGGTCTGGCTCGCGCACGAGCACGAGCCGTGGCGACCCCGCACCGCATAAGGCATCTGGATGCCGGGCAGGCGCGCTACCGGAGAAAAGGTCGCCGTCAGCTCTCGCACTCGCCGAGTATCTCAGTCGCCGTTGACCAGCCCCAGGACAAGCCGCTGGATGTTGCCGCCCGGCCCCATCTCGACGCGATCGAACTCGCTGCTCTCCTGGCGCTGCGCCAGCGAGGCCTCCGACAGCGGCGTCTGGATCTGCTTGCGGATCTTCTGGCAGCCGGGGTCATTCGGCACCGAAACGCCGATGGTCGTCGCCTCGATCCGCTTCAACATCGCCTTCATGTGGTCGCCATGGACTTTCTCGTGACGCCGGATGCCGTCGATGAAGACGTCCCAGCGTTTCTGCACCGCCGGCGCAAGCGCATTGGCGGGCTTCGGCAGCGTATAGGTGATGGTTAGCTTGGGCGTCGCCGACACCAGCGTGCAGCCGCCGCCCTGCGGCACGTAATTCCTGGACCAAGTGAGCGTGAAGAAGGTGTGGGCGATGACGCGGCGGCCGCTGCTGCCCACCGCCGGGCCGTTCTGGCCGATGGAACTGTAGAGCTCAGCGCCGGATGCGCCGGTGATGGCATAAGGCTTTTCCTGTTCGATGGTGCGGCCACCGGCCTGCGCGGAGGAGGCCGCCAAGACAAAGCCGGCCGTAGCCGTCAGCAGGACAAGTCCGTTCTTCAAGATCATCGCGTTTCCAGGATAGGGCATTGCATTTTTCGCGCGCACCATAGAGAGCGCTTGCCCTACCATCAATGAGCCGCAATGTTTCGAGCTATGACCGCCATGGACAGCGCCCGTATCCTGTTTCAATTCCTGATCGCCGCCTGCGCGGTGGCGTCCTCCGTCGCGCTTCTGGCCGGATTCTTCGGCGCCTTTCATCCGGCGTTGGATTCCTTCTCGCATTTCCGCACCCACCTCGCGGCGCTGCTCGTCTTGTTGGCGCTGGTGATGATCATTGCCGGCCCGCGCTGGCAGGCGGTGCCGTTCCTGGTTTTTGCGATCGCCTGCCTTGCGACGACGACCAGCCTTCCGGGCCTCGGCAAATCACAGGCCGGCTTCACCGCCAAGCCGGACGACCGCGCCGTCTACCGGCTGCTGCAGATGAACCTGCGCTACAACAACCCGACGCCTGAAAAGGTGTTGTCGCTGATCGACAGCGTCAAGCCGGACGTGGTGACGCTGAACGAGGTTTCCGACATGTGGGCGGGCAAGCTGAAGCTCCTGTCCGGTGTCTATCCCTACAGCATCGCCTGCCCGTTTCCGAACGGCTTCTTCGGCGTGGCGCTGCTGTCCAGGCAGCCCTTTGTCGAAGGCAGCGAGCCGCAATGCAATGACCGTGGATCGATGGCGACGGCCCATATCGACTTCGGCGGCACGGAAGTGGCGGTCGCCGCCGTCCATATTGGCTGGCCGTGGCCGTTCAACCAGTTCCGCCAGATCCGCAGCCTGAGCCACCCGCTGGCAACACTGGGCGAAGACGCCGTCGTCGCCGGCGATTTCAATGCCGTGCCGTGGAGCGAGGCGGTGCAACGGTTCGCCAGAGCCGGCGCCTTGACGCTGGTGCCCTCCGCCGGCCCGACCTGGTTTTACCGGAGGCTGCCCGCCGCTTTGTCCTTTGCCGGACTGCCGATCGACCAGGTGTTGTACAAGGGCGCCGTGGTGGTCCACTCGGCCACGCTTCTGGAAGACACCGGCTCGGACCACCGGCCGGTCCTCGTCGAATTCTCGCTGAAGCCGGCGGCGGCGGAACCGGAGGGCGGACCGAAAACGGCGACTGTTTCGGCCGAACGACCCGAACAACGCAAATTGGTACGCGGCGGCTGACCGCCGGCGCCTCCCGGGATTTCAGGCGAAGACCTTATTGCGCTTTCTGCAGGGCGGTGACGAGTTTCTGGACATGGCCGCCAGGGCTGTGCTCGCGCATGTCGAAGGCGACCTGCCTGGCTTCGTAGTCGGCGGTGGCGGCGGCGGTCCTGCGCTCGGCTTCGCGGCGTGTCTTGATGCATTGCGGATCGTTGGCGAGGTTGAGACCGGAAACGGAGCGCTCGCCGGCCGCGACCATCTGGCGGGCGATGCGGCCGTGGGTTTCCTCATGTGCCCGCACGCCGGCGAAAAAGACCTGCCAGCGCTTGCGCAGCGCCGGCGACATTTTCGAGGTGACGCGCGGATATTGGTAGGTGAGGTCCAGGGTTCCGTCGGCGCGCAGCAAACGGCAGCCGCCAGCTGACGGCTCGGTCTTGTAATCCCAATTGAGGGTGTAGGACGTGCGGGCGATGGCGCGCGTGGTGAAGCCGTGCCGCGGGCCGCTCTGGTCCATGGCGGCGACCAGCGCCTTACCGCTGTCGCCCGCGATATCGTAATTCGTGGTGTGGACGACCACCTTGGCACCGGCCATGGCGAGGCCGGGCAGGCTTCCTGCAATCAAAAGTCCGGCCAGACAGCGAACCGCGGCGTGACGCATCAATGTTCCTCCCAACCCTCCGCCAGACCTTCAATGGTCGTCTTTTTCACGGAAGCTTGATCGAGCCTTGCTACGTCTCTGCGGTCGAATTAAGGCGCTAAGGTGCCCCATAGCGCCTTAGTCCCCAACTACATGTTCTGATAGACCGGCCCCTCGCCACCCTGCGGCGGCACCCAGTTGATGTTCTGGTTCGGGTCCTTGATGTCGCACGTCTTGCAGTGCACGCAGTTCTGGGCGTTGATGACGAAGCGCACATCCTTGGCCGTCGGATCAGCGGCGGCATTGCCTTCCGCGTCGACCCATTCATAGACGCCCGCCGGACAATAACGCGTCGACGGTCCGCCGAAGACGTCGTGCTCCGAACTCACCTGCAAGGCCGGGTTCTTGACCTGGAGATGGACCGGCTGGTCCTCCTCATGGTTGGTGCCCGACAGGAAGACAGACGACAGTCGGTCGAAGGTCAGCACGCCGTCCGGTTTCGGATAGACGATCTTCTGGTGCTTCGATGCCGGCTCGAGCGCGGCGGCGTCGGTCTTGCCGTGCTTCAGCGTGCCGAAGGGCGAGACGCCGAACAGCGTGTTCAGCCACATGTCGAGGCCACCGAGGCCAACGCCGACGATGGTGCCGAAACGCGACCACAACGGCTTGACGTTGCGAACCTTCTTCAAGTCCTTGCCGATGTCGGTGCCGCGCCAGGCTTCTTCATAAGAGGCCAGTTCGTCATTGGCCCTGCCGGTGGCGATGGCTTCCGCGACGTGCTCGGCCGCCAGCATGCCGGACAGGACGGCGTTGTGAGAACCCTTGATGCGCGGCACGTTGACGAGGCCGGCCGCGCAGCCCATCAGCACGCCGCCGGGGAAGGACATCTTCGGCACCGACTGCCAGCCGCCCTCGGTGATGGCGCGCGCGCCATAGCCGATGCGCTTGGCTCCGGCGAAGGTCGGCGCGATCGCCGGATGCGTCTTGAAACGCTGGAATTCCTCGAACGGCGACAGATAAGGGTTCTTGTAGTTCAGGTGCACGACGAAGCCGACCGCAACCTGATTGTCTTCCAGGTGATAGAGGAAGGAGCCGCCGCCGGTCTTCATGTCGAGCGGCCAGCCGAAGGAATGCTGGACGAGGCCGAGCTTGTGGTTCTCCGGCTTGACCTGCCAGAGTTCCTTCAGGCCGATGCCGAACTTGGCGGGCTCGCGGCCTTCGGCGAGGTTGTATTTGGCGATGAGCTGCTTGGCGAGCGAGCCGCGCGCGCCTTCGCCGATCAGCACATATTTGCCCATCAGCGCCATGCCGGGCGCGAAGTTCGGGCCATGCGAACCGTCTTTCTCGACGCCCATGTCGCCGGTGTAGACGCCGGTGACCGCGCCCTCTTCGTTATAGAGCAGCCCGGCGGCGGCGAAGCCCGGATAGATTTCGACGCCGAGCGCCTCGGCCTTGCCGGACAGCCAGCGGCAGACGTTGCCGAGGGAGACGATGTAGTTGCCGTGATTGTTCATCAGCGGCGGCATCAGGATGTTCGGCAGGCGGAAGGAACCGGCCGGTCCCAGAACCAGGAAATGATCAGCCGTCACCTCGGTCTTGAAAGGGTGGTCGCTCTCCTCGCGCCAGCCGGGCAGAAGGCGGTCGATGCCGATCGGGTCGACGACGGCACCGGACAAGATGTGGGCGCCGGCCTCGCCGCCCTTTTCCAGGACGACAACGGAAAGATCGGGGTTGACCTGCTTGAGCCGGATCGCCGCGGCGAGCCCCGCCGGCCCCGCGCCGACGATCACCACGTCGAATTCCATGCTCTCCCGTTCGATCTCGCTCATCAGGTCCCTCCGCACTGGCTTGCCGTTCCGGCATCTTGCTGGCTCATGCGCTCCATAGCGCATCATTCCGCGACGCGAAACCGGCTCGCAACGACAGCACCGTTCCGCCGGCCGGCAAAGCTTCACGTTGGCGCAGAATATTTGACGTTCACGTAAACGTCAAATAGAGCGCAACCCTTGAAAACGGGAGCTTTTCGCGGAACCGGATATCGGTCATAGTCCTGTTCATGCGCAGTCGTGGGCCAGCCGGCTTAACATTATCGCGCCTATCCCCTGCCCCAGGCCGACTATGGCCGGCGGCCATCCTCGGTTTTCTCCTGACGATCTCGACTGGCGCGGCGCAGGACAAGCAAAAGGTCTGGGACAGCGGCCCCTATTCCTTCTCCGACGAGCTGGGCGGTTTCCGCATCACCGGCGTTTCCGGCAAGGGCACGCGGCAGGACCCGATCGTCATCCAGGAAGAGCTGAGGTCGGCGACGCCGATTACCCTGACCATCAGGGCGATCCGCCCGGTCATCCCGTTCGATCCGTCCGGAGACTATGTCAGCGGCATCCTCTACATGCGTGTCGTCACGATGAACAACAGCGGCCATCCCTGGCAGGAATTCCAGTTCGAGCTGCAGAAGATACTGGGCGAGCCGAGCACATTCAGCGATGGCCTCTCCTTCGACCAGCGCGACCCCGAGCCGGAGCATGTCTCGTCGTCCAACTTCGCCAAATTCGAGCGGCTGCTGGAGCCCTATGACCGCCTGCTGTTCTCGCAGGGCAAGATCGACCCGAAAAAGTCCGGCGAGTTCGAATTCCTGATCACCGATTATACGCCGCGCTGGGCCTTCTACATCGTGCAGGACCCGCGCATTCCCTCGACCTGAACGATTGTTTCCACCCTGCGAGACCCTGGCGGCGGCCGGCCCGAAGGGTGGCCGCAGGGCCTTGTCAGCATAGTGCGAGGCCGACGCGGCGCGCCGCTTTCCGAAAAGCCCGCAATCAGTCATACTTGCGTCATGCGCAGCACCGGCCAGAGGTGGTTTCCAGCTTGGTGCCTTCCCACCGCCCGGCGCCTTGCGAGCCTGGCGATCCTTCCCGGTTTCCTTGCAGTATCAGCACCTCACAGCCATGCCGGCGAACACAAGGCGTGGCCGTGCGGCCCCTACGCCGTCTCGGACGAACTCGGCGGTTTCCGCATCTCGGGCGCTTCCGGCAAGGGCACGCGCACCGATCCCATCGTGATCGACGAGGAGCTGGATTCGCCCGAGCCCGTGACGCTGACCATCCGCACCACCCGCCCGATCGTGCCCTTCGATCCTTCCGGCGACTATGCCTCGGGGCAGCTCTATCTGCGCATCAACGCGCTCAACAACAGCGGCGAACCGTGGGTGGAGTTCGAATTCGAACTGCAGTCGGTTCTCGGCCAGCCGAGCGACGACACCGACGGTCTTTCCTTCGACCAGCGCAACGTGACCCCCGACAACATCCACTCCAGCACTTATGCCCAATACCACCGGGAGCTGCGCCCCTATGACCGGCTTCTGTTCAAGAAGGGCCAGGTCGACCCCAAGCATGTCGCGGAATTCGAATATCTGGTGACCGACTACACGCCACGCCTGGCGATCTACATCCTGCAGGAACCGCGCGTGCCGGTGATGTGAACAGCGGCCTCTTCGCGCGGGCTCCGCTCTTGCAAATCGCGGCCGGCCGGCAGATGGTGCCGGCATGACTGCCCCCAATCTCGACCATGGCGCGGACCTTTACGGGCTGCTCGCCTTCTATGCCGAAGCCGGCGTGGATGAAGCGCTGAGCGACGAGCCGATCGACCGCTTCGCCGAAGCGCGGCAGGCCGTCAACGCTGCGCCGATTGCAGCGGCGCAAGCCAGTGAAGCGACGGCTCCGACGCGCGCGGCCCCGGCGCCAGCCGCACGGTCGGCGCCCCCGCCCATGCCGGCGCAACCCTCAGCGAGCGTGCCGGATGAGGCGCAGGCGGCCCTGGCGCGCCAGCTTGCTGCCCAGGCCTCGACGCTGGACGAACTGCGACAGGCCATGGCCGGCTTCGACGGCTGCAACCTTAAATTCACCGCCAAGAACCTGGTCTTCGCCGATGGGAACCCCAATGCGGCGCTGATGCTGGTGGGCGAAGCGCCTGGCCGCGACGAGGATTTGGAAGGCCTGCCCTTCGTCGGCCGTTCCGGCCAGCTGCTCGACCGCATGCTGAAGGCCATCGGCCTCGACCGCAGCTCGGCCTATATCGCCAATGTCATCCCTTGGCGTCCGCCGGGCAACCGCACGCCGACGCCGCACGAGACCGAAATCTGCCGTCCGTTCATCGAGCGCCAGATCGAGCTGGTCAATCCGAAGGTGCTGATCAATCTGGGCGGGCCTTCGGCGAAAACCCTGCTCAACACCACCGAGGGGATTCTGAGGCTGCGCGGCAACTGGCGCGTCCATATGACGGCCAGCGGCACCGCCATTCCCGCGATGCCGACGCTGCACCCGGCCTATCTGCTGCGCACGCCCGCCCACAAGCGCCTGGCCTGGCGCGATTTCGTCGAAGCCAAGATCAAGCTGCGCTCCCTCGCCTGACGACAAAAACCAAGCGCCGCGACCCGTATCCGGTTCTCGGCGCATGATTTGTTCGGCACTTTGGCCAGTTCATTCTCAGGCAGGCTGACGGCGCAGCCCGACATATTGCAGCTCGGCGAACAGCGCGACCGCCACGGCCTGGGCGCTGACGAAGGCGATGCCGAGCAGGTTCGGCGAGATGGCGCCCGAGACGAGCAAGCCGAAGCTGGCGACGACCCAGAGCACGTTGATGGCGATGATCTCGACCAGCATGGCCCGCGACACCGTCTGACGGCGCGACACGGCGAAGACCATCGCCACGAAAGGCACCAGGGCAACGCCCGCCCAAAACAGCAGGCCGGAAGGAATGCCGAGCAGCGGGCCGAGCAACGACGCGCCGGCAAGCGCCAGGACGGCAGTGGCGCCCGTGGCGACGGCATCAAGCAGCAGCACGTTGCGGAGGAACGGGGTGACAGTGATCGGCATTGGCTTTCTCCTGTTGGTGATGCGGCGGACCGTTCCGGCATCTGATGACCGGACAATGCCAAGGCCGTTCATGCCTGGCGATTACGCGCCAGGTAATGGAAATAACTTTCTTCCGATCATAGATTTGCAGCCATCCGAGGAGCTTCAACGCGCTGCTGGCCTGCATTGCCCGCCGTCCGCGCGACAAGAAAGAAAAGACCACGATGACCACGCCCGAAACCTCAGCCGGCAGCCTGATCCGCGAATGGCGCACCCGCCGCCGCATGAGCCAGCTCGACCTCGCCATGGAGGCGGAAATCTCGCAGCGGCACCTCTCCTTCGTAGAAAGCGGCCGCGCCATGCCCTCTCGCGACATGGTGCTGCGGCTGAGCGAGCAGCTGGCGGTGCCGCTCAGACAGCGCAACCAGATCCTGTTGGCTGCCGGGTTCGCTCCGTCCTTCTCGGAGCGCAAGCTTTCCGATCCCGACCTGGCACCGGCCATGGACGCGGTGAAGCTGGTGCTGAAGGGGCATGAACCGTTCCCGGCGCTCGCAGTCGACCGCCACTGGAACCTGATTTCCGCGAACGCGGCACTGGCGCCGCTGCTTGCCGGCGTCACCGATCCTGCCCTGCTCGAGGCGCCGGTGAACGTGTTGCGGCTCAGCCTGCACCCCAAGGGCGTCGCGCCCAACATCGTCAACCTCGCGGAATGGCGCGCGCATCTGCTTGAACGGCTGAAGCAGCAGGTTGCGGCTTCGGCCGACCCTGTTTTGGAGAAACTAGAGGAGGAGCTGCGCTCCTATCCCGTCCTGTCCGCCACGCGGGCACCGAAACCGGAGGCCAACGCCTTCGTGCACCCGCTGCGGCTGAAGCTGGACGGCACCGTGCTGTCCTTCATCAGCACCACCACGGTGTTCGGCACACCGCTCGACGTGACGCTGTCGGAACTCGCCATCGAGACCTTTTTCCCGGCCGACGAAGAGACGCGCCACGCGCTGGCCTGCCTTGCGCTCGAACGCACAAAGGCAGTCGGCAAGGCCTGATCAGCCGGGCGGTTGCGACGCCTTGCGCGAGGCGGCGCGTTCGAGGCCGAGCTGCCGCTCACGCAGGATGATGAACAGGCCAGCGGCGACCACGATGGCGCCGCCCACCAGCATGTGCAGGGTGGGCACGTCGCCGAACGCGAAATAGCCGACGACGATCGACAAGAGCATGGACGTGTATTCGAACGGCGCCACCACCGACGCCTCGGCGTGGCGATAGGCCGAGGTCATCAATATCTGCCCGAGCCCGCCGCAGAAGCCGGCAAGGATGAGCAGCAACACTTGACGGGTGGCTAGCGCCTGCCAGCCGAACGGCACCGTCAGCAATGCTACCACGCTGGCGGTCAGCGAAAACCACAGGACGATGGTGGCGGTGCGCTCGCTGTGAACGAGGCTGCGTACCAGAAGCATGGCGACCGCCGAAATCGCGGCGGCGATGAAGGCGGCGATGACGCCGAGGACTTCCTGGTCGCCAAGTGCGGCGCCCGAGCGCAGCAGCGTCAGGGTCGGCCAGGAGATGATGAGCACGCCAACCAGCCCGACCGCCACCGCGCCCCAGCGGTAGATGCGGATGGTTTCGCCAAGGAAGATCGCGCTGAACACCACGACCAGCAGCGGCTGGGCATAGTTCAGCGTGATCGCCTCGGGCAGTGGCAGCCGGGTCAGCGCGAAGAAGCCGAAACCCATGGCGCTGACGCCGACCACGCCGCGCGCGATGTGGTTGAGCGGCCGTTTCGTGGAGAAGGCGGTGCGCAGCTCGTGCCGGAAACCGAGGAAGATCAGGATCGGAAAAATAGCGAAGAAGGAGCGGAAGAAGACGATCTGGCCGGCCGGCAGTTCACCGGCGGCCTTGATCAGCGACGACATCGCTACGAAGACGGCGACTGAACAGATTTTGAATGTGATGCCGACCAGCGTGCGCTGCTGGCCGGACGATGCGTCCGATGTCACTGCATGCCAGCGTCCTGGATCGCTCCCCAGATGCGCGACGGAGTTGCCGGCATGTCGATGTGCCTGATGCCGTAGGCGCGGTAGAGCGCGTCGGTGACGGCATTGAGCGTCGCCGGCGTAGCGCCGATGGTGCCGGCCTCGCCTGCCCCCTTGATGCCGAGCGCATTGGTGGTCGACGGCACGTTGCGGGTCTCGAAATGGAAGGACGGCACGGTGTCGGCGCGCGGCATGGCGTAATCCATGAAACTGGCGGTCAGCAATTGCCCGTCCTCGCTGTAGACCGTGTCTTCGGTGAGCGCCTGGCCGATGCCCTGCACGACGCCGCCATGCACCTGCCCGGCCAGAAGCAGCGGGTTCACCGTTACGCCGAAATCGTCGACGATGGTGTAACGCGTAATCGCGGTGGCGCCGGTGTCGGGATCGATCTCGACCTCGCAGATATGCGTGCCGTTGGGATAGGTGCATTCGTCCTGCAGGAATTCGCCGAAGCCGCGCAGATCGTCCGGTCGCTTGGCCGCCTTGGCAATCGCCGCGAAATCCATCGACCGGTCGGTGCCGACGATGCGAGCCATGCCGCCCTCGAGCTCGATGTCGGCGGCGGCCGCCTCCATCTCGTCGGCGGCAATGCGCCTGATCTTCTCGGCGAGGTCTTCGCCGGCACGCGCGGTGGAAACACCGCCGAGCGGGATCGAGCGCGAACCGCCGGTGCCGCCGCCGGCCTTCAATTCGTCGGTGTCGCCCTGTCGAACGTGGATCCTGTCGATCGGCAGGTTGAGCTTGTCGGCCAGGAACTGCGCATAGGCCGTGGCGTGGCCCTGGCCGTTGGACTGCGTGCCGATCTTCAACGTCACCGTGCCGTCGCCATTCAGCTCGACATGGGCCGGCTCGGAACCGGGGAAGGCGCAGGCCTCGACATAGGTGGCCATGCCGATGCCGCGTATCCTGCCGCGCCGTTTTGCGTCCTCCAGCCGTTCTGAAAATTGAGTCCACGCAGCCCGTTGCATGGCCTGGCTCATGTGGCCCTCGAATTCACCAGTGTCGTAGAGCCTGCCTGTCTGGGTGCGATAGGGCATCTGCTGTGGGCGGATGAAGTTGCGGCGGCGGATCTCCTCGACCGGCAGGCCGAGGTCGTGCGCGCAGGCGTCGACCAGCTTCTCGATCAGCAATGCCGCCTCGGGCCGGCCGGCGCCGCGATAGGCGTCGACGGGCGTGGTGTTGGTGTAGACGGCGGTCACCGAAACATCGAGCGCCTGGATGTCATAGACGCCGGTCGACATCGAAACGCCGACGACGGGAATGTAGGGACCGTATTGCGAAACATAGGCGCCGAGATTGGCGGTGAGGCCGATGCGCAAGCCGAGGAAACGCCCCTCGCCGTCCATCGCCATTTCCGCGGTGGCGAGGTTATCGCGGCCATGCGCGTCGGTCAGGAAATGTTCGGTGCGGTCGCCTGTCCATTTGACCGGCGTGCCAAGCCGCTTGGCCGCCTCCAGCACAAGCACGTGTTCGCGGTACGCGAAAGCCTTCGGACCGAAGCCGCCGCCGACATCGGGGGTGATGACGCGCAGCTTGTCGCGACCGATGCCGAAGACGCCGGCCACCACATATTGCATCGAATGCACGCCCTGCGAGCCGGTGGTCAGAACGAAGCGATCCTCATCGGCATTCCATTCGCCGATGGCGGCCCGCGCCTCCATATAGTTGCAGATCAGCCGGTTGTTGACGAAGTCGATGCGGGTGACCCGCTTGGCGCGGGCGAAAGCGGCGTCGGTCTTGGCCTTGTCACCGATATGATAGGCGTAGGCGCGGTTCGAGCCGAGTTCGGGCCAAACCAGCGGTGTTCCGGCATCGAGCGCCGTCGCGGTGGCGCCGGCGGCGTCCAGGCTGTCGTAATCGACCTCGATCAGTTCGGCAGCGTCCTGCGCCAGCGCCCGGCTATCGGCGACGACGAAAGCCACGGCATCGCCGACATAGTTGACCTGATCATGGCACAGGATCGGGATGTCGCGCGTCGGCGCGCGCGTGCCGTCCGGCTGCGGCTGCATCACCGTGGAACGCAAAGCCCGCAGATGACCGAGATCGGCGCCGGTCAGCACCAGATGCACGCCGGGCGCAGCCTTAGCGGCCTCGGTCGAGCCGATGGAAAAGCGCGCCTTGGCCGCCGGCGAGCGCAACACGTAGCCGTGCAGGACACCGTCTGGGCGAATATCGTCGGTATAGCGACCGCGGCCCGTGATGAAGCTGACGTCTTCGACGCGGCGGACCGCGGCGCCCATCCCGAATTTCGGAGTGACGGCCGTCATGGGAACCTCGCAGCGGATGGCGAAAGGATGGATCAGGTTGAGATAGACCTACCGCCAGTTTTGTCGAGGGGTGGTTTCGTGTAAAGAGCCGCAACCTCAATAATCTTGAACCAGCGTCTGCTGGTCTCGCCAGCCTTTCAGGAAAGCCACGGATGCGCACAGACACCGGCCAGGTCTTCAAGCTCGAAGACTACCGTCCAAGCGACTATCTCATCCCCGCCATCGACATGGCTTTCGCACTTGCACCGGACGCAACCAGGGTTGTGGCGACATTGACGGTGGAACGCCGGCAAGGCGTGGCCGCGGGCACGCCGCTGCTGCTCGACGGCGACGAGCTGAAGCTGGTCCGCGTCGAGATCGATGGCAAGCCGCTGAAAGAGGCCGCCTATGCGGTAACGCCCGACCAGCTGACGATCCTTGCTCCGCCAGCCGCACGCTTCAGCCTGACCATCGAGACCGAGGTGAACCCGTCGGCCAATAGCGCCCTGATGGGGCTCTACCGTTCGAACGGCGTCTATTGCACGCAATGCGAGGCCGAGGGTTTCCGGCGCATCACCTATTTCCTCGATCGGCCCGACATCCTGTCGGTCTACACGGTGCGCATCGAGGCGCCCAAGGCCGAGGCACCGCTGCTGTTGTCCAACGGCAACCCGGTCCGCCATGGCGAACTTGCCGGCGGCCGCCACTTCGCCGAATGGCACGACCCCTTCCCCAAGCCCTCCTACCTGTTCGCGCTGGTGGCTGGCGATCTCGGCAGGCTGGCAGACGAATTCACCACCATGTCCGGCCGCAAGGTCGAACTCGGCATCTATGTCGAGCACGGCAAGGAAGCGCTGGCCAGCTATGCGATGGACGCCCTCAAGCGCTCGATGACATGGGACGAGGAAAAGTTCGGCCGCGAATACGACCTCGACGTCTTCAACATCGTCGCCGTCTCCGACTTCAACATGGGCGCGATGGAGAACAAGGGCCTCAACATCTTCAACGACAAATATGTTCTGGCCGACCAACAGACCGCGACCGACGCCGATTTCGCCAATATCGAGGCGATCATCGCGCATGAATATTTCCACAATTGGACAGGCAACAGAATCACTTGCCGCGACTGGTTCCAGCTCTGCCTGAAGGAAGGGCTGACCGTTTATCGCGACCATGAATTCTCGGCCGACCAGCGTTCGCGCCCGGTCAAGCGTATCGCCGAAGTGCGCACGCTGCGCGCGCACCAGTTCCCGGAGGATCAGGGGCCGCTGGCGCATCCGGTGAGGCCGCGCCGCTACCGCGAGATCAACAACTTCTACACGGCGACCGTCTACGAGAAGGGCTCGGAAGTGGTGCGCATGATCCGCACCATCCTGGGCGCCGAGATGTTCCGCGCCGGCATGGACCTCTATTTCGAGCGCCATGACGGCGACGCCGCCACCATCGACGACTTCCTGAAAGTGTTCGAGGACGTTTCCGGCCAGGACCTGTCGCAATTCGCGCTCTGGTATCACCAGGCCGGCACGCCGCATGTGACGGTGAGTTCTGCCTACAACGCAAGCACCCACGAGTTCACGCTGGAGATCGAACAGTCGTCGCCGCCGACGCCGTCGGAGAGCCGCAAGCGGCTGATGCACATTCCGCTGGCCTTCGGGCTTGTTGGCCCCGATGGTGAAGACCTCGCTTTTGGCGAGGTGAGCGGCGCCACGGTGGAAGACGGCGTCCTTCACCTGCACAAGCGCCGGCAGACAGTGGTTTTCAAAGGCCTCAGCGAACGGCCGGTGCTGTCGCTGAACCGAGGCTTTTCCGCGCCGATCACGCTGTCGCTGGAGCAGAAGCCCGAGGACCGGATCTTCCTCGCCGGCAATGACGGCGACGCCTTCTCGCGCTGGCAGGCCTTCAACACGCTGCTCACCGACGCGCTGATTGCCGGCTTCCGCCGCATGCTCGGCAACAGGCAGCCGGAGTTCGCCGCCTCGCTCGGCGAGCTTGCCGGCCGCATCGCCGCAAATGCGTCGCTGGAGCCGGCCTTCCGCGCCCTGGCGCTGACGCTTCCCGCCGAAGCCGACATCGCCCGCGAGATCGGCAAGGGCATCGACCCGGACGCGATCTTCGCCGCACGGGAAGCGCTGGCCCGGTCGATCGCGACGGTCAATGAAGAGGGTTTCAGGCAGCTCTACGCTGAATTGAACAGCGATGGTCCGTTCCGGCCCGACGCCGACGGCGCCGGACGGCGCGCCCTGCGCAACGTGCTGCTCGACTATCTGGCGCTGCTGCCAGGCGGCGCCGAATTCGCCGCCCTGCACTTCGCCAGCGCCACCAACATGACCGATCGCGCCGCCGGCCTGACCGCGCTGGCGCATCGCCATGCCGGCACGCCGCAGGCCGTGGATGCACTGGCGCGGTTCGAAAACGAATATTCCAGCGACGCGCTGGTGATGGACAAATGGTTCCTGATCCAGGCCAGCGCGCCGGGACCCGCCGCGTTGGACACCGTGCGTGGGCTGACCGCGCATCCCGCCTTCTCGATCGGCAACCCGAACCGCGTCCGTTCGCTCATCGGCACCTTCGCCGGCGCCAACCAGACCGGCTTCCACCGCGCCGACGGCGAGGGTTACCGCTTCTTTGCCGAGACGGTGCTGGAGGTGGAGAAGCGCAATCCACAGGTCGCGGCGCGGCTCGCCACCGCGATGCGCTCCTGGCGGTCGCTGGAACCGGTGCGCCAGGGCAAGGCGCGCGAGGCGCTGGTGTCGATCCTCAAGGTGGAAAAGCTCTCGGCCGATCTGAAGGACATCATCGAGCGCACGCTGGCCTGAACCGGCCCAAGTGGAAGCTTTGGCCGGCGATACAGAAAACGCCGGTCAAATTTATTAAATCTTTAATATTTTCTCCCCGCCCACTGGACAAGGCGAATCACCTTTGATTCTTTAGTGACGATTCGGAAGTGCGGTGTAACCGGGTCATCATCGGGGTTTTTGGGGAGAGCCAGTCAATGGCCAAGGCGGACGCGTTGCGCGCGCCCGGACGGACAGCTTTTGAGCGGCGCGGGCAATCGCGACGCGGTGGCGCCTTCGCAGGCAATGCCCGGCTCATCTCTGCTCCGACCTACGGCCAGTTGCTCGCCGCCGAGCCGGTTCTGCGCCGGCTGATCCCCTCGCTCATCATCCTGTTTCTCATTGCCATCGCCGGCCTGCGCTGCCTGTCGCTGATGAACTGGCACGACGAGATCGACCGCAACGCCAAGGCGATCCTGACACTCGCAGCCGGCGAACTGGCGAAGTCCGGTCCGGCTAGCGGCGCCAGCGACCCGCAGGACCTGATCGAAGAGGCCGTGCGCCAGGGCTCGCTCAGCCCCGACCATGTGCTGGCGCTGACCGACCGGAACTTCAAGGTGCTGGCGGTATCGCCCAAATCGACGCGCTGGCAGGGCCGCGCGCTGGATACGGTCGTGTCCGGCGGACAGCCTCTGTTCCTGTTCGGCGAACGCGCCGGCGTGCTCGACGTGCAGATCGGCGAGCAGAACTGGTACGCCGCCGTCGATCTGAGACCCGATGGCAAGGGCGCCGCCGCCGTGCTGGTGCCGCAGGACGCCGTCTTCGTCGAATGGCGCAAGGCCGTCTCGCTCAATGTGACGCTGTTCGTGCTGACCGCCGGCGTGCTGCTCGTCGTGCTCTACGCCTATTTCTGCCAGGTGACGCGCGCTAAGAGCGCCGACCGCATCCTGGCAGAATCGCTGCAGCGCATCGACATGGCGCTGGTCAGGGGCCGTTGCGGCTTGTGGGACTGGGACATGGTGCGCGGCAAGATGTACTGGTCGCGCTCGATGTACGACATGCTGGGCTACGAGCCCTGCGAGACGATGCTGTCCTTCGGCGAGGTCGACGAGATCATCCATCCCGAGGACGGCAATCTGTTCGAACTGGCCGAACGCATCGTCGCCCGCGAAATCGACCAGATCGACCAGGTCTTCCGCATGCGCCATGCCAATGGCCAATGGGTGTGGATGCGCGCCAGGGCGCAGGTGATGGACCCGGACGCGCCCGAAATCCAGCTCATCGGCATTGCCGTCGACGTCACCGAGCAGCGCCATCTGGCACTGCGCTCGGAGGCCGCGGACCTGCGCCTGCGCACCGCGATCGAGAACATCAACGAATCCTTCGTGCTGTGGGATGCGGCCGAGCGGCTGGTGATGTGCAATTCCAAGTTCCAGTACGACAACGGCCTGTCGGACCGCAGCGTCATGCCCGGCACCGAGCGCACCGAGATCGAGGAACGCATGCTGGCCTTCGCCTCGGAGCGGCGGCTGGCCAACACCAACGGTCCGAATGGCGGCGTGAGCATCGAGCGGCAGCTTGGCGACGGCCGCTGGCTGCAGGTGAACGAATTGAAGACCCGCGACGGCGGCACCGTCTCGGTCGGCTCGGACATCACCCAGATCAAGCAGCATCAGGACAAGCTGATGGACAGCGAGCGCCGGTTGATGGCGACGATCCACGACCTCAGTCTCGCCCGCCGCGCCGAAGAAGAGCGCGCCCGCGAACTGGTGGAGCTGAACCGCAAATACATCCGCGAGAAGGACCGCGCCGAGGCCGCGAACCAGGCCAAGTCGGAGTTCCTGGCCAACATGTCGCATGAGCTGCGCACGCCGCTCAACGCTATCATCGGCTTCTCGGAGCTGATGGAACAGGGGCTGTTCGGGCCGCTCGGCTCGTCGCGCTACGACGAATATGCCACCGACATCAATTCGTCCGGCAAATATCTGCTCGGCGTCATCAACGACATTCTCGACATGTCGAAGATCGAGGCCGGCCAGTTCTCGATCGACCGCGAGGAGATCGATCTCAACCCGCTGATCAGCGAAACGGTGCGGGTGGTGTCGCTGCAGGCCGCGCAGAAGTCGATCACCGTGGAAACGCGCATCGCCGACAGCCTGACGCTGGTGGCCGACCGCCGCGCCATCAAGCAGATCGTCATCAATCTCCTGTCCAACGCCGTCAAGTTCACCGGCCAGGGCGGGCATATCGTGGTCAGGGCGCGCAATGCGTCGGGCGCGCTGACGCTGACCATCGAGGACAATGGCTGCGGCATTCCGAAGACGGCGCTTGGCAAGCTCGGCCGGCCGTTCGAACAGGTGCAGAACCAGTTTTCCAAGAACCACACCGGTTCCGGTCTCGGGCTCGCCATCTCGCGCTCGCTGGCCGAACTGCATGGCGGCGCGTTGAAGATCCGCTCCACGGAAGGAACCGGCACCATCGTTTCGGTGCGCATCCCGATCCGCAAGGCGCAGCAGCCGGTGAAGGCGGCGGCCTAACTTTCCGCAATGCCCGTCAGGCAATGGCCGGCGACTTCCGTCGCCGGCGTGCTCGCTTCATCGACCGCGCTTACTCCGCGCCTTCGAGGCGGTGGCCGCGGCCACCCTTCGGCAATTCGTTCTTCTCGATCTTGCCGTCGTTGTTCTTGTCGAGCAGCGCGAAGACCTTCTTCTGGCGGGCAGTGACATCTTCCTGGGTCAGGACGCCATCACCCTTAGTGTCGTAGCGGGAGATGATGCGCTTGGCCATCTGCTCGAAGCGGGCTTTTTCGAGCGCCGCGGCAAGCTGTTCAACGGTGACCTTGCCGCCATTGTCGGCGAGGATCTTCGTCAGTTGCGGGTTCATCGCCGCCTCGAACTGGTCGAAAGTGATGCCGCCGTCGTTATCCTTCAACGCCTTCTGCAGACGCATGCGGACACCGTCGCGCATGCCGTCGCCCTTTTCCTGCGCATAAGCGGCCGTGCCAACCACACCGGCCAGGGCCACGAACGCAAATGCCAGTTTTGTCGATTTTCTCATCGGTATCTCCTGTTGCATCGTTACCCCCGATGCTTCGGGAAGGGGCGCGAGGTGTCAGTGCCTCATGACCGCTTCCCACGCAGCAAAAGGTCGAAATCCTTCCGCACCTTTTGCGACGTCTCCTTGAGGTGCGCTTCCAGCACCCCGAAATCCGGCAGATCGGTTGCTGCCAGAAGAAGGTCGGCCAGACCGGGCGGCACATCGTTCTTGTCGAAGGCGCTGGTGAGGCACAACCTGATCATCTGGGTAACCGACAAATAGAGCGAATATGCGTCGCAGAGCTCGCGCGTCGTGGTCGCATCGGCATAGTCGGGCGCCAGCCGCGCCAGCGTCTCGGCGGTGCCCGGCGTGCGTTCGGCACCGGTGAGGCGGCCGGTGATCGTCGCCACCTGCGCGATGAATTCGAGATCGATCAACCCGCCCGGAATGAGCTTGATGTCCCACAGATCGTGCGCCGGCTTCTCCTCTTCGATCAGCTTGCGCATTTCGCCGGCATCGGCACGCACCTTGGCGGCATCCCGCGGCAAAGCCAGGATCGCGGCCACTTCCGCTTCGAGCTCCGCTCCCAGCGAGGCATCGCCGGCGATGGCGCGGGCGCGGGTCAGCGCCATCTGTTCCCAGGTCCAGGCCTCCTGGCGCTGGTATTTGCGGAACGAACCGACATGGGTCGCCACCGGCCCCTTATTGCCGGACGGGCGTAACCTGAGGTCGAGTTCATAGAGCACACCCTCGGCTGTCGGCGCCGAGACGGCGGCGATCAGGCGCTGTGTCATGCGCGCAAAGTAGTGCGACGGCGCCAGCGGCCGCTCGCCATCGGAATCCTCGGCATCCTCGTCGTGATCGTAGAGCAGGATCAGGTCGACATCGGAGCCGGCGGTCAGTTCGCGGCTGCCGAGTTTGCCCATGCCGAGCAAAGCGACGCGCCCGCCGGCGATGCGGCCATGACGTTGCGCGAATTCGGCGCTGACCGCTTCGAGTGCCGCGCCGATGGTGAGGTCGGCGAGGTCGGAGAAGGCGCGGCCGGCGCGCGTGGCGTCGATGGAGCCGGCCAGCAGGCGCACCCCGATCAGGAATTTCTGCTCGGCGGCGAAGATGCGCAACCGGTCGAGCACGTCCTCATAAGCGCGGTCACCATCGATGAAGGCGGCAAGCCGGGCAGACAAATAGGCGCGGTTCGGCAGTTCGGTCAAAAGTGCAGGATCGAGCAGCCCGTCGAACACATGTGGACGGCGCGTGATGATGGCAGCCAGCCGCGGTGCCGCGCCCATGATGGTCGCCATCAGCCGCAGCAGGCCGGGATTGGACTGCAGCAGCGAGAAAAGCTGGATGCCGGCGGGCAGGCCGGAGAGAAACTCGTCGAAGCGCATCAACGCCTCGTCGGCGCGGCGCGTCTTGCCGAAGGCTTCGAGTAGCGCCGGCGTCAGTTCGGTCAACCGCTCACGCGCTTCGGCCGAGCGCGTCACCCTGTAGCGGCCGAAATGCCAGGTGCGGATGACGCGGCAAATGTCGCTCGGGCGCTGGAAGCCCAGGCGATGCAAGGTCTGCAAGGTGTCGGGGTCGTCGACATCGCCGGTGAAGACGAGGTTGCCGACGCCGGCCGAAAGCTCCGGCGCCGCCTCGAACAAAGCGGCGTAATGACCCTCGACCTGTAGCAACGCGGCGCGAAAGGCTGCGGCGAAGGTCTCGGCGTCCTTGTAAGCCAGCATGCGGGCGATGCGCTCCAGCCCCTCGTCGTCCTCCGGCAGCATATGGGTCTGTTCGTCGGCCACCATCTGCACGGCGTGCTCGACCCGGCGCAGGAACCAGTACTGGTTGGCCAGCACGTCGCGCGCCTCGGCGGTGATCCAGTTGCGCCCGGCCAGTTCGCCCAGCATCGGCACGGTCTCGCGACCGCGCAGTTCCGGAAAACGGCCGCCAGCGATCAGCTGCTGGGTCTGCACGAAGAATTCTATCTCGCGGATGCCACCGCGGCCGAGCTTGACGTTGTGGCCCTTCACGGCCACCTCGCCATGGCCCTTATGCGCATGGATCTGGCGTTTGATCGAATGGACATCGGCGATCGCCGCGTAATCCATGTATTTGCGCCAGACATAGGGCTGCAGTTCCTTGAGGAAGGCTTCGCCGGCCGCAATGTCGCCGGCAACCGGCCGCGCCTTGATCATGGCGGCGCGTTCCCAGTTCTGGCCCCTGCCCTCGTAATAATTGAGCGCCGCCTCGACCGGGATGGCCAGCGGCGTCGAGCCCGGATCAGGACGCAGCCTGAGATCGGTGCGGAAGACATAACCGTGTTCGGTACGGTCCTGCAGGATGCGGACAAGGCGGCGGGTGAGCCGCGAAAACAGTTCCGTGGCGTCCAGCGGATCGATCACCGCCGGCGCGAAGGGGTCGAAGAAAACAACCAGATCGATATCGGACGAGAAATTCAACTCGTTGGCGCCGAGCTTGCCCATGCCGAGCAGGACCCAGCCGGATTTCAGCGTCGGGTTCTCGGGATCGACCAGCTTCAGCTTGCCCTGCCCATGCGCGTCGCGCAGCAGGAAATCGACCGCAGCGCGGATCGAGGCATCGGCCAGGCTGGAAAGGCGGCGAACGGTGAGCACCGTTTCAGAGACGCCGGCGAGCTCGGCAAGCGCGATCAGGAAATGCGCCTCCGCCTTGAACTGGCGAAGCTCCATCATCAGGCTCTGTTCCGAAACGCCCTCGGCACGGGGAGCCATAGCAATCGCCTGCCCGATCGCCGCGAGCCGCTCCTCGACGGTTTCATCGAACAGCGCGTCGAGTATCTGCGGCCGCCGCCGGGCGAGATCGCGCAGGAAGGGAGAAAGGTCGAAAACGGCGGCAAGGAAATCCTGCACAGGCCCCTTGGCGGACAGGAACCGGGCGAGACGCGGCAGCTCGTCCTCGGCTGCAGCGGCGGCAACGTCGGCCAGCTCGTCTTGCGCGTGCCGGGCATCCAGCGGCGAAAGCCGCGCCTTCGGCTCCAACCGCCACAATGCCTTGGTCTTTTCCTTGCCCGCCGCGACTGCCATCATTCCGTCTCTCCCCTAGAAACCTTCCCGCGCGGGAAAGCTCATGACGACGCATAGTCCGGGATCGGCGGGTTTAAGATCAAGGGTGCCCTTGTGGAATTTCATGATTGCCTTGGCGAGACTGAGCCCCAGCCCCGAGCCCGGCTGCGAACGGCTCTTCTCAAGACGCACGAAACGCTCGGTGGCCCGCGCCCGGTCGGCGTCGTCCGGTATGCCCTGGCCGTTGTCGGCCACTGACAGCATGATCTTGCCGGCGACGCGTTCGAGCGAAACCTTGACGACCGGCTTGGCGGTCGCGTCGGTCGAATATTTGATGGCGTTGTCAACGATGTTCGATAATGCCTGCCCGACGAGCTCGCGATTGCCGTCGACCAGATAGGGTCCGGTCAGCCCTGCCTCGATCATCACGCCGGCCTCCTCCGCCACGGGCTCGTAGAGCTCGACGACGTCGCGCACGGCGGCGGCGAGATCGACCTGCGTGACGTTCTCGGACGAATAACCCGCCTCCAGCCTGGAGATCATCAGGATGGCGTTGAAGGTTTTGATGAGCTGGTCGGACTCGGTGATCGTGCCCTCCAGCGCCGCCTTGTAGTCGGCGGCGCTGTGTTTGCCGGACAGCACGGCCTCGGCCCGGTTGCGCAGCCTGGTCAGCGGTGTCTTGAGGTCATGGGCGATGTTGTCGGAGACCTGCTTCAGCCCTTCGTTGAGCGTGGCGATGCGGGCCAGCATGGCGTTGAGGTTTTCCGACAAGCGGTCGAACTCGTCGCCGGCACCGGTAACCGGCAGGCGGCCGGTGAGGTCGCCGCCCATGATGCGCCGGCTCGCCTCCGAGACGTTGTCGATGCGTTTTAGTGCGGCATGGCCGACGAAGAACCAGATCGCCAGGCCACCCAGCCCCATCATGCCGAGCGTCAGCATGAGCGCGCGCCGCACGACGGAGCGGAACTGCTCCGGCTCGCCCATGTCGCGGCCGACCAAAAGAATCATCTGGTTGGGCAGGCGCACCACCAGCGCAATGGCGTTGTGCCCCTTGCTCTGCTTGGCCTGGGCAGCAGGATGGCTGCTGTCACCCGCCGCCTGCGACTGCTCACCACCGGTCTCGCCGTAGCGTTCGTAGGAGAACGGCAATTCGGTCCAGCCTTCGCGGGCAATCACGCCGGGTTCGATGCTCTGGACGTTGCCGGTCAGGATCTGTCCGTTCGGATCGGCGATCATGTAGAGATTGGCGCCCGGCGCCCGCGAGCGTCGCTCCACGGTGCGCACCAGGAAAGGCAGGCCGCCGCGCTGATAGGCGCGGGCAAGGCCCAGCGCTTCCTCGTTGATGGTCTCCTGCGTCTGCGAGGTCAGCATGCGCGCCGACAGCGAGGTCATGTAGAAGACCAGAAGCATGGCGCAGAGCGCGAACAGCAACAGATACAGCGCGGAGAGCCGCGCCGCCGTCGTCCTCATGATGGCCGGTAAGGTCAGCGCCATAGGCAGCTAGCCGCTCTTCAGCATGTAGCCGGCGCCGCGGATGGTGTGCAGGATGGGCTTCTCGAAACCCTTTTCGATCTTGCCGCGCAGCCGCGACACATGCACGTCGATGACATTGGTCTGCGGATCAAAATGATAGTCCCAGACATTTTCCAGGAGCATGGTGCGCGTCACCACCTGGCCGGCATGGCGCATCAGATATTCAAGCAGCCGAAACTCGCGCGGCTGCAGCACGATTTCCTTGCCCGCTCGCTTGACGGAATGGGACAGACGGTCGAGCTCGAGATCGCCGGTGCGATAGACCGTCTCGGTCTCCTTCGCGCCGGCGCGGCGGTTCAGCACCTCGACGCGGGCGAGCAGTTCGGAAAAGGCGTAGGGCTTGGTCAGATAGTCGTCGCCGCCGGCGCGCAGACCGGTGACACGATCGTCGACCTCGCCGAGCGCGGAAAGGATGAGGACCGGGGTGGCATTGCCGCGCGAGCGCAAGCCGGCGATCACCGACAGCCCGTCGCGGCGCGGCAACAGGCGATCCACCACCATGACGTCGTATTCGCCGGAATCGGCGAGCGCAAAACCGGTCTCGCCGTCGCCGGCGACATGGGCGGTATGACCCGCCTCGGTGAACGCCTTCTCCAGATAGTCGGCGGCCTCCCGATCATCCTCGATGATGAGAATCTTCATGGGATCGTTATACGCAATTTCGGACGCTCTGGCGGCAGTCATTGCAACATCCCTAAAGTTTTGCGGCAGCGGGCGACGAGGCCCGCTGCCGCCGAGGTCGGACACCGAAGACTGACAGACTGTTCCGACCAGGTTTCCTTTGCGGCGATCCGGGGGTGTGGAAACCGCCGCATCGGAAAACGGAAGACTATCAGCCCTTGGCGACCGGCAAGGTGATGAAGCGGTTGTTGTCGTTGCGGGTGATCTGCACCAGCACCTGCTTGCGGCCGGCCTTCTGGGCGTCGGTCATCGCCTTGCTGATGTCGGACGCCGCGGTGACTTCCTGCGAGTTGATCGCGGTGATCACGTCGCCGGCCTGGATGCCACGGTCGGCGGCATCGCTGTCGGGATCGACCTCGGTGACAACCAGACCCTTGCCGTCCTCGGACTTGGTGACGGTAAGACCGAGGTCGGTCAGCGAATTGTGGTCCTTGGCCGGCGCCGACTGCTGTTCGGCCGAGGCCATCTTGTCGTTCTTCGGCAGGGTGCCGAGATCGACCTTGATGGACTGTTCCTTGCCGCCGCGCCAGACGGTGACGTCGACGGACTTGCCGGGCTGGTAGTTGCCGATGGTGCGGGCCAGATCCTTGGTCGTCTCGACCGACTTGCCGTCGACCTGGGTGATGACGTCGCCGGCAACGATGCCCGCCTTCTTGGCCGGGCTGTTGTCCTGCGAACCAGCGACCAGCGCGCCCTTTTCACCCTTCAGGCCGAGCGATTCGGCGATGTCGGAGGTGACCGGCTGGATTTCGACGCCGAGCCATCCGCGCTCGATCGATCCGCCCTTCATCAGAACCTGCACCACATTCTTGGCGGTGGAGGCCGGAATGTCGAAAGCGATGCCGACGCTGCCGCCCGAGGGCGAGAAGATGGCGGTGTTGATGCCGACCACCTGGCCGTTGAGGTCGAAGGTCGGGCCACCCGAGTTGCCGCGGTTGACCGGGGCGTCGATCTGGATGAAGTCGTCATACGGGCCGGCGCCGATGTCGCGGCCACGGGCCGAGACGATGCCGGCGGTCACGGTGCCGCCGAGGCCGAACGGGTTGCCGACGGCCACGACCCAGTCGCCGACGCGGGTCTTGGCATCGTCGGCGAAGTCGACATAGGTGAATTTCTGTCCGCCGCCGTCGACCTTGAGCACGGCGAGGTCGGTGCGCGGGTCGGTTCCGACCAGCTTGGCGTCAAGCTCCTTGCCGTCCTTCATGACGACGGTGAAGGCGCTGCCGCCATCGACAACATGGTTGTTGGTGACGATGTAGCCGTCTTCGGAAATGAAGAAGCCGGAGCCCTGCGCCACCGGGCGCGGTTCGCGATTGGGGTTATCGCGGTGCTGGAAGCGGCGGCCGCCCTGGCCGTCGGGACCGCGGAATTCCTTGAAGAAGCGCTTCAGCTGCGGGTTGTCCTGGAAGAAGTCCGGACCGTCGAACGGGCTCGCCTGGCCGTCGTCTGCAGCGGGCTGAACCTTGGCCTTGACCTGAACGGAGACGACCGCCGGCGAGACCTTCTCGACGAGGTCGGCAAAACCCGCAACCTGGGGAGCCTGGACGCGCACGGCCTCGGCCATCACGGGGGCGGTGCCGGTGGTCACGGCGACGAAGCCGATCGCGCCGGCGATGGCCACGGAAGCAGCGGCAGCAGTCAGGCGCGAGCGGGTGCGGGAGGAAATGGGGGAAGCAGTCATCGGTCTGTTGTCCTTTTGCACGCAGGTGCCAAAAGCACCCTTCGAACAAAAGGAATAAGATCGCCGACATTACGGCGCCATTTCCGGTGCATGAAATTTTGGTAATCTTGGGCGGTTGCCCGACGCTTCAATCCTGCTTCAGGATGGCGTCCAGCCTGGCCTTTTCTTCGTCGGACAGGGCTGCGGTCTCGGGCGCTTTGCGGCGGCGCGCGGCGCGCACCATGAAGGCGCCGCCGACGACCAGCAGCAGCACCGGCGCCCCCCACAGCAAGGCGTTGCGCCATTCGAAACGGGGTTTCAGAAGGACGAACTCGCCGTAGCGCGACACGACATAATCGATCACCTGCCCGTCGCTGTCGCCCGCCTTCAGCCGGTCGCGCACCAGGATGCGCAGGTCGCGCGCGAGGTCCGCGTCGGATTCGTCGATCGACTGGTTCTGGCAGACCATGCAGCGCAGGCCGGACGACAACGCACGGGCGCGAGCCTCGAGCGCGGGATCGGACAGAACCTCGTCCGGCTTCACCGCAAGGGCAGTGCCGGATGCCAGAACGCCGAGCACCAGCACGCATGCCGCCAGCGAACGAACGATGCCGGCCACGGGCTTCACGACAGACTTCCGGCAGGCACGGTCTTGGCCTTGCGTTTGGCAGGCGCGCCGACGCGCAGGCGGCGGTCGGCCAGCGACACGGTGCCGCCCGCCATCATCACCACCCCGCCCAGCCAGATCAGCGTCACCAGCGGTTTCCACCAGATGCGCACGACAACCGAGCCGTCCGCAGCCTCATCGCCCAGCGAGATGTAGAGCTGGTTGAAGCCGATCGTCTTGATGCCGGACTCGGTAGTCGGCATCTGGCGCGCCGGGTAGAATCGCTTGGCCGAGCTGATTTCGCCCGTCACCTGGCCGTTCGCGCCGATGAGTTCGAAGCGGGCGCGATCCTCGCTGTAGTTCGGTCCCTTCATCGGCATCAGGCCGTCGAAGTGCACGACACGGCCGGCGATCTCGACGGTCTCCTGCGGACGCATCGTCAGAATATGCTCGCTGCCGAACCCCAGTGTGCCGACAATACCGATCAGCGTGATGCCGAGGCCGGCATGGGCGAGCGCCGTGCCGAACACCGAACGGGGCAGGCCGGCAAAGCGGCGCAGCATGATCGGGAATGTCACCGAACCGAAGCCGGATTTGGCGGCGAGATCGGTCAGCGCGCCCATGATGAGCCAGAAGGACAGGCCGGCGCCGAGCGCGGCAAGGGCGGAACTGCCGTCGATGAAAACGAGCGTGACAATCGCTGCCAGCAGCGCCGCGCCAAAGGCGGCCATCAAACGCTGGGCGGCGGCCAGAATATCGCCGCGCTTCCAGGCCAGCAGCGGGCCGAACGGCACCAACAACAGCAGCGGCAGCATCAAAAGGCCGAAGGTCAGGTTGAAGAACGGTGCGCCGACCGAGATTTTGTCGCCGGTAAGCGCCTCCAGCCCCAACGGATAGAGCGTGCCGACCAGGACGGTGGCCGCCGCCGTGGTCAGGAACAAATTGTTGAGAACCAGCGCGCCCTCGCGCGAAATCGGCTGGAACAGCCCGCCGGCCGTCAGCGAAGCGGCGCGCAGGGCAAACAGCGCCAGAGACCCGCCGATAAAGAACAAAAGGATGCACAGGATGAAGACGCCGCGCGAAGGGTCGGTGGCGAAGGCATGCACGGAGGTGAGCACGCCCGAACGCACCAGGAAGGTGCCCAGCAACGACAGCGAGAAGGTGAGGATAGCGAGCAGCAGCGTCCAGATTTTCAGCGCCGAACGCTTTTCCATCACGATGGCCGAATGCAGCAGCGCCGTGCCGGCCAGCCACGGCATGAAGGAAGCGTTCTCGACCGGGTCCCAGAACCAGAAACCACCCCAGCCCAGTTCGTAATAGGCCCAGTAAGAGCCCATGGCGATGCCGCCGGTCAGGAAAATCCAGGCGACCAGCGTCCACGGCCGCACCCAGCGCGCCCAGGCGGCATCGATGCGTCCGTCGATCAGCGCGGCGACCGAGAAGGAGAAGCAGATCGAGAAGCCGACATAGCCGAGATAGAGCAGCGGCGGATGAATGGCGAGGCCGAGATCCTGCAGGATAGGATTGAGATCGCGCCCTTCCACCGGCGCCGGCGACAGCCGCGCGAAGGGATTGGACGTGGTCAGGATGAACAGGAAAAAGGCGGTGCCGATCGAACCCTGCACGGCAAGCACATTGGCTTTCAGCGTCGCCGGCAGATTGCTTCCGAAGGCCGCGACCAGCGCGCCGAAGAAGGTGAGGATGAGCACCCACAAAAGCATGGAGCCTTCGTGATTGCCCCAGCTTCCGGTGATCTTGTAGATCATCGGCTGCAGGGAATGCGAATTCTCCCAGACATTGACCACCGAGAAATCGGAACCGGCATAGGCCGACACCAATGCGGCGAAAGACAGCGCGGTCAGCGCGAAGCCGGTGATCGCGGTCGGACCGCCTACGGCCATCATGCGCTCATTGCCGGCGCGAGCGCCCACCAGCGGCACCACGGTCTGCACCAGCGCCAGCGCGAAGGCGAGTACGAGGGCGAAGTGACCGATCTCAACCATGGCGGCGTCCGCTATTCACTCTTCGTCTCCTGCCACACGCCCTTGGCCTTCAGCCCGTCGGCGACTTCCTTGGGCATGTAGCGCTCGTCGTGCTTGGCCAGCACGCTGTCGGCCACGAAAGTGCCATCCGGACCAAACGCGCCTTCGGTGATGACGCCCTGCTCCTCGCGAAACAGGTCGGGCAGGATGCCGGTATAGGTGACCTTGACCGAATTGTGCGTGTCGGTCACCGCGAAGGAAACCGTCGTCCCCTGCCCGCGCAGGATCGTGCCCTTCTCCACCAGCCCGCCCAGCCGGATGCGCTGGCCGGGCGCCAGATTGGCGGCGGCGATATCGGCAGGCATGTAGAAATAGGACGCCTTCTGACCGAGCGCATAGAAGGTCAAGCCGGCGGCCAGCGCCAGGAAACCCAGCCCCGCCACGATCACCGACAGCCTTTTCTGCTTGCGTGTCATGATCCCGTTTCGCCCCTACTCTGTCGCCGTCAGGCCGAGCGTGCCGGCAAAGGCGGTGAATTGCTTGGCCTCCGGGCTGTCGGCACCGAACACGGCAATGCCACGGCGCAGCGCGGCACGCGCCTCGTCGGGCTTGCGCAACACGGCATAAGAACGAATGAGGCGCATCCACCCTTCCGCGTCGCGTGGATTCTGCTTCAGTTTTTCATCGAGGCCGGCAACCATGGTCTCGATCATCGCGCTGCGGTCCTCGTCGGAAAGCGAGGAGGCTGCGGCCACTTGGTCCTCGCTCGGCCCTGCGGCCGGCCGCGAACCTTCAGCGGCCAGCGCCTGGCCGACGGCGCGACGCCACGGCGAATCCTGAGGCAGCGATGCCTGCATCTTCTGCAGCATGGCCACGGCCTCGGGCTTGCGACCCTCCTGCGACAGCGCCAATGCGAGATAGAAATTCGCCTTGGGGTTGGCGGGCTCAAGCTTGAGGGCTGCCTCAAACACCGCCTGTGCCTCGGCGGAGACGACCCCGCCGGCGCCATTGACCATGGCTTCGCCAAGTCCGGCCTGGCGCGCAGCCGTTTCGCCTGCCAAGCGAATGGCATTGCGGTAGGCGGTGACGGCATCGGGGAAACGACCGATCCTGAGATAGATCGGGGCCAGAACGTCCCAGCCACGGCCATCCGACGGGTTCTTCGTCAGATGCGCCTCGGCGCGCGCGACAAGTTCGTCCACCGAACTGTCGGCCGGGTTCTTCGCCAGCCGCTCGGCGAGCGGTTGGGACGGCAGATCGGGCGAACCGATACGGCTGTAGATGCCCCAACTCAACAGCGGCACGGCCAGCACGGCGGCCATCGACAACAGCCCCGCCAGCTTCGGCATCGTACCAGGCGCGGCGGCCGCCGTCTCGCCAGTTCCCAGCCGAATGATGCGGCGGGCGATTTCGGCGCGCGCCTGCTCGGCCTCGACCGGCTGGATCAGCCCGCGGGCGAGATCGCGGTCGAGTTCGGAAAGCTGGTCGCGGTAGACTTCGAGGTCATGGGCGTCCTGCGAATCCCGCTCCTTCGCGCTCCCCGCGAGGGGCAGCAGCACCGCCAGGCTCGCACCCAGCGTCAGCACCGCGGCTATGACCCAAAACAGCATGGAACTTCCAATAGCGGTCCGGCTTCGTCCTGCCAACACAAGCGTCCTGCGACGCTTTGACAGAATTACGGCCGGCCGCACTTGATCGAGCGCAAACGCTCAATCGAAATCGGACATTCGAAGCAGTTCGAGCGCCTTCACCGCAAATCAAATTGTCGGAGCGTCCTTTTGCGCGTCCAAAAAGGAGGCGCGGCGCTCCAACGTCAGGTCAGCGGCGTCCACGACCCGTCGGTGTTGCGGCAAGCCGTGCCACGGGCGATCTGGCCGTTGCCGCCCGAATAGACGGTGTGGCGATACTGGCGGCAGTCCTGCGAGCCGACGCGATAGGGCTGCGCGGCAACCACTTCGCCATAGCGCCCTCCCTGGTCGCTCTTCCAGGTGACCGTCTGGCCGCTGGCGGTGTATTCGAGCGCCTTGTATTCGGCCTCCAGCGCCTTGCGCTTGTCGGCCGCGGTCAAGCCGGAGCCGATATTGCCACCGATCAGGCCGTCACCCAGTTCCTCGAGCACGGTCGATGTGACCGAACCGCTGTCCTTGCCGGCTTTCGGCGCGGTGTCCGAACCATTGCCGGTCAACCCGGTCGTGGCGCAGCCGGTCAGCAGCAACATTCCGGCAACGAAGCCAATGCGAATCGTCATTCTCTCAAAAGTCCCCTCTTCGCCACGCACTGGGCGACGGTCGCGGCGATAGTGCCGATATTGGGCTGAAATTGGGCCGCATGCCAATCCCATAACTCTGTTCCTCACCGGACACTTCGCAGGCGCACAATCGCCTTGAGCCCACCGAGGTCCGAACGTTCCAGCGCGAGGCTGCCGCCATATTCGTTGACGAGGTCGGCGACGATGGCCAGACCAAGCCCCGTCCCGGGCTTGGTTTCATCGAGGCGTTTGCCGCGCTGCAAGGCATCGCGCGCCTTGTCTTCCGGGATTCCGGGGCCATCATCCTCGATGAGTATTTCGAACGGTTCGCCGCCTTCGCCACCCGTTGCCAATGGCCGGACCGTGACCCTGGCCGCGCCATTCGCCCACTTCATCGCATTCTCCAGAAGGTTACCCAAAACCTCCTCGAGATCCTCGCGCTCGCCGGCAAAAATAATGCCCTCCGGCGGCAGTGATAGCGACAGCGCGACGTTGGGATTGAGCTTCTGCATCACCCGCACCATGCGCTCGGCCAGTGGCGCCACCGGGGTGCGGTAGACGACGCTGTCGCGCTGCGCGGCGATGCGGGCGCGCTGCAAATAGTGCTCGACCTGTTTCTGCATCGAGGCCGCCTGGCCGGCGATCAGCTCGCCTTTCGGCCCGCCCAGCGCGCGGCCCTCGTTCAGCATCACGGCAAGCGGCGTCTTCAGCGAATGGGCGAGATTGCCGACCTGCGTGCGCGAACGTTCGACGATGCGTTTGTTGTTCTCGATGAGCGCGTTGGTTTCGTCGGCCAGCGGCTCGATTTCGGACGGAAAACGGCCGTCGAGCCGCTTCGCCGTGCCTTCCCGTACCATGGCAAGGGCGGCGCGCACGCGCCGCAGCGGCTGCAGGCCGAACAGGATGGCAATGGCGTTGATGGCGATCATGCCAACGCCGAACAGCGACAGGTAGGTGAGCAGCCGGCGCTGGAAAGAGCCAATCTCTTCTTCCAGTTCGCTCTTGTTGCCCATGACGCGGAAGCGGGCGATGTGGTTCTTCGAATCGAGCACGAATTCGCTCTCGAAGATTTGCAATTCCTCGCCTTTCAGCCCGTGAGCAGCGTAGCTGCGCTGGAAGCTGGAATTGAACGGGACGTCGCTGATGCTCGGCGAGGGAATTGCCTGCACCATGGAGGACGAACGCAGATGGCCGCCGACGCCGTCCGACGCAGGCTCCACCGACCAGTACCAACCCGAAAACGGTTCGGAAAAGCGCAGGTCGCCGAGATCCGGCGCGCCGATCAAAACGCCCTTGTCGGAAATGCCGACCGAGCCGATCAGGTTGAAGAGATGGGCTGAAAGCAGGCTGTCGAAGCCGCGTTCGCTGGCCTGGCGATAGAGCGTCGTGATCAGGGTGAAGATGACGACCAGCGTCAGCACGGCCCACATCGAGGAAAAGGCCACGACGCGAAAGGTCAGCGAGCGCAGCCAGAACCGCAGCGGCGCTCTCGTCTTGACCCGTTTGGTGGGAAGCGGTTCCGCTTTACGCCTCCGGTTCACGCATGCGGTAGCCCATGCCGCGCACGGTCTCGATCATGTCGACGCCCATCTTCTTGCGAAGCCGGCCGACAAACACTTCGATCGTGTTGGAATCGCGGTCGAAATCCTGATCGTAGAGATGCTCGACCAGTTCGGTGCGCGACACCACCTCGCCCATGTGGTGCATCAAGTAGGCAAGCAGGCGAAACTCGTGCGAGGTGAGCTTCAGCGGCACGCCGTCGACATCGGCTTTCGAAGCCTTGGTGTCGAGGCGCAGGGGACCGCAGGTCAGTTCCGACGAGGCATGGCCGGCGGCCCGGCGGATCAGTGCGCGCACCCTGGCCAGCACTTCCTCGATGTGGAACGGCTTGGTGACATAATCGTCGGCGCCGGCGTCGATGCCGGAAACCTTGTCGCTCCAGCGGTCGCGCGCCGTCAGTATCAGCACCGGCATCTTGCGGCCATCGCGGCGCCAGCGCTCGACCACGCTGATGCCGTCCATCTGCGGCAGGCCGATATCGAGCACGACCGCGTCATAGGGCTCGGTGTCGCCGAGATAATGCCCTTCCTCGCCGTCATAGGCGCGGTCGACCACATAGCCGGCATCGACGAGTGAATCGGCCAACTGCCGGTTCAACTCCTTGTCGTCCTCTACCACCAATACGCGCATCGTGCCTCGTGTCGTTGCTTTCGGTTGCTGAGATATAAGCCGATTCCGGCGGTAAGACGACCGCTCAGCCCTGCGGCACCACCACTTCGGCCCGGCGCGGGCGTTCGCCTTCCTTGCCTGGCACGAGGATGACGACCACGCAAACCGGCTGCCCGCCACGCGTTGACGGCGAGGCTTTGGCGAGCGTGCCGCCGTTCTGCGCCGCGACCTCTTGGCCGATGGCGTAGCAATCGGACGCCACCGTCAAAACCTGGCTGGGGCTGTCGAGAGGGGTGATCGGAAGCGCCCCTGCCGGCGGCACTGCAAACAGCCCGCTGGCGCCGAGCGCCAGCACAATCGACCGGAGATTGGAACGAAAGCTTTTCATGGTGCCCTTACTAGCGCACCGGGGCTGAACACGAAATGAACACCGGCGGCTGCGTCCCCTTTGACCTCGCACCATCGCGGCCGGATGGCGAGTTGCAGGAAGCTTAACCTATGCGGTCGGTGGCGGACAACCGGCCAAACAGGGCCACCAGCCCGGCGATCGCGCCGACGCCTTGCAGCAAGGCGTCGGTCAGCGCCGTTTCGTCGACCTGTTCAGGCGAAGCGCCAGCCAGTCCGGCGGCGCCGGTCAGGATGGTCACCAGCGCCGCCCAGATGGTGCGGGAAAGATACCAGGGTTTCATCGTTTTCATCTTCGTTCCTTTCGACGGAAAGTAGAGCTCTCAGGCAATGGAGAGGCGCTTGGAGACCGGTACGCCCCAACCTGCGGTGACGCTGAACTGCCGCACCGTGACATCGATCGCGGCAGGCGGCGCGGTGAAGTCGGCAACGATCATGGCCGCCTCGTAGAGCCAACGCGGTTCCGCGGTGACGACCGTACGCACCGGCATGCCGCCAGGCGCCGCAATCTCGACGCGATATTGTTCGACGGCTTCGCCGAGCGGGATGTCGCTCGCATCCCAGCCATCGGCGTCAACACGGCCACGGCGGATCCAGGAAAACACCACGTCGGCGCCGGCTCGCCGTGCGCGCAGATGCACTGGCGCCAGTGGCAACGCAGCCCGCTGGCCGCCGACAGCCGTGCTCTCGGCAACATTGAGGCCGGAACCGTCCAGGCCGGTCGGCCCGACCCGCCAGTTCAGCACGAGGCCAACTTCGCTGGAGCGCAGGCCGGCCGGCACGACCGCGTCGTCCAGCAGGACAAAATCCGCGCCTTCGGCGGCGCCGGCGGCCATCGCGTCCGAGGTGCCGAGCTGGCCACGCAGCAGACCGGACAGTCGCCAGAGCTGCGGCTCGATTTCCGTGGCCTGCTGGAATTGCAGAACTTCCCACACCCCGACCGTCGACCGCACCGCCGCCGCGTTGGCGCCGTTGAGCATTTGCGCCACGCTGATGCTCTCGGCCTGGCGATCGAAAAGCTCGACGAAGATCGCCCCGGCACGGTCGATACGTCCCTCGAAACCGGGGGCGAGCGGGGCGGTCAAGCGGCCCAGAACCGCCGATTTCGCCACCATGGCGCGCGCGGTGAAACCGGTCGTCTCCGGCGATGCGGAGAGCGCCTGCGTCCGCCACGGCTTTTGCCAGACCGCAACACGAAGCTGGTCGTGCAGGCTGCCCTCGCCGACACCCGCCGGCAGATCGAGAAAGACCGCGTGCGGTCGTCCTGACACGATGACCGGCGGAACCGGCGGCCTCGGCACGACGCTGCGCCAGCGCGGCACCGCACCGCGCGCGATCTGCCTTGCCGAGACGCGGCACACCAGCCCATCCTCGACGCCCGTGACCAGGAATTCGGACGGATTTCCCGAGGCAGGCAGCGTCACCACGGCGCCGGGCGCAAGTGCGTCGTCGGGCATGGCCACCGAAAAGCCGATCGTCTCGCGCTCGTACCAGGTGCGGCGCAGCCAGTCCTCGGCCAGCGCCTGCCCCTGCCCCTTTTCGAGCACTCCGGAAAACGACTGCACCTGCTGGCGGGCGCCGGCCGCACCCTGCCGCGCGAAGCGTGCGGTTGCGGATTGGTAGTCCGAGAAAGGATCACGAAACGCCAGCAGCGCCTCGGCGGGCAGTTGCTGGTCGGGCACGCGCATGGTCTCGACCGCCGGACGGTCGTCGTCCAGCACCAGTTCTGTTACCGACACAGCGGCGCCAGCCTGGCCCGCCTGCCGGAACACCAGCCCGTCGGCCTGTTCGATCACTGTCAGGTCGAACAGATCGACCAACGGTTCGAGGCTTGCCCTCGCCGAGGACGGGTCGTCGACGACATAGCCATGCACGACGCCGTCGGCGCCGGAAACGTCGGCAGCCGGCAAGCCGTGATCGGCCAGGACGGCGTTGATCAGCGCGCCGAGGTCCGGGCTCGCCAATCGTCCGTTCAGCCAGTGTCCACGCTCCCAGTTGACGCCGTCCGACCACACATCGGCGCGCTGCGGAAAAGCCGGAAACGGCCGCGCGTCCCACGCCCACAGATAGATGCGCGACAGATCGAGCATACGCCCGCCATAGGCTGGCGAAACCGGGTTCCAGGCCTGCTGGAAGCCGGGCCCAGCCGCATCCCAATGCTGCAGATGGGCCTCGATGAACCGGCGCTGGGCGATGTCGGAGCGGCTGCCGTCGGAAAAATAGGGAGCGGCGCTCTCCACCGATTTGGGATCGGGAAAGACATTGGGCTGGTTCGGGCCCTTGTCGGTCGCCGGGCATCCAAGCTCGTCACACCACGCGGCTGAAAATTGCGGCCCGCGCAGGCTCTCCGGATCTTCCGAGGAGAACAGCTGCGCCACCGCGCCGCTCGGCCACAACAGCCGCCGGCGCGTCGGCTCGAAACGCGGCCGGTCCTCGCGGGCGATGGTGAGGATGCCGGAAGGCCCCTCCACCATCACCTCGCGCGCATCGCCCAGCGTTTCGCCCACCAGCGCGATGCGGTCGTAGCGATTGCCGAACTCGGCGAAGGGCGGCAGGCACCGCGCCAGCGCGGTCGCCCATTCGGCGCCCAGCCTGGTCTTGCCGGAACCGCGCCCGCCGGTGACCAGCCAGGTCGCCGGCGTCGGGCGCCCCACCGGATATTGCACGCCATGGGCGCTCAGAAACCACTCATGCCATGCCAGCTCGGCGCCCCGCAGGCCGACCTGGCTCGTCATCCAGTAACGATTGATCCGCGACCATTTCGGCCGCCATCCGGGTGGCAAGTTCGACAATGCGTTCATTGATGCGTCCAAGAACCTCCGCGAGGTCTTCATTGCGCTTGATCTGGCTTTCCCTGGCGATGCCGCCGGTGCGCAAAATCTCGGCGATGCGATCCAGCGCGCGGATGGCGGCCGTCAGCGCATCGAAGCGGGCCTTGTCGATGTTCTCATTGGCCAGCAGTGCGCTGCACAACGTCTCCACCCGCTCCAGCGCCTGCGCCGCGATGGCTTGCACGCGCTCAGCCGCGTCGGTGCTAGGTCGCCGCGCGTGTGCCCAGCCTTCGCGCTCGGCCTGTTTCTTCAGCGCCTGCAGCGAGCGGCCGGACGCATCGGCCAGAAGATCGAGCGTCACCCGTGCGCCTTCCGCCAGCGCGCGCAACGCCCGCTGTTTCGCGTTCGGTCTCGAACTCGGCATTGCTTTTCCTGAAAACGGTCGGAACCTGACGGTTACTCAAAGTGCGCCGGCAGCCGAACAACCATGCAGGTGCCGCGCGCCGGCATCGTCTGGTGCTGGTGCAGAGACCGGCAGGCTAGATATTAAGGGGAAATCGCCGGGGCGCCGCTGCGCCACCTACACTTTTCCGACGATAACCAAATCCTAGCAAAGCATCGTAACGGTGTCAAGGACTATTTTCCTATTTTTTGAAAATGGCCGTTCATCACCGTTTGTCGTCGTAAGCCCGCAATTGGCGGCGGCACTTCGAAACGGCCTGATGGTCGCGCGCTTCTGGCACGGCGATCTCCGTGACCTTCCTCACATTCAGTCGGGCGGTTTCCGTTGTATGGAAATCCCGCTTGGGGGAAGCGTCATGTCCAACATCGATATCCTGTTCGCCGTGGCCGGCACCGTCCTGGTCGTGCTGGCGATCATCCTGATCCTGAAGAAGCTGGAAGTTTCGGCCGGGCATTCGGCCATCATCGTCATCGGCGCGGCGCTGCTGGCGCTGCCCTATGTCGCCAATTTCGAATGGACCGGAAGCGGCATCAGGTTCACCACCCGGGACCAGGGCTCGCAACTGGCCGAGCAGATCGCCGCCAACAGCGCGCAACTGGCCAAGATCAACGCCGATATCGCGGGCGTCGCCGACGCGTTGAAATCGTCGAACGAGCGCATAGCGGCGATCGAGGCCAAGCAAGGCGGCAGCGCCACGCAACCGCCCGTCAAGCCAATCAATCCCGCCTTCTTCGACAGGCTTATCCAGGAAAACAACAACGCCAAGCTGTTGACCAACCGGCGCCTGCAGGACCTCGACATGCTGAAACAATCGCTGTCGGTTGGAAACTGATCAAATTCAGCGCTTAGCTGGTCGCTAATATCGTTTATCCCTAATGGTTTGCCTTTACCCTCCCTTCACCAATCGCGCGTCCAATGGCTGAGCCCTTGCCAGTGCCGCAGCAATCGACGAATAGTCGGCCCTGACCGCCGAGAGGGCGCCGTCCGCGTTCCCGTTTGCGCGGCGAACGCGTATAATCCGATCACCGCGCAACCATCCGAAGCCAGTAACCGTCCTCGATGAGCAATTCCCAGGAACCGCGCAAGAAAAGAGGCCCGATCGCCGCCTGGTTCCTGTCGTTGGATGCCTGGCTCGATTCCAGCCTCTACGAGTTGCGCTACCGGGCCGGCGAGTTCTGGGAAAGCGCCACCATCTTCTTCCGCCGCTTCAAGGTCAAAGGCTGGCGGCGCTGGCTGGTCGAGATCCTGTCGGAAGGCTTTACGCTCGGCACCGGCGGCGCCGTCGTCATGCTGGCGCTGGCGCTGCCGGCCTTCCAGGAAACCAAGGGCGACTGGCGCGCCCAGGGCGACTTCGCCGTCACCTTCCTCGACCGCTACGGCAACGAGATCGGCCAGCGCGGCATCATCCAGCGCGATTCCGTGCCGGTCGACCAGATGCCCGACCATGTCATCAAGGCTGTGCTGGCGACCGAGGACCGCCGCTTCTTCGACCACTACGGCATCGACGTCCTCGGCCTGATGCGCGCCATGACCGAGAACGTGCGCGCCAATTCGGTCGTCCAGGGCGGTTCCTCGATCACCCAGCAATTGGCCAAGAACCTGTTCCTCACCAACGAACGCACGCTGGAGCGCAAGGTCAAAGAAGCCTTCCTGTCGCTCTGGCTGGAAGCCAATCTTTCCAAGAAAGAGATCCTGCAGCTCTATCTCGACCGGTCCTACATGGGCGGCGGCACCTTCGGCATCGAGGCGGCGGCCGATTTCTATTTCGGCAAGAGCGTGAAGGACCTGACACTGGCGGAATCGGCGATGCTGGCCGGCCTGTTCAAGGCGCCGACCAAATACGCGCCGCACGTCAACCTGCCGGCGGCGCGCGCCCGCGCCAACGTCGTGCTCAACAACATGGTCGAAAGCGGCTTCATGTCGGAAGGCCAGGTGCTGCAGGCAAGGCTGCATCCGGCCAATGTCGTCGACCGCGGCGAGCGCAAGAGCCCGGACTATTTCCTCGACTGGGCCTTCGACGAGGTCAAGCGCATCGCACCCAAGGGCACGCATTCGCTGGTCGCCCACACCACGTTCGACGCCAACATCCAGGACGCCGCCGAGGAATCTGTCGAGTTCCACCTGCGCCAATACGGCAAGGACTATCGCGTCACCGAAGGTGCGGTCGTGGTCATCGAGACCAATGGTGCCGTGCGCTCCATCGTCGGCGGCCGCGACTACGGCGCCAGCCAGTTCAACCGCGCCACCAAGGCGCTGCGCCAGACCGGCTCGTCGTTCAAGCCCTATGTCTATGCGACCGCTATGGAGCATGGTTTCACGCCGGAATCGGTGATTTCGAGCGCGTCGGTCAGCTGGGGCAACTGGACGCCCAAGAATTACAGCGGTGGTTTCGGCGGCAAGATCACGCTGCTCACCGCCTTCGTCAAATCCATCAACACCGTGCCGGTGCGGCTGGCCAAGGATTCGCTGTCGATCCCGCCGATCAAGAAGATGGCCGAGGACATGGGCGTGGAATCGCCGCTGGAATCGCACAAGACCATGGTGCTCGGCACCTCCGGCATGACGGTGATGGACCAGGCGACCGGCTATTCGGTCTTCGCCCAGAACGGCTTTGTCGGCACGCGCCACGGCATCACCCAGCTCGTCACTCACACCGGCCAGGTCGTCTACGACTGGGCCAAGGACGCGCCGCCGCCGCGCCGCGTACTGTCGGAAAAGGCGCTGCATTCGATGAACTCGATGCTGGTGCAGGTGCCGGTCATCGGCACGGCCCGCCGCGCGGCATTGCCCAACATCGTTTCGGGCGGCAAGACCGGCACCACGCAGAGCTACCGCGACGCCTGGTATGTCGGTTTCACCGGCAACTACACGGCTGCGGTCTGGCTCGGCAATGACGACTTCCGCCCCACCAACAACATGACCGGCGGCTCGCTGCCTGCGATGATCTGGCAGCGGATGATGGTCTATGCGCACCAGAACATCGACCTGAAGCCGATCCCCGGCATCGACCAGCCCTTCGTCGACAAGACGGTGGCGGCCAAGACCGAGCCCGAGAAGAAGCCGGCAGCCGACGACCAGGCCAAGGTGGCCGCCGAGCGGCCGCCCGTTCTGTCCAGCCGCACCACGCAGACCCTGCGCACGCTCAGCAAGACCTTCGAGGATGCGCCGGTGCTCACCCCGCCTACCAAACCCGAAACGCTCTCGGCGCTGTGAAGCAGCCCACAGCCTTGCACCAGCCCCGCACCGCCGCTATGCCGGCCACCATGTCGCAATGATCCCCTGCCCTGACGAGCCTCCATGCTGAAGAACGCATTGCTGACGCTTCTGGCTCTCGCCATCGCCATCGGGTTGGGCGGCGGCAGCGTCTGGTACGCGCTCGATGCCCAGAGCGGCGGCGGCGCCATCCGCATCGGGCCGTGGACGGCCTTTCCCGATATCGGCACAGCGGAGGCCGATCCCTATTCGCAGGCGCGCGTGGCCCGCCAGGGCGCGCTGGCGCTTGGCCGCGCCGAGGGTCTTTCCTTCGTCGCCGAGGCCGATTCCAACGGCGAAAGCCTGCGGCGCGAATGCAGCTACACCATCGAAGGCAGTTTCCCGACGGCGCGGTTCTGGACCCTGCACGCCGCCGACCAGGCGCTTGACCCGATCGTGTCCGGCCGGCCGCGCCAGGCGGCGCTGCAGTCGCACGAGATCCTGCGCCAGGCCGACAATTCCACCGTCATTACGGTGGCCAGTAACGCGGCGCCCGGCAACTGGCTTCCCGTCGCCGGCGCCGGTCCGCTGCGCTTCGTGCTCAATTTCTACGACACGCCGATTGCCGCCTCGACCGGGCTCTCCGACGTCAAGCTGCCGGCCATCCTGAGGATCGGCTGCGATGGCTAGGCTGTTCCACGCCATCCTGCTCGGCCTCGTCGGCGCGGCCATCGTACACATCGCCGTGCTTTTGCTGGTGCCGACGTTTTCCGAGCGCGACGCCTGGTCGAACCTGGCGATGAAGTCGGATTTCTACACCATGGCCCGGCTTGACGCGGATGCCGGCAGTCCGGCGCCGGTGAAGTCGATCGATCCGCAATTCTACGCCGCCGCCTGCCGCTTCGACCTCGCCGACGGCATGATACAGCTGACCGCGCCGGGCTCGGTGCCGTTCTGGTCGGTCTCGGTCTACGACCGCAACGGCCACAACATCTACAGCTTCAACGATCGCAGCGCGACAAACGGCCAGTTGGATGCGGTGGTGCTGACGCCGGCGCAGATGATCGAGGTGCGCAAGGCCCTGCCCGACGGGTTCCAGGGCTCGATCTTTGTCGAGGCGCCGATTGAGGAAGGCATCGTGGTGGTGCGCGCCTTCGTGCCGGATGAAAGCTGGAAGCCGGCGGTGGCGCGTTTCCTCGATCAGAGTTCCTGCGAATTGCAGCAATTCTGATCGGAAAGCGACTTACGCCGCCTCAGTGGCGCGGCTTCGACGACGGCGCGCCTTGCGTGCCCGTCTCGGCGCCCGATGCCGTTGCCGCACCTTCCTGCGGCCGCTCGTAGCGCACCCCTGGAAAGATGATGACGGACGCGGCCGTATCAACGCTTCGCGGAAGTCTGTTTGGTGCCGCGTTCCGCGGCTGGAAAGACAGTACCTGTCCCATGGTTCGCGCATTCCTCTCGGTTCGACCCAGAGCACAAACGCAACGCCTACAGGGTTGATTAGGCGCCTAGAGGGTTAACGGAGCGCTAACGGATCGCGGCTAATTTGATGCTTGTTCGCGCGCCCTCGGCCGGACTGTTGTCCGCGTCGGGATCGGAGCGCCGTGTGTTTGTACAGGCGTAACTCGTGTCATCTTCTGACTTCCGGCATATCGCGGTGCGGATGGAAACGGGAAAGGCCGAGCGGCTTTTCCGGGCCGCCATTTCGGCGTTCTGCTCGCTGCCGCGCCCGTCGCGCCGCGAGATAGCGCAGTTGGAAGACCTTGCCCTGCCATTGTTCGACGATACGCCCAATGAGGCGCTGCGCTTCGGCGCAGCCGCCCTTTCGGAAACCGAATACGCGCCGCGCCAATTGGTGCTCAGGCTTGCCGACGCCAAGGTCGATATCGCGGCGCCGCTCCTGATCCGCTCGCGGGCGTTGACGGATGTTGACCTCATCGCCCTGATCGGCCGTCATGGCTTGCCCCATGCGCGCGCCATCGCCCGCCGCAAGGACCTCAACCCCGCGATTTCGCATCTGATCCGCGCACTGGAACGGCCAGCACAGGGCCGGTCGCGCGAGATGCGCGATACCGCAACTGAGGCGCCTGGACCGGCCAAGCCCATGCCTGGCCAGGCGGCCGAGGCGGTGCGCCAGCGCCTGCGCGCGGTGATGGCCGACCCTAACAACACCGCCACCACCGCTCCGGCCAGAGCCGACACCAATCCCTACCGGAAGCTGCGCGACATGGCGCTGAGCGGCAACGCCGCCTTCTTCAAGACCGCGCTCGCCGACGCGTTGCGGATCGACTTCGCCACGGCGCATTCGATCGCGGCGGCGGACGACTATTCGCGGCTGCTCACCGCACTGCGCACACTCGAACTCGGCGACGACCACGCCTTCCTGATCGCCGTGGCGGTCTTTCCCGGCCAGTTTCCGCATCCGCAGTCGATCCGCCTGTTCCTCGACCGCTACAGGTTGCTGCCGTTGGACGTGGCGCGCGGCCAGCTGGCGCAGTGGCAGGCCGAGGCGCTGTCGCCGGGCCTGCGCGACGCGCGCGAGACAACCGCCAATTCCGACACGCCGGCGGCAACGCAGCAGGGCAAGCCGGCGTTCAAGGCGTCCTGATCGCGATCAGTTCTTCCACCGGTTCCGAACCCGGCTCGATCTCGACCACCCAGATGTCGGGGTCGAACTTCTTCTCCCGCTCCAGCCTTTTGATGACGACCTCCTCGTCCAGCGTCGTCTCGAGTTTGCCGAACAGGCGCTCGTCGGGCCGCGCGTTGTCATAACTGGTCTGCGGCGCCGGGCCGTAGAGTGTCACCTCGCCGAAGCGATCGCGCGTCAGCACGAAGACGGCGCCCGCCTCGGTGGCGCCGCGCTGGAGGATCGCCGCGAAGCCGCTCGACGAAAAGGCCCGGCGCACCAGCGCCGACACCCACAGGTCGGTGGTCACACGCATGGGCGGGCTCCGCGAGAAGCGGATTGCGGGAAATGCTTTTTCATAGGTGATTGCTGTAGCAGGGCGTGCGCTTGTGTCCAGCGCATGGTCCGTCGCCGTTTTGCCCGCGGGCGGAGAACCCGACCTCAGTTGGTCAGGCCGATCTCGCGCATCTTGGCATAGACCACTTCGTCCGGCTCGCCGGTTTCGGGCAGTCCGAACAGCGACTGGAACTCGCGAATGGCGGATTTGGTGCGGGCGCCGATGACGCCGTCCATCTTGATGTCGTTATTGCCGAAGGCGCGCAGGCCCGCCTGGATCTTGACGAGGCGGGCGTCGGTCTTCTGCTGATCCGTCATGGCATTGGCCGGCGCCGGTTTCGGGACCGTGCCTGTGGTGTCGCTGCGCGGCGCCGGTTGCGGCACCACCGAGGCGGTGGTGGCAATGCCGAGATGGTCGAGCAACGCTCCGTCGATGGCGCCGGAAACAGAGAGGCCCATCTTCTGGCGATAGGTCTCGATCGCCTTGCGCGTCGCCGGCCCGGTCAGGCCGTCGACGGTACCGTCGTAATAGCCGATCTCCTTCAGCACGCCCTGCACCCGCTGCACGACCGGATCGCTCTTGGCGACTGCCTGCTGCGAAGTGGCGGGGACTGCCGCCGCATTCGGGTCGGGTCGCTCAATGTTGATGGTGGTCTCCGGCTCCGGCACGGCCGGTACCGGGAATTGCTGGAAGCTGCGCGTGGCAAAGAAGGCGCCGGTGTGCAGGCCCGGCTGATACCACAGAGCGTTGGCCGAGACGTAGAATAGCGTCACCAGGAAGGCGGTCGAGCCACCGACCAGGACAGGGTTGTTGGCGATCATCTCGCCCAGCGCCGCGGTGCCGGTCTGCAGCATGCCGGGGCGCTTGTTGCGGGCGCCTTTCCTAGGCTGTTTTGCGGAGCGAGCCAAGGCCGGCCTCCTTTTCGTTCCTTGGCTGGGTCAACGGCAGCACGGTCGACTTGGGGGCATTCCCCTTCGGACCATCCACCGGCAGGCTGATGGTCACCTTGGTGCCCTCGCCCGGCGCGCTTTCGACCGACATCGTGCCTTCGTGCAGGCTGACGAGGCCCTTGACCAGCGACAGGCCGAGGCCGGTGCCTTCGAAGCGGCGTGTATAGTCGTTCTGGATCTGCATGAACGGCTTGCCGAGATTGCACAGATCCGCCTCGGCTATGCCGATGCCGGTATCGCTCACCCAGAAATGCAGGCGCGAACCGATGCGGCGCGAACCGATCGAGACCGCGCCGCCGTCCGGCGTGAACTTGACGGCGTTCGAGGTCAGGTTGATGAGGATCTGCTGCACGGCGCGGCGGTCGGCGTTGATCTCGCCCGAATCGGCGGCGATCTGCGTGGTCAGCCGGATGTTCTTGGCCTCGGCCTGCATGTGCATCATCGACTGGCACATCTCGACGGCGTCGACGAAGCGGAACGGCTCCGGCTGCGCCGAATAGGCGCCCGATTCGATGCGCGACACGTCGAGGATCGAAGTGACGACGGCGAGCAGATGGTGGCCGGAATCGCGCACCAGCTCGACATATTCCTTCTGGCGCGGGTCCTTGAAGCCGCCGAATATCTCGTTCAGCAGCATGTCCGAGAAGCCGATGATGGCGTTGAGCGGCGTACGCAACTCGTGGCTGACGGCGGCCAGGAACCTGCCTTTGGCGACATCGGCGCCAGCCGCCGATTCACGCGCGCCGGCCAGCGCATGCTTCAGGTCCTGCATCTCTTCGTTCGAGCGCAGCAGCGCGACGAAACCATCGCCGGCGCGCATCAGGTCGAGCCGGAACGGCTGGTGGTTGGAGGCGCCATCGCCCGCCTCGCCCCTGGGGAGGCGCACGCGCATCTCGACGCTGCGCAGCGCAGCGCCCTCGCGCATGTCGGCCAGCGACGACAGGTAGGCGACGCGGTCGGCCAGATGGATGCGGTCGAACAACCCGTTGCCGGACAGGAGTTCAGGCGCGAGCTTCAACAGCCCGCGCGACTGCGCCGACGCTTCCAGCACCTCGCCGTTCTGCGCCAAACGCAGCACCACGGCGTCGATAATGTCTTCCAGGCGCGTTGCCTCCGGCGTCGCGTCGTCATCGGCGAGCGACCGTCCGAGACCGCGAACGCGCGGCAGCCAGGTCAGGCCCCAGGCGACCGGGAACAGCCAGTGCCAGGCGGTCGGTGCTTCCACCGGCAGCAACGGCGCCAGGGCGAATTGCAGAACGAGCGCGGCGAGCGCAGCCGCGAGGCCAATGCCCGCGGCGCGGCGCGAATTGCCAATCCAGAAAGCCTCGGCCGACAGGGCCAGCGCCAGGATGACCAGCGGCGACGCGAGACCGCCACCGGCGGCGACCAGGCCGGCAAGGCCGACGGCGCCGGCGCCAAGTGCCACGCCAGCGGCCGGCATCAGGCGGCCCGTGGCAGCCACCAGCAGTGCGGTGAACCAGGACAGACCGAAGATCGCGAAAATGGTGGCAACGGTGACATCGGCACCCAGCCTGGCGGTGACCAGGACAACGGCGGCGCTGGCGAACAGGAAAGGTGCCGCCAGCATCAGGCCGATGAAACGGCGCTGGCTGCGGCGGGCGGCCTGATCGGTAACGCCAGCATGCACCAACCGCTCGCAGCCTGCGGCCACGGCGTCGGGCAAATCAACGTATCGGGTCGCTATCGAATTCAACGCAACGCACTCACACTGGTCTGCTTTGCAGATCGCTTTTGTTGATCTGAAACTCGCATCCAGCCTTTAAGGAATGAATAAAACCGGGCCGAACTAGGCCGATCACGGTGCGAATATCGGTATCCCCCGGCATCCATGCCCAGCCGATTGCGGTCATGGTAAACACCGGGTTAGCCGGACCGCCTTCAGGACTTTTCCGGCCATTTCGGACGCTATCGGAGCAGTGCCGGAAAAGACGAATAAACACAGCATCTTAGATGGTTACCGCAGCCCTAACGAAAAAGGCCGCATTTTAGCCTTGTCTAAATCGAAAATCGGGCCTTTCCAGATTGTCTAAAATTTGAGGCAAATTCTCGCATGGACCGCAAGCCGTCCTTTGCGCGGCTGTGTCAGGATCATCCTCAACAAACGAGACTGCGGCACAACGATGCCCGGTCCGGTCACAACGAGAGGGTCGTGTCATGTTCTTTCTGCTCAGAGCCGCTTTCTGGTTCTCGCTCGTGCTGCTCGTGCTGCCGTTCAGCGTCGGCTCCGACGAACAGGGCCAGAGCGTAAACCCCATCCAGGCGCTGCTGGCGGCGCGCGACGCGGTCGGCGACATTGCCGGCATGTGCGAACGCAAGCCCGACGTCTGCGAAACCGGCAAGGCCGCGGTGCACACCATCTCGGTACGCGCCAAGGAAACCGCCAAGATCGCCGCCGACATGCTGGACGACCAGCCGGCCAAGCAGGCCGAGGCCGCGCCGGCCGGCCCGTCGGACACCACGACCATCACCGGCAGCGTCATCCCGACGCCGTCCGCCCGCCCCGATCCGAACAACTGATCGGCCGGGGCGCCAGGCCCCGATCCCACTTTTGTCGCGAAAATCCCCTTGCCGATCTTCGGCATCACCCGCAGGCCGCCTCCCTCTCGGCGCCTGCGGTTTTCTTTTTCCGTGACTGTAGCGGCCGGCGTGACTATATCGCCTGCATGAGCGCCACCATCGAAGCCATACGCGACGACTTCTCCCTGCTCGACGAGTGGGAAGACCGTTATCGCTATGTGATCGAGCTGGGCGAAGCGCTGCCGGAATTCCCCGATACCGCCCGCATACCCCAGAACAAGGTGCCCGGCTGCGTCAGCCAGGTGTGGCTGACCACCGAACAGGGCAGCGGCGGCGATCCGGTGCTGACGTTCCAGGGCGATTCTGACGCGCATATCGTGCGTGGGCTGGTGGCGATCATGCTGGCGCTGTTTTCCGGCCACACTTCCAGCGATATCCTGAAGACCGACGCGGAAGCCACGCTGAAAGCGCTGGGGCTGGACGAACATCTGTCGCCGCAGCGCGCCAACGGCCTGCGCTCCATGGTCAAGCGCATCAAGCACGATGCCGAAGCGGCGCTGAAGCAGACCGCCTGAGCGTTTCGCGAAAGACTATCTACCGTCACGCGATGCGCGGGCGATAATCCTGCGCGCCCCAATGCAGGGGTTGCCTTGGTCCACGCGCCGGCGGGCGGTAGTGCCGCGCCAGTACTGCCAGGCCGGTCTTGAGCACGATCTTGGCCGAGCGCAGCGGCCAGCCGCGTTCGCTTTCGACCCGTTCGAGCCCCTTCAGGAAACAGCAGACATCGACCAGAACGCCGGACAGTTCCGGGCCGACCGCCGCCAGCGCGGCCTCGACGCGATGGCGCGCGGCGAGCGCGGCGTCGGTCAGGTCGGCGAGGCCGTCGGCGCGCCGGCCCGACGAGACCGATGCCTCCCAGTTGGCGCCCAGCCTCGGCATGATCTGGCCGCGCGTATAGTCGGCGCGCAGCCTTTCGCCCGCCTCGAATTCCGGTGGGCTCAGAAACGGCTTGCCGTCCTTGGTCTTGCGCCGCACCAGTTGCGCCAGCGGCGATTCCGACAGATTGGCCATGACCGAAACCGGACAGGTGCCGGTATCGGCGGTCACCACGCCAAGTTCGCGTTGTCGCCCGCCAAATGCGTCGGCAGGCGCGGACAGGCGCTGCGCCAGCGCAGCGCCGCTGGCCGTCAATGCCAGGCTGAACCCTTCGCGTTTGATCACGCCGCCGGAAGCGAGCGTGGCAAGCACATGCTCCTCCACCGCGATCGCACCCCGCCCCGAAGCCTCGACAAGCAGCCGGCCCGCGACCGAGGCCGGCCGCAGCGAGGCCGGGCCCGGCATCAGAAAATGCAGCAGCCTTCTTTCGCTTGAAACCACAGTCGCGCACGCCTCCATCTCAGCGCCCCAGCCGGTCGCGGAAGGCGGCATAGGCAATCCGTTCGACCACCAGCACGAGATGGTCGAATTCGGCGTCGTCGCGCATGTCCTCGATGAGGTGGCAGGCATGAACCACCGTCGTGCGGTCGCGGCCGAAGGCGCGGCCGATCTCGCCCTGGGTGAACTGCAGCACGACATGCGCGACATACATGGCGATCTGCCGGACCCGCGTCACCGGCGCCGACGTGCGCTGCGCCTTGCGCAGTTCCCTGCTCGACACCGAAAACAGCGCCGCGGTCATGTCGATCAGCCCTTCGCAAAGTTCGAACACGATCTCGTCGCGTCGCTTCGCATGTGGGTGAGACCCTTCCGAAAATACGAGCCCGCTGGTGGCAGGTTCGCCCGGTTCATCGGCTAGGACGGTCATCAATTGCACGAAACCCCTCCCGTTATAGGAATAAGTTCCTTTGTAGCCGGATACGCCGTACATGTGAACAAATCAAGAACATTGAATCTGGCAAATAGCGCGCAAAGTCTTGAAATGACTTGCGAATAATTTTCACCGTCCCGAAGCGCGCTTGTCCTTTCTCCCCACGCCCCGCGTAGCGGAGATGATCTCACCGTCACAGCAACAGCGAGGCAGGACGGATGAAGCGGTTCGAGGAAGAAGCGAAAAGTTTCGGTGCCAGGAAAACAGCGCAGGCAAACGAGGCACGCCAGCTCGCGGCGACGAGCCTGTTATGCGGCATCGATCTGGCGGCCGCGTTTACCGCGCCGCCCGAGACGAAAGCCAAATTGATGCAAAGGCTTGAGCGGGTCATCGAACGCGAGCGGCTAAAGGGCATGCGCCGCCACTGGAGCTACGATCTCAACCGTCATATCGCGCTGAAACAGGCACTGGACCGGCTGCGCGGCGAAGCGCCGGCGCAAAGCGAGGATGGCGGCCATGTCGGAAACCGGGCGCGCAGCCATGCCCGAAAAATGAAACGGCGCCCGAAGGCGCCGTTCGATCACGCGGGCAACAACTCCTTGGCGAAGCCGTGAACCCGTGAAAAGCCTGGAACTACCGGCCCTTCGGCTTGCGGCCGAGGCCCATCTTCTTGGCCAGCTGCGAGCGCGCGGCGGCATAGTTCGGGGCGACCATCGGATAGTTGGCGTCCAAGCCCCACTTTTCGCGGTACTGGTCGGGGGTCAGCCCGTAATGGGTCATCAAATGGCGCTTGAGCGACTTGAACTTCTTCCCGTCCTCGAGGCAGACGATGTATTCGTCATGAACCGAGCGCTTCGGATTGACAGCCGGCTTCTGCTTGTCGGCAGGCGGCTGTTCCACCGTTCCACCCACGCGGCCAAGGGCAGCGTGAACATCGGCGATCAGATTCGGAAGCTCACCCACCGGAACAGGATTGTTGCTGACGTATGCGGCAACCACGTCTGCGGTCAACTCGATCAGCATATCGCTGTTTTTTGGAGGCGTTTCGACAATATCCATAGCGTTCGGGTCCCAACGAGAGTTAAGTCTTGCCCATTCTGGAGAGGGCGCTGCACGCTTCTGCACAGGCTGTTGCCCGCGAGTCGTGTCACGGGGCTTTAATGGACTTGATAGACAAGTAAGTCAATTCATTCTTCAACTATATTAATACTGCTCAAGAAAATATTCTTTGACGGGTGGATATTTTTCCGTACTCCGTACAACTTCTGCGTTATCGCTTGGCCTAATCGAACCGCGGCTCTGGAGAACATCTTGAACTACATCCGGGCCGCCGGCGAGCGTTTCCCAACCTTCCCCAACGTCAACTACTGAGCAGCGCCTCCCTCGACCGCCGTCCGCCGCGTAAAGAAGCGGGCGCCTCTTGAATGCCGCCGCCTCGCCGTGTTCAGTCGCAACTCGGATTCTGCACAGCGAGATTTGGATGACCCGACCTGCAATTTTTCCCCAGGCCACTGCACCGCGCCCGGAAAAGCGACCCCATTCCGACACCCACCACGGCGTGACCCGGGTCGACAACTATGCCTGGCTGCGGGCCGACAACTGGCAGGAAGTATTCAAGAATTCCTCCGTGCTCGATCCGACGATCCGCAAGCATCTGGAGGCCGAGAATGCCTACCAGGCGGCCTTGATGACCGACACCGCCGACCTGCAGAAAGCTCTGTTCGGCGAGATGAAGGGCCGCATCAAGGAGGACGATTCCTCCGTGCCGATGAAGGACGGCCCCTTCGCCTACGGCTCCTCCTTCAAGCTCGGCGGCGAACAGCCGCGCTATTTCCGCACGCCGCGCGACGGCAGCGAACAGCAGATCCTGCTCGACGGCGACCTCGAAGCCGAAGGCAAGGCCTACTTCCGCCTGGGCGGCGTCGACCACTCTTCCGACCACAAAAGGCTGTTGTGGGCCTTCGACGACAAGGGCTCCGAATTCTACACGCTATACGTGCGAGATCTTGCCGACGGAAACGATCTTGCCGACCGCATCGAGGATACTGGCGGCGGCGGCGTGTGGGCGGCCGACAACAGCGGGTTCTTCTACACCAGGCTCGATGCCAATCATCGCCCATCCAAGACTTTCTACCATGCGATCGGCGCCAATTCGCAAGAAGATCTTCTTGTCTACGAAGAACAAGATCCAGGTTTCTTCATGAATGTTGGCGGAACGCGCAGCAACGAATGGATCATGATCGGCATCAACGATCACGAGACCTCCGAATACAGGCTGCTGCGCGCCGGCGAGCCGCTTGCCGAGCCGAAGCTGGTGGCGGCACGCGAAATCGGGCTGCAATACGACCTCGAGGAAGGCGGCGATGTCTTCTTCATCCTGACCAATGCCGACGGCGCCAAGGACTTCAAGATCATGACCGCGCCGGCACACGACCCTGTGCGCGCCAACTGGCGCGAGCTGGTGCCGCACGAGCCGGGACGCCTCATCCTCTCGGTCATCGGCTTCAAGGACTTCATGGTACGCCTGGAGCGCAAGGACGGCCTGCCGCGCATCGTCGTGCGCGAGCGGGCGAGCGGCGAGGAACATCTGATCTCCTTCGACGAGGAGGCCTTCTCGCTTGGCCTGTCGGGGTCCTACGAATACGACACCGAAATCATGCGGTTCTCCTATTCGTCGATGACGACGCCGTCGCAGCTGTTCGACTACGACATGCGCACGCGCCAGCGCACATTGTTGAAGACGCAGGAAGTGCCGTCCGGCCACGATGCCAGCCACTATGTCACCCGACGGCTGATGGCCCCCGCTCACGATGGCGAATTGGTGCCGATTTCGCTGATCCACCACCGCGACACGCCCATCGACGGATCGGCGCCCTGCCTGCTCTACGGATACGGTTCCTACGGCATCGCCATACCGGCATCCTTCAACACCAACTGCCTCTCCTTGGTCGACCGCGGCTTCGTCTATGCGATCGCCCATATCCGCGGTGGCAAGGACAAGGGCTACGCCTGGTACGAGGACGGCAAACGCGCGACGAAGATGAACACCTTCACGGATTTCATCGCGACCGCCCGGCATCTGGTGGCCGAAGGCTACACCGCCCATGACCGCATCGTGGCGCAGGGCGGTTCGGCCGGCGGCATGCTGATGGGCGCCATCGCCAACATGGCGCCCGACGCATTCGGCGGTATCGTCGCCGAAGTGCCTTTTGTCGATGTGCTGACGAGCATGCTGGACGCGACCCTGCCGCTGACACCGCCAGAATGGCCCGAATGGGGCAACCCGATCGCCTCGGCGGACGACTACCGCACCATCGCGGCCTATTCGCCCTACGACAATGTCGGCGCGCTCGATTATCCACCAATCCTGGCGCTGGCCGGGCTGACCGACCCGCGTGTCACCTATTGGGAGCCGGCGAAATGGGTGGCGCGGCTGCGCGAAATGAAACGAAGCGACAGCCCGGTCCTGTTCAAGATCAACATGGAATCCGGCCATGCCGGTGCGTCCGGGCGCTTCTCCAGGCTGGAGGAGATCGCCTTCACCTATGCTTTTGCTCTCAAGGTGACGGGGAAGATGGAAGCCTGAGCTGTCGGCAGTCGGCAGTCGGAAGAGATTGTTGACGTGGAATTCGCCGTCTCGCCTGTCGCAGCCGACACTGCGACGGGTTTTCTTCCCGACTGCCGATTGCCGACGGCCTTCGCTACTTCCGCGCCGGATAGCCATTGGCGTGCGGCGGTATCGCCTTCAGATAGGCGGCGATCGCGGCGCGATCTTCGGTCGTCAGTTGCGCCATGTTCTTCTGCACGTCGGCCATCGAACCGCCGACGGAATCGAACTCCGGCGTGAAGCCGGTCTCCAGATAGTTGGCGATGTCGGCGGCCGACCAGCCGGCGAAGCTGCCCTTGCCAGGCGTGATGTTCGGCACGATGCCGCCACCTTCGGCGGCGACCGCGCCGGCCAGCCATTGTGTCTTGTCGGGTCCGCCAGAGACATCGCGCGGTGTGTGGCATTCGCCGCAATGGCCGGGCCCTTCAACCAGATAGCGTCCGGCGACGACCGCGGCGGGTGCGTCGGCGGCGAGCGCCACAACCGGGTTGCTGTCTAGATAGAGCCGTTTCCAAAGGCCGATGCCGCGACGAATGGTGAAGGGGAAAGACAGTGAATGCGCCGCCGCCTTTCCGGGAACCGCTGGCAGCGTCTTCAGATAGGCGTAGAGATCGGCCACATCCGACGGCTTCATGCGGGCATAGGAAGTATAGGGAAAGGCCGGATAGAGATGTTCGCCGGAAGGCGAGACGCCGCGCATCATGGCGTTGGCGAAGTCCTCCAATGACCAGGCGCCGATGCCGTCTTGTCTGTCCTGCGAGATGTTAGGCGCAACGAAGGTGCCAAACCCGGTCTTCAGTTCGACCCCACCCACCAGTTCCAGCCGGGCGTCGCCTTCAGCCTTGGGCCGCGCGTGGCAGGATGTGCAGCCGCCGGCGTTGAAGATGCGTTTGCCGCGCACCGCATCGCCCGCCCCGAGCCCGGCAACGGTGGCTGCATCCAGCCCGACCGGCGCGGACAAAATCCATCCGGCTCCGGCGACAATGCCGGCCAGCGCCACGCCGGCGCCGACTATCCTGCCCCACACCGGGCGCGTCCCGTCAGCTCTTCTTCAGGCGATAGGGCTGGTGACAGCCGCCGCAATTGGCGGTCACCGCGCCAAAGCTGGTCTTCAGCGCGTCGACGCTGTCGGGCGCGGCAGCCACGGCTTCCTTCACATTGGCCAGATATTTATCCCCAGCGGCCTTGAAGCCGCTCGGGTCTTCCCAGATCTTCGGAGCGGCTTCGGTTTCGCCCTTGTCGCTGCCGGCCGGGAACATCGTCGCGACATCGAATTTCTGCGCATTCGCTTCCAGGGCCTTGAGCTGGTCGAGCACGGCGGCCGCGTCGAAAGCGGCATCACCCTTGACCACTTTGGCAAGGCCGCCCACGAGCTTGCCGCGCTCCTTCATCAGGGCCTGACGGTCGGCGATCGGATCAGCGAAGGCGGCCGAGCCCGCGAAGGCAAGCATCGAGACGGCGAGGACAAGCTTTCTCATTCGGTGAGTTCCTTGGTTGACGATCGAGACATTCGTATGCCTGGGACAACGGCCAAGGTGGCCCAAAAATTCCGGAATATCCACTCACGCGCCTTTGAACCTCAGTTGAATGGTCGCGAGATCGGCAGGACGGCCAAGCCCGGGCCGCTGGGCCAAAGAAAAAGCCCCGCAAAAGCGGGGCTCCTCCAGATCAAATTCAGTGGACCGAAAGAGCGGTCTTCACGCCTTTTCGTAGAGTTCCAGCACGTAATCCCAGTTGATCAGGCTGTCGACGAAAGCCTCGAGATATTTCGGGCGCGCGTTGCGATAGTCGATGTAATAGGAGTGCTCCCACACGTCGACGCCGAGGATCGGGGTAGCGCCGTGAACCAGCGGGTTCTCGCCGTTCGGGGTCTTGGAGATGGCGAGCTTGCCGTCCTTGACCGAGACCCAGGCCCAGCCCGAGCCGAACTGGGTGGTGCCAGCGGCGATCAAGTCAGCCTTGAACTTGTCATAGCCGCCGAGATCGCTGTCGACCGCCTTCTGCAGCGCGCCCGGCAGCTTGTTGCCGCCGCCGCCCTTCTTCATCCACTTCCAGAAATGGACGTGGTTGTAGTGCTGGGCGGCGTTGTTGAAGAGGCCGGCATTCTTGCCGAACGACTGCTTCACCACCTCTTCCAGCGACAGGTTTTCCATGCCGGCCTCTGCGGCCAGCTTGTTGCCGTTGTCGACATAGGCCTTGTGATGCTTGTCGTGGTGGTACTCCAGCGTTTCCTTCGACATGAAGGGCTGAAGCGCCTCGTAATCGTAAGGCAAGGCGGGCAGTTCAAAAGCCATGGTCGTACTCCTTCGTTGGCAATTTCCGGCAATCTCTCACCGGACAGACATATGGTGGAACTGTCTCGCGACAACCCATGAAACTGGTGTGCGGTTCCTTCTAAAGCATCGCACCGGAAAGTGGCAGGCCGTTTTCGCCATGGAACCGGGTTTACCCGAAAAAATATACTAAGGGAACACTTGGAAAATTAATTTTCAAGCGGTCGCCAGGCCGTGTGGGCAGTTCGAGATCGAACTCGCAAGCGGTCATTCCGGGTTCCACTAAGCGCCCCCGGGAATGACGTAGGTAAGGGTGGCCGGTCGCATCTTATGGAGGCCTAACCGTCCACAGGCTGCTAACCGGCGGGCGTCGAATGCGCCCATTCCCAATAGAGCTCGCGCGCCTTCTTGGCGACCGGACCAGGCTGCAGGTCGCGATCCTCGATGCGGGTGATCGGCACCACTTTCGAATGGTTGCCGGTCGAGAAAATCTCGTCGGCCTCGCGGAAATCGCGCACCGTCAGCGTCTTTTCGGTGGTGCGGAAGCCGTAATCAGCCAACAGCTTGACCGTGCGCGCCCGGGTAATGCCAGACAGGAAGGTGCCGTTGGCGGCGGGCGTGTAGATGTGCCCGTCCTTGACCATGAACACGTTGGACGAGCCGGTTTCGGCGACGTTGCCCAGCATGTCGAGTACCAGCGCATTGTCGAAACCGCGCGCCTTGGCTTCCAGAATGGCGCGGCCATTGTTCGGATAGAGGCAACCGGCCTTGGCATTGGTGGGCATGGTTTCGATCGATGGCCGCCTGAATGGCGACACGGTGATCGAAAATCCGGCCGGCGGCATCATCGGCGCCTCGTAGAGGCACAGGCAGAAGCGGGTCGAGGCGGGATCGGCCGGCACGCCCATATAGCCGCCATGCTCGGCCCAGTACATTGGGCGGATATAGACGGCGGTCTTGCCGTCGAATTTCTTCAGCCCTTCCCAGGTCAGGCCGATGATCGCTTCCGGCGTCATGGTCGGCTCCAGGCCGAGTGCGACAGCCGAGGCGTTGACGCGGGCGGCATGGCGGTCAAGGTCCGGGGCGACGCCCTCGAACCAGCGCGCCCCGTCGAATACCGACGAGCCCAGCCAGAACACGTGGCTGCGCGGCCCGACTAGCGCGACATTGCCCTCATGCCAGTCGCCGTCGACAAAGGTCCAGGTGGTTGAAAGTGCGGCGCTCGCCAAAGTCATGGTCGGATCCCGTTGCTGCCGATGAGGCTGGCAAGATTGGGCGCGAGGCGATGGTGCCGTCAACCGGCATCGGCCGGAATTGGTGAGGCCAGCGGCGACCGCTCCGTATCCGCAACCCCGTCACGCAGATGTGATCGGCTGGCGCGAAAATCATAAAGAAAACCATGTCAAACAAGGCTTTGCGCGACCGGAGCCAGCTTGAAAGGAGGCCGCGCCCGGCGAAAGCCATGAAAATGGCGTTGCCGATCGGCAACACTAGCCGGACCGTCACCCCCTCGCCTCTTTTTGTCCACCTTGCCGCCGGAATCAGAAACGCCTATCGCCCCCATCACAACGGCACGACCGTCAAGCGGGCCAACGCCCATTCACGCTTTCTTCGACATATCGAACTAATCCAAGGCCATTATGCTCAAGACGCCCACCATCCCCATGACCCGCCGGGGGTTCCTGAACACCGCATTGGTCGGCGCCGCCTCGATGGCGCTGGCCGCCTGTACCACCGTCAGCCAGGAGCCGCCGCCGGTGGTAGCACCGCCTCCCCCGCCGCCGCCCGCCGATCCGATCCTGCCCGACTACGCCGTCATGTATGGCCCGGTGGTCGACGAGAATTACGAGATCCCCGCGATCCCCTACCGCAAGATCGACCAGCAGTTCCTGCGCCAGGTCGTTCCGGACCCGACCGGCGAGAAGCCGGGCACGGTCGTTGTCGAGACCTCGACGCATTTCCTCTATGTCGTGCTGCCGGGTGGTCGCGCGCTGCGCTATGGTGTTGGCCTCGGCCGCGCCGGCTTCGCATGGTCGGGCACCGCCGTCATGCAGTGGAAGCGCAAGTGGCCCAAGTGGACGCCGCCCGAAGACATGATCAAGCGCCAGCCGGAACTGCGCAAGTTCAGCGCCGACAATGGCGGCATGCCGCCCGGCCTCAAGAACCCGCTCGGCGCCCGCGCGCTCTATCTGTTCCAGAATGGCGAGGACACGCTCTACCGCCTGCACGGTTCGCCGGAATGGAGCTCCATCGGAAAGTCGGTCTCGTCCGGCTGCGTGCGCCTGATCAACCAGGACGTCATCGATCTCTTTGATCGGGTCAAGAACGGCGCCAAGGTGATCGTCACCGAACGCGCCGGACAGCCGCTGGTCGCCAATTCCTACGACCAGGAGCAGGGTATCCCGATCGACAGCGGCGTCCCCGCTGGCTCGCAGTTGCTCGGCCCCGCCGGCCGCTCCTGGTTCTAAACACCGTTCGATATCGCGAAACGGCCGCTGCCCTGCTCGGACAGCGGCCGTTTTCGTTTGACGCTCGGCCGACGCGCCGTGCTCCAACCCGCCGCGCGCGTTGAAGCAGGTCGGGAATACGGATATCCGTTGTCCGTAACGTGCGCGGATGCAGCCTGTCTCGGGAGATCGCCATGCCGACACGCAGAGCATTTTTGGCAAAGGGTCTGCTGGCCGCGGGCGGCGGCATCCTTGGAGCAAGCATGACCGGCGTCGCCGCCCGCGCGGAAGACGCAGCCCGGCAATGGCACATGCCTGAAGAGGGCGAGCCGCACGCCGCCACATGGATGGCGTTCGTGCCGAGCACCCGGATCTGGGGCAAGCAGCTGCTGCCGGTTGTACGCGAAAACCTCGCCCGTATCGCCAAGGCCATCGCGGCCTATGAGCCGGTGAAGATGTTGGTGCGGGAAGACGAGTACGACCTGGCACAGCGCCTGTGCGGTCCTTCGATCGAGCTCGTCGTCCAGCCGATCGACGATCTGTGGATGCGCGATACCGGCCCGGTCTTCGTAAAGGACCAGTCCGGTCAACTTGGCGGCGCGGGCTTCAACTTCAATGGCTGGGGCGACAAGCAAAGCCATTCGCGCGATGCCAAGGTGGCCGCGTTCGTCGCCGGCCAGGCCAGCGCCCGGTTCCTGGAAACGGATCTGGTGCTGGAAGGCGGCGGCATCGAGGTGGACGGCGAAGGCACGGCCATCATTACCGAAAGCTGCGTGCTCAATCCGAACCGCAACCCGGATCTCACCAAAGCCGCCTGCGAGAAGGAATTGTTCCGGCTGCTCGGGCTTGAGAAGATCGTCTGGCTGCCCGGTATAGCCGGCAAGGACATCACCGACGGCCACACCGATTTCTACGCGCGCTTCGCCGGTCCCGGTGTCGTCGTGGCGGGGTTGGATACCGATCCCGCCTCCTTCGACCATGCCGTCACGAAACGGCATCTGGAGATATTGGGACAGGCGACCGACTCCAAGGGAAGGCGCCTGCGCGTCGTCACCCTGCCCGGCCCGACAAGCGTGCGGGAGGACTATGAGAACCGCGAGTTCGCCGCCGGCTACATCAATTTCTATGCCTGCAACGGCGCGGTGATCGCGCCCGAATTCGGCGACAAGGACGCCGACAGGACGACCCACGACACCCTATCGGACCTGTTCCCGAAGCGAGAAATCATTCAGCTGAACATCGACGGCATCGCCGCCGGCGGCGGCGGCATTCATTGCACGACCCAACAGCAACCGGTTTAGTGTGCGCCTGAAAATCGGCGTCGATTTTCGCAAAGGATCACGCGCAAAACCGGACTGTCAGGGACTACCCTTTAAGCGCCAAACAGCGATGCGGATCACCGCCGCGTAAGGCTGCCCAAGATTCCGCGCACGATCGCCCGGCCGAGCGAGGAGCCAACCGAACGCACGACGGACTTGATCGCCGCCTCGGTGACGGTCTGCCGGTTCGACGGCCTTGGCGCCGGCGCGCGTTGTCCAGGCTGCTGGCGGCCGCCGCCGCCGAAGTCCGGCAAGGTCCAGCCCGAACCGCCGCTTTGCGGGGCCTGCGCCTCGGCGGCCTTCTTCTGGAGGACCTCGAAGGCGGATTCGCGGTCGATCGTCTCGTCATACTGGCCGGCCACCGGGCTCTCGGTGATCAGCTTGCGGCGCTCCTCCGCAGTGATCGGGCCGAGCCTGGAGGATGGCGGGCGGATCAGCGTGCGCTGGACCATCGACGGCACGCCCTTCTCCTCCAGCGTCGAAACCAGCGCCTCGCCGGTGCCGAGTTGGGTGATGGCGGTGGCGCAGTCGAATTCGGGATTGGGACGGAAGGTTTCGGCCGCCGTCCTCACCGCCTTCTGCTCGCGCGGCGTATAGGCGCGCAGCGCATGCTGCACGCGGTTGCCGAGTTGGGCGAGCACCGTTTCCGGCACGTCGAGCGGGTTCTGGGTGACGAAATAGACGCCGACGCCTTTCGAGCGGATCAGCCGCACCACCTGCTCGACGCGGTCGACCAGTGCCTTCGGTGCGTCGTCGAACAGAAGATGCGCCTCGTCGAAGAAGAACACCAATTTCGGCTTGTCGGGATCGCCGATCTCGGGAAGCTGTTCGAACAACTCCGACATCAGCCAAAGCAGGAAGGTGGCATAGAGGCGCGGATTGGCCATCAGCTTGTCGGCCGCCAGCACGTTGACGGCGCCGCGGCCGTCGCGGGTGGTGCGCATGATGTCGGCGATCCTGAGCGCCGGTTCGCCGAAGAAATTGGCGCCGCCCTGCTGTTCGAGGATGAGCAACGAGCGCTGGATGGCGCCGACCGACAGTTTGGTGACATTGCCGAAGCGGGCCGATATCTCGGCGGCGCGCTCGGCGATGTTGGCGAGCAGCGCCTGCAAATCCTTCATGTCGAGCAGGAGCAGGCCTTCCTCGTCGGCGATGCGGAAGGCGATGTTCATGACGCCTTCCTGCGCCTCGGTGAGGTTCATCAACCGCGACAGAAGCAGCGGCCCCATTTCCGAGACGGTGGCGCGGATCGGATGGCCTTGTTCGCCGAACAGGTCCCAGAAGATGACCGGAAATTCCTGGAACTGGTACGGATCGAGCTTCACATCCTTGGCGCGCTTGACCAGGAAATCCTTGGCCTCGCCGATGGCCGCGATGCCGGAAAGGTCGCCCTTGATGTCGGCGCAGAACACCGGCACGCCAGCGTTCGAAAAACCTTCGGCCATGATCTGCAGCGTCACCGTCTTGCCGGTGCCGGTGGCGCCGGTGACCAGGCCGTGGCGGTTGCCATAACGCAGCAAGAGCTGTTCCGGTTTCTGGTAGCTGTCATCCGGCTTGCGGCTGGCGCCCAGGAAAATGCTCGTCTCGTCAGCCATTGTCTCGTCTCCGCAAAGCCGCTGTGCGCATCGTCACAAACCCGTTCCGCCGCAGGTATAGTAACGCAGTCGTCAAAATCAAAGGTGCGAAGTTCGAGGAGCGTGGCGGGGTAGCTCTCGGATTGTCGTCATTCCCGACCTCGTGAGGGAGCGAAGCGACCGGAGAGTGTCGGGAATCCATGCCGGAATGGCGGCGAGGGCTGCAACGGTCCAAAATCTGGCATTCATTCGCGCCGATTATCTGTCAATGCTCTTGTAGATCAGATAACATGTCGATAAAGTCAGAAAAAATCGACACAATAACCTCATGTGTCGAAGACATCGACATATCTGCCCTTCATGTCGATCAAACGGCAGATTATCACCATGAGCTTCCGCCCGGACCAGCCTTTCAACGATCTTCCGCCCCTGCCACCGGCGCAAGACATCGAAACCAAAGCAGTGCTGAAAGCCTGTATCGAGGCACGTGCCGCCTTGGCAGAGTTGAGGGTCTCGGGGCAACTCATCCCCAATCAAGCGGTGCTGATCAACTCGATCCCCTTGCTTGAAGCCCAGGCCAGTTCCGAGATCGAGAACATCGTCACCACCAGTGACCGGTTGTTTCGTTTCGCCAACGACGCGCAGGGGCAAGCCGATCCTGCGACCAGAGAGGCGCTGCGCTATCGCACGGCGCTGCATCGCGGTTTCGGGATGCTGAATCAACGTCCGCTCTCGACAGCCATCGCCGTCGAGGTATGCCGCACAATCAAGGGCGTCGATCTCGATATCCGCAATACGCCCGGCACCGCATTGGTGAATGACGCGACCGGCGCCGTGATCTATACACCTCCGGAAGGAGCCGACCTTCTACGCTCAAAGCTCGCAAACTGGGAGCGTTATATCCACGAGGTCGAGGAAACGGACCCGCTAATCCGTCTCGCGGTGATGCACTATCAGTTCGAGGCCATCCACCCCTTCGCTGATGGCAACGGCAGGACGGGGCGCGTACTGAATCTGCTCTATCTGGTGGACAAGAAACTGCTGGATATTCCCGTGCTCTATCTCAGCCGGCACATAATCCAGAACAAGGCGACCTACTACAGATATTTGCTGGAGGTTACGACCAGCGGTTCGTGGACGCAGTGGGTGTTGTTCATGCTGGAGGCGATCAGGACGACAGCCCAATGGACCACCGCAAGGATAGGCGCCATCCGCGATCTGCTGGAGCAGACGGCCGACCGGATGCGGCAGAACCTGCCGAAGATTTATTCCCGCGAACTGGCCGAGTTGATCTTCGTGAACCCCTATTGCCGGATTAGCGATCTGGTTGACTCCGGCGTGGCCAAACGCCAGACAGCCGCGGTCTATCTCAAGGCGTTGACGTCGGAAGGGTTTCTGCACGAGGCAAAGGCCGGGCGGGAAAACCTTTATATAAACCCTGCCTTGTTGGCGCTGTTGTCGGATCGTGGTCAGTCAACTGCCTGATCAGATGGCAATCGGACGGCCGCGTAGCTCCTTCAAACACCTGCACTTCAAACCTGACACACCACACTTGCCATGTTGCTGCATTGCGATGCGCGGCAATGGACCTTAGAGTGATTTGCAATGGCTGGTGCGGCCGGCAGACGAGGATGGATGATGGGCAGCAAAGCCATCGACGAACCGAGCGAACCCGACAGTCCGCAGCGGCAGCGCTGGCTGGCGCTGGCCGAGAAGGCATTGGCCGGCGCTTCCTTCGAGGAAAAGCTGGTTTCGCACAGCGATGACGGCATTCGCATCAATCCGCTCTACGAGCGCGCCAGCGGGCATGAGCACAGCCTGCGCGCCAACCCGCTGAAGCCCTGGATCGTTTCGCAGCGCGTCGACGACCCGGATGTCGAGCGTGCCCGCGCGCAGGTGGCCGAAGACATCGCCCAGGGCGCGACCGGCCTTTCGCTTGTGTTCGAAGGCGCGCCGAATTCATTCGGCTATGGCCTGCCCTATGCGCCCGACACGATCGACCGTGTGCTGGAAGGCGTGCCGCTCGACCAGACCTATCTGCGCGTCGACGTGCATCCGGCCAGCCGCGCCATGGCCGACTGGCTGACCGCCTTTCTCGCCAAGCGGCGTGTCGATCCGGCGAGGCTGAACCTTTCCTTCGGCATCGACCCGGCCGCGATCTTTGCCGGCACCGGGCGGCTGCGCATGTCGATCGAGGCGCTGCAGGCCTCGATGCCGCAGTCGCTGGCGCATTTCTTCGCCATGGACGTGCCGGGCGTGCTGCTCGAGGCCGATGGGCGCGTGTTCCACAATTCCGGCGCCACCGAGGCGCAGGAACTCGGCATCATGCTGGCTTCGGCCGTGTCTTACCTGCGCCTGTTCGAGGAAGCACGCCAGGCGCTGATCTATGCCGCGCCGCATATCGGCTTCGCATTGGCCGTCAACCAGGATCAGTTCCTGTCCATCGCCAAGATCCGGGCGCTGCGCAGGCTGTGGATGCGCGTTCTGGAGGCAAGCTCGATTCAGCCGACGCCGGCCAGCGTGCACGCCGAGACCTCCTACAGGATGGTGACGGCCGCCGACCCCGAAACCAATATCCTGCGCTCCACCATCGCCTGTTTCGCGGCTGCCGTGGGCGGCACCGATTCCATCGCGATCCTGCCGCACACCATCGCGCACGGCCTGCCGGCCGCCTTCGCCCGCCGCGTCGCCCGCAACACCCAGCTTGTCATCGCCCGAGAGAGCCATCTCGGCCATGTCGGCGATCCGGCCTTCGGCTCGGGCGGCATCGAGGCGCTGACCGACAGCCTGTGCGAAGCGGCCTGGAAGGAATTCAGGCAGATCGAAAAGGAAGGCGGCGTTCTTCAGAGCCTGAAGGACGGCCACATCCAGAGCCGCATCGGCGAAGCGCGCAAGGCACGCGCCGAGGCCTATCGCAGCGGCGAGCGCGCCATAGTCGGCACCACGCTGCATCCGGTGAAGACCGAACGGCCGGTGGAGACGCTGGAGGCGACGCCGCGCATCGCGCCCAGCGACGGTACGGTCTTCTGCGAACCGCTGCCGCCGGTCCGCGACGACGCGTCGGTCGGAGGCATGGTTTGATCCCAGATTTCAGCAGCATGGCGTGGACGGCGCCGCGCATGCCATCCGCCACGGTCGACGGCATCTGGGAAACGCCGGAAGGCATCGCGGTCAAGCGCCAGTACGGCCAGGCCGATCTGGAGGGCGTCGGCAATCTCGACACCTGGCCGGGTCTCGCGCCGTATCTGCGCGGCCCCTACCCGACCATGTATGTCCAGCAGCCTTGGACGATCCGGCAATATGCCGGCTTCTCCACGGCAGAAGAATCCAACGCCTTCTACCGGCGCAACCTCGCCGGCGGCCAGAAGGGCCTGTCGATCGCCTTCGACCTTGCCACCCATCGCGGCTATGACAGCGACCATCCGCGCGTGGCCGGCGATGTCGGCATGGCGGGCGTGGCGATAGATTCCATTCTCGACATGCACCAGCTCTTCGACGGCATCCCGCTCGGCGAGATGACCGTCTCCATGACCATGAACGGCGCGGTGTTGCCGATCCTGGCGCTCTACATCGTCGCCGCCGAAGAACAGGGCGTGGCGCAGAAGGATCTCACTGGGACCATTCAGAACGACATTCTGAAAGAGTTCATGGTGCGCAACACCTATATCTATCCGCCGAAACCCTCGATGCGGATCGTGTCGGATATCTTTTCCTACACATCCAAGAACATGCCGAAGTTCAACTCGATCTCGATCTCCGGCTATCACATGCAGGAGGCAGGGGCGACGGCCGACCTGGAGCTCGCCTACACCATCGCCGACGGCATCGAATATGTGCGCGCCGGCGTCGCCACCGGCCTCGACATCGACAAGTTCGCGCCGCGGCTCTCCTTCTTCTGGGCGATCGGCATGAACTTTTTCATGGAGGTCGCGAAACTCCGCGCCGCGCGCCTGCTCTGGGCCGAACTCATCGAGAAGAATTTCGCGCCGAAGGATCCGCGCTCGCTGTCGCTGCGCACTCACAGCCAGACGTCCGGTTGGTCGCTGACGGCGCAGGACCCCTACAACAACATCGTGCGCACGATGATAGAGGCGATGGCCGCCACGCAAGGCCACACCCAGTCGCTACACACCAACTCGTTCGACGAGGCGCTGGCACTGCCGACCGACCATTCGGCGCGCATTGCCCGCAACACGCAGATCGTCCTGCAGAAGGAAAGCGGCACCACCCGCATCATCGACCCCTGGGGCGGCTCGGCCTATGTCGAGCGGCTCACGCATGAACTGGCCGCGCGCGCCCGCGCCCATATCGAGGAAGTCGAGAAGCTCGGCGGCATGGCGGCCGCACTCGAAAAGGGCATTCCGAAGCTGCGCATCGAGGAAGCCGCCGCCCGCACACAGGCACGTATCGATTCAGGCGAGCAGGTGCTGGTCGGCGTCAACGCCTTCCAGCCCGAGCGCGACATCGAAGTCGATGTCCTGAAAATCGACAATGCCGAAGTTCGGGCCAGGCAATTGTCCAAGCTGCAGCGGCTCAAGGGCACGCGCGAAGTCGCCGCCGTCGAGAGCGCGCTGGATGCGCTGACGAAAGCCGCGCAGGGCGACGGCAATCTGCTGGAATTCGCCATCCGGGCGGCACGGGCCAAGGCTACCGTCGGCGAGATCTCGCTGGCGCTGGAAAAGGCGTTCGGCCGCCATGTCGCCTCGGTTCTGATGATCTCGGGTGTCTACCGCGCCGCGCTCGGCGACAATCCCGAAGTCGACCGGCTGCAGGACAAGATCGCTGTCTTCGAAAAGAAGAATGGGGCGAAGCCACGCATTCTCGTGGCCAAACTCGGCCAGGACGGCCACGACCGCGGCCAGAAGGTGATCGGCACCGCCTTCGCCGATCTCGGCTTCGACGTGACGGTGGGCGCGATGTTCCAGACGCCAGACGAGATCGGCAAGCTGGCGGTGGAGAACGACGTCCACATCGTCGGCGTCTCCTCGCTCGCCGCTGGCCATCTGACGCTCATCCCGGAACTGAAGGCCGTACTGAAGAAGCTCGGCCGCGAGGACATGCTGATCGTCGCCGGCGGCGTCATTCCGCCACAAGATTTCGACGCCGTGTTGAAGGCGGGTGCGGCCGAGATCTTCCCGCCAGGCACAGTGATCCCACAAGCGGCCGAACGGCTGGTGGACAGGCTGCTGGGATAAAGTCGGAATTGGTACCGCTGCTGACGCTCGACCGGCTGCTGCGCGAAACCGACGCAAACGTTGCCGGCGTAGGCGGCAAGGAACAGACAGCCCCTACCCCAGCCCCACCACTTCCCATTCGCGGCCGTTGACCGCGATCGTATCGCCAACGGCCTTGCCGAACAAAGCCCGCGCCACCGGCGAGACATGCGAGATCGAACCCTTGGCGGGGTCGGCTTCGTCCTCGCCGACAATGTGCCAGGAAACCGCTGCGCCGTCCTCGCCTTCCAGCGAAACCGTCATGCCGAAGCGCACCACGCCGCTGTTCGGCTCGGGCACGGAAAGCTCCGCGTTTTCGCGGCGCGCGTTCCAATAACGCAGGTCGCGCGAGACCAGCGCGATGCGTTCACGGTCGCTTGCCGTCTCGGCATTGGCCAGTGCTGCCCGCAAGCCTGCCAGTTCGGCATCGATCATCGCCAACCCTTTGGGCGTGACCAGATTGCGGTGTTGGCTGACAGGCCGCTCGCCAATACCGGCGATGGCGTTCTCGCTGTCTTCTTCACGGGTGAAAGCTCTGCTCATGAAGGAAACTTAAGGCCGGAGAGTTGGCTTAACAAGCACCGGTCGAAGCTCGGATGTCCTGAGTTTCAAAACATGGCGAACTGGAACATCCACGCACCCTAGTCAGCCAACCCACGGCATGGCACGGTCGCCCAGCCTCATTGAAGACGGGAACCGAGCCGATGTTGGATAGACGCCGCCTTCTGGGCTTTGCCGCCGGCGCTGCCGTGCTCAGCCTGATGCCGGGCAAGGCAGCCGCGGCCAAGGCTTCGGGCGCGAAGGCTTTGTCCAGAACCGGCGGGATCGATCCGGCCGATTTCGATGTGCGGCCCGGCGCCACGGATGACCAGAGCAAGGCGTTCACCAAAATGCTCAAGGCGGCGAGCGATGCCAACCAGAGAGTTCGAGAAACGATGCAGAACGCAGAAATCTGGAAACCGGCTTCGCTTAAATCGAGCGAAAGCCGTCATAAGCACCTCGTTGCGAGCTTCAATTATGACTGCGCTCGATGGCACAGCGCTCAATCCACTCGGCCGGCAATACATTCACCGCAGCGTTCGGAGGTAGCTCGTAAAAATCCATCTCACGATAGCTCCACGCATATGGCTTGCAGTGTTTCAAAGCGGCAGCGTGGAGAAAGAACTGAAATTCGTTTGGTGCCTCCTGCAACGAGCGGAAGAATGGTTTTTCAACATAGCTATCCGGTGCGAATTCCAAAACTTTCACTCGCCTCAAACGCTCTGCGTAGGCACCGACCAGACCAACGGAAAGGACCATCGTCAGTCCAATAAAAAGAGGTGTGCGGCTGAGAGCAAACCATGCTGGAACCCACGAGGCGACATACGCAGCGCATGCCATGCTCAAAACGACAATCCACCGCCAGAACGGCGCGCCAAGATCATTCGAATAAAACATAAGATATCCGATGGGAGGCAAGATACTATGGAAAAGAAGAAGTGAAGTGAATATACAAACGATAGCAGAGCTTCCAAAGCATATAAAATTTCTCACAATGGTTCCCTACCCCGTTCTCAAGATAGGTTCGTATCACATAAATTTCTGGGTCGCCACGCACCAACGCGAATGCCTGTTTCCGCAAACCGGGACTTGTTCACAACACATGTAACCGGATTCTGAGTTTTGCTCTCGCTGCGTTTGCAGGCTCACTACTTGCACTAGCCATCACTGCCACGCCATGGCACGGTCGCCCAGCCTCATTGAAGACGGGAACCGAGCCGATGTTGGATAGACGCAGCCTTCTGGGCTTTGCCGCCGGCGCTGCCATGTTCAGCCTGGTGCCTGGCAAGGCAGCCGCGGCCAAGGCTTCGGGCGCGAAGTCTTCGTCCAGAACCGGCGGGATCGATCCGGGCGATTTTGGAGTCAGGCCCAGCGCCACGGACGACCAGAGCAAGGCGTTCGGCAAAATGCTCAAGGCGGCGAGCGACGCCAACCAGCCTATAGTTCTGCCACCGGGCACCTATATCGTGTCCGGCCTCATCCTGCCGCCGCGCGTGCGGCTGGCCGGCACTGCCGGCGCCACCCGGCTGATCCATGGCGGCGGCGGGCCGTTTCTATCAGGCGAAAACGCCGACCATGTCGAATTCTCCGGCCTCGTCTTCGACGGCGCCAACCAATATCTCGGCGAAAGCGTTTCGGGCCTTCTCGACCTGCGTTCAGTGAAGACACTGTCGATCGACAACTGCCAGGTGAACGGCGCCTCGAAAAACGGCATTGCGCTGCAGCGCGCGGCCGGGCGCATCGAGCGCTGTTTCATTTCGGGCGCCGCGGACGCCGGCATCTGGTCGGTCGACGGAGCCGGCCTTTCAATCAGCGGCAACAGCGTGATCGATTGCGCCAATGGCGGCATCCTTGTCCATCGCCGGCAGACGGCCGAGGACGGCACGATGGTCACCGCGAACCGCATTTCTCGCATCGCGGCGCGCAATGGCGGCACCGGCCAGAACGGCAACGGCATCAATGTCTTTCGCGCAGGCGGCGTGCTGGTCTCCGGCAATGTCGTTGCCGACTGCGCTTTCTCGGCGATCCGCGCGAATTCCGGCTCGAACGTGCAGATCACCGGCAATTCCTGCCTGCGCTCCGGCGAAACGGCACTCTATTCCGAATTCACCTTCGAGGGCGCGGTGATCGCCAACAATGTTGTCGACGGCGCCGCCAACGGCATTTCCATCGTCAATTTCAACGAGGGCGGGCGCATGGCGACCTGCAGCGGCAACATCGTGCGCAACCTGTCGACCACTGGTCCGTATCCACCGGAAGTCGGCGGTTTCGGCATCGGCATCGGCGTGGAGGCCGACACGACCGTTTCCGGCAACATCGTGGAAAACGCGCCGCTCTACGGCATGCAGCTTGGCTGGGGGCCTTATCTGCGCAACGTCGTGGCCACCGGCAACGTCATCCGCAACGCCGGCACCGGCATCGCCGTCAGCGTCGTGGAAGGCGCCGGCAGCGCCATCATTGCCGACAACATCATCGACGGCGTGACCAACGGCGCCATCATTGGCCACCGCTGGGCAAAGCCCGCCACCGGCGATCTCGCCCAGAGCGGCACCAGCGGCTATCCGCACCTCGTCATCGAGCGCAACAGGGCAAGCTGAGTTGCCGACGGCCGTTCAGGCCAGCGCCGCCGTCGGCCGCATGCCGCCGACAACCGCGCCGATGCGGCTTTCGATGGCGGGATTGGCCTGTTCGGTGAGTTTGGCGGAGACTTCACGGTCGCCGCTCAACAGCTTCGCCAGAACCGCCGCCACCATCACCTCGGCGGCGCGGGCGGCACCGTCATCGCATTTCAGCGCTATGCCGAAGCCGAGTTCAGGCAGCGCCGCGCAATAGACGCCCTCGGCGCCGACCTTGACGAAGGTGCGGCCGGGGGCGGCCTGCATCAGCGCGACGTCGGCACGGCCGCTGCCGGCCACCAGGAAGGGCTCGGCCATGCAGGCGCCGAGCAGCCGGCGCGCCGCCCTGGCGCGTTCCGTGCCCAGCCCGTTGCCGGTGGCCATCCTGGCGAAGCCCAGCGCGAAGGAGCGCAGCGGCACAGCATAGGTCGGGATCGAACAGCCGTCGGTCGCCTGGTGGGCGGTATCGTGCGTCGCCCCGGTCACCGCCTGCATGGCATCGCGCACCATCTCCTGCAGCGCATGGCCGGCCGCGACGTAACCGCGATGGTCGACGCCGGCGTGGCAGCACACGCACAGAAAGCCGGAATGCTTGCCCGAACAATTATTGTGCAAGGCGTTGGGCACCCCGCCCTGGCGCGCCAGCGCGACGGTCGCATCATGGCTCGACGGCCAGTGCGTGCCGCATTCCAGCGCGTTGACGTCGAGGCCGGCTTTGGCCAGCATAGCAACCGCCAATTCCACATGCTCCGGCTCGCCCGAATGCGAGGCGCAGGCCAGCGCCAATTCGCGATTACCGAAGCCATAGGCGTCGGCCGCGCCGCTCTCGACCAGCGGCAGCGCCTGGATTGCCTTCACCGCCGAGCGCGGAAAGACGGGATGGGCGGTGTTGCCGATCTCCAGCACCGTGCGGCCATCGCCGTCCAACACCGCAACCGCACCGCGATGGGCGCTTTCGACGACAGCGCCGCGCAACACTTCGACCAGAACCGGATTGGCCATGAATCCCTCGAACAAGCTGTACTTTCGGCAAGGGGTAGCGGCTCAGTGGTCCGCTCGCAACCAGGATCGATGGGCACAGCCTAAAACCGCGGCTCTTGACTCTCGGCATCGCGCAATGCAATTTTATGTATATACATATTCTACCCCAGGTGGATAGGCCCACCGGGTCTCGGGAGGAACATCATGGCAGCGGCATCAACGGGCGTGGCCGAACGGCGCACGATCGACCGGATTCCGGAGAGCGAGCGACACGGCTCTCCCATCAACCAGTTCACCTTGTGGTTCGGCGCGAACCTGCAGATCACGGCCGTCGTCGACGGCGCGCTCTCCATCGTGTTCGGCGCCGAGGCGCTGACCGCAATCATCGGCCTTGCCATCGGCAATCTGCTTGGTGGCGCGGTGATGGCGCTGCATTCTGCGCAGGGCCCTCGCCTCGGCCTGCCGCAGATGATCTCCAGCCGGGCGCAGTTCGGCGTGAAGGGCGCTGCCCTGCCGCTCATCCTCACCGTTCTGATGTATCTCGGCTTCGCCGCCACCGGCACCGTTTTGTCCGGCCAGGCAATCAATTTGATGTTCGGCGTCCAGACGCCCGCCTTCGGCATGCTGGCCTTCGGCCTCATCACGGTCATCGTCGCGGTGGTGGGTTACAATCTCATCCACGTCATCGGACGCATCGCCACTGTGGTCGGCATTCTTGGCTTCGGCTACCTCTCGGTGCAGCTTTTATCGCACTACAATGTAGCAGAGGCGTTCGGCCAGAAACCCTTCACTGTCGCCACCTTCCTGCTCACCATTGCGCTGGCCGCCGGCTGGCAGATGACCTTTGCACCCTATGTGGCCGACTATTCGCGCTATCTGCCGACGAAGACGCCGGCCCCTACGACCTTCTGGTCGACCCTGCTCGGCTCGGCCATCGGCGCGCAAATCGCCATGAGCTTCGGTGTGATCGTGGCGGCACTTGGCGGCAAGTTCCTGCAGAACCAGGTCGGTTTCATGGGCGAACTGGCCGGCGCCGGATTGGCCGCATTGCTCACCTACATCGTCATCGTCACCAACAAGCTGACGGTGAATTGCCTGAACGCCTATGGCGGCTCGATGACGATGCTGACCACAGTCAGCGCCTTCACCGGCCAACAGCGCGTCTCGCAGGCGGTGCGCATCGCCTACATCGTCGCCTTCGTGGCGGCCTCGGTGGCAATCGCCATCTTCGCCAGCGCCAACTTCCTGTCGGCGTTCAAGAACTTCGTGCTTCTCCTGCTCGCCGTCTTCGTGCCGTGGAGCGCGATCAACCTCGTCGACTACTATCTGGTGTCGAAGGAAAAGGTCGATATTCCGGCGCTTTACGATCCAGCCGGCCGCTACGGCGCCTATAACTGGACGGCGCTGGGCTGCTATCTCTTCGGCGTGGTGGTGCAGATCCCGTTCCTGAACCAGGCGCTTTATGAAGGCCCGATCGCGGTGTTGCTGGGCGATGCCGACATTTCCTGGATCGTCGCCCTGGTGGCAACGTCGCTGCTCTACTACTTCCTGGCGCGCGGCAACGCCAATGTGCCCAAAGCCATGATCCTGCCCGAGGATGCGCCTGCCCGCGCATGAGCTAGGAGAGAGCCTGGGTGGAGGATGTATTGAGATTCAAGCCAGGGCGAGCCGAAAATGGTGGCTTTCGAGAACCGGAACGGAGCGTACATTCAAGTACGTGAGTACCGGAAGCGCAGAAAGCCGCCATTTGCAGGCCGGCCTCGCTTGAATATCAGAACATCCTAGCGGATGCGGTCGAGGATCGAGACGTAGTTCGCGACCGCGGCGCCGCCCATGTTGAAGATGCCGCCGAGCTTGGCATCCTTGACCTGGATACCGCCGGCCTCACCGGCAAGCTGCATGGCGGTCAGCACATGCATGGAAACGCCGGTGGCGCCGATCGGATGGCCCTTGGCCTTGAGGCCACCTGATGGGTTGACCGGCAGCTTGCCGTCCTTGGCGGTGTAGCCTTCCAGTGCCAGCTTGGCACCCTCGCCAGGCTTGGCCAGTCCCATCGCCTCGTATTCGATGAGCTCGGCGATGGTGAAGCAATCATGCGTCTCGACGAAGGAGAGATCGCCCAGCGCCACGCCTGCCTTCTTCAGCGCCCGCGTCCACGCCTGTTCGCAGCCTTCGAAGGCAAGGATGTCGCGCTTCGACATCGGCAGGAAGTCCTGCACATGCTCGTTGGCACGGAAGGTGATGGCACGGCGCATGCCGAGCGCGGTCTGGGTGTCGGCAAGTACCAGGGCAGCAGCGCCGTCCGAAACCAGCGAACAATCGGTGCGCTTCAGCGGACCGGCGACGAAGGGATTCTTCTCGCTTTCCTGACGGCAAAAGTCGAAGCCGAAATCCTTGCGCATCTGCGCGTAGGGATTGTCGACGCCATTCTTGTGGTTCTTGGCAGCGATCATGGCCAATGCATCGGACTGGTCGCCATAACGCTGGAAATAGGCCTGCGCGATCTTGCCGAAGACACCGGCGAAACCGGCCGGCGTGTCGCCATCCTCCGGCAGATAGGAGGCCTTGAGCAGGTTCTTGCCGATCTCGGGTCCCGGCGTCGTCGTCATCTGCTCGGCGCCCACCACCAGCACGATGCGGGCAGCGTTGGCGTCGATGGCGCGGATGCCCTGGCGCACTGCGGCCGAACCGGTGGCGCAGGCGTTCTCGACGCGGGTCGCTGGCTTGAAGCGCAGCCGGTCGTCGGTCTGCAGCACCAGGCTCGCGGTGAAATCCTGGGCCGAGAAGCCGGCATTGAAATGGCCGAGTACGATCTCATCGACGTCACCCGGGCCGATGCCGGCATGCTCGAGCGCCTCCGCGGCCACCTTGGTGATCAGGCCTTCGAGCGTCTCGCCCTCCAGCTTGCCGAAGCGCGAATGCGCCCAACCGACGATGCTTGCCGTCATGGGAGTTCTCCAGATTGGCCTTGTCTTTCCTAGCACAGTAAGCCCCTCGGCGTAACTGTTCAATCATGAACATATAGGCCACGGCATGGCACTCTACCCTCCCCCACGTCGCAATGATCACACCGCATGGCGGGATTTTTGTTGATTGATTAGTCAATAAAAAATAACTTACCCAGCGGGAGAAGCTGATATGCCGAAAATAGGAATGGAACCGCTGCGCCGCAGGGCGCTGATCAACGCCACGATCTCGGCGATCGGCGAACGTGGCTCGCTCAACGTCACCATGTCGGAGATCGCCGACCGCGCCGGTGTGTCCTCGGCGCTCGCCCACCACTATTTCGGGCCAAAGGACGAGCTGCTGCTCGCCACGATGCGACATCTTCTGGCCGATCTCGGCGCCGATGCCGTCGCGGCTTTGAACAAGGCCGGCACGCCCCGCGAACGGCTCTCGGCCATTGTCGGCGTGAACTTCAACGCCGGCCAGTTCCGCGAGGAGACCGTGCATGCGTGGCTCGCCTTCTATGTCGAGGCGCAGAACTCATTGCCGCTGAGGCGGCTGTTGCGCGTCTATGCGCGCCGGCTGCATTCGAACCTGATGAGCGGCCTTGCGCCGCTGGTGCCGCGCGAGGAAGCCGCGCGCATGGCCGAAGCGATCGCGGCCATGATCGACGGGCTCTACATCCGCCGGGCGCTGCGCGACGGCCTTCCTAACCCGGTCAGCGCCAGTGCGCTGGTCGAGGACTATATCGATGCCAAGCTGGCGCAAGCACGATGACAAGGGCGCCCAACATCCTCATCGTCATGGTCGACCAGTTGACGGGGACGCTGTTCCCCGACGGTCCGGCGGATTTCCTGCACGCGCCGAACCTGAAGGCGCTGGCCGCGCGCTCGGCGCGGTTCCGCAACAACTACACCGCCTCGCCGCTGTGTGCGCCCGGCCGCGCCGCCTTCATGAGCGGGCAATTGCCGTCGCGCACGGGGGTGTACGACAACGCGGCGGAGTTCATCTCGTCCATCCCGACCTTCGCCCATCACCTGCGCGCCGCCGGCTACTACACCTGCCTGTCGGGCAAGATGCATTTCGTCGGGCCGGACCAGTTGCACGGTTTCGAGGAGCGGCTGACGACCGACATCTATCCGGCCGATTTCGGCTGGACGCCGGACTACCGCAAGCCCGGTGAACGCATCGACTGGTGGTATCACAATCTGGGTTCGGTGACGGGCGCTGGCGTCGCTGAAACGACGAACCAGATGGAATATGACGACGAAGTGGTGTTTTTCGCCGGCCAGAAGCTCTATGAGCTGTCGCGAGCACAAGACAATGCGGCGCGGCGGCCGTGGTGCATGACCGTCTCACTGTCGCATCCGCATGACCCGTTCGTGGCGCGGCGCAAATACTGGGATCTCTACGAGAACTGCCAGGCGCTCGATCCCGAAGCCGGCTTCATTCCGCAAGAGAAGCAGGACCCGCATTCACAGCGGCTCTACCGCGCCAGCGACTACGCGTCCTTCGAGATCACGCGCGACAACGTGCAGAAATCGCGGCGCGGCTACTTCGCCAACATTTCCTATGTCGACGACAAGATCGGCGAACTGCTCGACCTCCTCGAGCGCACCCGCATGGCCGACGACACGGTCATCGTGTTCTGCTCGGACCATGGCGAGATGCTGGGCGAGCGCGGCCTGTGGTTCAAGATGAGTTTCTTCGAGGGCTCCGCGCGCGTGCCGCTGATGATCGCTGGCAAGGGCGTGCAGGCGGGTTTGATCAGGACGCCGGTTTCGAACCTCGACATCTGCCCGACACTCTGCGAACTCGCCGGCATCGACATGTCGGCGATCATGCCGTGGACGGACGGGCAGTCGCTGGTGCCACTCACCGGCGACGGCATCCGCACGGCGCCGGTGCTGATGGAGTACGCGGCCGAGGGCAGTTACGCGCCGCTCGTCGCCATTCGGCAGGGCCGCTACAAGTTCGTGCATTGCGAGCTCGATCCACCGCAGCTCTTCGATCTGGAAAACGATCCGCTGGAGCGGAACAACCTCGCCGAAGACCCAACCAAGGCGGCGCTGGTGGCGGAGTTCATGCAAGCCGTGCGGGCGCGCTGGGACATGGCGCAGTTCGACGCCGCGGTGCGCGAGAGCCAGGCGCGCCGCTGGGTGATCTACCCGGCGCTGCGCAACGGCGCCTATTACCCGTGGGATTTCCAGCCGCTGCAGAAGGCGTCCGAACGCTACATGCGCAACCACATGAACCTCGACACGCTCGAGGACAGCAAGCGCTTTCCGCGAGGCGAATGATGACCGAACCGCTCGTTCCCTCCCTTGACCATATCAGGCGCGCCTATGCCGAGACGGCGAAGGCAACGCAGATGACGCCGCTGCTCGAATCGACCGCGCTCGCCCGCGAGACCGGCGCTGCCCGTGTCTTCGTCAAACCCGAATCCTTGCAATGGGCAGGCTCCTTCAAGGTGCGTGGCGCCTATTGGCGACTGAAGCAGCTGTCGCCCGAGGAAGCCAGGAAAGGCGTCGTCGCTTATTCCTCGGGTAATTTCGCGCAAGGGCTGGCGGCGGCCGGCCAGGTGCTCGGCATTCCCGTCACCATCGTCATGCCGTTCGACGCGCCGGCGGCCAAGCGCGAGGCGACCGCCGGCTACGGCGCGCGCGTGGTGCTGACCGAACATGGCGACCGCGCCCGCGAGGAAGTGGCAGCGGCCAAAGCGCGTGAGATCGCGGCTACCGAAGGCCTCGCGCTGCTCCATCCTTTCGACGATCCCGAGATCGTCGCCGGTCAGGCCGGCGCCGGGCTGGAGGCGCTCGAACAGCTGGCCGCGCGCAATGCCTCTGTCGATCTCCTGTTCTGCCAGGTTGGCGGCGGCGGCCTGATCGGCGGCGTCTCGCTCGCCTTCCACTATCTGTCGCCGAAAACCCGCATCTTCGCGGTGGAGCCGGAAGGCTTCAACGGCATGGGCTCGTCGCTGGCGCGTGGCGCCATCGAGACAATGCCGCTCGGCCCGAAATCGATCTGCGACGGGCTGATGGCGCGGGCGCCGGGCGCGGCCCCGTTCGCGGCGCTGAAGACGGCCGGCGCCGAAGGCATCACCGTGGGCGACGCTGCGGTGCGGCGGGCGATGAAGACCGCCTTCGAGCGGATGAAACTGGTGCTGGAGCCTTCGGGCGCCGCATCGCTGGCGGCACTTCTTGGCGGCGGCGTCGACGTCGCTGGCAAGACGGTGCTGGTGATCGCAACCGGCGGCAACGTATCGCTCGCCGATTTCATGGCGCATATGCAAAATGCTTGAAGCGGATTTCGTCATCATCGGCTCCGGCTCGGCCGGCTCGGCCATGGCCTATCGCCTGTCTGAGGACGGCAAACATTCGGTGATCGTCATCGAATATGGCGGCACCGATGCCGGCCCGCTGATCCAGATGCCGTCGGCGCTGTCGATCCCGCTCAACATGCCGCTCTATGACTGGGGTTTTGCCTCAGAGCCGGAACCGCATCTCGGCGGCCGCATCCTCGCGACTCCGCGCGGCAAGGTAATCGGCGGCTCGTCCTCCATCAACGGCATGGTCTATGTGCGCGGCCATGCGCGCGACTTCGACCATTGGGCCGAACAGGGTGCTGCCGGCTGGGGCTACGCCGACGTGCTGCCCTACTTCAAGCGTATGGAAGACAGCCATGGCGGCGAAGACGGCTGGCGGGGCCAAGGCGGCCCGCTGCATGTGCAGCGCGGCGCCCGTGCCAACCCGCTCTATGCCGCCTTCGTCGAAGCCGGTCGCCAGGCAGGCTTCGAACTGACCGACGACTACAACGGCGCCAAGCAGGAAGGCTTCGGGCCGATGGAGCAGACCATCCGCAACGGCCAGCGCTGGTCGGCGGCGAATGCCTATCTGCGGCCGGCGCTGAAACGCAAAAACGTGAGTCTGGTCAAGGGTTTCGCGCGGCGCGTGGTGATTGAGAATCAACGCGCGGTCGGCGTCGAGATCGAAGCTCACAAACAGATTCAGGTCGTTAAGGCGCGACGTGAGGTGATCGTCGCCGCCTCTTCCATCAACTCGCCCAAGATCCTGATGTTGTCCGGCATCGGCCCGGCCAAACATCTGGCCGAATACGGCATTCCGGTCGTCGCCGACCGGCCCGGCGTCGGCCAGAATTTGCAGGACCATATGGAGCTCTACATCCAGCAGGAATCGACCCAGCCGATCACGCTGAACTCGATCCTCAACCCCTTCTCCAAGGCGCTGATCGGCGCGCGCTGGCTGTTCTTCAAAAGCGGGCTCGGCGCGACGAACCATTTCGAGGCGGCCGCCTTCGTGCGTTCGGCGCCCGGCATCGACTATCCCGACATCCAGTACCACTTCATCCCGGCCGCCGTGCGCTATGACGGTAAGGCGGCGGCGAAGTCGCATGGCTTCCAGGCGCATGTGGGGCCGATGCGGTCGAAGTCGCGCGGCTCGGTGACGCTGCGCTCGCACGATCCCAACGCCAAGCCGGTGATCCGCTTCAACTACATGTCGCACCCCGACGACTGGGCCGATTTCCGCCACTGCATCCGCCTCACCCGCGAGATCTTCGGCCAGGCAGCCTTCGACCCCTTCCGCGGCGAGGAGATTTCGCCCGGCAGCAACGTCCAGAGCGACGACGAACTCGACGCCTTCATCCGCGCCCACAGCGAGAGCGCCTACCACCCCTGCGGTACCTGCCGCATCGGCAGTGCCGACGACCGTCTCGCCGTTGTCGACCCCGAATGCCGGGTGATCGGCGTCGACGGCCTGCGCGTCGCCGACTCCTCGATTTTCCCACGCGTCACCAACGGCAATCTCAACGCGCCGTCGATCATGACCGGCGAAAAGGCGGCCGACCACATTCTCGGCCGCCCCATGCTCGCGCCGTCGAACCAGGAGCCCTGGATCAATCCGCGCTGGCAGGTCTCGGACAGATAGAGCATCATCGGCCGCCGCATCCGGCAGCCACAGAATTCGGAGTATTCCATGCGCGCCCAACCCAAGGCATCGCACTACATCAACGGCCGCTTCGTCGATGACGAGCAGGGCGCGCCCTTGCCGGTGATCTATCCGGCCACCGGCGAGACCATCGCCACGCTGCATTCGGCGACGCCCAACATCGTCGAGCTGGCGATCGAGGCCGCGCGCGCCGCGCAGCCGGCCTGGGCCAGGCTGAAGCCGGTAGAGCGCGGCCGCATCCTGCGCCGTGCCGCCGACATACTGCGCGCCCGCAATGCCGAGCTCGCCCGACTGGAAACGCTCGACACCGGCAAGGCCATCCAGGAAACTCTGGTGGCCGACGCACCGTCCGCCGCAGACTGCCTGGAGTATCTCGGTGGCGCGGTCGGCTCCTTTAACGGCTCGTTCATCGATCTCGGCGGACCGTTCGCCTATACGCGGCGCGAGGCGCTCGGCGTCTGTGTCGGTATCGGCGCCTGGAACTATCCGATCCAGATCGCCGGCTGGAAATCGGCCCCGGCGCTCGCCATGGGCAATGCCATGGTGTTCAAGCCGTCGGAAAACACGCCTTTGTCGGCGCTGGCGCTGGCCGAAATCTACAGCGAGGCCGGCCTGCCGGACGGGCTGTTCAACGTGGTGCAGGGTTATGGCGACGTCGGCGCGGCCCTGGTCGAGCATGAGGTCGTCGCCAAGGTATCGGTCACGGGCTCCGTGCCGACCGGCAAGCGGGTGCTGGCGCTGGCGGGCTCCAAGATGAAACATGCCACCATGGAGCTCGGCGGCAAATCGCCCATCGTCGTGTTCGACGATGCCGACCTCGAAAACGCCATCGGCGGAGCGATGCTCGGCAATTTCTATTCGACCGGCCAGGTCTGTTCCAACGGCACCCGCGTCTTCGTGCAGAAGGGCCTGCATGACCGTTTCGTGGAGCGGCTGGTGGAGCGCACCAAGGCGATCCGTATCGGCGATCCGCTCGACCCGGATACCCAGATGGGCCCGCTCATCAACAAGGTGCAGCACGACAAGGTGCTGTCCTATATCGACGTCGGCAAGCAGGAAGGCGCCACGCTTGCCTGCGGCGGCGGCGTTCCCGCCTTGCAAGGTTTCGGCGGCGGTTTCTTCGTCGAGCCGACCGTCTTCACCAATGTGACCGACCAGATGCGGATCGCACGCGAAGAGATATTTGGCCCAGTGATGAGCGTGCTGTCCTTCAGCGACGAGGAAGAGGTGATCGAGCGCGCCAATGACAGCGAATTCGGCCTTGCCGCCGGTGTCTTCACCCGCGACCTGCCTCGCGCCCACCGGGTGATCGGCGCCTTGCAGGCCGGCACATGCTGGATCAACGCCTACAATCTGACGCCGGTGGAAATCCCCTTCGGCGGCTACAAGCAATCCGGCATCGGCCGTGAGAACTCGCTGGCGGCACTGACGCACTACTCGCAGGAGAAGGCGATCTATGTCGAAACCGGCGACGTGGCGAGCCCGTATTAGGCTCGTCGCCTCGCCCCAGTCCCTTCGGTCTTGTCCAGGTACTGCGTAAGCGCGGTGACCAGATGATAAAAGATGCTGGCCGGCACTTCCGTCGCCTGCGAGCGGCCGCGTTCATCGATGCGGTCGATCCACAGGCCGACGGGAGCGGGGTCGATGTGCCAGCGGAACAGACGACCGACGCGCGCTTCGATTTCCGGTTTCAGATCAGGTCCGCCAGTGCCATCGAGGGCGATCGCTGCCTTGATCGCTTCAGTCTGCGGCCAGCTGCGCGAAATGCGGTCGAGCGGCAGCCCATCCCGCGACACGGCGCCATAAGCCAGCCCTGTTGCCCGGTTAAGGCCGTTGGCGATGGCTGAGGCGTAAAGTTTGCGTGCGTAGCCGGCGAGATCGTCGCGGTGGCTGCGCCCGGCGAAATCGACCAGCAGCGACGCCCATTCGAAGTGATGGCCGGGTTCGGTCCACTCACCCCGGTCGCCCGGGGCCGGTTTCCACGCTTCGTCAAAATACTCACCCAGCGTCCAGCTCTCGCGATCAAAGAAATGACTGCGGAAAAGATCGACCAATCGCGCCGCACGGCGCAAATAGGTGCGGTCGCCGGTCGCCGCGTGCCAGGCCAGGAATGCCTCGAGCAGATGCATATGCGGGTTGGATCTGCGTTCGCCTTCTCCCCCCGACGTCTCCAGAAAGCCCGTGAGGCGCTCATCCTCCAGATGCGCGTCGAGGAAGGAGAACGTCTCCTGAGCAAGTCGCAGCGCGTCGGGATTACCGCACATATGCGCATGGGCCAGCGCCAGCAGGACGCAGGAGTGGTCGTAGGCGTCTTCCGCCGCGTCGGCGACGCTGCCGTCGACATTCAGCGTGCGCACCCAGCCGCCCTTGTCGGTGCGGCCATTTCTGGTCATGAACTCAAGTCCATGCGCGATCAACCGGTCGGCGGGCCCGTCCCAGCCACGCGTCTTGGCGACGGCGAAGGCATAGACCTGGCGGGCCAGCGTGCGCATGCGTTTCTGCTTGACCAACGGCACGGCGTCGAAGCCCAACGCTTCATGGAAGCCGCCATGATGGTCGTCGACGCCGACCGTGGACCACAAGGGCATGGTCTCGTCGAACAACCAATGATGCACGCGCTTGCGCCAGGCACCGTTCTCAACCACGCGGTCATGCGTGGGCGTGAACTTGGTTTCGAGACGCCCGCTCTTTTCGAGCTGTTCGACCACCTTGCGCACATTCTGGCTATGGCTGACCGGAGCGACGAAAGTGGCATCGGCGGTGGAAACGATGGCGATGTCTTTCAGACCGACCGCGGACAGCAGACGGCCTTCGCTGCGGATGTAGGAGTTTTCGCAGTCGATGGCGACAACGTCGCCGATAACGACATTGCCATCCACGTCGGCCGGGCCGACATCGAGCAACGACTGCCACGAGCCGAGGTCGTTCCAGCGGAACCCGGCCGGCACCATGGCGATGTCGCTCGCCCGCTCCATGATCGCGTAGTCGATCGAGATGGACGGGATTGCCTCGTATAGATGCTGCGCCATGTAAAGACCGGACACATCGGTGGTGGCGGCATTGAACGCAGCCTCCGTCGCTTTCCATATGTCGGGACGAAATGACAGGAACGCATCGCGCATGGCGCTGGCGCGGAACAGAAAGATGCCGGCATTCCAGTAGAAATTGCCGGCCGCAAGATAGCTTTCTGCCGTCGCCAAATTCGGTTTCTCGACAAAACGCGACACGTCGAACGTACCGCTGTTTTCCGCCCCGACCTCGATATATCCGTAACCTGTCTCGGGTTGGGTTGGCTTGACGCCGAACACCACAAGCCTTCCGGCGCGGGCCGCGGGAACGCCCGCCTCAACCGTCTGCCAGAATTGCGCTGTCGTCGATATTTCGTGGTCCGATGGCACCACCAGCACCAACGCGTCGTCATAGTCGGAAAGGGTGCGCAGTGTCGCCAGTGCCACGGCGGCCGCGGTGTTGCGGCCGACCGGCTCAAACAGGGCGTCGCCGCCACGCAGATCGATACCAGTGAGGTCCGCGCCGACGCGCTGGGCATGACGCTCGGAGGCGATCAGGAAAACCGGCGTCTCGCCGCCCTTGCGCGCGGCAAGACGCTGCAGCGTCTTCACCAGCATCGACCCGTCGCCCGACAGGTCATGAAACTGCTTGGGATTGTCCTCGCGCGACAACGGCCACAGCCTGGAGCCAACGCCGCCACTCATGACGAAACCGACAATGCGTTCGCTCATCCCACCCCCAGACGCTCGTTGCGTCGCCCCGCTAACCTTGTCACCAATCGACATTCGCGATTGGTCCTAGAATGTCTGGTTGTAAGGGCCGACTTCAGGACTGCGCCGCAACACCCCATCGACCGCTTCGAACATCTGCAGGCGCCTTTCGGCTGAAACCGGACTTTCCACCACCACGACCAGTTCCGGCTTGTTCGATGAAGCCCTTACCAACCCCCAGGTGCCGTCTTCTGCCACGACCCGAACGCCGTTGACCGTGATCAGGTCCACGATCTTTTGGCCTGCGAAGATTTCGCCGCCGGCCTTCATCGCCTGGAAATCCGCCACCACCCTGTCCACCACACCATATTTCTTGTCGTCATCGCAATGCGGAGACATGGTCGGCGTCCCGTAGGTCAGCGGCAAGGCGCGATAAAGGTCGGCCATCGAGCTTTGTCGATTGCGGTCGAGCATCCGGCACACGGCAATGGCCGTCACCAGCCCGTCGTCATAACCACGGCCGATCGGCGGGTTGAAGAAGAAATGGCCGGACTTCTCGAAACCGGCGATGGCGCCAAGCTCGGCGACGCGGCGCTTGATGTAGGAATGGCCGGTCTTCCAGTAATCGGTCTTTGCTCCGTTGGCGCGCAGCACCGCATCGGTGTTGAACAGGCCTGTCGATTTGACGTCGACCACGAATGTAGAGCCAGGATGTTGTCCCGAGAAGTCGCGAGCCAGCATGACGCCGACCTTGTCGGCGAAGATCTCGTTGCCCTCATTGTCGACGACGCCGCAGCGGTCACCATCACCATCAAAACCCAGACCGACATCCGCGCCGGTCTCCAGAACCTTGTCGCGGATGGCATGCAGCATCTTCATGTCTTCGGGATTTGGATTGTAGCGCGGGAAGCTGTGATCGAGTTCGACATCGAGCGGAATGACTTCACAACCGATGCGCTCCAGAACTTCGGGGGCAAATGCGCCGGCAGTGCCGTTGCCACATGCCGCCACCACCTTGAGCCTGCGCGCGATGCGGCCCCCGGCAACAAGATCGTCGATATAGGCCGCGCGGAAATCGGCCACGAACTCGTAGCTGCCGCCGCCTACCAGATCGAAGTCGCCCGACAGGACGATTGCCTTCAGCGCGCTCATCTCCTCCGGGCCGAAGGTCAGCGGCCTCTGCGCGCCCATCTTCACGCCGGTCCAGCCGTTCTCATTGTGGGAAGCCGTGACCATGGCGACCGACGGCGTGTCGAGCGCAAACTGCGCGAAATAAGCCATGGGCGATAAGGCCAGTCCGATGTCCTTGACGCGTGCGCCCGCCGCCATCAAGCCGGAGATCAGGGCAAGCTTGATGGAAAGCGAATAAGATCGGAAATCATGGCCGGTGACGATATAGGGACCGGCTCCCAGCCGGCGAATCAGCGTGCCCAACCCCATGCCCAGCGCCTGCACGCCGACGAGGTTGAGTTCCGGCTGCTGCGTCGAGCCTGGATGGCCGAGCCACCAGCGCGCGTCATATTCACGAAAGCCGGATGGCTTGACGAGCGCCGACGTCTCGAAGGCGAACGTATTGGGCTTGGCTTCGGCGACAATCCTGAAGGTCAAAACAAAGAGACTCCCCTGTGGTCGAACCCCGGCAACAAGTGCGTAAACGTGGTTCAGCCGCCTCTCTTAGCACGTTAGCCTAACAGGAAACTTACTGCAGCAGGCGGTCGGTCAACAAAGCTGACGAAAGCCACCAAAGTTGCACCATTGCCGCTTGCAGGATCGGGATGCGGCAGCTATAAGCCCGCCGTCTGGTCGCGGAGTGTAGCGCAGCCTGGTAGCGCACATCGTTCGGGACGATGGGGTCGCAGGTTCAAATCCTGCCACTCCGACCAGAAAATTCAAAGGGTTGCGCCCGAGAGCACCCTGACGACCTTTTCCATGAATCTGATTGGCCAGCGAGTCTGCTTCTTCGGCAGTCGCCGGAAACGCCTTCGCCGAGGCGATAGTCAAATCTTTGCCACGATGCTAACGCAATCGCGGCAAATTGGGCCACTTCTTTGCGTGTGGTTTGAAACAGTCTCGTCTTGAATACCACTCTCTTTCCCTCCAGTCTGATCGACGATTCGACTAAGAGGGGTGGCGCAGTCGAAAATGGACTTCAATGAACCTTCCGATCTTCGCCATTAACCTCGACCGTGACGCCAACCGCTGGAGCGAGTTGCATGCCAGTGCCGAAGCGGCTGGCCTGACCTTGCATCGCATCGCTGCAATCGACGGCCGCACGCTTGCCCAAAAAGACTGGACGGAGATCGATCTTCCAACCGCGCAGAATTTGAACGGGCGCGACATTCTGCCAGGCGAATATGCCTGCTATCGCAGCCACGTCCAGGCGCTGGAAACGTTCCTCGCCGACGGCAGCCCGTATGGCCTGATCGTCGAGGACGATGTCCTGTTCGGCGAGGACACGAAACCGCGCATCGAAGCCATCATCGCCGCGGTGCCGGATTTCGACGTCATCAAACTCGCCAACCATCGCATGAGCCTGTTCCTGCGCGCCGCCACGACGACGCAAGGCGACGAGATCGGCCGCGCGCTACATGGCCCGCAGGGTTCAGCCGCCGCCTATCTGGTGACCCGGGAAGGAGCACAAGGGCTGCTTTCGAAGCTCGCGGTGATGACCATGCCGTGGGACGTCGCCCTCGAACGGTTCTGGGACACCGGCCTTCGGGTCTATACGGTGCGCCGCAACGTCGTGCGCTTTGCCGCGTCGAGCGCGGTCTCCGGCATTGCCGGTCCGTCGGGCAGCTACAAATTCGCACGTTTTCCGTGGCCGAGCCGATTGGGTGCCGCCGCGTTCCGGGCCAAGGATCAGCTCAGCCGCCTGCATCACACGTTCTTGAGGCCGCCGCTGCCGCGCGAAACGCCGGACTACGCCAGAGACGACGCGCCGCGCAATAACTTCATACTGGTGCTTGCGTCCCTCGCTATTCTGGCCATGGTGTCCACGGTATGGCGCGAGGCCGACACCTACCGCGTCGCGGGCCTGGCGCTTGCCGGGGCTACGATTTTTCGCTGGTTCAGGCAGGACCTTTGGACCTACAGCAAACCGCTGATCGGCGGTGTCGGCTATCTGTGCCTGGGTTGGTCGCTTTATGTCTTCATCCGGCTGGCGATCGTCTATTTCGGCACGGGCCAGCTGGGCGGCGCCGAAGGCATCTATCTGTTTCCGCTGCTCTACGCGACGACCGGTTTCTCTCTCTTGCTGTTCGCCCGACGCCCCGCACAGCTGGTGCTCTGGTTCATGATCCTGAGCCTGGTCTTCCTGGCTGCCGACACGGGCTACTCGGACATTCTGCACGGCATCAAGCCGGACGCACGGCTGTTCAACAACCCCATCCATGCGGCGGTGGCCGCTGGTTTCATCTTCCTGTGCACACTGCAGTTCATCGCCCATACAGCGCAAAGAACGGACCTGAGCGGCAGCGCCAGGGCTTGGCACTGGGCACTTTCGGCGGCTGTGTTGCTGTTTGCCCTCGTCAACATCATCGCGCTGCGCTCGAAAGGCGTCTGGCTCGCCGTCGCCCTTGCGCTCCTCGTACTGGCAGTGATGGCCCTTGCCAGAGGCCATCGCCGCGAATTGCTGGTCGGGTCTGGCGTGCTGGCGGTCGTGGCAGCCGGCGTTGTCGCCACGCACAACCTCTTCTGGTCCACCGCAGGCGATACCATGATCTTCGTCAAGACCTTGGTTTCAGATACTTTCAGCCAAGGCCTGGGCAAGGCGATTTCCGCTGCCATCGCGAGCGACACAACGCCCCTTGGCGCCAAGGAACGGCTGATGTTGTGGGCCGATGCGATTGAGGTCTGGAAACGTCATCCGATCTTCGGCGCAAGTTCGGCCTGGCTCACCGAATGGGAGAGCAGGACCTATCATCCCAGCATCCACGACATCTTCCACAACGGTTATCTGGAAATCGCCGTGCGCTACGGTGTGGTCGGATTGGCGTTCTTTGCGTTTCTCTACATCTGGTCGTCCAGGCAGGTCGTGCTAGCCGTGCGCGCCAAGCTCGTCGCCCCGGCGGCGTGGTCGTGTTTCATCTCGACCTTGGTCTTCTTCGCCATCACCATCCTCAGCAATTCGAACAACCGGCTGGCGATCGGCGAGTCCTTCATGTGGGTTGCCGCCGCCTTCGGCTTCTATTGTTTTTATCTTCGCCAGCAAAAGGGCCTGGTCGAGCCGAAGACCTATTTCTAGGTGGGCCGGCTTCGGCCTGTATCGCAGAACCCTTGCCGATCACGTTGCGTTGCCGCCGGTAACGACGCATTCCCCTGCCCCCGTTCCGCCGCAATGGCCCGTCAGGGGAGCAGCGGGGCTATGTGGAGAGGATTTTTCAATGCGACTTCATACATCTATCGCCGCCATTCTGATGACAGTCGCGCTTGCCGGCTGCGAAACGTCGGAACAAGGCCAGCGCGCCGGTACCGGTGCGTTGATCGGCGGTGCCGGCGGCGCACTGGTCGGCCAGGCGATCGGCCGCGACACCAAGAGCACGCTGATCGGCGCGGGCGCCGGCGCGCTGCTTGGCGCGGCCGTCGGTTCGTCCACCACGCCGCAGCGCCGTGGCCAGGAAATGTGCCGCTATCAGGACCGTTCCGGCCGCATCTACACCGCGCCGTGCGACGATCGCTATTACAACGGCGATTACTGAGGTTCTGTCCGGGCGCAACGATTTCGGCGCCCGGTGACCAAACCAATGCCAAACCTGTCCGGGAAAGCCTGGCGGCGTCCGAGGCAATTCTTTCAAGGAATGAAGACACCGCCCGCCAGTTGTGCGGGCGGTGCCATTTCAGCGGGGTTCAAGCGCTCGCCCTGAAATGCGTCGAGTCGATCGCGGCGGCCATCAGCGTCTGGGTGTATTTTTCGGCCGGATGATCGAAGATCGCCTCGGTCGGTCCTTCCTCGACGATCTTGCCCTGTTTCATGACGATGATGTAGTCGGCCATGGCGCGCACCACCGCCAGGTCGTGGCTGATGAACAGATAGGACAGGTCGTGGTCGGCCTGCAGCTTGCGCAGCAATTCGACGATCTGCTTCTGCACCGACCGGTCGAGCGCCGAGGTCGGCTCGTCCAGCACCACCACCTTGGGTTTGAGGATCATGGCGCGTGCGATAGCGATGCGTTGGCGCTGGCCACCCGAAAATTCGTGCGGATAGCGGTTGCGCATGATCGGATCGAGCCCGACCTCCTTCAGCGCCTCGACGGCGCGCTTGTCGCGCTCCTTGCCCGACAGCGCCGGCTCGTGCACCAAAAGCCCCTCGGTAATGATCTGGCCAACCGTCATGCGCGGCGACAGCGAGCCGAACGGGTCCTGGAACACCAGTTGCAGTTCGCGGCGTAGCGGCCGCATAGCCTGTTTGTCGGCGCCGGAAATGTCATTGCCGCCAAAGCGGATCTGCCCTTCGCTGGGCAGAAGTCGCAAGAGGGCGCGGCCCAGCGTCGACTTGCCTGAACCGGACTCGCCGACAATGCCGATGGTCTGGTTGCGTTTCAGGCGAATGGAAATGTCGTCCACCGCGCGCAACACCACGGGATCGCCCGCCAGGAAGCCGCCGCCGATCTTGAACGTCACCTCGACCTTGCGGCCCTCCAGAAGCACGGGAGCGTCGGGCGCGGGCGGCGCCTTGCGTCCAGTCGGCTCGGCCGCCAGCAACATTTTGGTGTACGCATGCTGCGGATTGGCGAACAGCGAGGCCGCCTCGCCCTCTTCCACCACCTCGCCCGAGCGCATCACGTAAACGCGGTCAGCGAAACGCCGCACGATGCCGAGGTCATGCGTGATGAAGACGATGGCCATGCCGAGCTTCTTCTGGAGCTCGGCGAGCAACACCAGGATCTGCGCCTGGATGGTGACGTCGAGCGCCGTCGTCGGTTCGTCGGCGATCAGGATGTCGGGATCGTTCGCCAGCGCCATCGCAATCATGACGCGCTGGCGCTGGCCGCCCGACATTTCGTGCGGATAGGATTTCAGCCGCCGTTCCGGGTCGGGAATATGAACGAGGCGCAGGAGTTTCAGCGCTTCCTCGCGCGCCGCAGCGGCGCTCAGGCCCCGATGGCGGCGGATCGGCTCCATCAGCTGATTGCCGATCGAGTAGAGCGGATCGAGCGATGTCATCGGCTCCTGGAAGATCATGCTGATCTTGCGACCGCGCACCTTGTTGAGCTCGCCCTTTTTCATGGCGAGCAGGTTGGCGCCGCGGTAGTCGACGGCGCCAGTCGCCTCGCCATTGGAGGCGAGCAGGCCCATTGCCGCCATCATGGTCTGGCTCTTGCCGGAGCCTGACTCGCCGACGACCGCGACAGTCTCGCCGGCCTTGACGTTGATGTTGATGCCCTTGACGGCCTCGACGGCGCCGTCGAGCGTGCGGAAGCGGACCTTGAGGTCGCGAACGTCGAGAACGGTTTGCGCGTTGGCCATCTCAGCGATCCTTCGGGTCGAGCGCATCGCGCAGGCCGTCACCAACGAAGTTCAGCGCGAACAGCGTCGAGACCAGGAAGAAGGCGGGGAACAAAAGCAGCCAGTTGGCGGTGCCGATGTTCTTGGCGCCCGCCGAAATGAGCACGCCCCAGCTCGTCATCGGCTCCTGCACGCCAAGACCGAGGAACGACAGGAAGCTTTCCAGGATGATGACCTGCGGCACCAGCAGCGTCATGTAGATGACGACCGGGCCGAGCAGGTTGGGGATGACATGGCGGATCAGAATGCCGCCTTGCCGCACGCCCAGAGCCTCGGCGGCCTGGACATATTCCTGCCGGCGGATGGACAGCGCCTGCCCGCGCACGATGCGGGCCATGTCCAGCCACAACACCGCGCCAACGGCCAGGAACATCAGCACGAAATTGCGCCCGAAAAACACCACCAGCATGATGACGAAGAAGATGAACGGCAAGGAATAGAGCACATCGACGATGCGCATCATCACCTCGTCGACCTTGCCGCCGGCAAAACCGGCGGTCGCGCCGTAGAGCACGCCGATGACGACGGCAACGACGCCGGCGAGCAGGCCGATGGCCAGCGAGATGCGTCCGGCCATCAGCGTACGCGAAAGCAAGTCGCGGCCGATATTGTCGGTGCCGAACAGGAAATATTGCTGCTTCACCCTGGTGGCCACCACCATCTCGGTGCCGTCGGCGGATTTGCTGGTGATCGATGCGCCCTCGAACGTGTCGGAGCGGTCGAGATAGCGCAGATAGCGCTCGTCGATCGGCTTCGGCGAGGTCAGCGTGACGGCAAGGGTGTCGCCATCCTGCTTCATCTCCTTGATGTCGACGCGCATGCGCTTGACGACGTCGCCGAGCGCCGACTTGACCATATCCTCCTTCGGATAGGCCGACAGGCTGGGAGCCGTGCGCACATAGTCGGAGTAGATGGCGGTGTAGTCGTGCGGCACGAACCACGGACCGGCGATGCAGACGACGCCCATTACGATCAGGTAGCAGAGGCTGAACATGGCCGCGCGGTTGGCCTTGAGACGCGCCCAGGCATCGCCCCAGAGCGAACGCCCGGCGACATGCGGGGCGGAGGTGGCTGCGATATCAGTCATAGCGCACCCTCGGATCGACCACGGCGTAAAGAATATCGACGATGAGGTTGAAGATGATGGTGAAGATGGCGATCACCACCACCGTGCCCATGACCAGCGTGTAGTCGCGGTTCAGTGCCGCATCGACGAAGTAACGGCCGACACCCGGGATCGAGAAGATGGTCTCGACGACGATCGAGCCGGTGAGCAGAGCCGCCGCGGCAGGCCCCGCATAAGAGACGATCGGCAACAGCGCGCCGCGCAGGGCGTGCTTGACCACCACCGACCAGTCGGAAAGGCCGAGCGCGCGGGCGGTGCGGATATGGTGCGAGCGCAGCGACTCGATCATCGAGCCGCGCATCAGGCGGGCCACAATGGCGATCTGCGGCAGCGCCAACGTCAGCACCGGGCCGATCTTGTTGACGAGTGCGCCATCGCCCCAGCCGCCGATCGGCAGCAGCTTCCAACTCAGCCCGAAGACTAGCTGGATCAGCGGCGCGATGACGAAGGTAGGGATGGTGGAACCGGCGGTGGCCAGCGCGATCACCGCATAGTCGCCGACCTTGTTCTGGTTCAGCGCGGCCGTGATGCCGAGAATGGAGCCCAGGATCAGCGCCAGGATCAGCGCCGAGGAGCCGAGCTGGATCGAAATCGGCAGGCCCTTGGCGAAGAGTTCGCCCACCGTGAAGTCGGGCAGATTGTAGCTCGGCCCGAAACTACCATGCAGCAAATTATTGATATAGTTGAGATATTGTTTCCAGAGCGGATCATTGAGGCCGAACTGGGCTTCCAGATTGGCCTGGATCACGGGGTTCAGCCCACGCTCCTGGTTGAAGGGCCCGCCAGGAGCGACCCTGATCAGGAAAAACGCCAGCGTGACAATCACGAATAGCGTCGGGATGGCGGTCAGCAACCGCCTGAACACATAAAGCAGCATGGCCGCCGTACCTCACCTGCAAAGGGAAGCCGCCGCCCCTTGAGGGACGGCGGCTCTGGAGGACTTGTCAGTCCTTGCTGATGAAGCGCGACGGATGAACGTCCATCACGTTGTCTTCGAAGCCGTGCAGCTTCGGCGAAACGATGTTGTGGAAGCTGTAGTAGAGCAGCGGGATCTGGCCGACGTCGTCGATCATGATGCGTTCGGCCTCGGCGAGATCCTTCATGCGCAGCTCAGGCTTGCCGCCATCGGCGGCTGCCTTGTTCATGGCATCCTCGAACTTCGGGCTGTTGTAGCTCGAATAGTTGTTGCCGCTGTCCTTGCGGGTGATGCCGAGGAAGGTTTCCGGATCCTGATAGTCGGCGATCCAGGCAGCGCGGGCGACGTCGTAATTGCCCTTCTCCTGGAGGAAGGCGTAGTGGGTCTTGGTGTCGGTGTTAAGCAGCGTCACCTCGACGCCCAGCGGCTTCAGCTGTTCCTGAATGGCGACCGCGGTGTTCTTGTGGTTCTCCGAAGTGTTGTAGCGGATTTCCATCTTCAGCGGATTGCTCGGGCTGTAGCCCAGCTTCTCCAGGATCTTCTTTGCCGCATCCTCGCGGTCGATCTGCGACATCTCGGCGAACTTGGCCATCGCCGGCGTGTAGCCCTTGATGCCGGGCGGGACCATCGAATAGCCAGGGAACATGGAGTTGTTCCAGACCTTCTCGGCCAGGAAGTCGCGGTCGATCGCCATCGAGATGGCGTTGCGCAGTTCCGGATTGTCCCACGGCTTCTTGTCGGTCTTGATGGCGTAATAATAGGTGCCGAGATACGGCGCGACGCGGATCTGGTCGCCGAACTTCGCCTTCAGGTCAGGCAGCTGCTCGGTCGGCAGATCGTCATAGCTGTCCATTTCGCCGGCTTCGAAGCGCTTCATCGCCGAGGAGCGGTCCTCGGTCGGGATGAAGTTGACCACATCGATCTTGACGCTGGCGGCATCATGGAACTTCGGGTTCTTGACCATCTTGATATGGTCGTTCGGTACCCATTCGGCCAGCGTGTAGGCGCCGTTGGAAACCAGCTTGCCCGGCTTCACCCACTCGGCGCCCAGCTTTTCGAACGATGCCTTGTTGATCGGGTAGGTCGCCTGGTGGGTCAGCATCTCCAGGAAGTACGGGGTCGGTGCCTTCAGCGTGATCTGGAGCGTGTTGGCATCGATCGCCTTGACGCCCATTTCCTCCGGCTTGGCCTTGCCCTTGTTGACTTCCTCGGCATTGGCGACCGGATAGAGCATGGAGGCGTATTCAGCGCCGGTCTTGGGATCTTCCAGGCGGTGGAAGGCATAGACGAAATCTTCGGACGTTACCGGGGTGCCGTCCGACCACACGCCGTCCTTGCGCAGCTTGAACGTATAGGTCTTGCCGTCGTCGGAAACCGTCCAGCTTTCGGCGGCGCCCGGAATGAGCCCGGCCTTGGCATCCTGCATGACCAGGCCTTCGAACAGGTCGCGCAGCACATGCGCTTCATAGACGGTCGAGGTCTTGTGCGGATCGACCGTTTCCGGCTCGGCGGCGCTGCCGCGGTTATAGACGACTTCGGCATAGGCGGCCGCGTGGAAGGCGCCGCCAGCCAAAGCGAAGGTGGTGGCGAACACTGTCGCCTTCAGCATGTTTTTCAGCATGAAAACAAATCTCCCTTAGTCGTGCGGGCTTCCTGTCGGGCCCGCGGAGGTGTTGACGCCCGCTGACCGTTCACCGGCCTCTCCCTTGGGCGAGCCGCGGTTCCCTCTCCGCGGCAGATGGGCAGACACTAACGCCGCGATTTTTTATTTCAACATCCGCGCAACCTTCCCCAACGTCACCCGGAAACAAATATTGTGCAGAGCCTTTGAAAAACCAATGAAATCAAAAGCGTAACCTGTAGCTAACCATTAAACGGCTTAGCGCCCCTACAACGCCGGATTACTTGACACGCGGCTAAAATATTAATGCGCCATTAAGCAACCGACGGTTACATTTCACCGTACTTTTGTAGGCTTTTCTTTTTTAGGCGGGAGAAAGCATGCATAGTATACGAGGAACTTCAGCTTTAAAAATTCGTTCGATACTTTCGAGATGGAAAGTTGATGGCAAAGGCACGTCAGCGGTAGAATTTGCTTTTCTTGCGCCACTCTTCATCCTGTTTGTACTCGGAATAGTTGCATATGGCATCTACTTCGGCGCGAGCCATTCGGTGCAACAGCTGGCGGCCGATGCGGCCAGAACCGCCATAGGCGGGGCCAATCAGACCGAGCGACAGTCGCTCGTCACCACCTTCCTTGCCAACAATGCGGCCGGCTATCCCTTCGTGGACAGCACCAAGCTCACGGTCCTAGCGCAGGACAGCAAAGCCGACGGCAGCCAGTTCGTCGTTACCGTCAGCTATGACGCGCGCAACCTGCCGATCTGGAATCTGCTGTCCGGCCTGCCATTGCCGGGAACCACCATTTCCCGCCAATCAACGATCCGCGTCGGGGGGATATGATGCGCATCCTCGCAGAGTTTGCGGCCCTTGGCCGGCGTTTCCTGCGCGATCGCGGCGCCAACATCGCCATCATGGCGGCCTTGTGCACACCGGTGGCGGTGGCAGCCATGGCGGTGGCCGTCGACGAAGGCTCGCTCTACAATGAGCGGCGCGCGGCGCAATCGCTGACCGATCTCGCGGCAATCGCCGCCGGCTCCAACATCACCAATGCGGAGGCGGCGGTGCTGGCGGCTTTCGGCGACAATGGGTTGAATGGCGCCACAGTGGTAGCAGCTGGCTCGGGCACGCCGACGGCCGGCAAGCCGGTGGTCAGCGTCGTGCGCGGCCGCTACACGCCAACCGCGGCCTTGGGTCAGCGGTTCCAGGCCGGTGTGACGCCTTACAATGCCGTCTCAGTGTCGATGCGCAAGATCGGTACGCTGTATTTCGGTGGAGCGTTCATGGCACCACCGCAGATCGGCGCGAGCGCCATCGCCTCGACCACGCCGCAGGCCACCTTCTCCATCGGCTCGCGGCTCGCTTCGGTCGACACCAGCAAGAGCCCCTTGCTCAACGCGCTGCTCGGCGGCTTCCTCGGCACCAATGTCGCGCTGAACGCGATGGACTATAATTCGCTGCTCAGCGCCGACGTGAACGTGCTTTCCTTCCTCGACCAGCTCGCCATCAAGCTCAATCTCACCGGCGTCAGCTATTCGGATGTGCTGGCGTCCAAGGCGACGGTCGGGCAGATACTTGGCGCGCTGGCTGGCGTGCCCGGACTGGATTCGCGCAGCCAGCTCGCCCTGCAGACAATGGCCGCCGGCGCGACCAATCTCATCAAGATCCCGCTCAATGCATTGGTCGATCTCGGCAATGTCGGTCGTCTCGGCCTCGGCCAGCGGCCAGCTGGCCTGACCGTCGATGCCGGCGTGCTCGGCATGGTCTCCGCCGCTGCCGGCCTCGCAAACGGCGGCAAGCAGATCGACCTCGGTACGGCGATCAATATCCCAGGCGTGCTCAGCATTACCGCCTCCGTCGCCGTCGGCCAGCCGCCGCAATCCGCCCCCTGGTTCAGGGTCGGGCAGAAGGGTTCCGTAGTACGCACCGCCCAGACGCGGCTGAAACTGCTCGTCCAGGTCATTCCCAGCACCAGTCAGCCGGCCGCGGGCGTCAAATTGAACTCGGCGGTGATTACACTGCCGGTCAATGTCGAACTCGCTTATGCCGAGGGCACGCTCACCGACATCAGCTGCCCGACGGGATTGCCAGCAAGCCGCGTGGTCTCGATCGCGGCGCGGCCGGGAATTGGCAGCGTCAAGATCGCGCAGACCAGCGGCACGGGCTTCGCCGACTTCACGCAGCCGCAGAGCTTCAGTGCAGCTCCCATCGTCAATGTGAGCATCAACCTGCTGCTGCTCCAGCTCAGCCTCATAACTGTGAACGCCTATGCGGACGTCGATATCGGCAACACGATTACGACGCCGCTGACGTTCAACAATTCCGACATAACGTCGAAGGCCCCAAAGACCGTCACCTCCTCAAACTTCACGAACTCCGCGACCACCTCGCTGCTCGGGAATCTTGACCTGAGCGTCACCGTGGCGGGCTTAGATCTCGCCGTCCTGACAGGGCTTATTACCAACACGATCACACCGGCTCTGATGCCGATCCTGCAGACGGTCACCGCTCCGCTGGATAATTTGCTTGCCGGGTTGCTTCAGTCGCTCGGCATCGGCCTCGGCCAGGCCGACGTCCGCGTCACCGGTGCTACCTGCGGCCAATCGGTTCTTGTGCTGTAGGCAGGTTTTCCCCACCCTTGCCCGAAATGCTGAAGGCGGGAGGCTCGCAAGAGCTCTCCCGCTACTTTTCTGTTTAGCGCAGCCGGCCGAGAAGCGTCCCCAGTGGCGGCAGCAAGACCCCGCTATCGCCGAGCGTCGCCCGCGCTCCTGAAAGATCGAACACCTCGGCGATCTCGAACCCATCCGGCAGTGGCCACGAGCTCTCCGTCCCGCCGAAATTGAACAGGCAGAGCAGCCGCTGCCCGTCCGCTTCGCGCATGAAAGCCAGCACGTCGCCCTCCGCATCGAGGAAACGGATCGAGCCCCTGACCAGCGCGGGGTGAACTCGGCGCAGCGCAAGCGCTGCACGGTAGGCGGCCAGCACGCTGCCATCATCGCCAGCCTGGACATCGACGGCACGGGCGCGATGCTGGTCCGGCACCGGCAACCAGGGTTTCGCGGTCGAAAAGCCGGCATTGTCGGCGCCCACCTGCCACGGCATTGGCGTGCGGCAGCCGTCGCGCCCCTTGAAACCCGGCCAGAAGCGGATGCCATACGGATCGCGCAAATCCTCGAAGGCGAGTTCGGCCTCCGGCAGACCGAGTTCTTCGCCCTGATAAAGACAGATCGAACCGCGCAGGCAGACAATGAGGCCGACCGCGAACTTCGCCACGGTATCGGTATCGCCGCCCGGCGGCGTCCAGCGGCTGACATGGCGCACCACGTCGTGATTGGAAAAGGCCCAGCAGGCCCAGCCTTGCGGCGCCGCCTTCTCGAATGCCTCGACGCAGCCGCGCACATGCGCGGCCGAGAAGGCACCGCCCAGAAGGTCGAAGGTGTAGCACATGTTGAGACGGTCATTGCCCGACGTATAGGCCGCCATGGTCTGCAGCGAACGCCCTTCGTCGCCCACCTCGCCGACCGCGGCACGGTTTCCATATTCGTCGATCAACGCACGGAAACGCCTGAGGAACTCCAGGTTCTCCGGCCGCGTCTTGTCGAACAGATGCTCCTGGAAGAGATACGGGTTGGTCTCGTTGAGCGTGCCGGCGAGGCTGGCAACCAGCGGTGGGTTGGAGCGCAGCCAGCGGTCGTGAACAAAATAGTTCACTGTATCGAGGCGGAAGCCGTCGACGCCGCGCTCCAGCCAGAAGCGCACCGTTTCCAGAAGCGCGGCTTGAACCGCGGGGTTATGGAAATTGAGATCGGGCTGGGCGGCCAGGAAATTGTGCATGTAATATTGCCGCCGCGTCGCGTCCCATTCCCAGGCCGGGCCGCCGAACACGGAGAGCCAGTTGTTGGGTGCGGAACCGTCCGGCTTGGGTTCGGCCCAGACATACCAGTCGGCCTTGGGGTTATCGCGGCTGGAGCGGCTCTCCTGGAACCAGGCGTGTTTGTCGGAGGTGTGCGACAGCACCTGGTCGATGATGACCTTCAGCCCGAGGCGATGTGCCTCCGCCACCAACGCGTCGAAATCGGCCAGCGAGCCGAAGATCGGGTCGACGTCGAGATAATCGGAGACGTCGTAGCCCATGTCGGCCATCGGCGATTTGAAAAAGGGCGACAGCCAGACCGCATCGACGCCAAGCGAAGCGACATGAGCGAGACGCGCGGTGGCGCCGTTGAGGTCGCCGCTGCCGTCGCCCGTCGTGTCCTGGAAGGAGCGCGGATAGATCTGGTAGATGACGCAACCGCGCCACCATTCATGACCGACAGTGGTCATTTCGCCTCTCCCTTGTCTGGTCACCGCTTGCGTTCGCTCATGAACACCACCGCCCTGCCCTCGACCCGGCGCCAGGCCTCTGCATCGGCGGCAGGGTCCAGCGCGTCGACCCAGTTGTAGCCATCGCGCACCGGCAGCACGAAGGAGGAAGCGCGGCGGTCGCCGTTGACGAGCACAGCAAGCCGGCCACCGTCGACGCCTGCCACGCCCAGAACCATCGCCAGGCGTCGCCGGCGCGGGTCGTTCCAGGCGCTGTCGTCCATCGGCTGGCCGGTCTCGGTCAGCCACTCGACGTCGGCGCATGCATCGCCCTTCTGCGGCTGGCCAGTGAGCAAGGTCGGATCGCGCAGCACGGGTACAGCACCGCGCAAGGCTGCGAGTGCCGCGACATGGTCTTCCAGCGCGCGGTCGCGGCCGGCCCAGTCCAGCCAGGTGATGGCGTTGTCCTGCGCATAGGCGTTGTTGTTGCCGCGCTGGCTGCGCCCGAACTCGTCGCCGGCGGTCAGCATGATAGCACCGCGCGAGGCAAACAGGGTGGCAAGCAGCGCGCGTTGGTCGCCCGCCCGATGTAACGCGACGCCGGCATCGTCGCTCTCGCCCTCGACGCCATGGTTCCACGACAGGTTCTCGTCGTGACCGTCGCGATTGGCCTCGCCATTGGCTTCGTTGTGCTTCTTCTCGTAGCTGACGAGGTCGGCCAGCGTCATACCGTCATGGGCGGCGATGAAATTGACCGTGCGGCTCGCCGTGCCGGGAAACACATCCGAGGAGCCGGCCAGCCCCGTCGCCAGCCGGCCGACCATGCCGGCATCGCCGCGCCAGAAACGGCGGACGTCGTCGCGATATTTATCGTTCCATTCCAGGAAGGGCTGACCGAACCGGCCGAGCTGATAGCCGCCAGGGCCGATATCCCAGGGTTCCGCGATCAGGATACGGTCGGAAAGCAGAGGGTCGGTGCGCATGGCGGCCAGCAACGGCGCATTGGCGTTGAAGCCTTGGTCGTTACGCCCCAGCACCGGCGCCAAGTCGAAGCGAAAGCCGTCGACGCCCGCGTTTCGCACGAAGTGGCGCAGGCTGGCCAGCACCAGATCGCGCGCAGCCGGGTGGTCGCAGGCCAGCGTATTGCCGGTGCCTGTATCGTTGACGAGGCGCCCGTCCGGCGCGTGGCGATAATAAGCGCGGCTGTCCAGCCCGCGCAGCGACAGGGTCGGGCCGCGCTCGTCGCTCTCGCCGGTGTGGTTGAAAACCAGGTCGAGGATAACGCCGATGCCGGCCCCATGCAGGGCCTTGGTCGTGCTGCGCAGATCGGCGATACCCCGCGGCGCCAGGCGTGGGTCCAGCGCCATGAAGGTGACCGGGTTGTAGCCCCAGCCATTGGTCAGGCCGAGCGGCGGCAAATGGCGCTCGTCGATCTTCGCCGTCACCGGCATAAGCTCCACCGCCGAAACGCCGATCTTCTTCAAATGATCGACGATCGCTGGATGGGCGAGCGCGCGCAGCGTGCCGCGATCCTCGTCCGGCACCTGCGGGTGTCGCATGGAGAAGGAGCGAACCGACAATTCATAGATCAACCCGCCGGGCTCGAACAACGGCGCCCGCGCCGACACCGGATCGGACAAGGCGCGCACCACCGCCTTGGGCATCAACGGCGCGGTGTCGCCGCCTTCGCCGCGCCGGGCGGCAAGCCTTGCATCGTAAACATAGGGGCGATCGATCTCGACGGCATAGGGATCGACCAGCAGCTTTTCAGGATCGAACCATAGGCCGCGTTCCGGCGCATAGTCGCCGTCGGCGCGCAGGCCGTAACGCGCGCCCTCGCCGATGCCGCCCACACGCAGCCGGAAGATATCGTCAGCCCCGCGCGCCATCGGCAGGCGTTGTGTCTCGCGGTCATCCGCGTCGAAAAGGCAGAGCTCGATCTTGCCGGCCTGGCTCGACCAGACCGTGAATTCAGTACCGGATTTGTCGGGGCGTGCTCCGAGAATGGCGATACTCCTGGAACGAAATCATCGTCACCGGCGACTCGCCAGCATCCAACAATAGCAACCTTGCCGCATCTCGGAAGCCGTCGAGTGCCTGTCAGGAGGTTGCAGCACTCTTCAACCAAATGACGCACTCGGGCTGGACAATTCGCCAGGGATCGAGAGGGTCAGGTGCACCTGAAACCTGAGCCAGGGACGTCGTTTCCCGCCCATAATCGATGAGGAGTAAGGTCATGCCCTATACCATCCATCTGCATCGCGTCCTCAAGGCCCCGCCCGAAAAGGTCTATCGCGCCTTTCTCGATGCGGATGCATTGCGCCGCTGGCTGCCGCCCTACGGCTTCCTGTGCAGTGTCGACCATGTCGATGCCAAGGTCGGCGGCACCTTCCGCATGTCATTCAAGAACTACACGACCGGCCAGGCGCATTCGTTCGGCGGCGAGTTTCTGGAACTCGAGCCCCATCGCAAGCTGGTCTATACGGACCGCTTCGACGATCCCAATCTGCCGGGCGAGATCAAGGTTACGGTCGCACTCACCGAAGTGTTCTGCGGCACCGACATCAAGATAGAGCAGGCCGGAATACCGGATATGATCCCGGAAGCCGCCTGCTATCTCGGCTGGCAGGAATCGCTGTTGCAACTCGCCAATGTGGTCGAGCCCGATATCCGCCAGTAACAACAGCGGCGGTCGTCAAAAGGGAACGGCGCCTCCGAACGGCCTCAGGTGATCACGCTCGGCTTGTTGCGGCCGGTATGGCGCTTGATGCCGGCGATGTCGTCGGCCGCGGCGATCAAGTCGGCCAGCGCCACCTGCGTGTCGATGCCGTGCTTGGCCTTGTCCGCTTCATAGCGCTCGATATAGACGCGCAGCGTCGCGCCCGAAGTGCCGGTGCCGGATAGGCGCAGCACCACGCGCGAGTTGCCCTCGAACAGGATGCGGATGCCCTGTTTCTCGCTGATCGAGCCGTCGACCGGGTCGTGGTAGGAAAAGTCGTCGGCGTTGACGATCTTCAGGCCACGCACCGTGGTGCCGGGCAGCGAGGCGAGCTTGGCGCGCAACTCATCGACCAGCGCGTTGGCGCGGTCGCTGTCGACCCCTTCATAGTCGTGGCGCGAATAATAGTTGCGGCCGTAGGTCGCCCAATGTTCAGTGACGATCTGCAAGGCGCTTTCGCCGCGCGCCGCCAGGATCGACAGCCACAACAGCACCGCCCATAGCCCGTCCTTCTCGCGCACATGGTTGGAGCCGGTGCCGGCACTTTCCTCGCCGCAGATGGTGGCCATGCCGGCATCGAGCAGATTGCCGAAGAACTTCCAGCCGGTCGGCGTCTCGTAGATGCCGATGCCGAGCTTTTCGGCCACGCGGTCGGCGGCGCCGCTGGTGGGCATCGAGCGGGCGATGCCCTTGAGGCCGTCCTTGTAGCCCGGCGCCAGGCGCGCATTGGCGGCCAGCATCGCGACCGAATCCGACGGGGTGACGAAGATACCCTTGCCGATGATCAGGTTGCGGTCGCCGTCGCCGTCGGAAGCGGCGCCGAAATCCGGCGCGTCCGGGCCCATCATCTCATCATAGAGATGTTTGGCGTGGACCAAATTCGGATCCGGATGATGGCCGCCGAAATCCGGCAACGGCTTGAAATTGCGGCAGGTGCCGGCGGCGGCACCCAGCCGATGCTCGAGGATTTCCTTGGCATAGGGACCAGTCACGGCATGCATGGCGTCGAAGCGCATGCGGAAGCCCGATTTGAACAGTTTGCGCAGCGCGTCGAAATCGAACAGCGCCTCCATCAGCTCGGCATAGTCGGCGACGGAATCGATCACCTCCACCGTCATGCCGCCGGCCTTGACCGTGCCGATCGTATCGAGGTCGATCGGGGCGATGTCGGCGATCTTGTATTCCTTGATCGCCTTGGTGCACGCGAAGATGGCGTCGGTCAGTTTCTCCGGCGCCGGGCCGCCATTCTCGGCATTGTATTTGATGCCGAAATCCTCGTGCGGGCCGCCGGGATTGTGCGAAGCCGACAGGATGATGCCGCCGAAGGCCTTGTATTTGCGAATGACGTTGGAGGCGGCGGGCGTCGACAGGATGCCGCCCTGCCCCACCATCACCTTGCCGAAGCCGTTGGCGGCGGCAATGGCGATCACCTTCTGCGCCACCTCGCGGTTGTAATAGCGGCCGTCGCCGCCCAGGATCAGCGTCTTGCCCTCAAAGCCCTGCAGTGCGTCGAAAATCGACTGCACGAAATTCTCGACATAGTTCGCCTGCTGGAATTCCGGAACCTTCTTGCGCAGGCCCGACGTGCCGGGCTTCTGGTCGTCATAGGGCTTGGTGGCGACGGTGCGTATCATCGTTGGGCAACCTTCCTTGCAAGCAGCGAGCGGTAGAGCTCGACATATTTTCCGGCGCTGCGGTCCCAGGACACGTCCGCCTTCATGCCCTGCCGCTGGATCGAGGTCCAGGCGTCGGTGTCGCCATGTGCCTGCAGCAGCCGGCGCACGGCGTGCAGCAATGCATCGCCATTGTTGGCGGCGAACTGGAAGCCGGTGGCGACGCCTGCGGCGACCGCAGCCTCATTGGCGTCGATGATGGTGTCGGCCAAACCGCCGGTGCGCGCCACCACCGGCACGCAACCATAACGCAGGCCGTAGAGCTGGGTCAGCCCGCAGGGCTCGAAGCGCGATGGGATGATAATGGCGTCGCAGCCGCCCTGCATGACATGCGACAGCGCCTCGTCATAACCGATGACGGTGCCGACACGGCCGCGATGGCGGGCGGCGGCGGCCAAAAGCGCGCCTTCGAGACCCGGATCGCCGGAGCCTAGAACGGCCAGTTTGGCACCGGCGGCGACGATGCCGTCGGCCATGGCGGCGAGGATATCGATGCCCTTCTGCCAGGTCAGACGGCTGACCACGCAGACGATCGGGCTGCCGTCGCTGGCAAGATTGAAGCGCTCCTCGACCGCCGCGCGGTTGGCGGCGCGCCTGGCCAGGGTGTCGGCCGTGTAGGTCGAAACCAGGTGCTTGTCGGTGGCGGGGTTCCAGATGTCGGTGTCGATGCCGTTCACGATGCCGTGGAGGTCGGCGGCGCGCAGATTGATCAGCCCGTCCAGCCCCATGCCGAATTCCGGCACGCGGATTTCCTGCGCATAGGTCGGGCTGACGGTCGTGATCGCCCAGGCCGCCTGCAGGCCGGCCTTGAGATAGCCGACGCCGCCGTAATATTCGACGCCGTCGAGGCTCATCGCCTCCGCCGGCAGGCTGAGTTCGCCGAAAATGCCGGCGCCGAACTGGCCCTGGAAGGCCAGATTGTGCACGGTGATCAGCGAGGGCGTGCCGACCGCCTTGCCGTAGCGCATATAGGCCAGCGTCATCGCCGCCTGCCAGTCATGGGCGTGCACGATGTCGGGCTTGTAGCCGTCGATGCCGCCGCCGGCGATGTCGCCGCCGACACGGCACAAGGCCGCGAACCGGCGCCAGTTGTCGGGCCAGTCACGGCCGCCGGCATCGCCATAAGGCCCGCCGACGCGGTCGAACAGATGCGGCGCGTCGAGCACCAGGAGATCGAGCCCGGCGACCTCGGCCGCATAGACCGCCGCCTTGCCGCCATGCAGGGCCGGATAGGACAGAAGCGGCTTCTTTTTCTTGAAGGCGTCCATCACCACCGGATAACCGGGCACCAGCGAGCGCATGGCGACGCCCTTGCCGGCCAACGCGATCGGCAGCGCGCCGGCGACATCGGCCAGCCCGCCGGTCTTGACCAGCGGGAATATCTCCGGCGTCACGGACAGAACCTGCATGCGCTACGACCCCAATTTGTCGATCATATCCTGCGTTATCAGACAGATACCCTTTTCCGAAACCCGGAATCGCTTGGCATCCTCGACGGGGTCTTCGCCGACAATAAGGCTTTCTGGGATTTTCACGCCATGGTCGATGACGACATTGGTCAGCCGCGCGTTGCGGCCAACCGTGCAGTCCGGCAGCATGACGACATGGTCGAGGCTCGAATAGGAGTTGATGCGCGCGCCGGTGAAGATCAGGCTGCGCTTCAGCGAGGCACCCGACACGATGCAATCGCCCGACACCAGCGACGACACCGCCATGCCGCGCCGCCCCTCGTCGTCATGCACGAATTTGGCCGGCGGCTTCAATTCGGCATAGGTCCAGATCGGCCAGTCGCGGTCGTAGAGATCGAGTTCAGGCGTGATGTCGGTCAGGTCGATATTGGCTTCCCAATAGGCGTCGATGGTGCCTACGTCGCGCCAGTAGGGCCCGGCCTCCGCCGTCGAACGCACGCAGGACTTGGCGAAGCGATGGGCGACGGCTTTGCCGTGCTCGACGATGTAGGGGATAATGTCCTTGCCGAAGTCGCGGCTGGAATCGGGCGTCGCGGCATCGCGGCGCAACTGCTCCATCAGGAACTTGGTCTTGAACACATAGATGCCCATCGAGGCCAGCGCGTAGTCCGGCTTGTCGGGGATGCCGGGCGGATCGGCCGGCTTCTCGACGAAAGCGATGATGTTGTCCTTGGCGTCGACATGCATGACACCGAAACCGGTCGCCTCCATGCGCGGCACTTCGAGGCAGCCGACGGTGACGTCGGCGCCGGCATCGACGTGCTGGCGCAGCATCATCTCGTAGTCCATCTTGTAGATGTGATCGCCGGCGAGGATCACCATGTATTCGGGCCCGTAGGCCTCGATGATGTCGATGTTCTGGTAGACCGCGTCCGCGGTGCCTTCATACCACTGCGTCTCTGAAACGCGCTGGCTGGCGGGCAGGATGTCAAAACTCTCGTTTCGTTCGGGCCTCAGGAAGTTCCAGCCGCGCTGCAGGTGGCGGATCAGCGAATGCGCCTTGTATTGCGTGGCGACGCCGAGGCGGCGGATGCCGGAATTCAGCGCGTTGGACAGAGCGAAGTCGATGATGCGGGTCTTGCCGCCGAAATAGACGGCAGGTTTGGCGCGACGGTCCGTCAACTCCTTGAGGCGACTGCCGCGCCCACCGGCCAGAACATAGGCCATCGCATCGCGCGCCAGCGGTTGCGTCCGTTTGAAATCCGCCATTCTCAGCCTCCCTGCTTTGCCTTCGGAACCGCGCTTTTCCTGATGCGCGCCGCCGTAGCCGACTTCGCCTTTCCCGCGACCTTCCTGCCTTCGGTCGCGGGCATGAATTCCAGCATCACCGTCGCCAGCGGCGGCAGCACCATCACGGCGGCGGTGCGGCCGCCTTCGGCACGCGCCTCGACAGTGCCGCCATTGCCCCTGCCGGAGCCGCCATAGGCGGCAGCGTCGGTGTTGATGATCTCGCGCCAGGTGCCGGCCTCCGGCAACGGCACGCGGTAGTTCTCGCGCGGCACCGGCGTGAAATTGGTGACGACGGCGACCGGGTTGGCGCCCGGCGCCTTGCGCAGCCAGGCAAAGACCGAGTTCTCGCGGTCGTCGACGATCAGCCATTCAAAACCTTCCGGCTCGCAGTCGCGCGCATGCAGCGCCGGCTTTTCGCGATAGAGGCGGTTCAAATCGCGCACCACGTCGCGCATGCCGCTGTGCGGTGCATATTGCAGCATGTCCCAGTCGAGTGCGCGGGCCTCGCTCCATTCGCGGCGCTGGGCGAATTCCTGGCCCATGAACAACAGCTTCTTGCCGGGATAGCCCCACATGAAGGCGTAATAGGCACGCAGCGTGGCGAACTTCTGCCAGTCGTCGCCGGCCATCTTGCCGATCAGCGTCGCCTTGCCGTGCACCACCTCGTCATGGGAGAGCGGCAGCACGAAATTCTCTGTGAAGGCATAGGTCAGGCCGAAGGTGATCTGGTTGTGATGGTATTTGCGGAACAACGGCTCGCGGGCCAGATATTCCAGCGTGTCGTTCATGAAGCCCATGTTCCACTTGAAGCCGAAGCCAAGCCCGCCTTCGTGAACCGGGTGGGAGACCTTTGGCCAAGAGGTGGATTCCTCGGCGATGGTCATGACGCCGGGATGATGGCCGTAGATTTCCTTGTTCATGCGCTGCAGGAAGGCGACGGCCTCGAGGTTCTCGCGGCCGCCCTTCTCGTTGGGGATCCACTCGCCGGCCTTGCGTGAATAGTCGAGGTAGAGCATCGAGGCGACCGCATCCACGCGTAAGCCATCGACGTGGTATTTCTCCGCCCAATAGAGCGCGTTGTTGACGAGGAAGGACAGCACCTCGCCGCGACCGAAATTGTAGATCAGCGTGTTCCAGTCGGGCTGGTAGCCCTTGCGTGGATCGGCGTGCTCGTAGAGCGCGGTGCCGTCGAACTTCGCCAGTCCGAACTCGTCGGTGGGGAAATGCGCCGGCACCCAGTCGAGGATGACGCCGACACCGGCGCGATGGGCACCGTCGACGAAGCGCGCGAAACCTTCCGGATCGCCGAAGCGGGCGGTCGGCGCGTAGAGCCCGGTCGCCTGGTAACCCCATGACGGGTCGTAGGGATGCTCGGAGATCGGCAAAAGCTCGATATGGGTGAAGCCGGTGTCGACGACATAGGGGATCAGCCTTTCCGCCAGTTCGTCCCAGGTCAGGAAGCTGCCATCCTCGTTGCGCTGCCACGAACCGGCATGGACCTCATAGATGGAGATGGGCTGGCGCCGCGCTTCGGTTTCACGCCAGAACTTGCGATGCGCGGCATCGCCCCATTTGTGCCGCGAGGGCGCCGCCGTCACCGAGGCGGTGGCCGGGCGCAGTTCCGAGCGGAAGGCGAAGGGGTCGGCCTTGAGCGGCAGGCGCGCGCCCCTCGCCCCAACGATCTCGTATTTATAGGGGCGGCCCTCGCCAAGGCCGGGAATGAAGATTTCCCAGATGCCGGTGTCTTGCCGCAACCGCATCGGATGGCGGCGGCCGTCCCAGGCATTGAAATCGCCGACCACGGAGACCCGCTTGGCATTGGGCGCCCAGACGGCGAAATGCACGCCGCTGGCGCCTTCATGGTCGATGAGATGCGCACCCAGCTTGTCGAACAGGCGCAGATGCGAACCCTGCGCCATGTAATAATCGTCCATCGGACCGAGCACCGGGCCGAAGGTGTATGGGTCGGTGATCCACCATTCGCCGCCCGAATTGCGGGCATGGTATTTCAGCGGCTGACGCCGGGTGATCGAGACTGGTCCCTCGAAGAACCCGGCCTCGTTGCGGCGAAAGAGTTCACCGACAGGCTTGCCGGCGAGCGTATGGGCAGTGACGGTTTCTGCATCGGGGATGAAGCAGCGGGCGACAAAACCGACGCCAGTCTGCTGGACGCCGAGCACCGCGAAAGGGTTGCCATGCGTCCCCGCCACGATCGCCTTGACGTCGCTGGCCGAGGCCAGCCCTTCGGCCTGGTCGCTCGTCGCGGTCGCGCGCGGCTTTTTCGTCAAGCGGTACCCCTCCCTGGGTATCCGGCCACTTTGGCGTGGCCTTCATGCAATCACATCACACAGGCACGTTCCAGATTTCTTTCGCGTATTGGCGAATGGTGCGGTCCGACGAGAACCAGCCCATGCGCGCCACGTTGCGAATGGCGCGGGCGTTCCAGTCGGCACGATCATTCCAGACCGCGTCGACCTCGCGCTGCGTGGCGGCGTAGGCATCGAAATCGGCGGCGACCATGAACCAGTCGCTGTCATAGAGCCCGTTCATCAGGTCGCGATAACGGTCGGGATCGTGCGGCGAGAAAACGCCGGACGAGATCGCCGAAATGGCCTGCGCCAGTTCCGGCAAAGCTTCGATGATGGCGCGCGGCTGGTAGTCGCCACGGCGGCGCTCGGCCACTTCGTCGGCCTTCAAGCCGAAGATGAAGATGTTGTCGTCGCCGACATGTTCCTTCATCTCGACATTGGCGCCGTCGAGCGTGCCGATGGTGAGCGCGCCGTTCAGCGCGAACTTCATGTTGCCGGTGCCGGACGCTTCCATGCCGGCGGTCGAGATCTGTTCCGACAGATCAGCGGCCGGCATCATGATCTCGGCCGCGCTGACATTGTAGTTGGGCACGAACACCACTTTCAGCAGACCGCGCACCGCCGGGTCGCCATTGACGACCTTGGCGACGTCATTGGCCAGTTTGATGATCAGCTTGGCGTTGTGGTAGCTGGGCGCCGCCTTGCCGCCGAAGAATTTCACGCGCGGCGTCCAGTCCTTTTCCGGATGCGAGCGGATCTGGTCGTAGAGCGCCACCGCCTCCAGGATGTTGAGCAGCTGGCGCTTGTATTCGTGGATGCGCTTGATCTGGATGTCGAACAGCGCCGACGGATCGACCCGGATGCCCAGCCGGTCGGCGACCAGATTGGCCAGCCGCGTCTTGTTGGCGCGTTTGACGGCGGCGAACTTGTCGCGGAACGCTGCATCCCCGGCAAACCGGTCCAGTTCCTTGATCGCCTCGATGTCGTCGAGGAAACGGTCGCCGATGGCCTGTCGCGCCAGCGCCGTCAGCCCGGGATTGCACTGGATCAGCCAGCGGCGCGGTGTGATGCCGTTGGTCTTGTTGTTGATGCGGTCGGGATAGAGCCGGTGCAGGTCGGCGAACACGGTCTGCTTCATCAGCTCCGTGTGCAGTGCCGACACGCCGTTGATCGAATGCGAACCGACGAAGGCGAGATTGCCCATGCGCACGCGGCGGTCGCCATTCTCCTGGATCAGCGAGATCGCGGCGATCTGGTCGCCGGAGAAGCGGTTGGAGGAACGCGCCTCCTGCAACACCTCGGCGTTGATGGCGTAGACGATCTGCATGTGGCGCGGCAAAAGCCGCTCGAACAGCGGCACCGGCCAGCTTTCCAGCGCCTCGGGCAGCAGCGTGTGGTTGGTGTAGGCGAAGGTGCGCTTGGTGATGTCCCAGGCCTGGCTGAAATCCATGCCGTGGACGTCCATCAACAGCCGCATCAGCTCCGGCACGGCCACCGCCGGATGGGTGTCGTTCAAATGGATCGCGGCCTTGTCGGGCAGCGAGGCGAGCTCGCCATATTGACTGAGATGGCGCTGCACGATGTCCTGCAGCGAAGCGGTCGAGAAGAAATATTCCTGCCGCAGCCGCAGTTCCTGGCCGGCCTTGTGCGAATCCGCCGGATAGAGCACCCGCGACAGCGCGTCGGCCTTGTTGCTCTCGGCCAGCGCGCCGATATGGTCGCCGGCATTGAACTTGTCGAGCAGGATCGGGTCTACCGGCATGCCGGACCACAGCCGCAGCGTGTTTACGCGTTTGGCCTTCCAGCCGACCACCGGCGTGTCGTAGGCAACCGCCAGCACATGCTCCAGCGGCTTCCAGACATGGCGCTCCAGGCGCCCGTCCTTGGCGGTGACGGACTCCACCGAACCGCCGAAACCGACCTCGAAGGAGCGCTCGCGGCGCTCGAACTCCCAGGAATTGCCGTGGTCGAGCCAGGTTTCGGGCAATTCGACCTGCCAGCCATCCTGGATTTCCTGGCGGAACATGCCGTTGGCGTAGCGGATGCCATAGCCATGCGCCGGCACGTCGACGGTGGCCATCGATTCCATGAAGCAGGCGGCGAGCCGGCCGAGGCCGCCATTGCCGAGTGCCGCGTCCGGTTCCAGCGTGGCGATTTCGTCGAGGTCGACGCCGAGCGAAGCCAGCGCCTCGCGCATCGGGTCCATGATGTCGAGATTGGAGAAGGCGTCGCGCATCAACCGGCCGATCAGGAATTCGAGCGACAGGTAGTAGACCCGCTTTTCCTGCTGCTCGTAGGTTTCCTTGGTGGCGCTGATCCAGTGGTCGATGATGCGATCGCGCACCACCTTGATCGAGGCGGTCAGCCAGTCATAGGGCGTGGCGACGGTGGTGTCCTTGCCGACCCGGTATTTGAGGGCCATCAGCACCTCGGACGCCAGCGTCTGCGGGTCGGGATGGTCGAGAGCGGGCAGCGAAGCACTAAGCGTCTTGGTGCGGGTCATGTTGCCTCTCGCGCAACCGGCAATCAGGACCTCTCCGTCTCGCCGGGAACCGATTTTGCCTTTCAACAAGCATGCATAGCAGGACCATCTAGCCCATACCAGACAGTTGACTAGAATTTTTCAATCGATTTAAGTTCGCTAATATTCCGCGTTGCACCCAGAGCTTATCGCAATGCACTCCGGGCGCAATCAGGAACTCAGGCAGCGGCCCCTGCCATCTCCGGCGGCGCCTTGGCCCCGGTCATGAAGGCGACCGCATCCGACATCGAATAGTCCTTCGGGTTGATGACGGTCAGCCGCCGGCCGAGCCGGTGGATATGGATGCGATCGGCCACCTCGAAGACATGCGGCATGTTGTGCGAGATCAGCACGATGGGCAGGCCGCGCCGCTTCACGTCGAGGATCAGTTCCAGCACGCGCCGGCTTTCCTTGACGCCGAGTGCCGCCGTCGGCTCGTCCATGATGACGACACGGCTGCCGAAGGCGGCGGCGCGCGCCACCGCAACGCCCTGGCGCTGGCCGCCGGACAGCGTCTCGACCGCCTGGCCGATGTTCTGGATGGTCATCAGGCCGAGTTCCGTCAGCTTTTCGCGCGCGCGCTTCTCCATCGCCGTGCGGTCGAGCATGCGCAACCACGACCCCAATATGCCGGGCTTCCGCAGTTCGCGGCCGAGAAACATGTTGTCGGCGATCGACAGCGCCGGCGACAGAGCGAGGTTCTGGTAGACCGTTTCGATGCCGGCGTTGCGCGCCTCCATCGGCGATTTGAACTGCACCGGCTTGCCCTCCAGGCGGATTTCGCCCTCGTCCGGCGTGACCGCGCCGGAAATCGCCTTGATCAGCGACGACTTGCCGGCGCCGTTGTCGCCGATGACGGCGAGGATTTCGCCCGGATAGAGATCGAAATCGGCATTGTTCAGAGCGGTGACGCGGCCATAACGCTTGACCAGTCCGCGCGCGGTGAGAATGGGTTCTGGCTGTCCGGTCATCCTGCGACCTTCCTGATCCACTGGTCGATGGCGACGGCGCTGATAATCAGCACGCCAATCAACAGATAGGTCCATTGCGGGTCCGTGCCGATGAGGCGCAGCCCGAGCGAAAAGACGCCGACGATCAGCGCCCCGAAAAGCATGCCGAGGATGGAACCGCGGCCGCCGAACAGCGAGATGCCGCCAATCACCACCGCGGTGATGGATTCGATGTTGGCGAACTGGCCGGCGGTCGGCGATACCGAGCCGATGCGGCCGATGAGCAGCCAGCCGCCGAGCGCGCAGATCAGACCGGCCAGCATGTAGACCGAGACCAGTATGCGCTTGACGCGTACGCCGGACAGTTCCGCCGCGTCCGGATCGTCGCCGATCGCGTAGACATGGCGGCCCCAGGCGGTGTGGTTCAGCACATACCAGAGGATGGCCACCAGCAGCACCATGGCGATGACGCCATAGGTGAAAACCGCATTGCCCATCCGCAAATTGGTGCCGAAGAACTGGAGGATCGGCGCCTGTGTCTCGATGTCCTGGGCGCGGATCGTCTCATTGGCCGAATAGAGGAAGTTCGAGGCCAGAACGATCTGCCACATGCCGAGCGTAACGATGAAGGGTGGCAGTTTCATATAGGCGACGAGCGCGCCGTTGATCCAGCCGCACAACGCGCCGACGCCGAAGCCGCACAGGATCGCCAGCGAGGGCGGCAACCCGTAGCGGAAGGTGAACTGGCCCATCACCACTGACGACAGCACCATGATGGCGCCGACCGAAAGGTCGATGCCGGCCGTCAGGATGACCAGCGTCTGCGCCGCGCCGATCACGCCGGTGATCGCCACCTGCTGCAGGATCAGCGTCATCGAGAAGGCTGAGAAGAACTTGCCGCCGATGATGACGCCGAAGATCAGCACCGAGACCACCAGCACGATCAGCGGCACCGCAGCCGGATTGGAATGCAGGAAGTGCTGCACCTTCTCCACGCTCGAACGTGTGTGCGTGTCGAAATCAGCCACCGCCGTGTCGGCGCCGGTGAGTACCTTTTCGAATTCCTGCGGTCGCCTGGCGTCCGCCGAAGCGTCGGTCATGTCGGCTCCTCCCGATCGGGGATCTCTGCCCCCGTCATACGCCCAACGTAATGCCCGTCGACGTGCCGATGCCCTGTCCTCCGACCAGCCTCGCGTCAAAAACCGACACGCGAGTTGCTGGTCTGCAATCACCTTCCCCGGCAGGAGAAGAAGACGTCCGGAAGATAGGGCGCTCCGCCTTCGAGGCACCCTGCTGGAGCGCCGCGCGTCCATCTGGACGCACGGAACGCTCCAACACTTTCAATCTGCATATTGGCCCGAAAATCGGATCCGACTTTCGGGCCGATGCGCCAGACACTGTCACGCCGTCAGGCGTTCAGATCAACCCCAGCACTTGGCGAGGCCGGTCTTGACGTCGATGGAGTCGACGCCCTTGGCCGGCTTGCCGGTGACCAGCGCCACGCCTGTGTCGAAGAAGGTCTTGCCTTCGGTCGGCTTCGGCTTCTCGCCGCTGTCGGCGAACTTCTTGATCGCCTCCACGCCGAGCGAAGCCATCAGCAGCGGATATTGCTGCGAAGTGGCGCCGATGATGCCGGCCTCGACGTTCTTGACGCCCGGGCAACCACCGTCCACCGACACGATCAGCACGTTCTTTTCCACGCCGACGGCCTTCAGCGCCTCATAGGCGCCTGCAGCGGCCGGCTCGTTGATCGTGTGCACAACATTGATGCTCGGGTCCTTCTGGAGCAGGTTCTCCATGGCCTTGCGGCCGCCCTCTTCGTTGCCGTTGGTGACGTCGTGGCCGACGATGCGCGGATCGGTTTCGTCGCCGATCTTGGTCGGGTCCTTGGGGTCGATGCCGAAGCCGATCATGAAGCCCTGGTCGCGCAGCACGTCGACGGTCGGCTGCGACGGGGTGAGATCGAGGAAGGCTACCTTGGCGTCCTTGGCCTTGTCGCCCAGTGTGGCGGCGGCCCACTGGCCGATCAGCTTGCCGGCGAGCAGGTTGTCGGTGGCGAAGGTGGCATCCGCTGCGTCTGCCGGCTCCAGCGGCGTGTCGAGCGCGATCACCAGGATGCCGGCGTCGCGTGCCTTCTTGATGGTCGGCACGATGCCCTTGGTGTCGGAAGCGGTGATCAGGATGCCCTTGGCGCCGTCGGCGATGCAGCTTTCGATCGCCGCGACCTGGCTTTCGGTGTCGCCGTCGATCTTGCCAGCATAGGTCTTCAGGTTGACGCCCAGTTCCTTCGCCTTGGCGGTGGCGCCTTCCTTCATCTTGACGAAGAAGGGATTGGTGTCGGTCTTTGTGATCAGGCACGCACCGACCCCGGCCGCCGAAGCGGGAACGGTGAAGGCGGCAAGCGCGGCAACCGCCGCGCAGAACACGGACGTCTTCAAAACGGAAATTCGCATAGGTACTCCTCCCAGAACCAAGATTGGCGGCCCGCCTGCCGGGCATTGCGCCACGGCGCCCGAATGCCTTCCCGGTGGAGCGCCTGGCACGAACGAAACACCAAACATCGACATGAGTCAATAATTAAATCACTCTTATTTATTATTGACACACTTGCGGAGCCGGCACATTCTCGGCCAAAAGTCAGACAAGAAAAGACCGGAGGGAGGAGCGTTTGGACGACGGCGTTCAAAAGCACGGTTCGTCTGAGCCGGCCGCGAGCCGTCTTCATCGCGGCACGAACCAGAGCGGCATGCGCGACCACAATGAGCGGCTGGTGCTTTCGCTCGTGCGCCAGCATGGCGGGCTGGCCAAATCCGACATTGCCCGCATGACCGGCCTTTCGGCGCAGACCGTCTCCGTCATCATGCGCGAACTGGAGGACGAGGGCCTGCTGGTCAGGCGCGAGCCGCTGCGCGGGCGCATCGGCCAGCCCTCAATCCCGATGGCGCTCAACCCGGAAGGCGCCTTCTTCATCGGCCTCAAGATCGGCCGCCGCAGCGCCGAACTGGTGCTGATCGACTTCCTTGGCAAGGTGCGCGCCATGCTGCACCATTCCTATCGTTATCCCGAACCGTCGGAGACCGTCGATTTCGTCGCCAAGGGCGTCGCCAAGCTGCGGGCGGATCTGACGCCTGCACAGGATCGTCGCGTCGCCGGCCTCGGCATCGCCGTGCCATTCGAACTGTGGAGCTGGGCGGACGCGGCCGGCGCGCCGCGCTCGGTGATGGAGGAATGGCGCCACCGCGACATCCGCTCCGACATCCAGGCGCTGTGCGATTTCCCCGTCTATCTGCAGAACGACGCAACGGCGGCCTGCGGCGCGGAGCTGGTGTTCGGCAATGTCTCCGACGTGCGCGATTTCGTCTATTTCTACATCGGCGCCTTTGCCGGCGGCGGCGTGGTGCTCAACGGCCGCATCTATAGCGGCCCGACCGGCAATGCCGGCGCGCTGGGCTCGATGCCGGTTCCGGGGCCGGACGGCAGGCCAATCCAGCTCATCGACGTTGCCTCCATCGCCACGCTGGAGAAAACCCTCAACCAACGCGGCATCGACGCCCAACATCTTTGGACTTCGCCCGAGGACTGGGGCGAGATCGGCCCCGAGCTGGAGAGCTGGGTGGCGAACGCGGCCGCGGCACTTGCTTATGCCATCGTCGCTGCCGCCTCTGTAATCGATTTCGAGGAGGCGGTGATCGACGGCTGGCTGCCCGCGCCCGTGCGCCGCAGCCTGGTCGAGGCCGTCAACGCGGCGATCGGCCGGATCGACGCCGAAGGCCTCAAGCTGCCCGCCGTGCGCGAAGGCACAGTCGGCATCCACGCCCGCGCGCTCGGCGGCGCCAGCCTGCCGCTGTCCGAACGCTTCCTTGTTGGCCCACCCTCGGCATCCGGAACGTCCTGATTATGCTCATTGGAATCCCTTCCCTGCTCGGCCCCGAACTGTTGGCCGTCCTGCGCGCCATGGGCCATGGCGACGAGATCGCCATCGTCGACGGCAATTATCCGGCCGAGGAACAGGCCAAGCGGCTGATCCGCGCCGACGGGCTCGACCTGATCCCGGTGCTGGACGCCATTCTCACCGTGCTGCCGGTGGACGATTTCGTCGAAGAGGCGCTGTTCCGCTCCTCCACCAAAGGCGACCCGAAGCTGGTCGACCCTGTGCATGGCGAGATCGAGGCGGTATGCGCCCGGCGCGCGCCCGGCCGCAAGGTCGTCGCCCTGCCCGGTGCCGACTTCTACGCCAGGGTCAAGGCCGCGCATGTCATCGTCGCGACCTCCGAACCCAGACTCTACGCCAACATCGTCGTCCGCAAGGGCGTCATCTACCCGACCGGAGCCTGACGCCCATGATCCTTTGCTGCGGCGAGGCCCTGATCGACATGCTGCCGCGCGAGACCACCGCCGGCGAAGCGGCCTTCGCGCCTTATGTCGGCGGCGCAGTGTTCAACACGGCGGTCGCGCTCGGCCGGCTCGACCTGCCGGCCGGCTTCTTCACCGGCATCTCGACCGACTTCTATGGCGACATGCTGCGCGACGCGCTGGTTGCCAGCAATGTCACGCTGGATTTCATCAAATTCGCCGACCTGCCGACGACGCTGGCATTCGTGCGCCTCAGCGGCGGCCACGCCAGCTACCTGTTCTACGACGAAAACACCGCCGGCCGCATGTTGGTCGAATCCGACCTGCCAGCAGTCGGCGACGCGGTCGAGGCGATGCATTTTTCCTGCGTCAGCCTGATCCAGGAGCCCTGCGGCGCGACCTACGAGGCGCTGATGCGGCGCGAGCACGGCAAGCGGGTGATGATGTTCGATCCCAACATCCGCAAGAACTTCATCAAGGACAAGCCGAAACACCTAGCCCGCATGAAGCGCATGCTGGCCATGGCCGACATCGTCAAGCTGTCGGACGAGGACCTCGACTGGTTCGGCGAGAGCGGCTCGCTGGAGGAAATCGCCGCGCGCTGGCTACAGCTCGGCCCCAGCCTGATGGTGGTCACGCAGGGCGCCAAGGGTGTGCTGGCCTTTTCGAAGAGCCATGCCGTCTCGGTGCCGGCAACGCCGGTCACCGTCGTCGACACGGTCGGCGCCGGCGACACCATCAATGCCGGCATCCTCGCCTCGCTGCGCGACCAGGGCCTGCTTTCCAAACAGGCGATCGCCACGCTGTCCGAGGAACAGATCCGCACAATGCTTGCCTTCAGCGTCAAAGCTGCCGCCATCACGGTCTCCCGCGCCGGCGCCAATCCGCCCTGGCGGCGCGAACTCGCCTGAGATACGCCGGGTCGATCTCGGTCGGGCTCGCCAAAGCGGACTTCGCCAATCACATTATGTTTCGATCCGGCGGCCGACGCTCGCCTCGCCGCCCGCGAACGGCCGGAAACGCCTGTAAATCCGGCCTTTGCCGGCTCATCGCGCCAGGAACCGGGTAACATGGCCGGCTGCTGCCTGTGGTCGCGCCCTGCCCGCGCGGCTTTTCGGCGCCGTGCAACTCTGTTACCAGCGGCGCGTTATCAGGCAAATATTGGGGCCGACATGCAGTTCATCGATCTTGGCGCACAGCGCGAGCGTATCCAGGACCGCCTGACGCAGGCGATCGACCGCGTCGTCAAAGACGGCAAATACATCCTCGGCCCGCAGGTTGCCGAATTCGAAGCCAAGCTCGCCGACTATGTCGGCGTCAAGCATGTGGTGGCCTGCGCCAACGGCACCGACGCGCTGCTCCTGCCGCTCTATGCTTCCGGCATCGGGCCTGGCGACGCCGTGTTCGTGCCGAGCTTCACCTTCGCCGCCACCGCCGAGGTCGTCGCGCTCGCCAAGGCCGAGCCGGTCTTCGTCGATGTCGACGCCAAGACCTACAACATCGACATCGAGAGCCTTGAAGCAGCCATCGCCATGGTCAAGGCCGAGGGCCGCCTGACGCCGAAAGCGATCATCCCGGTCGACCTGTTCGGCCTTTCCGCCGACTACGACGCCATCATGGCGATCGCCAAGCGCGAGAAGCTTCTGGTCATCGAGGACGCCGCCCAGTCGATCGGCGGCACCGCCGACGGTCTCAAATGCGGCGCCTTCGGCCATGTCGCCGGCACCTCCTTCTACCCGGCCAAGCCGCTCGGCTGCTATGGCGATGGCGGCGCCATGTTCACCAACGATGCGGCGCTCGCCGACAAGCTGCGTTCCTTCGCCTTCCACGGCAAGGGCGCGACGCAATACGACAACGTCCATGTCGGCATCAATTCGCGCCTAGACACGCTGCAGGCGGCGATCCTGATCGAGAAGCTCGCCATCCTCGAGGACGAGATGATCGCCCGACAGAAGGTGGCTGCCCGTTATGCCGAAGGCCTCGGCGACATCGTCACCGCCGCGCGCAATCTCGACGGCAGCCGCTCGGCCTGGGCGCAATACGCCATCGAGACGCCGAAGCGCGACGGGCTGAAGGCGCATCTGCAGGAAAAGGGCATTCCCTCGGTCATCTATTACGTGAAGCCGCTGCACGAGCAGGTGGCCTATCGCCACTTCCCGCGCACGCCGACCGGGCTCACCGTGTCGGAAGACCTGCCGAAGCGCATCCTGTGTCTACCCATGCACCCGTATCTCAGCACATCCGACCAGGACCGCGTCATCGAGACGATCCGCAACTATATCGGCTCGAATTCAGCGCAGGCGGCCGAGTAGCCGCCTCTTCGGGTCTCCGTCTCCCCGCAAGCGGGAGACGGAAAAACCTCATTACCTTCCCCGGGCAATAAAGAACGGGTTGGCGAAATCCGCGTCGTGCGGCTGGCTGCGCTTGCCATAGGCGAGTGGCGTGCCGTCAAGCGTCTGCGTGGTGCCACCGGCGGCGCGCAGCACCGCATCGCCTGCCGCTGTGTCCCATTCCATGGTGCGGCCGAAGCGGGGATAGACGTCTGCCGAAGCTTGCGCCAGCAGGCAGAATTTCAGCGACGATCCCACCGAGACGATCTCGGTTTCGCCCAGCGTCGCGATATAGGCATCGGTCTCCGCCGTGCGGTGCGATCGACTGGCGACGACAGCGAGCGGCGAACCCGCCCGGCGCACTGTTATCTCGCGCCGCAAACCGACAGCGAAACCGGCATCGACCTCCGCTACTTCCGCCCTGCCCGGCCGGCCAAGATAGAGATGCCCCGAACAGGGCGCGAAGACCACGCCGACTTCCGGCGCGCCATGGCGCACCAGCGCGATGTTGACGGTGAAGTCGTTGCCGCGCTTGACGAACTCCTTGGTGCCGTCGAGCGGGTCGATCAGGAAGAAGGCGTTACCCAGCGCCTCTGGCAAAATGCCGGCGCTGACCTCTTCTTCCGCCACGCAAGGAATGGCCGGATAGGCGTCGCGCAGGCCAGCCAGGATGATCACCTCCGCCTCGCGGTCGGCGATCGTCACCGGCGAGGCGTCGGCCTTGGCATCGACGGCGCAGCCTTCGTGAAAGATGCGCATGATGGCTTGGCCGGCAACGAGAGCCAGCCTTTCGAACACGACGAGCATCGCCGCGTCGGCCGCTTCTTCTGCTATGTGGGCCGCGCTCATCTAGATGCCGCCGCCGCTCTCATATTGCGTTTCGGCCTTGTCGCGCTCGGCCAGCCAGTCGTCCAGAATATCCACCATCTCCTCGACCGTGCGGCCGACGGTTTCGAGACGGATTTCCGGATTTTCCGGCGGCTCGTAAGGCGAATCGACGCCGGTGAAGTTCTTGATCTCACCGCGCATTGCCCGCGCATAGAGGCCCTTCGGGTCACGCCGCGCGCATTCCTCGAACGGGGTGTCGACGAACACCTCGACGAACTCGCCGCCGGCCATCAGTTCGCGCGCCAGGCGCCGCTCGGCGCGGAAGGGCGAGATGAAGGAGACCAGCACGATCAAGCCGGCATCTGCCATCAGCTTGGCCACCTCGGCGACGCGGCGGATGTTCTCGACACGGTCGGCATCGGTAAAGCCGAGATCGCGGTTGAGGCCGTGGCGCACATTGTCGCCGTCGAGCAGATAGGTGTGGCGGCCGGTGGCGGCCAGCTTCTTCTCGAGCAGGTTGGCGATGGTCGACTTGCCCGAACCCGACAGGCCGGTGAACCAGAACACCGCCGGCCGCTGGTGCTTCATGTCGGCGCGGGCGCGCTTGTCGATGTCGAGCGACTGCCAGTGGATGTTCTCGGCGCGGCGCAGCGCGTGCTGGATCATGCCGGCGCCAACGGTGGCGTTGGTGATGCGGTCGATCAGGATGAAGGCGCCGGTCGAGCGGTTCTCGGCAAAGGCGTCGAAGACCAGCGGCGTGCGCGTCGAGATGTTGACGACGCCGACCTCGTTCATCTCCAGCGACTTCGCCGCCTCGTGCGAGAAATCGTTGATGTTGAGGCGGTGCTTCAGTTCGGTGACGGTCGCGCTCGCCTGGTCGGTCTCGGTGCGCAGGATGTAGGAGCGGCCGGGCAACAGCGCCTGTTCGTCGAACCAGACCAGATTGGCGGCAAACTGGTCGGCCACCTGCGGGCGGGCGTCCGCCTGCACCAGCATGTTGCCGCGCGAGACCTCGACCTCTTCGTCCAGAACCAGCGTCACCGCCTGGCCGGCGACGGCCTGCTGGAGGTCGCCGCCATGGGCGACGATGCGCTTGACGCGTGCAGCGCGACCGGACTTGGCCACCACGACCTCGTCGCCGCGCGCAACGGTGCCGGAAGCGACGGTACCGGCGAAACCGCGGAAGTCGAGGTTCGGCCGGTTGACATATTGGACCGGGAAACGGAACGGCTGGCCGGCGGCGGCGCTGTCGACCGGCACCGTCTCGAGATGCTCGATCAGTGTCGGGCCCTGATACCAGGCCATGCGTTCGGAGCGCGCCGAGACATTGTCGCCGAAGCGCGCCGACATCGGGATGGGTGCGATGCTTTCGAAGCCGAGATCGCGGGCGAAATCGCGATATTCGGCAACGATGCGATCGAAGGTGACGCGGTCGAAGTCGACCAGGTCGATCTTGTTCACCGCCAGCGCGATGTGGCGGATGCCGAGCAGCGAGGCGATGATGGAGTGGCGCCGGGTCTGGCGCAGCACGCCCTGGCGCGCGTCGATCAGCACGATGGCGAGATCGGCGGTGGAGGCGCCGGTCGCCATGTTGCGCGTATATTGTTCGTGGCCGGGCGTGTCGGCGACGATGAATTTGCGCTTCGGCGTGGCGAAGAAGCGGTAGGCGACATCGATGGTGATGCCCTGCTCCCGCTCGGCCTCCAGGCCGTCGACCAGAAGCGCGAAATCGATATCCTCGCCGGTGGTGCCGTGCTTGCGGGAATCGCGCTCAAGGGCTGCGAGCTGGTCCTCGAAGATCTGCTTGGTGTCGGACAGAAGGCGACCGATCAGCGTCGACTTGCCGTCGTCCACCGAACCGCAGGTGAGGAAGCGCAGCAGCGACTTCTTCTCCTGCGCGGCCAGATAGTCGCGCACGTCGCTGCTGGGCGCCAGGGTTTTTGCCGGTACATGACGCATCGTCAAAAATAACCCTCGCGCTTCTTCTTTTCCATCGAGCCCGCTTCGTCGCGGTCGATCAGGCGGCCCTGGCGCTCGGAAGTGCGCGCCGTCAGCATCTCGCCGACGATGGCTTCCAACGTGTCGGCGTCGGACTCGATGGCGCCGGTCAGCGGATAGCAGCCCAGCGTGCGGAAGCGCACCAGACGGTTTTCCACCGTCTCGCCGGGCCTCAGCTTCATGCGGTCGTCGTCCTTCAGGATCAGCATGCCGTCGCGTTCCACAACCGGCCGCTCCTTGGCGAAGTAGAGCGGCACGATCGGGATATCTTCCTGGAGGATGTACTGCCAGATGTCGAGCTCGGTCCAGTTGGAGAGCGGAAAGACGCGGATCGATTCACCGGCGGCGATGCGGGTGTTGTAGATGTTCCACATTTCCGGCCGCTGGTTCTTCGGGTCCCAGGCGTGGGCGGCGTTGCGGAAAGAGAAGATGCGCTCCTTGGCGCGCGATTTCTCCTCGTCGCGGCGGGCGCCGCCGAAGGCCGCGTCAAAACCGTATTTGTCGAGCGCCTGGCGCAGCCCAACCGTCTTCATGACGTGGGTGTGCACGTTCGAACCGTGGTCGAACGGGTTGATGTTGTCGCGCACGCCGTCCTCGTTGACGTGCACCAAAAGGTCGAAGCCGAGCTTTTCCGCCATGTGATCGCGAAAGGCGATCATCTCGCGGAACTTCCAGGTGGTGTCGACATGCAGGAAGGGAAATGGCGGCTTGGCCGGATAAAAGGCCTTCATCGCCAGGTGCATTAGCACCGAGGAATCCTTGCCGACCGAATAAAGCATGACCGGCTTGGAGAAATTCGCCGCGACCTCGCGGAAGATATGGATGGACTCGGCTTCCAACCGCTGGAGATGGGTGAGTGCCATGTTCATCGATTGGGTCTCTGGTCGCCGCGGCCCCGCCACGGGATAGATAGGAACGAACAACCGCTGGCGGAACAAGCTGTCGCGGTTCTTGGCCGGCTGCCGAACCTGTCACCTTCTAACGGTAGAAACCGCTGTCGCCAACATTGCCAAGGCTCTTTCGCCTTGCGCAATGAGTTGAATTTTTCGCGCAAATGGCCGTTCTTGGAAATTCTCTACGGCCTGACGTGCGCGAGCACTGCCTGCTTCGATTGGATCGTTCTGTTTCCACGATGACGCGGCGTCCGCGCCGCCGCGGATCAGGGCAAGCGAACAAGGCCGGCATCAGCCTTCCCCTCTTCTACGGGGTGCATCTGTCCCCGCTTGGCAGGGAGCGGGCCGTAGGGACGGGCCAGCACGCCGCCCCTCCCCGTTCACGGGAGAGCTATCGCACATGGTTTCAAGATGGGTGCAGAGGCTCCTCGTCATTCCCGACCTCGTGAGCGACGAAGGAGCGGAGAGTGTCGGGAATCCATGCCGTGACCGAGGAACTGCAAAAAAAATGCTGGAGGGCAGGGCGAACTCTACATTTTTCAGTTTTCCCGTCTGGAGGGCCCATGACGGAGATGTTCCGGCATGAATTCCCGACACTCTCCGGTCGCTTCGCTCCCTCACGAGGTCGGGAATGACGAGCTTCAACCGCCCGACGCCAAGATTGGCAGCCGCCATATGCCATTGCCCTGTCGTTCGCAGGAGTATCGCACGCGGCACACCAGAAGCGGGATAGGCACCCCATCCCCCGTCAGACCCAGACACCACAGACCGAGATGGTGGTCGCTCCCAGCGTGTTGGCGCCATTGCCGTCCTCGCGCACATAAACGAGGTTCGAGTTCGAAACCGGTGACAATTGCGTGGTGGGCACGATGTGCATGGTGGTGTTGACCGCGCCGTCGGACAGGCTGTTGCCGCCGAAAAACGACCCCGCGCCGGTATCGCGCGACAAGAGAACGCCGACCCTTGTGCCGATGCCCTGCACATCGCATCTGAACGTGATCGCCGCCTGGCGGAACACGGCGCCCAACTGGTTCTGCAGCATGGGCGAGATATCCAGCGCATAGCCACGGGTAAAGCCGGCGGGAACACCAGGCCGGCCGGCAATATCGCCAAGCTGGACAACTTCCCCGGCCACCCATCCCGCCACGTCCGCGGCGCTGGTGACCTGAAGCTGGTTGGCGGCCGGGTTCCACTTGATCCACGCCGGCTGCGCTGCCGCCTTGGAGACATTCCACACCCTGACATAGGAGACGTCGCGCATCGTGGTGTCGAAGAACAGGTCTGCGTCGTTGGCGGCCAGCGTCAGCACGCTTCCGGCGACCGCCGACAACGTCGCCTGGCGCGGATCCTGGCTGCGGGTGCGCGAAAGCCGCAAGATCGACACCTGCCCATCGCCGCCGGGCGTCAGGATCATGCCGCTCAGTGGCTTGCGCGTCGCGGCATGCTCGACGCCGGCCGGAAATCGCACCGCGCCCGTGCCCTTGTCGGCGACCAGCGCCTCGTTCCAGCTCGCACCATCGGCGCTGGTCTTGACGCGCCAGTCGTCATCGCCGGCGAGCCCGAATTCGGCGCGGCCCGAATAGCCGGTCTGGAACAAAACGGTGGCGCTGTGGCCGGCGCCTGCCTTGTTGACCTTCACCTGATGGCCGGCGCCGACATTGTCGAACAACACCGCCTCCGAACGCACCACGAGGCGGTTCGTGACATCGGCGGTGGCGTTGACGCCAAGCCGCTGCAGCGAGGTGGCCTCGCCGACCGCGGCCCAGACACCGCCATCGAAGGCAAGGAGCCGTGTCTCGTCCGCCACCCAGGCCAGCCAGCCCCGCCGTGGCACCAGGAAGGCCCAGGCGCCGTCCTGCCAGGCGGCAATCATGCCGGCCTTGCCCGCCCAGGCACCCGTCGGCGAGACAGCGACCAGATAGCGGTCGCCCTCCTGCGGACTTGCCGGCGGTGCGGCGAGGTCACGGTCGAGCACCGCAAGTTGCACGACGGCGTCCAGCCGACGCAACGCCTCATTGTGGATGACGTGTTTCTGGGCTTGCGAAGGAAGGATGTAGGGAAGTTCGAGAAGTTTGGTCTGTTCGCTCATGGCACCCTCTGCGTTTGCCCGATTTTGCGGGCGCGGCAGTGGTGGTGAATAAAATCAAAGGCACGATGTCAGTAGATTTGTCGCAAACGGCTGTTTTCGTGGGGCGAAATTTTTCGCCGACGGTCATGAGAGGTGGGGCGTATTCACATGGCGCCGAGAAGCAATGCGAGCTCATGATTGAACGGGAAGGAATAAGGTTCTGATACGAGACCCGCATGAAACTGCCGCGCTCAACTGCGCAAGATACCACGAAATACGACCTTAAAAAAAAATACACCCGATTTCACTTCATTAAATCACAATCATTCAATATATATAAATTTATACATTAAATCATTGCACGGCGATCGTGAAATTAAATTGCGTAGCAATTTAATTTCACATAACCGGAGTATTATTTGAAAATCCCCTCAACATTCCAATCAACACACAAAACACTGATAGCTCGATCTTCCGCAGTGGCGAACTTCGTTCCGCCCTCGGCCTAAGGGACGCGACGCATACGCCCAACTGCAATTGTAAGCAGCGCTCGCATTCTCAATTGGCAGCAACGGGAGACCAAGGTAGGGTTGGAGTTGTAGCTTAGCGAGAATGAGAGATAGCTGCAAATAGCCCTCCCTCTGTCGCGAATGCTTGCTATTTTCAACGAAAGTTGACTAACACAGGCGCTCTTCCCCTGGCTGCTCAATGGTGCCGGCAAGTGTCGATAATCTGCAGCCGACTTGGTAATGAGATAAATTCAAACATGAAGACATTCGTAATTGCCGAAATCGGCGTAAATCACAATGGAAAGCTGGCACTGGCACTGGAGCTAGTCGAAAAGGCCGCCAACGCCGGCGCACATGCCGCAAAATTTCAAACGTTCAAGGCCGATTCTATTACGGCAAAGAACACAGCAACCGTCGCTTATCAGCAAGTCTCGGGCGCGCAGGATCAGCATGCGATGCTGAAGGATCTGGAACTTAGCGAAGCCGATCACAAGGCAGTTGCCGCTCGCTGTAGAGATTTAGGCATCGAATTTATGTCAACTGCCTTCGACACTGCATCGCTCGACATGCTGTGCGACATCGGCATTCGCCGAATCAAAATCCCCTCCGGCGAAGTCAACAACGAGCCTTATCTTGAGGATTGCGCGAGACGTGGACTTCCAATTATTTTGTCCACGGGCATGGCAAATCTTGCTGAAGTTCAGCGTGCGGTAGAAGTTGTGACTGCAGGCACCCCTGCGGATCTCCCTAAAGACCCCGCTGGACTGCCTCCTCTGGTCGTCCTTCATTGCACGAGTGCATACCCTTCCCCGTTCAAAGATGTGAACCTGCGAGCGATGGCAACCATGGCTAGGGAACTTGGAGTACCTGTTGGCTATTCCGATCACACAGCCGGAATACTGGTACCGCCGATCGCCGTTGCCATGGGCGCAATCGTAATTGAAAAACACATAACGCTGGATCGAGCGATGCCAGGGCCGGATCATTCCGCCTCAATCGAGCCCTACGAACTATCCGACATGATGCAAGCAATTGCCAATACAGAAACCCTTCTAGGCGACGGCACCAAGCAGGTTCGTCCAATTGAAGAAGAAGCCCGCAGACTTGTGCGACGCGGGTTAAAGGCCGCGCGCGCCATGCCGGCGGGTGAGGTGTTAAGTTTGTCGGATATTGCCATCCTCAGACCGGCCACCGGCCTTTCACCAGAGTACTACAAATCGCTGGTTGGCCGACGCCTTTCAAAAGCGGTTGCACCAGGCGACCCCCTGGACTACTCCCACTTCGAGTAAGCGCGTCCTCATAAGACGCAAACTAGGAAAATACGAGATAGAAGGCCGGCCGATGATCTATGCCGATCCCCGCACCGAAATAGTTGACTACTCTCTCTATTCCCCGACGCTCGCTTCGCCGCCAACCAAATACGGCCTGCCACGTTCGGTTGTTTTCTGCAAAAAATGCGTGATATCCAACCAGAGGCCGAATTCCGCTGTGGAGTACAAGCATACTGCCGAGAGCAAGAAATCAGTCATTGCTTTCGACGACGAAGGCGTATGCGATGCCTGTCGGAACGCCGAACGCAAACATGCGGTCGTTGATTGGGAGCGTCGACGCGCAGAATTGGTTGTCTTGTGCGACAAATATCGTTCGCGCAACGGCTCATATGACTGCTTGGTCCCAGGCTCAGGCGGCAAGGATAGCTTCTACCAATCATGGATGCTGAAATACGAATTCGGCATGAACCCGTTGACATGCACTTGGGCACCGCATGTTTACACTGAATGGGGACAGCGTAACTTCAACCATTGGATCCATTCCGGCTTCGACAATTTTCTTTTGACGCCAAACGGTCGCGTAAAGCGGCTAATGACACGACTTGCAGTCGAGAACCTATTTCATCCTTTTCAACCATTCATCATCGGTCAAAAAGGTTTTGCTCCAGCATTTGCGGCAAAAATGGGCATCCCGTTGATCTTTTACGGAGAGAACGAGGCCGAGTACGGTAATCCGATCGCGGACAACGAAACCGCTAAACGTGATTACAACTATTTTTCAGCCACAAGCGACGACGAGACTTACCTTGGCGGTGTCTCGGTAGCGGATTTGATCGAAAAATTCGGAGTACGTAGAGCCGACTTGGCGGCGTACATGCCCTCTGACCCGAAGGTTCTGGAAGAAAAGGGAATCGAAGTTCACTATCTTGGCTACTATTTGAAGTGGCACCCGCAAGCAGCCTACTATTTTGCTGTCGAACATGGCGGCTTCGAGGCATCTCCGGAACGTACTCCTGGAACGTATTCCAAGTACAACTCGATCGATGATCGGATCGACGACCTGCACTATTACACGACCTTTATTAAGTTCGGTATTGGTCGCAGTTCCTACGACGCAGCTCAGGAAATTCGATCGGGCGACATCGAGCGCGAAGAAGGAGTGGCGCTGGTGAAGCGATATGATGGAGAATTCCCAGAGCGTTTCGCAAACGAACTATTTGATTACCTCAGTGTTCCGCCAGAACAGTACCCCGAGGCCGCTAAGCAGTTTGAAGCACCTGTTATGGATCGGGCTTATTTCGACACGCTCGCGAACAGATTCCGCCCGCCTCACCTGTGGCAATACGAGGGCGGTGAGTGGAGCCTTCGGCGCACCGTGTTTCAGGAGAACTAAGATGTGCATGTCGCCGAACAGCAACGCACATAGGGGCCCTGCCGGTGAATAGACGATTGATTGCACGCCTCGATGTTAAGATGGAACATCTCATAAAAGGTGTCCATCTAGAGGGATGGCGAAAGATGGGAGACCCCAAAGAGCGCGCTAGACAATACTATGAACAGGGTGCGGACGAGTTGCTATACATGGATGTAGTGGCAAGCCTTTATGATCGCAACAATCTTTCGAGTATCGTGCGCAATGTCGCCTCGGAAGTGTTCATTCCTATTACCGTTGGAGGGGGCATACGCAATCTGAAAGCGGTGCACGATCTTCTTGCGGTGGGTGCAGACAAAGTGGCAATAAACACGGCCGCCACAATCGATCCGGATATCCTGCGGGCAATATCCGACACCTACGGGTCGCAGGCTACGGTTCTCTCGATCGAGGCGAAACGACAGCCGGCAGGCGGCTGGGAGGCGATGACGGACAACGGTCGCAATCGCAGTGGACGGGATGTCGTCAAATGGGCTGTTGAGGGCCAGAGGCTTGGCGCTGGCGAGTTGTTGATTACCTCGATCGACCAGGATGGAACTGGTCGCGGAATGGATGAAAATCTGATCGCAACTGTTGCACGGGAAGTCGACATTCCAGTGATAGCGTCAGGGGGAGTCGGGACCGTTGGACACGTTATCAATGTACTCCAGAATCCCGACGTGAGCGCCGTTGCTGTCGCCAAGACGCTTCATATGAATCAATTGTCGATACAAGACTTGAAGGAAAGTTGTGTTGCAGCCGGCGTCCCGGTGCGTTCTACACAGACTATGGTGGCGGCATGAGCGGCAAAACCGTCGTCGTCGACTATGGGATCGGCAATGTATTCTCAGTGTGCAATGCCATCCGGCAAGTTGGTGGAAGCGCTGAGCTAACAGGAGATTTATCCCAGATTCGTCATGCTGACCGTGTAATCCTACCAGGCGTGGGCGCCTTTGCGCGCGCCATGGAAGCCTTGCGCCAACGAGGTCTTGACGAGACCTTAAGGGCTTTTGTCGAGACCGGCAGGCCATTTCTTGGAATCTGCATCGGCATGCAAGTACTAATGGACCAAAGTACGGAATTCGGCACATACCAAGGATTGGGATTCATAGAGGGGCAGGTAGAGCGTATACCCGATCAGACTCCTGATCGTAGCCACTTGCGTGTGCCACATATCGGCTGGGCCACGTTGAAAACCGACCACCATACGGGCGGCGGCTGGGAAACAGCGCCTCTATCTGCTATGGAGACAACTGGCGCCGCCGTTTACTTCGTCCATTCGTACCATTGCCAAACGAATGATCCAGCCCAGCGGATTGCCTACACAGACTACGATGGAGTTGCGATAACGGCAGCGATCCGGAGAGACAACGTTGTGGGGGTTCAATTTCATCCGGAGCGCAGCGCTGCAGCAGGTCAATCGCTCCTCAAAGCTTTCCTAAAATCATAATGCGGGAAAACGCAGAAAGCCACCTCTCGAACAAATGTCGCTACGCATGCGCGTAGCGACGAATTGCGTTTATCGTCCGTTCGAGTTGCTGCTCAGACATGTTTGACCCAGACGGAAGACAGAGCCCCGTATCGAACAACCGGTCTGAAATGGGCTGGTTGCCATGCGCAAAAAAACTACAGTCTGAGAAAACAGGCTGCAGATGCATGGGCTTCCAGATGGGGCGCGCTTCGATCAATTCACCTGCAAGATATTGAATAAGCGCCGACGCTGATCGGTTGCTCCCGCCCTGCTGAAGCGTGCAAGCTGACAACCAGCGAGTAGAATAGCTCCAAGCGGGCTCCGGCATCCATTCAATCCACTCGATGTCGGATAGTTCTTTGCGATACGTTTCATATATCCTGCGGCGTTCGCTCACTCGTTGCTCGAGTACCTTTAACTGCCCACGGCCGACGCCCGCAAGAATATTGCTCATTCGATAATTGTAGCCGATCGTCGAATGCTGGTAGTGCGGCGCAGGATCTCGCGCCTGAGTTGAGAGGAAGCGAGCCCTATCAGCAAACGCCTTCTCTTCGGTAACCAACATCCCCCCGCTCGACGTGGTGATGATCTTGTTACCATTGAAGGAATATATACCCATGCGACCAAAGCTTCCCGAAGCCTTGCCTTTGTAGGTAGCGCCCAAGGACTCTGCTGCATCCTCTATGATCGGAACATCAAACCGGTCGCACAGCTCAACAATAGGATCCATATCGGCGCTTTGACCGTACAGGCTAACGACAATAACAGCTTTCGGAAGTTTGCCTTCTCTTCTGCCCACCTCCAAGGCGCGTTCAAGCGCTTGTGGCGACATGTTCCAGCTCTCTGGCTCGGAATCGATCAAGACTGGCTCAGCACCCTGGTAAACGATCGGATTAACGCTGGCTGCAAAAGTTAACGTCGAACAAAAGACATAGTCCCCCGGCCCAACATCTAACAGGCGCAAGGCCAAATGGATCGCCGCAGTACCCGAACTCAGAGCAACGGCGTTTGCGATCCCCAATTTTTCAGCCAGCTCGATTTCGAAAGCATCTACATTTGGCCCTAGCGGCGCGATCCAATTTGTCCGAAATGCTTCGGTGACAAACTCGATCTCGCTCTCCCCCATATGTGGGGTCGATAACAAGACCGGCTGATCGATCTTTGATCTTTCGACGAGTTCAACAACTTTGCCGTTGTCATCAACGACAGGCAGATGGTTCACCACATTGGCCTGCATCAACAACAACGCTTCGCGACGAGTGTAGCCTAATTGCAAGGTGACCGATTGACGATCGGAAAGCAGAGAGAGCGTGTCGTTCAGATTCGCTCCATCAAGCAAAAGGCGCCTGATATCTCCGTCGGTGACCGTTCGCTCAAAACGCTCATCTGCCGATGAGAGAAGCAGAACGCCCGTCGCCGTTCGGTCGAGCAAGGCTAGCGCATCATGAAGTGTGGCATCTCTGCCAATGGCGATTTTCGAAATATCCACGCCCAAAACCCCTATCCAATCCGATTGGCAGGTATCCCCGCATAGACACCTTGTTGCGCGATATCAGCAACGACCACCGCTCCCGCACCAACGACCGCTCCATCGCAGATTCGTATCCCAGGCAAAACACTCGCTCCAGCTCCAACCAGTACGCCCTCCCCCACACGGACATTGCCGCCGAGCGTAGCGCCCGGAGCTATATGGGAGAAATCACCCACAGTGCACTCGTGATCGACGACGGCGCCATGATTCACGATGACGCTTCGGCCGATATGTGCCAGAGGCCCAACTATGGCTCCAGAAGCTAGAAAAGTCCCCGGACCGATTTTTGCACTGCCAGCAATAGAGGTCGCCGGATGATAAATAGACTGAGTGTATCCTCCCTTCGAGTCCAGACACTCAACCAAATTCGCACGTGCTTTAGAATTGCCAATACAAACGTGATACGGCTGCCCAGAAAGCAAAGATGGGTCAAAAAGACGAACTTGGATATCGAGGCGCTTGCTGGTCGTCCTGCTGACGTCCTCATCCCACAAGCAAATATGTTCCAGACTCCAGCCACCAGCAAGCAAAGAATCTATAACCACTAACGAGTGACCGCCAGCCCCCACAAGATTTATCATCTCAGTACGTATTTTCTTTGACAAGGCTCAATGCGTCCAGTCGCACAGAAGAAAGAAAACTAACAATTCGCATACTCGCGCTGCCGTCACCGTAAACATTCGACTTGGCGAACCGCTTTTTCTTGAGAGCGAATTCAAGTGCGGAATTTAACGCATCTTCCGTCGGCTTCACATCAATCACGTTGCTGTTTCGCTGTCGTAGATTTTGCCGAGATCCAATATTGACCACCGGCGTTCCAAAGCTGGCCGCCTCAATAATGCCACTGCTGGAATTGCCGATCATGAGGTCGGCCTCTTTCATCGTTGAGACAAAATCCGATCGAGCAAGATGCGTGATTGCCTTGATCTCGTGTCTCCTGGATGCTTCGTCGAGCACCTTCCGAATTTCATCACTGCCTGCGTCGGAATTTGGCATCAAAGCCAGGATTTGAAACTGGTACGCACGCAATGCTGCGATGATCCTGGCAATATCTGCCCCTCCCGTCGCCGCTTCTTGAACAACCGGATGATAAAGGAGAAGTGCGATCTTCCCGGCAGCCTCCAAATGGAAATCTGCACAAATTTGCTCTCGCGACTTCGTAGCAATCTCTGTCAAGCCATCCAGTCCAGGGGCACCGACCACCGATATTTGAGAAGCAGGTTCTCCCATTGACACAAGCCGTTGCCTACTTTCTTCGGTAGCTGTCAGGTGGAAACGCGACAGTTTGGAAATAGCGTGGCGCACAGGCTCGTCAACGGTCCCTGAACGCTCGCCGCCATGTACATGCGCGACGGGAATCCCCAGATGCAGCGCGGCGATAGCGGCAGCCAACATTTCCCCCCGATCACCAAGCAAGAGAACGATGTCAGGTCGCTCGACTTCCAGCGCATCGACAAATCCCACCAACATCCGCCCGATGTTCCGAGCCATTAGCGGACCAGAAGGTATATCGTCTTCGACCTCAACCTGAGCGCCGATGGGCAATCCGGACGCCACAATCTCCCTTACTGTCAATCCGTATCGCGTCGAGAGATGCATGCCCGTAACAAGGAGGCTGAGATCAAGTGCGCTGCTTCCATGAATACGTTCAAGTGTTAATTTCATAAGGCCAAAGTCAGCCCTAGTACCAGTAACATAGCAAACCTTGCGCACCGCCCTCATGGTTGTTCACCATATCTTTGCGCCAGGGCTTCCGCCATGATCCAATCGTCCTCCGTGTCAATGTCGATTGACTCACACGGACCATCGCATAGCACCCCAAAAGTCTTATCAGGGAAAAATGTCCGACCACTTTCCAGCACACTCGTACGTGCCAGATAAAGATTGCCAGCAATGTAGACGACTGGACTCAGATCCTGGCTGCGAAGCAACCGCTCCTGGTTGTCAGTGAATGGCACCAGAGAGGGGGGAGACTGCCAATCGAACAGGTGAGAGGGATGATTTCGAGCATGAGCCACACCGATAACGGCTTGGCAATCGTCGTTATTCAACAGCATCCTCGCCGCTTCCCAGCGTTCTGCTCGCCGAACCGGTGAAGTCGGCTGTAGTAACGCTACAAAGTCGTAAGATCGCCCTTCGGCACGCTCGCGCTGCAGAACATCAAACACAACATCCACTGTCGTGGCGGTATCTGTAGCCAACTCTGCTGACCGAAGAAACGGCACATCGAGACCATGCGAGACCACAACTGACGCGATCTCCGGATCATCAGTGGAAACAACGATGCGATCGAACCACTTAATCGACTGCGAAAACCGAACCGACCACACAATAAGTGGCACACCTGCGAACGATTTGATGTTCTTACCGGGCAATCGTTTAGAGCCGCCGCGCGCGGGAATGATTGCGAGGGTTTTCAAGATTACAGCCTGTGTTCCAGGAAGGCGGCGGTGGTTCGCTTCATGGCTTCATCGAGTGAGATTGGAGGAACCCAATTCAGATGTTGTTTTGTCGCGGTGATATCCACTTCCAGCGAGCCAAGCAATCGCTGCGCCATATCCCGTTTACCAAACAGCGCCGCAGCGGATTTCAGAAGAGAAACAGGCACAGGAAAAAGGCGAGCATTCAGCCCCATGGCTCGAGCGAGACTCTGCATTAATTGCGGTGTGGATAACGTAGTTCCGTCGCCACCTAGGAAGACTTTCCCTCCAGCTTGATCGTGGGTGAGACAGCAGATGATGAGATCAACTAAGTTCTCCACGTAGGTAAGACTGCGACGGTTGTCGACCAAAGCCAACGGCAATGGAACCTCCCGCTGGACCAACGTCATCATTGCGCGGAAATTTGCCTTAACGCCTGGTCCATAGACCAAAGGCGGGCGAATGGCGACCACTTCCATCCCGTGCTGTGCGCCCACAGCAAAGAGGAGGTTTTCAGCTTCGCATTTTGAGATACCATATGGATCCCTCGGTGAGGGAGGGCTCTCGGTCGTGAATGGTCGCCCAGGTTCAGTCCCCTCCCCATTTACCTTTATGGAACTCATGTAAATGAACCGCTTGACCCCCGCCATCGCAGCTTGCTTGGCGAGGTTCACGGTTCCATCGACATTGACCTCGCGGAAAGCTGCCAATGGATCGACCGCATCGTCTTTCATCACATGTACACGAGCAGCCAGATGAACGATCGCATCGGCCTCTTGTAGGACGCGTCGCCAATCGGTGGTGCCGTCGATGTCTCCGACAGACGTAGAGCTTTTTCCGCTGCGGCTCACAGGTCGGAAATCGATATTGCGTTGAGACAACTCCTGGCAGAGTGCATTACCCACGAAACCGGAAGCGCCAGTCACGACGATCATCCATTGGCCCCTTGTACCTACCTTGTAACTTTTTCACTCAAGGCACCGAGCCAGTGCTCGAGTGCCTCGATCAGCATATCGCGACTGAACTCCCGTCTTGCAAACTCTTGCCCTCTTTGCCCCATGGAGAACCTTTCGGCCTCGGGTAATGCGACCATAGCCTTGACGGCCTCTGCGAGGCCAGCACTATCACCGGCCGCGCAAGCTAAGCCTGCCTGCGCATCGCGCACTACGTCAGCGCCTTCGCCATCGATCATCGCCAATATCGGTATGCCGGCCGCTAGGTAGGCTTGGAGTTTTGCGGGTATTGTCAGAGCAAAGATCGGCTCACTGCGTAAAGATACCAAAAGCGCATCTGCTGCGGCAAAAAACTCGGGCATACGCTCAACAGGGAACCTTCCGATCAACAACACCTTATCGCCGAGGCCACGGACTGCGATTTCACGACGCACCCATTCGAGTTTCCTGCCATCTCCCACAATAAGCCAACGAACAGGCTCATCCCTCAGAAGGTCTGCAGCATCCAATATGGCAGGGAAATCCTGCGCCTCTCCTATATTGCCAGCAAACACAATATCGAATGTGTTAGCCGCGGCTGGAATCTCAGGCGCAGGAATCGCATCGGTCGCTGCAAATGTATCTTCAGCCCAATTGGGGAAGTAAACTACTGGAACGGACCCACACCGCCGCTGAATCTCTGGAATAAAGCGGCGAGACTGCGCTAATATCAAGTCACAACGTCGATAAATAAATGAAACGAGGCGTCCCACCAACCGAAGAACAGTGGGGGTACGCACAGCGCCAACTGCAGACAACGATTCTGGCCAAAGATCCAGAACCCACAAGGCGACCGGCGTGCGCTTAAACCTTCGCAGGACAATCGCTGGAAATCCAACTGTTATTGGTGATGGCTCGAATACGAAGATAGCATCGAAACTGCGGCCTCTCAATTTCAACGGACCGATTATCGCCGCAGAAACAGCAAAGGTTATGTAGTTTAACACCAGACGGAATGCGCCACTTCCCCTGGCAGCCATCGGAACCCGAAAGACGGGTACACCCTTATAGCTGGAGTATTTCGCCGGCGTAGCGGCAAAATCACTGAAGACGACGCCGTCGGGATAGTTGGGGCTCCCCGTCAGTATGGTAATCTCATGACCACGGACCGCTAGCGCATCAACAAGATCGTTGATACGAAAATTCTCAGGCCAGAAATATTGACTGACAACGAGAATGCGCAAGGAGCGATTAGAAGGCGGATTGTCACTTTTAGGCATACCGCACCTCAGGGAGCCAGTAGGGCGCCTCTGCCATTTTTGGGCATCCCCATGACACCTCGAGCGTCTTTTCAACCATTCGTTAAGTTCTGAATTAGCTGTTTTCGCGCCAGACCACACGACGAACGTAGTCACGGTAACTGTGGATGATACGCACCACTTTGTCAGAAACGTTGGTCACCGAATAATCCGAAACAAGCCTAAGGTCACGCCTCTCCCCACGCGATTGCGTTCCAAGAATGTCAAGGCATTGCAATACCCGTTCTTTGCCCAAACCGGACATCATAACCGAACCTTCCTCCATCCCTTCCGGCCGTTCGTGCGCCTCTCGAATGTTGAGGGCTGGGAAGTTCAGAATGGACGACTCCTCGGTAATCGTTCCGCTGTCAGACAGCACCGCTCTTGCGTCTTGCTGCAGCCGCACATAGTCGAAGAAACCCAGAGGCTTCATCAGGCAAACGTTTTTGTGGAAGCGAGCATTCACAGCATCAATGCGTTTTTGAGTACGCGGATGTGTCGACACGATAAGCGGCTCATCAAAACGAACCGCCACTGCATTCAACATATCGACTAACTTACTGAAATTATTTTCAGTATCTATATTCTCCTCGCGGTGTGCGCTGACGACGAAATACTTCCCGGGCGTCAAAGAAAGCCGTTCGCAAATACTTGAGTTCTGTATGTTTTTTCTATAATATGAGAGCACTTCCAGCATTGGGCTACCAGTCTTAATAATACGATCAGGTGGAAGCCCCTCTCTTAGCAAATACTCGCGCGCAATATCCGAATAGGTCAGGTTGATGTCGGCTGTATGATCGACGATACGTCGATTGATTTCTTCGGGAACACGGCTATCGAAACAACGATTACCAGCCTCCATGTGAAAAATTGGGATCTTTCGTCGCTTCGCTGGAATTGCAGCAAGGCAGCTATTCGTATCACCTAGAACCAGCAAGGCGTCTGGGTGATGACTTGCCAAATACCGATCAAAGCCGATGATCACGTTGCCAATCGTTTCAGCAGCATTCGCACCTGCTGCACCGAGAAATGCGTCTGGGCGCCTTACGCCCAAATCTTCGAAGAAAATCTCGTTCAGCTCGTAGTCATGATTTTGCCCGGTGTGGACCAAATGATGATCACAGTATTCGTCGAGTTTAGCCAAAACGCGGGAAAGACGAATGATTTCCGGTCTCGTGCCGACAACCGTCACGACCTTCATCTTAGACATAACAACTATACCTTCGCTGCGATGGTATCAGGCCGGCTCTGATCGAACAGCTCGTTGGCCCACAACAGAACAATCATCATTTGGTCGCCGATATTCGTTACATCATGCACCCAGCCAGGCACCGTCTCCACCACCATCGGCTCACTACCGGACGCAAACACCTCGAACCTCTCGCCGGTCAAAATATGACGAAACCCGAATCGAGCCTTGCCCTGCACAACAAGAAATTTCTCGGTCTTGGTGTGATGGTAGTGCCCGCCTCGTGTCACTCCTGGGTGAGCGGTAAAATAAGAAAATTGCCCGCAATTGACCGTGCGCAGAACCTCCACGAAAGCTCCGCGTGGATCGGTATTACTCTTCAGCGTGTAGCTGAATTCGGCAGGAGGTAAATAACTCAAGTACGTCGCATGGAGCGCACGTATTAACCCAGATCCCACTGCATCGGTTAACAAGGTACGGCGGCTGTCGCGGAAGCTTTGAATAAGAGCCGCGACGTAACCTACTGTTGTCACATATTCCGGTTTGACCACACCGTCGCGGACGGCACTCTCGGCATCATCCAATAAAGCAATGAATGCATCCACTACGTCATCTATGTAGACCAGCCTCAAGGGCGCTTCGGGGTCGTTGACAACGATGGGCAAATCTCGAGCAAGGTTGTAGCAAAATGTGGCAACAACCGAATTGTAGTTCGGCTTAGCCCACTTCCCAAAGACGTTAGGCAATCGAAAGATGTGGACCGCCGTCATCTGCTCTCGACCGAACGCAGCCACCAATTCTTCCGCCTGGCGCTTGCTTCTGCCATAAGAATTGTTGCGCTCAGCCTGAATTGAAGAAGCATAGATGACCGGCAGGCGCATTTGGTCTTCCCGAAGAAGACCAATCAGCCTTTGAGTCATGCCGACATTGCCGGATTGAAACTCGACCTCATCGGTTGGTCGATTAACACCCGCCAGATGAAACACAGCACACGAGCCGGCTAGAGCTGCACGTACCGAGACGTCATCATCATCGTGGGAAATGCGCCCTATCTCGAAGCCTAATTCTTCGAGACGCCGCACCAAATTTTGACCAATAAAGCCGCGACACCCCGTGACTGCGATTTTTTTCAATTATTCCTCCGGACGAGGCCGGTTCCCAGCCATTAACTCGCGTATGAAGTCAAGCTTCATCAGCAATTCCTTCATGTTGGGCACATCAAGGCGTCGCGTATTATGGGAGTTGTATTCTTCTGATCGAGAGATTTGCTCTTCTCCCATTTCAACATACTTTGAATAATTCAAGTCGCGCAAATCTGGTGGGATTCTGTAGTAATCTCCCAGATCTTCAGCACCCGCCAACTCCTCGCGGCTCAGCAATGTCTCGAATAGCTTTTCACCATGCCTGGTGCCAATTACTTCGACCGGATATTCTCGCTGACCTAAGAGCTCGCAAAGGGCCGTCGCAAGCGTACCTATCGTAGCTGCGGGGGCTTTTTGGACGAAGATGTCACCGTTGCCTCCCCGATCGAAGGCATAAGCCACGAGGTCAACGGCATCGGCCAGCGTCATCATAAAACGGGTCATCCCCGGATCGGTGATCGTGATAGGCTTGCTCGAGCCAATCTGGTCGGCGAACAGCGGAATGACCGAGCCACGTGAGGCCATCACATTGCCGTAACGGGTACCGCAAACGATCGTCTCGCGAGAGTCAAGGTTTCTGGATTTAGCCACCATAACCTTTTCCATCAGGGCTTTCGAAATCCCCATGGCATTGATCGGATAGACGGCTTTGTCCGTGGAAAGGCAGACGACTTTCCTTACCTTGTTTGCTATAGCCGCCTCCAGCACGTTCTCTGTACCGAGAACGTTTGTCTTAACGGCCTCCAGCGGATGAAATTCACAAGACGGAACCTGCTTCAGCGCAGCAGCGTGGAAAATATAATCCACACCGCGGGTAGCTGTAAGGATACTTCCGTAATCGCGCACGTCGCCAATATAGAACTTTAGTTTCTTGCTGCTGAACGCCTTACGAAGATCGTCTTGTTTCTTCTCATCTCTGCTAAAAATCCGAATCTCCGCAACCGAAGACGCCAGATAGCGGTGAAGGACTGCGTTGCCGAACGATCCGGTTCCTCCCGTAATCAGCAGGCATTTGTCTGACAAAGCACTCAAGGGTCGAAACTCTTCTGTGGTGGGCGGCGGCGCGCTTCTACATCACAAACTCCCAGATGGCTACCACTTCCTTGGCAGTCAATCGCAAGATCGGAAAATAACAGTTGCCTTGAGGGGCCTGCCTGCATCGAGTGGGCCTAGTTGAATGTTAATGTATGATGGCCCGGCTCTACGGCCGGGGTGACCGGCGAAGCTGATCCGGATCGCGCGGCCGGCCAAGGGGATGCTTCCGGCGCACGCGGTTTGTAACCCAGCGATAAATTTGGCCGCACGGTACTATGATACTGGCGCCAAACTTCTATGCCGATCAGGGCTCCCTTCAGCGCGTGGAAGTTTTCACAATCGAGCAGTTCGTCACAAAGCTTCAAGTTGAAGCTCTCGCACCACTCATTTTCCCAAGAGCTGCCAGGCATGATGTAAACGGTCTTAGCGCAGGGGTGGCGATCCATTCACGCAGAGCCTTGGCAATGAACTCGGTGCCACTATCAGATCGAAATCTGGCGGGACGCCGCGCAAGATGAACAGGCCGGTGAGAACGTCGATCACATCGACGGCTTTGAGCCTCCAATTGGCCCTGATGGAGATGCATTCCCTCATGAACTCGTCGATTACGTTGAGCATGCGGAATTTCCTTCCGTTATGGGCGCAATCCTCGATAAAGTCATAAGACCAGACATGGTTGGAATATTCCGGCCGCAACCGGATGCGTGATCCCTCGTTCAGCCACAGGCGGCTTCGTTTGGGCTGCTTCTGCGGAACTTTCAGTCCCTCGCGCAGTCAGATCCGTTCAGGCCGTTTGACTTTCACTACCTAGCCCGCACGCTGCAGCAGCACCGTGATGCGGCGATAGCCGTAGCGGCCAATTGGATGGCAAGCGCGATGATATCGGCAGTCAAAGCCGCTTCATCACCTGGTGTGGTTGGAACCTTGCGCTGCATGGAACGATGCAGGCCGAGAACCCAGCACGCACAGTACTCGCGGAGACCAAGCTCCGGCAACAACATTTTACACACAAGCACGGCGGCGCGCGAGCTCGGAAGTTTTCCCGCACAGCTTCCACCAGGACCAGTTTGTCCAGCGTCAGGTCGGAGATGGCGCGGCGAAGACGTGAGTTCTTCATCTTGAGCTCCTTCAACCGCCTGACCTGGCCGCCCTTCAACCATCGTATTCAGCGCACCAACGGTGGTACGCAACTTCCCTCACACCAAATGATCGAGTCGCGTCCGCAACCGATTTTCCTTATGAGCTCAGAACATCAACCTGCCGCATCTTCGTGACGAACTCTTTCGCGCAGTGTCTCCTTCTTGCCATTTCTACAATCCTCCACTGGCTCAAAAGCCATACCTTGGTGAGGACCACTTTTCAGGGGACAGGCCACATCTTCTGCTCCAAACACCACGGTCCGCTTCGCAAAGGGTGCTGGAACTGTTCGTCATGGGTAATCTGTTTTCTGATGCATGCAGCAGTCAGAGCTAGAAATCGGCGCTCTTCGAGGATACTTAAACAGCTATTGCTTCGCAAAAACCCGGCGATAGAGCGCTAGCAATTCTGCAGAATTCATCTGCGGGTCAAAGTTGCGTTGAGCCATTGCCTTTGCCGCAACACCCATCCTGAAAGCCAATTCCGGCTCGCGGGCTAGCTTCTCGATGGCGCTTGCAAGCGCTATCGGATTACGAGGCGGCACGGCAAGGCCCGTCTCTCCATTGATCAACGTGTCGGAAGTCGGGTTTTGGATTGCAACTATGCTTGGAACACCGGCAAAGGCCGCCTCGAAAATCGGGCGTCCAGGTGCATCATAGTGCGAGGGGAAACAAAGCACGTCCATACGCGCATAAGCCTTCGCAATATTATGACTGAATCCGACCATATGGAACCGATTGCGAAGCTGATAAGCATCGATGGCTACTTCGACCTCAGCCTTCATATCTTGGCGCAGCCCCAACAGCCCGAGTGCTCGTGCGCGCAGTCCGCGCGACGGCGCGGCATCATCGCCAACCACGATGTATTCAACGTCAACGCCTCGCTCATTCAAGATACGAGCCGCTTCTACAAGATCATGAATTCCCTTCACTTTCAGTAGATTGCCGACAAAACCAATCTTTAGCGACGTTTCGCGGAGTTTAAGACGAGTTAAGCTGCCATCGTCAGCGGCCGCGCCAGATGGAGTAAAGGCATTGTGAATGACCTCTGTGGGCAAGTCCTCTGGCAAGCTGCGTCGTACGGTTTGATCAATGGCCACAACCGCTTCAGCCTTCTCCCGTAATAGGTGATTTACAAAACGGGTACGCAACGACTTGTCGTTGGAGGCCACAGATCGCACATGCACAACAACCGGAACCTTGAACCACCAACGTGCTAACAGCCAAGGCAACAATCCGGTGAACTCGTTGACATGGATGATATCGACCTTCGGCCAGAGCCGGCGCGCCCGCCGCAATGCCACGAAGGTGGCTGGTAACAAGGCAATTTCGCGAGCTAACACGAGCCACCGCAAACCGCAGTATCTGCCATATCGCGTGTTATCGAATTGACTAAGCCCTCTTGCTTCAACAACCTCGCCGAGGGAAGAGAAGAAGCGCGTCGCCGTCCCGGACGGCGCTACAAAGAATGCTTTCACGGCCCCTTTTGGGAAAGCGCCGATCGCCTCTGAAAGGCTGCGGGACGAGCCGCCAAAAGCGCCAGTCATATGAATGTAAAGGACCGTCAGCATCAATTGTCCGTGTCAGCCGATGTAGCGGCGCGTCGCGTTGACTAAGGTTTTCGCTTTCTCGAATAACGAGTGACTGGTTCTATAGTCTAAGAAAGTCTTGTTTGGCGCCTGCATCATTGCTTCCATGCTATCCGGCGTCTGACGCAACTTTTTTGTAGCATAGTCGCGATCTTCGATGAGGAGATTTTCCGGGTATACGGGCTCCTCTAATCCGCGCAACGCTTCATCACGAGTCATCTGACCTGACAATATCAAATTCGAATAGTGCGCTTTACGTTTATCGATATTAAATTTCCGCAGCAGCCAATAAGCCTGATAAAATCTAGTGTATATAGATTCATAGTGCTTACCTCCATAATACACCCACCCAAGCTTACCCTGAAGAACATCCATCGCCTCTTTCTTTTCGTAGTCAATATAGTTTAAAATAGATATCAATCTAATTTTTCTAAAAAATACATAATAAAATAAGCGAGCAAGTGAAAAATGCGGGTACGTTGCCAGTTTTGTGGAGCCAAAACGGCGATGCACGTCGCTCACATACCTCCAGTCAAAATAGCCATACCCCCACTTTTCTGGCAAAATGGCTTCGGAAACGATATTTGTCCCAGTAATAACATACTTGAGGCCGTATTTATTCGCCATCTCGTAGAGCAAGGCAAAGATAGCATGATCTGTCGGGACTTCTCCGTCCGGAGTTGAGGCTTTCAGAAAAGATAATTGCAGATCTCGAAATTCCTCCCAATCGATGACATGAGTATGTAAATCAATTCCAAGTACATCCAACGTCTTTTGGATATTTGCAACCGCAAGTTCCGAATTCCAGCCATTATCGAGATGAATAGCTAGTGGTCTCAGACCCAAATTCTTAACGACATAAGCAACATAAGTGCTATCGACACCGCCACTTACGCCGATAACGCAGTCGTAATCTTTGCCGGCTCCCGCTGCTTTAATTTCTGAAACGAGCGCCTCAAGTCGAGCAGTCCGTTGCTCGGTCGGGATCAGCCTTTGCATCGAAACCCTATCATAACGATGACAGTGGCTGCAGACCCCATCGTTGTCGAACACGATGTCAGGATCCGTCGTATCCATTATGCAGCGGGTACAGATAATCGTCATATCAAATTCCAAACAAAATCCCTGACGCTGTGAGTGCACTCAGACAGATCAGTTGCGTTCTATGCCAAGTGCAATGGACGCTCTGGAGAATCGGATCAACCAAAAAAACAACCAGCCCTTAGCCACGGCTACGGCAGATGGAGCAAGAGAGCATTCCACGAACAAAGGGCACCTCGCCTTTTCAAGAACGAGAAAGACATTGTGTCAGGTTTTGCACATTCTCAGCTCCCATGCGGGCAATCATCGCAAAGCGGGCATATGATGGTAATCGGGAGCACGCACAAAATCGCGTCATGCAAAGACCGCCTCAAGCTCTTCCCGATTTGGATAGGTTATCAGAACAGCCCGGTGCGGGCCATGAAAGACAAACATCGCGCCTGCAGCAACTGCGGAAGCACCACCATCCTTCACCGCTTTGCTGAAATCCGTAAGACTACCGGCGCCGCCCGAGGCAATTACGGGAATATTCACCGATTTGCTAACCGCCGATATCAGGTTGGTGTCATAACCCTTCATCGTTCCGTCGCGATCGATTGAAGTGAGAAGAATTTCACCCGCGCCTCGTTCCTGCGCATGCTTGCTCCAAGCGACGGGATCGAGTTTGGTCGTCTTCGATCCACTGCTTGAAAAGACCTTATAATGACCCAAGAAATTTCTTTTGACATCAACAGAAACGATCACGGCTTGGCTACCGAATTCCCGGGCAGCGGCCTCGATCACGCTCGGATCATGAATTGCAGCACTATTGATAATGATTTTCTCGACACCAGTATTAAGGATTCGTCGCATTTCCTCGATCGTTCGAATCCCGCCTCCGTACGCAACAGGCATGAAGCATTCACTTGCTATGCTCTCCACGACTTCATAAGCGGGACCCTTTCCCTCTCTGGTTGCACTTATGTCAAGCAAAACTAGTTCGTCGACCTCTTTGTCGTTGAATATCTTTATGGCGTTGATGGGATCTCCTACATATTTGGGTTTGGCGAAATTCGTGGTTTTCACCAGTCCTGCGCCACGAAGTAGCAATGTGGGAATCACGCGAATCCTCAACATCTAGCCTAAAGACCCCGCTATCGATTTCAGTTCTGTCGCATACCTATTCGAGACAGCTATCGCCGCTCGACAAACCTCTTTAGAAACCACATTCCGAACTTATGGCTCTTCTCGGGATGGAATTGTGCAGCGATTACGTTCCCCGCAGCGATCGACGCAGTAATTGCTGCCTTCCCGTAACGGGCCTCCAATAGTACGTCATCTTGGCTGTCGCATACCACGTGATAGGAATGAGCAAAATAAAATCGAGCGCTGGTTGGTAGAGCGCTCGCAAAGACATCATCTTTTCTTACAAAAACTTCGTTCCATCCCATATGTGGAACCTTGAGATCAGGATCATCCCGCTGGTCAAACCGTTTTGCAACCGCGTTTAGCCAACCGAGACCATTTAAAGTACCCTCCTCACTACCTCGGGTCATCAATTGCATGCCGAGACAGACACCAAGCACAGGCACCTTCTGCACCAGTGCCTTCTCGGTTAATATGGGCACCATGCCGCTCTCGTTGAGCCTCTTCATTCCAGCGTCAAAAGAGCCGACCCCAGGCAAGATTATCTTGTCAGCATCTCGAAGTTCCCCTGACGTCGACGCCAATCTGGAAGAAGCCCCAATCTTCTTTAACATGTTCTGCATGGAGCCGAGGTTACTCGTCCCATAATCAACAATAGTTATCATCGGGAAGCCATCTCTCTTTCTAGCCCATCAAGGATATTCTGACGTCTGAGGTGACACACAGCCAAAATCGCGCACCCTAACGATATCGGCGAGATGTTGCGGCGACTTGAGAAGGTAGGCGCTTCCTTCGTTGAGAAGATCTTGCACAGCTTGGTATCCTGGCCATGGGGACAACGGCAGTTGGAGTTCTAATCCCGAGTGAATCGTAGTGCAGGCCGAAAACACGCTCACATGCAAATCAGGCAAGGCAATCACCTCGTGCGTCACGGGACTATCATTACCCGAACCGATAGTCACACGCCTGTCTGATCGGATTACCGGGTCATCAAATTCCGCGGCAGAATCACATAATGTCCGCCTCTTAAACACGTTGAGTTTTCTCTGAAGATAACTAGAACTGAATTCCGCTAGGCTCAGCCCGCCAACAAGCAGCTCAGACGTCTTCCGCAGCACGGCTCGACCGTGGGACTCAACCGAAAAACAACCAAGGTTGGCACGGCCGATTAACAACGACGTGCAGTCAAACACCGCCCGCCCATAGGCGTTTCTTTCATTAAGCTCCAGTCGTCCGGCGTCCAATGACGACATCTCGCCACCAGGAACAGCGTCGATCAGATCATCAAAATAGACGTCGAAACGGCCGCACCCATCGTGACCTCTTAACCCCGAATTCGATGTCTTTCCAATGTAACGGAATCCGCGCGGCGCCCTGACGTAACCCCAGCCTCCCTGAAAAAGCGCCCGAATGAGAGAAGCTATTGTCATCGGGATCCGACGCAAGCCCAGATTCTGAAGTGCCAAGCCAATTTCGAAACGCAGAAACCGCCAGAGCGAAATACCGTCGACGACCAAATCGCAAACGTGGTTGTGCGTCTCAAAACCGCGAAGCAGCGAAGCCATTTCCGGCTCCGACCTGGTCGCCCTTGATAGGGCCATCATCTCATTCCGAATATGTCTGCGACAAGCTTCATCGATTCCCACGAATCGTCGATCGTAGCGAGTGAGTGCATTTGCCCTCGCACAGCGGCAGCGGCCTGCATTGCCTGCCAGCGGAGACCCGGTTTGAACATGGTGTCGTCCTGGCTAATTTCGAGCGGAATCTGCGTACGTGTTTCGCGGAGTTGTAGGCTCCCCTGCTCCAAAGGGCGCAATTCAAGTCTTTTGTGAGGCGTGGTTATAGTTAGGCTCCACGGTCCGGGCCCATTCCATATACCTTCGTAAAGGCCAACATCACCGCTATCGAAGGTCACCTTGGCTATGACAACTCCCGGTTCCTTCGGATTCCAGGCGATAACCGGCGTGACGTCGATGATCTTGCCTCGGCCGAAAACCCTGAAATAGTCGATTACGTGAATGGAATTGGCGAACATGTAGTTTTCGGCCACCAATTCAGGCTGACCATGGTTGCGCATGGCTGCCTCCTGATCTTGCTGATCAACCACTTTGATGAACCGTGGGGCATCGACATTTTCCAATGCCTTTAGAGCCTCGCGGGTCGATGAATACGCGCGGCGATTGAATGCCACATAAACGTTGCGACCACGCGCGGCGTCTCGAATAGACGTCGCATCAGCCAAGTTGTAACCGGCGGGCTTTTCCAGAAGCACTGACCACGGATGGGCAAAGCACTGACTTGCGACAGCAGCCGTCGACAGTTCAGGAACCGTGACCACCACTAAATCTGCCTTGGTAGCCTCATACAGAGTCTGAATCGAAGGATATGCAGGAATATTGAATTCCTTACCCAACTGCGCAGCGCGTTCATGTGTGCGGGATACTATTCCCGCTAACCGCACCCCGGACAAACCCTCGAATGCGCGCAAATGTTCGCGCGCCATATAACCAGCACCGATCACTGCGATAGAAATGTCCAGCACGTTACTTCCTTCTTAAGGATACTGCGTTGTTCGCATGGAAACACGATCGCCGGCGCCGCCAGCAATCAGCGTGTTATTCGCCTTTTCCAGGTGTTGGCAACCGAAAATCCGATTGGTGCCAAGACGCAAAGGGCGCAGGCCACGGCATCGGATGGGCTCTCCGAGCAACAAAAAAATGTTCCGGCAAACATTATCATCTGCACGAACAGAAACGTCTGCTCAACTCCAGCAAGGCCATTGCTCTTCAATAGCAGCTAGGAAGCGCGGATTTGAGCATGCCTGCGGTGGCGGATAACAGCAAGAACGGAAGCTCCTCTCCGCCCCTGCCAAACCATGGCTAACCCCAGAATGAGCAATAGTGAAAGCCCAAGATCAAGCGTGGCTTGAGTCAACCTGAGCAAGCCGAACCGCTACGGTTTCCGTGCAGATTGCCAAATGGAAAGTTGTATTTGAATAGCCAACCTGCTGCCGAGGTCAGCACCGCGATCATAAGCCACTCCAACGGCAACTTGGTGAACTCAAACAGCCAGTTGGCGAGGAAAAAGACTGCAAAAAACAACAGTTTCGCTGACCGCAAGGATCAGTGAGCGGGATACGACATAACGGGGAAAGTCGATCACCCCCGGTCAAAGAAACGCATGCGACTGCACCGCGTACACTTAGGCCATTAAAGCACCAAGCATCTGTACGACGACAGCGAACATCGCTACCATACCATAATCTTCTGGTGGAAGCCTCCTCGTCAAGATGGGCAGTGGTAATTACGGAACCGCTGCCGCGAGCGCACTTGTAACAACGTAGATAGTCGCAGATTGGAGGATGCTTTCGCCGAACTCATCCGGGAAAGAACCCCCCTATAGCATCCGCCACCCGATCAATATCCGAATTCGACATATGCTCGCCAATTGGCAGGGAAAGCAATTCCCTGTCACTTCGGCATGCGAACATGTCTTCCTTCGCTTGAGGATGCTTCCTGTAGGCAGGCAGCTTAGGCAACGCTATAGGGTAATGAACCCCTGTTTGAATGCCCCGGTCGCCAAGATGCTTGGCAAGCTCATCACGTCGTTCTGTTCGAACAACAAAAAGATGATAAACTTGCTTTGCCCAATTCTTTCGAATCGGCAAGGTCAACTCCGGAAATCCGGACAACACCTCAAGATACCGGTCTGCAAGAGCGATTCGCTTATTTGTCCACGCGTCCAGATGCTTTAATTTGACTGACAGGATGGCAGCTTGCATGCCGTCAAGCCTCGAGTTTCGCCCTTCAAATTCATGGTCATATTTCGCGACGCGGCCGTGATTGGCAATCATCCGCATCCGCCGCGCTAGATCAATATCGCTGGTTGTAATCGCGCCAGCGTCGCCATACGCACCCAGATTCTTTCCGGGATAGAAGCTGAACGTCGCCACATCCCCGAGCGTGCCAACTTTTCGACCGCGGCATTCGGCACCATGCGCTTGAGCGCTGTCTTCGATAACCTTTATTCCGTATTCACCAGCAAGCCCCATGATCTCGTCCATGTCACAGGGATGACCATATAGATGGACTGCAATAATTGCTTTAGTATGGACAGATAGTTTATCGCGCACCGTTTCCGCGGTTAGCGTATAACTGTGCGGGTCGACATCGGCGAACACGATTTTATGTCCTGCCCGGCCGACCGCCTCGGATGTAGCGATAAAACTATTGGCTGGTACAATAATCTCGCTATCGGCTGGCAACCCGAGCGCTTCTATCGCGATCTCCAGGGCATCGGTGCCGTTAGCAACGCCAATGCAGTCCGATGAACCCACCCAATTCCCGAAGTCTTCCTCGAACTGACGAACGTGACGCCCGCCTATGAAAGCTGATTCTTCGATAACGGCGGCAATGGCCGCGTCGATCTCCGGTTTTATCGACTGATATTGCGTATTGAGGTCAAGAAACTTGATCATGGCAGATCCTTGATCTTGCGGGCCGGGTTGCCAGCATAAATGGCGGCTTCAGTGATATCTTTGGTGACGACTGCGCCGGCACCGATAACGGCCCGATCACATATATATACTGGCAGTATCGTAGCGTTGCTGCCGATCGAGACCCGGTTTCCAACCCGTGTTGATTGCCATAGGCTCTTATCGCCACGCGCAGGCCCCCCGCGCGAAAACCGGTCATTGATAAACATCACACCGTGACCGATGAAGCAGTCTTCCCCGATGCTTGTGAATTCACATACGAAGCTGTGCGACTGTATTCTGCTACCCCGGCCGACGGTGACCGATTTCTGAATTTCCACAAAGGGGCCGATGAACACTTCGTCCTCGACATTGCAGCCGTAGAGGTTGCACGGCTCGATAACGGTGACGTCACGCCCGAACGATACATCTACGATTCCCGCCGAGAGGCGTCTAACGTCAGCCATCGCGTCTACCCAGCAAAGGAAAGACCGGGGCGGACTTGAGATCGATTCGCTGTCCTGTTTCGATAGACTTATAGATCGCGTGAATAAGTTGGAGACTCCGTCGTCCTTGGGTGCCGTCAACTAGATGCGGTACTGATCGATCCAAACAATCAACCACATGCTGATAATAGGCTTGATGGCCGAAGCCGTAGACGCTTGGAGGATTGACTGAGTATCTTTCCAACACCTCTGCGTCCCCTTCCTCTTCGTGAGTAAAACGCCAAGTCAGCATCTTGTTGACCGCAAAGCCACCAATTACGACAGTGCCTTCTGACCCCAAAATGGACAAGGAACCCTCTAGATCTGTTGGGCGTGCAGCTGTTGTCGCTTCTATGACCCCGAGTGCTCCGCTAGCGAATTTCAAAGTCGCGATGGCAGTATCTTCTGCTTCGATATGGGCAAGGGACGTTGTTGCCATCCCCTGAACTGACTCCACTTCGCCCATCATCCATTCCAATAGATCTATATGATGACTGGCCTGGTTGGTCAGCACACCACCATCGAGCGCCCAGGTACCTCGCCACGAAGCTTGATCATAATACGATTGCGGTCGACACCAGCGTACCCTCACGGTGCCAAGGACCAGTTTGCCAAAGCGACCACGCTGCAGAGCATCACGTAACTTAATCACAGGGACGTTGAAACGGTTCTGCTTGACGACGAACAGCCTTACATTCGCCTCCTCGCATGCAAGAATCATCCTATCAGCATCGTCTAGGCTCAAAGCCATCGGCTTTTCAACGACGATTGGCATGCCATAACCTGCAAGCTCTATGACCTGGTCGGGGTGTTTTCCGCTTTCAGTCAAAACGGACACTGCGTTTACCAAACCCGACCGCATCATTTCGTGCATATCGACGAACCAAGGAACTCCGAATTCGTCAGCGATGGCCTTGGCTCTCTCTGGCACAACGTCGCAAACTGCGCCCAGCGAGGCACCGGGAACAGCCTTGTGTCCAAGCAGTTCCGAATGTCTCTTTGCTATGCGGCCACATCCAACAAGACCAAACTTCCAACGATCCATATCGTTGCGTTCCTGACTATCGGGCGACACCAGTCGTACTGGCTACCGCACAGTTGCTGTAAAAATTTATGACGAAGGACGAACCGTCTGACGACCGATCGAATAGTAGACGATGCCCGCCGATCGCATTCGTGAGGGTTCGTATATGTTGCGCCCATCTATCACGATCGGATGGGCTAGAGTGTGAGTAAACAGCGAGGGTTCGACTGTCCGGAAGGCCTTCCACTCGGTACATATCACCAGCGCATCGCTACCATGAAGCGCATCGATTGCAGTTTCACAAAGAACTAGGTCAGCCCGATCACCGTATATACGACTACATTCTTCCATCGCCTTCGGATCAAATGCCCGAACCCGAGCGCCCGCTGCCCACAAACTGTCCATCAGAGTTCGGCTTGGCGCTTCACGCATGTCGTCCGTATTTGGCTTAAAGGCGAGTCCCCAAACGGCGATTGTCTTTCCTGCCAGGTTCCCAGAGAATGCGTCAGAAACTTTGGCAAATAAATTTTGTTTTTGGTTTTCGTTGACCAACTCTACCGCGGCGAGCACGCCGGCATCCAGTCCCAAGCTCGCAGCGGAACGAGTGAGTGCCCTTATATCCTTAGGAAAGCAGGAGCCGCCGTAGCCACACCCCGGATATATGAAATGATAGCCTATCCGTGGATCAGAGCCGATGCCGATGCGCACATGCTCAATATCTGCTCCAATGCGCTCGGCGATATTCGCCAACTCATTCATGAGACTAATTTTGGTCGCCAGCATGGCATTTGCGGCATATTTAGTCAGTTCAGCCGACCGGATATCCATCGCAATTATTTTGTCGTGATTGCGATTATAAGGCGCATAGAGTTCGCGCATTAACTCTAGGGCTTGAGCAGTTTCTGCGCCAATGACGATACGTGTCGCCTTTGTAAAATCGTCGATTGCAGCACCCTCCTTGAGAAATTCAGGGTTTGAGCAAACATCAAAATCGATGCTCTGATTGCGTGCCATCAACTGCTTCTTGATCTCGCTTTCGACAGCGTCAGCCGTCCCAACGGGAACCGTAGACTTGTTTACGATGAGCTTGTATTCTCCCATATGGATGCCGATCGTTTGCGCGACCGCCATTACATAACGCAAGTCGGCACTCCCATCCTCGTCCGGCGGGGTTCCCACAGCGATAAACAATATGTTGCCATGGGCAACGCCTCTGGCAGCATCAGTTGTGAAATCCAGATTTCCGCCAACTCGATTGGTTTCGATCATCGCTCCCAGACCGGGCTCATAGATCGGCACAATGCCATCGCGCAGTTTCTCGATTTTATCCCGGTCGACGTCGACGCAAACAACATCATTGCCGACGTCGGCCAGGCACGCGCCTGTTACCAGTCCAACATAGCCGCTACCGAAAACCGTTATTTTCATCAAAGCCCAAATTCAGAATTGCTGCGTCGATCACAAAGACGCGGCTTAATGCCATTTTTCATTTTACATGTCGAGATTTTCAACGACCATACTCACCCGCGATACAACAGAAAACGGTTCCGCAAAAAGATTCACATACGCTTCGAGAATGAGCGCATGCAGATTCCAACCAGTCCACCACCGCCAACAACAGCAGCAACCTGAACCACAGGCGTGGGCCAAAAAACTGTCGCTATGGCCAACGCGCAAAGCACCAAATTGAGAGCAAAGACCGTCGAAGAGATGCGCAGCGCCGAAAGACCGCTATCCGCCGCTCTTTGATAATAATGGGTACGGTGCGCCTTCCAAAGCTGCTCGCGATTCACCAAACGCCGGCAGGCAGTCACCGTTGCGTCGGCACAAAAATACAAAGGCAGAAGGATTGCTACCGCCCAATACCCTTGCGCCGCTGTTTCATACAACAACCAAGCTACGATAAGCCCTATTGGAAGCGATCCAACATCCCCCAAGAACAGCTTTGCTCGCGGCCAGTTGAATAAAGCAAAACCCAATAAGGAGCCACAAAGCGCCACAGCTACTAAACTTTCCAACGACCCCAAAAATCCGAACCATCCCAACAATCCGATACAAGCAGTAAGGGGCACCATTTCGCCGACCACAATAAGGTCCACGCCATCCATAAAATTTACTAGATTGATAAACCAAGTACCAGCAAGTATCGTAACCAGAAAAACAACCTGGTACGGCATATATGCTTCTAGAATATTTGACCCATCTACCCCCCACATAAGAACGACTGCAACTGCGGCAACCTGGCCAATGAATCGCACCAAAGGTGGCACATCCCATTTGTCGTCCAGAGCCCCAACGATAGCCAAGAAAACCGCTGAACAAGCTAAGATGTGCAGCCGCAATCCATTAACGTTGTAATCTGAGGCGACAATACCGATCCAGACGCACAGCACCGTCACGATCACCACAGCTGCGCCACCTCCCTGAGGGGTCGGAACGCGATGTCCTGACCGCTCGTTCGGTTGAGCCGTCAAGTAACGCGCGAAAACCGGCATCATCGCAAAAGTGAGACCGGCACATAAAACAAAAGACAAAAGAATGATAACGATCAAAATGACCATAACGCGCTCGTCAATTTTTCAGCAACTTAGGTTTCGGCCGCCAAGGCTCTTCAAACAGAGCGGCCATTGTCTAATGTCGTCAAACCATCCAGGTCAAGACAGCCGCCCGATCAACGCGCTCCGCGTCCACGATCAACGAGACATCAAATCGAAGCCTCGAACCACGAATCGTCGCGTCATCACCTTCAAAAGCTAATGCCGATCACGTAAAAGGTGGAAGGCATATTGCCAGATGCCTTGTTGACATAATTTGCTCGTTGTATGCCGGCCTGCGAGTATGCCCATTTGAAGATCGAGTAAGAGAACATTGTCCAGGAAAATCACTCTGCGCCGTTTGGCAAATCTCTGCGACATTGCAGTTGCAGCACTGGCATTTCTAGCCGCTTATATAACCGCTTATGGCAGCATTTCGGCTGTTGACGCCGGCGGGGTTCTCATCAAGACTTTTGCATTTGCTGCTGTTAGCGGCATCATGTTCTGGGTATTCGGACTAACGCGAGGGTCTTGGCGCTATGTTTCAATCCCGGATGTTATCTCAATCATCAAAGCTTCGCTTTTCGCCATAGCTATCTACACCATCGGCGCTTTTCTTCTCTTCCGCGGCGACAACATTCCTCGAAGCGTGCCAGTTCTCACTTTCTTTTTTCAGGTGGTAGGACTTTCAGCTGCGAGACTTGCTTACCGACTGAGTCTCGAACGAGCGGAGCTTTTTCCCGCAATTTCCAATTCACGGCGTCCGGGGGGTACTCGGCAAGTTCTGCTCCTTGGGCTGTCAGATCACGCGGAAAGTTTCATCCGAGCAGTAAACCGACAGCAAAATTCGAACATCAATGTCGTCGGAATTCTTGATGATTCCCATATCAATGAGGCACGTGCCGTCCGCGGAGTGCGGGTTGTAGGAGCGTTCAACGATCTTGAAGCAATACTTAGGCGACTGGCTGCTGGCCGGAAGCAGGTAACTGAGATTATCGTCACCGAAGATATGCCCGATCGCCGTCGACTGGGGGTAATTGTTGAGAAAGCGACTGCTTGTGGCCTGAAAATATCGAAAATACCAGACCACACGCAACCAGCGACACTTACCAATGGAACGGTTTTTGAACTGAAGCCCATCGAGCTGGAAGATTTACTGGGTCGTCCTGAGGTACATACCGATATCGACGGTGTCGCGCGATTGATCAAGGGCTGCAGGGTACTTGCGACCGGTGCGGGCGGCTCAATCGGCTCAGAACTTTGCCGACAGATCGCAACGTTTGGCCCAGATCAGTTAATCATCACGGACAGTTCCGAATTCCATCTTTATATGCTCGACAAGGAATTGCGTGAGACACATCCAAACCTCACGATTGTTACTCGCATTGCCAATGTTCGCGACGAGGGGCGCATCAACCAGCTATTTGCACAATTTAAGCCAAATGTCGTCTTCCACGCGGCCGCGCTGAAACACGTGCCGTTGGTCGAAGACAACCCTGTTGAAGGCGTGAAGACGAACGTCGTTGGCACCTGTAACGTAGCAAATGCGGCGGTGGCGAACGGAACATCCACTTTCGTTATGATATCAACGGATAAGGCTGTTAATCCGACCAACATTATGGGCGCTACGAAACGAGCGGCGGAGGCTTATTGTCAGTCTCTGGACGTAGGGTCCCCCCACACGCGTTTCAAGACAGTTCGGTTCGGCAATGTGCTTGGTTCCAATGGATCTGTTGTTCCACGCTTTCAGGAGCAGATCGCTACTGGCGGACCCGTGACTGTAACCCATCCACATATTGTTCGGTTCTTCATGACAATACCGGAGGCGGTACGGCTGGTTTTGCACGCATCTGCCCAAGCCATGGGGCGCCCAACTGAGCGCGGCAAGATAATGGTTCTTGACATGGGGGAGCCGGTCAAAATCGTCGACTTGGCCGAGCGAATGATCCAGTTAGCTGGCTTCAAGCCACACATCGACATTGACATAGTTTTTACCGGGTTACGCCCCGGCGAAAAATTGTACGAAGAGCTCTTCGATCCAACGGAAATACAGGATGGCCGTACCGAACAAGGTTACGTGATTGCCGCGCCGCGCGTGATCGACCAAGCGTTGCTTGAGCGAACACTGAAGGGTCTAACCGAAGCCGTAGAACGAAATGACGTAGAACGCAGCATCGATCTGCTTTCCCATATCGTGCCAGAATATCGTAGAGAGTATACCGACCCCACCCAACCAGTTTCAGAAACGGTTATGAAAAAACCTTAGTTATCGGCATCTATGGAATTCGATCTCCAGCAATCTAGTTTCGGTGTTTCTTCCCAATCGACAGTTCAAGATACTTTGGACGGCGATTGCTAGACATATTCGATCGTCCCCGATCGACTTAATGTCGAAATCTGTTCCCACAACGCTGACTGAACTCTATTCGACTCCAAGTAAAATGGAGACCTTAGGTTATGCCCCCGAAATTCGATGCCCGGTTCGAGCCCGCCTATGGGGTGGCGGTGGAGGTGGCGCCGGGCGTTTTGCGCGTCACTGCCAATAATCCAAGCCCGTTCACTTTCCATGGCACCAATTCCTACATCGTCGGTCGCGACACGTTGGCCGTCATCGATCCCGGGCCGGAGGACGAGGCGCATTTCAAGACATTGGTCGAGGCGATCGCCGGGCGGCCGGTAAGCCATATCTTCGTCAGCCACACACATCGCGATCACTCGCCGCTGGCCACCAGACTGAAGGCCGCGACCGGGGCCGTTGTCTTGGCCGAGGGGCCACACCGCCCGGCCCGGCCACTCAGGATAGGCGAGACCAATCCGCTCGATGCCAGCGCCGACACCGAATTCAGGCCCGACATCGCGCTGCCGGACGATTCCGTCATCACAGGCGACGACTGGGCGATCCGTACAGTTCTGACGCCCGGGCACACCGCCAACCATGCGGCCTTCGCCCTGGAAGGCACCGGCATCCTGTTCTCGGCCGACCATGTCATGGCCTGGGCGACCAGCATCGTGGCGCCGCCCGATGGCGCCATGGCCGACTATATGCGCTCGCTCGACCGCCTGCTGGAGCGGCACGACCGTGTGCTGCTGCCCGGCCATGGCGGACCGGTGACGGCGCCCAAAACCTTCATCCGCGGGCTAAAGGCGCACCGCAAGATGCGCGAGCGCGCGGTGCTGGAACGGCTGAAACAAGGCGACCGCACCATCAAGGCGGTGGTCGAGGCGATTTACCGCGAGACCGATCCCAGACTGCACGGCGCCGCCGGGCTCTCCGTGCTGGCGCATCTGGAAGATTTGGTGGCTCGCGGCCTTGTCGTCACCGAGGGCGCGATTTCTATCGACGGCGTCTATCTGCCGGCATCATAACACCTGTCGGCCCGGCGTCGCTGACAATGCTGCGATCGAAGCAGCGATCGAGCACCGTGCGTCCTCACGGACGCGCAAAGCACGCTCCAGCGCTTTGATTTGGCGCATGATCCTTCCCGAAAACTGCTCCGAATTCCGGGCCATGCGCCAGCCGCCGCTCAGGCCCGCCTCATTCACTGCGCCGCGGTGGCGCCGATCTGGGCGGAAACCTCCTGGTCGAGCTCGGTGAGGAAAGAGGTAATGCGCTGGGCGTTGTCGCCAAGGTCGTGGCGGCCGTAACGCGAGGCGGAACGCATATCGACCAGCGTCGTCTCGCCGTCGGCGGTGATGCGGATCGCCACATCGGAGGGCAGGTCGAGCCCAAGCGAGGTGGCCAGCGCGTTGATGGTTACCTCGATCTGGCCTTCCTGGGGCGCCGGCAGGTCGCCGACGATTGTCCAGCCGCGCCCGTCCAGCACGTTCTCCACCGCGTCGACCGTCTCGTCGAAAGGCAGGTCGTAGCGGTGGCCGGTCACCAGCGGATAGACATCCGCCTGCAGCCGCGCCTCGCCCGGCGTCGGCGCCGACAGCGCGTTCATGGCGGGCGTGCGCGTGCTGACGTCCAGTCGCGGCGGATTGTCGAGATCGGTCGAGATGTCGCGCAATGGCGGATAGGAGGCGATCCGATAGCCGGCATAGCCGTAGGGCGCCAGCACCAGCACCGCCAGCAAGGCGCCGACCGACAGGTTGCGTCCGCCGATGGCGCCATGGCTCCACAGCCTCGCCAGGGCGAAGCCGGCGAACAGTAGGGCAAATGCGGCCAGAATGGCGACCAGCGCCAGCACCCAGAGGAAGCCGCCGGTTTCGACCAAGCCATAATGGTGGCCGACCCAGGCTGTGATCAGCAGCACCGCCGAGAAGGCACCGGTGCGCCTGGACCAGCCAGCCGCCCTTGCCACCTGCCGTTCGGGATATTCCGTCATCGCCACCAGTTTCCCCAGTCCGGTCCGAGGTTTAGAGCGTTTCGGCGCCGGATTGAAGATGAAAGGCGGCAATCCTCTCGCCTTTTCCGGGGAGATCGATTCTCCCCAGGTCGTGGCCTAATCGGTCGGCAGGCGATAGTCGCGGAACTGGGCGCGCAGCGTGCTTTTCTGGATCTTGCCGGTGGCCGTGTGCGGGATCTCGGCGACGAAGGCGACGTCATCGGGCATCCACCATTTGGCGATCTTGCCCTGCATGAAGCCGAGGATCTCGTCCTTCGACAGATCCTTGCCGGGTTTCTTCACCACCACCAGCAGCGGCCGCTCGTCCCATTTGGAATGGCGCACGCCGATCGCCGCCGCCTCGGCGATGTCGGGATGACTGACCGCAAGGTTTTCGAGCTCGATGGTCGAAATCCACTCGCCGCCGGACTTGATGACATCCTTGGCACGGTCGGTGATCTGCATATAGCCGTTGGGATCGATATGAGCGACATCGCCGGTGTCGAACCAACCGTCGGCGTCGAATTGTTCGGTGCCCGCGCCGCCATAATAGGCGCGCGCCACCGCCGGGCCGCGCACCTTCAGTCGGCCGAAGGTCTTGCCGTCCCAGGGATGCTCGTTGTCATTGTCATCAGTCACCTTCATCTCGACGCCGAAAGGCGCGAAACCCTGGGTCTGCTGAATGTCGAGCCGCGCTTCGCCGGTCAGGCCGACATATTCCGGCTTCAGCGAACCCAGCGTGCCCAGCGGGCTCATCTCGGTCATGCCCCAGGCGTGGATGACCTGTACATCGTAGTTTTCCTGGAATTTCTGGGTGATGGCGCGCGGGCAGGCCGAACCGCCGATCACCACCTTGTCGAGATAGGGCAGCTTCTTGCCGGTCTCCTCCAGATATTGCAGCAGCATCAGCCACACCGTCGGCACGGCTGCGGTGAAACTCACCTTTTCGGTGTCGAGCAGTTCATAGATGGAGGCGCCATCCATCTTGCCGCCGGGCATCACCATCTTGGCGCCGATCATCGGGCCAGACTGGCCGAGCCCCCAGGCATTGGCGTGGAACATCGGCACCACCGGCATGATGACGGCGCGTGAAGAGATGCCCATCGCGTCGGGCATGGCCGCGATCATGGCGTGCAGCACATTGGAACGATGGCTGTAGAGGACGCCCTTGGGGTCGCCGGTCGTGCCGGAGGTGTAACACATGCCGGCGGCGGTGTTTTCGTCGAAGCTTGCCCAGCGGAAATCACCATCGGCTTCGGCCAGCCACTCCTCATAGGCCACGACATTGGGCAGCGCCGTTGCCGGCATGTGCGCGCTGTCGGTCAGGACGATCACCTTCTTCAGCGACGTCACCGAACCGGCGATCTTTTCCAGCAGCGGCATGAAGGTGAGGTCGACGAAGATCGCCCTATCCTCGGCGTGATTCATGATCCAGACGAGCTGTTCGGGGAACAGGCGTGGATTGAGCGTGTGATAGACGGCGCCGATGCCCATGATGCCGTACCAGGCCTCGATGTGGCGGGCCGTGTTCCAGGCGAGCGTGGCGATGCGGTCGCCGAGCCGGAAACCGTCGCGATCCAGGCGCTGCGCCACCTTTAGGGCGCGCTGCCTGATCTCGGCATAGGTGGTTCGCACGATCGGCCCCTCGCAGGAGCGCGAAACCACCTCGCGCTTGCCGTGCTGGGTGGCGGCATTGTCCAATATCTTGTGGCAAAGCAGCGGCCATTGCTGCATCAGTCCAAGCATGCGGTTCCTCCTCTTCTGTATTTTTTGCAGCATTGTGGAAGGAACTGCGGGAAAGTCCATAGTGCCGCAAGGTCAGTGGCACACCCCAAAAAGCCCAATACCCGGGCGAATCTGCCTCTACCATTGTCAAGTCGGCCAAAGTCTGCATAGATTTGAGACGGCGGGACGCAATTGGCGAGACGAATGAGGTTCGCATGGACCCGCAAATCGACGATAAAGCCCTGGAATCCGCGCTTGAAGAAAGCCTCGGCGAACTGACGTCGGTGCCCAAGGCGGTCTCCACCGAAGACTTTGCTTCCGTGGTAGATGGCGCGCTTGAAGCCGTCGGCGGAAAACTGCTGTTCAGCATGTGCGTGGCCAACAACGGCACCGACGAGCATGTCGCCGCCGCCTCGGTCGGCGAAGGCGAGAGCCGGCAGTTCCTGCTCTTGTCGCTGCCGACGCAAGGCGGCTCGCTAAAGGTGGAAACCGCATCCAAGAGCGACAACCCGGTGGCCGGCATCGCCGCCGCCTATGCCGGGCTGATGGATGCGTTGAAGGTCGCCGCGTAAGGTCGAGGCCTCTGCCGGCGACAGCGTCGCTGCATTGCTGGTTGGGCCCGCTGCCCTGCCCTATATTGGGCTTGAGCAACGGAGGTGCCTCATGGACCGAAATCCCTCGCCCGGCTTCAAGCGCAATCCCGGCCACACCATCACCGTCAGACCTTATCAGGGTACGGTGACCGTCGGTTTCGCCGGCGCGGTGATTGCGACCTCCGACCGTGCGCAACTTTTGCAAGAAGCGAACTATCCGCCGGTGCTCTACATGCCCTTCGCCGACATCCGCTTCGATGCGCTGACCCCGAGCGACACCTCGACCCATTGTCCCTACAAGGGCGACGCCAGCTACTGGAGCGCCGGCGCTGGCGGCGAAACGTGCAGGGATGTGATGTGGGCCTACCAGGACCCTTATGACGAGATGCTCGCCATCAAGGACAACGGTGCTTTCTATCCCGACCGGGTCGATATCCGGACAAGCGGGGCATAGTCCACCTAGGAGGCTCGCTCGGCTGCGAACCCAGCGATCATGCGGACGCACCGCTTCTTCGGCGCCAACTTCCACCCCGGGCCTGATCCAACTTCGAAAATGGCCAGCAGCAAAAGGTCCTTTTCTTGCGCGACGGTACCGATTCACGGCCGGCGACCTGGCTCTTCCGATAGGTCCGCCGAGGCCCAACCTGACGCGGCATATCCGCCGATACTGGGGCTTCGAACACAGGAATTCCGGGAAAGCATATGCACTACACGCTCCACGCCGCGCCAGGTTCGTGCTCCTTCGCGCCTCACATCGTGCTTGAAGAGATCGGCGGTCCTATTCGCTGGCGCTGATGTCGCCCGGGCATCCTGAAGCCAGAACCGAGGAGTTTCGCCGACTGAACCCGAAGGGGCGTATCCCGGTCCTGCTCGCCGTGAACTTCAACCTCACCGAAGCCCCGGCAATCCTCCTGCATCTTGGCCTCACCAATCCCGACGCGGGGCTATTGGGAAGCGATGCGCCGAGCATCGTCCGCTCGGTCGAGTGGTTCAACTGGCTGTCGAGCGCGGTTCACGCCGTGGCGGTTCGCATGGTCTGGCGACCCGATTTCTTCCTGCCAGACGAGACCCTGTACGAACCCCTGGTCAACAAGGGCAAGGAGCACCTGCTCTCGGCATTCACACTCATCGAAACCAAGCTGATGGACCGGACCTGGGCGGTGGGCGACAGCTACTCCGTCGTCGACCCCTATCTGCTGGTCTTCTACCGGTGGGGAAACCGCATGGCCATCGACATGCGCAACGGCTATCCGGCCTGGACCGCGCATGCCAGCCGCTTGGAAGCACGCGCGGCCGTGCAACGTGCCATGTCCCAGGAAGGGATATCGCTCTGGAAATAGGCCGGGCAGATCCCAAGTGCGAGCGACATACCGGCCTCGCTGATAGCGAGGCAATCTCTGTCCACTAACTCCGCTGCGGCGCGAGGCCATCAAGCAGGAAGTCGAGGCCCTTGCGGAAGGTGCCGTCCCAATCGTCGTCCAACAGCAGGCGGGAGCGTTCGATTGTCGGGTATCGTTCGCCGAGACGTGTCAGGCGCTGCTGCGCGGCGGCCCTGTCGTCGTCCGATGGGCCGAAGCTCGCCCGGGTGATGGTGGCGCCCATCACATAGTTCCAAAGCGACCATATCGCGGCGTTCAAATCCGCGTCCGTCACACCGGCTTTGGACAATGTCCTGCTCAAGAGCTCCAAGCGACCGAGGATATTCGGGCCGAGCGCCCGGCGCGGCAACAGCGACGCCGACCAGGGATGGCGCAGCATGTTCGCGCGCCAGTCTTCGAGCATGTGAGCGACTTCCGCACGCCAATCCCGAGATTCAACGATTTCAGGCGGTCCGCCATAGTCAAGCACCGCGTCGAGCGCCAGATCGAAGACATCCTCCTTGTTGTCGACGTGCCAATACAGGCTCATTACGCCCGAGCCAAGGCGATCGGCCAGCCCACGCATCGTCAATCCGTCCACCCCTGCGGCGTCCAGCAACTCCACCGCCGTCGCCACGATACGCTCGCGCGAAAGCGACGGTTCACCACGCGGCTCCTGCGCCGGCTGAGGCTGCGCACTTGTCCGTGGAGACCGGTTTTTGCGGGCGCCGCTAGGTTTGGCTGACATCCGTCTTCCTCGCTGATCGGAACCTCTGTTTTTGGCAGGCGACGTCAGGAATGTCGATGCCGGACGGTTGACTCGTACGTTGTACCATATAATGACTCGTATAACGTACGAGTCAATCGCGGGACGACGAGGTTGGAGATGAACCAGACCGGCCGCGAGGGCTTATTACGGCAATCCGCGGAGCCAGGGGAAAACCATGTCACGCACAATCAACAATCTGCTTATTGGAGGCCTGATCATCATGACCCTAGGAGTTCCCACAGCCGCGAAGGCGAGCGAGAACGGACGGAAACCGACCATCGTCAATCCGCAAGGTCTCTACGATCCCGCCCCGTTCGGCTACAGCCATGCCGTCGTCGCGCCCGCCGGAAGCCGGGTTGCCTACATCGCTGGCCAGGGCGGAATGGACAGCACCGGCACGCTGTCGCCCGATTTCGCGGTTCAGGTGAAACAGGCCTATACCAATCTGCGCACCGTGCTGGATGGCGTCGGGGCGAAACCGGACCAGGTCATCAAGCTCACGATCTTCGTGGTCGATCACGACATGTCCAAACTTGGCGTGCTGACCCAGAACGTCCAGGAGATGTTCGGCGCGGCGCTGCCGGCGCAGACGCTGGTCCCGGTGCCGAAGCTGGCGCTCGACGGCATGCTGTTCGAGGTGGAAGCCGTGGCCGTACTCGACTAGGCCGAAACTGGCACACTTTTCAATTCCGGAGGCGCCGTCGGCCCGTGCCTCTGAAATTGTAAGCAAACTAGCAGGAAACGGGAGGCGGCCCTCAGTACCCCGCCACGGTTTGCGCGGTGGTGCCGTGCGAGCCTTCGGCCGGCACGTCGGACAATTTGACGAAGGAAAAGCCCTTCGCCTTGAGGTCGAGGATGCCCTTGGCGACACCGTCGCCGGCGGCATGGGTCGGCTGGTTGATGTGAGCGATGACGACATCGCCATCATGCGCGGCGGCGATGCGTTTCTGGGCGGTCGCCGCACCCAGCAGCGAGCCGCCGTCGCCATTCACCGAATAGCCGGCGACGCGCAGGCCGAGTTGGCGGATCTGCGCGATGGCCGAGGGGCTGTAGCGGGCGGTGGCGCCACGGAACCAACGCGGCGCCACGGCACCGGTAGCCTTGATGGCAGCGGCACCGCCTTCCACTTCCGCCTTTACGGCGTCAGGCGAACCGGCAGCCGCGATGCCATAGATACTGGCCGGCCGATCGACCGCCGGCACATGCGTGGCGCCATGATCCTCGATCTCGAACAGGTCCGGATGCGCCTGCATTTCGGCCAGCACGTCCTTGTTGCGCTTCAGCCAGCGGCTGGTGACGAAGATGGTCGCCGGCACGCGGTTGTCGATCAGTGTCGAGAGGATGCGCCGGTCGGTCTTGCCCATGCAGGCATCGAAGGTCAGTGCCACACGCGGCGAAGCCTTGCCGCCCGGCGCGATGCGCAGGGTGGGCTCGACGAGGTCCTGGTCCTTGGCCGAGGCGACTCCCGCCAGAAGCAGGGCCGCCAGGGCAACGCTGGAAAACAGGCGCATCCCGGCTCCCGTTGTTTCGTTTCAACCCGCATTGGCGCCGGAAAGCGGCGATCTCGTGACCTCCGCCACCCGATCAGGCGAAGTTGACCGGCCTTACTTGCCAGCTACCGCCGCCTGCGCCGCCGCCAGCCTGGCGATCGGCACGCGGAAGGGCGAGCAGGAAACGTAGTCCAGCCCGACTTCCTCGCAGAAATGGATCGAGGCCGGGTCGCCGCCATGTTCGCCGCAGATGCCGAGCTTGATCGAAGGCCTTGTACCCCTGCCCTTTTCGGCGGCCATGCGCACCAGTTCGCCGACGCCGTCGCGGTCCAGCGACACGAACGGGTCCTGCTCGATGATACCCTTCTGGCGATAGGTCTCGAGGAAGGATGCGGCGTCGTCGCGGCTGATGCCGAAAGTGGTCTGCGTCAGGTCGTTGGTGCCGAAGGAGAAGAATTCCGCCGTCTCGGCGATGACATGGGCGCGGATCGCCGCGCGCGGCAGTTCGATCATCGTGCCGGTCAGATACTCGATCTTGACACCGGTCTCGGCCATCACCGCCTTGGCCACCTGGTCGATGCGCGTCTTGACGTAGTCCAGCTCCTTCACGATGCCGACCAGTGGCACCATGATTTCGGGCACCACCAGCGCGCCCGCCTTGCGGCCGGCCTCGACGGCCGCCTCGAAGATAGCGCGCGCCTGCATCTCGGCGATCTCAGGATAGGAGACGGCGAGCCGGCAGCCGCGATGACCGAGCATCGGGTTGAACTCGTGCAATGCCTCGGTGCGCTGGCGCAGCTTGTCGGCCGGCACGTTCATGGCGGCGGCGACCTCGGCGATCTCCTCCTCGGTCTTGGGCAGGAACTCGTGCAGCGGCGGGTCGAGCAGGCGAATGGTCACCGGCAGGCCGGCCATGATCTCGAACAGCTCGAGGAAGTCCGAGCGCTGCATCGGCAACAGCTTGGCGAGCGCCGCTCGGCGGTCCTTCTCCGTGTCGGCCAGGATCATCTCGCGCATGGCGATGATGCGGGCACCGTCGAAGAACATGTGCTCGGTGCGGCAAAGACCGATACCCTCGGCGCCGAAGGAGCGCGCCATGCGGGCATCCGCCGGCGTTTCGGCGTTGGTGCGCACCTTCATGCGGCGCGTGGCGTCGGCCCATTCCATGATCGCGGCGAAATCGCCGGACAGTTCGGGCTGCAGCATCGGCACCGAGCCCTTCAACACTTGGCCATTGCCGCCATCGATGGTGATGACGTCACCCTTCTTGAAGGCGGCGCCAAGCGCGATCAGCGTGCCGGTCTTGTGATCGACGCGCAGCGAGCCGGCGCCCGACACGCACGGCTTGCCCATGCCGCGCGCCACCACCGCCGCATGACTGGTCATGCCGCCGCGCGTGGTCAGAATACCCTCGGCGGCGTGCATGCCGTGGATGTCCTCGGGGCTCGTCTCGACACGAACGAGGATGGCCTTGCGGCCCTGCGACTTCAGTTCCTCGGCATCGTCCGACGAGAACACGATCTCGCCGGTCGCCGCCCCCGGCGAGGCCGGCAGGCCGATGCCGATGACATGGCGCTCGGCCTTCGGGTCGATGGTCGGGTGCAGCAACTGGTCGAGCGAAGCCGGATCGATGCGGGCGACCGCCTCTTCCTTCGAGATCAGGCCTTCAGTGGCCATGTCGACGGCGATCTTCAGCGCCGCCTTGGCGGTGCGCTTGCCCGAACGGGTCTGCAGCATCCACAGCTTGCCGCGCTCGATGGTGAATTCGAGGTCCTGCATGTCGCGATAGTGCTTTTCGAGCCGGTTCGAAATGGCGACGAAACTGGCGAAGGCCTCGGGCATCAGCTTCTGCAGCGATGGCTTATCGGAGCCGGCGGCGATGCGGGCGGCCTCGGTGATGTTCTGCGGGGTGCGGATGCCGGCAACGACATCCTCGCCCTGCGCGTTCACCAGGAACTCGCCATAGAGCATCTTGTCGCCGGTGGACGGATTGCGGGTAAAGGCGACGCCGGTGGCCGAAGTCTCGCCCATATTGCCGAACACCATCGCCTGCACGTTGACGGCGGTGCCCCAGCTTTCGGGAATGTCGTGCAGGCGGCGATAGGTGATGGCGCGCGTGTTCATCCAGCTGGAGAACACTGCTCCGACCGCGCCCCACAATTGCTCGCGCGGGTCCTGGGGGAAGGGCCGGCCCAATTCTTCCTCGACCTTGGCCTTGTAGAGGGAAATGACGCCCTGCCATTCCATGGCCGAAAGCTCGGTGTCGAGCTCATAACCGAGACCGGCCTTCTGGTCTTCCAGGATTTCCTCGAAGACCTCGTGGTCGAGGCCCATGACGACGTCGGAATACATCTGGATGAAACGGCGGTAGCTGTCATAGGCAAACCGCGCGTCGCCGGAATCGGCGGCCAGCGCCTCGACCGTCTCGTCGTTCAGGCCGAGATTGAGCACGGTGTCCATCATGCCGGGCATGGACGCGCGGGATCCCGAACGCACCGAAACCAAGAGCAGCTGGCCGGGATCACCGAATTGGCGGCCAGCGATGCGGCCGATATGGCCGAGCGCCTCCTCGACATCGGCTTCGAGTGTCACCGGATAGGCGCGGTCGTTGGCGTAATAATGGGTGCAGGCTTCGGCGGTGATGGTAAAGCCCGGAGGCACCGGCAGCCCCAGGCTGCACATCTCGGCCAGGTTGGCACCCTTGCCACCCAGCAGATTCTTGTCTCCAGCGCGGCCCTCGGCCGCTCCGTCGCCAAAGGTGTAGACCCACTTGGTCATGCTTGCTCCTCAGCCTGTTTGCGCCGCGGGGCCTCGCCCCGGGGTAAGCCTTGCGGCCTGCCTAGGATGCTGCGCTGCGAAAGGCAAGCGCTTGAAACCTTGGCCGGCGCCTACAATCGATTAAGCCATTTTAGGGGTGGGTGATGTGTCTGAAATCGGGCAACCCGACCTATCCACAAGAGTGGCGGGATGCATCGCCGCCGGTTGCTTACGCGGCAAGGCCGCGGAATCAGCGGGCATAACCCCTGCGCCGGCGAAAGGTATCAGCGCCAAAGTACGGGCACGCACTATCTTCATATCGCCAACCGCTTGAATTCTTGTCATTCTCCCCGCGATCGACTAGAACATAGCAAGAACAAGGAAACCATCATGCGGCAGACAGGAAAGCTCGACTATATTGAAATGCCGGCCACCGGCGGCAAGCTGGACAACGTCAAGGCCTTCTACAGCGCCGCGTTCTCGTGGTCGTTCACCGACTATGGCCCGACGTATTCGGCCTTCAGCGAAGGACTGGATGGCGGCTTCGACGCCGATGCCACGGCCGCTGCGGCAAAACCGCTGCCGGTGCTCTATTCGCAGAAGCTGGAAGAGACGCTGAATGCCGTCACCAGCGCTGGCGGCACGATCGTCAAGCCGATCTTTTCTTTTCCGGGCGGCCGGCGTTTCCACTTCACCGACCCGGCCGGCAACGAGCTGGCGGTGTGGGGCGAATAACGTGCGTCTGGCCAGGCGCGGCTCCGCCGCTCAACATGCCGACGATACCCAGCGCACGATCCCTTATCCGAAATCGGAACCGATTTTGGAGCATGCGCCAAGTCGAAGCGAAGGAGCTTTTCCTACGCGTCCGAAAGGACGCGCGGTCGCTTAATGTCGATTGTACTTTTGCGCGGCTCTGCCTATAAGGCCGCTCACATCCGATTCAAGCAATCGGATCTTGGGGCGTCGCCAAGCGGTAAGGCATCGGTTTTTGGTACCGACATTCCCAGGTTCGAATCCTGGCGCCCCAGCCAAACTCTCAAGAATGCCTGATTTTCCCGACCTTGGCGGCCCACGAGCTTGCCACGCGCAGCTAATCGCAGCGATCTGGCAAGGTCCGCGCACCTCACCGTCAGCCGTGCCAGACTGTCACTCAACCCACCGCGCCGCGTCTTCGCTTCGCGGCGCCTAGCGCCTCCGGGCTCAAGCCCTTCCCAGCGGTAGCGACAGCGGCGCCATGGCGGAGATGTCGCGGCCTTTGCTGTCTAGTCCGCCGGCTTTGGCGCAGGCAAAATCCTGCAGTTGCTGCAGTTCGTGGATCGCGCCGTCATAGTCGATGAAGGACGGCTTGCCGTTCTCGACCACGCAACGTCCATCGACGAAGACACGCTCGACCGCCCGCTCAGCGGCGCAATGCAGCAGGCTGCGCAGCGGGTCGTAGACCGGGCGCATGGTCGGCGTGTCGAGGTCTATGACAACGAGGTCGGCTTTCGCGCCGACGGCGAGGCGCCCGATGTCGGAGCGCCCGAGCGCGCGCGCGCCAGCGAGCGTCGCGGCATCGAAGACATCGCCGGTCGTGATGTCGAAGACGGACTTGCCCCCCAGCCGCGAACAGATCAGCGCCTGCCGCATTTCCTCCAGCATGTTGAAGGGATAGCTGTCGGTGCCGATGCCGACATTGACGCCGGCGCGGCGATAGGCGCCGAGCGTCTCCAGCGCCATGCCGCTGCGGGCGAAGGTGACCGGGCAATGGGCGACTGAGGTGCCGCGTTCGGCCAGCGTGACGAGATCGTTTTGCGTCCGTTGCCGGGTCCAGGAATGGTGGTCGGCAAAGATGCAATGACCGAGGATGACATCCGAGCCGAGCACGCCGAGGCGGTCGAGATACTGCACAGCGGTCAGTCCGGTGCGGCGTAACAGTTCCTCATGCTCGGCCATGGTCTGGGCGGCATGGACGGTGATCTTCATGCCGCGCTTGCGCGCTTCCTCTGCCGCGTCGACCAGAAGGTCGGTCCGGCAGGTCTCGACCTGCGAGGGCGACACGACGCCGTCAAGCCGGCTGCTCGGATGCGCGCGAGCCCGTTCGGCAAAGTCCAGCGCACGCACGAAGGCGTCGCGGCCGGCCTGGTCGCTCCATTCATAGTCGAGCTTGTGGCTGTCGCGCACAACCCAGCCGGCCTGGCGGAAACCCGGTGCTAGATAAGCCCGCGCACCACTTCTGGCCGCGATGTCGAGCCAGATGTCGTGAGCGCCGGCAATGTCGAGGATGGTGGTGGCGCCCGATCGCATGAGGTCGCCCAGCATGACGGTCAGGCAGGCTGCGCGGGCGTCATCGCCGCCATCGAGGACGCTTGAGAATTCGTACATGGCCTGACCCCAGAGGGCGGCGGTGCCGGCATCCTCGAAAATACTCTTGGCCAGCGGCTCGTCATGCGAATGGCAATGGATGTTAACCAGCCCCGGCATGACCATGCGTGATTTGCCGGACAGTTCGGTGCTGGCCGGCCCTTCGTACCGTCCGCCAACGCAGAGCAGCCCGGCCTCATTGAAGGCAACGTCGCCGCCGCACAGATAGACGTGCCCGTCGCTTGCCGGGTCGTAGCCGACGATGGTCTCCGCATCGCGAATAACGGTAACGCTGTCAGTCATGACCCATCCTGAAATGTTTCTCGAGAAAGCGGCTGTAGCTGCCCATCAGGGCGCTGAAGAGGAAATACACGACGGCGGCGAACAGATAGCCTTCCAGCACGGCGATGCCTTGCCAGTTAGGGTCGCGCAGCGCGGTGCGCACGGTGTTGAGGAAATCGAGCAGGCCGACAATGGTGACCAGCGTCGTGTCCTGGAAGAAGCCGATGAACAGCGAGACCAGCGGCGGGATCACCGTCTTCAATGCCTGGGGGATGACCACCAAGAACGTATATTGCCAATAGTGCAGGCCGAGCGCCTGCGCCGCCTCGGTCTGGCCCTTGGGCAGCGCCTGCAGGCCGGCGCGCACGACCTCTGCGATATAGGCGGCGGCGAACAGGATGATCGCCACTTGCGCCCGCAGCAGCTTGTCGATGGTGACACCCTGCGGCATGAACAGCGGCAGCATCACCGATGCCATGAACAGCACGCTGACCAGCGGCACGCCGCGCACCAGCTCGATGAAGAAAATCGACAGCACACGGATCGCCGGCAGGTTGGAACTGCGGCCCAGCGCCAGCATGACGCCGAGCGGCAGGGCGCAGACCAGGCCGACAAAAGACAGCATGAAGGAGAGCGGCAGACCGCCCCATTGCGAGGTCGGCACCGCAGCCAGCCCGAGCGCGCCGCCAGCCACGAGCAGATAGAGCACTGGCATCAGTACCAACCAGGCGAGAAGCAGCCTGCGGCCCCAGAAGCGCGGCGCGCCCGAAACGGCCAGCGCGCCGAGGAAGATCAACACCGCGACCAGCGGACGCCATTGCTCCTCCATCGGGTAGACACCGAACAGCATGTAACGCAGTTTCGCCGCGAGATAGGGCCAGCAGGCGCCGCTGCCCGCCTTGCAATCGGCAGGCGAGCCGATGAAGACGGCGTTGATGAGCAGCCAGGTCAGCGCCACCTTCAAGGCGAGGCCGATCAGGATCGCGCAGACGACGGTGATCGCCGTATTGCCCGGCGTGCCGAAATAGACCTTCAGCCAGCGCCCGCCGGGGGCCGCCGGCGCCAGCATGGGCTGCGTTGCAAGCGGATCGCTCATGCTCAACGCTCCTTCAACGCAACACGCGCATTGTACCAGTTCATGATGAGCGAGATGGCGATCGACAGCACCAGATAGACCAGCATGAACAGCGCGATCGGCTCGATCGCCTGGCCGGTCTGGTTCATGATGGTGTTCGACACCATCACCAGGTCCGGGTAGCCGATGGCGATCGCCAGCGAGCTGTTCTTGAAGGTGGTGAGGTAGATGTTGGTGAGCGGTGGCACGATCACCCGGAACGCCTGCGGCAGGACGACGAGGCGCATGATACGCCCCTGCGAGAGGCCGAGCGCCGCCGCCGCCTCGCTCTGGCCGCGCCCGATCGACAGGATGCCGCTGCGCACGATTTCGGCGATGCTGGCCGAGGCGCCGAGCGTCAGCCCGATCAGCAGCGCAACGAATTCCGGCTTGAGATGCGAACCGCCGGTCAGGCGGAAGCGGCCAAGCACCGGCGGATCGAAGGTCCAGTCGGCATTGCCGAAGGCGAGAACGCCGGCGAGCGGAATGACGAGAAAAAGCAGCGCCAGCGGCCAGCCCGGCAGCGCCTCGCCGGTGGCGATGCGGGTGCGCCGCACATAAAATTGCCAGGTGATGGCGGCTGCGAAGCCAACGCCCAGCGCCGCCGCGACTTCCCAGAAGCCGGACTTCCAGACCATGGCCGGAACGACGAGACCGCTGTTGGAGATGAAGACGCCCGGCAAAAGCATGACCGCCTGCTTGACCGGCGGCAGCGTGAAGATGATGACCGCATACCAGAGGAAGAGGTAGAGCAGCAGCGGCACGTTGCGCAGCGCTTCGACATAGGCAAGCATCAGCCGCGCCAAAAGCGGGTTCTTCGAAAGCCGAGCCACGCCGACGGCGACGCCGATGATGGTTGCCAATATGGTCGCCAAGAGAGCGACCTTGACCGTGTTGAGGATGCCGACCAGCAGCGCGCGGCCATAGGTATCGGTCGGCTCATAGGCGATCGGCGTATCGCTGATGATGAAACCGGCCTCGCGGCCGAGATAGCCGAAACCGGTCGCGATATCCTGCTTGGACAGGTTGGTGAGCGCGTTGTCGAACAAATACCAGGCGACCGCCAGTACGGCGCCTACACACAGAAGCTGGTAGCTCCATTCGCGAACGCGCTGGTCACGCAGCAATCCTGTCAGCACGGTCGTCACTGAAGCTCCTCCGTCGGGAAACCGCGCGCCGCCACCGCGGCGCGCGCCACCCCCTTTAGCGATAAGGCGGAGAGTAAAGGAGCCCGCCGTGGTTCCACAAAGCGTTGGGTCCGCGGCTGAGACCCAGCGCGGTCTTCTCGCCCAGATTGCGGTCGAAGACCTCGGCATAGTTGCCGACATTCTTGACGATGTTGTAGGCCCATTTCTTGTCGAGGCCGAGCATCGGGCCGAGGTCGTCGGTGACGCCCAGCATGCGCTGGATTTCCGGATCCTGGCTCTTGGCCATCTCATCGACATTGGCCTGGGTGATGCCCTTTTCCTCAGCGGCTGTCAGGGTCCAGAGCGACCACGAGACAATGTCGCGCCAGTTGGAATCGTTCTGCCGCACCGCGGGCGCCAGGGGTTCCTTGGAGATGGTCTCCGGCAGGATGACATAGTCGTTCGGGTTCTTGGAGCCGGCGCGGATCGAGGCAAGGTCGGAACGGTCCGACGACACGGCATCGCAACGGCCGGAGAAGAAGGCATTGTTGTTCTCGTCCGGGCTCTCGAAGACGACCAGCTCGAACTTGCCGTTGTTGGCACGGAAGAAGTCGGCCAGGTTCTGTGCCGTGGTCGTGCCCGGCAAGGTGCAGATCGCGGCATCCTTGAGGTCTTTGGCGCTGGTCACGCCGAGGCTCTTCGACACCATCAGGCCCTGCCCGTCGTAGAAGGCGACCGGCCCGAAATCGATGCCGAGCGAGGCTTCGCGCGAAAAGGTCATCGTGGTCTGGCGCGACAGGATGTCGATCTCGCCGGACTGCAGCGCCTGGAAGCGGGTGTTGATGTTGGTCAGCACGAAATCGACCTTGTTCGGATCGCCGAACACCGCCGAAGCGACCGCGCGGCAGACGTCGACGTCGAAGCCGGCGAACTTGCCCTGCGCATCGGCCAGCGCGAAGCCGGTCGTGCCCATCGAAACACCGCAGATCAGCTTGCCGCGCGCCTTCACGGTTTCCAGCGTGCTGGCCGCCTGAGCGCTGACGGCCGACAGGCCGACTAGAATACCAGCGGCCGCAGCGATCCTGCGGGCTGCCTTGAACGTCACCATGCCATTCCTCCCTTAAAAACGATGCGGCCGGGTCTCTGCCTACGGTTTCGCATCCTGACACACGGCAATTCAACCAAACTGCATACAATCTTGCAATAGAATTTATACAATAATTGTGCGCAATTTAGACCCCACCCTAAAACACCACCCTAAGGGCGTTCAGCCCTCACATTGGCGCCATTTACGGCCCTAAAGCGCGAAACAGGCAACGTTGCCGCCATTTTCACCGCCGATCAGTTCGGGCTGCTCCCGTCGACACTGATCGAAGGCCAATGAACAGCGCGGATTGAAGGCGCAGCCGCGCGGCGGGTCGATCGGGCTCGGCACCTCGCCGGCAAGCGGGTGACGGTCGCGGTTCGGCGCTTCCAGGTCGGGAATCGTATCCAAAAGCAGCTTTGTATAGGGATGCCGCGGATTGGCGAACAAGGTGTCGGCGTCGGCCTCCTCGACGATGCGGCCGAGATACATCACTGCCACCCGGTCCGACATATGGCGCACGACCGAAAGATTGTGGCTGATGAACACGTAAGTGAGCCCGAGTTCCTTCTGCAGGTCGCGCATCAGGTTGAGCACCTGTGCCTGCACCGAAACGTCGAGGGCGGAGGTCGGCTCGTCGCAGACCAGGAATTCCGCCTCGGTGGCCAGCGCCCTGGCAATAGAGATGCGCTGGCGCTGCCCGCCCGAAAAGGCGTGCGGATAGCGGTCGGCGTCGCCGGGCGACAGGCCGACGAGTTGGAGCAGCTCAGCGACACGGGCGTCTACCTCGGCAAGCGTCGCGCGCAGCCGCAAGGTGCGGATCGGCTCGGCGATGATGTCGCCGACACGCCAGCGCGGGTTCAGGCTGGAATATGGGTCCTGGAAGATCATCTGGACACGCAGCGGACCGCTGGCGCCCGCACCGAACCGGACGCTGCCGCGCATCGGCTTGTGCATGCCGACGAGAAGCCGCGCGATGGTTGATTTCCCGCAGCCGGACTCGCCGACGATGCTCAGCGTCTTGCCGCGCGGCACCGAGAATGAGACGCCGTCCACCGCCTTCAGCACCTTGCGTTGCTTGCCTTCGATGACCCGGTTCAGAAATGGCGGCGACACGTCGAACCAGCAGGCGACATCGTCGACCTCGAGCAGTGGAGCCTCATGCGGCATGGGCGACACCTCCCTCGTGCAGCCAGCATGCCGCGGATGTGTGACCGCCGACGACCGGCGCGAGCTCGGGCCGCTCGGCAAGGCACCGCGGCCCGGACTGCGGGCAGCGCGGGTGAAAGGCGCAGCCCGTCGGCATGGCGTGCAGGCGCGGCATGGCGCCATCGATTTGGTTGAGGCGCGCGACCCGTTCGCGCAGGCCGGGGATCGAGTTCATCAGGCCGCGCGTATAGGGATGGGACGGGCGGCGCACCACATCCTCCACCGGGCCGATCTCAGCGATGCGTCCGGCATACATGACCGCCACCCGGTCGGCGGTTTCAGCGATCACGCCCATGTCGTGCGTGACCAGAAGCACGGCGGTGCCATGGTCGCGGCACAGGCGCTTCAACAGCGCGGTGATCTGCGCCTGGATAGACACGTCGAGTGCCGTGGTCGGCTCGTCGGCGACGATCAGGCGCGGGTTCGCGGCAAGTGCCAAGGCGATGACGATGCGCTGGCGCATGCCGCCCGAGAATTGGTGCGGATGATTGTCGATACGCTCCTCGGCGGCCGGAATGCCGACTTCCTTCATCAGGTCGAGCGCCCGTGCCCGCGCCTGCCTGGCCGACAGGCCGAGATGATAGCGGATGGTCTCTGCCAGTTGCTGGCCCACCGTGAACAGCGGGTGCAGGCTGGTCAGCGGGTCCTGGAAGATGGCGCCGATCTTGGCGCCGCGCAGCCGCTGCCGCTCCTTCGGCGGCAGGTTGTCGATGCGGCGACCCTCAAGATGGATTTCGCCGCCGGCCTGATAGCCGGGCGGGTCGAGCAGGCCGATGATGGCCATACCGGTCAGCGACTTGCCCGCGCCGGATTCGCCGACCATGCCGAGGATCTCACCCGCCGCGATGTCGAAGGAAATGCCGCTGGTCGCGACCAGGTTTCCCCGCCGCGTCGGAAATTCGACGCGCAGGTCCTGAACCCTGAGGATCGGCGCTGTCGATGATGCGTTGCGCTCGGTCATGAGGCTGGCCTCGTCACCGGATAGCTGGAGGAGAAGATGTCTCCGACGGGCGGATGTTTCCACGTGCGCTCGGGATAGAGGCCGATCAGCCGGTCGAACTGCGCCTGCGCGCGCCGCTGCGCCTCGGCCGGGTCGAAGCCCGGAATGACGCCGTCCGACATGACGAAACGGCCGTCGATGATGACGGTCGAGACGTCGCGCCCGGCGCCGTTCAACATCATGGTCTGGATCGGATCGATCACCTGGCCGATGCGGTCGTGGCCAAGATCGAAGACGACGATATCGGCCTTGGCGCCCGGCATCAGCCGGCCGAGGTCGGGCCGGCGCAGCGCATCGGCGCCACCGACAGTCGCCGCATCGTAATAGTCTTCCGAACGGACGGTCATCGTCGAGGCGTCGACGACGCGGCACAACATCATGCCCACCTGCATGTTGAGCACCATATCCGGCGGCCAGGTGTCGGTGCCCATGCCGATCCTGAGGCCCATGGCGCGGTAGCGCGCGAAGGATTCGATCGTGCTGCCGTGGCGGGCCGAGACCAGCGGGCAATGGACGACGGTGGCGCCGCCGTCGCGAATGATCTCAAGGTCGTTGCCGGACCTTTCGATGCGGCTCGAGCCCGTGACATAGGTGCCGTGCGGCAGTAGGGCGCGCTCCGACAGAAAGCCGATGCTGGCCAACCATTCGGGCGGCGACATGCCATGCAGCCGCTCGACCGTGTCATATTCCAGCTTCGACTGGCAGCAATGCAGGCGGATCGGCACGTCGAGATCGGCCGCTGCCGCCGCCGATCGCCGCAACAGCTCGGCGGTTGCCGTCTCGATGCGGTCGGGCGCCAGCATGGTGCGCACCAGCCCGTCGGCCATGCCCTCGAAGCGACGGCAAAAGGCGATCGCCTCGTCGAGATTGGCGAGGCCCCGCGCTTCGTCGAAATGGAAATCGATCTTGCCGTCGTCATGGATGAAAGTGTTGCCGGCGCGATAGGCCGGGCCGAGATAGACGCGCAGGCCAAGCGCCTCGGCGCTGTCGGCGGCCGAAGCGAATTCCTCAGTCGTCTCACCCCATTCGCGATAGAACAGCGAGGCGATAGGCAGCGCGGTGGTGATTCCGTTGCGGATCAACTGGGCGAAGGCATAGTGCTTCTGGAAAGCCAGTTCCTGCGGCGTGTACATCTCGTAGGGGCCGCGATCCATATAGGTCTTCGGCCATATCCTGCCCTTCTCCCAAGACGGCTGGTTGTCGAAGCCCAGTATGGTGGTGTCGAGGTCGGCCAGCGCATCGAGATCGATGAAACCCGGACCGATCAGCGCCTGGCCGAAGTCGACGCGTCGCGCCACCTCGCCCTGGTAATCGTGACCGACAAACACGATGCGGTCGCGGTGGAAGACGACCTCGCCATGTTCGAGCAGGTGATGGCGGCTGCCGGCATGGCCGACAACCCAGCGTGCGGTGACCAGCGTCGGCCCGGCTACCTGGCCGGTCGGAACCGGCGAATGCGGCGACGCGCCATTCATCGAGGAAGCGCCGTTCGCGATCATGGCATCGCCACCAAAGCGCGGCCGTCGCGGGCGGTGACGCGACCCTTCTTGACGACGAGCTTGCGCGGCGGATGCGCGGCAACCGCCTCGGCCACGGTTTCCGCATCGACGAGCACGAAATCGGCAGAACAGCCCGGCTTCAGCCCATAATCCTGCAGTGCCATCACGCTCGCCCCGCCATGGGTGCAAACGTCGAGTGCCAGTTGCAGTTCGTCGTCGCGGCGGAAATTGTTGCGCTGGCCGACAAACGTGGCGCGCTCCAGCATGTCGCCGTTGCCATAAGGACCCCAGGTGTCGCGAATACCATCATTGCCGGAACAGACGACAACGCCGGCCTCCAGCAGCCGCTTGACCGGCGGTGCCGGGCGCGAGGACGGTCCGGTCGTCATGATGTGGATGCCGGCCTCCCGCAGGCCGTCGATCAGCGCGCCGACCGCGAGATGGTCTTGCATGCCGAGGCAGAAGGCGTGGCTGAGCGTCACCTTGCCCTGCATGCCGAGCGCCTTGGTGCGCTCCACCGTCAATTCCAAGGCGAAGGCACCCAGTTCGCCGGCCTCGTGCAGATGAATGTCGATAGGGCGGGCGAAACGCTCGGCCAATCCGAACACGATGTCGAGATGCCCCTTCGGATCACGGTCGATGCCCGATGGATCGAGCCCGCCGACGACTTCGGCGCCCATCCTGAGCGCTTCCTCCATCAATTCGACGGTGCCAGGACGCACCAGCACGCCGCTCTGCGGAAAGGCGACGATCTCGATGTCAACGATGTCGCGATATTTCTCGCGGGTCGCCATGACACCCTCGATACCGGCGAGGCCGATATCAGTGTCGACATCGACATGGCTGCGGATATGGGTGGTGCCATGGCCGACCGACAGCACTGCCTGGCGAGCCGATTGTCTGGCCGGGTCGATGCCCAGTTCCTTCTTCATCGCCCGTTCATTGTCGATCTTGTCGATAAGTCGGGGGCCGACCTCGTTGCGGTACCAGCCCATGCCGTAGAGCGTCTTGTCGAGATGGGTGTGCGCCTCGACGAGGCCGGGCAGCATCAGTGCGTTGCCGCCGTCGACGACATCGAGGCTATTGATGTTCGGTGCGGCGTCGACGGGTGCGAAACGCCCGTCCTTCACCAGAACCATGGTCGAGGGCCCGCCATTCGGCCTGACATTGGAAAGCAGAAAATCTCTGGACATGGGGCCGTCCTTTGCGTTCAGTTCAACTTCGGATTGAGGGCATCGCGCAACCAGTCGCCAAGCAGGTTCACCGCGAGCACGATCAAGCTGAGATAGGCGGCCGGAAACACCACCACCCACCATTGGCCGGAGAACAGGAACTCGTTGCCGACCCTGATCAGCGTGCCGAGCGACGGTTCTGTCGGCGGCATGCCGATGCCGAGGAAAGACAAGGTGGCCTCGACCAGAATGGCCAAGCCGAGATTGAGCGTAGCGGTGACCATCACCGGCGTCAGCGTGTTGGGCAGGATATGGCCGAGCATGATCCTCAACGGCCTCACGCCGATCAACGCCGCCGCCGCGACATATTCCTTCCGCCGCTCGACCAGGGTCGAGGCGCGCACGGTGCGGGCATATTGCACCCAGTTGGTCAGCGATATGGCGCAGATCAGGATGACGATGGTGAAGGTTTCCCGCAACGCCACCGGCAGCAATTCACGGAACACCGCCGTCACCAGGATGGCGACCAGGATGGTCGGCACGCTGAGCAGCGTGTCGCCCACGCGCATCAGCACATTGTCGACCCAGCCGCCGAAATAGCCGGCGGTCAGGCCGACCAGAACGCCGATGGCGAGCGACAGCACAACCGTCGAGAAGCCGATGATGAGTGAGGCGCGCGAGCCATAGAGGATGGCCGAGTAGACATCGCGGCCCTGACTGTCGGTGCCTAGCGGGAACGCCCATTGGCCGCCATCGATCCAGGCCGGCGGCAACTCGGCATTCATCAGGTCGAGCTGCGACAGATCGTATGGGTTCTGCAGCGCGAGCAGCGGTGCCAAAACGGCGGCGGCGATGATGAGCACAAGCAACACGCCGGCGATCAGCGCCAGTGGGCTGCGCTTCAAATTCCACCACAGGTCGCTTGCCGCGATCCTTGCGAGCAAGCCTGCAGGTTCCCTTGACGTCGTCGTGTCAGCCATGACCGCCTCCCACTCCGCCCTGCGCCCGCAATCTGGGATCGATAATACCGTAGAGCAGATCGACGGCGGTGTTCAGCGACACGAAGATGAAGGAAACGATGACCAGATAAGCGGCCATCACAGGGATATCGACGAAGGTCACCGCCTGGATGAACAGCAGGCCCATGCCCGGCCACTGGAAGACCGTCTCGGTGATCAGCGCGAAGGCGATCAGATTGCCGATCTGCATGCCGGTGATAGTAATTACCGGCATCAGGCAGTTGCGCAGCGCGTGGCGGAAATTGATGACCCGTGCCGGCAGGCCGCGCGCCCGCGCGAATTTGATGAAGTCCGAGCGCAGCGTTTCTAGCATCTCGGCGCGCACCAGCCGCATGACCAGCGTGATCTGGAACAGCGCCAGCGTGATCGAGGGCAGGATCAGCGCCATGCGGCCGGAATGGGTGAGGAAACCGGTGGACCAGAAGCCGATCTTGACCACGTCGCCGCGGCCAAACCCCGGCAGCCAGCCGAGTTGGACCGAAAAGACCAGGATGAGCAGAATGCCGAGAGCGAAACTCGGCAGCGAAATGCCGACGATCGACAGGAATTGCAGCGCCTGCGCAATCAGCGAATCCCGACGCACGGCGGTCAGCACACCGAGCGGTACGCCGACGACCAGCGAAAGCAGCGTCGCCACCAGCACCAGCTCAAGCGTCGCCGGGAACCGTTCGGCGATCAGCGAGAACACGTCCTGCTGGTTGCGATAGGAGATGCCGAAATCACCCTGGGCGGCATTGGTGACAAACCGCACGAATTGCATGCCGGTGGAGAGGTTCAGCCCAAGCCGTTCGCGCAACACATCGCGCTGCTCCTGGGTCGCCTGCTCGTTCAGCATCATTTCAACCGGGTCGCCGACAAAGCGGAAGATCATGAAGGCCATCAGCGCGACGGCGAGCATGACGGCTACGGCATTGACCGATCGTCGAAGAATGAAGGCCAGCATCGATCAGAACCTTTTTGTTGGATCGAAATGGCAAGGAACAAAGGGCCGCGCCCGCCGGGCGGACACGGCCCCGCGCCTCACTTCATCTGTGTGAACCAGTGCCTGGCTTTGTTGTCGGGCAGCTGGATCACACTCGACACCCCTTCCCCGATCGCCCAGGCCATCGGCTGCTGGTGCAGGGGCAGGAACAGCGTCTCGTCCTTGGCGATCTTCATCGCCTCGGTCAGCATCGGCACGCGCTTGGCGCTGTCCAGCTCGCCGGCGGACTTGTCGACCAATGCATCGATGCGCTGGTCGCCCCAGTTCGCCCAGTTGAACAGGCCGGCGCTGCCGGATTTCGAGTGCACCACCTGGATCAGCAGCGAATAGGCGTCGAGCGCCGGTTCGTTGGCCCAGCCCAGCGTGGTGATGTCGAAGTCGCCCTTGACGCGGCGCGGATTGATGATGCTGCGCGGGCCGCTGGTGATGTTGGCCTTGATGCCGATGCGCGCCCACATCGAAGCCGCGGATTGGCAGATCTGCTCTTCATTGACGTAGGAATCGGTGGAGCACAGCAGCGACAGCGAAAACCCGTTGGGGTAACCGGCTTCGGCAAGCAGTTTCTTGGCGCCCTCGACATCGACCGGCGGCCGCTTGTCCAGCTCCTCGTTGTAGCCGGGGATCGCCGGCGCGACCAGCGCGCCGGTGGTGCGCGAAAGGCCGCGCATCACCTTCTTCTGCATCAGGCCCATGTCGAGGCTCTGATAGAGCGCGTTGCGAACCTTGGGGTCCTTCAGCGGGTTCTTGTCGGTGATGTCGGAGCCGACCAGCTTGTCGCCGAGGTTCATCGCGAAGAAGACGGTGCGCAATTCGTTCGACAAAAGCACCTTGATGGCGCCGGAAGCCTTGAGCCTCTCGATGTCCTGGAGCGGCGCGCTTTCCGTGTAGTTGATGTCGCCCGACAGAAGTGCCGCGACACGCGTCGGCGCCGAGGCGATCGGCGTGAACTCGATACGGGTGACGTTGTGCTTGGGTTTGTCCCACCATTTCGGATTGACGACCAGCACGGTCGTGGCGTCGGTCTGGCGCGATTCCAACATGAACGGTCCGGTGCCGTTGGCGTGATGGGTGGCGTAGCCCTCGACGCCCTTGGCCACGTCGGTCGGCCGTTCGCTGTTGTTTGAGACCAGCCATTTCTTGCTGAAGATGAAGATGTTGGTCAGGTCATTGGCGAGCAGCGGATAGGACGATTTCAGGACGATCTCGACGGTGTAGTCGTCGATCTTGCGCGCATCCTTATAGGCCGGAAGATTGCCCTTGAGCGGCGAAGCCTCGTCGCTCACCCGCTTCAGCGAGGCGACGACATCGTCGGCGGTAAAGTCGTCGCCATTGTGGAACTTGACGCCATGACGCAGCTTGAAGCGCCACACCGTCGGCTCGACAACCTCCCACGATTCCGCAAGCGAGGGTGCCAGCTTGAGGTTCTCGTCGTAGCGGGTGAGGCCCTCATAGATGTGATTGAGGAAAGCCAGCGTGAACGTGCTGCCGAACGAATAGGGATCGAGCGAATCGATATCGCGGGCGGCGCCCCACTTCAGGGTGGCGGCGTCCGCGGCGGTGACCACCACCAACAAGGCGGATGCGGCCGCCAGCAGCATTTTCAAACGCTTCATTGCTTGCTCCTCACTGTTCCCATCGCCGGCTTCACCGGCTCGTTGCCGGCATCCGTGCCGGATGACCCAACTCGTATTTTTCGTCGTTCTTATGTATACGAGTATTTATAATTTTGTATACATTATGAAGTGCGCGCACATGACGTGCAAGCCCTTTTCGCGGCGAGCGGCCAATTTTCTCCGAAGGATGGGCGGTAGGTGGAAGCGCTAGAGCCTCGTTTGGCCGATCGTGCGCTGCGCGCCGGCGACCAGGCCGCACAGCAGAGCCAGGAAGGCGATAGCCGAAAACAGCACCACCTGCCCCTCGGCGGCGCTCGACCATTGCCGCACCAGCCCGGCCAGCAGCGGGCCGCCGGCGGCAAGCGTGTAGCCGACGCTTTGCGACATGGAGGAAAGCCGCGCGGCGATGTTGGCGTTGGCCGAACGCAGCCCGATAAAGACCAGCGCGAGGCCAAAATTGGCGCCCTGCCCGAGGCCCAGAACAACCGCCCAGAACAGGGAACCCGGCAACCAACCCATAGTCAGTCCGGCAAAGCCGATGGCCGAAAAGCCGAGTGCGGCGACGACCAGCAGCTTCTGGCTGCGCAGGCGAGCGGCGAAGATCGGCACCACCAGCGCGGTCAAGGTCTGCGAGAAGACGGAAGCCGAGGTGACATAGCCCGAACCAAGCGGATCCAGTCCGCCGCTCTGCAGGATCGCTGGAAGCCAGCCGAGCACGATGAAGGCGAGTGCTGCCTGCAAGGTCATGAAACCGGTAACGCCCCAGGCAATGCCGTCGCGCCACAGATTGACGGTGGCGCCGTCGGTGCCGGCCTTGGCAGTCGCGCCGGTGCCCGCGGCGAAGGGCAGCCAGGCCAGCATCGCCAGGCCGGCGGGCACCGCCCACAGGCCGATCGTTGCATTCCAGCCGGTTCCAAGGGCATGGGCAAGCGGCAATGTGAAGGCCGCGCCCAGCGCGCCGCCTCCGCACATCGTCATGGTGTAGAGGCCGGTGGCAAGACCAAGCCGTCCGGCATAGTCGCGCTTGATGATCGCCGGTACCAGCACACCGGCAATGCCGATGCCGACACCGACAAGGACAGTGCCGGCAAACAGCGCCTGCACCAACGGTTCGATACGCAAGAGAAGACCAGCGGTAATGATAACCAGCGAGACCGCAAGGCCTTTCTCCAGCCCGACGCGCCGCGCCATGGCAAGGCCGGCGCCGCCTGCCAGGCCGAAACACAGCGACGGCATCATCGTCAAAACGCCGATGGAGGCGCCTGACAGACCGAATGCCTGCTGCACCGGCGCCAGCAGCACCGCAAGACTGGACAGAGCCGGGCGCAGATTGAGCGCGACCGCCAACAGCACGATGCCAGCGACCATGCTGCGCGCCGCTGGAGACAAAAAGCGCGCAGAGGCTCGGGCAACGCCAGCCTCATCGAGAGCAAGCGCGGAGGACGTGTTTTCAGGGTTTGGCATATTCGTCCAGAATGGCGCGGATATCGTGTTGGGTGACGGGCGCACTCAACAAAGCGCGCTCCGTCACCGCCTCGAGGTGATGGTCCATGGTCTCCAGCGCTTTTTCGCTGTCGCCCTTCTGCAGGGCCGCCACGATTTCCAGATGTTCGTTGACGGCGCAGTCGGAGGAATGCGGCCGGCCGTAAAGCGCCAGGATGAGCGAACAGCGCGAGACCAATTCGTTGATGTAGCGGGCGGTGACGGCGTTGCCGGCCATTTCGGCGAGCAGAATGTGGAATTCTCCGGCCAGCCGGATCGACTCGGCGGTATTGGAGGCCTTCACCGCCTCCTCGCGCGCCACATGAGCCTTGAGCTGCTCAACGTCTGTCTTGGTGATCTTGGAGACCAGCCTGCGCACCACGTCCCGCTCCAGGCTGCGGCGCACTTCGAAGATATCGTAGGCCTCTTCCAGCGTCGGCTGGGCGACGGCCGCGCCCCGGTTCGGAATGAGGTCGACAAGACCCTCGCTGTTCAGGCGGCCGAGCACGCTTCGCACGATGGTACGGCTGACGCCGAAGCGTTCGCCGATGACGTCTTCGGGCAGTTTGTCACCCGGTTTCAACGCACGCTCGATGATGGCGCGTCGCAGGCCATGATACATGGCTTCGCTGCGTGGGAGATTGGGGCGCTTCACGCGTTTGACCGAAACGTCGTCATTCATCTCTGCAACCGTCCTCCATCCGAGACGGCTCTTATACCGCACAGAAATGCATCCGTGAATTCGTTGTTTTGTATGCTATCATATCAAAAAATTGTATACTATTATTTTTCCAGGCAGCGGCAGTCGACCGCTGTCGGGCAAGCAGGAAATGTGCGGGAGCAAGGTTATGGCAAACAAGGGAGGGGTTCGTCGGCTGCTGCTCGTCAACGGCAATACCAATGCCGCGCTGACCGACAGGCTGGTCGAGCGGGCCAGGGTCGCCCTGCCTCCCGAACGCGACATCATAGGGGCAACGGCCATCTATGGGCCGGGCTATATCAGCGCGCGTGCCGATGCCGTCGTCGCCGCCCGCGCCATCGTCGACACGATCGCACTTGAGGTGAAGGAATACGGCGCCGAAAACATCAGCGTCTGCCTTCTCGCCTGTTTCGGCGAACCCGGCATCGGCGCGGCGCGCGAGATCTACCCGTTTCCGGTGGTCGGCATGGCGGAGGCATCGATCCTGTCGGCGATGCAGCTCGGCGAACGCTTCGCCATCGTCACCGTCGGCGAACGCTGGCCGTCGATGCTGCGCGAACTGATGCGCCAGCAGCGGCTGGACGACCGCTGTTGTGCCACGCTGGCGATCAACGGCCATGCACTGGAGGTGGCGGCAAGCGCGGAAGGTGCGCGCCGCAAAGTGGCTGAACTGATCTCGGAGGCCCGCGAACAGCATGGCGCCGATGTGATCATCGTCGGCGGCGCGGCGCTGGCGGGCGTCGCCAACGATTTGCAGCCCGAATTCGACGTTCCGCTGATCTGTTCCTTCAGCGCTGGGCTGGCGCAGGCCGAGGCGCTGGCCTCGCTACGCGAACCCGTTCGCCATTGAGGCATTCCCCGACGACGCCATCGAGAAGCGCTTGGCTTCGGAGTTATCCTTCCAGACCCAGAACTATCTGACCCACTCGCCGCGATACCAGTCGACGAATTTGCGCAGGCCGTCCTCGATCGAGGTGTTCGGCTTGAAGCCGATGGCGCGGTCGAGCTCGGTGACATCGGCATAGGTGCACTCGACATCGCCCGGCTGCATCGGCTCGTACTGGCGCTTCGCCTCGATACCGATCAACCGCTCCAGCATGTCGATGAAATCGCCGAGCCGCACCGGGCTGTTGTTGCCAATGTTGAACAGCCGGCTGGGCGGCACCGCGCCCGACGGCGGCGTGTCCAGAACCTTCACCACCGCTTCGACGACGTCGTCGACATAGGTGAAGTCGCGCCACATTTCGCCCTGGTTGAAGACGCGGATCGGTCTGCCCTCCAGGATCGCCTTGGTGAACAGCCAATACGCCATGTCCGGACGGCCCCACGGCCCGTAGACGGTAAAGAAGCGCAAGCCTGTCTGCGGGATGGCGAAGAGATGGGCGTAGGTGTGGCTCATCAGCTCGTCCGCCTTCTTGGTGGCGGCATAGAGCGAGACCGGCGTGTCGACCTTGTCGGCCTCGGCGAACGGTACCTTGCGGTTGCCGCCATAGACGGAACTCGACGAAGCGTAGACCAGATGTTCGAAGCCGGGCAGCGCCCGGCAGAATTCCAGCACCTCCAGATGCCCGACCACGTTGGAGCGGATATAGGTGCGCGGATTGTCGAGCGAATAACGTACGCCGGCCTGCGCGGCGAGGTGCACGATGCGCCGGATGCCGAGCCCCGACAGTGCCGCCAACGCGCCCTCGTCGGCGATATCCAGCCGGCGGAACGAGAACCCCTTTCGCTCAAGCAACTGCGCCAGCCGCGCCTGCTTCAGCGCCGGGTCGTAATAATCGTTCAGATTGTCGACGCCGATCACCTCTTCGCCCCGGTCGAGAAGGCGATGGCAGACATGACTGCCGATGAAGCCGGCGGCGCCGGTGACAAGAATGGGCAAGCGTGCTCTCCGAACAATTGCGCCGCGCCGGTCCGGCCGCACCGCCGGCGCAGTGCTACCACCGGGGCCGTCTCGGGTTCAACCGGGAACGATGGGTCCGGCCGCGTCAGCTCGCCTCGCGCATCGCCTCCGCCGCCTGCAGGTCGACGGAGACCAGCTGGCTGACGCCCTGCTCGGCCATGGTGACGCCGAACAGGCGGTCCATGCGCGCCATGGTGATCGGATTGTGGGTGATGACGACGAAGCGCGTTTCGGTCGAGGCCGACATCTCGTCCATCAGGTTGCAGAAACGCTCGACATTGTGGTCGTCGAGCGGCGCGTCCACCTCGTCCAGCACGCAGATCGGCGCCGGATTGGTCAGGAACACGGCGAAGATCAGCGACATCGCCGTCAGCGCCTGCTCGCCACCCGACAACAGCGTCATCGTCTGCGGCTTCTTGCCCGGAGGACGGGCAAGGATTTCCAGGCCGGCCTCCAGGGGATCTTCCGATTCGATCAATTGCAATTCGGCGGTGCCACCACCGAATAGATGGGTGAACAGCCGCTGGAAATGCGCGTTGACGACGTCGAAGGCGGCCAGCAGCCGTTCGCGGCCTTCGCGGTTCAGGCTCTGGATGGCCTGGCGCAGTTTGCGGATCGCCTCGATGACGTCCTCGCGCTCGGAGACGATCGTCTCCAGCCGCTCGGACAGTTCGCGCTGCTCTTCCTCGGCGCGCAGGTTGACCGCGCCCAGCCTCTCGCGCTCGATCTTCAGCCGTTCCAGCTGGCGCTCGATCTCGCCCATGTCGGGTATCGGGCTGTCAGCCTCCAGGCCGGTGTGGCGGATAACCAGGTGCGGCGGCGTGTTAAGCGCTTCCTGGATGCGCGCCTCCACCTCCTGGCGGCGCTCGTCGGCGGCGGTCAGCCTTTCCTCGGCGCGCACGCGCGCCTCGCGCGCTTCGGCCAAGGTAGTGATGGCGGCCGTTGCCGCCTTGTCGAGCTCGGCCTGTCGGTTTTCCGCTTCCTGCAAGCGGTCGGCGGCGTTCTTGCGCAGCGCCTCGGCTTCCGAGAGCTGGGACAGCAGCGCGCGGCGGCGCTGGTCGAGCTCGTCCGGCGCCTCGACCAGATCCTCTCGCTCGGCGGCTGCCTCGGCCTTGCGTTCGGCAAGTGCCGCGATCTGCGTCGACGCGTTCTCGGCGCGCGACAGCCAGTTGCCGCGTTCGAGGGCGATCGCCTGCAGGCGGCGCGTGCGCGCCTCGGCTTCGCGGTTCAGGCCGTCATGGACGGCGCGCGCTTCGGCCAGAGCGGCGCGATCGCGCGAGACGTGACCGGCAGCCTGCTCCAGCCTCGACTGCAAATCGCCGAGATCGGGCGCACCGCGCAGCTGTTCTTCCGCCTCGACATAGATGGCGGTGGCTTCCTCATGCGCCTCGACGACACGGCCGCGCGATTCCTCCAGCGCACCGCGCCGCGTCGACAATTCGCCGGTGGCCTTCTCGGCCTGGGCCAGGGCATTGCGCGCCGCGTCGAGCGCGTGCTGCGCGTCGCGCCATGCCTGGCGCGCGTGTTTTTCGTCCTCGACCGCGTTGCGCAGGCCGGTCTCGGCGTTACGCAGCGCCTCTTCGGCGGCGCGCACCGCCACGGTTGCCGCGACGGCCTCGGCGTCGAGTTCGGTCAGGCGGTTCTTCTGGGCCAGCCGCAGGGCGGCGGCGGTCGGCGCGTCGGCGCTGGCGGTGAAGCCGTCCCAGCGCCACAGCGCGCCGTCCTTGCTCACCAGCCGCTGGCCCGGCGCCAGCAAGGCCTGCAGGCGCTTGCCATCCGATGCCTCGACGATGCCGATCTGGGCGAGGCGACGCGCCAATTGTGACGGTGCCTTGACCACCGAGGCGAGGCTGCGCACGCCCTCCGGCAGCGCCGGGTCGCTCGCCTGCACCGCGTTCTCGCCCCAATGGACGGGCGCACTGCGGTCGAGCGGCACCTCGAGGTCTTCGCCAAGTGCGGCACCCAGCGCGGTTTCGAAACCACGCTCCACGCTCATCTGTTCCAGCACGGCTGGGAACAGGTCGCCGCCGCTGGTTGAATTGATGATCTTGGCAAGCGTGCGCGCCTCGGTCTCGATGCCGGCGAGCTCGGCCTTGGCCTCCTGCAATGGCAGCCGGGCGGCGGTCTCGGCCTCGCGCGCCGTCGCAACCGCCTGTTCGGCAAGCTCGGCGGCGGCCTCGGTCGCTTCCAGCGCCTCGGCGGCTGCTTCCGCCAACACGCGTTTTTCGGTCGGGTCGGCCAGCGCCGAGATGCGCTGCGCGATCTCGGCCAGTTCGCGGTCGGCATCTGCGAGTTGACGGGCGAAACGATCGCGCCGTTCCGCCGTTTCGCGCAATGTCCGCTCGATCTGGTTGCGACCGGCCGCCGCTTCCGCCCGTTCGGCGGTCAGCCTGGCCAGCGCACCTTCGCTGGTCGCCAGCGTCGCGGTGGCCTCTTCAAAAGCGGCGCGCGTATTTGCCTCGCGCTCGGCGGCACCGGCGTTTTCGCCGTTCAGGGTGGTTTCTTCCGCCGCCAGCCGCTCCAGCACGGCGGCGTTGTCGCGCACCATGCGCTCCTCGCGCTCGATATCGCTGTCGAGCTGCTGCAGACGGCGGTCGAGCTCGGTCTGGCGCGCGCGGATGCGGCCGGCCTCCTCCTCGATCTGCGACTTGGCGATCGACAGGCGCTGGAAAGCGGCGGCTGCCTTGGCCTCGGCGTCGCGCAGGTCCGGCAGGCGATGGGCGCCGATCGCCTGTTCTTTGGCGGCATTCATCTGGGCTGCGGCGCGATCGCCGACCAGCGCGGTCGCCGTCGCCAGGGCCGAACGTGCTTCGCCTTCCTGCGTCTTCGCCAGCGTCCAGCGCAGATGCAGCAGCGTGGCCTCGGCCTTGCGGATATCGGCCGAGAGGTTCTTGAAACGCGAGGCCTGGCGGGCCTGACGCTTTAGGCTCTCGATCTGGCTTTCCAGCTCGCCGACCACATCGTCCAGCCGCTCGAGGTTCTGTTCGGCGCCCTTCAGCCGCAACTCCGCCTCGTGACGGCGGGTGTGCAGGCCGGAAATGCCGGCGGCTTCTTCCAGCAGGGCGCGGCGCGCCTGCGGCTTGGCCTGGATCAGCTCGCCGATGCGGCCCTGCCCGACCATCGAGGGCGAGCGTGCGCCGGTGGACTGGTCGGCGAACAGAAGCTGCACGTCCTTGGCGCGCGCCTCCTTGCCGTTGATGCGATAGACCGACCCCGCCTCGCGCTCGATGCGGCGCGAAACCTGCAATTCGTCGGCATCGTTGAAGGCGGATGGCGCCGTGCGGTCGACATTGTCGAGGAACAGCGTGACTTCGGCGGTGTTGCGCGCTGGGCGCGTGTTGGAGCCGGAGAAGATGACGTCGTCCATGCCGGACGCACGCATGTTCTTGTAGGAGCTTTCGCCCATGACCCAGCGGAGCGCTTCCACCAAGTTCGACTTGCCGCAGCCATTCGGCCCGACGATGCCGGTGAGGCCGCGTTCGATAACGAACTCACCGGGTTCGACGAAGGATTTGAAACCGAGCAGGCGCAGGCGCGAGAATTTCATTCGCGCAACCCCGTTCGGGCGCGAACGCCAAGGCGCTGCCGCCCCGGCGCTACCGGAACGTCACAGCAGAGGGTCGATGATGGCCGACATTTCCGCAATCGACAACGCACCCTTGTAGGTTTGCCCGTTGATGAAGAAGGTCGGCGTCGAGTCGACCTTGAATTCGTCCTGTCCACGCTTCTGCACCGATCTGACTTGGTCCAGAAGTTTCTGGTCCGTCAAGCAGGAGTTGAAGCTCTCCTGTGTAAAACCGGCCAGTTTGGACAGTTGGAACATCGCGTCCTTGACGTTTTCGGCCGCGGCCCAGTTCTGCTGCTGCTTGAACAGCACGTCGACCATCGGGAAATAGTTGTCGCCCGCGCAGCGCGCCAGCATGAAACCCGCCTCGGCGCGCGGATCGAACGGGAACTCGCGGAAGATCAGCCGCACCTTGCCGGTGTCGATATATTTCGTCTTCAGTTCCGGCAGCGTCGTTTCGTGGAAATGCGCGCAATGCGGGCAGGTCATCGACGCGTATTCGATGATGGTGACCTTGGCGTCGTCCTTGCCAAGCTGCTTTTCCGGCAACACGCCCGGCTTCAGCAGTTCAGCCATGTTGACCGAACCGGAGGACTGCGGGGCTGCGGCCGCGGGCGTCGCTGCCGGCTTGGTGGCATCGGCGGTCTTGGTCGTCTCGGCGGGCTTCGAGCCTTCCGCCTCGGCCTCGCCAGCCTTGTTGCAGGCGGCGAGTGCCAGCGCTGCCGGAGCGACGGCCAGCGTGGTCAGAATGGTTCTGCGGGACAAGAGACGGGTCATCGAATCACCTGATTAGCGTTGGATTTTGCAATGGAAGATCAAGAAAAAGCGAGAGTCCGGGCGAATTAAGGCATCGCGGCCCACAAGTCCAATCGCGAAATCCGGTCGAAACGATCACGAAAACGCGAGACGCCGGTGAGTTCTACTTGCGCTGGCCGATGATGGTCGCGCCGAGCCGCTCCAGTGAAGCGCGCAGGCCGTCGTCCTCGACGCCCTCAACCACCCGTTCCAGACGCGTTTTCTCTAATGGCGTCAATGGCCTGGCAGGCTGTGCCGTGCGTCGCCTGGTTTCCGTCAGCGGCTTCTGGACGATGCGGATGCGGCCGATCGCCTGGAAACCAAGAAAGGCGTTGACGCGACCGATGATCTCGTCGGCCTGATGCTGGAGGTGCAGCGCCGCGACACCTTGGCACGCCACCACCAGCACAGCCGGCTCGAACGGATCGTCCTCGCGCATGCGGCGCGGCCACTGGATCTTTTCCGGCCGCGAGGTGCCGGCAAGACGCGGCCCGACGATCTCCTCCCAGGATTGGACGAGGCCGATCGAGATTCCGGCGCGCTTGCGCAACACCGGCTCGAGGATGCCGGTGGCGAGATCGCTGACCGGCACGGGATTGCCGTAGCGGTTTTTCCCTGTCATGCGTGCTCCGTCAGACAGCAGGAGCGGCCGAAATCAACCACTCCCTCGGAAGATCAATGGCATCACTCACCTCGACCCGCAAGCCTGCAGACCGGCCTGTCACCGGCATCGCCGACCGGCTGCTTGCCTGGTACGACGCCCATCACCGTGACTTGCCGTGGCGGGTGCCGCCGCGCGAACTGGCAAGCGGCGTCCGGCCAGATCCCTATCGCGTCTGGTTGTCCGAGGTCATGCTGCAGCAGACCACGGTCGAGGCGGTCAAAGCCTATTTCCAGGCCTTTCTCGAACGCTGGCCGACCGTGCAGGCGCTTGGCGCGGCAAGCACCGACGACGTGATGAAGGCCTGGGCGGGGCTCGGCTATTATTCGCGGGCACGCAACCTGAAGGCCTGTGCGGATCGCATCGCGGCGCGGGGCGGCGTTTTTCCCGATACCGAGGACGGACTGCGCGCCCTGCCCGGCATCGGCGCCTATACGGCGGCTGCGATCGCCGCGATCGCCTTCGTCCGGCCGGCGGTCGTGGTCGACGGCAATGTCGAGCGCGTCATCACACGCCTGTTTTCGATCGCCATGCCGCTGCCGGCGGCCAAGCCCGATATCCGCGCCGAGGTCGAGCGACTGGTGCCGGCGGACAGGCCCGGCGATTTCGCGCAGGCGACGATGGATCTCGGCGCCACCATCTGCACGCCGCGCCGGCCGCGCTGCATGCTGTGCCCGCTGCGGCAAGATTGCAGCGCCATCCTGTCCGGCGATCCCGAATTCTACCCGGTGAAACTGGCCAAGCCCGAAAAGCCGCAACGCAAGGGCGCCGCCTTTGTCGCCATCCGCAACGACGGCGCGGTGCTTTTGCGCAAACGCCCGGAAAAAGGCCTGCTTGGAGGGATGAGCGAGGTGCCGACCACCGGCTGGACCGCGCGCATCGACGGCGCCACTGGAACCGACGCCGCACCCTTCGCGGCCAACTGGCGGCCGGCGGGCAGCATCGGCCATGTCTTCACCCATTTCGGGCTCGAACTCGCCGTCTACCGCGCCGATGTCGATTTCACCGCGCCACCCCAGGGGTTTTTCTGGTCGCGGCCCGGCTGGATCAATGACGAGGCCTTGCCGACTGTCATGAAAAAGGCAATCGAAGCGGCTATGCCCGGCTCGACCCAGAAGGGCCCGCACAAGAGGAAAGCATGACCGAAATCCGCCATATCGTCTTCGACATCGGCAAGGTGCTGCTGCACTACGACCCCAGCCTGCCGTTCAACCGGCTGATCCCGGACGAGACGGAGCGGCAGTGGTTCTTCGATCATGTCTGCACGTCGGACTGGAACATCGAGCAGGATCGCGGCCGGACCTGGGAAGAGGCCGAGGCGCTGCTGATCGACACCCACCCCGATCATGCCGAAAACATCCGCAACTTCCGCCGCCATTGGCACGAGATGGTGCCGCACGCCTATGACGACAGCGTGGTGCTGATGGAACGGCTGATCGACGACGGCCGCGACGTCACCATGCTTACCAATTTCGCCGGCGACACCTTCCGGGAAGCGCAGGAGCGGTTCGCCTTCCTGAAACGGCCGCGCGGCGTCACCGTTTCGGCCGATATCCGGCTGCTAAAACCCGACCGCGCCATCTACGACCACCACGTCAAATCCTTCGGCCTCGAGCCGGCGGCGACGCTGTTCATCGACGACAGCCAGAAGAATGTCGACGGCGCCAAGGAAGCCGGCTGGCAAGCCGTGCTGTTCACCGACCCCGCGACGCTAAAGCGCGACCTGACCAATCTCGGAGTTATCGCATGAGCGCCGCCCACGATCCCGCCGAGACGCTGGCCCGTTTCCATGACGTGACCAATGCGCAGGACTTCGCCGCCATCGAGGCGATGTTCGCGCCCGAGGTCGTCTATATCTCGCAAGGCGTTGGCGGCCGCATCGAGGGCCGCGACGCAGTGATGGCGGCTTTCCGCACTTATTTCACGGAATATCCGGACCAGGAAGCGGAAGACAAGAAGCTGGAAGCCCTGTCGCCCATGAGCGCCCGCTCCGAATGGCGACTCACCGGCACCAGCACCAAGACGGGCGTGTGGCGCGAACGCATTGGCGCCGAGACCATCACGCTCAACGGCGATGGATTGATCGTGCGCGTGGATGTCGAGGGCTAGAGCCACCCTCGCGGGGCTCGCGGATAACGGGCCCCGCACAATCGTCCAAGACAGTAGCTTCGAATATTCCGTAGGCAGTCCATCCAACGATGGAGCCTACGGAATGGACAAGACATACCAGCCGGTCAGGTTTTCCGAAAAACTCTCCAGAATCACCGAGCTCTGGCAGCCACGCGTTGTCGCCGAACTGAACGATTACCAGTTCAAGGTGGTTCGTATCGAGGGCGACTTCATCTGGCACGATCACCCGGAAACCGATGAGGCGTTCATCGTTCTCAGCGGCCAGTTGCGCATCGATATGCGCGACGGGGCAGTCACCATCGGGCCTGGAGAAATGTTCGTCGTGCCCAAGGGCGTCGAACACAAGCCTTATGCCGAGAAGGAAGTTCAGCTTCTGCTGGTCGAGCCGCGCGGCGTGCTCAACACCGGTCACGTTGGCGGCGATCGCACCGCGCAGAACGACGTCTGGATCTGAGACGGCGGCGCGGAGCTATTCCCGCGACCTTCGGGATTACGCCCCTGCCCGCTCCATGCCGAGCCGCGCGATCTTGCGCAGTTCGTCGATCGGGGTGAGGCCGCCGGCGCGTTCATAGTGCCAGAAGGTCCAGCCGTTGCAGGCGTCGAGCCCCTGTACTTCGGCGCCGACCTTGTGGATGGAGCCGGCATTGTCACCGATTGCCAGCGTGCCGTCGGCGCGCACCTTGGCCGACCAGCGCCGTTTGGCGTCGTAGAGCGTGGTGCCGGCCTTGACCAGGCCGGTATCGATCAGGCTGACGAAAGCAACGCGCGGTTCGGCGCGCTTGCCTGTGAGAACGGCGAGGTCGGCGTCCTCCAGCGTCTTGACCGCGGCGATGCGTTCGTAGGCGGCGTCGATATAGGTCTGCTCGCGCTCGATGCCGACGAAGTGGCGGCCGAGCCGCTTGGCGACCGCGCCAGTGGTGCCGGAGCCGAAGAACGGGTCGAGCACGACATCGCCGGGCTTTGTCGACGCCATCATGATGCGGGCGAGCAGCGCTTCCGGCTTCTGCGTCGGGTGCAGTTTGTCGCCATTGTCGTCCTTCAGCCGCTCCCCGCCGGTGCAGATCGGGAACAGCCAGTCGGAGCGCATCTGCACGTCGTCGTTTGAAGCCTTCAGCGCCTCGTAGTTGAAAGTGTAACCCTTCGACTTCTGGTCGCGCGAGGCCCAGATCATCGTCTCATGGGCGTTCTGGAAGCGGCGGCCGCGGAAATTCGGCATCGGGTTGGTCTTGCGCCAGACGACGTCGTTGAGGATCCAGAAGCCGAGATCCTGCATCTTGGCGCCGACGCGGAAGATGTTGTGATAGGAGCCAATCACCCAGATGGTGCCATTCGGCTTCAACACCCGGCGGGCGGCGAGCAGCCAGGCGCGGGTGAACGCGTCATAGGCCTCGAAGCTCTCGAACTGGTCCCAGTGATCGTCCACCGCGTCGACCTTGGATTGGTCCGGGCGGTGCAGATCGCCTTCGAGCTGCAGGTTGTAGGGCGGATCGGCGAAGATCACGTCCACCGATTTTTCCGGCAGCCGATCGAGCGCAGCGACACAATCGCCTTTCAGGATCGTGTCCAACCACTCGGACTGCTGAGGGGCATGGGAAAGTTCGTCGAGGAGACGCACGGCAGACATTCTGACAACCCGAAGCACGCGTTACATTTACCAGCCGTTATGGTTACCGTTCCCAGTAAATATTTAATGAAGTGAAGCCGTGATTTGCGGGTAACCGACGCTTGGTGTATGCCGCGCCGGCTTCCTTTCCCGCAGATGGACCGACATGCCCCAGCCAGACCTTGTCATTTTCGATTGCGACGGCGTGCTCGTCGATTCCGAAATCATCGCCGCTCGCGTCGAAGCCGAGCTGATCACCGAAGCAGGCTTCGAGATCGGCGCCGAGGAGATCGCCGAGACCTATGCCGGCCTGACCTTCAAGGACATCATGATGGCGATCGAGGAGAAGGCGAACATCCCCTTCCAGGCCTCGATGATCATTCGCGCCGAAGAACTGGTGGACCGCAAGCTACGCTCCGACGTGCGCGCCATCGACGGCGTGCACCAGGCCGTTGCCGCGATCACCGCGCCACACTGCATCTGCTCGAATTCGCGCAGCGAACGCATCACCTTCATGCTGGACAAGGTGCGGCTGTTGCCGCTGTTCCAGGGCCGTATCTTCTCGGCGCTGGAGACCCCGACGAAGAAAACCAAGCCGGCGCCGGACGTCTTCCTCTACGCAGCCGAGAAATTCAAGGCGAACCCGGCCAACACATTTGTCATCGAGGATTCGGCCCATGGCGTGCAGGGCGCCCGCGCCGCCGGCATGCGCGTCATCGGCTTCACCGGTGCCTCGCACAGCTACCCGGGCCATGCCGATGCACTGACCGAAGCCGGTGCCGAAACCGCTATCAGCCGCTGGTCCGACCTGAAAGGCGTTCTTGCCGCTCTCTCCGAGTGGTCGGACGCCTGACGCTTGGACGCGGCAGCCCTTCCCCAAGCGAGAAGGGCTGTCCTTGACGGAGACTAGCGAGGAATATCCGAGATCGTGGTCTGGCTACCCTGAGCGGGCGCTGCCGGCGCGGTCGCGACCGGAGCCGCCTTCGGCTTCGGCTTGTGAACCCGACGCTTCACCGGCTTCTGCTCGCTCGGCTTCTCGACCTTCTTGGTCACCCCTTCATCGAAGCCGGCAAAGGCCTGATAGGTGTTGGCGGTCGGCTCGGGAATGGAAATATTGGAATCGTTCAGCACGAACTGGGTGGCCGACGAGGTGTCGGAAATCTGCACCTTGTGCTGATAGATCTGCGAATAAAGCACCTTGTCGCCTTCGACGACGGCGATGCGGATCGGCATGGTTATGGTGCCGGGCGTCACCATCGGGCCCGGAACGACGCGACCGGCAACGGCGATCTTCATGTTGAGCATGCCGTTGTTGCGGGTGCAGTCGCGGGTCACTTCGCCGATCGAAGCCTGGTAGACGACACGCGAGGAATCGTCCTGCGGCGCATTGCTGGTGTCGACGGCCGCGGCGTCCTGGCCCTTCTTGGCCTTCGGTTTCGCTCCTGCCTTGGCATAGGTGCTGTAGAAGGCGGTACCTTCGCGCAGCGTCACCTTCGGGCAGAAGGCTCTGAGATCGGAGGCCTTGACCTTCGCCACTTCGGCGTTGATGGCCGCATCGTCCTTCTTGCCCATACCCATGAAGCCGCCGCCGGAACTGCCGCCGTCGCTCGATTGGCAGCCTGCGACGATCAGCATAAAGCCCATCGACATGAAACCCGCGACAAAGCGGCTGTTGGACGAACGAAACACCATGAAATGCGGTTCCCTCACGCGAAGCAGGCGACCTATAGCAACGAGACGGCAAAAATGCGACTGAGGGCGCGCACAAATTCACGCTTTCGCCGCCAGAAGGGCAATTGGCCGTCAGGCCGCTGAAATGGAAAGTCGACAATGCGCTATGTGAGTACACGCGGCGAGGCCCCCGCGCTCGGATTTTCGGACACGGTTCTGGCCGGGCTGGCGCGCGACGGCGGCCTCTACGTGCCCGAAACCTGGCCGCACTTCTCGGCCGCAGAGCTGCATTCCATGCGCGGTCTGCCCTATGCCGACCTCGCCATCCGCGTGCTGACGCCCTTTCTCGGCGGCGAGATCGCGCCGGCTATCTTCGAGAAGCTGGTGCGCGAAGCCTACGCCACCTTCCGCCACGAGGCGGTCTGCCCGCTGGTACAGACGGGGCACAACACGTTCGTGCTCGAACTCTTTCACGGCCCGACCCTGGCATTCAAGGACGTCGCCATGCAGCTATTGGCGCGGTTGATGGACCATGTGCTGTCCGAGCGCGGCGAGCGGGCGACAATCGTCGGCGCCACATCGGGCGACACCGGCGGCGCGGCCATCGAGGCCTTTGCCGGGCGCGAGCGCACCGACATCGTCATCCTGTTCCCGAAGGGCCGCGTCTCGCCGGTGCAGCAGCGGCAGATGACGACGTCCACCGCGGCCAATGTCCACGCGCTGGCGATCGAGGGTAATTTCGACGACTGCCAGGGCATGTTGAAGGACATGTTCAACGACCATGGCTTCCGCGACGGCGTCGCGCTGTCGGGCGTCAATTCCATCAACTGGGCCCGCATCATGGCCCAGATCGTCTATTATTTTTCGTCGGCACTGTCGCTCGGCGCTCCCGATCGTCCGGTCTCCTTCACCGTGCCGACTGGCAATTTCGGCGATATCTTCGCCGGATACGCCGCCAAGCGCATGGGCCTGCCGATAGAGCAACTCGTGATCGCCACCAACGACAACGACATCCTGGCACGCACGCTGGCCAGCGGCGAATACCGCATGAAAGGCGTCGTCGCCACGACATCACCCTCGATGGACATCCAGATCTCGTCCAATTTCGAGCGGCTTTTGTTCGAGGCTTCCGACCGCGACGCCGCAACCGTGCGCCGCTATATGAATTCGCTGAAGCAGTCCGGCGCCTTCACCATCGAGGCCGGTGGGCTCGCCCGTATCCGCGCTGAATTCGACGCGGGCCGCGCCACCGAATCGGAAGTCGCCGAGACGATCCGCGCCACGCTGGCCGGCTCGGGATATCTGCTCGACCCGCATACGGCGTCCGGCGTCCACGTCGCCGCCACGCAGACGGCGAGCGCAGTGCCGATGATCGTGCTTAGTACCGCGCATCCGGCGAAATTTCCGGCGGCGGTGGAAGCGGCGAGCGGCATCCATCCCGCTCTGCCGGCATGGCTTGCCGACTTAATGAATTCGGAGGAAAGATATGCGGTACTTCCATCCGACCTGAAAATGGTGGAAGATTATGTTCGTCGCCGCTCCCGGGCGGCGCGTTAGGGAGTCTGAACTATATGGGTGTTGAGGTAAGCCGTCTGTCGAACGGCCTGACAGTCGCCACCGAAACCCTTCCAAGCATCGAATCCGTCGCGCTCGGCGCCTGGGTCAAGTCCGGGGCCCGCAACGAGCGTGAGGATGAGCATGGGATGGCGCATCTTCTCGAGCATATGGCCTTCAAGGGCACGAGGAGGCGTTCCGCCTTCCAGATCGCTTCGGAAATCGAGAATGTCGGCGGTGAAATCAACGCCGCCACCAGCGTCGAGACAACATCCTTCTACGCCCGCGTTCTATCCAACGACGTTCCGCTGGCCGTGGATATCCTGGCAGACATCCTGCAGGAATCGGAATTCGATCCGGAGGAGTTGGAGCGGGAGCAGAACGTCATCCTGCAAGAGATCGGCGCTGCGCACGACACGCCCGACGACGTCGTCTTCGACCATTTCACGGAAACCGCCTTCCGCCACCAGACCATCGGCCGCTCGATCCTGGGCACGCCGGAGACGGTGCAATCCTTCACCTCCAGGCAGTTGCACGATTTCATGGAGCGCCAATACGGCGCCGAACGCATGGTGATGGTCGCTGCCGGCGACGTGAAGCATGACGAGTTCGTGCGCGAGGTGGAAAAGAAGCTCGGCTCCTTCCGCTCCAAGGCCGAAAACGCCGCGCCGCAATACGCCCAGTATGTCGGCGGCGACTTCCGCGAGAACCGCGACCTGATGGACGCGCAGATCGTGCTCGGTTTCGAGGGCCGCGCCTATCACGTGCGCGATTTCTATGCCTCGCAGGTGCTGTCGATGATCCTCGGCGGCGGTATGTCGTCTCGCCTGTTCCAGGAAGTGCGCGAGAAGCGCGGCCTTTGCTATTCGGTCTATGCCTTCCACTGGGGCTTTTCCGACACCGGCATCTTCGGCGTCCACGCCGCGACCGGCCAGAACGACATTGCCGAACTGGTGCCGGTGATCGTGCGCGAATTGCAGCGGGCCGGCGAAGCGATCGCCCAGGAAGAGCTCGACCGTGCGCGCGCGCAATACCGCGCCGGCCTCATCATGTCGGCGGAAAGCCCCGCCAGCCGCGCCTCGCAGATCGCCCGCCAGCTTCTGCTGTTCGGCCGGCCTATCCCGAAGGAAGAGCTGATGGAACGGCTCGGCGCGCTGACGATCGAGCGCCTGACCGACCTATCGTCCCGCCTGTTCTCGACCCGGCCGACCCTGGCTGCCGTCGGACCGATCGGCACGCTGGCGCCCTATGAGGCGGTTCTCGACACGCTTCCGGGCATCGAGGTCGCGGCCCGCAAGCTTGCCGTCTGATCCAGGCCGGCGGCCGTGTTCGCGCTTCCTTTCTTTCGCCGGGACCAGCCGGTACTGAAAGGGGAAAAGGTCGCTCTGCGCGTTCCGCTGCCGGGCGATCATCGGGAGTGGTCGACGCTGCGCGGCGAAAGCCGCGCCTTTCTCGAGCGGTGGGAGCCACGCTGGACACCCGACGAGCTTGAGCGCTCGGCCTGGCGCCACCGTATCGGCCGCTACCGCGAGGACTACGCCCAGGGCACGGCCGTCGCCCTCTTCATCTTCGAGCGCAGCTCTGGCAAGCTCGCCGGCGGCATCACCCTAGGCAACATTCGCCACGGCGTCGCCCAGAGCGGCCATATTGGCTACTGGATCGGCGAGCGCTATGCCGGCAAGGGGCTGATGACCGACGCCGTCAAGGTGCTTGCGGGCTTCGCCTTCGATACGCTCAAGTTGCACCGGATCGAAGCTGCCTGTATTCCCGACAACATTCGTTCGATCCGCGTGCTTGAAAAAGCCGGATTCCAGCGTGAAGGACTTCTGCGCTCCTATCTTCGGATCAACGGGGCCTGGCAGGACCACTATCTCTATGCCCGGATCGCCGACGATCCGCCGGCATCCGCAACGAAGGGCTGATTTTGACGAAATTCCTGCGAAACGGGCCGGTGCTTGCCTTCGTCCTGGCGACGATGGTGACGCTTTTCGCCGCCGCTTCCGCCTATGCCGTGGAACCGATCAAGATTTCCCGCGATGATGTGGCGCTCGACCTTTCGGGTGCAGTGGAAATCTACCGCAACCAGGGCGAGAATTTCCAGGTTTCGACGGCACCAGGTTCGGACGGCATCGTGCGGCGCATCGAGGTCGAGGCTAACGACAAGCGCTCGACCGGCGACTGGGCCGTGTTCGCGCTGGCCAACGCCACCGACGACGTCATCGACCGGCTGATCGTGGCGCCGCATTTCCGGCTGGTCAAATCCGGCATCTTCTGGCCCGACCTCGGCTCCACCCGCATCGCGGCCATCACACCTTCCGAAGGCTTCGCGCTCGATAAGCAGGCGAGCCCCGATGCTGACGTCTTCCGGGTCACGCTGAACCCGGGCTCGGTGGTGACGTTCATCGCCGAACTGGCGTCGCCGAAGCTGCCGCAGGTCTATCTGTGGGAGCCGGAGGCCTACAAGGACACGGTCAATTCCTACACGCTCTATCGCGGCATCGTCATCGGCATTGCCGGCCTGTTGGCGCTGTTCTTGACCATCCTGTTCGTAGTCAAGGGCACCTCGCTCTTCCCGGCCACAGCGGCGCTCGCCTGGGCGGTGCTCGCCTATATCTGCATCGACTTCGGCTTCCTGGCCAAGATCATCCAGGTGGCGCCGGGCTCAGAGCAAGTGTGGCGCGCCGGCGCGGAAGTGGCGCTTGCCACCACCTTCGTCGTCTTCCTGTTCACCTATCTCAACCTCAACCGCTGGCACGGCCATTTCAGCTACGGCGCCGTCGTTTGGGTGCTTGGCCTCGCCGCCATCGCTGGCATCGCCATCATCGACCCGGCAATCGCCGCCGGCATCGCGCGCATCTCCTTCGCCGCCACCGCCGTCACCGGCCTCGGGCTCATCATCTTCCTCGGCCTGCGCGGCTACGATCGCGCCATCATGCTGGTGCCGAGCTGGGTGATGGTGTTGTTATGGGCGGCGGGCTCGTGGATGGCGATTACCGGCCTGCTCGACAACGACATCGTGCAGCCTGCGCTGGGCGGCGGGCTGATCCTGGTGATCCTTTTGATCGGCTTCACCGTCATGCAGCACGCCTTCGCCGGCGGCGCCCTGCATCAGGGCCTGTTCTCCGACCTCGAGCGACAGGCGCTGGCCGTCGCCGGCTCCGGTGACACCGTGTGGGATTGGGACGTGCTGCGCGACCGCGTCGTCACCCGCCCCGATGTCAGCCTGCAGCTTGGCCTCGCGCCGGGCAGCCTTGGCGGCGCCGCCCGCAACTGGCTGCCGGTGCTGCATGCCGATGACCGCGACACCTTCCGCACCACGCTCGATGTGGTGCTGGAGCATCGCCGCGGCCGTGTGGCGCAGAATTTCCGCCTGCGCGGCGCCGACGGCCACTATCATTGGTTCTCGCTGAGGGCCCGCCCGGTTATCGGCTCCGACGGCGAGGTCATCCGTTGCGTCGGCACGATGGTCGACGTGACGGAGCAGAAGAAATCGGAAGAGCGCCTGCTGCACGACGCCGTGCACGACAACCTCACCGGCCTGCCCAACCGCGAATTGTTCATGAACCGGCTGGAAGCGATCATCTCGATCGCCCGCACCGAGGACAAGGTGCGCCCGACCGTCTTCGTCATCGACATCGACCGCTTCAAGCAGGTCAATGACGGGCTAGGTATCTCGGCCGGCGACACCATCCTGCTCACCGTGGCGCGGCGCTTGCACCGCCTGCTGAAGCCGAAGGATTCGCTATCGCGTTTCGCCGGCGACCAGTTCGCGCTCATGCTCTTGTCCGAGCAGGACCCGGCCCGCATCGCCGCCGTAGCCGACGCGATCAAGCACGCGATCAGTTCACCTATCACCTTCGCCAAGCGCGAGATCGTGCTGACCGCCTCGATCGGCCTCATCACCTGGACGACGGATCAAGTCTCGGCCGACGACCTGGTCAAGGATGCCGAACTTGCCATGCACCAGGCCAAGCGCTTTGGCGGGGACCGCATCGAACCGTTCCGTCCGGCCTTCCGCACGGTCGGCACCGACCGGCTGCAATTCGAATCCGATTTGCGCCGCGCCATCGAACGGCGCGAATTCACCCTCGCTTACCAGCCGATCGTGCGGCTCGAAGATTCCAGCGTGGCCGGTTTCGAGGCGCTTTTGCGCTGGGACCACCCGCGCCGCGGCATGATCCCGCCGGCCGACTTCATTCCGGTGGCCGAAAGCTGCGGTCTCATCGTCCAGCTCGGCCTGTTCGCCATGCAGAAGGCGGCGGAAGACCTGGCGATCTGGCAGAAGCAGATCGGTGACGCGCCGCTGTCGGTTTCGGTCAACCTGTCCAGCCGCCAGCTGATCCGGCGCGACCTGGTCACCGACGTGCGCTCGGTCATCGCCCGCGCCGGACTCAAGCCGCGCTGTCTCAGGCTGGAACTTACCGAGTCGCTGGTCATGGACAATCCCGAGCAGGCCGCGCATGTACTCAATAAGTTGAAGCAGCTCGGCATAGGGCTGTCGCTGGACGATTTCGGCACCGGCTACTCCTCACTGTCCTATCTGACCCGCTTCCCGTTCGACACGATCAAGATCGACAAGAGCTTCATCGACGACACCTCGCCGAAGCGCGCGGTGCTGCTGCGCTCGATGGTCAACATGGCCCATGAACTCGGCCTTTCGGTCGTGGCGGAAGGCATTTCGGACCAGAGCGATGCGCTGGAACTGCGCCAGATGGGCTGCGAATACGTACAGAGCTTCATGTTCGGCGCGCCGATGAACGCCGACGCCGTCATCAAGCTGCTGCGCGAACAATATCCGCTCACCCAGGCCTGACCTTTGTTCCTTCTCCCTGTTCACGGGGAGAAGGCGCCCGAAGAGTGGATGAGGGGTAGCTCTGCGCTCTCGGATGGAAGCCGCCGACAGAACACCTCCCGACAAAGGCGGTTCAGCCTCTATAAGGAATGGAAGTCCGCCTAGGCGTGCCCGGCGGCGGCGCTGAAATGCGCGAGGTTGACGCCGATGCTGGCCAGGATGCGATCATATTTGCGATCGATGTCCGGATCGAACAGCAATTCCGGCGTCGCCGGGCAGGTCAGCCAGCCGTTTTCGGCGATTTCGGTTTCGAGCTGGCCGGCACCCCAGCCGGAATAACCCAGCGCCATCAGCGCATGACGCGGCCCGTGGCCGGTCGAGATCGCGCGTAATATGTCGACTGTTGCCGTGAGACAGATGTCATCCGACACCGGCAGCGAGGATTCGACGCGATAATCACCCGTGTGCAGCACGAAGCCGCGGCTGCGATCGACCGGCCCGCCATTGCGAACGACGAAGTCGCGCGCCTCCTGCGGCAGGCGGATTGCTTCCTGCTCGTTCATGATGCCGAGCTGGACCAGGAGGTCGGGAAACAGCATCTGCTGGGTCTGATTGATGATCAGCCCCATGGCGCCCTCATCCGAATGCGCGCAGATGTAGATGACCGAACGCGCGAACCGCTCGTCCTTCATGCCGGGCATGGCGATGAGGAACTGGTCGTCGAGGAAGCCGTTCTTTCCGGCTGTCTTCTTGTTGCGCAGGAGCTCCATAGGCAAAGCGTAACGCGTTTCCGGCATGCTTGAAAGATGCCATTGGTGCAATTCGCCCCAGCCACAAGTCGGCCATGTCACACAAATATGATGGGGCCTGTCGTGCGAAATCGGTTGCGCGGACAGTTTGGGACGGTCAAACCAACGTGATGAATTGCTTGAAACTTCCGCTCGGCCTGGCACTTCTGGCAGCATCTGCCCTGCCGGCCGCCGCCTCGTCGTCCCGCTGGGCGGACAGCGAGGGCGGCCGGATCAGGCTGGTTACCGCCGGCCTGCCGGATGAGTCCGGCCGCCTGAACGGCGTGCTCCACATCCAGCTGAAGCCCAGCTGGAAGACCTATTGGCGCGACCCCGGTGCTAGCGGCGTGCCACCGCAGATCGATGTCAGCAAGGCCACCAACATCGCTAAGGCCGAGTTCTCCTACCCGGCGCCGGGCCGTCACAGTGACGGCTATGGCGAATGGGCGGGTTATGACCGCAGCGTCTCGCTGCCGGTCACCTTCACGCTCGCCAATCCACGCGAAAAGGCCGTCATCGAAGCCGGCGTCTTCGTTGGCATCTGCCAGACCATCTGCATTCCGCTGCAAGCACGGCTCACCGTCGACCCCACAGCCGACCCCGACAATGCAGACGATGTCTGGCTGATCGCGGCCGCGCGTGCCGCCTTGCCGGCCAAGCCCAGCGACGGTTTCGCGGCCATGGCCGTGCCCGGCGGCAAGGAGGTCTTGACGGTGGAGGCGACAGTGCCTGGCCTGCTGCAGTCCGCCGATCTCTTCGTCGCCGGTGAGCAAGGCTACCTGTTCGGAGCGCCGACACGCGCGGAGAGGGACGGCAAGCTGGTGTTCTCGCTGCCGATCATCGGCCGCCCGGACACGCGCCCGCAAGGCGATGGCCTGCCCTACACGCTGACGACCCCCATGGGCGCGGTTGAAGGTCTATTGCCCTATCCGTGACAATCGGCCGGACCGGTCAGATTGCGGGCCAACGCGGAAGGCGCTATCGCTTTCACGTCTTCCCCTTCCCTCTCAGACATGAGGACTGCCATGACCATTTCCGTTGGCGACAAGCTGCCCGAAGCGACTTTCAAGACGATGACCGACGACGGCGCCAAGGCGCTGACCACCGCCGAGGTTTTCGACGGCAAGAAGGTGGTGCTGTTCGGCGTTCCCGGTGCCTTCACCCCGACCTGCAACAACAACCACCTGCCGGGTTATCTGGAGAACCGCGACGCCATCCTGTCGCGCGGCGTCGACCAGATCGCGGTCGTTGCAGTGAACGACCAGTTCGTGATGGGCGCTTGGGCGCGCTTCACCGGCGCCGAAGGCAAGATCCTCTTCCTCGCCGATGGCAGCGGCACCTTCGCCAAGGCAGCTGGCCTCGACCTCGACCTCAGCGCCAACGGTCTCGGCCTGCGCTCGAAACGTTTCTCGATGATCGTCGACGACGGCACCGTCACGGCGCTCAACATCGAGGACAGCACCGGCCAGGCCGTGGATTCCGGCGCCGCCAGACTGATCGAACAGCTCTGAGAGATTTTCCGACCCTGCCCTCTCCGATGGGAGGGCGGGGGCTCCTAGTCTCAATAACTCTGCGATGAGCGGCGCGGCGGCTTTCTGCCAGGCGTCTTCGTGGCCGTGTCGCCTGTCGAGGGGCGAAGCGCCGGTGCCGGCTGCGGGCGGCCCGAGCTCTTCTTGAACGGCGCCATGCCCATGCGGGCCAGTTCGTCGGCGCGTTCGTTCTCGGGGTGGCCAGCATGGCCCTTCACCCAATGCCACGTCACTGTGTGGCGACGGTTGGCCTCGTCCAGTGCCTGCCACAACTCACCGTTCTTCACCGGCTTCTTGTCGGCCGTTTTCCAGCCGTTGCGCTTCCAGCCATGGATCCACTTCGAGATGCCGTCCATGACGTATTTGCTGTCGGTGTGAAGTGCTACGGTGCACGACTCCTTCAGCGCGTTCAGGCCATTGATCGCCGCCAGAAGTTCCATGCGGTTGTTGGTGGTCTCGGCCTCGCCGCCCGACAGTTCCTTGGTCGTGCCATTGAAGCGCAGGATAGCGCCCCAGCCGCCCGGGCCGGGATTGCCCGAACAGGCGCCGTCGGTGAAAATCTCGATCTGTTTCATTTCAACCCGTATTCGCTGGCCGAGCCGATGGCGCGGTGGAACCGTATGCGGCGGATGTATTCGGTCGGATCGCGCTTCATCACCAGCCCGCCGTCGGGAACGGTCAGCCAGTCATAGAGGCGAGTCAGCATGAAACGCAGCGCCGAGCCGCGCGCCAGCATCGGCAATGCCTGCTTTTCCGCTTCGCTCAGCGGTCGTACGCTCTGGTAACCGGCCAACAGCGCGGTGCCCTTGGTGAGGTTGAAGGAAAAATCCTTCTCGAAGCACCAGGCGTTGAGGCAGGTGGCGAGGTCGTAGGCATAAAAATCGTCGCAGGCGAAATAGAAGTCGATCAGCCCCGACAGTTTTTCGCCCAGGAAGAACACATTGTCTGGAAATAGGTCTGCATGGATGATGCCGGTCGGCAGATCGCACGGCCAGTTGCGCTCGAAATCCGCGAAATCACCATCGACCTCTGCCGCCAGCCCCGGCTCGACCTCGTTGGCGCGGGCGCGCGAGGCTTCCCACAGCTTGCGCCAGCCGTCGATCGCCAGCGCGTTGGCGCGATGCATGGTGAAGTCGGCACCGGCCAGATGCATGGCGGCAAGCGCCTCGCCGACTTCCCGGCAATGCACGACGCCCGGCTTGCGCAGCCACATGCCCTCGAGAAAAGTGATGATGACGGCCGGCCGGCCAGCCAGCGTGCCGATCATCGAGCCGTCATGGCGATGCACCGGCAACGGACAGGAGATGCCCTTCTTGGCGAGATGATCCATCAGCCCGAGGAAGAAAGGCAGGTCCGCCTTCTCGACGCGCTTTTCGTACAGCGTCAGGATGAAGGAGCCTGCCGTGGTGTGCAGCAGGAAGTTGGAATTCTCCGTGCCTTCGGCGATGCCCTTGTAGGAGAGCAGCTGGCCGACCGGATAATTTTGCAGGAAAGCGGAAAGCTCGCCCTCCGTCACATCGGTATAAACCGCCATCACACGGTTCCGTTGACGAAGGCCATGTCGGCCGGTGTCAGTTCGACATCGCGCAATACCCGCATGACCGGGAAATCCTCCGTTTCCGTCGCTGTCACCGCCAGTTCGACCGAAACGTCGAAACGCTGACGGAAGGCATCGATGATCTCGTCGACGATGATCTCCGGCGCCGAAGCCCCTGCGGAGAGGCCGAGCGTCGAGATGGCGCCGATGTCATCCCACGGAATTTCGGAGGCGCGCTGCACGAGAAGCGACATCCTGGCTCCGGCGCGTTCCGCAACTTCGACAAGGCGGCGCGAATTCGACGAATTGGGGGCGCCGACCACCAGGTAGAGGTCGGCGCCGGAGGCGGTCTCCTTCACCGCGTCCTGGCGGTTGGTGGTGGCATAGCAGATCGATTCGGCCGCCGGCGCCTGCAGGTCCGGGAAGCGTTCCTGCAAGGCGCGGATGATGCCGGCGGTGTCTTCCACCGACAGCGTCGTCTGGGTGACGAAGCCCAGCGCCTGCGGGTTGGCGGGCTGGAAGGTCGCCGCGTCAGCCTCGGTCTCGATCAAGGTCACCGCGCCTTCCGCCAGTTGCCCCATGGTACCGATCACCTCTGGATGGCCGGCATGACCGATCAGCAGCACGTGGCGGCCGAGCCGCTGATGGCGCATCGCCTGCTTGTGCACCTTGGAGACAAGCGGGCAGGTGGCGTCGAGATAAAACAGGTTGCGCGCCACGGCGTCCGCCGGCACCGATTTCGGCACGCCATGCGCGGAAAAGACAACCGGGCTTTGCTTGTGATCGTCCGGGATCTCGGACAATTCCTCGATGAAGACGGCGCCGAGATTTTGCAACCCCTCGACCACGTAGCGGTTGTGCACGATCTCGTGGCGCACATAGACCGGCGCGCCATATTTCTTCAGCGCCAGCACCACGATCTGGATGGCGCGATCGACGCCGGCGCAGAAGCCGCGCGGCTGGCAAAGCCTGATTATGAGGGGTGGCTTAACGGCTTTCTGCAACGCGGATTCCCACTGTCTGGCCCATCGGTCGGATTGTGCGGACATGATGTCCGCCACCCCCTTCTGTCAAGGGCGCGGAACGGCCTGGCGGGCGTTCACCTGTTCTTCCGGTTCTTCGCCAGCCACACCGCCATGACACCGACCAGGGCCGCTGCGAGGCCATACCAGGTCATCGCGTATTGCAGGTGATTGTTGGGCAGGTCGAGCAGCGTCGTGCCGCCAACGGGTAAGCCGCCTGGATTGGGCGCCCTGCCAGCATCGACGAAGAACGGCACGACCACGGCGCCGGCCGGCAGGCCTGCAGTCGCCGCCATGGCGTCGCGGTCCTTCCAGTAGAAGATGTTCTTGGTCAGATCGTTGTCGGGCACCATCATCGATGGCTTGCCGGCAAGCGGATTGCGCGCCAGGCCGGTCATCGTCACCTCGCCCGCCACCTCGCCCTTCTGGCGCTTGGCAGGGTCCTTCATGTCGTAGGGTACGAAACCCCGGTTGACGAGCACGAAACGGCCGTCGGCGAGTTTCAGCGGCGTATAAACGCTGAACCCGGTCTCGCCGTCCCAGGTGGTGAAGAAATGGCGCTCGCCCTGATGCAGGAACGTGCCGGTCAGCGTCACCGGAACGTAGTCGATGTCACGGGTCTCGGTGAACTGCTTCTCGACTTCCGCTAGCGGCGCCGGCGTTGCGTTCATGCGGCGGTCGATCGTCCCGATCAGCGCTTCCTTCCAGGCCAGACGCTCGACCTGCCAGGTGCCGAGGCCGATCAAGACAAGGAAGGCGATCAGGCCGAGGCCGAGCGCCAAGGCCGTGCGTGGCCCGCGGCGACCCGTCGACGGCTGTGGGACCGCGCTCATTGCGGTCGGTCCAGCCGACCCTCGGCCGCCTTGTTGCGGTATTGAAGGGTGAGCAGCACGCCCTTGATCAGCCGCAGCGCCGTCAGGCACAGCATGATTGCCAACGGGATCCACAGCAGGAAATGCAGCCAGAGCGGCGGCGCGAAGGTCACTTCCAGCCAAAGCGCCAGACCGACGACGATGAAGCCGATGATGAGGATGACGAAGACCGCTGGCCCGTCGCCGGCATCGGCGTAGGAATAGTCGAGACCGCAGTTCATGCAGCGCTTGCCGACCGTCAGGAAGCCGGAGAACAGGCGCCCTTCCCCGCAGCGCGGGCAGCGCCCCTTGAGGCCGGCCTGGATCGGGTCGACCGGCGGCCAGATTGCCTTATCTTCGCTCATGCCGATCTTCTTAGAACCTTTCAGGCTCAAGTTGAACGGTCGGCCCAAAAGAAAGAGGCGGCCACGTTGCCGCAGCCGCCTCCAATCAAACCCGATTGAACGGGGATCAGTGACCTTCGATGACCGCGCCGGCCGAGCCCCAGACATAGATCGAGGCGAACAGGAACAGCCAGACCACGTCAACGAAGTGCCAGTACCAGGCGGCCGCCTCGAAGCCGAAATGCTGCTTCGGCGTGAAGTCGCCCTTCATCGCGCGGAACAGGCAAACCAGCAGGAAGATGGTGCCGATGATGACGTGGAAGCCATGGAAGCCGGTCGCCATGAAGAAGGTGGCGCCGTAGATCGAATCCTTGAAGCCGAACGGAGCGTGGATGTACTCGTAGGCCTGCACCATGGTGAACAGCATGCCGAGACCGACGGTGAGCACGAGGCCGTTGATCAGGCCCTTGCGATCGCCGTGGATCAGCGAATGGTGCGCCCAGGTCACCGTCGTGCCCGACAGCAGCAGGATGATGGTGTTGTAGAGCGGCAGGTGGAAGGGATCGAGCACTTCCATGCCCTTCGGCGGCCAAACGCCACCGGTGAAGGTGGTGCGCGCCGCCTGGATCGCCTCGTTCGGGAACAGGCTGGCGTCGAAATAAGCCCAGAACCAGGCTACGAAGAACATCACCTCGGAGGCGATGAACATGATCATGCCATAGCGCAGATGCAGCGACACCACCTGGGTGTGATGGCCCTCATGCGCTTCCTTGATGGTGTCAGACCACCAGGCGAACATGGTGTAGAGCACGATCAAAAGGCCGATCAGCAGCACCCAGAAATGCGCCTTGGACACGTCCAGGCCAAACAGGTGGAAGGGCGTGCCCTTCAGATACTGCATATAGATCACGCCGCCGAACGCCATGACCAGAGCACCTACCGAACCCAGGAAGGGCCAGGGGCTTGGAGCTATTATGTGGTAGTCGTGGTTTGGTTTGGCGTGTCCGTCGGCCATGTCATCCCCCGAGATTTGCTTCGGTATTGGAAATAGTCTTCGCGGCATCCTTGTTCAGGGTCGCGGCGAGCGGCTGCTTCGTCTCGACCTGATACATGGAATAGGAAAGCGTGATGGTCTTGATGTCCTTCAGTTCCGGCACCTTGAGGATGTCCGGATCGACATAGAAGACGATCGGCATGTCCACCGTCTCGCCGGCCTTCAGTGTCTGATTCGTGAAGCAGAAGCACTCCACCTTGTTGAAATAGGCGCCCGCCAGTTCCGGCTGCACGTTGAAGGTGGCGCGACCAGTGGTCGGCGCGCTGAACTTGTTGGTGGCCTTGTAGGCAACCTTCGTCGTCTCGCCGAGCTTGATGGTGACACTGCGCTGCTCCGGCTCGAACTCCCACGGCACGCCCATCGTGTTGGCGTCGAAGCGGATGATGATGTCGCGGTCAAGGACCTTGGTAGAATATTGCGTCACGCGCTGGGTGGTGCCGCCGTAACCCGTCACCTTGCAGAACATCGAATAGAGCGGCACCGCCGCATAGGCCATGCCGATCATGGCGCCGAAGAACGCCAGGCAAGAGCCGGCAACGACCAGGTTGGCCTTGTGCTTCTTCTGCTCGGCGGCGGTCGTCTCGCTCTCCATCACCGCCTCACATAGGCCGGCTGAGGATGGAGGGACCGAATTTCACGATGGTCGCCACATAGAAGATGATGACCAAAACGCCCAGCGCAAAGCCAATGGCAACCGAACGGCTGCGGCGGGCCTTCCTCTGGTTTTCTGTCAGCTCGACGGTTTCAAGCTTGTCTTGCATCGTACTCATGCTCCACCAAGAACCAGTGCCCGCTCGACGATGCTGTCGGCAAGGTAGGCAGCAAAGATGGCAAACAGATAAAGCAGCGAGAAGCCGAACAGCGCCTTGGCGGGCTTCATGACGCGGTCGCTGTCGGGCATGCGCAGCACCGCCCAGGAATACCAGACGAAGCCGATGCCAAGCACGGTCGCCACCACGCCGTAGAGGGCGGTGGTGTAGCCGAGCCCCCAGGGCAACACGCCGATCGGCGCCAGAATCAGCGCATAGGCGAAGATCTGGCGGCGCGTGGAAGCCTCGCCGGCGACATTCGGCATCATCGGAATGCCGGCGCGTTCATAGTCGCCCGACTTGAACAGCGCGAGCGCCCAGAAATGCGGCGGCGTCCACAGGAAGATGATGAAGAACAGGATCACGCTTTCGAGGCTCACCGCACCCGTCGCGGCCGCCCAGCCGATCACCGGCGGGATGGCGCCGGCGGCGCCGCCAATCACGATGTTCTGCGGCGTCCAGCGCTTCAGCCACATCGTGTATACGACCGCGTAGAAGAAGATGGTGAAGGCGAGCATCGCCGCCGACAGCCAGTTGATCAGCACGCCCAGCGTCATCACCGAAAGCACAGAAAGCACCAGGCCAAAGGCGAGCGCCTCGCCGGGCAGAACGCGACCGGCCGGCACCGGGCGATTGGCCGTGCGGGTCATTACAGCGTCGATGTCGGCGTCGTACCACATGTTGAGCGCGCCCGACGCACCAGCGCCGATGGCGATCGCCAGAATGGCGATGATGGCGAGCAGCGGGTTGATCGTCGCCGGCGCGGCCATCAGCCCGACAAAGGCCGTGAACACCACCAGCGACATCACGCGTGGCTTCAGAAGCGCAAAGAAATCCCCCGCCGTCGCTTCCGACATTCGGGAGGTTGTCTGCTCCATGCGTGAGTTGTCAACCAGGGCCATTGCGTACTTGAAGTCCACTCATTCCGTTTGGCCAAAACCGCCGGCTCAGCCGGCGGTTTCGAAACCCGAAACTGCTGCCTTTACTTGATCTTGGGCAGCTGTTCCCACTGATGGTAGGGCGGCGGCGAAGGCAGCTGCCATTCCAGCGTCGTGGCACCCTCGCCCCACGGATTGGCACCCGCGACGCGCTTCTTACGGAACGCCTCGAAGACGCCGTAGAGGAAGATCAGAACGCTGACGCCGGAGATGTAGGAGCCGATCGACGAAACATAGTTCCAGCCGGCGAACGCGTCCGGATAGTCAATGTAGCGGCGCGGCATGCCCGCCAGGCCGAGGAAGTGCTGCGGGAAGAACACCAGATTGACGCCGATGAACATGATCCAGAAGTGGCTGTTGGCGATCGCCGGCGAATACATGTAGCCGGTCATCTTCGGGAACCAGTAGTACCAGCCGGCGAAGATGGCGAACACGGCGCCGAGCGACAGCACGTAGTGGAAGTGCGCGACGACGTAGTAGGTGTCCTGCAGCGAACGGTCGAGACCGGCATTGGCGAGCTGGACGCCCGTCACGCCACCGACCGTGAACAGGAAGATGAAGCCCACAGCCCACAGCATCGGCGTGCGGAAGGAGATCGAGCCGCCCCACATGGTGGCGATCCACGAAAAGATCTTGATGCCAGTCGGCACCGCGATGACCATCGTGGCGAACACGAAATAGCGCTGCGTGTTGAGCGAGATACCGGTGGTGTACATGTGGTGTGCCCACACGACGAAGCCGACGGCGCCGATCGCGACCATGGCGTAGGCCATGCCGAGATAGCCGAACACCGGCTTCTTCGAGAAGGTCGACACGATGTGGCTGACGATGCCGAAGCCCGGCAGGATCAGGATGTACACTTCCGGGTGACCGAAGAACCAGAACAGGTGCTGGAACAGGATCGGGTCGCCGCCATTCTCGGGCACGAAGAAGGAGGTGCCGAAATTACGGTCGGTGAGCAGCATGGTGATGGCGCCCGCCAGAACCGGCAGCGACAACAAGAGCAGGAAGGCGGTGACCAGCACCGACCAGGCAAACAGCGGCATCTTGTGCAGCGTCATGCCAGGCGCGCGCATGTTGAAGATGGTGGTGATGAAATTGATCGCACCGAGGATCGACGAGGCACCGGCGATGTGGATCGACAAGATCGCCAGATCCATTGCTGGCCCCGGCTGGCCGGATGTCGAAAGCGGCGGATAGATCGTCCAGCCGCCACCGACGCCGTAGGCGCCGGGAGCGCTCGGCACGAACATCGAGGTGATGAGCAAGATGAAGGCCGGCGGCAGCAGCCAGAAGGAGATGTTGTTCATGCGCGGGAACGCCATGTCCGGCGCGCCGATCATGATCGGCACCATCCAGTTGGCGAAGCCGCCGATCAGCGCCGGCATGACCATGAAGAAGATCATGACCAGGGCGTGCGCGGTGGTGAAGGCGTTGAACATCGACTTGCCGGCGTCGAGCGCGGCATCGCCGGTGACACCGTAGACCATCGAGGCGAGGCCCGGGAAAATCTGGATACCCGGCTCGGCAAGCTCCCAGCGCATCATGATCGACAGGAAGCCGCCGACGATGCCGGCCATGATCGCGAAGATCAGGTACAGCGTACCGATATCCTTGTGGTTGGTCGAATAGACCCAGCGCACCCAGCCCTTCGGCTTGTGGTCGTGATCGTCGTGAGCCGCTGCCTGCGCCATGTTCCGCTCCGTTCCCTATCCTTGTTTCGACCGCGGCTCTTAGTTGCCGGCGGACGCAACCTTGTTGGTACCATCGACCTGAGCCATCAGTGCCTTGTTGGCACCCGGCAGATCGGTCCTGGCCGCAGCGAGCCAGGTTTCATACTGCTGTTCCGAGACGACGCGCACGGCGATCGGCATGAAGGCATGGTCCTTGCCGCACAGTTCCGAGCACTGGCCGTAATAGAGGCCTTCCTTCTCGGCCTTGAACCAGGTCTCGTTGGCGCGACCGGGCACGGCGTCAACCTTGATCCCGAAAGCCGGCACCGCATAGGAGTGGATCACGTCGGAACCGACGACGAGCACGCGCACGACGACACCGACCGGCACGACCAGCTCGTGGTCAACCGCAAGCAGGCGCGGATATTTGGTCTTGTCTTCCTTGCCGAGGCCGGCGCGATCGGCGTCCGCCAGGATCGCCGAGTTGAAGGAGAGCGGCTTGTCGATCTGGTATTCGTAGTCCCAGTTCCACTGGTTGCCGGTCGCCTTCACCGTGAGCTTCGGCTCTTCCGGCGGGGTGTACTGGGCGGTGAGCAGCTGGAAGGACGGGATGGCGATGGCCAGAAGGATCAGGACCGGGCCAAGCGTCCAGGCAACCTCGATCGCCGTGTTGTGGCTGGTCTTGGACGGCACCGGGTTCACGCTGGCGCGGAACTTCAGGATGCACCAGCCCAGGAGGAAGAGCACGAACAGCGTAACCGGCACGATGAACCACAGCGTATAACGCTCGAACCAGGTGATCTGGCTCATGATAGCGGTTGCCGCCGGCTGGAACGTCATCTCCCACGGCTGGGGCTGCGCGGCATGGGCGACAGACCCGGCGAAAACCATGGATGCGGCGCCAGCGCCTGCAAGAAACTTCTTCATCGCCCTCTTCATCTCCCAGTCCCCTCCTGCAATCAGGTGGCAGGAATACGCGATAACACCGGGACAGGGAATCCCGGCCGGTCCAGATTGGTTCAAACCATACTCTCTTTCCCGCCGCAAGAAAGGAGCGCCCAAAACCATGCGGCATTTTTGCGCGCGGCAATGCAGAAGGCGCCTGTCCACAAGGCGCTCGCATGATTATGCGCCTGTCGTATCGCCATGGCAGAGACAATCGCGGCAAAACCGGCTATTTCGGAAAAGAAGTCCGCATTGTTGCCGCAGTTGCAACGGATTGCGCGTCGTCCCGCGCTTTTCCTTAGCATTGCCCGGGCTTAAAGTGGCGTGATTCGGGAATGGAGCCGTTATGAACTCTTGGGTTTCGAGAACCTTGGCGAAGGTCATCTTTCTCGCCGCCCTCGCCGGTGCCGGACAGGCGATGGCCGCCGCCCAGCAACCGAGCGGCACGGTGAAGTCCACGCACGGCGCATGGTCGATCATCTGCGACACGCCGGCGGGCGCCACGTCCGAGCAATGCGTGATGATGCAGAACGTCGTCGCCGAAGACCGTCCCGAGATGGGGCTTTCGGTGGTCGTGCTGCGCACCGCTGACAACAAGGCTGAGATCCTGCGCGTGCTGGCGCCGCTCGGCGTGCTCCTGCCCAACGGCCTCGGCCTCAATGTCGACGGCAAGGATATCGGCCGCGCCTATTTCGTGCGCTGCTTCCAGGATGGCTGCTATGCCGAAGTGATCCTCGAAAAGCCGTTGCTCGACACGCTGAAGAGCGGCAAGGCCGCCACCTTCATCGTCTTCCAGACGCCGGAGGAAGGCATCGGCATCCCGGTCGACCTCAAAGGCTTTGCCGACGGCTTCTCCGCCCTGCCGTGAGCTGAGCCGGCTCTGTTATCGCCACTCGTAGACTGCGCAACGCCCACTACGGCCGGGGTTCCCAACGAACGAGTTGCGACCGGCCGTCTTCGGTGACCGCGAAGGTATCTTTGAAACGCGCGTAGCCCGAAGCCGCATCCTTGATGAGATCGACAAGGGTGATCGAACCGTATTTGTCGGTCTGGACGGCAATGTCGGGAAAGTCGAACAGGGACCAGCCGAAATTCCGTGGGCGCGAGGCGGCGGACAGCGCCCCGATGCGGGCGATCAGGGCCGCGTGAATATAGACGCCGACCACCTTGTAGATGTTGCCGCTGCCGAAATTGATCATGAGTTGGCCGGGCGTCTTGTAGGCCGCAGTGGTCCAGAACTGGCTCAGCTTGCGCTCCCGACCATTGCTGGAATCGATGTCGCACAGATCCTGGACACAGGCCGCGAAATTGCGGTTGGTCGTGGCTGCAAGCGGCGTCCTTACAATGTTGAAATCCCAGTGGATCGGCACGCCGAGCGTAGGATCGTCGTTCATCCGGTTTATGAGATAGATCTTGCCGGCGGCCCCGGATCGTCGCGGCATGTCGGCCCTGCTGTTGATGATCGGGTAGCGTGCCAACAATGTGCCCAGTTCGCGGTATGCAGCTGCATGGTCAGGGGTGTTGTTCCAGTAATCGACCTGGAGCAGCATTGCGATGAATTCGTGCGGATTGAGGCGCAGGAATTCCTTGCATTCGTCGAGAAGCGACTGGAGCGTCTGGTACCGGTTCGAACGGAGGCGGCCGAAAGCGCGGTCGCCGTGGCAGGTGTAAATGGTGAACTGGCCGTCGTTGTCGTGGAACATCTCCAGCCGCACGTCGAGAACACGGATGCCCAGGTCCAATTGACGGCCTATCGTCAGGTTCTGGCAGGCATAGAGGAACTGGCGGGGCCACAGGTCCCTGATGGCGGCACTGTCATGCGTGCCGACAAGGTTGATGTCGCAGATCAGTGGGTCGGCGAGATCGGATTGATCGACCGCAAGCAGGTTATCCTTCGATCCGGCCGGGGTCGCGTAGTCGATCGAAACCGTTCCTTTCTTGACGGCTGGCGCGCTTGGCCCGCCGATGGTCTTGGGGACCATGTCCATCACATGGTTCGAAGCCGGCGGCGCGCGGGGCGGCACCTGGTTCGGCAACAGGCAGAGCATCGGCGCTGCGTCCGACGAAGGGCCGATACCGCCGGCCTGGCTGTCGATGGGAACGTCGCCCGACCAGTTCGTGCCATCGTACCATGCGACGTAGAGGCTCTCGGTGTACTTGCCCTTGTAGACCAGGCAGAGCCGGTTCTGAAAAACGATGAGGCTGGGGCCACTGTCGGTTTGCGGATTGATGCCGCTGATGGCTTTGTCGCCGGACCAGGCCGTGCCATCGAACCGGGAAACGAAGATCGACTGGGAGCCAGCGCCCCGATAGACGAGGAATAGCTTGCCGCCAAAGACCGCCGCCGTCGGTGGATCGTCCGACCACGGATCGATGCTGCCGATAGCCGCGTCTCCCCAGGTAGCGCCGTCGCACCAGCACGAATAGAGCTTGATACCGCCGGCGCCCATGTAGAAGAGGTAGAGCTTATTGCCGAAGACGACTGCACAAGGGCCTGTATCCGTCCTGGGATTGATGCCGCCGGCAAGCTCCGCGATCGCGTTGCCACCAGCCCATTGCAGGCCGTCGAACCAGGCGGCTCGAATCTGGTCGCCGTCATGGGCCTTGTAGAAAATGTGAAGCAGGTCGTTGAAGACGATCAGCGCCGGCGGCGTATTGGATCTGGCGTCGATGCCGCCGGGCATGTCGCGGATCTTGACGTCGCCACCCCAGGTCGTGCCGTCAAATACGGCGATGTAGAGATCGTCGCTCGTCCAGCCCTTGTAGGCGACATAGAGGCGGTTCTCGTAGAGGCAGGCCCCGAGCGCCTTGTCGGTTTTCGCATTGATACCGCCAGGCTGGCCGGAAACATCCGCCCCGCCGCACCATGTCGTTCCGTCGAAAGAGCAGGAGTGGAGGCCGTAATTGTCGGTGCCACCCTTGTAGAAAACCCCGAGCATCGTCATTAAACCGTCCCCCGAACGAATTTAATATCAGGCGCCGTCACGTTCTTCCGGCGCCTGAAAATTGTCAATCGCGGGGAAGATGTTTTGTCGCGCCGTGCAGAAAATCGAATTTTTCCTTACTGGCAATGTAATCGTATCGACTATTACTTAGCTGCCGCAATAATGTTCGGCCCGCCGGCGTGGCGGATTGACGGCGAATGGCGGCGCCGCGTGGTTCCATGTTTTCCAGAGCAGCAATGGGCAGCCGAGATTGGCGGGACCACGCGATTGCCGAAGCCATGTCCAGCGCCTACATCTGGCTGAACATTTCCCGAAAACGGCGGCATGATGAAAAACCTCCTGACCCAATTCGACATCTCCGACGATCGCCTGCGCAAGATTGTCGCCGAGACGATCAACGGCGCCGACGATGGCGAGCTCTATCTCGAATACAGCGAGAGCGAGGCGCTGATGTTCGACAACGGCCGCCTGAAGACGGCCAACTTCAACACCGACCAGGGTTTTGGATTGCGCGTCGTCGCCGGTGAGGCGAGCGGTTATGCCCATGCGGGCGACCTGTCGGAAGCAGCGCTGCTGCGCGCCGCCAGCGCGGTCTCCACCGTCAAGGCCGGCTATTCCGGCACGCTGGCCGAAGCGCCACCGCGCACCAACCGCCGTCTCTACGGCGATGAAAACCCGATCCCCTCGCCCGGCTTCGAGGCCAAGGCCAAGCTGCTGCAGGAAATCGACGCCTGGACACGAGCCGAAGACCCGCGCGTTCGGCAGGTTACGGCCGCACTCGCCGCTTCCTGGCAGCATGTCGAGATCCTGCGCGCCGACGGCCAGCTGGTGCGCGACATCCGCCCGCTGGTGCGCCTCAACATCTCCGTCATGGTCGGCGACGGCGACCGCCAGGAAACCGGCTCCTACGGCATGGGTGGCCGCACCGGCTTCGGCGAATTCCTGCTCGAGCACTCCTGGAAACACGCCGCCAAGGAAGCGCTGCGCCAGGCACTGGTCAATCTCGAGGCGGTTCCGGCGCCGGCCGGCACCTTCGACATCGTGCTTTCCTCGGGCTGGCCGGGCGTCATGCTGCATGAAGCGGTCGGCCACGGGCTGGAGGGCGACTTCAACCGCAAGAAGACCTCGGCCTTCGCAGGCCTGATGGGCCAGCAGGTCGCCGCCAAGGGCGTGACCGTGGTCGACGACGGCACCATCGCCGAGCGGCGCGGCTCGCTCACCGTCGATGACGAGGGCACGCCCACCAACCGCACCGTGCTGATCGAGGACGGCAAGCTGGTCGGCTACATGCAGGACCGCCAGAACGCCCGCCTGATGGGCATGGCCGCCACCGGCAACGGACGGCGCGAATCCTACGCCCACCAGCCGATGCCGCGCATGACCAACACCTACATGACCGCCGGCGACTACACGCCGGACGAGATCATCGCCTCGGTGAAGAACGGTATCTACGCCGTCTCCTTCGGCGGCGGCCAGGTCGACATCACGTCGGGCAAGTTCGTGTTCGGCTGCACCGAGGCTTACATGATTGAGGACGGCAAGGTGACGCGGCCGATCAAGGGCGCCATGCTGATCGGCAATGGGCCGGATGCCATGCACCGCGTCACCATGGTCGGCAACGACATGAAACTCGACACCGGCATCGGCATGTGCGGCAAGGCCGGCCAGGGCGTGCCGGTCGGCGTCGGCCAACCTCATCTGAGGATGAACCAGATCACGGTCGGCGGCACGCAGGTCTGAGCCGCCGAACCCGTATCCAGCCGACATGCCCGCATACAAATCCATCGTCATCCTGACCGGCGCCGGCATTTCGGCGGAATCGGGCGTCGACACGTTCCGCGACAAGGACGGTATCTGGTCGAAGGTCGACTATCGCGATGTGGCGACGCCCGAGGGCTTCGTCCGCGATGCCGCGCGGGTGCACGACTTCTACAACCAGCGGCGGCGCGGCATGAAAGGCGTCAGGCCGAATGCCGCGCATACGGCACTGGCGAGGCTAGAGCGAGAGTTTAGCGGCGCGTTCCTGCTCGTCACGCAGAATATCGACGACCTGCACGAACGCGCCGGTTCGGCCAGCCTCGTCCACATGCATGGCGAGCTCGGCAAGGCGCTGTGCCAGGCCTGCGAACAGAGTTCTCCCTGGGAAAAGGACATGTCGGTTCTGTCGCAATGCCCGGCCTGCGGCAGCATCGGCTACCTCAGGCCCGACGTGGTCTGGTTCGGCGAGATGCCCTATCAGATGGAGCGCATCGGCACCGCGCTTGCCCAATGCGACCTGTTCGTCTCGATCGGCACCAGCGGCAATGTCTATCCGGCCGCCGGTTTCGTCGGGGAGGCACGCTTTTCCGGCGCCCGAACCGTCGAGCTCAACCTCGAACCCTCGGACGGGCATTCCAGCTTCGACGAGGCCATCCTCGGCAAGGCGACAGAGATCGTGCCGGCCTTTGTCGAGCGTCTGCTTTCAGGCCGCTGACGCCCCCGATTCAGCGGCGCCGTTTGGGCTTCTCCAGCAGCACGACCGCCTCGACATGCGGCGACCACAGGAACTGGTCGATCGGCGTCACGCTTTTCAATTGATAGCCGCCGTCGATCAGGATGCGCAGGTCGCGCGCCAGGGTGACGGGATTGCATGAGACGGCGGCCACTAGCGGCACATCCGAACGGGCGATCTGCTTGGACTGGTCCTCTGCGCCGGCACGCGGCGGATCGAACACGACGGCATCGTAGGCGGCCAGCTCCTTGAAGGTCAGCGGCCGGCGATCGAGATCGCGGCGCTCGGTCGTCACCCGCTTCAGGCCGCCGGCAAAACGGAAACCGCGGTCGAGCGCGGCCAGAGCCGGTCCGTCGCTTTCCACCGCATGGACCTCGGCATTGGCCGCCAGCCTCAGCGCGAAGGTGCCGCATCCCGAAAAAAGATCGGCGACCTTCTTCGCCTTGCGCACATGGCCGATGACAAGCCCCGCCATCGCCGCCTCCGCCTCGGCCACCGCCTGCACGAACGCGCCCGGCGGCGGCATTACGGTCGCGGTGCCGAAGGTCAACGTCGGCTTCACCGCCTCGACGATGATCTCGCCGTCGATGGAGAGCCTGGCGATGCCGGCCTTGAGAACGAAATCGGTGGCGGCGCGGCGGATCGCTTCGGTCGGCTTGCCGCAATCGGCGGCGGCGACATCGAAACCAGACGCGGTGGCAGTGACCAGGAAGCGAAACGGCTTCGAGGTGTTGGCGACGATGCCGGCCAGATGGCGCAGCACACCCGCGGCCTCGACAATGACTGGCAGCAGAACCGGGCATTCCTCGATGTCGACAAGCACGTTGGAGAAGGCGCGGTTGTAGCCCAGGTGTAGCCCGGTCTCGGTGTTGCGCGCGGTGAAGGCGGCGCGGCGCCGGCTGTGCGGCGCGCAGGCGACGAGGTCGCCCACCGGCGCGTCGATACCCTTCGCCTTCAGGGCATGAACCACAAGGCTCCGCTTCCAGGCATGATAGGCGCCCGCCTCGAGATGCTGGATGGCGCAACCACCGCATTCGGTGAAATGGCGGCAGACAGGCGCGATGCGCTCGGGCGACGGTTCGAGTACGGCGAGCAGTTGCGCCCGGTCCTTCTCGCGCGCGGCCGTCACCACTTCGCCGGGCAGCGTGAAGGGGATGAAGAGATGGCCGCCGCCGATGTCGACGACGCCATCGCCCTGCGCGCCCAGCCGGGCTATTTCGAACCGTGCCGTCATCGGTCTTTCACTCCGGCCAAAAGGAATTCACGGTTGCCGTCGCCACCCTCGATCGGCGACGGGCACAGGCCGAGCGCGCGCCAGCCGGCAAGGCCGTCCAGCCACTCGCGCAAGGCGGCGGCGACGATTTCGGCGTCCGCCGGGTTCTTCAGCAGGCCGCCCTTGCCGATCGCCTCGCGCCCGGCCTCGAACTGCGGCTTGACCAGAAGCAGGGCATGACTGCCGGGCCTCGCCAGCTCAAGCGCCGGCGGCAGCGCCAGCTTCAGCGAGATGAAGGAGACGTCGGAGACGACGAATTCCGGCAGCCGTTCGCCAAGATCTGCCTCGTCGAGCGCGCGTGCGTTCAATCCCTCGATCGCGGTGACGCGCGGGTCCCCTCCGATCGAGGCGTGCATCTGGCCATGGCCGACATCGATCGCCGTGACATGGACGGCACCGCGTTCCAACAGCACCTGCGTGAAGCCGCCGGTGGAGGCGCCGATATCGAGCGCCTCGCGGCCGCTCGGATCGAGAGCGAAATGGTCGAGCCCGGCGATCAGCTTCAGCGCGGCACGCGAGACATAGCCGCGCGCCGGGTCGTCCACCGTCAGTTGCGCCCCGGGCGAGACGCCCTGTCCGGGCTTCGTCACCACCGCACCGTCGACCGCGACGGCGCCACGCTCGACAGCGTCGCGGGCGCGTGAGCGGCTGGCGAACAGGCCCTTCACGACGAGAAGATCGTCGAGCCGCTGGCGCTGGCTGGCTGGCTGGTGGGAACGCATCGGCCTTCATTGACGAAAGCTGCGGCCGAAGGCAAGCCGAGACTGTTGGAGACCTTATCCTAGAACAGCTGGCTTACCGGCGGCCGCTCGACGGCGGGCACGAGGCCATCGGCCGGCGCGCTGCGCGGGGACGGCTGCGGCGCGGGCTCCTGCCCGGCCACCATCTGCGGCAGCTGCTTGAAGGAGAAGCCGCCGCGCAGCGTGCCGATGTTGTTGGCGACGATATCGATCGCCGCCTTTTCAAGCGAGCGATCGTATTGCGTCTCCGCGATCGCCGGGACGACCAGCGAGAATATGCCGGCCGCGCCGAACAGAAGCGCCTTCATGAACTGTCTCCCTGCCTGCCATTTTCCTAGCAGGGGGCTGTTGAGAAAGGGCCAAGGGACAGGGTAAGCGGATCACCAAAATGCAGCATTAACAATAAGTTAACGCGACAATCGGAGAAACGGATTCGGCGTGTTGAGACGGCGATTCAAGCCGTTCGCAAACTGATTCAAGTCGTTGATGTTCAGAATCAGGCGCGCTGCGCGCTGCTCGCGTGGCCAAGTGCTGAAAACACGGTCCGCACGATGCCGGTCGAATCCAGCCCGGCATCGACATACATCTTCTCCGGCTTGGCATGGTCGGTGAAGACGTCCGGCAACACCAGCGGGCGCACCTTGAGGCCGCCTTCCAAAAGGCCCTCATGGGCGAGGAAATGCAGCACCTGCGTGGCGAAGCCACCGATGGCGCCCTCCTCCACCGTCACCAGTATCTGGTGCGAGCGCGCCAGCCGGCGGATCAGATCGTGGTCGAGCGGCTTGGCGAAGCGCGCGTCGGCCACCGTCGTAGAAAGGCCGGCGGCGTTCAGTTCGTCGGCGGCGGCAAGGCAATCCTGCAGGCGCGTGCCGAAGGACAGCAGCGCCACCTTGGTGCCTTCGCGCACGATGCGGCCCTTGCCGATCTCGAGCGGCGAACCGCGCTCGGGCATGTCGATGCCGACGCCATTGCCCCGCGGATAGCGGAAAGAGATCGGACCCTCGTCATACTCGGCGGCGGTGCGCACCATATGACGAAGCTCGACCTCGTCGCTCGCCGCCATGACGACGAAATCCGGCAGCGAGGCGAGGAAGGTGGTGTCGAAGGCACCGCAATGGGTCGGCCCGTCGGCGCCGACGAAACCGGCGCGGTCGATGGGGAAACGCACCGGCAGTTTCTGGATCGCCACATCGTGCACGACCTGATCATAGGCGCGCTGCAGGAAGGTCGAATAGATCGCCGCGAACGGCTTGTAGCCCTCGGTGGCGAGACCGGCGGCGAAGGTCACCGCATGCTGCTCGGCAATGCCGACGTCGAAGGTGCGGTTCGGGAAGACCTCGCCAAACAGATCGAGCCCGGTGCCAGTCGGCATGGCGGCGGTGACGGCAACGATGCGCTCGTCCTCGCAGGCCTCGCGGATCAGGCTTTCGGCGAACACGTTGGTGTAGGTCGGCGCATTGGCCGGCGCCTTGGCCTGCGCGCCAGTGATGACGTCGAAACGGTTGACGCCGTGATATTTGTCGGACGCCGCCTCGGCGGGCGCGTAGCCCTTGCCCTTTTGCGTCACAACATGGATCAGCACCGGGCCCTTGCCGTTGTCGCGCACATTCTTCAGCACCGGGATCAGGTGTTCGAGATTGTGCCCGTCGATCGGACCGATGTGGAAGAAGCCGAGCTCCTCGAACAGCGTACCGCCGGTGACATAGCCGCGCGCATGTTCGACGGCGCGGGTGATGGCGCGGTCGGCCCGCTTGCCGAGATAGGATGTCAGCTTCTTGCCGAAGTCGCGCAGGCCGAGATAGGTCTTGCCGGAGCCGAGCCTCGCCAGATAGGCGCTCATCGCGCCGGTCGGCGGAGCGATCGACATGTCGTTGTCGTTGAGGATGACGATCAGGCGGGCGTCGAGCGCACCGGCATTGTTCAGCGCCTCGAAGGCCATGCCCGCCGACATCGCGCCGTCGCCGATGACGGCGATGACGTTGTTCTTGCCGCCGGAGAGATCGCGCGCCACGGCCATGCCGAGGCCGGCCGAGATCGAGGTCGAGGAATGGGCGGCGCCGAACGGGTCATATTCGCTTTCGCCGCGCTTGGTGAAACCGGAAAGACCGTTTTCCTGGCGCAGGGTGCGGATGCGGTCACGCCGGCCGGTCAGTATCTTGTGCGGATAGGCTTGATGGCCGACATCCCAGATCACGCGGTCGTTCGGCGTGTCGAAGACGTAGTGCAGCGCCACCGTCAGTTCGACGACGCCGAGACCGGCTCCGAGATGACCTCCGGTCTGCGAGACGGCGTCGATCAGCTCGACGCGCAATTCATCGGCCAGCTGCGGCAGCTCGCTCTCGGAGAGCGTCCTCAGATCCGCCGGAATGCGGACCTTGTCGAGGAGCGGTGTTTTGGGTCTGGCGGTCACTGGCTGGCCCGATCGAACTCGCGGTCAAGAGTATTTACAAGTCGAATAGGCTGCCGATTAGCGAAAGTAAATGTGCCGCAGCGACACACTCAGCTCTCCGGCAGGGGAATGAACTCCTTCTCATCACCAGGAACGATATCGAAGCGGCCTGTCTTCCATTCCTGCTTGGCCTGCTCGATGCGTTCCTTCGAGGAGGAAACGAAATTCCACCAGATGTAGCGCGGCGAGCCGAGCGAGGCGCCGCCGAACAGCATGAAGTGCGCCCCCTGTTCCGACGACACGACGATCTCGTCGCCGGGGCGGAACACCAGCAGGCGGTTCTCGGAGAAACGATCGCCCGAAATGGTGACGATGCCGTCGAGCACGTAGATGGCGCGTTCCTCGGCATCCGCGGCGATGCGGTACTTCGCGCCGGGCGCCAGCCGGATGTCGGCGTAAAGCGTGTCGTGATAGGTGGTGACCGACGCGCGGCGGCCTTCCAGTTCGCCGATGATGAGGCGGCTGGACACACCTTCAGCCTCGAAAGCCGGCAGCGACGTGCCCGCCGTGTTTTCGAACACCGGCGCCATTTCCTCGTCTCTGTCGGGCAGCGCGATCCAGGTCTGCAGGCCCGACATCGACATCGGCGAGCCGCGCAGTTCCTCTGGCGTGCGTTCGGAATGAACGATGCCGCGCCCGGCCGTCATCAGGTTCACGTCGCCCGGCGAGATGACCATTTCGGTGCCAAGCGAATCGCGGTGCCTGATCTTGCCGTCGAACAGATAAGTCACCGTCGACAGGCCGATATGCGGATGAGGGAGCACGTCCAGCGCCTTGCCGGCGCGCAGGATGGCGGGCCCCATGCGATCGAAGAAGATGAAGGGACCGACCAGCCGGCGCTTGGCGATCGGCAATGCGCGGCGCACCTCGAAACCGCCAATGTCTTTGGCGTTGGCGATAACCATCAGTTCGATGGCGTCGCAGGAAAAGGCGTCGCCGGGTTCGGGATCGTTTCCGGGAAAGAAGCTCATGGGTGTTGCTCCATCCGGCGGCGGCGCCGCCTCATGGAAGGAAACTTATACCCCTGCCCGGTTCAGGCATACCGGCGATGCGACGACGGTTTGTTCACCGCATCAATCCCCGTCGAGCGGCTCCGTGCCGACCGGCTTGCCGTCGCGGGCGAGCCTGATCTTCTCCACCTTGTCCTCGGCCGCCTTGAGCAGGCGGTCGCAATGCGCCTTCAGCGCCTCGCCGCGCTCGTAGATGCGGATCGACTGGTCGAGCGGCACGTCGCCGCGCTCCAGATCGTCGACGATCTTCTCCAGCGCATCCAGCGCCTGTTCGAAGCTCATCGCCTTGACGTCTTCATTCGCTTCCGCGGCCATCCCTTATCCTTTCATCAGGCGGCCGACATGCGCTGCGACCGAAAATGCCAATCCGTGCAGGTCGTAGCCGCCTTCGAGCAGGCTGACCAGCCTGTTTGCGCTGTGGCGGCGGGCGCTGTCCATCAGCTGCCCGGTCGCCCAGTCGAAATCGTCCTCGGTCAGGTTGATCTCGGCCAGCGGGTCGCGATGATGCGCGTCGAAGCCGGCCGAGATGATGACGAGATCCGGCGCGAAGGCGTCGATCGCCGGCAAGACACGGGTGCGGAACGCCTCCCGGAAGACATCGCTGCCGGTGGCTGGCGCCAGCGGCGCGTTGACGATGTTGCCGGCACCGGTCTCGTTCTTGGCGCCGGTGCCAGGGAAAAGCGGCATCTGATGCGTCGAACAGTAGAGCACCGAGGGATCGTCCCAGAAAATGTCCTGGGTGCCGTTGCCGTGGTGCACGTCCCAGTCGACGATGGCGACACGCTCGACGCCATGCTTTTCCTGCGCGTGACGCGCGGCAATCGCGGCAGTGTTGAACAGGCAGAAGCCCATGGCGGTGGTCTTTTCGGCATGGTGGCCGGGCGGCCGCGCCGCCACGAAGACATTGTCGGCATCGCCGGCGAAGACATCGTCCACCGCCGCATTGGCAGCGCCGATCGCGGTCAGCGCAGCCTGCCAGGTCTTCGGGCTGGCAGTGGTGTCGGTGTCGATCTGGGCAAGGCCGGTCGCGGGGATCGCCTTGCGCACGCGTTCGACGAAATCCCTCGGATGGCAATAGAGGATGGTCGCCTCGTCGCCCAATGGCGCCTCGCGCCGGTCGAGCGCGGCGAAAGCCTCGTCGTCGAGCACACGCTCGATGGCGCGCAGCCGGTCCGGCCGCTCCGGGTGGCCGGGCGGCGTGATGTGCTCCAGAAAGATCGGATGCGAATAAAGGCGGGTCGTCATCGCCCTATCTTATCAGCAATGGTCGTGATGGCCACGCGACAAGCGGCATGGCGCTGGGGAAAATGCCCGGCGCGTCATTTGGCGTCGGCTTCCCGGCTGTTCTTACGCCGGCAATGCGCTAAGATGACATCGCTGCCAGGTGCCCGCTGCGAGGCGGGAGAATCGGGAACACGGTGAAAATCCGTGGCGTGCCCAGCGCTGTATGGGGGACCGCTCGGCAAAGGCCACTGTTTTTCGGAACGGGAAGGCGCCGCAAGCGGGACGAACCCAAGCCAGAAGACCGGCCGGGCAGGAATGGTCATCCGCATGGACGGGCGGATGGTATGGTTCCGATCGCAAGGGAAACGCGATGCACGCCGTCCGCACTCCAGCCTCCCCCGACAATTCGTTCGAGGATTTCGAACGCGACGCCGTCTACCGCGCCATCTTCACGCGCCGCGACGTGCGCAGCCATTTCCGCCCAGACCCCATCGACGACGCCGTGCTGGCGCGGCTTCTGACGGCCGCGCATCACGCACCCTCGGTCGGCTTCATGCAGCCCTGGAACTTCGTCGTTGTCCGCGACATGGGCCGGCGCGAGGCGGTGCGCGACCTGTTCCTCGCGGCGCGCAACGAGGAACTGCCACACATCGCCGGGGAGCGGCAGGCGCTCTACCGCAAGCTCAAGCTGGAAGGCATCTGCGAAAGCGCGCTGAACCTCTGCATCACCTGCGACCGGCGCCGCAGCGAGGGCTCGCCGCTCGGCCGCTGGCACAATCCGCAGATGGATCTCTTCAGCACGGTCTGCGCCGTGCAGAATTTCTGGCTGGCGGCGCGGGCGGAAGGCATCGGCGTGGGCTGGGTCAGCATTCTCGATGCCGACGCGCTCAAGCGCCTGCTCGACATTCCCGAGCCGGTCGTGCCCATCGCCTATCTCTGCGTCGGCCATGTCCGCGAGTTCGCCGCGCGGCCGGACCTGGAGCACAGCGGCTGGGCCTCGCGGCTGCCGCTGGCCGACCTCATCATGAGCGAGACCTATGCCGGCGCCGGCGAGGAGGCGCTGAAGGCCGCCTGCGTTGCACCCGGCGCGGACCGGTAACCGTCAGGCAGCCTGATTGTCGCGCACGCGCAGCCCTTCCAGAAGCGCGCGAAAGGATTTGACCGCCTTCTTCGACGTCTCATGCGGATCGTCGGCGTTGGCGATCCACTGTGCGGCGTAAAGCGAGGCGCCGCTGACGATGCGCGCCATCGCCTCCGGGTCGATGTCGCCGACCACGCCCTCCTCCTTCAGCGCGGTGAGGTTGCCGGTTATCGAGGTGATACAGGCATTGGCATTGGGCCATTGCGACGGGTCGCCGAGGATTGCCGGACCGTCGCGCAGCACGATGCGCTGGATTTCCGGCTCCAGCGCCATTTCGATATAGCCGACATTCTCATCGACGAAGCGCTGCCAGCGGTCCGTCGCCCGGGCCGAGATGACGCACAGCCGCTCGTTCATCTCCGCGTCGAGCTCGGCGATGACGGCCTCCAGCAATCCCTTCTTGTCGCCGAAGTGATGATAGAGCGCGCCGCGGGTCAGCCCCGCCTCGGCGGTGAAGTCGTCCATCGAGGCGTTGGCGTAACCGACGGTGGCGAAGGCGCGCCGCGCCGCCGCGATCAGCTTGGCGCGCGTCTCGGCGATCATTTCGCTGCGAGGTTTGTGCGCGGTCCTCATCTGGTCGTTCCTTTTCACATACGTCGCGTATATTTTTTCACATACGCACCGCATATTAATTGACATACGCAACGTATGCAATTATCTCATTCGCATACGCCACGTATGTATGTGGCACCCCTTCGAAAATCCAGGAGTGCTCCGATGCACAATCCTTACAGCGAAATCTTCCGAACCCCGGGAACCAAGGGTTTTGCGGCCGCGGCCTTCATCGCCCGCCTGCCCATCGCCATGGCGCCCATCGGCATCGTCGCCATGCTGTCGCAGACGCGCGGCGAATATTGGCTGGCCGGCGGCGTTTCCGCCACCTTCGCCTTCACCAACGCCTTCCTGGCGCCGCAGATATCGCGGCTGGTCGACCGCATGGGCCAGACCGCCGTCGCGGTGCCGACGACGATCGTCTCGATCATCGCCTTCGCAGCACTTCTCGTCGCCACCAACCAGGACTGGCCGGCCTGGACGCTGTTCGTCTCGGCCTTCCTGGCCGCCGCCATGCCCAGCGTGCCGGCCATGGTGCGGGCGCGCTGGACCGAAATCTTCCGCGACCGGCCTGAGCTCAACACCGCCTTCGCCTTCGAATCGGCGGCGGATGAGCTCGTCTACATTGCCGGCGCCTCGCTGTCGGTCGGCCTCTCCGTCGCCCTGTTCCCGGAAGCCGGCATGCTGGCCAGCACATTGTTCCTCGCCTTCGGCATGACGGCCTTCATCCTGCAGCGCGCCAGCGAGCCGAAGGTTAGGCCGCTCGAACATGGCAGCGGCGGCTCGGCCATCGCGCTCTGGCCGGTGCGCATCGTCACCTTCGCCCTCATCTTCGTCGGCGCGATCTTCGCCACCGCCGAGGTGAGTTCGGTGGCCATCACCAAGGAACTCGGCCAACCGGGTGCTGCCAGCCTCGTCATCGGCGTCTATGCGCTGGGCTCCTTCGCCGTCGGCCTGATCGTCGGCGCGCTCAACCTGCAGGCGCCGAAGCAACGCCTGCTCGCCATTTCGCTCGCCATCATCAGCCTGACCACGTTGCCGCTGCTGGTCGCCAACACCGTGCCGCTGCTGGCAATCGCCATCTTCTTCAGCGGCGTGGCGATCTCGCCCACCTTCATCATGGCCTTCGGCATCATCGAACGCCGCGTGCCAGAAGCCATGCTCACCGAAGGCATCACCTGGGTGATGACGGGCATCGGCATCGGCATGGCGCTCGGTGCTTTCGTGGCCGGCTGGGTGGTCGACAATTACGGCGCGCAGAACGGGTTCTGGGTATCAGTGGTTGCAGGCATGATCGCCTTCGTGACAGTGCTCGCCGGCCAGAAGGCACTGGCCGGCGAAGACGAGGGCAATCTGGTATCGGCCGTGCCACAATCGGCGAAGTAAGACTGCCCCAAGCCAACGCCGGTCATTTACCGGCGAAGATGGCGGCAGTATCGAAGCCTGCTCGGTATTGACAGGCATAGCGGGCCGCCGATTGAGGCGGCTCGCATCGGTTTTGAGATATCGTCCCCTTGCAGGTCGCCAGCATGCGCAATCCCTATAGCGAAATATTCAAGGCGCCCGGCGCCAGGGCGTTTTCGGCGGCCGGCTTCATTGCCCGCGTGCCGCTTTCCATGGTCACGCTCGGCATCGTCACCATGCTTTCCGAAACCTATGGCGAGTACTGGCTGGCTGGCGCCGTCGCCGCCACCTTCGCCTTCGCCAATGCCGTGGTCTCTCCGCAGGTTTCGCGGCTCGTCGACCGCCACGGCCAACGCCGCGTCCTCATTCCGGCCACCGCCATCACCGTGGCGGCGCTGGCGACGCTGATGCTGCTGACGCATTTCAAGGCGCCATACTGGACCCTGTTCGCGGCGGCGATCGCCGCCGGTACCATGCCCAGCATCGGCGCCATGGTGCGCGCGCGCTGGAGCAACATCTACGGCGGCAACCCCAGGCTGCACACGGCCTTCGCCTTCGAATCGGTGGTCGACGAGACTATCTTCATGATCGGTCCGGTGCTGGCGATCGGCCTCAGCGTGACCGTCTTTCCCCAGGCCGGGCCGCTGGTGGCGACGCTGTTCCTAGCTTTCGGCACCGTGATCTTCACCATGCAGACGGCGACCGAGCCGCCCATCCACACGCGCGAAAAGCAGCGCGGGCGCTCCATCGTGCGCTTCGGCTTCATGCAGATCCTCATTCTCACCCTGCTTGCCATGGGCGCCATCTTCGGAACATCGGAGGTGACCGCGGTCGCCTTTGCCGAGATGCAGGGCAACAAGGCCGCCGCCAGCCTCGCTTTGTCGAGCTACGCGGCGGGCTCGCTGGTCGCGGGGCTGGCCTTTGGCGCGCTGAAGCTGAAGTTGCCGCTCGGCCGCCAGTTGCTGATTGCCATCGTTCTGGCGGCGCTGACCACGCTACCGTTGCTCATCGTCGGCAACATCACCGCGCTTGCGGTCGTCTTCTTCGTGGCTGGCGTCGCCGTCTCGCCCACCATCATCATCTCGATGGCGCTGGTGGAGAAGCTGGCGCCGTCGTCTCAGCTGACCGAAGGCATGACCTGGGCGATCACCGGCATCAACATCGGCATGGCGGTCGGCTCTTCGGCCTCCGGCTGGACGATCGACGCCTTCGGCGCGGCGAATGGCTTCTGGGTTTCAATCGTGGCCGGGCTGCTTGCCCTGGTCGTGGCGCTCGCCGGCCAGCGCATCCTGCGGGTGCCGGCGCCCTCGTCGGCGGTCGCGGCGACTGCGTGATCTGAGAAGACCATCGAAAACAAAAGGGCGCGTCTCTGGACGCGCCCTTTCTGCTTGTTACGAGCTTTCTACCGCCCCGGTGAGGTCGGGCGCGGCCGCGACGGCTAGAGAATTTCCGTCTTGGCGATGCGGATGCCAAAACCTTCGAGGCCGACATAGTGGCGTTCGCGCGAGGCGATCAGGTTGATGGAGGAAATGCCGAGATCCTTGAGGATCTGGGCGCCGAGGCCGATCTCGCGCCACTCGTTCTCGCGCCGGCGCGCTTCCTCGTGGTCTTCGCGTTCGCCGCCGGCCTGGCGGTTTCGGCCGCCATGGCTGCCGACGCCGACCGAACCCTCGCGCAAATAGACGATGACGCCGCGCTTGCGCTCGCCCAGCGTCTTCATGATGTCATCGAGCACGGTGCGCGTGCCGAACACGTCCGCCGTCACATCCTCCAGATGCAGGCGCACCGGCACGTCCTCGCCGTCGCGAATGTCGCCATAGACGATGGCAAGGTGATGCATCGCTTCCCAGGGCAGCGAATAGGCGATCGCGGTGGCCTTGCCGCCGGGCGTTTCGATGTCCGAACAGGCGACGCGCTCGACCAGCGTTTCCTTGCGCTGGCGGTAGGCGATGAGATCGGCCACCGACACCTGCTTCAGGCCATGCTCCTCGGCGAAGGCCGCCACCTGCGGGCCGCGCTTGACGGTACCGTCGTCATTGACCAGCTCGGAAATGACGCCGACCGGCGGCAGGCCGGCCAGTTTGCACAGATCCACCGCTGCTTCGGTATGGCCCGAGCGCATCAGCACGCCGCCCTCGCGGGCGATCAGCGGGAAGATGTGGCCGGGGCGCACGAAATCGCTGCCGGCGACATTGCCGTTAGCGAGATTGCGTACGGTCAGCGTGCGGTCCTCGGCGGAAATGCCGGTGGTGGTGCCGTGCTTGAAATCGACCGAGACGGTGAAGGCGGTGGTGTGCGCCGAATCGTTGTCGGCCACCATCGGCGCCAGGTTCAGCCGCTTGGCCTCTTCGCGCGGCATCGGCGTGCAGACGATGCCGGAGGTGTGGCGCACGATGAAGGCCATCTTCTCCGGCGTGCAATGCACGGCGGCCACGATCAGGTCGCCCTCGTTCTCGCGCCCGTCATCGTCCATGACCACGACGATCTCGCCGCGCTCGAAAGCGCGCAGGGCTTCGACAATTTTCTTTTGATCGTAGGGCATGGCGCTCGCTTCGCTTGCTGAGGCAATAAGGCACTACGGCATTAGGGCAATAGGGAATTGAGGGAAAGGTCCGGCTGCGACCTGCCCTATCCCCCTACTGCCCTATTCCCTTATTCCCCTAAATTCTTCCCGTCTGCCCTCTATGGCGCAGATAATGATCCGCAATCGCACAGGCCACCATCGCTTCGCCGATCGGCACGGCGCGGATGCCGACGCAAGGGTCGTGGCGGCCCTTGGTGACGACATCGACGTCCCTGCCGTCCTTGTCGATGGATTTGCGCGGACTGAGGATCGACGAGGTCGGCTTGACCGCAAAGCGCGCCACCACCGGCTGGCCGGTGGAAATGCCGCCGAGGATACCGCCGGCATTGTTGGACAGGAATACCGGATTGCCGTCATTGCCCATGCGCATCTCGTCGGCATTCTGTTCGCCGGTGATCTTCGCCGCCTCGAAGCCATTGCCGATCTCGACGCCCTTCACGGCGTTGATCGACATCAGGTTGGAGGCGATGTCCTGGTCGAGCTTGGCGTAGATCGGCGCGCCGAGGCCCGCCGGCACGCCGTCGGCAACGATCTCGATCAGCGCGCCGACCGAGGAGCCCGACTTGCGGATACCGTCGAGATAGGCGGTGAAGACGGGCACGGAGTGCGGGTCCGGCGTGAAAAACGGGTTCTCGGCGTCGCCGACGAAATTCCAGTTCCAGTTGGCGCGGTCGATCTCCTTCTCGCCCATGGCGACCAGCGCGCCGCGCACGACGAGGCCGGGAACCACCTTGCGGGCCAGCGCACCGGCAGCGACACGCGCCGCCGTCTCGCGCGCCGAGGAACGGCCGCCGCCGCGATGGTCGCGGATGCCGTATTTGACCTCATAGGCATAGTCGGCGTGGCCCGGCCGGTACTGGCGGGCGATCTCGCCATAATCCTTGGAGCGCTGGTCGACATTCTCGATCAGCATCGACACCGGCGTACCGGTGGTGATCATGGTGACGCCGTCCTCATCCAGGACGAAACCCGACAGTACCTTGACCTCGTCCGGCTCGCGGCGCTGGGTGACGAAACGCGACTGGCCCGGACGGCGGCGATCGAGCTCGGCCTGGATGTCGTCGCGGGTGAAGCGGATGCCGGGCGGACAGCCGTCGACAACGCAGCCAAGGGCGGCGCCGTGGCTTTCGCCCCAGGTGGTCACCCGGAAAAGATGGCCGAAGGTGTTGTGCGACATCGGTAGCAGCCCTCGCGCGGGCCTCACCCGGCATGGCCTGCCTTCTATTAGCGTTTTTTGCGGCGGTCAAACGAAGCAAGCCCTGCCGGCAACGGCAGCGGGACGAAGGTCGGCGGCGGGCTGGACAGATAAACATCACATGTTATATAATCTGTTATGTAAATGCCTTTGGAGATAGACTATGGTTGAGGATGTCGTTCGCGACCTGGGCTATCTCACCCTCGGCAGCCGCTTCAGGCGCATCGGCGAGCAGTTGCAATCGGAGGTGCAGCGGATTCTGGACCGGGCGGGCGCCGCCATCCCGTCCAGCCAGTTCCCGGCGCTAGCGGCCATCGACCGGCTCGGCCCACTGACAATCGGCGATCTGGCCGAAGCGCTCGGCATGACCCAGCCCGGCGCCACCCGCATCGCCACCCAACTCGCGGAGGCCGGCCTGATCGACATCCGGCAAGGCAAGGATGACCAGCGGCGCAAGATCGCCAGCCTGTCGGAAGCCGGCCAAAACCTCGTCGAGACCTCCAAGCGCGATCTGTGGCCGCATATCGAACGCGCCGTCGCCGAGGTCTGCGCGCCGCTGACCGGTCCCCTGCTTCAACAACTCGCCGCAATCGAACGCGACCTCGAGGCGATCCCTCTGCACCGCCGCGTCGCCAACCGTCTTGGACAGGACCATGAACAGACATCCGCTTGACCGCCCCATCTGGAGCGCGCTGACCGGCCGCCATGCGGCACTCGCTGACGGCGACGCATTGGCGCGCCGCTACGATCCCGCCGTCAGCGCCTTCGCTGCGGCACGTGACGACAGCCCGCCCGCCCTGCTAGCGCTGGCGACGCTGGCAAAACCGGGTTCCGGCCTGCTCCTGCTGCAGGCCGACGCAGTGGTGGTGCCGTCCGGCCTTGTAGCCGTCTCAACGGCGGAAGCCGTCCAGATGATAGCCGAGCAGCCGGCGACGATCGAGCATGACGATCGCATCGAGCAGCTTGGCGCAAGCGACATCCCTGCAATGCAGGCACTGGCCGACCTCACTAAACCCGGGCCGTTCACGCCGCGCGCGCTCGACCTCGGCTCCTTCTGGGGCGTCAAGATCGACGGCCGGCTTGCCGCGATGGCGGGTGAGCGCTTGAAACCCGACGGTTTCACCGAGATCAGCGGCGTCTGCTCGCATCCCGAGGCGCGCGGCCAGGGCCTGGCCAGGCTTCTGTCGATGTATGTGGCCGGCCGCATCCTGGAGCGTAGCGAGGTGCCGTTCCTGCATGCCTATGCGACCAACCAGGCCGCGATCCGGCTCTATGAAACGATCGGCTTCAGGCTGCGATCGGCCATGCATGTCGCGGTGCTCGAACGCGGCTGAAACGCGCCCTTTTTCAACGCACCTGAAAACAAGCCGGGCAAAGTTGTCCACCGGCGGTGACTTAGGTTTGACACATTCGGTTGGTTTCTGCTTGTCTCCGTCGCCGCACGCGGCCGCCGCTGGGAATGGCGTACAACAACAAACATTGAGGACAAACAATGCGTACCCTGCTCGGCGCAGTTGCCGCCACCTTGCTCATCGTGACCGCGGCATTCGCCGGCCAGACCGAAGGCAAAATCAAGAAGGTCGACAGGGACGCGCTGACCATGACGCTGGACGACGGCAAGATCTACAAGCTGAATTCCGAAATGGACCTCGAGGCGCTGAAACCCGGCGTCGACGTCGTCATCGCCTTTGACGTCGCCAATGGCGAGAACGTCATCACCGACATGGAAATCCCGCAGTAGGGCAAGCCGGCGACAGCTCGCTGCAGGGCGCTAGCACGCTGTGAGTGACGATCTCGGTTGCGATGCTGGTCGTGCGGTATCCGTTTTCACAGCAGCGCCGAGCTTTTGATCTGGCTTGCCACCACCGTCCTGTTGCGACCCGCGGCCTTTGCCTGGAGCAAGGCTGCATCGGCACGTGTAACGAGCGTTTCGATCGAGCCATTCAGCGGGGCTGTTGCAACGCCGATGGACGTTGACACCGCGCCCAGAACCCGGCCGGAATGGGAGAGCGTGGCGCCACCGATTTTCTGCCGCAGCGCGTCCGCGAGCTCCGAAGCTTCCTGTTCGTCAAGCCCGGGCAGGAGCACGGTGAATTCCTCACCGCCGAAACGGTAGGCACTGCCGGCTGTACCCACCGTCTCTCGCAATGTCTGCCCGACATACTGCATGACCAGATCTCCCGCGTCGTGGCCGAACTCGTCATTGAAGCGCTTGAAATGATCGATATCGACCATCAGGCAAGCGAGCTGCTCGCCGCTGCGATCCTGCCGGTGCAGCTGCAAGGTTTCATCCAGGAAGCGACGATTGAATAGGCCGGTGAGAGGATCGCGCACGGCCAGCTCGATCAGTTTTTCCCGCAATTGCAGGTTTGCGATCGCTAGGCCGACATTTTCCGCGATCAGCTCGAGATAGAGCCTGGCACCGGCGAACCCGAGCGCTTTCTCTCCACACTCTTCCTGGTAGAGAAGGCCGATCATGTCTCCCTGGGCTGTCAACGGCATGCAGAGCGCGGTCGCGCCCGACGCATCGAGGTGTCGGCATGGAACGTCAGCGCCATTCGCCCCGCTTTCGTGAGAACGGCCACGACGAAGCCCCCAACAGGCAGAGGCGGGAAACGCCGCCAACGAACGTTGCGGTTCGAGCCATGCGCCGGCGCGTATCAGTGCCGTCTTGCTATCGTTGAGGATATAGAGGCCGCCGGCGAAGTCGGGGAATATCTCGGGAATGAAACGAACCACGACCTCGGCAAGCTCTCCCTGGTTCTGGCATGCCTGCACCCGATGCATCATCTGCAGGATCATGTCTTTGGTGCGCTGGTCGGCCCTACGCTCGGCATCCAGCCGCTCCCGCTCGATGAGATTCGTGCGGAATATCCCTATCGCATCGTTCATCTCGCCGATCTCGTCGGCGCGCCGCTCGACCGGCATCTCGACCGTGTAGTCCTGTTTGGCGAGCCGGCTGACGATCCCGGTCATCTGCATGAGCGGCTTCACCACCCTTCGCCTCAGAACGAAATAAAGCACGGCCAAAAACAGCGCGCCGGTAGCCGCCAGCATGACCTTTGCGACAAGGCTCCACCAGTTGCTGCGGTCCCGCGCGGCTTCGAGCTGCGCTCCAGTGCGCGCGCCCGTCAGGTCGCGAAAATGCGCGACCGTCTGGAGAAGCGCCTTCTGGACCCGCTCGTATTCGGCCCCAAACAGGCCTTCCTGGGCGGCGATCTTGTCTCCGCGCTGGAAGGCCTCGACCGCGGTCTGTTCGATCTTGTCCAGCGCATCCGCGTCCCGGACGACCGCTTTCAGCGCTTCCGCCTCGCCCGGCGCCAGCCCCTTGCCGGCCAGCCTGGTTGCTGTGGCCTCGACGTTCCGCTCCGAGTTCTCCTGCGCCTGAAACTCCTTGAGGTAGCGCTCATCGCCGCGCATCACGTAGAGCCGCGCCTCGTCACTTCCAAACTCGGCTCCAAGCGCCAGTTCCTCGGCCAGCGTGTCGAGCGTCAGATGCTCCTCGACCGCGGCGCGTTCCTGGAGGGCGCTGCGCGAAGACATCATGAAGGCGCCACCGGACAGCGCGGTCAGGATGACCGTGATGCCGTAGGCCCAGTTGGTGATGGAGGTTATTCTCATCCTCTTATACTGCCAGCCGCTGTTTGAAGGAGGATTAAGGAGAAACGGGCATCTCCACCGCGATGCAATCGAACTACATGCGGCGTCGGAAGCCCTCTCGTTTTATGGCCTAGAGCCACTCCAGGCGGCGGCCCGATATTTTCAGGACACGGTCCTGCGGGATTTCGAGCGCAGCCGCCTCATCCTTCGAACAGCCAGCGATCATCCGGAACAGGCAACGTATGACACCGCCATGGGTGACGCAGACCGTGTCGCGCTGCATGGCCTGGAAGGCCGGCTGGATTCTCGACAGAAGCGTCTGGTAGCTCTCGGCGCCGGCGCCCGGCGGCGTGAAGTCCCATTTATCCAGCGCCCGCGCCTGGCTAGCACCCGGGAACCGCCGTTCCAGCTCGGGATAGGTAAAACCCTGCCAGTCGCCGAAATTGAGCTCGACCAGTCGCGGGTCGGTACGATAGCCGGCGGGATCGAGCCCCATGGCGGCTCGCATCAGCTGCATCGTCTCGCAGGTGCGGCGCATCGGGCTCGACACATAGTCGAACGCGCCCTTGGCGTCGCCGATCAATGCGGCAAGCTTGACGCCGTTCGCGCTCGCCTGCCGACGCCCGGTGGCGTTCAAGTCGGTGTCAGCCTGCCCCTGCAGACGCTGCTCGGCATTCCAATCCGTCTGGCCGTGGCGCACGACATAGATAAGCGCAGGCATGGTGCGCGAAAACTCCGGACGGGCGTTGGAAAACCGAGGCGACAAGACCGGGCGCGGCCGTTGACGGCCGCCCCGTAGCCGGCCTCAGTCCTTGAGAACGGAAATATCGGGCGCGTCGACCGCCTTCATGCCGACGACATGATAGCCCGAATCGACGTGATGGACCTCGCCGGTAACGCCACGCGAAAGGTCCGACAGGAAATACAGGCCCGAATCGCCGACTTCCTCGGGCGATACCGTGCGCTTCAGCGGCGCATTGTATTCGTTCCACTTGAGGATGTAGCGGAAGTCGCCGATGCCGGAAGCGGCAAGCGTCTTGATCGGGCCGGCGGAAATGGCGTTGACGCGGATGCCCTTCGAGCCGAGGTCGACCGCCAGGTACCGCACCGAGGCTTCCAGCGCCGCTTTGGCCACGCCCATGACGTTGTAATGCGGCATCACCTTCTCGGCGCCGTAATAGGTCAGCGTCAGCAGCGAGCCGCCATTGGTCATCAGCGGCTCGGCGCGCTTGGCGATGGTAGTGAAGGAGAACACCGAAATGTCCATGGTGCGCAGGAAATTGTCGCGCGAAGTCTCGACATAGCGGCCGGTCAGCTCCTCCTTGTCGGAGAAGGCGATGGCGTGCACCAGGAAGTCGAGCCCGCCCCACAGCTTGGAGACATTGTCGAACACCGTGTCCAGGCTCTCCGGATCGGTGACATCGCAATGGCCGACGACATGGGCGCCGAGTTCCGCCGCCAGCGGCTCGACGCGCTTCTTGAAGGCTTCACCCTGATACGTCAAAGCCACCTGGGCGCCGTGGTCGACGCAGGCCTTGGCGATGCCATAGGCAATCGAACGGTTGTTGGCCACACCGAGGATAAGGCCGCGCTTGCCGGCCATCAGGCCCTGTCCACCCACCATATGAGCGCTCTCCGCATACTGTTCTGCTTTGATGTGCCCTATCGCACAGGCGCTTTGCACCTTCAAGCGATGATGGCATGCGGCCAAGGCATTGGTTTTCGGCCGCTCGCGGCGCGAACCAAGCCGACTGCAGGCCTGCAGGCCCGTTTAGCCGGCGTGCAGGGGACAGGCCGGGATCAGAAAAGCCGGCGGTAAACCACGAAGCCGGAGCGCTCGGCGACCTGATCGTAGAGCCGCATCGCGGTGTGGTTGGTCTCGTGCGTATGCCAGTAGACACGCAACGACTCGGCCTGGCGGGCGCGGTCGTAGACGCCCTCGATCAGCGCCTTGCCGACGCCCTTGCCGCGCACATCCTGCGCGGTGAACAGATCCTGCAGATAGCAGTTCGGCGCGATCGCATTGGTCGAGCGATGGAAGATATAATGCACCAGCCCGACCAGACGGCCTTCGTTTTCGGCGACCAGCGCGTGCACGGGCTCATAGGCATCGAAGAAACGCGACCAGGTCGTCTGTGTCACCGCATCGGGCAGCGCCGTCGGTCCAGACCGTCCGTAAAAAGCGTTATAACCGGTCCAGAGCGGCAGCCAGCCCTCGAAATCCTGGCGGGCGACGGGACGGACGATGATCTGAGAGGACATTTTTGAAGGCCGCTGTTTTGATGGACTGCGGCATTCCTAGCTTCACCGCGCCGATGACGACAATGGATCGACTGATCCAATATCTTGGGCCAGATTTCGCCAAAACGGCAAGGACGCTTCAGTTCTGCTTTTTGACCAACGCTTCCAGTTCCGGATCGCCGCTCTCCGGCAGCATGATGCGGACATGGGCATAGAGGTCGCCATGGCCGCCGGCCTTTTCCGGCAGCCCGCGCCCCTTGATGCGCAGCACCTTGTCGGAACTCGACCAGGCCGGCACGTTGAGCGCGATGCGCCCGGTCGGTGTCTCCACCGCCAGCTTGGCGCCAAGCACGGCGTCGCGCAGCGCCACCGGCAGATCGGCGTGCAGGTCGCGGCCCTCGACGCGGTAACGTGCATGACGGCGGAACCTGATCTTGACCAGCGCGTCGCCGGGTTCGCCATAACCCTGCTCGCCCTGCCCCTTCAGCCGGATGGTCTGGCCGTCCTCGACGAAACTGGGCAGCTTCACCGCGACCTTGCGGCCGCCGGGGAACATGGCGGTGACCTTCTCCGCAGTGGCGGCTTCCTCGATGGTGACGTCGAGGACCACATTGATGTCGGCGCCGGCCGGCGCCTGCCGACGGCGCTCGCCGCCCTGACCACCGCCGGCGGCGCCGGGGCGCTGCTGGCTGAAGGCATCGCCGAAAATCTGGCTGAAAATGTCGCCGGCGCCTTCGCCGAACGGGGTGCCGCCGGACGAGCGGAACTCGAAATGGGGACCGCCCGCTCCCTGCTGGCGGCGGAAGCCGGCGAACGGGTCGCCGCCGGCGCCCCCCTCGAAACCCTGGAAGCGCGGCTTGCCGTCGGCGTCGATCTCGCCGCGATCGAAAGCGGCGCGCGCCTTCTCGTCGCCGAGAATCTCATAGGCCTGGTTGGCCGCGGCGAAACGATCCTTGGCCTTGGGATCGTCGGGATTCTGGTCCGGGTGGTGCTTCTTGGCGAGTTTCCGAAACGCCGACTTGATGTCCTTGGACGAAGCGTTCCTGGCAACTCCCAGCACCTCATAGGGGTCGCGCATCAATCCTGCTCATGGAATAGGTAAATTTAGAGTTGCCCACTATATGCGCCCTGATAGGAAGAAATTCCAGTAGCCATGACATGGAAAGCGGAAAATCAGAGCGCCTTGAAATCCTGCATCTGCCAGATGCCGGCGCCGGTCATGCAGACGCTGCCCTTGTACATGGCGACCCCGTCATAGCTTTCGCGCGACACGTCGAAGCGGCGGCAGCGGCCGCTCACGGCGTCGCCTGTTTCGGCCATCTGGGTGATGGCGCCGCGCGAGCCGGTGGTGGTATTCGCCCAAGGCACTGCCTGGCCGGCCAGCCCTTGCACGTCTGCAGAAGAGGCGGCGTTGCGTATCGTCTCCTGGTCGGAGGCCATGCCGGCATCGGCTGTATCGGGCGTCGCGGTCTTGGCGATCGAGCCGGTCACGATTGAGCGGTCGACCTCGGCCTTTTCCAGGCTGAAGCCGCCGGCGCCGCAACCGGCGAGCAAAAGCAGCGCGCATGGCGTCGCCGCCCTGAGACAGGACGAAAGGAAAGTGCCCACTGGCCGGCTGTCAAAATGGTGCGCGATGCGCGACAATCGGCAATTCCTCGGCCAGCTTCAAATCGGAAAAACTATGAACGAGACAGTGTTAACAACAGGTGACTTCACGGAGAGCGCGGAGCCTTTCCGGTTGTTCGCCACCTGGCTCGAAGACGCCTCGAAATCCGAGCCCAACGACCCCAATGGCGTGGCGCTGGCAACCGTCGATGCCGACGGCATGCCCGACGTGCGCATGGTTTTGCTCAAGGGTTTCGACGAACACGGCTTTGTCTTCTACACCAATTTCGAAAGCGCCAAGGGCCGCGAGATTCTGGGCAGCATGAAGGCGGCGATGTGTTTCCACTGGAAATCGCTGCGCCGCCAGGTGCGCATACGAGGCCCGGTCGAGATCGTCACCGACGCCGAGGCCGACGCCTATTACGCGACGCGCCCGCGCGGCAGCCGCATCGGCGCCTGGGCCTCGAAGCAGTCGCGGCCTTTGGAAAGCCGTTTCGCGTTGGAAAAAGCGGTGGCCGAATACACTGCCCGCTACGCCATCGGCGACATTCCGCGACCCAAGCACTGGTCCGGCTTCCGCATCGTGCCGCAGAGCATCGAGTTCTGGCACGACCGGCCGTTCCGCTTGCATGACCGCATGGTCTTCAGCCGCAACGCCGAAGGAGGCTGGGACAAGACGCGCCTCTATCCGTAACCCGCCGCGCCTATTGCGGACGCAGCAGCCTGTCACCATATCCGCCCGGACTGGGGTGACAGGAGAAAAAATGCTGCGTCTGCTTCTCGGAGGCCTGCTCGCGATCGCCGCGCAAATCAGCGCCAAGGCCGAAGAACCCTCCCCCATCCCGCCTGATCCTGAAATCCACCGTATCCTTCAACAGCGCATCGACATCGAAAAACAGAGCCTCGGCATCGTCGTCGGCGTTATCGACGCCAACGGCCGGCGCATCGTCGCGCATGGCCGCTTTGGCGCCGACGATGCGCGCGCGGTCGACGGCTACACCATCTTCGAGATCGGTTCCGTCACCAAGGTTTTCACCGCGCTGGCGCTGGCAGAGATGGCGACGCAGGGCGAAGTGTCGCTCGACGATCCCGTCGCCAAATACCTGCCCGCTGGCGTCACCATGCCAGAGCGCGGGGGCCGCAAGATCACCCTGCGCGATCTCGCCACCCACATGTCCGGCCTGCCGCGCCTGCCGGATAATTTCGCGCCCAAGGACGGTGGCGATCCTTATGCGGACTACACCGTCGACCAGCTCTACGGCTTCCTCTCGGGCTACACGCTGACGCGCGATATCGGTAGCAAATTCGAATATTCCAACCTCGGCTACGGCCTGCTCGGCCATGTGCTGGCACAACATACCGGCGCCGATTATGCGAGCCTGATCCGCGACCGCATCGCCACGCCGCTCGGCCTGCAAAACACCGTCGTCTCGCTTTCGCCGGTACAGCAGGCGCGCCAGACGCCCGGTCACGACCAGGCGCTCGACAAAGCGCCCAACTGGCACATGCCGACGTTGCCCGGCCTCGGCGCGCTCAATTCGAGCGCCAACGACATGCTGACCGTCCTCAAGGCGGCGATGGACGGGCAAAGCTCGCCTTTGACGCCGGCTTTCCGGCTTGCCTTGAGCGAGCGCCAGGCCATCGGCGGCGGCGAGGACACCGGCCTCGGCTGGTTCATCGCCAAGGCCGGCCAAGACGAGATGATCTGGCACAATGGTGGCACCGGCGGCTACCGGTCGTTCATCGGCTTCCTGGCCAAGGCCAAGGTGGGTGTCGTCGTCTTGTCCAACACGTCGACCGAACTGGGCATCGACGACATCGGTCGCCATCTGCTCAACCCGAAATCGAAACTTGCCGAGGCGCCAAAGGTGCGGGTGGCTGCCGCCGTCGATCCCGCTCTCTACGACCGCTATATCGGGCGCTACCAGCTGGCGCCGGATTTTATCCTCACCGTCACCCGCGACAATGACAGACTGTACGTCCAGGCGACCGGGCAGGAGCGTTTCGAGATATTCCCGGAAAACGAGCGCAATTTCTTCCTCAAGGTCCTCAACGCCCAGATCAGTTTCGATGCCAATGGCGACGGCAAGGCCACGCGTCTTGTCCTGCACCAGAACGGCGCCTCCAGTCCGGCGAAAAGGATCGACTAGACGGTCGAGAACCCTTGCGGCACGACCTTCGTATCCGGGCCGCGCCGCCATTTCAGGATGTTCTAACGTTACAGAGATTTAATCGGGGCGTTCAGTTTCGGTTCACCGATCCGCCGGGATACTCGCTCGCGTCCGGGGTGTATCAACCGAGATGAGGAACCCTATGAAGAAGTTCGTTTCCGCCTGCTGCGCGGCCGCCACCTTGTTGACGACCGTCGCCGCTTCCATCGCTCCCGGGGTGGCGGCGCCGATGCCAAGGCCCGCCGTTGCTACCGGCACGGCCGAAATCATGCCCGTCCTGTACCGGCGCGGTTTCTACAACGACCGCGGCTTCTATTATTTTAACGGCCATCGCGGCTATCGCTACGGCCGGCCGGGCTGGCGCCAGTACAACGGCTGGTGGTTCCCCCCGGCGGCCTTCATGGCCGGCGCCATCATCGGCGGTGCGCTCGCTTCGCCGCCGCCCCCGCCACCGGTCTATCGCCGCGCCTACCGGCTCAGCGACGCGCATGTCCGCTGGTGCTACGACCGCTACCGGTCCTATCGCGCGTCCGACAATAGCTACCTAGCCTCCGGCAACATCCGTCGCGAATGCATCTCGCCCTACATGCGCTGAATGCCGAAACGGCGCGTCCCCATGGACGCGCCGTTCTGATAGCCGACCAGGCGAACGACCCCGCTCCGGCGGGGTTATTTCTTGCGGTTCATGAAGGCGACGAAGGCGGCGCGCGCCTCGTCGGATTTCAGGCGTTCGGCGAAATGCCGGCCCTCCTCGTCTATGCGGGCGACAACCTCGTCGCGTCTGCCCAAGAGAAGATCGCGCGCGATCCGCAGGGCTTGTGGCGGCTTGGCCGCGATCTCCTCGGCCTTGGCCAGCACCGTGGCCTCCAGCGCGTCTTCCGCGACGATCTCATAGATCAGCCCCGCCGCCTTGGCGCGCTCGGCGGAGAACCCCTCGCCCAGCGCCAGTAACGCGAAGGCATCCTGGCGGCCGACGATGCGCGGCACGATCAGGCTGGAGGCCGCTTCCGGCACCAGGCCGAGATCGACGAAAGGCGTGCGGAAGACCGTGCGCGGCGTGGCGAAAGTCAGGTCGCAGTGCAAATTGAGCGTGGTGCCGATGCCGACCGCGATACCATCGACGCCCGACAGCAGCGGCTTGCCGAATTTCGCCAGCACATGCAGGAAATCCCACACGTCGCGGCCACCATCGCCACCGGTCGCCATGGCCAGGAAATCGGCCATGTCGTTGCCGGCCGAGAAGGCGCCGGGCACGCCGAGGAAGACGCTGACGCGGATCGCCGGGTCGGCATCCGCCTCGGTCAGCGCCGCCAGCATCGCCAGGTACATGGCGCGGGTTAGCGCGTTTTTCTTGTCGGGGCGGTTCATGCGGATGATCTGAACGGCGCCGCGGCGCTCGACGATGATCTGGTCGGTCACGAATGAAATCCTCTTTCCTAGAATGCTCAGGCCGTGACCAGCGCCCGGGCGGCGGCGGCCAGGCTGTCGGCGCCGCCGACGACGCGGTCCTTGAGTGCTGCGGTCTCGCCCAACAGGTTTTCAGCGAAGAACCGACAAAGCGCGATGCGCGGCTCGGCCCCGGCCAGCCCGCCGCGCGCCAGATAGGCGCCGCCGGCGGCGAGTGAAACCAGCCGCAGATAAGGCGTGGCACCCGCCAGCGCCGTCTCCATGCCGCCATCGGCGGTGCACGCCTGCAGGAAGCGCGTCGCCTCGACGACGTCGGCCAGCGCGCGGTCGAGCAGGTCGGCGCTGCGGCCGAAACCGGGAAGGTTCGAGGTGCGGATCTCGGCCGCCACCGCCTTCAGCTCGTCGATATAGCCGTGGATGTGGGCGCCGCCGCCGAGCGGCAGCTTGCGAGCCACCAGGTCGATCGCCTGGATGCCGTTTGTGCCCTCGTAGATGGGCGCGATGCGGGCGTCGCGATAATAGGCGGCCGCGCCCGTCTCCTCGATGAAACCCATGCCGCCATGGATCTGCACGCCGATCGAGGCGACATCGACGCCGGTATCGGTGGAAAAGGCTTTGGCCAGCGGGGTCAGGAGATTGGCGCGGTCCTGCCAGTGGCAAGCCGCATCGCCCTCGGCGGCATGCGCCATGTCGAGCGCGTGGGCGCAGCAATAGCTGATCGAGCGCGCGATCTCAGTCAGCGCCTTCATGGTCAGCAAATTGCGCTGCACGTCGGCATGGTGGACGATCGGCGCCATGCCCTCGCAGGTATAATCGGCCGCCTTGCCCTGCCGGCGCTCATTGGCATAGGCCAGCGCCTTCTGATAAGCGGCCTCGGCCACCGCCACGCCCTGCATGCCGACGGCGAGGCGAGCGTTGTTCATCATGGTGAACATGCAGGCCAGGCCCTTGTTCTCCTGGCCGACCAGCCAGCCGATGGCGCCGGGCTTGGTGCCACCGAAGCCGTCGCCATAGATCATGGTGCAGGTGGGCGAGGCATGGATGCCGAGCTTGTGCTCGATGCCGGAGCAGAACACGTCGTTGCGAGCGCCGAGCGCGCCATCGTCGCCGACCAGGAATTTTGGCACCAGGAACAGGGAGATACCGCGCGTGCCGGCCGGTGCGTCAGGCAGCCGCGCCAGCACCAGATGTACGATGTTGTCGGTGAAATCGTGCTCGCCATAGGTGATGAAGATCTTCTGGCCGAAGATGCGGTAGGTGCCGTCGCCGGCGGGCTCGGCGCGGCTGCGCAGCGCGGCAAGGTCTGAACCGGCCTGCGGCTCGGTCAGGTTCATGGTGCCCATCCATTCGCCTGATACCAGCTTGGCTAGGTATTTGGCCTTGAGGTCGTCGGAGGCATGCTTGTGCAGTGCCTCCACCGCACCCATGGTCAGCGTCGGTCCGAGACCGAAGGCCATGGCGGCGGAGTTCCACATTTCCAGTGCTGCAACGCCCAGCATGTTGGGCAGCGCCTGGCCGCCGAATTCCTCGGGCCCGGACAGGCCGTTCCAGCCGCCTTCGATCCAGCGCCGGTAAAGATCCTTCCAGCCGGGCGGCATGGTGACGGCGGCATCCTTCAACACCGCGCCGGTCTCGTCGCCGATCTGGTAGAGCGGCGCCACCTCCTCCGTCGCGAAGCGGCCGGCCTCCTCCAGCACCGCGTCGACCAGATCCTCGCCGAGATCGCCGAAGACGCCCGCCTCGAGCGCGGGCCTCAGGCCGGCGACATGTTTCAGCGTGAAGGCGATATCCGCGACCGGTGCCCGATACATGCCTTGAACTCCTCCTCCGATGCAGGGCCGATCCTGCCGCGAGGCGCCACCGCATGGCAACCGCCATCTCGCCACGCCACGCTCGTTCGAACTACTTTTACGTAAACGTCAAACTTTGTCACGCGGATTTTGACGATGGCCGGAGAGGTTTCATGGCTGGGCGATCGTCACGTCGATTTAGCCGCTGGGATCGCGATGCAGCCTTCGGGTTGAGGACTCATAAAAGCGAAACGACGATCCGATGGTCGCCGAGGCCATGTTCGACAAGAAGGCGCGGATGAGGTCAGCTTGGAGCCAACGCCCCGCAAACGCGCTCACAATCGCCGGCGCCGAATGTCGGGATTGAGCGCCAGTTCGGCGCATTTCCTGGCGACGCCCATCCGCCCCGGCACTAGGCTGCGTCTGTTGCCTGAAGGAGAATTCGTATGCGTGGTCATTGCCTATGCGGCACCATTGCTTTCGAAGTCGATGGTCCGGCCCAGGCCTGCGTGGTCTGTCATTGTGAAAGTTGCCGACGGCAATGTTCTGCGCCGATGACCGCCTACATTGGCGTCCTGGACGGCCAATGGCGATGGCTGAGCAAGCTGCCAAAGGTGTTCAACTCTTCTCCCGGCGTGGAAAGAACATTTTGCGACCACTGCGGCACGCCGCTGTCCTTCCGCTCAAGGAAGATGTCCAACGTCATGCATTTTTTCGCGGCGGCGATGGAGGAGCCGGAAAAATTCGCGCCGACGCTGCATGTCGCTTTCGAGGAGAAGCTCCCTTGGCTGAAACTCGGCGACGGCCTGCCGACACGTGTTGGGCCTGACTATACGAAAGACCCAGCCTGAAGACTTGATACCGCGCAGCCAAAAGCGGATCGAGACGAGCTTGAGGGCCGCTCAGGCGGCCCGCTGCACCTCGATGGTGACATGGGAGAGCGAACCGAAGCGGCGAAGCCGGTCGCGATAGAAATCGACCCCGCGCTCGCTGTTCGTCTCCACCGAGACGATGGCGCCGAGATGCCCCGGGCCGAGACGCCAGACATGCAGGTCGGTCAGGTGATCGCCATCCTGCTCCACCGCCTTGCGCACGCCTTCGGTGACATCCTTGTCCGGGTTCATGTCCAAGAGGATCGACCCCGTGTCCCGGATCAGGCCGTAGGACCAGCTGGCGATGACAAGCGCGCCGACAATGCCCGCCACGGGATCCATCCACAGCCAGCCGAAGGCACGCGCCAGCAAAAGGCCGACGATGACCAGCACCGAGACGGCGGCATCGGCCATGACGTGCACCACGGCGGCGCGCATGTTGTTGTCGCGATGCGCGGTGCTGCCGTGACCGTGTTCGTGCTCCTCGAACAGGATCGGGTAATCCGCACCATCGATGGTGACGCGGGCGGTGAAGGCGTGCGGTTCGGGAATCTCCTCGGCGCTTTGCAGATAATCGCCATGGTCTTCCATGCGGAAGGTCTGGCGCGCGCCGTCCGGCCGCACGGTCTCGACCGTGATGGACGACGCGTCAGCCCCATTCGCCTTGACGCGGAAGACTGGCGGATGGTTCGTCTCGAACACGCTGAGCAGCACGATGCCATGCGGTGTCGCGATGCGGTGCTCCTCGTCGTGTCCATGCCCATCATGGTGATGGCCGTGGCCATGGTGGTGGTGGCCGCCGCTCGCCAGCACCAGGGCGGAAACGACGTTCACGGCCAGCCCGAGGACGGCGATCGGAATGGCCTCGGCGAAATGGATGGGAACGGGCGCGACCAGGCGGCTGACCGCCTCATAGGCGATCAGGATCGAAATCATCGCCAGGATGACGGCGCTGGTGAAACCGGCGAGGTCACCGAGCTTGCCGGTGCCGAAGGTGAAGCGGGCATCGCGCGCATGCCGGCGGGCATAGCTGTAGGCAAGAGCGGCCAGCAGCAGCGCGCCGGCATGGGTGCTCATATGCAGGCCGTCGGCAACCAAGGCGATCGAGCCGAACAGCACGCCGCCGACGATTTCCAGCGCCATCATCGCCGCGCACAGCCAGATGACGATCCAGGTCCGGCGTTCGGCATGTTCATGGCCTTCGCCAAGGAAGACGTGGCTGTGCCCGGCGGCAGAGACTTCGAGATTGGTCATTTGAACAACCCTACTTCAAATAGGTACGCACCACCGCCAGGAGTTCCTCGGCGCCGTCATGGTTGAGCGCGCCGGGATATCGCTCCTCGTCGACCAGATGCGTGCGCACATGGCCTTCGATCACCTCGCACATCAGCCCGGACATCGCCGCACGGGTGCTTGCCAGAAGGTGCATCACCTTCTCGCAGCCGGCCTCGGTGTCCAGCGCCCGCTCGATCGCATCCACCTGGCCGCGGATGCGGCGCACGCGGGCCAACAGCTGCTGCTTTTCTCGAGTCGTATGGCTCATAGGGCAATCCTATAGCATAGGGGGTTATCCTATACAAGATACGGTCGAGCGAAGTGTGGGAAAGCCGGATTCATTTGGGATGTCGCTGTGTTTTTGAAGAGCGCCAGCAGCCGCACAGGCGCTTGCCCTTACGAATAAGCCGCCTGGCTCGGGCAAGATATTGAGGCGATCAAGGCGCAGTACCCCTGCGGGTCGCGCTTTTTGACGCTCACCTTTTTGTCCCAACAGGTGTAAGGAACACAACAAAGGAGCACCTCAAAAAATGCTGGCCAGACCTGAAACCTTCCGCTGCATCGAATGCGGGCTGCCTTACCGCGCCGACGGGTTTCACTATCACGAGGGCAGGATCGAGCATGGCGCGGCCTATTGGTCAGACCGCGGCGTGTTGTGCTCGCCGCGCTGCTCGCTCGCCCATCACAAGCGGCGCCAGGCCGAGGGAACGCTGCGCGACAAGCCGGCGCCCGACCCGTTTGAATTCTAGGCGGTCGCTCCACTCCCTCGCGCGGTCGGGAATGACGGACGGATAGGTCGCGCCACTCGTCTTCCGCATACGGCGCCGCTAAAGACGGCACGAGCACCGGTCGATCCCGCCATGCACCCTTCGAGGTATTTGGCACACCCCGTGAAGCTCCGTCATTCCTGACCTCGTGAGCGACCGCAGGGAGCGGAGAGTGTCGGGAACCCATGCCGGAACATTTCCGTAATGGAACCCTTTCAGAACAGGGGATGGGGGAACGCGACGTTCCCGCGCCCGGTTTCGCACGTGTTCGCGGCGCGTTAGTCACGGCATGGATTCCCGACACTCTCCGGTCGCTCCGCTCCCTCACGAGGTCGGGAATGACGAGCAAAAGATGTTGCCCCCATCCCGAGATCAGACGCCCCCGCCCGACGTAAACATCCCCGCCCCACTTCCACACCTGGCTTGAAAAACACCCCACCGCGATCAAGGCATTAGCCGAAACGACCGAGAAAAATCGCCGGCCTCCCATCCACACTTTGCCGGCGCCCCGCTTCAAAACCCGGCCCATGGCGCGGGAACGTTTCCGCGCGTGCCATGGCGAAAAACCCTTCGTTAACCATGCCGGTTCAGGATCAACCCTCAGTCAGCGGGATATGCTCTTGAAAGGCCGCACGCGACAGTTCCACCGCATCCTGACGCTGGCAGCGGGCCTGGTGGCGGGCACTGGTGCCGGTGCGGCATCCGACTTCTCCGAACCATGGAAGAAGGACGACCGGGCACTCGTCATCGACGCTTATGAATACAACCCCATCGACTGGCCGGCGCTTGCCTCCGACAAGCGCATTGTCGGCTTCATCAACAAGGCCTCCGACGGGCTGCCGCCACCTTATGCATGCGGCGGCACCGACACCGAGCAGCGGCTGTGCAAGGCGTTGTGGAAACGCCACGCGGTGGCACGCGAACTGTTCCAGACGCGCAAGGTGGTGGCACGGGCGCTCGGCCTGCAATGGGGCGCCTATCATCTGGCGCGGCCGGGCAACCCGGTCGAACAGGCCGATAGTTTCGTCGATTTCGCCGATCCCAGCCCCGACGATCTTCTGGCCATCGACATCGAGGACAACGACCCGCAGAAATGGATGTCACTGGACGACGCCGAGGAATTCGTGCGGCAGGTGCACCGCCGCGTCGGCCGTTTCCCGATCCTCTACACCAATGAGGTGACGGCCAGCCACATCGCCGCCAACCGCTACCGCTACCGACTCTTGTCGCGCCTGCCGCTCTGGTACGCGCGCTACAAGCCGGAAGTCGGCGCCTCGTTCCCGAAAGGCCACTGGAACGGCTACGCGCTCTGGCAATTCGCCGCCCAGGCCAATTGCGGCCGTGTCGCCTGCCCCTACCGACCGGCGGGAACGCCGATGGACATCGACGTCAATGTGGCGCCCATGGATGCCGGCGAACTGCGCCGGCAATGGCCGTTCGGCGGCCTGATCGACGTACCGGCCGATTATCTGGCCAGCGTGCCGGTGCCGCTGTCACGCGAGGCTGGGCTGCGCGGCGAAAGGCTCACCTATGCTGCCGTTGCCGCCCCGCCGACGCTGGATGAACTGGTCGCCGTGCTGAAGGCGCGCTGGACATCCTTCCGGGACGGCTTCCGCAAGCCGCCGCTTGTGGCGGCCAACAGGCTGTCCAACCCGCTGCGCGGCATCGCTGGCTATGTCGCGGAGATGCGCCAGCGCATCCATCCCGCCCTCGTCTCCGAGGCTGCCCCGCCGGTGGGCATAGACCCCGTCACCACCGGTTCGATCGGCCCGAAACCCGCACCCGCCCTGCCCTTCGCCGGACGCTGACCTGTGCGACACGGAAGGTCCGGGCGGAAAGCTCAGCGCCGAACCGGCGCGCGCACCACTTCGCCGTCTTCCTTGATGAAGTCGCCGATGTCGGGATTGGCCAGCACTTCCAGCACCCGCTCCGAGGGCCTGGCCAGCACCGCGCCCTTTTCCGTCACCACGATCGGCCGGTTGATGAGGATCGGGTGCTCCATCATGAAATTGAGGAGCTCCTCGTCGCTCCATCTTGGATCGTAGAGGCGAAGCTCGGTGTACGGCGTGTCTTTCTGGCGCAACATCTGGCGGGGCGTCATGCCCATCTGCCGGATCAGCTCGACCAGCCTGCCGCGCGAGGGCGGCGTCTTCAGATATTCGATGATCTCGGGTTCCTCGCCGGAGGCGCGGATCATGGCCAGCGCGTTGCGCGAGGTGCCGCAGTCGGGATTGTGGTAGATGATGATGCTCATCGTCCCGCTTCTCGCTCGACCGCCCGCCATCCGATGTCGCGGCGGCAGAAGCCCTGCGGCCAGTCGATGCGATCGACGGCGGCATAGGCCTGACGCTGCGCTTCGCCGACCGTCGCGCCGGTGGCCGTGACATTGAGCACGCGGCCGCCATTGGCGACCAGCGCACCGGCATTGATGGCGGTGCCAGCGTGGAAGATCTGGGTACCATCGCCCCGCTCGCCATCGATGCCGCGGATGACCGAGCCCTTTTCCGGCGCGCCGGGATAACCCTGGGCGGCCATGACGACGGTGAGCGCCGCTTCGTCCCGCCAGCGCACCGACATATGCGAAAGCTGGCCGTCGGCCGCGGCATTGAGAAGGACCAGCAGATCGTCCTTCAGCCGCATCATCAAGACCTGGCATTCCGGATCGCCGAAGCGAGTATTGTATTCGATCAGTTTGGGACCGTTCTCGTCGATCATCAGCCCGGCGAACAAAACGCCGGCGAAGGGCGAGCCGAGTTCGGCCATACCGCGCATGGTCGGCTCGATGATCTCGCGCATGGTGCGCTCGATTATTTCAGGCGTCATCACCGGCGCCGGCGAATAGGCGCCCATGCCGCCGGTGTTGGGTCCAATATCGCCGTCGCCGACACGCTTGTGGTCCTGCGCGGTGCCAAAAGGCAGCGCCGTGGTGCCGTCGCACAGGCAGAAGAAGCTCGCCTCCTCGCCGGTCAGGAATTCCTCGACCACGACTTCGGCGCCAGCGCTGCCGAAGGAGCCGTCGAAACAGGCATTCAGCCCATCCAGCGCCTCGGCCAGCGTCATGGCGACGGTCACGCCCTTGCCGGCGGCCAGCCCGTCGGCCTTGATGACGATCGGCGCGCCGACCTTTTCGACATAGGCGCGCGCGGCCGCCAGATTGTCGAAGCGGCCATAGGCGGCGGTCGGAATATCAAAGCGGGCGCACAGGTCCTTGGTGAAGCCTTTCGAGCCCTCCAGCCTGGCCGCCGCCTTGGACGGTCCGAACACGCGGATGCCGGCAGCGCGCAAATCGTCGGCGATGCCCGCCACCAGCGGCGCTTCAGGGCCGACGACGACGAGATCGATCTTCATGTCGCGGCAGAAGCCGGCGACGGCGACATGGTTGGAAATGTCGAGCGCGACCAGTTCGGCCTGTTGGGCGATGCCGGGATTGCCGGGTGCTGCGTAGAGCTTGGTCAGGAGTGGCGAGGCGGCGAGCTTCCAGGCCAGCGCATGTTCGCGGCCGCCGGAACCGAGGAGAAGAACTTTCATGCCGAATACCTCGCGCTCACCCATATCGCCCGGCTCTGGCTATTGGCGATGGCGCGGCAGGTCAAGGCAAGATGGCGCCTTTCAACCGCAACGGCATTGTCGGGCGCCCACCGCCGGCCTATCTGGGATCGACGACAAGAAGGGAAAGCCATGCCGATCACCATCGAACGTGCCCATCCTCTGCTTTTCGCCGCGGCCGGCAAGGCCGATTTCAGCTTCAGGGTCGACGCCTATTACGAACCGGCCTTTGGCCGGCCGGTGGCCGAATGGCAACGCATTCCGGTCGAGCCCTATGTGAAAACCTATGACGAGCTGGAAGAGGAGGACGAGGAGCAGGAATGGGACGAAGACAGCGCGCTGTTCGTCGCCCTGCTCGATAATCGGCCGATCGGGCGGCTTTCGGTGACGCGCAACTGGAACGCTTATGGCCTGCTCGACGACTTCGGCGTCGACAGCGCCCATCGTGGCAGCGGCATCGGCGGCAGGCTGTTCGAGCAGGCCAAGGCCTGGGCGGAGGCCGATGGCCTGCCCGGACTGACGCTTGAAACGCAGAACAACAACCTGAACGCCTGCCGCTTCTACGAACGCCAGGGCTTCGAGCTCGGCGGGTTCGACCGCTTCTTCTACCGGGGGCTCTGTCCCGACACGCGCGAGATCGCGCTGTTCTGGTATCTGCCCTTCAGGCGGTGAAGCTTGGGCCCGACCGGCGGGGCACGGTTAATGTGAGTGGCGCCAGGCCGCCGAGACATCGTGTCTGCTTGACGCCCGCGCGGCAGCCTGTCACTCCAAGCCAATGGAAACCATACAGTCGAAATCGGCTCAGGGCCGCGTCGCCGACGCGCCGAGCGGGCACTGGGTCTACCGCGTTCTGCCGCGCTGGCTGTGGCCCTATGCCCAGCTCGCCCGCTGGGACCGACCGATCGGCTGGCAGCTGCTTTTGTGGCCGTGCTGGTGGTCGGCGGCACTTGCCGCCAGCGCCTATGCGCGCGTCGACGACACGCTGCTGTCGCTCCTGCCGCTGCCGTCGACGCTGATCCTGTTCCTGCTCGGCGCCATCGCCATGCGCGGTGCCGGCTGCACCTACAACGACATCGTCGACGAGGACATCGACAACCAGGTCGAGCGCACCCGCTCGCGCCCGCTGCCGTCGGGCAAGGTCAGCCGTCGGCAGGCCTGGATATTCCTGGTGCTGCAGGCGCTGGTCGGGCTGGTGGTGCTACTGCAGTTCAACGGCTTCGCCATCCTGCTCGGGGTCTGCTCGCTGGCCGTCGTCGCGGTCTACCCGTTCATGAAGCGCTTCACCAACTGGCCGCAATTCGTGCTTGGTCTCGCCTTTTCCTGGGGCGCGCTGATGGGCTGGGCCAGCGAATTCGCCGACCTCGATGCGCCGGCCTTCCTGCTCTATATCGGCTCCATCCTGTGGGTGATTGGCTACGACACGATCTACGCCCACCAGGACAAGGAAGACGACGCCATCGTCGGCGTGCGCTCCACCGCCCGGCTGTTCGGCGACAACACCAAATCCTGGCTGGTCGGCCTCTATGCCGGCGCGCTGATGTGTTTCGCCGTCGCCTTTGCCTCGGCGCAGGCACCGGTGGTGGCGCTCGCCGGCCTGATCGCAGCCGGCGCGCATATGGCTCGCCAGATCATCACGCTGGACATCGACAATCCGGACCAATGCCTGAAGCTGTTCAAGTCGAACAACCAGGTCGGCTGGCTGATCTTCCTTGGCCTGATCGGCGGCGCCATCTGGGTGGCAGTGAAGCCGCTGATGTAAGCGAAGGCGCACCGCGCGAGAGTTCGAGGCGCTGGAAACTCGAAAAGCCGGTCGCCCGGCTTTTCATGCTCCGGACGGGCAAGTCCCTACTGGCGGGCGATGATCTCCTCGCCGCCGATAACCAGCCTGAGACCCAGATCGCCGGTGCGGCGGCGGGCCAGGAAGCGCGGGCGGCGCGTGGTGGAGATGCGGCCCTTGCGACGATCGCGCGGCGGCTGCGTCTTGATGGCGGCGCCGAGCGATTCCTCCAGCGTGCGGGCGACACCGTCCGCCTCGATCAGCAGCATCGGCAGGCCGAAGGCTTCGGCCCAGGCGCGCCAGTCGGCCGCGATATCGTCGAGGTCGTCGGCGACCAGCAGCGGCACCGACAGCATCGGATCGCTGTGCAAAAGCTCCAGCGTCACCGTGACATTGCCGTCCTCATCTTCCATGGCGCGAGCGGCAACGCCACGGAACGCGCGCGCCGGCAGGGCGATGACCACCGGCATGCCGCTCATCTGCAGCGTGCGGCGCATGATGGCACCGCGCCGGTCGATGGTGAGCGTGATGTCGCCGACGTCGTCGCGGGCGGCGTAGCTGACCATCTGCGGCAGGCGAAATGGGTCGAGGCGCATATTGCGCCCAGCCCAGACTGGCTTCAGTCCGGTGTTCATGAAATGCCTTCCTGTCTCTCCTGAGAGCCGGGTTCCCGGTCATCTCCGTGCGGGTTTTCCCGCCTCGTTATGGGAAGAGACTAGCGCTGGCGCCTTACCGCCCCGCTTAAGAAAGTCGGTTAAATTTTGCTGATCTGACAGATGGTTATCGGATTGCAACCAAGAACTATGCTTTGAAAGGATCAGATAACCTTGCCGGGATTCATGATGCCTGCCGGATCGAAGGCGGCCTTTACCCGGCGCATCAGGTCGATGGCCATCGGCGGCGCAGTGGCGATCAGTTCGTCGCGCTTCAACTGGCCGATGCCGTGCTCGGCCGAGATGGAGCCGTTCAGCGAACGCACGACATCGTGCACGGCCTTGTTCATGGGCTTGTAGAGATCGAGGAAGGCCTCATCGTCGCCATCCAGCGGACGCGAGATGTTGTAGTGCAGGTTGCCGTCGCCCATGTGGCCGAAGCAGACGATGCGAGCGCCGGCGCTGACCGAGGCGACCGCCTTCGCCGCGCGCTCGATGAAGGTCGGGATCGTGGCGATCGGCACCGATATGTCGTGCTTGATGGAAGCGCCTTCCGCCTTCTGCGTTTCCGGCAGGGTTTCGCGGAAATTCCAGAAGGCATCGGCCTGGGAAAGGCTGGCCGCGATGACGGCGTCGTCGGCCAGGCCCTTTTCCAACCCTTCCGACAGGATATCTTCGATCAACGCCCTGGCATCCTCAGCGGAGCGACCGGACGAAACCTGCATCAGCACATACCAGGGCCAGTCGTCGGCCAGTGGCCGGGTGACGCCGGCGCCGTGGCGCAGCGTGAAATCATAGGGCGTCCTGGCGATCAGCTCGAAGGCGGTCAGCGCCGGGCCGGCATGGTCCTCGGCGAGACTGAACAAAGCAAGGGCTGCTTCCGGCGACGGCAGACCGACAAAGGCGACCTCCCTGCCCTTCGGCTTGGGAAACAGTTTCATGACGGCGGCGGTGATGACACCCAGCGTGCCTTCGGCGCCGACGAACAGGTTCTTCAGATCGTAGCCGGTGTTGTCCTTCTTCAGCTTGCGCAGGTCGTCGAAAATCTCACCGGTCGGCAGCACCACCTCGACACCGAGGCAGAGTTCACGCGCGTTGCCATAGGCAAGCACGCCGGTGCCGCCGGCATTGGAAGAAAGATTGCCGCCGATCTGGCACGAGCCCTGGGCGGCCAGCGACAGCGGAAATAGCCGGTCGGCGGCGTCGGCCGCTTCCTGCAGCACCTGCAGGATGACACCGGCCTCGACGGTAGCTGTGTTCGATCTGACGTCGATCTCGCGGATACGATTTAGCCTGGACAGCGACAGAACGATCTGATGGCCCGAGGCGTCCGGCACCTGCGCGCCGACAAGGCCGGTGTTGCCGCTCTGCGGGACGACCGGCGTGCGCGTTTCGGTGGCTAGCCGCATGACGCGGCTGACTTCTTCGACGCTGCCGGGGCGCAGCACCAGCGAGGTGCGGCCATGCCACAGGCCGCGGCGCTCGGCGAGATACGGGGCGATGTTGGCCTGATCACGCAGGGCGTAGCGGTCACCGACGATGGCGGCGAAACGCTGGACAAGATCGGCGGACGGTTGGGAAAGCGTATCGGTCATCGGGCGGGACAAAATTCCAAACGGATCGAAACGGGAAGCAGCCGCATCTTGGCCCAGCCGGTGCGATGTCGTCCAGCACGCGACCGTAAAATCAGGCCCGATTTCCGGAAAGGATGATGCGCCAGGGCGAGGCGTTGCAGCGTCCCCAGCAAACCGTGACGACGCGCGGCGCCCTAGGCTCCGGCGAGCGGTTCGTCGCGCGGAGCGGCCGCGCGGGCAAGCCGGTCGTTAATCGCCTCGCCAAGACCGTCGAACGGCACCGGCTCGACCGCTATGGCCGCTACCTTTGAGCGGTCGAGTTCCTGCATGAAGGAGAACAAATTGGCCGCTGCCTCCGCAAGGTCGCCGCGCTCCGACAGGTTTTTTATCGCAACAGCATCCCGCCAGCCTTCGGCACGCGCCGGGCCGAAGGCGAGCAGCGCCTCGCCAGCCCGCACCTCGCCGGCATCCAGCCGCATCGCCGCGCGCGGCGCATAGTGCGAGGCAAGCATGCCCGGCGCCTGGATGCCGGTGGCGCCGCGCCGCAGCCGCACGCCGGCTATCGCCTCGATATCGGCGGCGGCGATGCCGCCCGGCCGCAGAAGATGCAGTCCGTCGGCATCGACCTTGACGATGGTCGATTCCAGCCCGACCGGCGTGGCGCCGCCATCGACGACCAGCTTGATACGCGGGCCGAGATCGGCAGCGACCGCCTCAGCGGTGGTGGCGCTTATGCGGCCCGAGGAATTGGCCGAGGGCGCTGCCAGCGGCCGGCCGAGCCGGCCGATCAGCTCGCCGCCAAAACCTTTCGGCATACGCAGCGCGACGGTGTCCAGCCCGGCGGTGACCAGGGGATGAATGCCGGCGCCTTCGCGCAGCGGCAAGACGAGGGTAAGCGGGCCCGGCCAGAAGGCTTCGGCGAGTTTGCGCGACAGCGGGTCGAAACCGGCGATGCGTTCGGCCATGGCGATATCGGCGACATGAGCGATCAGCGGGTTGAAGCGCGGCCGGCCCTTGGCCTCGAAGATGCGGGTGACGGCCGCGCCATTGGTGGCATCGCCGGCGAGGCCGTAGACAGTCTCGGTCGGGATGGCTACGACCGCGCCGGCGTTGAGCAATGCCAGCGCCTGTTCCATCGCATCGCGGACGGCAAGGATTTCAGCCATGTTTCGAACCTTCTTCGAGGCGGCTGCGTAATACGGCTGGCCGCGCCCGGCAAGCCTTTGGCCGCGAAAACGCCGACCGCTAAAATGCAAAGGATCGGCGAAAGCCGGCATCAAGGTGCCTGCTTTATGCTCATGGCAGGCATTGGGTATGGGCGGGGGTTCAATATGCGCAGCGTCGCGATCGCGGTCTTCATGGTTTGCACGGCAGGCGCCGCGCAGGCATCGTCGCTCGTCTATTTCAAGGAAGAAAAACCAGCCTCGACCCCGTCGGTGCTCTTCGTCGGCATTGATGGGCAACAGGCGACGCTTTCGTCAGTGATTTCTATGGGCGAGGCGCAACCGCCCGTTACTGGCGAGACAGTCTCGGCCATTCCGGTCGATCGCGGACCCGAAAGCGCGCCGATGGTAATCCGAGACGGTGTGGTGGGCAGCGCGCTGCCGCGCCATATGACGAAACCGGCCGTGGCCCAAAGCACGAACGCCGCCAAACCAATTCCGGCCAAGGCCGATGGAAAACTGCCGGCTTCCGGCAAACTCAAGCCGGAAGCGCTGCGTTAAACAAACCATCAGAGCGGCAAGGCGGCATCGCCGCCCTGCCCCGGCGAAAAGCTTCAGGCCGCGGCCTTGGCTTCTTCCTCGCCATCGTCTTCGTGGTCGGTTTCTTCTTCGTCCTCGGCGGTTTCCTCGCCGTCCTCGGTGTCTTCGCCTTCTTCGTCCTCGTCTTCCGCTTCTTCGTCGTCGTGATCGTCCTCGTCGTCGGACATCACCACTTCATCGTCGTCGCGGCCGGCCAGTTCGTGTTCCGGCGTGGCTTCGAGCAGCGCCTCGTCAGAGGCCAGGATATCGTCCAGCAATTCAGGTTCGGCAACGAATGTCATGAAAGCCTCCGTGGGTTCGAGTGAACACCCGAAATGTCCCACGCCGACATCATCGCCATATGACTGTAAGCCGGCTCGCGCGGCTATTTTACAAGTCCCTGAAATGCCTCGCCGGAGCGCCCGGGGGGGCTCCGATTTCCGGCTATCAGCCGGCGATCTTGGAGAAATCGGCGACCCGGTCGGTGGCGGCGCGGATGCGTGACAAGAGCGCAAGACGATTCGCCCGCACGGCGACATCCTCTTCATTGACCAGGACCTTGTCGAAGAAGGTATCGACAGGTTCGCGGAGCGCGCTGAGCGCCACCATGGCTGCGGAAAAATCTTCCTTGCCAATGGCTTCGCCGGCCCGCGCTTCCGCCTGATCGATCGCGGAAAACAGCTTCTTTTCGGCATCCTCGCGGAACAATGCCGGGTCGACGGCGGCGGCGACCGCCGTGCCCTTCTTTTCCTCAGCGGCGAGGATGTTGGCGGCGCGCTTGGTGCCGGCGAGCAGGTTCTTGCCGTCCTCGGTGTCGAGCAGCTTGCCCAGTGCCTCGACGCGGCGAACGACGGTCAACAGATCGTCGGCATCCGGCGTGATGACGGCGTCGATCAGGTCATGCCGCGCGCCCTGGTCACGGAGATAGACTTTCAAGCGGTCGTGGAAGAAGGAGAGGAGGTTGGCGCGAGCAGAGCCTACTACCCAGTTCATCGCGACGCCAGATGCCGCTTGATCTTCCGCAACGGCTCTCGTGACTTCTTTGAAACTTGGACTTGTACTCTTTTTGAGTTCGACGCCTATCAATTCGGCTCGATCCGAGACTCTCTGCTTCTCAACACCAACTCTAGCGAAATATTGGTCTGAGATGAGGTTGTTGGCGGTATGGAAGGAAAGGTTCAGCCCCAACCGCACCTCATTCTCAACGACAATCCTGATCACGCCCAACGCCGCTCTCCGCAGCGCATAAGGGTCCTTGGAGCCGGTCGGCTTCTCGTCGATGGCCCAGAAGCCGACCAGCGTGTCGAGCTTGTCGGCCAGCGCTACCGAAACCGAAACCGGATCGGTCGGCACGCGGTCGGACGGGCCTTGCGGCTTGTAATGTTCCTCGATCGCCGCGGCGACGGAGATGCTCTCGCCTTGCAGCAACGCGTATTTGCGGCCCATGGCGCCCTGCAATTCCGGGAACTCGCCGACCACTTCGGTCTGCAGATCGGCCTTGGCCAGCACCGCCGCGCGCTGGGCCTGCGCCGGCTCGGCACCAACGACCGGCGCGACCTCGGTTGCCAGCCTGCGGATGCGCTGGACGCGTTCGCCCTGCGTGCCAAGCTTGGCGTGGAAAGTGACGTTGAGGTGATCGAGCCGCGCCATGCGCTGGTCGAGTGGCTTTTTCAGATCGAGACCGAACTTGGCCGCCGAACCCTCCAGCGCGCCAAGGTCCGGCAGATCGCCCTGATCGGTGTGCCAGAAATAGAGCGCGTCCGACAGGCGCGCACGCACCACCTTGCCGTTGCCATGCGCGATCTCGGCGCCGCCATCCTTCGCCTCGATGTTGGCGGTGAGGATGAAGCGGTTGGACAGGTTCTCCGCCTCACCTTGCGGGCGGGTGACGAAACACTTCTGGTTGGCGCGGATGGTGAGGCGGATCACTTCCGGCGGAATGGCCAAAAAGTCCTGCTCGAATTCGCCCATCAAGACGACCGGCCATTCGACCAGGCCGGAAACTTCCTCCAGCAGGCCCTCGTCCTCGACAAGGTCGAGCCCGTTGGCGAAGGCAAGGTTGCGGGCGTCGGCCAGGATGATCTCCTTGCGCCGCTCGGCGTCGATGACGACCTTGGCCGCGTCGAGCTTCGCCGCATAGTCGTCGAAGCGCTTGACCGTGATGGCGCCTGGCGCATGGAAGCGGTGGCCATAGGTGACATTGCCGGCGCGGATGCCGTCGATCTCGAAATCGACCACCACCGGCTCCTCGGTCTCGGGGCCGAAGGTGCAGACGATGGATTGCAGCGGACGTACCCAGCGCAGCGCGCCGGGCTTGGCCGAGGCGGGGCCCCAGCGCATCGACTTCGGCCACGGGAAGGTGCGGATGATGGCCGGCACCAGCTCGGCGATGACCTCCTCGGCGGCGCGGCCGGGCTTGGAGATGTGGGCGACGTAGAAGTCGCCCTTCTTCGGGTCGGCATGGACATGCGCCTCGGCGACGGAGGCGAGGCCGGCCTTGCGCAGGAAACCCTGGATGGCCTGCTCCGGCGCCTTGGTGGACGGGCCCTTGATTTCCTCGCGCACATCCTTGGAGCGCGCGGTGAGCCCGCGGACGTCGAGCGTCAGCCGGCGCGGCGTCCAGTATTCGCGTGCCGCTTCGTAGGTCAGACCTGCCTCGACCAGACCGTCAGTCAGCATCTTCTTCAGGTCGCCGGCAGCCTTGCGCTGCATGCGCGCTGGGATTTCCTCGGAACGGAGTTCAAGCAGAAGATCGGGCATGGTCGGTCTCAAACGGGATGGCTGGCGCGGCAATAGCAAGTCGCCCGCGCCCTGTCACCCTCGGTGCATGGCCACGAGCCTTTGAAAATTTCGCGGGGCATGTCGGCAAGCGGCGGCCTGAGCCGTCCTAAGGGCACAGCGACATCATCGAAACGAAGCGCCGGGCGGGCTTCCGCCCGGACGGGAAACCATTGGCTGAAGACCATGAAGACCGCATCGACATTGCTGCAGATCCTGGCGCTTGGCGCGTGCTTTACAGCGCAGGTGCACGGTGCATTGGCAATGCCTGGCACCCGCAGGGCGCTCCAGATACTCGCGACCTCTGCCCACTTCACCCCAGTACAATCTTTACGCTAACGCCTACTCCATCCTGCACAGCGACGCCCACTTCAGCTCTCAATGATGGGAAGGCAGGGAGCCAAGCAGTGGCTGAAGATCACGCCATTCCTCTCGGTAGCCAGGCTGCCAGGGAAATGCCCCAGATCGGCTGTCGGGATAGATCAATTGCAATACAGGAAAGGGTTTTCGGTCGTAGAACCAACTGGTCCATGTCGTGTATTCGCGATCTCGGTCCGGTGAATCCACGCGAAGGAAAGTCACGGGATGGCCTTCCACAAATCCGTCGTAAAACGCGCCCGGAGACACACTCTCACCGGCATGGGCCCGATTCCCATATTCATTGATGACGAAATGGGCGACATCCAGAGCAAGACTGAAGACAATCAGTTCGGGCATGCCGGTCAAACGGAAGATACCCGTGGAATAGGCAAAGCCCGGGCTGTCCACGTCGGCGCCAACCATCATCACGTGCCAGCGATAGCGCTCGATGATGCTAAGGAATTCTCGCTCCGCATCGTCTGTTGGTTGTGGCACAGCTTCGCCTCACGCCGCCAAACCACCCGCATCGGTGAGCAGAAACGCCTCGCCACAGGCTTTGGCCAGGTTGCGCACGCGCAGAATGTAGCTCTGGCGTTCCGTGACCGAAATGACGCCGCGCGCGTCGAGCAGATTGAAGACGTGGCTGGCCTTGATGCACTGGTCGTAGGCCGGGAACACCATCTTGTGCATGGCGATGTTGGTGTTCGAGGCCGGCGCACCGGCATCGAGCAGCGCCTTGCACTCGGCCTCGGCATCCTCGAAATGGCGCAAAAGCATGGCCGTGTTGGCGTGTTCGAAATTGTGACGCGAATATTCCTGCTCGGCCTGCAGGAAGACCTCGCCGTAGGACACGCGGTCCGGCCCTTCCATGCCATTGAAGTTCAGGTCGTAGACATTGTCGACGCCCTGTACATACATGGCCAACCGCTCCAGCCCGTAGGTCAGTTCGCCGGCGACCGGCGCGCATTCGATGCCGCAGACCTGCTGGAAATAGGTGAACTGCGACACTTCCATGCCGTCGCACCAGCACTCCCAGCCGAGGCCCCAGGCGCCGAGCGTCGGGCTTTCCCAATCGTCCTCGACGAAGCGGATGTCGTGCAGCAGCGGGTCGATGCCGATCGCTTTCAGCGAGCCGAGATAGAGCTCCTGCAGGTTCGGCGGATTGGGCTTCAGGATGACCTGATACTGATAGTAGTGCTGCAGCCGGTTCGGGTTCTCGCCGTAGCGGCCGTCCTTCGGCCGGCGCGACGGCTGTACATAGGCAGCGTTCCAGCGGCGTGGACCGAGCGCCCGCAACGTCGTCGCCGGGTGGAAGGTACCGGCGCCCACTTCCATGTCGTAGGGCTGCAGGATGACACAACCATGCGCGGCCCAGTAATTATGCAGGGTCAGGATCAGGCCCTGGAACGAGCGCTTGGGATCGAGATTTGCTGGAAGTTCGGCGGTCACGGCGGCCTCGATGGGTGCTGCGGAATGCGCCACTCCCTAGTGCCCTGCTCTGAGAGCGTCAAGGCAAGTGGTGGTGGAAGGAAGACGCTGATCTTCCCCTCACCGGAGTTCGATACCTGCAACGAAGCTCGAAAAGCCAAGCAGTTAGCTTAGGGATTCACCTGCCGGGCGCCCGCTGCCTGCGACAGCTCCCCAGCGTTCGAGCCCTTTGGAAGGTCCACCGGACCTTCCAATTCGCTACATGGCCGCTTCCCGGCCCCTCGCAGGCTCAGGGCGTTCGAAGCTCGAAAAGCCAAGCAATTGGCTTTTCGTCCGCTAACGCGGACCGCTTCTCACCCCTTCGGGGGCTTGGGCTTCGGGGCTTCCTGCGCGGTCTTGTTCTCGAGCGGCGGCAGGCCCTTAAGCAATTTCTGCTCGACCGAGGCCAGCACGTCGGGCTCCGGCTTCAGGTCGCGCGCGTGGCGCCACTGGAACGTGGCTTCGAGCTTGCGGCCGACGCGCCAGTAGACGTCGCCCAGATGGTCGTTCAGCACCGGGTCTTCCGGCTTCAGCTGCACGGCGCGTTCCATTTCGCGCACAGCGTCATCGTAGCGGCCGAGCTTGTAGTAGGCCCAACCTAGCGAATCGACGATGTATCCATCGCTCGGCCGCAGGTCGGCGGCCTTCTTGATCATATCCAGCGCTTCCTTGAGGTTGGTGCCCATGTCCACCCAGGAATAACCGAGATAGTTCAACACCTGCGGCTGGTTCGGGTAGAGCTCGAGCGCCTTGCGGAAATTCGGCTCGGCCTTGGGCCATTCCTTGACCCGCTCGTAAGCGATGCCGCGCTGGTAGAAGATATTCCAGTCGGCCTTGGTCGGCTTTTTCAGCGCCGCGACCGCCCTGTCGTAGAGATCGGCGGCCGAGCGGAAATCCTGCTTGGAGGAATAAACGCCGCCGAGCGCCATATAGCCGCGCATGTCTCCGGGATTGGCCTCGACCAGCGTCTTCAGCTGCGCGATCGCCTCGTCGTTGCGGCCGAGATCGGCGAGGTTCAGGCCGGTCTGCAGCTCCGACACTTCCTTCAACGGCGAGGATGCCGGGATGCGACGGTAGAACTCGATGGCGCGGTTGCCGTCCTTGAGCTGCTCGGCCACGGCGGCAAGCTGCACCAGCACGGCGTCGCCGTCCGGCTTCAACGCCAGCGCGTATTCGAGATAAAGCCGCACGAAGGGCTCGCCGCCGCCACGGTTAAGCGCGGTGGCGAGATCGAGCAAAATCTCGGACGCGCCGTCGGCGGGGCCGGCGACAAGCGGTTCGGGTTTGTCGCCCTTGTTGATCTTGTCGCGCAGCGCCGCGATCTCGACCTTGCCGGAACCGAATTCCTCCGCCTGCTTGAGCACGGACAGCGCCTTTTCCTTGTCGCCCTGGCGGGCCAGGAAGGTGGCGTAAGCCTGGGCGGCGCGCATCCAGGTCTCGGGTGCCGCGCTGCCGGCGGCGGTGTTGCCTATCGCTTCGGAATAGGCCGCGTCGGCCTTGTCGTTCAGCCCGGCCGCCTCGGCGATCAGCCCACGATGGAACGACTTGAACAGGCCGAACCATTCAGGTCCTTCCAGCTTGCGCACATAATCGATGGCATCGGCGCCCTGGCCGGCCCCTTGCATCGCCCAGCCGGTCATGACGCCGGAAATCAGCTTGTCGAGATCGGCACCGAGCGAGAGCTTCAGCCAGTACTGAGCCTTGGCGAAGTCCTTCTTCTTGAAGCTGTCGACCGCCAGCGCCAGACGCGAGAAACGCTCGACATCCGGCACTTCCTTCAGTTTGTCGGCATAAGGCAGCGATTCCTCGAAGCGACCCTGCGCGATCAGCGACAACATCAGGCTCTGCTGCAGCTGCGTGTCCTCGGGCGCGAAGGCCAATGCCTGCTTGTAATAGGCGATGGCGTTGTCGAGATCGTTGTCGTTCTCGGCGATCCTGGCCGAAAGATAGGCACCCGAAAACGAATTGATTTCAACGGGATCCGTCGCCTGGCTTGCCAGGCCGGCCTGCGTCTGCGCCACAAGACCAGCGAGAAGGGCCAGGCCCGAGAGCCAGCGAACACGTCTTTGCCGCATCGTAATCCTTTCTGGCAGGCAATCACCCGCTCCGGCGGGGATCGCCAAAGAATCCATCATTCCGGTCAAGCATGGCCTTTTTGGGGTCGCGCATCAATCCGACTCGCGGTCACAATGCGGACATCCCCTTAACAAAGCATGGCGCGGCAGTCCGCTCCGCCGAGGGCGAACCCGGGCCCGTCCAGACCGGTGGCCATTGACGCGGCCGGCCGCGTTTCACGTCAGTTGACGCGGCTGATGCAGAAATCGATGACGTCTATCAGCGCCGCCTTCTGCGGCGTCTTTTCCAGCGGCGCCAGCGCGTCGCGGGCGATCTCGCCGAAGTGGCGGGCGCGGCTGATCGTGTCGGAGATCGCGCCATGGCGGGTCATCAGGCCAATCGCCTTCTCCAACCCGGCATCGTCGGCGACATTCTCCTCGATGGCGCGTTTCCAGAAGGTGCGCTCGGCCGCCGTGCCGCGCCGATAGGCGAGGATCACCGGCAGCGTCACCTTGCCCTCGCGGAAGTCGTCGCCGACATTCTTGCCGAGGTCCTTGCTCGAACCGCCATAGTCCAGCGCATCGTCGATGAGCTGGAAGGCAAGGCCGAGATTCATGCCATAGGAACGCAGCGCCGCGCGGTCGGTACGCGAGGCGCAGGCGATCACCGGGCCAACTTCGGCGGCGGCGGAGAACAGCGCCGCGGTCTTCGCCTTGATGACCGCGAAATGCTCGTCCTCGGTCGTATCGAGGTTCTTGGCGGCCGCGAGTTGCATCACCTCGCCTTCGGCGATGATGGAGGCGGCGGTGGAAAGAATATCGAGTGCGTCCAGCGAACCGACCTCGACCATCATGCGGAAGGCCTGACCGAGCAAAAAGTCGCCTACCAGCACGCTCGCCTGGTTGCCCCAGATCATGCGCGCCGTCTTCTTGCCACGCCGCATGCCACTCTCGTCGACCACGTCATCATGGAGCAGCGTGGCTGTATGCATGAACTCGACGCTGGTCGCCAGCTTGACGTGGCCATCGCCGGAATAGCCGAACATCTGCGCGGCCGCCAAGGTCAGCATCGGTCGCAACCGCTTGCCGCCCGAGGAAATCAGGTGATTGGCGATCTCGGGAATCATCTGCACGTCGGAACCGGCCTTGGACAGGATCAACTCGTTGACGCGGCCCATATCAGCGGCCGTCAGGTCGATCAGATCCTTGATCGATGCGGCTTCCCGCTTCCCGTCTTCGAGATTGAGAACGACACCCACAACCATACTCCCGTCCGCCGCGCGACCGTACACTGCCTTGATTTAGACTCTAGCGGCGTGCGCGTATACGGCAAGTGGCGAATTGGCGCGGGCCGCAGGACGGGACGTCCGACGGTGCCGTTTACATCGTTGATCCAAACTGCGATTTTGCCGCCATGATCGAGCTCCTGCGCACCAATGATGCTGTCATCATCTCCTTTGTCGAATCGCTGATGCGCGACGCCGGCATCGGTTTTCTCACCGCCGACCAGAATATGAGCGTGCTCGACGGGTCGATCGGCATCCTGCCGCGCCGTGTCCTGGTCGAGAGCGATCGTATCGACGAAGCGCGGCGGATCCTGACCGACGCTGGCATCGCCGACGAAATCCGCCGGACATGACGGCGACGGCGCCCGGCGCGGTTCCCGAGCACACGGTCGATGCCTTCCATCGCGGCGGCTTCTGGCTGGTGCAGCCGGCCAAGGGCGGACACCGCGCCGGCATGGACGCCATGATGCTGGCAGCAGCCGTCCCGTCCGATTTCTGCGGACAGGTGGCTGACTTCGGCGCCGGCGCGGGTGCTGCCGGTCTCGCCGTGGTCTCGCGCTGCGAGCGCGCCCGGGCAACGCTTGTCGAACGATCATCTGATATGGCCGCTTTCGCCGAGGCGTCGCTCGGCCATCCGGCGAACCAGCATCTCAGCGACCGGGTGGAGGTGTTGCGCGCCGACGTGACGCTTGTCGGCAAGGCAAGGACCGCCGCCGGGCTGGCCGACAACAAATTCGATTTCGCCATCATGAATCCGCCGTTCAATGCCGGCGAAGACCGCGCAACGCCCGATGCCTTGCGGCGCGAGGCGCATGTGATGGACGACGGGCTGTTCGAGGCCTGGGTGCGCAGCGCCGCCGCCGTGGTCAAGCCGCGCGGCGGGATCGCGATCATCGCGCGACCCGAATCGCTTGTCGCGATCCTCGACGCGCTGGCGGGCCGGTTCGGCAGCGCCCAGATCATACCGGTGCATCCGCGTGCCGATCAGGCCGCGATCCGCATCGTCCTGCGTGCCTTTCTCGGTTTGCGCGGCAAGCTCGCCTTGCTGCCGCCGCTCGTCCTGCACGACGCGAACCACAAGGGCCTGCTGCCGCGCGCGGACGCCATCAGCAACGGAGTGGCCTCGCTTTTCGGAGATTGAACCGGCTTCGCCATTGCCGTCGCATGGCGAATGCCTACATGCCACAGGCTCAAACCATGGGCTCAAACTGGAGAACCGCATCCCGTGCGTCGCCTTTTAAACCCCATCCTGCCGAAATCCTGGCGCTCCACCGATGTCGTTGTGCCTGTCATCAGGCTGCATGGCGCGATCATGGCAGGCGGCAGCCAGTTCCGGCCGAGCCTGTCGCTGGCTTCCACCGCGGGCCTGATCGAAAAGGCATTCTCCTTCCCCGGTCCGACCGTGGCGATCTCGATCAATTCGCCCGGCGGCTCGCCGGTGCAGTCGCGGCTGATCTACAAGCGCATCCGCGACCTGGCGGCCGAGAAGAACAAGCAGGTCCTGGTCTTCGTCGAGGATATCGCGGCCTCCGGCGGCTACATGATCGCGGTCGCCGGCGACGAGATCATTGCCGACCCCTCCTCCATCGTCGGCTCGATTGGCGTCATTTCGGGCACGTTCGGCTTCACCGACCTGATCAAGAAGATCGGCGTCGAGCGCCGCGTGCACACCGCCGGCCGGAACAAGTCTTCCATGGACCCGTTCCAACCGGAGAAGAAGGAAGACGTCGAGCGGCTGGAAACGCTGATGCTGGAGGTGCACGAGACCTTCATCGATCTCGTCAGGGAACGGCGCGCGGCGAAGCTGGCGGACGATCCGGACCTGTTCACCGGCCTGTTCTGGTCCGGCAAGAAGGGGCAGGAACTCGGCCTTGTCGATTCCCTCGGCGACATGCGCGGCGTGCTCAAGCAGCGTTTCGGCCCGAAGACGCAACTCCGGCTGGTCACCCAGCCGCGCGGACTGTTCAGCCGCTTCGGGCTGTTCGGATCGTCGCAGAGCCTCACGGCTCCCGCCGTGGCCGCGGCAGGCGTCGATGCCCTGTTCGATGCGGCGGAAGAACGCGCATTGTGGAGCCGTTTCGGCCTTTGAAAAGCCACGGGAACGGTCTACGATAATTTCTTGCCCGACCTGAACCTCCGCGATGGAGGGCCATTGAGGAAGGAGTTTTGACATGCCGCAGATCGTCTTCTTCATCGTCGTCGGCGTCGTCGCCTATGTTGGATATCGTTCCTTCATCAAGGAAGCCGAGCGCGTGACCGCCAAGGTGCGGCGCGCCGAGCAGCAACGGGCCAACGGCACGATGGGAACCCTGGTGAAGGATCCCAAGACCGGCGAATACCGGCTGGCCAAGGATTGAGCACCGCAGAACTCGACCCCGCAGTTAGAGATGCTGCCGTGGACGCCCGCCTGGCGCCCGCGAAGATCAATCTTGCACTGCATGTCACCGGCAAGCGAGATGACGGCTATCACGTCATCGAAAGCCTGGCTGTGTTCACCCGTTTCGGCGACCGCGTCGAGGCGCAAGGCGCGGAGCAGGACCGCTTTGACATCTCCGGTCGGTTTGCCGGCCTGGTGCCGGCCGACGAGACCAATCTGATCCTCAAGGCGCGCGACGCGCTGCGCGACCATGTCGGCCCGCTGAAGGCACCGGCAGTCGCCATCACCCTTGAAAAAAACCTGCCAGTCGCCTCCGGCGTCGGCGGCGGTTCCAGCGATGCGGCGGCGACGCTGCGCGCGCTGGCCTCGATCTGGAACCTCGACATCGGCGAAGCGGAACTGGCGCGGATCGGCTTTTCGCTCGGCGCCGACCTGCCGATGTGCCTCAAGGCGCAGCCATTGCTGGCTCATGGCGCCGGCGAAACTGTCTCGACGGTAGCCGATTTCCCAGCTTTGGGGCTGGTTCTGGTCAATCCCGGCGTTGCGGTCGGCACAGCCGCAGTTTTCGCAACGCTTGCGCGCCGCGACAATGAAGGTCTGCCGCCGCTGCCCAAGGCAATCGACTTCCACAGCTTGCGCGGCTGGCTTGAAATAACACGCAACGACCTTGAACCCGCCGCCGAGGCAATCGCGCCGCTGATCGGCAAGGCAAGGGCGGCATTGCTGAAAGCCGGGGCAGGTTTTGCCCGCATGTCCGGCTCGGGCGCCACCTGTTTCGGCCTGTTCGAGACCGGCAACGTCGCCAAGCGTGCGGCGGCCACCATCCGAACGCGCCACCCAGACTGGTTCGTTGCAGCGACACGCTCAATGGCATCGGAAGGTTCCGCACATGAACACGCCTGATCTCGGCCGGCCGTTCATTCCGATCCGCATCGCAGTGCTGACCGTCTCCGACACACGCAACCTCGCCGACGACAAATCCGGCCAGACACTGGCCGACCGCATTGTCGAAGCCGGGCACGTGCTGGCGGACCGCGCGATCGTCACCGACGATCGCGACAAGATACGCGACAAGGTTCTGGGCTGGTCGGAGGACCCCACTATCGACGTGGTCATTACCACCGGCGGCACCGGCTTCACCGGGCGCGACGTGACGCCGGAGGCGCTGGAGCCGATTTTCGAGAAGCGCATGGACGGCTTCTCGGAAGTCTTCCACCGCATCTCCTACGACAAGATCGGCACCTCGACGATCCAGTCCCGGACGACGGCCGGCGTCGTCAACGCCACCTTCGTCTTCGCGCTGCCGGGCTCGCCCGGTGCTTGCAAGGATGCCTGGGACGGCATCCTCAAGGCGCAGTTCGACTACCGCCACATGCCGTGCAATTTCGTGGAAATCATGCCCAGGCTGGATGAACACCTGAAGCGCGGCAGCGGCAAAAGCGCCTGAACCTCAAGGCCGGCGGAAAGCGGTCGGACCGCCATAGAGATAGCCGATGCGGGCGACCGCTTCCTTCAGCCCCTCGCGCGCCACGGTCATGGTGTGGCCGTTTGCGTGGATCATCATCTCGGCATCGGTCATGATCGCGACATGGCCTTTCCAGAACACCAGATCGCCGCGCTTCAAGCCGGAATAGTCCGGCCCGATGTCGAGTAGCTCTCCCAGAGCCGAGACCTGCATATCAGTGTCGCGCAACACATCGCGGCCGGCCATGCGCATGGAAAGCTGCACCAGACCCGAGCAGTCGATGCCGAAACCCGAGACACCGCCCCAGAGATAGGGCGTGCCGAGGAACATCTCGGCGACCGAGACATAATCCGGCGCATGATCGCCGATCGGCAGCAGATGGCCGGCAATCATTGTTTCGCTCGACGCCAGCACAGCGTAACGGGTGCCCCGCGTCTCGGCAGCCCCGGTGACCGCCACGGTCGATCCCATCGACAATTGCCCGCTACGCGGGAAGCGCAGGTCCGGCCCCGGATAGACGAAGGTGCGCGGCGCCGAGACGATGTGGGTTGGGGCAGCCTCGCGACCGCTGAGTTCCGCCGCCGCGACATAGCCGACATAGCCGTCGCGCTCGCCCTGCACCCAGGCCCAGCCTTCCGCCTCGTCGAAAATCAGCACCTCGTCACCGAACAGGAACTGCGTGTCGATGCCGGAATCAGCACGTGGCGCGCGGCGCAGATCGGCGACCGCGACGGAAATGCGGGCCGGTCGGCCGGTAACAAAGCGTTCCGCCGCCACCTCGCCCTTCAGGCGAATATCGGCAAGATCGGTGCGAAAGGCGTGCAGGCGAGCGTCATGGGCAGTCAAATCGGTAACTCTGCTGTTCGGGGTCAGATCGGCAATTCATGGGCCTTGGCGATGATATCATCGCCAAGGCGCTCGACATAGAGCGCCCCTTCCACAGTGCGCTTGACCAGGACATTGCGCTTGTCGAGCTCGTCGCGATGGCGCGAAACGAACTTGAGGGCGCCCATCGTGTCGAGCGCCCGGGTGATGACAGGCTTGGTGACGTCGAGCCGGACCGCCAGCGCGCGGATCGTATGCGGCGGCGGTTCGAGATAGATGGTGAGCAGGATCGCGAGCTGCCGCGCGGTGAGGTCCGGCGCGTCGTCACGCACCTGAGACAGCATGACCTGCTGCCACAGTCGCAAGGCCTGGCTGGGGCGCAGCGAAATCGACATCCCTCCAGTATGACGGGAAATCGTTTCGCTTCCGTTTCAGTCAAACGGCAGGAGTGGCTGCAAATGCCGCCCTTACCCGCCGGGCGCGATACCATCAGCCAAAGCGCCCCGAAATGACCCGTTCCAGCGCGCGGATCGCCTGCGCCTCGCCGCCGGCTGGCCCGTAGGCACGCTCGGACGGGTTCCAGGCGAAAATATCGAAATGCGCCCAGCTTTGCGCCTTCTCCACGAAGCGCTTGAGGAAAAGCGCGGCGGTAATCGAACCGGCGAAACTGTCGGGGGTGACGTTGTTGATGTCGGCCACCTTGGAGGCGAGCTTCCCGTCATAGGCCTTCCACAAAGGCATGCGCCACAACGGGTCCTCGACCGCAACGGCCGCCGCGGCCAGCTCGCCGGCAAGCGTCTCGTCATCGGTATAGAAAGGCGGCAGATCGGGGCCGAGCGCCACCCGCGCCGCGCCGGTCAGCGTCGCCATATCGACCAGCAGTTCCGGCTTTTCATCGTCGGCAAGCGCCAGTGCGTCAGCCAGCACAAGGCGGCCCTCGGCATCGGTATTGCCGATCTCGACGGTGATGCCCTTGCGGCTGGTGAGTACGTCACCCGGCCGGAAGGCGTTGGCGGAGATCGAATTCTCGACGGCCGGAATGAGCACGCGCAGCCTGACCTTCAAGCCCGCCGCCATGATCATCGAGGCAAGCCCCAGCACATTGGCCGCGCCGCCCATGTCCTTCTTCATCAGAAGCATCGAGGCCGACGGCTTGATGTCGAGACCGCCGGTGTCGAAGCATACCCCTTTGCCGACCAATGTCACTTTTGGCGCATTTTTCAGCCCCCAGGTCAGATCGATCAGCCGTGGCGCCTCGGCCGAGGCACGGCCGACGGCATGGATCATCGGAAAGTTCTTTTTCAACAAATCGTCGCCCTTGGTCACCGCGACATCGGCCTTGTGCCGGCGCGCCAGTGTCCGCACGGCCTGTTCCAGCGCTTCCGGGCCCATGTCGCTGGTCGGTGTGTTGACGAGATCCCGGACAAGGTGGACGGCCTCCACGAGGCTGGCGACGCGCGCCGCGTCCGCGCCCGCAGGCAAGACAAAACGCAGCGCCTTGCCCGGTTTCTTGCCGTAGCGGGTGAACACATAACCGCCGAGCGCCAGAGCCAGGGCCGCGAGTTCCGGATCGGCCGGAACATCGGCGAAATGCCAATCGCCCTCCGGCAGCGCCTTAGCCAGGGCGCCGAGTTGCAGCGATCCCTCGCCGTGGCCGAACAGCGCGCCGCTCAGCTCTCCGTCCTTGCCAGGCAGAACCAGCGTCTTGCCCGCCTCGCCCAAAAAACCGTTGGCCTTGGCCCATGCAAGAGCTTGCGGCGAAAGACCTGCTGTCTCCAGACCGTCCTTGCGAACCAGATGGACGGGCAAGGCCTTGCGCGGTTTCTTTTCGACAAGCTCGACAGGCATTTTCAACGCTCCAACTACGCCGCAGACTCGGCGCTATTAACGATCCATTAGGGTTAACAGAATATTTCTCGGCTAGGGAAGACGGCCGGCGAACGGCCCCCGGAAGAATGGAGCCCGCCCCCATGCCCATCACCCTCCCCGCCAGCGCGACCGGCAAGCGGCTGCTGACCGCCGCTTTCGTGGCCGTGCTTGCCGTGGGTGTTGCGGGCTGCGGCACCGACCGGATGTCGACCGGCTCGATCGGCCGCACCAGCGGCAAGCCGGTGGAACTGATGAGCTCCGGCGAATTGCGCGATGCCACGGCCCGCTTGGGTCAGTCCTATGCGAGCAATCCGACCGACAAGAACATCGCGCTAAAGTATGCGACGGTGCTGCAGATGAACGGCGACGCCGATCAGTCGCTGGCGGTGATGCGCAAGCTGGCCATTTCCTATCCGAAGGACCGCGACGTGCTTGCCGCCTATGGCAAGGCACTGGCCGCCAACGGCCAGTTCGAACCGGCGCTGGACGCGGTGCGCCGCGCGCAGACGCCGGAATATCCGGACTGGAGACTGGTGTCGGCCGAAGGCGCCATCCTCGACCAGCTCGGCCAGCGCGACGAAGCGCGCCAGCTCTACCGCAAGGCGCAGGACCTGAAACCGAACGAGCCATCAATCCTGTCCAATCTCGGCATGTCCTACCTGCTGGAAGGTGATTTGCGCACAGCCGAAACTTATCTCCGGTCGGCCTCCTCGCAGCCCAACGCCGACAGCCGCGTGCGCCAGAACCTGGCACTTGCCGTCGGCCTGCAAGGCCGCTTCGACGAGGCTGAAAAGATCGCCTCGCAGGAATTGTCGCCCGAGCAGGCACAGGCCAATGTCGCCTATCTCAGACAGATGCTTTCGCAGCAGAACGCCTGGAATCAGCTGAAGGCGCAGGACAAGTCCAAGTCGCAGGCCGCCAAGGCGGTCAACTAGCGACGCCCGGCCGCAACGGGCGCATGGCCAAGACAAAGGCCAAGCTCACAGCAACACTCCGAAACCCGCCGAAGAGGCGTCGCGGCTCCCTGTTCGCTGCAGACGAGTGGGTTGCTTGGCCTACTATTGCTGTTCGGTCGAGTGCGGCTTATCGCCGAATACGCCACGCTCGCTGATGGTGATACCGGCCGGCCCGAGGATGATGGCGAACAACACCGGCAGGAAGAACAGGATCATCGGCACGGTCAGCTTGGGCGGCAGCGCCGCCGCCTTCTTCTCGGCCGCGTTCAGGCGCATGTCACGGCTTTCGGAGGCAAGCACGCGCAAGGCGTGAGCAACCGGCGTGCCGTAGCGTTCGGCCTGGATCAGCGCCTGCGACACAGCCTTGACGGAATCGAGGCCGGTACGACCTGCTAGGTTTTCATAAGCCTGCTTGCGCTCCTGCAGATAAGAGAGCTCGGCGGTGGTCAGGATGAATTCCTCGGCCAACTCCACTGACTGCGCGCCGATTTCGTCGGCGACTTTCCGCATCGCCGCTTCCACCGACATGCCCGATTCCACGCAGATCAGCATGAGGTCGAGCGCGTCCGGCCAGGCTTTCGTGATCGCTTGCTTGCGCTTGGTGGCTCTGTTGGAAACGTAGAGGACCGGAATGTAGAAACCGACATAGGCACCGACGATGCAGACGAACAACCTCACGATGAGGGGCTGCTCCGAAAGAGTGCCAACCACAAAGACGTAGAAGATGGCCACGGCGAAGCCGGCAAAAGGCAGCACGAGGCGGAAGAACAGGAACCTGGTGAGCGGGTTCTGGCCGCGAAAACCCGCCATCTTGAGTTTCTGCATGGTGCCTTCGTCGGCCAGCGCCCGTTTGAGGTCGAGCCTCTCGACGATGTTGCGCATGCCGACCGACTGCTCTTCGCGCAGGCCCTTGCGGCGCCGATCCGCTTCGGCAGCCAGGCGGGCGCGTTGCTTGGCGCGCAGTTCCTCGCGCTCCAGCGCCACCGACTTCATCCGCGCCTTGAGCGGATCGCGGGCGAATGCCGGCAGAAGCGTGAACGCGGTGGCGAACACCGCGATCGCCACCAGGATGGCGATCAGGAAGGTCGGGTCGGTCAGGGTTTTGATGGTCTGTCCGCTCATGGCCGTTAGATCTCGATGTTCATCATGCGGCGCATCACCAAGATGCCGATCGACATCCAGATCGCGGAGAAGCCGAGGATAAGATGGCCGGTGCTCGTGAAGAACAGCGGCATCAGGTAGTTCGGGCTGGTCAGGTAGACGAGGAACGCGACGATGAACGGCAGCGCGCCGATGATAACGGCCGACGCCTTCGCTTCCATCGACAGTGCCTGAACCTTGGCCTTCATCTTCTTGCGGTCGCGCAACACGCGCGAAAGATTACCGAGCGCTTCCGAAAGGTTACCGCCGGCCTGCGCCTGGATCTGGATGACGATGCCGAAAAAGCCGGCCTCCGGGCACGGCATGGTCTCCGGCATGCGCAATGCGGCATCCGGGATCGACAAGCCCAGTTGCTGCGCGTCGACGATGCGCCGGAATTCGCCCTTGACTGGTTCGGCCGATTCATTGGCGATCAGGCGGATGCCGTCGTTGAGCGGCAGGCCTGACTTCACCGCGCGCACGATGACGTCGAGCGCGTTGGGAAATTCGTTGAGAAACGCCTTGACCCGGCGTTTGCGGCAAATCGAGATGAACCAGCGCGGCAGGCCGAGGCCGCCGACAAGCACGGCCGCCGGAACCGCAAAGAGCGGCGCGCCCAGGAAAAATACCAATATGCCGAGCACGAGACCGCAAAGCGCCGAATAGACATAGAAGCGCTCCATCGTCATGGAGAGCCCAGCCTGCCGGATCTGTATCCTCAGCGGCGGGCTCTTGACGGTGCGCGTGTTCGCCTTCTGCTTGTCGTCGAGGTCCTTGAGTGTGTCCTGCAGCGATTTGCGGCGCTTGGCCGCCTCGTTCATCTTGTCACGGGCAGCCTTGACCACGGCGCGGTCGGTCTCGGCCGCCTTGATCGTCTCCAGTCGTTTGCCGACCTGCTTTTCCACGCTCATGCGCTTGAACAGCAAGGCATAGGCCACCGCGCCGGCGCTGATGCCGGCCAGCAGGACGAAAGCCAGAACCGTGGTGTCGATACCGAACATCGGCAAGGTTCCTCAAACCTTCAGGGCCGTCATTCCGCCCGCTTCTCCATGGCCTCGAGCGAGGCAGCCAGGCGTTGTTCCTCGCCATAATAGCGCGCCCGATCCCAGAAATGCGGCCGCCCGATGCCGGTCGACACGTGCTCTCCGATCAGCCTGCCATTCGCATCCTCGCCCTTGATGTTATAGAGGACGAGGTCTTGCGTGATGATGACGTCGCCTTCCATGCCAATCACTTCGGTGATGTGGGTGATGCGGCGGGAACCGTCACGCAGGCGTGCTGCCTGGATGATGATGTCCACCGAACCGACGACGATTTCGCGCACCGTCTTTTGCGGCAGCGTGTAACCGCCCATGGCGACCATCGATTCGATACGGTTCAGGCACTCGCGCGGGCTGTTGGAGTGGATGGTGCCCATAGAGCCGTCATGGCCGGTGTTCATGGCCTGCAACAGGTCGAACACCTCAGGTCCACGCACTTCGCCGACAATGATGCGATCGGGACGCATGCGCAGGCAGTTCTTGACCAGATCGCGCATAGTCACCTCGCCTTCGCCCTCAAGATTGGGCGGACGCGTTTCGAGGCGCACCACATGCGGCTGCTGCAGTTGCAGCTCTGCCGAGTCCTCGCAGGTGATGATGCGTTCCTCGCGATCGATATAGTTGGTCAGGCAGTTGAGCAGCGTGGTCTTGCCGGAACCGGTGGAGCCGGAGATGACGATGTTGCAGCGGACACGGCCGATGATCTTGAGAACCTCGGCGCCCTCCGGCGATATCGCGCCGAAGCGGACCAGTTGATCGAGGGTCAGCTTGTCCTTCTTGAACTTGCGGATGGTCAGCGCGGCGCCGTCGATGGCAAGCGGCGGCGCAATGACGTTGACGCGCGAACCGTCCGGCAGGCGCGCGTCGCAGATTGGTGAGGATTCGTCGACGCGGCGGCCGACCTGGGAAACGATGCGTTGGCAGATGTTGAGAAGCTGCTGGTTGTCGCGGAAACGGATACCCGTCGTCTCAACCTTGCCGTTCACCTCGATGTAGACGTTGTGGGAACCGTTGACCATGATGTCGGCGATGTCGTCGCGCGCCAGCAAAGGCTCCAGCGGCCCGTAACCCAGAACGTCGTTGCAGATGTCCTCGAGCAGGTCCTCCTGCTCGGCGATCGACATCGCGAAATTCTTGATCGCGACGATGTCGTTGACGATGTCGCGGATTTCTTCGCGCGCGCTTTCGGGATCCAGCTTGGCCAGCTGCGACAGGTCGATCGTGTCGATCAGCGCCGAAAACACCTGGCTCTTGGTGTCGTAATAGGCTTCGCCGCGCTCGCGCGACCCACGGCGTGGTTCGGGCGCCATGGCGGGCGCATCGACCATGCGCCGGGCTGGGGCGGCGGACGGGGTGGGCCCAAGCTGAGGCGCGACAGGAGCCGAGGGCCGCGAAGGTGCGGCCTCCAACGCCACAGGCGCCGGCTGCCGGAATTCCGGCACCGTGCGGCTCGTGTCGTCGTTGCCTCTCTTACCAAACATGATCAACTACCAATCCCGCTTGCGCGGTCACTTCTTGCCACGCCGGAATTTACCGAGAAGACCGCCAAGCCCGGCTTTCTTCCTTGTCTTGGGCTCGCTGCGGCCCGTCAGCACATGCGCGATCTCGTTGACGATGGCGACGACCGGGTTCTTGGCATCCATCTCGCCCAGCATGCGGCCGTTGTTGGCCGCGTTGCCAAACAACAGCGGTTCGAACGGGATCACGGCAATAGGCGAAATGCCAAGCGGCTCGGCGAAATCGGCGGCCGAGATTTCGGGCCGCTTCGGCACACCAGCCTGGTTGAGGATCAGCCTGGGCGGCGGATCGTTGGGGCGCAGCCGCTTGAGCATGTCGACCATGTTCTTGGTGTTGCGCAGATTGGCCAGCTCCGGCGTGGCCGTGATGACGATCTCGTCGGCTTTGATCAGCGTGTTCTTGCTCCAACCGCTCCAGATATGCGGAACGTCGAGCACCAGCATCGGCGCGCTGCGCTGCGCCGTGTCGATGATGTGGGAGAAGGCTTCCGGCTCGAAATCATAGACGCGTTCCAGCGTCGACGGCGCGGCGAGCAGAGACAGATGCTCCGCGCATTGCGCCAGCAGGCGGTCGAGATAGACCTCGTCGATGCGCTCCGGCGAAAAGACCGCCTCGGCGATACCTTGGGCCGGGTCCTGGTCGAAATTGATGTTGGCCGTGCCGAAGGCGAGATCGAGGTCAGCGACGACAACTTCCGATTTGAACAGCGACGACATCGCCCAGGCGACGTTGTGGGCTATCGTGGAGGAGCCGACCCCGCCCTTGGCACCGACAAAGGCGACCGAGCGGCCGATAGGTTCCGATTCCGGATCGACAAAGATCGAGGCGACGACCGCCACGATGTCGGCCATCGACACTGGCGCCACCACATATTCGGAAATGCCGGAGCGAATGAGCTCCCGATAAAGCCCGACATCATTGTAGTGGCCGATGACGACCACTTTCGAGGATGGATCGCAATGTTCGGCCAGCCTTCCCAGCTGATCGAGCATTTCTTTCGGTTCCGCCCGCGTTTCCAGCACGATCAAGTTGGGCGTCGGCGCCGAATGGTAGAACTCGATAGCCGTCGGGATGCCGCCCATATGAACCTTGAGATGGGCCTTGGCCATGCGCCGGTCCTGCCCGGCGCGCTCCATCGGATTGGCGACGCCATCCGTTTCACAGAACGCCTGGATCGAAATGCGCGGGATCGGCCGCAGCGCCTGCATGGCGGCAAGCTCCTGCTGCGTTATTTCATCGTCTTCCGCGGCGGTGCCGTAGGCCAGATTCGTCATTTTATCCTGTCCCCTGACAGATAACCGCTGTCAGTAATCAACTTCCTGCCTCGGCGCCGGCGTGTAGAACGGCGCGTTGCGATACCCGTCGATAACCTTCATGCGCCGTGTCGCGTCGACTGGGGTCTGCTGGCGCGGACCGAGCAGATCGGCCGGATTGGCAATCTGCGCCGCCAGGTTGTTCTGATAAGAACAGCCGAAATTGGTGTAGTGCTTGTTGTCGGTCGTATCGGCGATGTCGCCCGTCCAGCGCCCGCATTTGTCGGTGTGTGCGCGCATGGCCGAATAGGTCACGCGCACGGGTGCGGCGACATCGGCGGCACCGGCGTCGTAGGAGATGAACGCGATCCGGTCGCGGCGTATCCCGTTGGCGGCAGCGACCTTAGCAAAGCCGCGGGCAGCGGATTGCGCAGCGATCTGGTTGGCGGAGCCCGAGGGCACGGAAATCGTCAGCACCGTGCCGGCGCTGCGATCATAACCCTCCAGAAAGCCCAGTAGCGACTGGCTCTGCGATTTGGTCATCCCCCGGTCGCTGGCGCCGACCGGAATGTCGATGGTCTGATCCTGCTGCGAGATCATGATCGGATGATTGGTACGGTAGTCGTCGGGGACCGAGCCCACCGTGATTGAGTCGCGGTTTGCGCAACCGGCCAATAGGACCGCCGCCGCCAAGGCCGCCGGTATTGCCAGCCGATGGCCGGACACGCGGACGCGGGTCGCCGCCAGCGAGATTGTCTTAATTGCCTGATGGGACATGTTCCGCTCCCCGCTTACTTGTAGATGAAGCCGACGACGCCGTGATACCGGCCGGCGGGTTTGTCGGTCTGCATGGTGCCGTAGACGCGGTTGACGCGGCCGAGGAACATGCCCGCGCCATCGCTGGCGGCGTTGAAATTGTCGTCCGGCTTGGCCAGTTCGTTGCGCGCCACCGGTCGGGCCAGGTAGGGCGTGATGATGATGACCAGCTCGGTCTCGTTGCGAACGAAGTCGCGGCTGCGGAACAAGGCGCCGAGTACGGGAATCTTGGATAGCCCGGGCAGACCGCCTACGGCTTGCCTGATGTCGTCGCGGACGAGACCGGCGATCATCATCGAGCCTCCGGAGGGCAACTCGATTGTCGTGTCGGCGAGGCGCTTGCGGATCGACAACAAGGTCGTCCCCGGCAAACCCCTTAAACCTTCCAGCGTTGTCGCGCCTTCCGCCGTCGGTTCGGAAACCGAGGTCCGCACCTTCAGGCTTATGCGTCCGGCGGAGAGCACGACCGGCTGGAACTCAAGCCCGATGCCATATTCGAGGCGCTCCTTCTCGTAGACGACGTCGCCCTTCTGGTTGTCTGTCGATGTGGCGTTGGTTCTTGAGGTGATGAGATTGAACTCGCCACCAACCTTGAACGTCGCCTTCTCGCCCGAAACCGCCGTCAATGTCGGCTCGGCCAGTGTTTTCATGACACCGGCCTGTTCCATGGCGTTGACATATGCCGTCAAAGACGAGTTGCCGATCCCCAAGCCCGACGACGCGGAAAGCGGCTTGCCCAGACCGTAGGACGGCGAGCTGTACGAGCTCCAGCTGATCCCATCGGAACCGCCATTGCCCACCATATTGACGCCAAGCTGCTTCATCACCGAGCGGCTCACCTCGGCGACGGTCACCTTCAGCGTAACCTGATCCTCGCCGCTGATCTGGATGAGATTGATGATCTGGCTCTTCTGGCGCGTAAAATCCGGGTTGTCGATGGCGACGCCACTATTCCTGTCACCGCCCGTCGCGGTCTGCGAATACTGACCGGTGGTCGCTTCACCGCCGGTAACGAACGCAGTCGCGAGATCGACCGCGCGCTTGGCGTCCAGCGGCGTATCCACGTTGCCCGTCAGCACGACGTTGTCGTTGATAAGCTCAACCTTGATGCTGGAATTCGGGATGAAGCGCTTGAGATAGTCCTCCAGCCCGGCGACGTCCCGCTCGACGGCAAGGTCGAGGCTGACGATCTGCTCGCCATTCGCGCCGAAGACGAAGATGTTGGTTTCGCCCACCGCCTTGCCGAACAGGTAGATGCGGCGCGAGGTTCGCGTCACGGCGTCCGCGACACTCGGATTGGCAACGAGGATGTCGTAGGCATCGTTCGGCAGGTCGATCACCACCGATTTGTTCAAGCCGAGCTTGACGCGCTGGCCAGCGACGCTGTTGCCGACGCGCGCCTTGGCGTTCGCGGCGTTGACCCCAATCGTCCCAAGCGTATCAACACCCAGAAGCAGGAGAGCGGCGGCGAGGGCAGCGGCGATCCGCGATTTGGCGTTCAGCCTCATTTCCTTGCTCCCACTTCGGAAACTTCACCGGATTTGATGAGGCGAACGGTGCCGCGACGGCCGTTGCCATTAACGAGGTAGTCGGCTTCACCGGTCGCCTTTTCCTGCGCGTCCTTGACCGAGCGCAGCGCAAGCGTCAGGCGGTCCGCCATCTGCTGGGCGACGGTGATGATCTCGGCCTGTTGCGGCGTCAGCTCCAGCGTCGCCGTCTGGCCGACGCGCGTCTTCTTGCCTTCCTCGTCTTCCTGGATCGTCTGGTCGATGGCGAGCACGCGGATGTTCTTCAAGATGGTCTCGCTGGTGAACCCGCCGCCGGCGCCCGCCGCCGGATCGGACTTGCGGACCATGATGACGTCGACGAAATCGTTCGGCAGGATGAAGCCGCCAGCCGAAGTATCGGCCGCGATCGCGGTAGCCACCGCGCGCGTGCCGGACGGCAGGATCGACGACATGAAGCTCTTGCCGCCGTCGACCAGTTTCGATCGCCGCAACGGCTCGCCGGAGTAGAGAGCCACGCGCGCGACCGAGCCTTTCAGCTTGTCCAAGGCATCCGGCTCGTTGGCGCGGGTGATGAAATTGGGATTGACGCCGTCCTGGGGCCAGGACTCCCATTTAAGATTGGCTTGGATCGGGCTTCCCATCGGCACGTCGCCGCCGAGCACCAGAACATCCTGAAGGGCGATCGCTGGCTGCTGCGGGCCCGCCTCGATGATCTGCGGCACTGGAACAGCCATGTTCTTGGCCACATAGCCAGCCCCGCCGGCCGCGGCAGCGGCCACGCCCAAGATAATCAAACGGGATGCCGGCATTCGTCCAACCTCGCCCTACCAAGCCATCTAGCCAGGCCGGACTGTGCTGCCGAAATCGTCAAATTACGGTTAATGGAATGCTTACGATCGTGATTAATTTAGTGTTTATACAAATTTGAACGATAGCCCGATGCGGGCTCCCCGGGATGACCGGATACCTTTCTCTCTGCGGGAGTGTACTCGGGCCTGACGGTACTTCTGGCTAGGAAGCCAGGCGCTGCAGTGCCCACATCGCCAGTGGCGATTCCGGGAAGGTGAGCAGACCGCCAATGCCCAGCGCGACCCCATAGGGAATGCCGACCTTCTCATCGGCGAAATGGCGCAGGAACATGTTCTGCTTGGTGTAGACCGCCAGGATTGACTTGCGGTAGGCGAGGATCGCCAGGGTGAGGAAGCCGCCGATGATGGAGGCGATCACCAGATACTGGATCAGCGTCATGCTGAGCCCCATCCAGACCGATGTCGCAGCCAGCAGCTTCGCGTCGCCACCGCCCATGCCGCCGAGCGCGAACAGGGTGAACGTCACGCTGAGCACCAGCAGGCCCGCGGCCAGATGCAATCCGTAAGCTGTCCAATCCATGCCGGTCAGCGGCGCGACCACGACAAAGGTGGCCACAAGCACCGCCGACACGCGGTTGGCGATGGTCATCGACACCATGTCCGAGATGGCGGCGAACAGCATGCAGAACGGAAAGATGACAAAGATCAGCGCTACAAGCATGGCCTGACACGAAAAAGAGCTGCAATCTGGCGGCAGCCTAGCCGAACTCCGTTAAGGATCGATGAGCCCGCCCCGGCAAATGCCGCCTTTCACCGGCATTTGCCGGCCATATCGCGCGCCGACAAGTTCGCAGTCGCCCTTGATCGCCAAGCGCCATTTAACCCTTGATTCACCAATCTCGTTCATCTTCCTTGCCAGTTCCGCCGTCTCCGGAGACCGAAATGTCCGTGTCGAAACCGCTGATCGTGGCCGCCGCGCTTGCCGCCACGGTCATTGCCTTGCCAAGCAAGGCCGACGTCGGCATCGAAGTCACCATGAACCAGGCGAAGATCGTCAAATTGCCGCGCGCGGCCGACACCGTGGTCATAGGCAATTCCGCGATCGCCGACGCCGCCGTGCAGGATGCATCGACCATCGTTCTGACCGGCAAGGGGTTCGGCGTCACCAATCTCGTGGCGCTCGACCGCCAAGGCAGTCCGATCCTCGATGAACAAATCACCGTGGTCAGGCAAGGCGCGAGTTCGGTGCGGATATACCGGCGTTCGCAGGTGCAGACCATGTCGTGCACGCCCTATTGCGAGAGCGCCACCAAGAACGAGGCCGAGAAAGTGTCGGAAACCGAGATGAGAGCCGGCCAATAGGCGTTTTTCACCGCTCTCGTCAGACCTCGGTTAAGCTCCGGTAAAGACCTCTGCCAATAGTTTAGGGACCGGGAAAACGGGCCTTCAACGGATTTCGTCTAGGCTTGCGAAGGTAAGGCGCGAGGGTCCGCAGACACTATGGGGCAGACAAGCAATTGCGAGGGCACTGGGCAGCCGGCGCGACGCCGCGGACTGCTTGCGCGTTTCGGGCGCGACCGGCGGGGCAGCACGGCCATCGAATTCACCATGCTGGCCATCCCGTTCGCGATGCTGGTCTTCGCCATCCTGGAAAGCTGTATCTCCTTCGCCGGCCAGGAACTGATGACGAGCAGCATGGACACCGCAGCCCGGCAGTTGCGAACCGGACAGGTTCAGCCAGCTACAGTTACCGTGACCTCATTGAAGCAGATGATCTGCAAGAACATGGAGATCATCGTCGCCAAGGATTGCCCCGGCCTGCTGGTCGACTTACGCACGCCGACCTCTTTCGCCGATGCCGCGAACTACACATTCAAGATATCCAATGGCGATATCGTGCTGATGAAGGCGGCTCAGGTCGATCCGAAGCAGTTCGTTGCCGAGCCCGGAGGGTCGGGAGCCATCAGCATTCTGCGCGTCTTCTACAAATGGCCGGTTATGACTGACTTCCTGGCCAAGTCGATGGCCAACCTCAATGGCGGCAACACGCTGCAGTTCGCGACTACCACCTGGAAAAACGAAACATATTAACCCTGATCGCGAACCGCGACAGACGAAGAAAAGAAAAGAAAATGTCGTCTCGTGCTGAAATCTGGTCGAAGCGTGGACCCCTGCGGACACTGGCCCGTCGGTTCGGCTTGGACAGGCGCGGCATCGCCGCCGTCGAATTCGCCTTTCTCGCTCCGATCCTGCTCGTCATGTATTTCATGACCATGGAAGCGTCGCAGGCCATCGAGACCAGCAAGAAGGTCGCGCGCCTCGGCAGCATGGTGGCTGATCTTGCCGGCCAGATAACAAACAGTTCCACCAAGTCCGACCTCGAGGGTATCATGAAACTCGGGCAGACGGCATTGCTGCCCTATGCGCGATCAGCTCCGACCATCACCATCACCGGCGTGCAATTGTCGTCCGCCGCCACGCCGACGGCCACGGTCGCCTGGTCGCGCAAGATGGTCAACGGCACTTTCAGCCAGGGCCTGGCGGTCGGCAGTCCGGTTCAGATACCGCCGGCCCTGGCCATCCAGAACACATTCCTGATCAAAGTCGACAGCAGCCTCGCCTACCAGCCGGTACTCGCTTGGGTGGCGGGTGGAAACAACGCCCTCAACCTGACCGCCTTCAACGGGATAACCATGGGCGAGAGCTATCTGCTTCGCCCGCGCACCCTGACGAAGCTGGACTGTACCGACTGCTAAGGCGTGACCTTATCGCGTCCTTGATCGGCTTTCGGCTCAGCCTCCGAGACAGCCTTCAGAATGGTTCGCGCGACGGCGTAATCTTCCCGCCCGACCGCGACGAAGCCGCCCGAATGCTTCGGCTCCAGAAGGTCGTAGATTTGTGGCGACTGCCCCTTCAGATTGGTCAGGAACACGCCGAGCCGCCGCTTGGCTTCCGGGTCGATGCTCTTGAGAACGGCATGCGGGCCATAGCGTAGCAGGCCGGACTTCCAGATCACCCGGATCGCCGCTTCCGGCACGCCCGCTTCGATCAGTCTTGCCACCGTGCCACCGGAGACAGTTTCGGCGCTGGCGGCACCGGCCGGCGCCCAGCCGAAGACCGCGTCCGCCCGCCCGTCGGCCAGCATGGCCTCCGCTTCCGTCGCTGTTTCGGCGCGTTCCAGGAAAGTCGCCCCCTCGGCAAAAGCCGAGGGCGTTCCGGCAAGCTCGGCCCTGGGCAATTGCCAACCGGCAAGGTTCTGCCTTGGCGCAACGGCGATGCGATGGGACGGCATTGCCGCCAAGGAGGGTAATTTGTCGTCGCGCGTGACGAGCACCGACCGTACGCCCACCGCACCGTCCGCGTCGGTCGGCGCGACCAACGGTTCAACGCAGCCGCATTTCTCGTCAACCACGGCATAGGCCATGGCCGAATAGGCCGCATAGTCGACGCGGCCGACGGTCTGCGCCTCGATCAGGGCGGTATAGTCGGGCGCGACCAGGAATTCGACCTTCTGGCCGAGCGCCATCGAAAAGGCGCGCGTCAGTTGCGACAGCCCCGGCACGGTGTTGCCGGCTCCAGGCTCGGCCAGAATGCCAATGCGGAAGGCGCCGCTCTTACCGGTGGTCTCGGCGCGAGCCGGCGCAAGGGCAATCGTGGAGAGCGCCAGGGCCATCAAGGAGGCCCCGATCAGGCATTGGAGGCGCAAACGACGAAGCTTCATCCGGAATCGATCAACCTTCACGATCTTGGCGCGACACAAGTCGGACCGCGCCACTGACAGCCATTGTCCATGGAAGCCGTTGCCGTTTGGTTTCCGAATTGCCAAGGCGGCTAGGCACTCCTATGTCTTGGCGGACAAATTTGCAGACAGGTTCGAATGGCGCGCGCTTTCATTTTCGTGTTGGACTCCTTCGGCATCGGCGGTGCGTCAGACGCGGAGGCATATGGCGATGCCGGCGCCGACACGTTCGGCCACATTGCCGAGGCTTGCGCAGCCGGCAAGGCGGACCAGGAAGGGCTGCGCAGCGGGCCACTCGCCGTGCCCAACATGGCTGCTCTCGGGCTTGGTCGCGCTGCCAGAACCGCGACGGGGCTTTCCTTCCCTGGCGCGCCTGCGGCCCCCGCCACCTTCCATGGCGCGGCGCAGGAGGTTTCCAGCGGCAAGGACACGCCGTCCGGCCACTGGGAGATCGCCGCCCTGCCCGTGCGCTTCGACTGGGGCTATTTCCCGGATACCATCCCGGCCTTTCCGACTTCGCTCACCGAAGCGATGATCCGCGAAGGCAAGGTGCCTGGCATCCTCGCCAACCGGCACGCGCCGGGCACCGGCGTGATCGAGGATTTCGGCGAGGAACATATCCGCACCGGCATGCCGATCTGCTACACCTCCGTCGATTCCGTGCTGCAGATCGCGGCACATGAGGAGCATTTCGGCCTCGAACGGCTCTATGAATTCTGCAAGGTGGTGCGCCGGCTGGTCGACCCGCTCAAGATCGGCAGGGTCATCGCGCGGCCCTTCGTCGGCGAAACCCGCGCCACCTTCAAGCGTACGCCGAACCGCCGCGACTTCGCCGTTCCACCGCCCGAGCCGACGCTGCTCGACCGGCTGACCGCGCGCGGCAGCCGCGTGCTTGCCGTCGGCAAGATCGGGGACATCTTCGCCCATCGCGGCATCTCCGACGTGCGCAAGGCCCCCAACAACATGGCCATGTTCGACAAAGCGCTGACCGCCATGGACGACGCCGGCGACGGCGACCTCGTCTTCGCCAACTTCGTCGATTTCGACACCGAATTCGGTCATCGTCGCGATGTCACTGGCTATGCGGCTGCACTGGAGGCCTTCGACAAGCGCGTCCCAGAGGCTCTGGCGAAGCTGAAGCCCGGCGACCTCCTCATCCTGACCGCCGACCACGGCAACGACCCGACCTGGCGCGGCACCGACCATACACGCGAACGCATTCCGGTATTCGGAGTTGCCCAGGGCCTCAAGGGCGGCGATATCGGGCTCAGGCTGACCTTCGCCGACATCGGAGAGACGGTGGCCGAACATCTCGGCCTCCCCGCCGGCCACTACGGTACCTCATTCCTTCCCAGGCTTGGCGCCAATGCCTGAACTTCCCGAGGTTGAGACCGTTCGGCGTGGGCTGCAGCCGACGATGGAAGGCGCCCGCATCCTCGCCGTCGAGGTCCGCCGGCCCAATCTGCGCTTTCCCTTTCCTGAACGCTTCGCGGAGCGCCTCGAAGGCCGGCTGATCTGCGCGCTCGGCCGCCGGGCCAAATATTTGACCATGCATATCGAGGATGGGCCAACGCTGATCTGCCATCTCGGCATGTCGGGCTCGTTTCGCGTCGAGCAAGCCGACGGCATCGACACTCCCGGCGAGTTCCAGCACGAGCGCTCCAAAGCTGCCGCCCACGACCATGTCGTTTTCCATCTTGCGCCCGCTGCCGGCGGTAAGGCGCGTGTGGTATTCAACGACCCACGCCGCTTCGGCTTCATGCTGTTTGGCGAAGGTGCGGTGGGCGACCATCCCATGCTGAAGGATCTTGGCGTCGAGCCGACTGGCAATGCGCTGGATGGTCCGCTGCTGGCTTCGCTCTTCGAGGGCCGAAAAGCACCTCTGAAGGCCGCGCTGCTCGACCAGCGGCTGGTTGCCGGCCTCGGCAACATCTATGTCTCGGAGGCGCTGTGGCGCGCCGGCCTTCTGCCTACGCGTTCCGCCGGCACCATCGCCAGCAACGGCAAGAAAGCGAAAGACCGGAGCGAGAAGCTTGCGGAGGCCGTCCGCTCGGTCATCGCGGACGCCATCGCCGCCGGCGGCTCCTCGTTGAAGGATTATGTGCAGGCCGACGGTTCGCTCGGCTATTTCCAGCATTCCTTCGCGGTCTATGACCGCGAGGGCCAGCCCTGCCGTAAACCCGGCTGCGGCGGGCATATCGAACGGATCGTGCAAAGCGGCCGCTCTACCTTCTATTGCCGCTCCTGCCAGGAGTAGGCTAGATCGGTCTCATCGCCTGCAATGAGGAGACCGAGCCATGGCCCATGAAACCATCATCGCCGAAACGCGTGGCAAGGTCGGGCTGATCACGCTGAACCGGCCGAAGGCGCTCAACGCGCTGAATTCGCAGGTGCTGGCCGATATTCTGGACGCCGTGAAGGCCTTCGAGGCCGACCCCAAAATCGGCGCCATGGTCATCACCGGCTCGGAAAAGGCCTTCGCCGCCGGCGCCGACATCAAGGAAATGCAGACCAAGACCTATGTCGAAGCCTTTTTGCAGGACTTCTTCGTCGGCTGGGAGGAACTGACGCGGGCCCGCAAGCCGATCATCGCGGCAGTGGCCGGCTACGCGCTGGGCGGCGGCTGCGAACTGGCCATGATGTGCGATTTCATCATCGCCGCCGACAGCGCCAAGTTCGGCCAGCCCGAGATCACGCTGGGCGTCATGCCCGGCATGGGCGGCTCGCAGCGTCTCACCCGTTTCGTCGGCAAGTCGAAGGCCATGGATATGGTGCTGACCGGCCGCATGATGGATGCCGCGGAAGCGGAACGCTGCGGCCTTGTCTCCCGCATCGTGCCCGCTGCTGACCTCGTTGACGAAGCCTTGAAGGCCGCCGCCAAGATCGCTGATTTCTCGCTGCCGGCGGTGATGATGGCCAAGGAGGCGGTCAACCGTTCGTATGAGACCACGCTGGCGGAAGGGCTGCGATTCGAAAGGCGCGTTTTCCACTCGATGTTCGCGCTCGACGACCAGAAAGAGGGCATGGCCGCCTTCGCCGAGAAGCGGAAAGCAAATTTCACCAACAGCTGAGGCTGCCAATGCACGGAAAATGCGCGCCTTCGGCGTTGACGCGCCTGAAAAGCTGAACTATAAGCCGCATCGATTGAGGCGGCCCGTGGCTGCCCATTTGTTTTTTGCGCCCAGCGGCATGCCGCAAGCGCCCACCATAGAGATCGGAAGAGAGGCAGCATGGCCAATACCTCGTCGGCCAAGAAGGCTACGCGCAAGATCGCCCGCCGAGCGGCAGTCAACAAGAACCGCCGTTCGCGCGTTCGCACCTATGTGCGCAAGATGGAAGAAGCGCTGGCCGCTGGCGACAAGGTCGCAGCCGAAGCCGCCTTCAAGGACGCCCAGCCGGAATTGATGCGCGCCGCCACCAAGGGCGTCGTGCACAAGAACACGGCATCGCGCAAGGTTTCGCGCCTCGCCCAGCGCCTCAAGACGCTGTCGGCCTAAGCCTTCCAGGCATCACGAAATTCTGAAGACCCGGCGCTCTTGCGTCGGGTTTTTTCGTTTGCCGGCAATGGCTTGAAATGAACGTTCGGAAACTACCGCAGCGGCAGTTTTCGAACATGTCGGGAACTTTGCCGGCATCTTTGTTCCGGGACTGCGCACCTGGCGACAGTCACATTCCTCGCGGCATAAATAATGATTTAACTTCAGTGGGTTAGCTGAGGTCGCGGCGGAATTGTCCACAGCTTGTTCACATCGCTTGGCGGGCTTCCGAAAGAACTCAATGTCAAGCGATTTTTTAAAAATTATTTCGCGCCAGCTACCCTTTTTCATATTCGCCGGAAAAGGGTTTGAATCACAACAGCTTTGCCCGTGGAGGCGCCCGCAAACACACTTAGATGCCCCCCGATGGTAACCAGATTCGTTAAAAATCCGTTAGATGCGGCCTTGCCCTTTCCACAGCGATTTCGGTAATGTCTGGCCATCGAGAGGGGCGGGCCGTTAGGCTCTCGACCTAGCCCAAAAACCGAAAAATCTGCGGCGCGGGAGCAATTCCGCGAAGGCATAGGTTTGCCCTTTCGATGCGTAGTGGGGACCGGGGTTTAAAAAGGGCATGGCAGGTCGAAACGGCCGGTATCTCACCGGGCGGTTTCGTTTGCCCTGTCGCTCCCGATCAAATGCCAGGGGCTCATTGCTTCGCCCTTGCGCGTCACCGCGTGCCCGGCCAGCGGCGGCAAGGTCCGTGGAACGATGGAAAGTGCCGGAAGAAGGCTGCGAAGATCAGCCCGCCGGTGCAAACTGGAAAATGAACGAGGATTTTTGATGATACACGGTGGCACAAACAGAGAGCTTGGCGGCGGCTTTCCTCTTTCCGGTGACCTGGTAGGAGAAGGCGCAATGGCTGCGGGCAATGAGGCAGACCAGCGTTTCGAACGCATCAAGGCGCAGCTGCGGGCGCGCCTGGGCTCCGAGGTCTATTCCAGCTGGTTCGGCCGCATGAAGCTTGTCGAGCTCTCCAAGGGCGTCGCGCGCATGTCGGTGCCGACGGCGTTCCTGCGCTCGTGGATCAATGGCCACTATAGCGATGTCATCGCCGAGCTGTGGAAGCAGGAGGATGCCAGCATTCTCAAGATCGAGGTCGTGGTGCGCAGTGCCACGCGCCATGCCAGCCCTGATCTGGAAGCCGCTCCGGTGCGCAAGGTCGCCAAGCAGTCGCAGGCCGCGCTTTCGTCCGGCACCGTGCTCGGCGCCGGCAAGCAGGAACGCGCACCGATGGCGCGCGGCGTCGCCGCAGAACCCGATTTCCGCCAGAACGTGCTGGGCTCCCCGCTCGACCCGCGCTACACTTTCGGCTCCTTCGTCGAAGGCCCGTCGAACCGGGTGGCTTTCGCTGCCGCGCGCGCCGTCGCGGAATCCGCCTCCAGCGCCGTGCGCTTCAACCCGCTGTTCCTCCACGCTACCGTTGGGCTCGGCAAGACGCATCTCCTGCAGGCGATCGCAGCGGAATCGCTGCGGCACAATCCGAAATCGCGCGTCGTCTACCTGACCGCCGAATATTTCATGTGGCGCTTCGCCACCGCGATCCGCGACAACAATGCGTTGACGCTGAAGGAGCAGCTGCGCGACATCGACCTCCTGATCATCGACGACATGCAGTTCCTGCAGGGCAAGTCGATCCAGCACGAGTTCTGCCATCTCATCAACATGCTGCTCGACAGCGCCAAGCAGGTGGTGGTTGCCGCCGACCGGCCGCCTTCCGAGCTGGAATCGCTCGAGCCGCGCGTGCGTTCGCGCCTCAATGGCGGCGTGGCGCTCGAAATGTCGGCGCCCGACTATTCGATGCGGCTTGCCATGCTGAAGCAGCGCCTGGCGACCGCCAAGCATGACGACACCTCGCTGGACATCGCCGACGATATCCTCGACCACGTGGCGCGCACCGTGACCGGCAGTGGCCGCGAACTGGAAGGCGCTTTCAACCAGCTCCTGTTCCGTCAGTCTTTCGAGCCGCAGATCAGCATCGATCGCATCGACGAGATTCTCGGTCACATCTACCGCACCGGCGAGCCGAAGCGGGTACGCATCGAGGATATCCAGCGCATCGTGGCACGGCACTACAACGTGTCGAAGACCGAGCTTCTGTCCAACCGCCGCACTCGCACCATCGTCAAGCCGCGACAGGTGGCCATGTATCTGTCGAAGGTGCTCACCCCGCGCTCGCTGCCGGAAATCGGCCGCAGGTTCGGCGGCCGCGACCACACCACCGTGCTGCATGCGGTGCGCAAGATCGAGGACCTGTCGGGCGCCGACAACACGCTGGCGCAGGAGCTCGAACTGCTCCGCCGGCTCATCAACGACCAGGCTTGACCAGGCGGGCGGCAACCTGACTGCCCACCAATCCCGTTATCCCCGAGAAAGCCCACGGAACCGGTCGCAACCGGCTCCGTGGGCTTGCGTTCACAGGTATTTTCCTGTCAGCTTGGCCAGAATCTGAGTGCGCTCAGACCTTTCGCGGGGCGCCGCTCAGCGGAGACCCGACAGCCATTCAAGCGAGCCTACATCGTCATGCGTGTCATTCTCGAACGGTCCAATCTTCTGAAGTCCCTCAACCACGTCCATCGTGTGGTCGAGCGGCGCAACACCATACCGATCCTGTCCAACGTGTTGCTGATGGCCGAAGGCGGCAGCCTGGAGATGAAGGCAACCGACCTCGACCTGGAGATCACGGAAGCCGCTCCCGCCAAGGTCGAGCGGGCGGGCGCCACCACGGTGCCGGCGCATCTTCTCTACGATATCGTGCGCAAGCTTCCCGACGGCGCCGAGGTGATGCTGAAGACCGACGAAGACGGCAACGCCATGACGGTCATTTCCGGCCGTTCGAGCTTCCGCCTCCAGTGCCTGCCGCAATCGGACTTCCCCGAACTGTCGGCCGGGTCGTTCTCACACATTTTCCGGCTGGATTCGACGGCGCTGAAGCGCCTGATCGACAAGACCCAGTTCGCCATCTCCACGGAAGAGACGCGCTATTATCTCAACGGCATCTTCCTGCACACGCATGAGGTTGGCGGCAAGCTGAAGCTGCGTTCGGTGGCGACCGACGGCCATCGCCTGGCGCGCGCCGAAATGGACGCGCCAGCGGGTTCGGAAGGCATGCCGGGCATCATCATCCCGCGCAAGACCGTCTCGGAGCTGCAGAAGCTAGTCGACGATCCGGACGTCGCGGTGACCACCGAGCTGTCCGACACCAAGATCCGCCTCACCATCGGCAGCGTGATCCTCACCTCCAAGCTGATCGACGGCACCTTCCCCGACTATCAGCGCGTCATCCCGACCGGCAACGACAAGCAGCTGGTGATCGACCGACAGAGCTTCGCGGCCGCGGTCGACCGCGTTTCCACCATCTCCTCGGAACGTGGCCGCGCGGTAAAGCTCTCGATCGCCGAGGGCCAGGTGACATTGGCGGTCAACAACCCGGATTCCGGCAGCGCCACCGAAGAACTGGCCGCCGACTATGCCTCCGACCCGATCGAGATCGGCTTCAACGCGCGCTATCTGCTCGATGTCGCCGCACAGCTCGGCGGCAGCGATGCCAAGTTCATGCTCGCCGACGCCGGATCGCCGACGCTGATCCACGACACCAGCGACGAGAACGCTCTCTACGTGCTGATGCCGATGCGCGTTTAAGGCGCGCATTGCCTTGACCCGATGAACAGTTTCGAGAGCCGGGAAGACGCGAGACGCGCGCAGACGCACCTCACCCGGCTCACGCTCACCAACTTTCGCAACTATGCTGCGCTGTCGCTGGAGCTCCAGCCGGGCGCCGTCGTCTTCACCGGCGACAACGGCGCCGGCAAGACCAATCTGCTCGAGGCGATTTCGTTCCTGACGCCGGGACGCGGGTTGCGCCGCGCGCCTTATGACGACGTCGCGCGCGAGGGCGGTGACGGCGGCTTTGCCCTGCATGTTCGCCTCGACGGCCCGGCCGGGGAGGCCGAAATAGGCACCGGTGTCGCCGGCGCCGAGGCCGCCGGCGAAGGCGGACGCCGTGTGCGCATCAACGGTGCGGCGGCGCGCTCGGCCGAAGACATGCTGGATTGGCTGCGCGTGATCTGGCTGACGCCGGCGATGGACGCGCTGTTCACCGGCCCCGCCGGCGACAGGCGCCGCTTCCTCGACCGGCTGGTGCTGGCGATCGACGCCGGCCACGGCCAGCGCGCACTCGACTACGAAAAAGCCATGCGCGGTCGCAACCGGTTGCTCGCCGAAGGTTCCCGCGATGGCGCCTGGTTCGAGGCGATCGAGACCCAGATGGCGGAGACAGGCGTGGCGATTGCCGCCGCGCGCAGCGAGATGGTGCGGCTTTTGTCGACCATGATCGAAAAACTGCCGGGCGACGGACCGTTTCCGCAGGCCGATATCGGCCTTGCCGGCGAACTGGAGGCCGAAATCGGCTCCATGGCGGCTGTCGACCTCGAGGAAAAATTCCGGCGCGCGCTGGCCAGCGGGCGCGAGCGAGACCGTGCCGCCGGTCGCACGCTGGACGGGCCGCATCGCGCCGATCTCGTCGTGCGCCATCGGCCAAAGGCGATGCCAGCCGAACTCTGCTCGACCGGCGAGCAGAAGGCGCTGCTGGTCGGGCTGGTGCTGTCGCATGCGCGGCTCACGGGCGAGATGTCCGGGCTGACGCCGATATTGCTGCTGGACGAGATCGCCGCGCATCTCGACGCCGGCCGGCGCGCGGCGTTGTTCTCCATCCTGGAGGAATTGAACTGCCAGGCCTTCATGACCGGCACCGACGCCGCACTGTTTTCCAGCCTGAGCGGTCGTGCCCAGTTCCTGACGGTCGATCACGGCGCGGTTGTGCCAACGGCTGGCGCCTGACAAGCCATCGGCGGGGCGATAGGATCGGTCCATGAACACCCCTGCCCTTTCCGATGAAGAACTGGAACGCTACGCGCGCCATGTCGTGCTGCCAGAGATCGGTGGGCCGGGCCAGCAGAAACTGAAGCGCGCCCGCGTTCTCGTGCTCGGTGCCGGCGGGCTCGGCGCGCCGGTGCTGGAGTATCTGGCGGCGGCGGGTGTCGGCACGCTCGGCATCGTCGACGACGATGTCGTCTCGCTCTCAAACCTGCAGCGGCAGATTATCCACGACACCGGTGCCATCGGCCAGTCGAAGGGCGAAAGCGCCAGGGCCGCGATCGCCCGCATCAATCCGCATGTGACGGTGGAATTGCACACTTTGCGGCTGACCGTCGAAAACGCGGCGGAGATCGTGCGCGGCTATGACGTCGTGGTCGACGGCTCCGACAATTTCGAGACCCGCTATGCGCTGGCCGATGCCTGCGCGGCCGAGAAAAAACCGCTGGTGCATGCCGCTGTCGGCCGCTTCGACGGCTCCGTCACCGTGCTGATGCCATTCGCGACCGGCGCTGACGGCCGCCCCCATCCCAGCTATCGCGACCTCTTCCCGGAAGCGCCGCCGTCCGGCCTGGTGCCGTCTTGCGCGACGGCCGGCGTTGTCGGTGCGCTGACCGGCGTGATCGGCACGTTGCAAGCAATGGAAACCATCAAGCTGATCGCCGGCATTGGCGAACCGCTGGTCGGCCGCCTGCTGCTTTACGATGCGCTCGGCGCCCGCTTCGACACGATCCGCTACAGGAGCCCGGCATGAGCGGCGAGATCGTCATCCGCCGCATGCCGCCGGATTTCACGCGCTGGCACGACCTTCTCGGTCTCATCTTGCGCGCTTTCGCTTACATGGACGGCGTGATCGACCCGCCCTCCTCCGCCCACAATCTGACGGCTGACGGCTTGCGCGAAAAGGCCAGCCAGGAAACATGCTTCCTAGCGATGCAGGGCGAAAACATCGTCGGCTGCATCTTCGCAGCCGAACATGCCCGGCACGTCTATGTCGGCAAGCTGGCGGTCGAACCGGGCTTCCAGGGCAAGAATGTCGGCCGACAACTGCTGGAGACGGTCGAGACGATGGCCCGCGCGGCGGGCAAGCCGGTGCTGGAGTTACAGGCGCGTATCGAGTTGACGGGCAATCAGGCGGCTTTCGCGCGGCTGGGTTTCGTCGAGACGGAGCGCACGGCGCATGCGGGCTATCATCGGCCAACCTCGGTGACCATGCGCAAGATCCTGCCATGACGCTCATGCTCACCGTCGACGAGCAGGCGATCGCCGCCGGGCGTGATGGCGAGGGCGCGGCAATGGCGATGCGCATCGTCGCCGAAAGCGCGCGGCTGCTCGGTGCGCGGCGCCTGATCCCGATCGCTTCCGCCCATATCGACGGCGCGCTCTATCACGGCGATTCCGGCACGCTATTCGCTGAAAGGCTGGTGGCGGGCGGCGGGCGTGTCGGCGTGCGTGCCACGCTCAATGTCGGCGCGCTCGACCTGACCGGCTGCGCGCATGTGCGCTTGAAGGAACCGCAGCGCGGCATGGCGCGGCGCATGATGGAGGCTTATCGCGCGCTCGGCTGCGAGCAGAGCTGGACCTGCGCGCCCTATCAGGCCGGCCACCGACCCGCGAAAGGCACCGACGTCGCCTGGGGCGAATCCAACGCCGTGGTGTTCTGCAATTCCGTGCTTGGCGCGCGCACGAACCGCTATGGCGATTTCCTCGACATCGCCTGCGCGATCGCGGCCCGCGCACCGGATTATGGGCTGCACCGGCTGGAGAATCGGAAGGCGCGACTGATCTTCGACGTCTCGGGCCTGTCGGCCGCCTTCCTGGCCGCGGAAACCGCCTGGCCGGTCCTCGGCAGCCTTTACGGGCGCGAGGTGGGCGATGCGATCGGCGTGGTCACGGGCATCCCGCCGCATCCCGGCGAGGACGCGTTGAAGGCGTTCGGCGCCGCCGCGGCCTCTTCGGGTGCGGTCGGGCTTTTTCACATTGCCGGCGTGACGCCCGAGGCGCCCGATCTCGACAGCGCGCTTGGCGGCGCGGCGCCCGAAACCACCATCCGCGTCACCCCCGAAATGGCGGAAGCGGCACGGGCGCGCCTTTCGACCGCCGAGAAGCCGGAGGCAATCCATGCGGTTGCGATCGGCAGCCCGCATCTTTCGCTTGCCGAATTCGAGACGCTCGAACGCCTCGTCGCCGGCCGACGGCTCGGCGTCCCCCTTTATGCCTGCACTGGGCGCCATGTCCTGCCCGGACTGGAGCGCGATGGGCGCCGCAAGGCGCTGGAAGCCTGCGGCGTGGTGGTGGTTGCCGACACCTGTGTCGTCGTCACGCCGATCATGCCGGACCGCATAAACGGCGTGCTGATGACCAATTCCGGCAAGTTCGCGCATTACGCGCCGGGCAATACCGGCTATTCCGTGCTCTATGGCTCGCTGGCCGACTGCGTCGAGAGCGCGGTTGCCGGCAAACCGGTATTTGCGAGGCTCGGCTGATGAGTACCCGTGCCGAAATCCTGGTGCCGGGCAATACAGGCGAAGGCGAGGCCCTGGTGCTGTCGGCACCGATCAGTTTCTGGGGCGGCGTCGACCCCAAATCCGGACGCATCGCCGATGTCCGCCATCCCGAATGCGGCCAAAACATCGCCGGAAAAGTGCTGTTCCTGCCCGGCACCATCGGCTCGTCGTCGGCATCGGCGGTGCTGATGGAGCTTGTCCATGCCGGCCACGCGCCAGCGGCACTCGTGCTCAACGAGCACGACGCCATCCTGCTGCTCGGCCTGATCGTGGCGCGCGAGATGGGCTGGGAGACGCCGGTGGCGGTGAAACTAGACCGGGCGGGCTATCCAGCCTTCGCGGGCGCCCGGGTCAAAGTCGGGCCCGACGGCGATCTCGATATTCTGAACTGAGGCCGCGCGCCGCCTGATTTGTCGGCGCGTCAGGCGCCGATCAGGTCCGAATCGGCAGCACGCGGTCCGGCGGACGGTGACCGTCGAAGAAGGTGCGGATGTTGATAATGACCTTCTCGCCCATGTCGATACGGCCTTCCAGCGTCGCAGATCCCATATGCGGCAGAAGAACGACCTTGTTCTTGGCGGCGAGCCTCAACAGCTTGGTGTTCAGCGCCGGCTCGTTTTCATAGACGTCGAGGCCGGCCCCGGCCAGCTTGCCGTCGTGCAGCAGCTTGATCAGCGCATCCTCGTCGATGATGTCGCCGCGGGCCGTGTTGACGAGATAGGCGGTCGGCTGCATCAGCGCCAGCCGGCGGCCGGATAAAAGGTGGAAGGTCGCTGGTGTCGAAGGACAGTTCACGGAAATGATGTCCATGCGCGCCAGCATCTGGTCGAGGCTTTCCCAATAAGTCGCCTCCAGTTCGTCCTCGACGCTTTGCAGCACGCGATGACGGTTGTGGTAGTGGATCGACAGGCCGAAGGCCTTGGCGCGGCGGGCAACGGCGGTGCCGATGCGGCCCATGCCGACAATGCCCAGGCGTTTGCCCCAGATGCGGCGGCCGAGCATCCAGGTGGGCGACCAGCCGGCCCATTTCTTGTCGCTGGGCAGAACATTCGCCCCTTCCGCCAGCCGCCGCGGCACGGCAAGCATCAGCGCCATGGTCATGTCGGCGGTGTCTTCCGTCAGCACGTTCGGCGTGTTGGTGACGGTGATGCCCTTTTTGGACGCCGCCGTGACGTCGATATGGTCAACGCCGTTGCTCAGGCTGGCGATCAGTTTGAGGTTGGGGCCGGCCTGCTCGATCAGTTCGGCATCGACACGGTCGGTGATGGTGGGAACGAGCACGTCGGCCTCGCACATGGCGGCGGCCAGTTCGTCGCGCGTCATCGCCCGGTCTTCGACATTGAGCCGCGCGTCGAACAGTTCGCGCATTCGCGTCTCGACGGGATCCGGCAGTTTGCGCGTGATCACAACGAGAGGCTTTTTCTTGCCGGCCATCGTTTCCTCGTTTCCGGGGTGGTGTTGAGACCTCTTTAACCAAGACCGGCGAAACTGCAAACCGGTCGCGGCCGCTATGTCTCATGTAACAAGCAGTGCCGTCGAAGACAAAGAAAAAGGGGCGCCGTCGCCAGTGGTTGGCGGGCGCCATACAAGGAAATGAACGTGTCTGGTTTCGCGTCGCTACGGCTGATTCTCTCCGCGACAGTGCTTGGCCTGCTCACGCTCTCTCCGGCCGCTTCGGCGCAGAACGCCGCCGCGCCGGTCCAGACGGTGACGCTCGGCCCCTCCGGCCTGCCCTTGCCGCGCTTCGTCAGTCTAAAATCCGCCAGAGTCAATTCGCGCGTCGGCCCCGGCGCCAACTATTCCGTCGACTGGATGTACACCAAGGCCGGCATGCCGATGGAGATCATCCAGGAATTCGACACCTGGCGGCGCGTACGTGATGCCGACGGGTCGGAAGGCTGGGTCAGCCAGGCCCTGCTTTCGGGCAAGCGCACGGCAATCATAGCACCCTGGCAGCGCGGCAAGGACACCCGCATCAACCTGCTCAAGAATGCCACCAAGGATGCCAGCGTGGTGGCGATCGTCGAGCCGGGCGTGATTGGCACGATCAAGGCATGCGACGGCCAATGGTGCGAAATGACCCTTGGCGGCCGCACCGGCTGGATCAACCAGGGACTGGTCTGGGGCGCGTATCCGGGCGAAAGGATCAACGACTGAGCCCATCGGGGCTATCCGTCGACATCAGGCCTTGGGCATTCGCTCACGACGTCGCGTTACGACAGCAGACAGACCGCGCAGCGGGCGTGATCGCCAGCCCAGGTTCCTAAGCCAATTCACAGATTTTTGCGAGCGCTTGGAGCGGCTGACCCAGCCGCAATGCCAGCGCGACGTTCAGACGCCGCGCTTGGGGCGCAATCTCACCACCACGTCGACATTGGCGATTTCCATGCCCTCCGGCGGAGCCGGTAGGTTGGCAATCGTCACCGGACCGCTCTCGATGTCGAAGATGCGGTTTTCGCCCTCGATAAAGAAATGGTGATGATCGGAGGTGTTGGTGTCGAAATAGGTGCGCGACCCTTCAACCGCGAGGATACGCAGCAGGCCGGCCTCGGTGAACTGGTGCAGGGCATTATAGACCGTGGCGAGCGAGACCGGAACGCCAGCGGCCAGCGCCTCCTCGTGCAATTCCTCGGCCGAAAGGTGGCGGTCGCCCTTGGCGAACAGCAGATCGGCCAACGCGATACGCTGGCGAGTCGGCCTCAGGCCCGCTTCGCGAACCCGCTTGTCCACACCAATGCCGCTCTTGCGTCCGTCCAAACCGATCGACCCGTTGTCTTGTTTCCGCCTGCCTTGCCTGCTGAGAAAGGCAAAAGTCAGGCCGAAATGGATACCCTGCATTGTGCCAGATATATTCTGTCGCCCAAATCCGATCAATAGCGCGCATTGACCCGGGGGAATGGGCAGGCTAGAGCCTCCGCGATACTCGCGGCGTCGGTTTCCGGCGTGAAGCGGACTGTGTTAGTTAATGTCAGGGCGCAGGCACCGCATCGCCGGGCGAACGATGGGGAAGGATCAAATGGCGGATCGGAAATCGAGCTACGACTACGACGATCTGCTGGCTTGCGCCAAGGGCGAACTGTTCGGCCCCGGCAATGCCCAGCTTCCCTACCCGCCGATGCTGATGTTCGATCGCATCACCGAGATCAGCGAAACCGGCGGCGCGTTCGACAAGGGTTTCCTGCGCGCCGAATTCGCCATCCATCGCGATCTCTGGTTCTTTCCCTGCCACTTCATCGACAATCCGGTCATGCCCGGCTGCCTCGGCCTCGATGCGCTGTGGCAATTGACCGGCTTCTTCCTCGGCTGGCTCGGCGAGCCCGGCAAGGGCATGGCGTTGTCGACGGGCGAAGTGAAATTCAAGGGCATGGTCACGCCTTCGGTCAAGAAGGTGGAGTACGGTGTCGACTTCAAGCGCGTGATGCGCGGCCGGCTGGTGCTCGGCATCGCCGATGGCTGGCTGAAGGCCGACGGCGAACCCATATATTCAGCCACGGATCTGAAAGTGGGTCTGTCAAAGCAGTCCGCTGCCTGACGCCCGCACTCAACAACAGACGAGGAGCGCAATATGAGACGGGTCGTAGTAACTGGCCTCGGCATCGTATCGTCCATCGGAAACAATGCCGCCGAGGTTAGCGCCTCGCTTCATGACGCCAAGTCCGGCATCAGCTTCTCCAATGACTTCGCCGAGCACGGCTTCAAGTGCCAGGTCTGGGGCGCCCCCAACCTCGACACGACCGATCTCGTCGACCGTCGCGCCGCGCGTTTCCTGTCGCAAGGCGGCATGTGGAACCATGTCGCGATGAAGCAGGCGATCGCCGACAGCGGGCTCGAGGAAAGTGTCGTTTCCAGCAACGAGCGCACCGGCATCATCATGGGTTCGGGCGGCCCTTCGACGCGGACTATCGTCGAAGCCTCCGAAATCACGCTGAAGAACACCAGCCCGAAGCGCATCGGCCCGTTCGCCGTGCCGAAGGCGATGTCGTCGACCGCGTCGGCGACGCTCGCTACCTGGTTCAAGATCCACGGCGTCAACTATTCGATCTCGTCGGCCTGCTCGACCTCGGCGCATTGCATCGGCAATGCCGCCGAGATGATCCAGTGGGGCAAGCAGGACGTCATGTTCGCCGGCGGCCACGAAGACCTCGACTGGACGATGTCGAATCTGTTCGACGCCATGGGCGCAATGTCCTCCAAATACAACGACCGTGCTGCCGTTGCCTCGCGCGCCTATGACCTCAACCGCGACGGCTTCGTCATTGCCGGCGGTGCCGGCGTGCTGGTGCTCGAAGAGCTCGAACATGCCAAGGCGCGCGGTGCCAAGATTTATTGCGAACTGGTTGGCTATGGCGCGACCTCGGACGGCTTCGACATGGTCGCGCCGTCGGGCGAAGGTGCTATCCGCTGCATGCGCCAGGCGCTGTCGACGGTGAAAGGCCCGGTCGACTATATCAACACCCATGGTACCTCGACGCCGGTGGGCGACTCGAAGGAAATGGGCGCCATCCGCGAAGTGTTCGCCGACAAGATGCCGAACATCACCTCGACCAAGTCGCTGACCGGCCATTCGCTGGGTGCGGCCGGCGTCCAGGAATCGATCTATTCCATCCTGATGATGCAGGGCGGTTTCATCGGTGAAAGCGCGCATATCGAAGAGCTGGACCCGGAATTCGAAGGCATGCCGATCGTGCGCAAGCGCATCGACAACGCCAAAATCGACACCGTCCTGTCCAACTCCTTCGGCTTCGGCGGCACCAACGCCACGCTCGTTTTCCAGCGCCACTCCGCATAGGGTTTTCGACATGGACGGATTGATGAAGGGCAAGCGCGGGCTCATCATGGGCGTCGCGAACGATCATTCGATTGCCTGGGGCATTGCCGACAAGCTCGCCCAGCACGGCGCGGAACTGGCTTTCACCTATCAGGGCGAGGCGTTCGGCCGCCGCGTCAAGCCGCTGGCCGAGAAGATCGGCGCCTCGCTGGTTCTGCCTTGCGACGTCGAGGACAGCGCTTCTGTGGCAGCGACCTTCGAAACGCTCAAGCAGGAATGGGGCAAGCTCGATTTCATCGTTCACGCCATCGGCTTTTCCGACAAGAACGAGCTGAAGGGGCTCTACGCCGACACCACGCGCGAGAACTTCGTCCGCACCATGGTGATCTCCTGCTATTCGTTCACCGAAGTCGCCCGCCATGCCGCCGCGCTGATGCAGGACGGCGGTTCGATGATCACGCTGACTTATGCCGGGTCCGTCCGTGTCATGCCCAACTACAACGTCATGGGCGTCGCCAAGGCCGGGCTGGAGGCAAGCGTGCGTTATCTCGCCAACGATTATGGCAGCCGCGGCATCCGCGTGAACGGCATCTCGGCCGGCCCGGTGCGAACGCTGGCGGGTGCCGGCATTTCGGACGCGCGCTACATGTACAGCTATCAGCAGCGCAATGCCCCGCTTCGCCGTACAGTCACCCTCGACGAGATTGGCGGCTCGGCGCTCTATCTGCTGTCGGACCTTTCCTCCGGCGTGACGGGCGAAATCCACTATGTTGATTCGGGGTACCACATCGTCTCGATGCCGGTGCTGGACGAATTGAAGCGGATGGACAGCGGCAAGGAATAGGAACGGCGCGCTTCCTGCCCCAAAACGCCTTGTTTGCCAAGAAAATTGCCCGATTTTCACAACCCTCAGCAAGCCCTTGCTTTCTGACGCATTTTAATGAAACGTTAGGCAAGCTTAGCCGCGAATAAAATGCGACCAATCGCAGGAAACTTATTTTAAGGGGAACGCGGTTAGAACATCCGGCAGATTGGGAACCTGCGTATGCCCGCCGACAAAAATCCTGGCCGAACGCCACTTTTCCGGCTGATAACCATCGCCGCCGCCGGCTTGGGCAGCTTCATGCTGGGCTTGTGGGGGCTTAAGCTCGGCGTCGGCGACGGACTGGCTGAACTCCCCGTCAACGCTATCGCGGCCGTCGTTGCCGCTCTGTGCGCGCTGGCCGCCGCCGTGGCCGCGATGTCGTTCTTCGCCGGCGTCGATGAATCGGCCGACTATGTGTTTTCCGAAACCAATTTCGACAAGCTGACCGGAACGCTGGCCAAGCATGCGATGGTCGGCAAGGTGGCGGAAGCCGCCTCGCAGACACTGAAGACCGGCGAACCGGTCTATCTGCTCGACATCGACGTCAACCGCTTCAAGCAGATCAATGACGCTATCGGCTATGCGCAGGTCGACGACCTGGTGCAGCTGTTCGCGCAGCGGCTGAAAACCCTTCTGCCGCGCGAGGCCGTCGTTGGCCGCATTGGTCCCGGCGAGTTCGCCGTGCTCTATCCCGACAAGCGGCTGCTCGGCTCCATGGAAGCCCTGGTCGAGAAGCTGGTAGACGATCTCGTCGCCCCCTATCAGTTGAAGACGCATCTGCAGTCGATCAGCCTTTCGATCGGCGTCGTTGCCATGCCGAAGGACGGCATCGATCCCGTGCTGGTGCTGCGCCGTGCCAATCTCGCCCTGCAGAACGCCCGCGCAACCAATGCCGCCGGTGCATGGTCGGTGTTCCAGCCGGAAATGGGCAAGGTTGCCGACCACCGCCAGTGGGTCGAATCCGAATTGCACACCGCGTTCGAACGCGGCGACTTCGACCTGCACTATCAGCCGCAGCTCGACCTGCCGACCGGCAAGGTCGTCGGCTATGAGGCGCTGATCCGCTGGAACCATCCCGAGCGCGGCATGATCCCGCCGATGGAATTCATCCCGCTGGCGGAAGAGACCGGCATGATCGGCCCGATCGGCGAATGGGTGCTGCACAAGGCATGTTCGGATGCTCGCCATCTGCCGGAAGAGTGCTTCGTGGCGGTCAACATCTCGCCGGTGCAGTTCATGACCAAGGATTTTCTGGCCATGGTGCGCAACACCATAGCCAGCACCGGCATCAAGCCGTCGCGGCTGGAGCTGGAAGTGACTGAAACGGCGATGATGCAGGACAAGGACCGCGCCGCAGCGATCCTAAGGGAACTGTCCGACATGGGCATTTCGGTCGCCGTCGACGACTTCGGCACTGGTTATTCCAACCTGAGCTACCTGATCGACTTCTCGTTCCGCAAACTGAAGATCGACCGCTCCTTCGTCAGCCGCATCGACACCGATTCCGGCTCCGGCGCCGTGGTTTCCACCATCGTCGGCCTGTCGCGGGCGCTCGGCGTCAGCACCATCGCTGAAGGCGTCGAGACCGAGAGCCAGGCCTCCATGCTGCGGGCTGCTGGCTGCGAAGTGGTGCAGGGTTATCTGTTTGGCAAGCCGGCGCCGCTGCGTGTCATCGGCGGCCAGACGCACTCCGTGGAACAGATCGTGCAGGAGAGGCGCGGCAGCGCCGGCATGCACTGATCCAACTGGCAAATTCATCGATCGGGATGATGTGCTGCGGGCGCAGAGCGCCCGCCTGTCAGCGCCGGGCCAGAAGAACCTTGAAAGCGTCGTTGCGGGCGACTTCCGCATGGCTGGAAAAGGCACCGGCCAGAACAGGCTCGTAAGGCAGCTGCCGGTTCGCCACCATGAAAAGCCGACCGCCCGGTTTCAGCGCCTTCGCTGCCGCGCGGATGATGGCGGCGCCCAATTCCGGCTCGGCTGCGCGGCCGCGATGGAAGGGCGGGTTCATCACAATCGCATCGTAACGTTCGCTGGGCGGCTCGCCGGCTAGATCGTGCCAGAACAGCCGAACCGGCAGGCCGGGCGCCAGGCGGGCCAGTGTACGCCCCGCAGCCTGCACTGACGGGTAGTCGGCCTCGTAGAGATCGATGCCGGCAAGGTTCGAACAGCGCTCCGCTAGCGCTGCCGACAGGAAGCCCCAGCCCGCACAGAAATCCGCGACCCGGCCCTTGATGTCGATCGGCAAGTGCTCGGCAAGGAAGCGCGATCCCGCATCGACCCGGTCGTAGGAGAACATGCCGGGCGCCGTCTCGTAACGATCCTCGACCATGAGCGAGGGATTGGCGGCACGGAGCACCGTGGCGATAGCCTCGCCGGCAGGCCGCCGGAACCAGAAGGCGATGCCATGATATTTGGGCAGATGCCCGTCGATCGCGACCAGCTCGCCGACGCGCTTTCGCAGCGAGGCGATACCGTCCTCCTTGCCGCCGGCAACCACGATCAAGCCGCCCTCGCCCGTGCGCTCGACAGCATCGGCAATGCGCAACTCGTTGAGACCGCGATGACGCCCGGCAAGGACAAAAGCCAGGTCGTAGCCTACCCCTTCCGCCTCGGGCGTGACGGTATGGCCGGATGCCTGGAGCAGCCGGAAGTCGGGGCGAAATCCCTGAACGGGAAAGAGCTCAGCTTCGAAGCCTGCGGGCAGCCGAAAGCCGGGCTCGGCGCCCAGGAACAGCGCGCGCGTGCCTTTCCGAGGCAAAGGGACCGCATCCGCCTCGAAGGGATAGAACAAGGTCTTGAGCGCATCGCGCATTCCGGCTTCCTATTTCGTACCTGCTTGGAGGCTCGCCGCAAACGAAAACGGGCGCACTCTCACGGCGCGCCCGCTTCATATCAAAAAGTGCTGCTATCAGGCGGCGGTTTCTTCGCCTTCCGCCTTCTTCTCGCGCACGATTTCCTTGCCGGTGGCCTGGTCGACGACCTTCATCGACAGGCGAACCTTGCCGCGCTCGTCGAAGCCCATCAGCTTGACCCAGACCTTGTCGCCTTCCTTGACGACGTCCGAGGTCTTGCCGACGCGCTCGTTGGAGAGCTGCGAAATGTGGACGAGACCGTCCTTCGGGCCGAAGAAGTTGACGAAGGCGCCGAAGTCGGCGGTCTTGACGACCGTGCCTTCGTAGATTTCCCCGACTTCCGGCTCGGCAACGATGGTGTGGATCCACTTCTTCGCCGCCTCGATTTCCTTGGCGTTGGAGGAAGCGATCTTCACGGTGCCGTCGTCTTCGATGTTGATCTTGGCGCCGGTCTTCTCGACGATCTCGCGGATCACCTTGCCGCCCGAACCGATAACGTCACGGATCTTGTCGGTCGGGATGTGCATGACCTCGATGCGCGGCGCGAACTCGCCGAGCTCCGAGCGGGCGCCGGAGAGCGCCTTGCCCATTTCGCCGAGGATGTGCAGGCGGCCGTCCTTGGCCTGGCCAAGCGCGACCTTCATGATCTCTTCGGTGATACCGTCGATCTTGATGTCCATCTGCAGGGCGGTGATGCCGTTGGTCGTACCGGCCACCTTGAAGTCCATGTCGCCGAGGTGATCCTCGTCGCCGAGGATGTCGGAGAGTACCGCGAAGCGCTCGCCTTCCTTGATCAGTCCCATGGCGATGCCGGCAACCGGCTTCTGCAGCGGAACGCCGGCATCCATCAGCGCCAGCGAGGTGCCGCAAACGGTGGCCATCGAGGACGAACCGTTGGACTCGGTGATCTCCGAGACAACGCGCAGCGTGTAGGGGAACTGCTCGGTAGCCGGCAGCATCGGACGGATGGCGCGCCATGCGAGCTTGCCGTGACCGATTTCGCGGCGGCCCGGCGAGCCCATGCGGCCCGTCTCACCGACCGAGTAGGGCGGGAAGTTGTAGTGAAGGAGGAACGTCTCCTTGTACATGCCGGTCAGCGCGTCGACATACTGCTCGTCTTCGCCGGTGCCCAGCGTGGCGACAACGATCGCCTGGGTCTCGCCGCGGGTGAACAGGGCCGAACCGTGGGTGCGCGGCAGGATGCCGACTTCCGATTCGATGCGGCGGACGGTCGAGAGATCGCGGCCGTCGATACGCGCGGAGGTGTCGAGGATGTTCCAGCGCACGATCTTGGCCTGGAGTTCCTTGAACACGGTCGCGACCTGCTCGGGCGAATACTTCGCTTCCTCGCCCTCGGCCGGGGTGAAGGCAGCCTTGACCTTGGCCTTGGCGGCGTCGACAGCGGCGTAACGGGCCTGCTTATCGGTGATCTTGTAGGCGGCGCGCAGATCAGCCTCGGCAACGCCGAGCATGTCCTTCTCCAGGTCGCCGAAGGACGGCGGGGTGAAATCGCGCGGGTCCTTGGCAGCAACTTCAGCGAGCTTGATGATCGCGTCGAGCACCGGCTGGAAGCCCTTGTGGCCGAACATGACGGCCCCGAGCATAACGTCTTCCGGCAGTTCCTTGGCTTCCGACTCGACCATCAGAACGGCATCGCCCGTACCGGCGACGACGAGGTCGAGCTTGGATTCCTGCATCTCGTCGATGTGCGGGTTCAGAACGTATTCGCCGTTGATGTAGCCGACGCGGGCGCCGCCGATCGGGCCCATGAACGGTACGCCAGACAGGGTCAGCGCGGCCGAGGTGGCAACGATCGACAGGATGTCCGGATCGTTCTCGAGGTCGTGCTGCACGACGGTGACGACAACCTGCGTGTCGTTCTTGTAGCCGTCGGCGAAGAGCGGACGGATCGGGCGGTCGATGAGGCGGGAAACCAGGGTTTCCTTCTCGCTCGGACGGCCTTCACGCTTGAAATAGCCACCCGGGATCTTGCCGGCGGCGTAGGTCTTTTCCTGATAGTTGACGGTCAGCGGGAAGAAGTCGAAGCCCGGCTTCGGCTCCTTGGCCGAAACGACTGTGGCCAGAACGACGGTCTCGCCATAGGTGGCGAGCACGGCGCCGTCGGCCTGGCGGGCGATCTTGCCGGTTTCCAGGATGAGCGGACGGCCGCCCCATTCGATTTCGACTTTGTGGTAATTGAACATATCTTGTCCTTCATATGCGGAAGGGGCCGCGCCATACGATCATGCGCGACGCCCCCTTCCTGGCTTCCTTTCTCGGGCAGCCACGGGCAAGACAACGGGAGGCTTGAATATGTGCGGGCCACGCCCGAGCCAAGCATCCTGCAATCCTGCCCCATGACCGTCCACGGGCGGTTTCATGCGGCCCTCTGCCAGATGAAACCGGGCCGGGCCTTTCAGGGCCCGAATGCGCGACCGGCGGACCCTCCGAGAGGGTCCGCCGGCCAATTCGTCAGCGGCGCAGACCGAGCTTGTCGATCAGCGTCTGATAGCGTGCGTCATCCTTGCGCTTGAGATAGTCAAGCAGGCTGCGACGCTGGGAAACGAGGGCGAGCAGGCCACGACGGGAGTGGTTGTCCTTCTTGTGGTCCTTGAAGTGCTCGGTGAGGTTCTTGATGCGCTCGGAAAGGATTGCAACCTGGACTTCCGGCGAGCCGGTATCACCCTTGGCGGTTGCGAATTCGGTCATCAGTTCCGATTTGCGTTCAGCAGTAATCGACATCGTATTTTCCTTTCTAAAGGGAGGAAACGAGGCGCCCATAGCCGGGATGTCGTCCAGCAAGGGTCAATGATCATCACGCAGTCCGGCGCGATGTTGCGGCGCGTATAGTGCAAATGATCGCAAAAAGCCAGCCCATATTCACATGGCTGCCTTGAGCCGGGGGCGTGACGCGCCCTGCCCCTACAGCCACTTCTTCCATTTGAAGAAAGAGATCAGGCCGAACGCGATCGCGGCCATGAAAACCAGCGCGGCCGGGTAGCCATAGCGAGAATGCAGCTCCGGCATGTTCCAGGGCGACGATGCCGGGTCGAAATTCATGCCCCACACGCCGACCAGGAAGGTCAGTGGGATGAAGATCGCCGAAACGATGGTCAGCAGGCTGATGACCTCGTTGGTGCGTGCCTGGCTGAGCGAAAGATGCATCTCGATCAGCCCGGTCGTCATGTCGCGCTGGGTTTCCACCTGCTCAATCAGGCGAAGCGCGTGGTCCAGCGTGTCATTGAGAAATATCTTGGTCTCGGCCTTCACATAGGCGGCGTCGCTGCGGATCAGCGTGGCCAATGCGTCGCGCAGCGGCCACAGCGCACCCTTCAAGACGCCGGTACGCCGGCGCAGCTGGTGCAATTGTTGCATCTGCTGTTTCTGCGGGCCGCGCATCATGTCGTCCTCGACCCTGTCGATGATGTCGCTCGATGCATCCACCGCGGGGAAATAGCTGTCGACCACGGCATCGATGAGCGCATAGGCAAGATAGTCGGCGCCGCGCGAGCGCAGGCGGCTGGGTGCGGTGGAGGCGATGCGTTTGCGCACCGGGTCGAACGGATCGCCCTCACGCTCCTGGAAGGTGATGACGAACTTCTTTCCGAAGAAAACCGACACCTGTTCGTAGCGGTTGGTGGCGACGTCGTCGATCATCGAGATGACGACGAAGGCATGATCCTCGAAGAAATCCACCTTCGGCCGCTGGCCGGTGTTGACCACATCCTCCAAGGCCAGCGGGTGCAGGTCGAAGATGCGGCCGATCTCCTCGATCAGCGCGATGTTGGCAAGGCCGACGCAGTCGAGCCAGATCAGCGGCCATTTCTCGCAATGGACGGTGAGGTCGTCGATGCTGGCATTGGCGATGGTTTCGACCTTGTCGGGCGACATCAGCGTCAGACGGAGCTCGCTGCGATGCGCCGCCGGATCGGCGATCAATGTGCCCGGAGAAGCACCGGCCGGCACACGCCGTGCGGATCGCGCTACATGAAGCGAAGCGGTCTCAGCCTTTGCCATCCGGGCCTCGTGCGAATCCTGACGCGGAGATTATCGGGCACGCCTCAACCGGCAAAGACCCGCTTGGGCTTGAACATGCCCTGCTCGATGGCGCCGATGGCGACCAGCTTGCCGCGCGCGGTGGCGCAGGCTTCCTCGGCCTCGACCGGGGCGTCGCGCCCACGCACGATCACTGGATTGCCGAGCCTGATCTTGGAGGCCGCCTCATCGGAGATAGCCACTTGCGGCAGGCATTCCAGCGCCGCCGCCGTGTCGATCAGGAATGCATCGAGCGCCGCGAAGCGGTCGACGCCGGAAAACGGCGCATCCTCGCCTTCGCTGACCGGCGGCAACGCTGCCTCCAATTCCGCGACAGTGACGAAATCTTCCGACGTGAACGGATCGACTTCGGTGCGGCGCAGGTCAGCGATATGGCCAAAGCAGCCGAGATCGCGGCCCATGTCGCGCGCCAGCGACCGCACATAGGTGCCCTTGCCGCATTCGACCTCGAAGATAGTGCGGTCGGCGCCGTGTTCGACAATATCCAGACGCCCGATTTCCACTTCGCGCGCCGGTATCTCGACGGTCTCGCCTTCACGGGCGAGGTCATAAGCGCGCTCGCCGGCGATCTTGATGGCGGAGAACTGCGGCGGCGTCTGCATGATGACGCCGATGTAGTTGGGCAGCAGGGCGCGGATGTCGGCCTCGGAGGGGCGCGTCTCGGAGGTCTTCGTCACCGGGCCTTCGAGGTCGTCGGTCGAGCGTTCCTCGCCCCAGGCGACCGCAAAGCGATAAATCTTGGCACCGTCCTGCACATAAGGAACGGTTTTCGTGGCATCGCCCAGCGCGATCGGCAGCATGCCGGAGGCAAGCGGGTCGAGCGTACCGGCATGGCCGGCCTTTTCGGCCTGGAACAGCCATTTGACCTTCGATACCGCCTCGGTCGAGCCCATGCCGACCGGCTTGTCCAGGATCAGCCAGCCGGAGATCGGCCGGCCCTTTTTCTTGCCGCGACGCGCCATTATTTGTCATTCCCTTCGTCGCTGTCGCTCTCGCCATGACCGAGGTCGCGCGCCACCTGCGGCGAGTGCAACAGCTCGTTGATCTTGGAGAAATTGTCGTAGCTGGTATCCAGCCGGAAGCGGAATTCCGGCATGTATTTCATCTGGCGCAGCGCGCCCGAGACGCGGCCGCGTACGAACTTCGCATGCTTGTTCAGCGCCTCGACCACGGCTGCCTCATCCTTGGTGCCGAGCGGCGCGACGAAGGCAGTGGCGATCTTCAGATCGGGCGACATGCGCACTTCGGACACGGAGATAACCGCGTTCTCGATCAGCGGATCGATGATCTCGCCGCGCTGCAGCGTTTCGGATAGGGCGTGGCGCACCTGTTCGCCGACGCGCAGCATGCGCTGGGAAGGGGCATTGGATTGTTGTCTGCTCATCTCGATCTCTCAGTCAGGATCGTTGCCCACACCGGTTCGGCCGGTTCATGGATGCCGGATTGTCTCGCCAAAGCCGAACTACCGGAACAAGGTCCGAGAAGCCCGGACATGGTTCAAAACGATCCCGTTTGCGGGATTGGACCGCAATCACGGTTGTCAAAATGGGAGAGCGGCGAAACCGCTCTCCCATCGTTTTCTTAAGGCCTAGAGCTTCCGGGTCACCATCTCGACGCGGAAGCACTCGATGATGTCGCCAGCGAGGATGTTCTCGTAGTTCTGGAAGGCCATGCCGCATTCCTGGCCGACCGGCACTTCCGGAACTTCGTCCTTGAACCGCTTCAGCGTCTTCAGCGTGCCTTCGTGGATAACCACGTTGTCGCGGATCAGGCGTACGCCCGCACCACGCTCGACGCGGCCCTCGGTGACACGGCAGCCAGCGACCTTGCCGACCTTGGTGATGTGGAAGACCTCGAGGATCTCCGCATTGCCGAGGAAGGTTTCGCGACGCTCCGGCGACAGCAGGCCCGACATCGCGTCCTTCACGTCATCCACGAGGTTGTAGATGATGTTGTAGTAGCGGATCTCGATGCCCGCGGCTTCCGCCGCGGCGCGCGCCTGCGGGTTTGCACGGACGTTGAAGCCGATGATCGCGGCGCCCGACGTCTCGGCCAGCGTGATATCGCTTTCGGTGATGGCGCCGGCCCCGGCATGGACGATGCGCGCCCGGACCTCGTCGGTGCCAAGCTTGTCCAGTGCCGCAACGATCGCCTCGATGGAACCCTGCACGTCGCCCTTGATGATGAGCGGGAACTCTTTCAGCCCGCTCGCCTGCAACTGCGACATCATCTGTTCCAGCGAACCACGCTGCGTGGCGTGCTTGGCGACCGCCTTGTCGCGGGCCAGACGCTGACGATACTCGGTGATCTCGCGGGCACGCGCCTCATTGTTGACGACCGCGAAACGGTCGCCGGCCTGAGGCGTTCCCTGGAGGCCGAGGATTTCCACCGGCATGGCCGGCGGCGCTTCCTTGACGTGTTCGCCACGGTCGTTGACCAGAGCGCGCACGCGGCCCCATTCATTGCCCGCGACGAGGATTTCGCCCGGCATCAGCGTGCCGGTCTGCACCAGCACGGTGGCGACCGGACCACGGCCCTTGTCGAGACGCGCTTCGATGACCACGCCTTCGGCGGTACGGTCCGGGTTCGACTTGAGGTCGAGGATTTCGGCCTGCAGCAGGATGGCTTCCAGGAGCTTGTCGAGACCCGCGCCGGTCTTGGCCGACACTTCGACGTCGAGCACCTCACCGCCCATCGATTCCACGAACACTTCGTGCTGGAGCAGCTGCGTGCGCACCTTCTGCGGATCGGCGGAAGGCTTGTCGACCTTGTTGATGGCCACGATGATCGGAACGCCGGCTGCCTTGGCATGGCTGATCGATTCGATCGTCTGCGGCATCACGCTGTCGTCGGCCGCCACCACGAGGATGGCGATGTCGGTCGCCTGCGCGCCACGAGCACGCATCGCCGTGAAGGCGGCGTGGCCGGGCGTGTCGATGAAGGTGATCTTCTGACCGTTCCGCTCGACCTGATAGGCGCCGATATGCTGGGTGATGCCACCGGCTTCGCCCGAGACGACATTGGCGTGACGGATAGCGTCGAGCAGCGAGGTCTTGCCGTGGTCGACGTGACCCATGATGGTCACCACCGGCGGCCGCGTCACCAGATCTTCCGCGTGGTCGGCGATGTTGAACAGGCCTTCCTCGATGTCGGACTCGGCAACGCGCTTGACGGTGTGGCCGAATTCGGAAGCCACCAGCTCGGCGGTGTCGGCGTCGATGACATCGCCCGGCTTCAGGATCTGGCCCTGCTTCATGAAGTACTTGACCACATCCACCGCGCGCTCGGACATGCGCTGCGCCAGTTCCTGGATGGTGATGGTTTCAGGCACCGTCACTTCGCGCACGACCTTCTCGCGCGGCTCGTTGTGCATGGCGCGCTTGAACTTCTCCTGACGGCGACGCATGGCCGACAGCGAGCGCGCGCGGTCGGCGCCATCTTCCGAGGACAGCGCCGTGTTGAGCGTCAGCTTGCCGCGACGACGGTCTTCCTCGGCCTTGGTCGGCTTGGCAGGGCGCGCCAGTTCGGGCGTGGCGAGACGGCGCGGCGGCAAGGCGGTCGAAGGCGTAGCGCCGCGACTGCGGGGCTTTGCTTCTTCTTCCTCTTCGGCGGCCACCTGTTCGGCGGTCTGCGGCGCGCGGCGGCGCGCCTCTTCCTCGGCGCGGCGACGGGCTTCGGCTTCGGCCTTGATACGGGCTTCTTCCTCGGCTTGGCGGCGGGCAGAGTCTTCGCGTTCGCGCTTGCGGCGCTCTTCTTCATCGGCGCGGCGCTTGGCTTCCTCGGTGGCGCGCTGACGGTCTTCAACCTCGCGCGCCTGGGAGCCTTCGAGCGCCCGGCGACGGGCTTCCATCTCGCCGCGCGAGAGTTCGTTCAGCACCATGCCGCCGCGATCGGGTTGAGGCGGCGGGCGCCGCGGCTCCTGCACGACCGGCGCGGCCTGCTGCGGTTGTGGCTGCGGCTGCGGCGCCGGCGCTGCTGGCTTGGGCGTGAACACGGACTGCGCAGCAGGCGCCGCCTGCTCGCCCGGCTTGACGAACTTGCGCTTGGTCTCGACGACAACCGACTTCGTGCGGCCGTGCGAGAAGTTCTGGCGCACCGTGCTCTGCTCGATGCCCGGGCGCTTCAGCGTCAGTGTCTTCTTGGGCGTAACGTTCAACGTCTTGTCATCGCCCGAATTCGTATCGCTCATTCCATATCCTCTGCGGCATCATCATCGCCGGCAACAGCCGCAATCATTGCCAGATCGTCCGGAGAACCGCCCCGGTAACGGTCGAGCGCAACCATGCGCTTCACGGCCGCCTTACCCGCGTCGCTCGCGAGAACGGCAGCATGTATCACATTTGCCCCCCCCATTGCCAAACTCAAATCCGCTTCAGGGAAAAGTTTGTAAACGGGGATGGCGGGCCCACCGAGATGGACAGTTGCACGGCGCGCCTGGGTGATCTTGCGCACGCCGTCGTCGGAGGCTTCGAAAGCATGAAGGACGAGCAATGCCTTGCCCGAGCGCACGGCGCCGTCCACCTTGGCCGCGCCAAGCGCCACGGCGCCGGCCTTGCGGGCAAGGCCGAGCGAACCCAGCGCCGACCTTACGAGCAGCCCATCGATCATCGCGCCGAGTTCCGGCGGGACGATTACCTGTTTCTTGAACGCGCGGGCGAAGTGCCCCTTGGCCGCTGCCTTGTCGATCGTGGCGCGATCGGCGCTGACCCAGCAGCCACGGCCTGGGAGAACCCTTTTGAGATCTGGAACGACGGCCGAATCCGGGCCGACGACGAAACGGATCAATTCATCCGTTTCGGCGGTCTTCCTTGTGACGATGCAGGTGCGATCGTTCATCTCGGGCAAGGGTTGCTCCAGCCGGTCTCATCTTATTCGCCGACGGCTTCGGCTTCAGCAGCCTCGGCTTGAGCTTCTTCTTCGGTGATCCAGCCTGCCTTGAGGCGTGCTGCCAGAACCATCTGCTCGGCGTCGGCCTTGGAGACGCCGTGCGCGGCCAGCACACCCGGGAACACCTTGGTCTCGCCGTCCTTGCGTTCCTTCCAGCCGACGAGATCGTCGGCGGCGTAGCCGGCGAAATCCTCGATCGTCTTCACGCCGTCCTCGCCAAGCGTCACCATCATGGCGGTGGTGATGCCGGAGATCTCGCGCAGTTCGTCCTTGACGCCCAGCTTCTTGCGGGCGGCGTCGTGTTCGGCCTCGACCTTCTCCAGATGATCGCGGGCGCGGTTCTGGATTTCGGTGGCAGTGTCCTCGTCGAAACCGTCGATCGAGGAGATTTCGCCGGCATCGACATAGGCCACTTCCTCGACCGAGGTGAAGCCTTCCGAAGCCAGCACCTGTCCGACCATCTCGTCGACGTCGAGTGCTTCCATGAACAGGTTGGAGCGTTCGACGAATTCCTTCTGGCGGCGCTCGCTCTCTTCCTGTTCGGTCAGGATGTCGATGTCCCAGCCGGTCAGCTGCGAGGCGAGGCGCACGTTCTGGCCGCGGCGGCCGATGGCCAGCGACAGCTGGTCGTCCGGCACCACCACTTCGATGCGTTCCGCATCCTCGTCCAGCACCACCTTGGCGACTTCAGCCGGCTGCAAGGCGTTGACGATGAAGGAGGCTGCCGAAGGCGACCACGGAATGATGTCGATCTTTTCGCCCTGGAGCTCGCCGACGACCGCCTGGACGCGCGAACCGCGCATGCCAACGCAGGCGCCGACCGGGTCGATCGACGAGTCGCGCGAGATGACGGCGATCTTGGCGCGCGAACCGGGGTCGCGGGCAACCGACTTGATCTCGATGATGCCGTCGTAGATTTCCGGCACTTCCATGGTGAACAGCTTCGCCATGAATTGCGGATGGGTACGCGACAGGAAGATCTGCGGGCCGCGCTGTTCGCGGCGCACGTCGTAGACATAGGCGCGGACGCGGTCGCCATACTTGTAGTTTTCACGCGGGATCAGCTCGTCGCGACGGATGATCGCCTCGCCACGGCCGAGATCGACGATGACGTTGCCGTATTCGACGCGCTTGACGGTGCCGTTGACGATCTCGCCGATGCGATCCTTGTATTCGTCATACTGGCGGTCGCGCTCGGCCTCGCGCACCTTCTGCACGATGACCTGCTTGGCCGACTGGGCGGCGATGCGGCCGAAATCCATGGGCGGCAGCTGTTCGGCGATGAAGTCGCCGAGCTGGGCGTCGGGATTGCGTTCGCGGGCCGAGGACAACGCGATCTGGATGGCGTAGTCGTCGACCTTTTCGACAACTTCCATCAGGCGCTGCAGCTTCATCTCGCCGGTGTTCGGGTTGATGTCGGCGCGGATGTTGGTCTCCTGGCCGTAACGCGAACGCGCGGCCTTCTGGATCGCATCGGCCATCGCGGCGATGACGATCGACTTGTCGATCGACTTCTCGCGGGCGACCGCGTCGGCGATCTGCAGCAGTTCGAGCCTGTTGGCGCTTACAACCATTTTTGTCTCCCTGAACGGGGCCGCCGGCATCGGCGGCCGTTCAATCACTTCTCGATTTCAGTTTCGTCTGCGGCGTCGTCATTGTCGCCGCGATGTTTCTTGGCATCCTTGCGCGCCCGGTTGTCCTTCGACAGGGCTTCGCGGATGAGGTCGTCGGTCAGCACCAAATGCGCTTCGGCGATCGCGTCGTAAGGAATGCGCACCGTCGGCTCCTCGCCATAGGCCGCCTTGTCGCGCTCGAGCAGAATGCCATCATCATCGGCTTCGGCGATCTTGCCCTTGAAGCGCTTGCGGTCGGTGATCATGACCGAGGTCTCCATCTTGATCAGATGGCCGGCCCAGGTGGTGAAATCCGACTTGCGCACAAGCGGGCGATCGATGCCCGGCGAGGACACTTCCAGATGATACGCTTTCTCGATCGGATCGTCGACGTCGAGCGCCGGCGAAATCGCGCGGCTGACTTCCTCGCAGTCCTCGACCGTCATCGTACCGTCCTCGCGCTCGGCCATCACCTGCAAGGTGAGGCCGTGCTGGCCGGACAGACGCACCCGCACGAGGCGGAAACCCGCGCCGCGCAGCACAGGCTGCACGATCAGCGCGATACGGGCATCGATGCCGCTTTCGCGGACGATACGGTCGTCGCCGTCGGTCTCGGTCAAGGTCATCCGGTCTCTGTCGCTCGAATCTCTAGGCGCCGGCCGGTAACAAAAAAGAGCGGGACCGGGTGGACCCACTCTTCGTCATACCGACCAAGAATTTGAAGCCGATATAACAATGGCGGCGGCAAAATGCAAGGCTGGGGAAAACAGCGGCATCCATGCGCCAGCCGCATGGCAGCCTTGCCTAAGCCCCTCTGTTAACGGCGTCTGTCCATTCCTATCTTTGTTGCACTGCAACATAAACGTTGTGGCAACCAGATGGAGCAGACCCATGCGTACCAGCAGAACCGTTGCGGCCCTCAACAGCCTGTTCAACGTGTTCGGCAGCGCGATCAACGCCGCGGGCGCCGTTAGAGGCCATCACGCGCCCAAGGGCCGCGACCTGCGCCGCCTCGGCATCGACCCGGTCGAATTCGCCAAGATCCGCCGCAGCTGACGGCAGTGAGTGAAAAGCGGAGGCAAATGCCTCCGCTTTGTTTATGTGGGCCGGCGATCACCCGCCGACCTCCCGTGTTGGTCAGTCCTCGTTGCCGGCGAGCTGGGTGAGCATCTGCCCCCTGCCCCGCCAGCGCAGATAGAGCGGCACCAGGACGGCCGAAGCGGCAAGCAACCACAGAACCACCGCGATCCAGGAATGGAAGAGCACCGACGGATCACCCTGGCTGATGGCCACGGCGCGGCGCAGCTGCTGTTCCGCCAGCGGCCCCAGGATCAAGCCCACCACCACTGGCGCGATCGGATAGTGGAAACGCCGCAGGCCATAGCCGAGCAGGCCGAACGCCAGGAGCATGCCGAGTTCGAAGGTCGACGGATTGGCGCCGATGGTGCCAAGCGTCGCGAACATCAGGATGCCGGCGTAGAGCCAGGGCGTCGGGATGGTCAACAGCTTCACCCATAGGCCGATCAGCGGCAGGTTCAGCACCAGAAGCATCAGATTGGCCACCAGCAGGCTGGCGATCAGGCCCCAGACGAGTTGCGGATTGCTGGTGAACAGCAACGGGCCCGGCTGCAGACCGAACTGCTGGAAACCGGCCAGCATGATGGCGGCGGTCGCCGTCGTAGGCAGGCCGAGCGTCAGCAAGGGCACCAGCGTGCCGGCCGCCGAGGCATTGTTGGCGGCCTCAGGTCCGGCGACGCCTTCGATGGCGCCATTGCCGAATTCCTCCGGCTTTTCCGCCATCTGCTTTTCCACGGAATAGGACAGGAAAGTGCCGATTTCGGCGCCACCGGCCGGCATGGCGCCGATCGGAAAACCGATGGCAGTGCCCCGCAGCCACGGCTTCCATGAACGGCGCCAGTCCTCGCGCGTCATCCACACCGAGCCCTTGATCGCCTGGATGGTCGAATCGCCGCCCTTTGAAGCGGCGACCGAAAGCGCCTCGCCGATGGCAAACAGGGCGACGGCCAACGTCGTCACCTCGATGCCGTCGAGCAGATCGGGAATGCCGAAGGCAAGCCGGGCCTGGCCGGTCTGCAGGTCGATGCCGATCAGGCCGAGCATCAGGCCGAGGAACAGCGAGGTCAGCCCGCGCAGGGTCGATTCGCCGAAGGCCGCCGAAACGGTCATGAAGGCCAGCACCATCAGCGCGAAATATTCGGCCGGACCGAAAGACAGCGCCAGCTTGACGACGGTCGGCGCGATGAAGGCGAGGCCGATGGTGGCGATGAGGCCGGCGACGAAAGAGCCGATTGCCGCGGTGGCAAGTGCCGGTCCGCCGCGCCCGGCCCGCGCCATCTTGTTGCCTTCCAGCGCCGTGACGATCGACGCGCTCTCGCCCGGCGTGTTGAGCAGGATCGACGTGGTCGAGCCGCCATACATGCCGCCATAATAAATGCCGGCGAACATGATGAGCGATCCGGCCGGATCGAGCTTGTAGGTAACCGGCAACAGCAGCGCGACGGTGAGCGCCGGGCCGATGCCGGGCAATACGCCGACGGCGGTGCCGAGTGTGACGCCGATCAGCGCATAGAGCAGATTGGCTGGCTGCAGGGCGATCACAAGCCCATGCGCCAGCAGTTCGAACGTAGTCATGAAAAGCCTCGCTCCCTCATAACGCTCAGAACAGCTGTTCGAGCGGGCCGGCGGGCAGCGAAAGCTGCAGACCCTTGGCGAAGATGAACCAGACGACGAAGGCGAGCACGATGCCCAGCGGGATCGTCTTCCACAAAGGACCGCGCCCGAATGCGCGGGCGGTGGCGGCGAAAAGCAGCCCGGTGGCGATCGAGAACCCGGCTGTCTTGAGCAACAACATCTGCGCGGCCAAACCGCCGACGATCCACAGGATCGGGCTGATCTCCTGTTGCTCGCGCTCCGGGAAATCGCCGCGCCATGCTTCGACAGCCGTCCACAACGACAACACGAACAGAGCGCCGGCGATCACATATGGAAAGGTCGTCGGGCCGATCCGGGCATAACTCGCCGTGCCACTCTGGTTCGCCGTGCTCCAGACGATGACGGCGGCGACGATCGCCAGCCCCGCGGCGATGACAAGCGCCGCCCAATCAGGGCGGCGCGTCGTCTTGTTGGGAGCGTTCTCGCTCACTTGACCAGACCGATCTCTTTCAGGATGCCGCCGGTGATTTCGGCCTCCTTCTTGAGCTGTGCGGCGAAGTCGTCGCCGGCGAGATAAGTGTCGGCCCAGCCCTTGTCGGCCAGGATCTTCTGCCAAGCTGCCGACTTCGCCATCTTGTCGACGTCGGCCAGAACGGCTGCCTTCTGCTCGGCGCTGATGCCGGGCGCCGCCGCGACCATGCGCCAGTTCTGGATGGAGACGTCGACACCGGCCTGCTTGAAGGTCGGCGCCTCGATACCAGCCACAGGCTGGTCGCTGGAGATGCCGATGAGGCGCAGCGTGCCGGCCTTCACCTGTTCGGAGAACTCGCCATAGCCGGAAATGCCGACCGTGACCTGGTTGCCGAGAAGAGCCGCCAGCGCCTCGCCGCCGCCGGAGAAGGCGATGTAGTTGACCTTGGTCGGATCGACACCCACCGCCTTGGCGATCAGGCCTGCGGTGATGTGGTCGGTGCCGCCGGCCGAGCCGCCGCCCCAGGACACCGAGCCCGGATCGGCCTTCAGCTTGGCGACGAGGCCGGCCATGTCCTTTATGTCGGAGGCGGCCGGTACGACCAGCGCCTCATATTCGCCGGTCAGGCGTGCGATAGGCGTGACCTGGTCCAGCGTCACCGGCGACTTGTTGGTGAGGATGGCGCCGACCATGACATAGCCGCCGACGATGAGCTGCGCCGGGTCGCCATTGGCCTGGTTGACGAACTGGGCGAGGCCAATGGTGCCGCCGGCACCGGGAACATTGTTGACCTGGACGCTGGAGGAGATTTTCTCGTCCTGCAGCGCGGTCTGCATTGAGCGGGCGGTCTGGTCCCAACCACCGCCGGGGGCGGCGGGCGCCATGATCTTGTAATCGGCGGCGAAGGCGGGAATTGCCATCGCGCCCATCAGAACAGTCGCCAGAAGGAATTTCTTCACTGTTTCTCTCCCTGTGGACGCCGGTCGTTGGGGCAACGCGGCGCCGTGTTGGCATTGGTTCGCGTTGCCGAACGAACGACATCGCGATGAGACAAACCGGGGAGAAATGAGTGCGTCCCGCCACGATCGCCACCGAAGGTCTCGCCTTCGTGGCCAGGTGCTAACCCGCGTGGTCCTCTCCTCCCAGACCTGTTGGCCAGGCCGCCTCCAACAGCCGGACCGGCGCGGACCCTAGCCGAACAAGCTGACATCTGACTGACATCGTGTCGGAAAGGCCGGAATGAGGGTCAAAACGCCATGGTTTTGCCGCCGAACCGCTGTCAGCGGCCCTGCAAAGCGTTGTTCCAGCGTTCAACGAGACGGTTGCGCTTGACCTGGTCGAGATAGACCAGCAGGCCCGGACTGACCGGGACCGGCCTCAACTGCGCACCCATCGTGGCCTGGATGGCGTTGGCGGTGTTTTCGCCCGACACATCGGGATTGACGGCGGCGATGTGCAGATCGCGCGCCATGATGGTCTGGCCTTCCGCCGACATGAAATAGGCGAGGAAGGCGCGGCCGAGATCCGGCGAGCCGGCAGCCTTCGGCACCAGGCCGATGCGCGACATGACGATGGTGTAGTCCTTCGGCATGACGATGCCGACATCAGGATTGCGCGCCGCCCAGTCCGCTGCATAGGAGCCGAGGATGTTGTAGCCCAGGATGGCGCGGCCATCGGCTATGCGCTCGAGGATCGCCGAGCTCTTGGAGTAGAGCTTCACACCGGCCTTGCCCATGGTGCGCACGATCGACCAGATGTCGGGAAATTGCTCCTGGTCGCGTGCCATGAACATGAAGCCGACGCCCGAACGTTCGATGTCGTAGGTGGCGATCCGCCCCTGAACGGTATCGGCGTTGTGTTCGATATAGTCGACCAGTTGCCCACGGGTCGCCGGCGGCGGCGCGTCGCTGAAACTCGGCTTGTGATAGACGAAGACCGCCGGTTCGAAGGTGAGCGCATAGGCGGTGTTGCGCCAGTTCGCCCAGCGCGGCCAGCGAGCGCTCATCGGCAAGGTGCTCTCCTGCGCATAACCGTCATTGGCGAGCTTCACCTGCAGATCCATCGCCGAGGAAAAGGCCATGTCGGCTGTCTTCCCTCCGGCGTTGGTCTCTTCGACGATGCGGCTGTAGATATCGCCTGTCAGCAGTTCCTCGTAGCGCACGGCGATACTCGGATTGGCGCGCCGGAAACCTTCGATCATGCCCTTGGCGAGCGGAACGTCGAGCGCCGAATAGACGACCAAGGTGCGCGCGCCGGCTTCTCCGTCGAGCGCAGGGAACAGGGTGGTCTCGGCGACGGCCGGGGCCGGCAGCAAGGCCGCGATGACGAGGACGACAAAACGCATGGCGGCCAAATTGCATGACCGGTACCCGCTCCACAAGTCGCGGCACAGTGGCGTGGATAGCGCCGCGCGATGGTTTGGCCCACTGGGAAGACCTGCTAATCTGGTCGCCGGGAAAAAGACCCGGCAAGGAGCTCCGGTTGCGCATACTGGTTGTGGAGGACACGCAAACGCTGGCGGATGGGCTGGTGGCCGTGCTGAAAGGCAGCGGCTATGCCGTCGATCATGTCACTGACGGCCCTTCGGCTTTGGCCGTGCTCTCGGCCGAGCATTTCGACCTCGTCATCCTAGACCTCAACCTTCCGCGTATGGACGGCCTGGAGGTGCTGCGCGGCATCCGGGCGCGCCAGGATGGACCAGGCGTGCTCATCCTCAGCGCGCGCGCCGACCTGCACGACAAGATCAAGGGGCTGGACCTCGGCGCCGACGACTACATGACCAAGCCTTTCGACGTCGACGAACTTGAAGCGCGCGTGCGCATGCTGCTGCGCCGCCATGCCGGCCTGAAATCGAGCACCGTCACCTTCGGCGAAGTGACCTTCGACCTCACTTCGCGCAGCTTTGCCGGCGGCGGCGCGCTGCTCGATCTGCCGGCCCGCGAGGTGAGCCTGCTCGAAACCTTGTTCCTGCGCGCCGGCAAGGTGGTGCCGAAACAGTCCATTCTCGAATCGCTGGCCGGCTTCGACGAGGAGCTCTCCTTCAACGCCATCGAACAATATGTCAGCCGGCTGCGGCGGCGCCTTGCGCCTTACGGGGTGACGGTGCGCACCGCTCGCGGCATCGGCTACTACCTTGAAAAAGTGTAGCCGGACCATGGAATTGGCCCGCTGATGGTCGTCGCGGCACCTCATTCCCTGCGCCGCAGGCTGCTGTTCTGGCTGCTGGTGCCGCTGATCTCGATCGGCCTGATCGCACTGGTCGACACCTGGCGCGAGGCGGTGGACACGGCGAATGCCGCGTCGGACCGGGTGCTTGCGGGTTCAGCGCTGGCGATCGCCGAGCGCGTCGTGGTTTCCGAGGAAGGAACGCTGGAGGTCGACATTCCCTATGTGGCACTGGAGATGCTGACCTCGGCGGCGCAGGACCGCGTTTTCTATCGCGTCGACGGACCGCCCGGCACCTTCATCACCGGCTATGACGGATTGCCGATCATGCCGTCGCCGGTGCCGGAGAAACCGCAATTCTCCGACGCCAGCTTCCGTGGCGAGCCGATCCGGCTGGCGGCATTGGCGCGTTCAGCTTCGACCGGCGTCGATTCCATTCCCTTTGTCGTCACCGTCGCCGAGACGACCATCGCTCGCACCCAGCTGGCCCGCACCATCCTGCTGCATTCGGCGTTGCGCCTGACCATCCTGATTGGCGGCGCCGCGCTGATCGCCTGGTTTGCCGTCAACGCCGCGCTGCAGCCGCTCTACCGGTTGCGCGCGGCGATCGCCGAACGCAGTCCGGACGATCTGCACCCCATCGACGACCGGGTGCCCAGCGAAGTGCGCGGTCTGGTCGATACGATGAATTCCTTCATGGTGCGGTTGGGTGGCGCGCTGTCAGGCCTGCGCAACTTCACCGGCAATGCCAGCCACCAATTGCGTACGCCGATGACCATCGTGCGCACGCAGCTTGCGCTCGCCGGACGCGCCAAGTCACTCAGTGAGGCACGGGCGGCCGCGCAAACGGCCGACGCGGCGGTGGTTCACGCCGAACGTATTCTCGCGCAACTTTTGCTGCTTGCCCGCATCGATGCCGCCGCCTCGAACAGGATCGAGACGACCTCGGTCGACCTTGCAGCCATCGCCATGGACTGCGTGGCGGATAGGGTGGTGAAGGCGAGCGCGGCAGGCGTCGATCTCGGCTTCGAGGGCGGTCAGCCGGTCGTCATCCATGGCGAGGCGCTGCTGGTGGGCGAACTGGTCGGCAATCTGGTCGACAACGCCATCGCCTATGCCGGCGATGGGGCGGAAATCACGGTGCGTGTCTTTGCCAACAGCGAAGCCGTGTTCGAGGTGGAGGACAATGGGCCCGGCATTCCGCCCAGACAGCTGGCCGCGGTGCGGGCGCGCTTTTCGCGAGGTGCCGTGCAGGACAAGCCGGGCAGCGGGCTCGGGCTCCCGATCGTGGAGGAAATCGCCGGACTGTTCGGCGGCAGGCTGGCGCTGGAGACACCGGCTACCGGCAAGGGCCTTTGCGCCCGCGTGACGCTGCCTTTGGCATACGCAGCGACCGCGAAAGCCGGCGAAGAGACCGCCGCTACAGCCGGGTAAAGGTCAGGTAGGCGGTACGCCGATCCTCGCGGATGGCTTTCGCCTCATAACGCGTGCTCTGCCATCCCGGATAAGGCGTATGCCAGTCCGTCGCCTCATCCGCCTGCCATTCGAAGGCGGCATGCGCGCGGCAATGCTGCAGCGTCCAGTTCACATAGGTGTCGATGTCGGAGGCGAAGCAGAACTTACCGCCCGGTTTCAGGACCCGGGCGAAACGGTCGAGATTGACGGTGCTGACGAAACGCCGCTTCCAATGCCGCTTCTTCGGCCAGGGGTCCGGGTAAAGCAGGTCGATCCAGTCGAGCGACGCCTCGGGCAGCCAATCCAGCAGCAGCGCCGCATCATCGTCGAAGACGCGGAGATTGCCGGCAGGCTCCCGCGTCAACGCCATCATCATCTTGGCCATGCCGTTGACGAAGGGTTCGGCACCGATGAAGCCGGTTGCCGGGTGTGTCGAGACTTCCTGACGCAAATGCTCGCCACCGCCGAAGCCGATCTCGAGGCGGATCGAGGAGACTGGCGCCTCGAACAGGCCGCCGAGAGCAGCCGGTGCCGGCTGCTCGAGGTTCAGCCGATAGCGCTGGAGTCCAGTCTCCAGCGCCACCGCCTGCGCGGGGCGGATGGTCTTGCCGCGCCGCCGGCCGAAGAAAGCCTCGCTCGTCCGGCTGCGCCTGCCCTGCTCTTCCATGGTCCGATCCGCCGTCAGGCAGCCAGGGCGTCCTTGAGCGCCTTGGCCAGGTCGGTCTTCTCCCAGGAGAAGGAGCCATCGCGGCCGGCCTTGCGGCCGAAATGGCCGTAGGACGAAGTCTTGGCATAGATCGGCTTGTTGAGGTCGAGATGCTTACGGATGCCCGACGGCGACAGGTCCATGACCTTGCGCAGGGCGTCTTCCAGCTTGGCCTCGTCGACCGAACCGGTGCCGTGCAGATCGACATAGACCGACAGCGGCTGCGCGACGCCGATGGCGTAGGACAGCTGGATCGTGCAGCGGTCGGCAAGCTTGGCGGCAACCACGTTCTTGGCCAGGTAGCGCGCGGCATAGGCGGCCGAACGGTCAACCTTGGTGGTGTCCTTGCCGGAGAACGCGCCGCCGCCATGCGGAGCAGCACCGCCGTAGGTGTCGACGATGATCTTGCGGCCGGTGAGGCCGGCATCGCCGTCGGGACCGCCGATCACGAACTTGCCGGTCGGGTTGATGTACCAGTTGCAGTCGTTGGCGATCTTCAGGTCGCCCAGCGCCTCGCGGATATAGGGCTCGACCACCTTGCGGACCTTCTTCGAATCCCAACTCTCTTCAAGATGCTGGGTCGAGAGCACGATCTGCGTAACCTCGGCGGCCTTGCCGTCGACATACTTGACCGTGACCTGGCTCTTGGCGTCCGGACCGAGCTTGCCGGCATCGCCATTGTTCTTGTGACGGGCGTCGGCCAGCAATTCGAGGATCTTGTGGCTGTAATAGATCGGCGCCGGCATCAGGTCCGGCGTCTCGCGGCAGGCATAACCGAACATGATGCCCTGGTCGCCTGCCCCTTCTTCACCCTGCTTGTCGGAAGCGTTGTCGACGCCCTGGGCGATGTCAGCCGACTGGCCGTGCAGCAGAACGTCGATCTTGGCGGTCTTCCAGTGGAACCCGCTCTGCTCGTAGCCGATGGCGCGGATGGCCTTGCGGGCGACCGACTTGAACTTGGCCGGGTTGATGACCGGGAAATCTCCCGCGTCGGTCAGGATCGAGCCGTCCTTGGCCTTCTTCAGCAGCGTGTCCGGCACGCGAACTTCGCCGGCGATGACAACGCGGTTGGTGGTGGCCAGCGTCTCGCAGGCGACACGCACGTCCCAGGGGTTCATGCCGGCCTTCTTGGCCTCGCGGTAGACGAGATCGACGATTTCGTCGGAAATTCGATCGCACACCTTATCGGGGTGGCCTTCGGAAACGGATTCGGAGGTGAAAAGGTAGTTCTGCCGCGACACGGGTGTCCCCTCTTGAAAAAGACCGGCAGGCTGCCGATCTGGCGCGCCACGTGTTAGCGGGGGCGCGCCAGTCTCGTCAAGACGATTGGAGGGTATCGGATATCAAAGCCCGGCGGCGTGACGGAAGAATATTCCCGACAAAGAGGAGATTGGGCCGAAACATCCCACTCCACTCTAAATACGAGCCGAACAGGCCGATTTCGCCGTCAGTTGGCCTCGTCGCCGGCGAGGGATTTGACAAGGTCGATGATCCGCCGGCGAACCTTCGGATCCGCTACTTTCACAAAGGCACGATTGAGCTGAAGCCCTTCGGGGGTGGAGCAGAATTCCGCTGCCAGCGCCATGGCGCTGTCCTCGGCGAAACCGCGCGGCGGGCCACCATCCTGGCCAGGCGCATCCTCGAAAAAGAAAGCGACCGGCACGCTCAGGATCGAGGCGATCGCTTGCAGGCGACTGGCGCCGACACGGTTCGTGCCTTTCTCATACTTCTGAATCTGCTGAAAGGTTATGCCAAGGTTCTCGCCAAGCTTTTCCTGGCTCATTCCAAGCATATTACGCCGAAGTCTGATGCGGCTACCGACGTGGGTGTCAATTGGGTTTGGTTTTTTCTTGTTTTCTTCTACCATTTTTTCCTCGCCGAATTCTTCCGGCTGTTCGTGTTTTTTGACGCCTACCCTGTGGTTTATACGACCCCCTCACCCGATAAAGCGCGACTAAGTGCGAAAGATGCCAACCCTCTACAATATGGGTTCCTAATATATTGGCTGTCAATTCGCCGGTAGCTTGTGCCTTACGCATAAGACGAAAGCAATCAGGGCGAGGGCGAGCATAAGCAGGTATCCGTTAACGCGCCGTTGGGCGGCCGAAACGACGTCCTGAGACGTCGCCACGGCGACACGGGCGTCGATGGTGTCGCGGGCGTCGATGGCGAGCGCATCGACGATCCTGCCCCGCGCATCGACGACCGCGGAAATGCCATTGTTAGCCGCACGTAACAGAGGCAAGCCATTCTCCACCGCGCGTATCTGAGCTTGACGGAAGTGTTGATAGGGGCCTGGGGTATCCCCGAACCACGCATCATTGGTAAGGTTCACAATAAGCTGACTTGACGTTGCGTCAACAGACACCAGGTCAGGGAAAATCACCTCATAGCAAACAAAAGGTAACCCGCTGATTGCGCCGGGCAACGATATCGGGTGCCGTTCGTTGCCCGCGGCAAACATCGCGGGCCCTGCCACCAACTGTTCGATACCGACGCGGCGCAGCCAGTCGGCGAAGGGCAGATACTCGCCGAACGGCACCAGATGGACCTTGTCCACCGCGTCGACGATCTCGCCCTTGTCGTTGATGGCGACGACGGAATTGTAATAGCGGGTGGCGGCATTGGCCGAAGCCCCCTCCTCCCGCACCGCACCGGCAACCAGCATCTGGCCGTCGGTCAGCATCTCGCCCAGTGCCGTCAAGGCGTCCGGCCGCTCGGTGAACAGGAACGGCACCGAGGTTTCCGGCCACAGGATCAGTTGCGGCTTGGGCTTGCCCGATGCCGGCGTCTTCGACGACATGCCGAGCAGCGTGGCGAAGATACGGTCGCGAACGGAAGCGTCCCATTTCTCGCGCATGTCGACCGCCGGCTGCACGATGCGGACATCGAGCGTCTTGGCAACCTGGACCGGCGTGGTAAGCCGGTAATAACCGAAACCGAGATGCACCGCCACGAGGATGCCGGCGATTGCAGCCCCGACCACCAGGTCGCGACGGCCGGCAAGCAGCGCCGGCATGGCGAAGACGAACACGGCGAGCGCATTCATGCCGCTCATGCCAATGGCGGAAACGCTCTGCATCAACAGCGGCACCGGCATCGCGGCGTAGCCGACTGCATTCCACGGAAAGCCGGTGAACAAAAAGCCGCGCAGCCATTCCGCCAAAGCGAAGGCAAAGGCGAGCGCCGCGATGCGACCGATGCCGCTGCTCCACAACAGACGGGCAAGTGCCGCCGCGAACCCGTAGAAAAAGGCAAGCAAAAGCGGGATGCCGACCACCGCGAAAGGCATCGCCCAGGCATAGTCGTCTGCCTCGACCAGCAATGCCTGGCCGATCCACCAGAGGCCGGCCAGAAAGTAACCGAACCCGAACCACCAGCCGACCGCGAAGGCGGGACGCAGGCGCCTGAAAAGCCCTCGCGAAGCCTCGCCGGTCGTGCCATCAAGCAGCCACACCAGGACGGGGAAAGAGACAAAGCAAGCGGCGAAGAAATCGTAAGGCGCCTGACCAAGAACCGCCAGCGCACCGGCCAGAAAGGCCGCCAATGCGCGTCGCCAACCCCAAAGCAGAATTATCCGGCCGGCGAGGCGCTCCATGCGGTCTTCCGAGTCGCGAGAATCATGGCGGAAGATGTATCAGGCCGCGGCTTCGGCTCCAAATGGACGCGCGGTCGCAGACAGGAGGGGGCGCCCCATACGGGGACTGGCGAATGGCGTGCATCCAGTCGCCGTCGAAACGGTCCAGTTGCCTGGAAAGAGGTCTCGCAACACAGGCGGCCGCCGCAAAACGCGGCAGCCCGCCGAAAACCCGAGGGCCTAGGCCTGTTCGGTGCGGACCGCGCGACGGCGGCGTTCGTCCGCCTTCTGGCTCTCGACGATGCGCACGCGCTTCACGCGGCGCGGATCGGCGTCAAGGATATGGAACTCGAAGCCGGGAATGGCCTGCACCACTTCGCCGCGCGCGGGCACGCGGCCCAGCGTGTTGAAGATCATGCCGCCGATGGTGTCGACGGACTCGCCATGCTCGCCGGCGGCGAAATGTCCGCCGATCATCTTAGCGACCTCATCGATCTCAGCCTTGCCGTCGACGACATAGATGCCGTCGCCAGCCTGCGTGATCATCGGTTCGTCCTCGTCGTGCTCGTCCTCGATGTCGCCGACCACCATCTCGACAATGTCCTCCAGCGAGGCGAGGCCGTCGGTGCCGCCATACTCGTCGATGACCAGCGCCATCTGCGTGCGGGCGGCCTGCATGCGGCCCATCAGGTCGGATGCCAGCATCGACGGCGGCACGAACAGTACCGGTCGGATCAGGTTCAGATCCCCAATCGTGCGGGCAAGGTCGACCTGGGTCAGGTCGAACAAAGCGGCCGCCGGGGTCTTGCGGCTGGCGCGGCCCGGTTTTTTGACGCGGGCAAGCCGCGTGATGTGAGCCAGCACGTCACGGATGTGGACCATGCCGCGCGGATCGTCGAGCGTCTCGGAATAGACCGGCATGCGCGAATGGCCGGATTGCTCGAACAGCACCAGGAGATCGCCCAGCCGGGTCGAAATCTCCACGGCCTCGATGTCGGCGCGCGGCACCATGACGTCCTCGACACGCACTTCGCGCAGACGCAGGATGTTGTTGAGCATCGCGCGCTCGCCAGGCGAGAAGGATTCCGCACCGGTTTCGGTCTCGGCCAGCGCGTCGGCGATTTCCTCGCGCAGCGAGGTGCCGTTGCGCTGCCTGAACAGGCCGATAACACGCTCGAACAGGGAAGGCCCGGCAGGAGAAGGCTCGCTCGCTACGCTGCCGGCGCTGGTACTCGGACTGGGAGCTTCTTCCGTCTTCGCGGAAGCCTTTACGGCACTGCCGGCGTCCGTGGGGGCGGCAGTCTCTGATTTCTCGTTCATCGTCTTCCGGTCAATTGATCGTTTAGTTACGCATACGGATCGGGAATGGCAAGTCTTGCCAGCGCCAGGCGCTCGACAGCCTCCATCTCTTCCGCCTCGTCGTCGGTCTCGTGATCATAACCCAGCAAGTGCAACAGGCCGTGGATGACGAGATGGCTGATGTGGTTTTCGAGCGGCTTGCCTTCTTCGTCCGCCTCCCGCGCCACGGTCTCGGCCGCCAGCACGATATCGCCCAGCATCGGCGGCAGCGGGCCACCTTTGGCTGTGGGAAACGCAGGAAAGGACAAGACGTTGGTAGGCTTGTCCTTGCCACGCCATTCGGCGTTCAGCGTCTTGATCGCCGCGTCGTTGGTGAAGACCACGCTGAGTTCCGCCCGGCCATTATCGGCAAGGCCAAGTTCGCCAAAGGCTGCCCCCGCAGCGCGACCGACCAGCGCCTCAAGTACGGATTCCGGCGGCCACGCGCCTTCCTCGACCGCAAGGTCGATATCCAGCGGCAGATCAGGCGATGTCATCGGACCTTGTCCTGATGGGCAAAAGACACGCTGGTTCAGTTCTCGGCACCCAGGCCGCGTGCAACCTTGCCGTCGCGATCATAAGCCTTAACGATCTCGGCCACCAGCGGGTGGCGAACGACGTCGCCCTCGTTGAAACGCACGGTAACAACACCGGGCACCCCGTCCAGCACGCGCAGGGCCTCGACCAGGCCCGAACGCGTGTTCGGCGGCAGGTCGATCTGGGTCGGGTCGCCGGTGATGATCATGCGCGAATTTTCGCCCAGACGCGTCAGGAACATCTTCATCTGCATCGGGGTGGTGTTCTGCGCCTCATCAAGGATGACGGCGGCATGCGCCAGTGTGCGGCCGCGCATGAAGGCGAGCGGCGCGATCTCGATGACCTCGGCGGCAATGGCACGTTCGACCTTGTCGGCCGGCATCATGTCGTAGAGCGCGTCGTAGAGCGGGCGCAGATAGGGATCGACCTTTTCCTTCATGTCGCCAGGCAGGAAGCCGAGCCGTTCGCCCGCTTCCACCGCGGGCCGCGACAGGATGATGCGCTCGACCATGCCGCGCTCAAGCAACATCGCGGCATGGGCGACGGCCAGATAGGTCTTGCCGGTGCCGGCGGGACCGATGCCGAAAACCAGTTCCGAGCGTTCCAGCGCGCGCATATAGGCGTCCTGGTTCAGCGAACGGGCATAGATCGTCTTCTTGCGCGTCGATATCTGGGCGGCCGACACCTTGCCCTTGCGCTCAAGCGTCGGCAGCACGAGCTGATCGTCGGCGGCCACCGCCATGCGCACGGCGCCGTCCACGTCGGACTGGCCGATATCGACGCCCTTCTGCAAAATGTCGTAGAGGTTGTCCAAAGCGCGCCGCGCCTGTTCTGCAGCCGTGGGCGAACCCTTGATGGTCAGCTGGTTGCCGCGCGAGCGGATGTCGACGCCGAGCTTCTGTTCAAGCCGCGCCAGGTTCTCGTCGAATTGGCCATACAGCGCGCTGGCCAGCTTGTTGTTGTCGAAGGTCAGGACGATATGCGCCATATCCGAGGCCCCGGATGCAGTGCTTGGGGGCGCATTCTTCAATTCAGTGGCGCTCAAACGTCTCTCCTCATCTGATCAGGCATTCAGATAGGTTCGGCATACAGGCTGTTGAAGCCCGGATGCGTGATTCGCACCTCGATAATGTCACCGATTTCGCCGGCCTTTTCATCAACAATCACCGGCTGCAACCATGGCGATCGGCCGACCTTCTGGCCGGCCTGGCGGCCGGGCTTCTCGATGAGCGTCGTCATGGTGCGACCGACCATGGATTGGGTGAAGGCCTGCTGCTGTTCGACGAGCAGAGCCTGCAGCGTATGCAGGCGCTCATCCTTCACCTTTTCCGGCACATGGTCCGGCATTTCGGCGCCCGGCGTGCCGGGGCGCGGCGAATATTTGAACGAAAAGGCCGACGCGTAGCCCACTTCGCGCACCAGTCGCATCGTGTCCTCGAAATCCGCATCGGTCTCGCCGGGGAACCCGACGATGAAATCGCCCGACAGGGCGATATCGGAACGGGCGGCGCGAACGCGATCGAGCAGGCGCAGATAATCCACAGCCTTGTGGCGGCGGTTCATGGCCTTGAGGATGCGGTCGGAGCCCGACTGCACCGGCAGGTGCAGATAAGGCATCAAGGTCGGCAGATCGCGATGGGCGGCGATCAGTTCGTCGTCCATGTCGCGCGGATGGCTGGTGGTATAGCGCAGGCGGGCAATGCCGGGGATTTCCGCCAAACGATAGAGCAGCCGGCCAAGCCCCCATTCGGCGCCGTCCGCCCCCTCGCCGTGCCAGGCATTCACGTTCTGGCCGAGCAGCGTCACCTCGCGCACGCCGGCCTCGGCCAGGCGCTCGGCCTCGGCAACGATCTGCGTAACCGGGCGCGAGACTTCCGAACCGCGTGTATAGGGCACCACACAGAAGGTGCAGAACTTGTCGCAGCCTTCCTGCACGGTGAGGAAGGCGGCAACGCCGCGCTTGGCCACGTCGGCGCGCTTCGGCTGCGGCAGATGCTCGAACTTATCCTCGACAGCGTATTCGGTCTCGACGACACGGCCGCCGCCACGCACCCGGCGCAGCACGTCCGGCAGGCGGTGATAGGTCTGCGGTCCGATGACCAGATCGACCGCCGGCGCCCGCCGGATGATCTCGCGACCCTCCGCCTGCGCCACGCAGCCGGCGACGCCAATCAGCATTTCGCGACCCGCCGCCGCCTTTTCCTGCTTCAGCTCGCGGATCCGGCCAAGCTCAGAATAGACCTTCTCCGCCGCCCGCTCGCGGATGTGGCAGGTGTTGAGCAGCACAAGATCGGCGTCTTCGATGATTTCGGTCGCGGCATAGCCGTCGGCGGCCAGCGCGTCGGTCATGCGCTGTGAATCGTAGACGTTCATCTGGCAGCCATAGGTCTTGACGAAGACCTTCTTCGGCGCCGGTGCCGTTTCGGCGCCGTTTTCGGTGTTCAGCGAAAGCGTTTCCAGTTCCATGCGGCGGCTTCTAACGCTTTTCCGCATTGAAGGACAGGGGTTCGAGGCGCGACCCTGCGCCCGCGTCCCTTCTCCCACAAGGGGAGAAGGGAAGATGCCCTATTTGACCGGCTCGCCGAGTGCTGCCTGCATCATCTCGCGCACACGGGCTTCCACCACCCGCGCCGTCTCCTTGCGGTTGGAGCGTTTGGAAAAGGCGATCGGTTCGCCGAAATGCACCTCGACGTCCAACCCACCCTCGGCAAGCAGCTGCTTGAGGTGCGGGCCGAGATCCTGGTCGCCGATCCACGACGCCACCGGGCGCCAGCGCCGACCGAGCGGCACGCCGTGGAGACGGGTGTAGGCGATCGCCACCGGCTGGATGAACACTTCTTCCGCCGCGCCTTCCGCGATGGCCATCGAGGCGGCACCGAACAGCGTGGTCTTGAACGGCAGCACCATGTTGCCGTCGCCGGTGGTACCTTCGGCGAACAGCACCATGGCATCGCCCTTGGCCAGCCGCGAAGCGATCTCGTTGGCTTGATCCCCCGAGCTGCGCTTGCGTTCGCGCTCGATGAAGACGGTGCGCTGCAGCTTCGACAGTTTGCCGATCGCCGGCCAGTTTTCCATGTCGGCGCGCGCGATGAACTTCACATCGACCAGCGAGCCGAGCACGAGGATGTCGGTCCAGGAGATGTGGTTGGAGGCGACCAGCAGCGGACGCTGATTGGACAGCGTGCCGTGGGTGTGCACCCTGATGCCGAGCGCGCGCGTCACGGCGCGGTGCCAGATCTTCAGGATGAAGGTTTCGGGCCACAATCGCGTCTTCATCGAAATGAGCTGCAGCGGCACCAGCACGACGGTCGCCGCAACGACACATCCAAAAGCCAGAACTGTCCTGATTTTTCCGATCATCCTGCCCCCGGGCGCTGCGTAACGGCGCTAGCGGAGATCGCGGCGCATGACAAGCGCGCCGGTCGGTCCATGCTCGGGCGAGCGATAATAATTCGGCCGCTTGCCGACTTCGCGGAAACCAAGCCGGCGGTAGAGCGCCAGCGCCGCGACATTGGTCTCATCGACTTCCAGGAACAGCGCCTCGGCGCGTTCGGCGTGCAGGTTGCGCAGCACCGCATCCATCAATTGCCAGCCGAGCCCTTGCCTGCGATGCGTTCGGGCAACCGCCACGGTCAGGATTTCGGCCTCGCCGGCGGCGAGCCGCGCCAGCACGAAGCCGACCGGCGGCTTGGCGCCCTGGCCGACTTCACGCGCCGTGAAGCCGAAGACGGTGTCCTGCGAAAGCAACGTCGCGAATTCGCCGTCGGTCCAGGGCCGCACGAAATCCTCGCGATGCAGGGCCGAGATGGCGGCGGCATCGGCGACCGACAAAGGTTCCAGCGCATAGTCGCGGCGCGAGGTGAGAAAAGGAATACGCATCAGCCCGCCCTCGGCAGCACAAAGCCGGCCTGCGGCTTAGCATCGGCATCGCGCAGATAGACGGGTTTTGGCTTGTCGCCCGGCCCCTTGCGGGCAGCCAGGCGCGCATAGGTGGCGATGTCGGCGGTGGCGGCAAGCGGGCCGAAATCGAAGGCGCCGCCAGCCGCCTCGGCGACCGTCCGAGCCGCGTTGCCGGCAAGCACCGGCTTGTTCTCGTTGGCGATTGCCGCCGCTTCGGCCAGCGTGGCGATGGCAGGACCATGAACGGCAGCCCCATCGGCGCCGAACAGGGCGGCATGGATTTCGCCGCGCCCACCATCGAGCACGGCCAGGACGGTGCGGTTCGGGAAGGCTGTGGCCACTTCCGCGGCGAGCGCCTCCAGCGTGGTGACGCCGATCGCCGGGATTTTCAGCGCCAGCGCCAACCCGCGCGCGGCCGAGACGCCGACGCGGATGCCGGTGAAAGACCCGGGCCCGACGGAGACGGCGATGGCACCGAGATCGGCATAGGTGACGCCAGCCTCGCCAAGTGCCTTGTCGATGACCGCCATCAAATGCTCGGCATGGCCCTTGCCGAGATCGAGAACATGCCGACCCAGCATCGTGTCGGTCGCCGCGTCGTAGACACAGGCGGCGCACAGGCTGGCGGAACAATCGATGGCGAGCAGTTTCATCCCAGCTTCGCCTAACCGATCGCCGCGCTGCCTACAAGCGGACTCGATGCTTAGCCGGGCACGGGCAGCGCGATGGCGCCATCTGGACTAAGCGCCAGCGCCGCCGTTCAGTTTCGCCTTGAGCTCGAGCCTGCGCTTGTGGAGGACCGGCTCGGTATAGCCGTTCGGTTGGTCGCGGCCCTTGAACACCAGGTCGCAGGCGGCGCGGAAGGCGATGGACTGGTCGAAGTCCGGCGCCATCGGGCGGTAGTTCGGGTCGCCGACATTCTGGGTGTCGACGATGACGGCCATGCGCTGCAGCGAATCCAGCACCTGGATGTGCGAGCAGATGTCGTGATGCAGCCAGTTGGCGATGTGCTGCGAGGAGATGCGCAGCGTGGCGCGGTCTTCCATCAGGCCGATATCGTTGATGTCGGGCACCTTGGAGCAGCCGACGCCCTGGTCGATCCAGCGCACGACATAACCCAGTATGCCTTGCGCGTTGTTGTCGATCTCGCGCTGGATTTCGTCCGGCGTCCAGTTCGGGCGCTTGATCACAGGCACGGTCAGGATGTCGTCGAGCTTGGCCTTCGGCCGGCTCTTCAGGCTTTCCTGCACGGCGTGCACGTCCACCTTGTGATAGTGCGTGGCATGCAGCGTGGCGGCCGTCGGCGACGGCACCCAGGCGGTGTTGGCACCGGCCCTGGGATGGGCGATCTTCTGTTCCAGCATCGCCGCCATCAGGTCGGGCATCGCCCACATGCCCTTGCCGATCTGGGCATGGCCGGCGAGGCCGCATTCCAGCCCGGTGTCGACGTTCCAGTTCTCATAGGCCGAGATCCAGGCCGCCTGCTTCATGTCGCCCTTGCGCAGCATGGCGCCGGCTTCCATCGAGGTGTGAATCTCGTCGCCGGTGCGGTCGAGGAAGCCGGTGTTGATGAACACAACCCGTTCTCTGGCAGCACGAATGCATTCCTTGAGGTTGACGGTGGTGCGCCGCTCCTCGTCCATGATGCCCATCTTGATCGTGTTGGGCTTCATGCCGATCAGCTTCTCGACGCGGCCGAAGATCTCGACGGCGAAGGCGACCTCCTCCGGTCCGTGCATCTTCGGCTTGACGACATAGACCGAACCCTCGCGCGAGTTGGCGCGGCGGCCGTTTTCGCCGACATCGTGCAGCGCGATCAGGCCGGTGATGGCCGCGTCCATGATGCCTTCGGGCACTTCCGAACCGTCGGACAACAGGATGGCCGGATTGGTCATCAGGTGGCCGACATTGCGCACCAGCATCAGCGAGCGGCACTTGAGCGGGAAGGTCGAGCCGTCGGGCGCGGTGTAATCGAGGTCGGGATTGAGCTTGCGGGTGAAGCTTTTGCCGCCCTTCACCACCTCCTCCTGGAGGTCGCCCCTCATCAGGCCGAGCCAATTGCGGTAGACGACGACCTTGTCCTCGGCATCGACGGCCGCGACCGAATCCTCGCAGTCCATGATGGTGGTGAGTGCCGATTCCAGCCAGACGTCGGAAATGTGGGCGGCGTCGGTCTTGCCGATGGTCGAACTGGGATCGATCAGGATCTCGATATGCAGGCCGTTGTTGGCGAGCAGGAACTGGCCGGGCGCGGCCGCCTCGCCGAGATAGCCGGCGAACTGGTCCGGCCGCTTGAGGCCGGTGGTGCGGCCACCGGCGAGCGACACGCGCAGCGCGCCTGCATTGACCGAAAAGGAGCGCGCATCCTGCCACAGTGCACCATCCAGCGGTGCAACCTCGTTCAGGAAATTGCGCGCCCAGGCGATCACCTTCTCGCCGCGCTTGGGGTTGTAGTGCTTGCTCTTTTCGGCGCCGTCGGTCTCGGGAATGGCGTCGGTGCCATAGAGCGCGTCATAGAGTGAACCCCAGCGGGCATTGGCGGCGTTCAGCGCGTAGCGCGCATTCATCACCGGCACCACCAGCTGCGGGCCGGCCACCACCGCGATCTCGGCATCGACATTGTCGGTGGAGACGCTGAAGGCAGGGCCTTCAGGCAATAGGTAGCCGATCTCTTTGAGAAAATCCTTGTAGACGGCGACATCGACCGGCGCGCCATTGTCGCGATACCAACGGTCGATCTTGTCCTGGAAATCGTCGCGTTTCTTCAGGAGCGCGCGGTTCGTCGGCGCGAGATCGTGCACCAGTTTGGAAAAGCCGGCCCAGAAGTCGGCGGCGTTCACGCCGGTGCCGGCAACAGCCTCGTTGGCGACGAAGTCATGGAGTTCGCGGGCGATCTGCAATCCGGCGATCTCGATCCGATCGGTCATCTACAGTCTCCAGAAATGCCGCCCCGGGAGAAGGGCGGGTAGGATGCGCGGCCTTTGGCACGCCAGCGCTGCCCGGTCAATTCGTCGTCAGTCGCAAAGCCGGTGTCGCGGGGGAGCAAACCCGGTTACGCAGCGATACGCGGCCGGCCGGCGGCCGTTGCCACGATATGCGCCTCGATGAACATGCGCTGGCCCTCGACGACGGAAGCGCGGATATCGTGCGCCACATCGATCTCGGCGGTGTCGGTGCCGGCCTCGTTGGCGCGGCTGGCGACCAGCTTCCTGACATCGGCCTCGGCCTTGGCGAGCGCATCCGCCTCATTGAGGAAGTCGCGCACGCCCTCGCCCGAGGAAACCCGGAACAGACCTTCCTTCGGCTGGCTGACGCGGGCTTCCGCCGTCACCCGCACCTGGCCGACTACCGCGCCCAACGCGTTGGCGACATCGGTGTCGACCGGCACCACGCATTCATTGCCGACCAGCGGAGCCAGCGCCGCGTAGTGCAACGGCGCCGAGGCGCCGAGGCCGATCACCGGCCGGTCGAGCGCCACGGTCAGCCGCGCGATGCCGGGATGGGCGTCGACCGCGCGCTGCACCAGCGCGTGTGCCACTGTGGCGGCGCCATCCAGCCCGTCCTCGGCGAAGGCGGTTTCCAGGATGACTTCAGCCGAAAATCGGGTGAGCGCCACCAGCACGCGTTCCGAAATCTCTTCCGGCGAGGCCGCTATGGGCTGGCCGCGCCCGTCCTTGCGGCGGGCGAAGAGTTCGGCGCCGAGCCGGGCGGCCTTGGCATCCCAGTTCGCCTGCTTGCCCAGAGTGTGCGCGGCATCCGACGGGGTGAAACCGCAGACATGCACCAGGCCGCGCGCCACCAGCCGGTTCAGCGTCGCGTTCTGCGCGTTGGAGGTCAGCAGCCGGTCGATCGGCAGCGGCACGGCGCCGATTGCCTCGTAGAGCTTGGCCTCCGGCGTGGTCAGCCCCGCCGCCAGCCGCTCCGGCACACCAGTGCGCACGGCGAAGCGTCCGTCCATGCGGCCGGGGTTCGGCGCGCGCAGCTGCCGTTCCAGCTCGGCGATCACCGCCTCGCCATGGGCAAGGCCGGCCAGCGCCAGCGGCACGACACGGCGCGGCCCAAGCAGGATCTTCGGCGACAGCCCGCCCTCTTCCAATGCCACTTCGGAATCGCCGCCGAGACCGAAGGTGCGCATGGCCACCGCCTCCACCATGGTGCGGAAGCCGCCGACGGTGGCGCCTTCCGGATCGAGCCGCGGCCGGCCCTTGTCGAGCACGGCAACGTCTGTAGTGGTGCCGCCGATGTCGGAGACGACCGCATCGTCCAGCCCGGTCATGTGGCGGGCGCCGACCAGCGAGGCGGCGGGGCCCGAAAGAATGGTCTCGATCGGCCGCTGGCGGGCGAAATCGGCCGAGACCAGCGCGCCGTCGCCACGCACCACCATCAGCGGTGCTGCGATGCCGCGCTCGGCCAGAAACCCTTCCGTCGCCGCCACCAGCCGGTCGATCATGGCGATCAGCCGCGCATTGAGCAGTGTCGTCAGCGCCCGGCGCGGCCCGCCAAGCTTGGACGACAATTCGTGGCTGGAGGTGACCGGCAGGCCGGTCTTTTCGCGGATCAGTTCGCGCGCGGCGAGCTCGTGGGCGGGGTTGCGCGTGGCGAAATAGGCGCAGACCGCAAAACCCGAGACGGAGCGGCCAAGCTCCGGCAGCGCCGCTTCCAGCTCGGAAAGGTCGAGGGCGGCGGCATTGCCGTGCACGTCATGACCGCCGGGGCAGAAGAACACCGGGTCGGTGCCGAGCGCGCTTTTGAGGCCGTCGCGCTCCAGATCGGCCTCGCCGAAGCCGATCATGATCAGCGCCACGCGCCCACCCTGCCCTTCCACCAGGGCGTTGGTGGCGAGCGTCGTCGACATCGAGACCAGCTTGATGGAGGCCGGATCGGCGCCGGTCTTTTCGAGCACCTGGCCGACCGCGCCCGAAATGCCGACGGCGAGATCGTGCCGGGTGGTCAGCGACTTCGCCTTGGCGACCACGGTGCCCTTGGACCCCGTCGAGCCCTCCGACCACAGAACCGCGTCCGTATAGGTGCCGCCGGTGTCGATGCCCAGGAACAGCGGGCCCGGGAACAGCGGGTTGTTGGATTGGGGTCGGGATCTGGCGTTCATGGTCTGCGTGGTCCGGCATGGGAAGCAACTTTGCCCAAGCCCTTAACGCAAGCCGCCGGCGAAGGGAAACCGCCAGCCCCGCCCTTTCACCGACCCAGCGCCGTCTCACCAATTGCGGTTCAGCCAGCGCCGCGCCGGGTTTTCGACGAGATAATAGCTGCCAAGCGCGCAGGCGAAGGTGAGGCCGAGCATCGGCAGCGCCGGACTGCCCTTGAAATAGACGAACTTGTAATAGGGCTGCTGCCACAGATAGAGCGAATAGGACCACAGGCCGAGCTGCGCCGCCGGGCGCCACGACAACAGGCCGGTCAGCCGCACGGGCGCGAAATCCAGCGTGTTGACCGCGATCGCCAGGAACAGGGTTCCGGCCATGTAGTGCAGCGGCATCGGCACCGCGTCGAGGAAGAACAGCGTGCCTAACAAAACCGCCACCGGCGCGATCGCCGGGTGCTGCATGGCGGCGCGCCAGCGCGGAAACGTCTTCAGCCAGCACAGAAGCGCCGAGACCAGGATCGAGGCGATGTGGGTGTCGGTGCGCCAGTAGCTGGCATCGAAACCGAGCTGGAACACCCAGTAGGACACCGCCCCGCTGACCATCGAAAGCACCGCAAGCGCGGCCAGCACGACGGCCAGCCGGCGCCGGGCGACCAGCACGCTGATCAGCGCCAGCGCCACATAGGCGTGCTCTTCCACGCAGAGCGACCAGATGTGGTCGAGCGCACCGGCGCGGTTGATGAGGATGCCGACATAATTATAGGTGAAGGTGAGCGCGGTGAGCGCCGCCTTCCATTTATAGGCGACGAAGGTGCCGGCGAAGAGCACCATGCCGGCCAGCACGAACACCAGCAACGCCGGGTAGATGCGCGAGAAACGCCGCTTGAAGAAAGCTTTTAGCGGATAATTCTCGATGAACAGGATCTCGGCCATCAGCCGGCCGGACAAAACGAAGAAGAACTCGACGCCGAGCAGAGCCAGATTGATGCCCGGCACCGGCAGGAAATGGCCGATGAGCACCAGCGCGATGGAAAGGCCGCGCCAGCCGTCGAGATAAAGAAGCCGGGCGCGCACGGCCTGGGCTGGCGCGGCTTCAAGCCGCGCGATGGTCGCCGTCGTCAAGATCAACTCCCTGACCAGACAGAACCCGGCGGGCGACCCAAGCCCATTCAGCCACCGGAAGGTGACCGAGCCTAACGGACGGCCTTTCGCATCGCAACAATTGATGTGCGCGTGCGAAGGGAAGGCGATGGCGGCGGAGGCGCCGCGGCACTATGCCCACCAATTTCACAGAATACACTAGCTGAATTTCTTCATACAGCTTATAATCGACACCGTATGAAGAGGAACTTTCTGTCGTAAAGTCTTCTCTGCTTTATATTTCTTATGAGCTACCTTAATTCGCTCCGAGTTAATCTTCGTTATAAGATCCGCAATAAATGAGTCTAAGTGATTTACAGGAGCTGCATTGCGAAGTGTATGTGCCAATTGCCCCAACGTCATCTTGAATACGGAAGCTCTGGTTGGATTCGCAGGCTTCCCTTTTTTTGAGTAGATAGTCAGTCGTGTCGACTGAATTGCTGCCCAGAGATAGGGGCGAACGCGATTTTCCAAGGCAATACATGCATCCTCGAACCCCTCGCGCCAGTTGCCTTTATCAAAATTCTCATAAGCCGGACCCAATTCCACTCTAAGCGGCTTAGAAAGCCCGGCAAGAACAGGCAAAGTTATCTGAAATGCGATGTCGCTCGCATCAAGAAGGTGGATTCTGGTATTATTTGCGAATGAAATTAAGCCTATTTTCCTCTTTGCCAACAGCGCCATCGTATTTTCAGAGACGGCTTTTGTTGTTACGAACATAAGCTGAGTGTCCGTCTCACAAGCATTGCAATAACATTTCCATTCATCAACACGGTCAGCATCAATTTCGGAAACGACCTCCACAACCACTCTTGTTGGCTTGCGTACCGCAACAAAAGCTGGTGTGAACGGAAACCCAAGTTCATTTGGTTCACGTCTAATTACATACCCCAGATCGGCAAAATGTTGTTCAGCGTCAGCAGCCGCCGCCAAAGACGATTCAGACAATGTCCTATATGAACCCGCCGCCATTAGGAGAATATCAGCTAATTAAAATTTCTATTTTCTTACCAAGAATAACCAAAGATTCTTTCAGAGGCCTAGACACCGGGTATCTCTTTAAAAGATGTTCCCCGATTTTTTCCGCTAAACGATCCGCAGCCAACTGAAGATCTCTGGACGCCTCTGATTCAGCCCCCACTTCACGGAAAGCATCATCCGTTGTATAAAAACGATCGACGATCAGTTTACGCAACACATTCTGCGCAGACGAAACAGATACGTCACCTCTTTCCACTGCCCTTGCAATTTTTGGCAGCTGACGTGGACCCACAGTGCTTCGTTCCACTTGCGACCTAAACTTGTCGATCAACGCACTAGAAAGCCTCTCCCCCTCCTCAACTGTGACTATGTCTCGTTTAACAATAGCTTCCACAGCTCGAGTTGATTCAAGCACATGATCCACCGTTAGAATTTGTTCGGATCGGGGTTTGTTCAATTCCTCCATGAGTTCGGATTGCAGGTCTTCCGGCAAGCCAAGGATACGGCGATATCTCCGCACCTCCCCCCTCGTAATGGAGGCTGCAGATGCCAAAGCGTCTTCTGTCGGCTTACTACTATACCGTCGCTCCAGCTCATTCTCTAGCTGCTGTAGTTTTTGTGCTGTGGGAAGAGGATCCCAGTCTCGTCTAGTTTTATGTATCGCGAACATCATCATGATGTTCTGGAGCTTGTCTGGCTTGGGTTGAACAATCGCCGGGACTTGAGACAACCCAAGCTTCGATGCGCAACGCCACCGCCTCTCACCGTCAAGGATGGTATAGTTTTTTCCATCCGCAAAGACAGTCAGAGGAACAAGTATGCCCTGCCTTTTAATACTGTCTTCCAGAGCCAGAAGCTCATCCTCACGGAATATTATTCTCGGATTCTCTTCATTAGGATGAATCTTATGCGGCTCAATTAGCGCAATATTTTCAGCCATTGATTTGCCTATGCAAAAAACGCAATTTCTTTAACCTCTCTCCGGAATTTTGAACTCGAAGCCAAGGTGGACTTCCGAACAATCTCCTTTGATTCAAATCCGGCATATAGGTTCCGCAACGCGTCGTGACTTGCATTTGTTATGAGAACACGAACACCTCGGTTTGCAAGCCTCTCACACATTGAAGCCAACCGAACCTGGTCATCCCAGCTAAATATCTTTTCATTGTATTCAATAAAACCATTGTTGCTATGCGTTGTAACATAGGGCGGATCCAAAAATACAAAATCATTTTTTTTTGCTATCTTCTCAACGGCACTGTAATCCGCACAAGCTAATTTGATCGACGAGCTAGACAGAGCGCATGAGCAGCCGAATAAATTCTCCTTTTCGAAGACCTTGGAATTTTTTGGTGCACCATATGGAACATTGAACTCCCCCTTTAGGTTCACCCTGTACAAGCCGTTCCAACAAGTTTTATTCAGATAAATAAACTCAGCCGCTCTCTTATATAGGCCGTTAGAACGTTTAGATCGAATCGAATAATAAACCTCTCGATCAACGCGCATGCGGCTCAAATGTCGCGAAACCAATTCTGGATTATCGCGAACAGCCAAGTAAGTATTAATTAAGTCTTTGTTCGCATCGGCCAAGTATGCGTCAGTCGGCGCCAGATGAAAAAAAAGGGAAGCCGACCCTAAAAAAGGTTCTATATACGTTCCAAATGATTTCGGAATAAGCCCCTCTAGGGCGGGAAGGAGTTTCCGTTTCGACCCAGCCCACTTCAAAAAGGGCTCGGGCTTTATGCCATTCTCCACGATCGTCCAACCCCTGAAGCAGTAGAGACGACCTGTAAACTAAATGAACCGCTTACTCCACCCTGACGGGCTATTGCTTGAAAGGTATCCCCAATTCCATTTCGAAAGCACAGCCACAAGCTAATGCGGCGGCGCCGTATTATTTGGGCGCGATGATAGCACCGTCTTCCCCACTGGGGGATGTGCTGGACCGAACAACCCAACCGCACCCGGCCTCTCGTAAACTCGGGGCGTTCGTCGCTTGAAAAGCCAAGCAATTGGCTTTTCATCCGCTGACGCGGACCGCGTCTCACCCCCTCATAGACAAACCCCAGCCCCTGCGTTCTACCATGCAGCCGCTGGCGCGCATCGCGTGAGTCGGGCGCGGGCGGCGGGTTCAATCTTGGGGAAGAGCATGCGCATTCGGTCGATGATCATGGGGGCGGCGGCACTGGTGGCGGTCGGGGCATTTTCTGCGCGCGCGCAGGCCGAAGGGTTTGAAAACATCGTCCTGTCGGCCAGCGAGGGCGCCGAGGAGACCCAGACGACATTTACGCCCGACACGGCGAAGATTTTCCTCTCCGCCGACATGACCGACGACGTGGCTTCGGGGTCAAAACTCACCGTGAGCTGGATCGCGGTCGATTCCGGCGGCGCGGCGCCGGCGAACTACAAGATCGACGAAGTCAGCTTCGAGATCGGCGCGCTGGAAAACCACGTCGATTCCGCCATGACCAAGCCGAACGCCGGCTGGCCGGTCGGCACCTATCAGGTGCAGATCTCCGTCGACGGCACGCTGAAGCAGACCGTGGATTTTTCCGTGAAGAAATAGTGGGGCGGGCGGTAGGCGCGCCTTGTTCCAAGAATGGAAAGTAAGGCGTCGCGGTCCGTCATCGACCGGTGCCCCAGGGTGGGACCCGCTGCCTCCGGCAGTTCCCACCCGGACTTGCACTCGCATCGATCCACCGGATCGATTTCCCTGCGACTGACCTGCGGTCAGACCGCCGTCGTCAGTTATCGCCCATCTTCAAGGCTTCGATGAACGCCGCCTGGGGGATGTCGACCTTGCCGAACTGGCGCATGCGCTTCTTGCCCTCTTTCTGCTTGTCGAGCAGCTTGCGCTTGCGGGTGACGTCGCCGCCGTAGCACTTGGCGGTCACGTCCTTGCGCAGGGCCGAGATGGTCTCGCGCGCGATCACCTTGCCGCCGATGGCCGCCTGGATCGGGATCTTGAACATGTGCTGCGGGATCAGGTCCTTCAGCTTCTCGCACATGGCGCGGCCGCGCTTTTCGGCCGCCGTACGGTGCACCAGCATGGAGAGCGCGTCGACCGGCTCCTCATTGACCAGGATCGACATCTTGACGAGGTCGCCCTCACGATAGTCGGTCAGGTGGTAGTCGAAGGAGGCGTAGCCCTTGGAGATCGACTTCAGCCGGTCGTAGAAATCGAACACCACTTCGTTCAGCGGCAGGTCGTAGACCAGCATGGCGCGCTTGCCGACATAAGACAGGTCGGCCTGGACGCCGCGCCGGTCCTGGCAGAGTTTCAGAATGCCGCCGAGATAGTCGTCGGGGGTGAGGATGGTGGCGCGGATCCACGGCTCCTCGATGGCCAGGATCTGCATGACGTCCGGCATGTCGGCCGGGTTGTGCAGTTCCTTGGTCGTGCCGTCGCGCAGATTGAGCCGGTAGACGACGCTCGGCGCGGTGGCGATGAGGTCGAGGTCGAACTCGCGCTCCAGCCGCTCCTGGATGATTTCGAGATGCAGCAGGCCGAGGAAGCCGCAGCGGAAGCCGAAGCCGAGCGCGGCTGAGGTTTCCATTTCATAAGAGAACGAGGCGTCGTTCAAACGCAGCTTGCCGACGGCGGCGCGCAGGTCCTCGAAATCGGCGGCGTCGACCGGGAACAGGCCGCAGAACACCACCGGCTGCGCCGGCTTGAAGCCCGGCAGCGCGGTCGTGGTCGGGCGCTTGTCCTCGGTGATGGTGTCGCCGACGCGGGTGTCGGCCACTTCCTTGATCGAGGCGGTGATGAAGCCGAATTCGCCAGGGCCGATCTCCTCGGCCTGCACCATCTTCGGCGTGAAGAAGCCGGTGCGCTCGACCGGATACTTCGCGCCGGTTCCCATCATACGGATGGTCTGGCCCTTCTTGAGTACGCCGTCGATGACGCGTACCAGAACGATGACGCCGAGATAGGCGTCGTACCAGCTATCGACCAGCATGGCCTTGAGCGGCTTCGAAGCATCGCCCTCGCGCGGCGGCGGCAATTGCTTGACGATCGCCTCCAGCACGTCGGGAATGCCGATGCCCGACTTGGCCGAGATCAGCACGGCCTGGCTGGCGTCGATGCCGATGACCTCCTCGACCTGCTCGCGGATACGCTCGGGCTCGGCGGCCGGCAGGTCGATCTTGTTCAGCACCACGACGATCTCGTGGTTGTTGTCGATGGCCTGGTAGACATTGGCCAGCGTCTGCGCCTCGACGCCCTGCGAGGCGTCGACGACCAAGAGCGAACCCTCGCAGGCGGCCAGCGACCGCGACACCTCGTAGGCGAAGTCGACATGGCCGGGCGTGTCGATGAGGTTCAGCACATAGTCCTGGCCGTCATTGGCCTTGTAGTTGAGACGGACGGTCTGCGCCTTGATGGTGATGCCGCGCTCGCGCTCGATGTCCATGTTGTCGAGCACCTGCTCCGTCATCTCGCGCGCCTCCAGCGCGCCAGTCGTCTGGATCAGGCGGTCGGCCAGCGTCGACTTGCCGTGGTCGATATGGGCGACGATGGAAAAATTGCGGATGTTGGAAATGGGCGTGCTCATGGCGCGGCCTTTATCAGGGGCCGGATGCGCGGGCAAGCGGCGGCGTTCCAAGGGAATCCGCACGACCGTTAAATCTTTACGGGTTCCGTTAGCGGGGAGTTTGAAGACTGCGTGCTATCTGCCGCCCAGATCGTCGCTGGGATATGTCCATGCTGAAGTCCTTCAAGCACTTCCTGAAATCCGAGAATGGCTCCTATACGCCGCTGTTCGCCATCTCCATGGTGCCGCTGTTTGCGGTGCTGGGCGTGTCGGCCGACTACACGTCGGGCGTGCAGACGCGCTCCAACATGCAGAACGCGCTGGACGCGGCAACGCTGGCCATAACCACGCTGCCCATCGACTCAACGCTGGCGCAAAGGCAGGACAAGCTGCAGGCCTTCTACGCGGCCAACGGCGCCGACGGCACCGCGACGCTCAACAGCTTCACGGTCGACAATATCGGCACCGCCAAGGTCGATACCTCGGCCAGCTACAGCATGCCGACCAACTTCATGCGCGTCGCCGCGATCAACAACGTCACCATCAACGTCAATTCGTCGGCAACCAAGCCGCCGGCGCTGGTGCAGGCAACCTTCAACGTCACCAAGGTGTCGGGCTGGTGGGACAAAACCGTGTCGCTGTTCGGCACGCCCTATGGCAGCACCAACCCTCCCCTGATGCTGATGAAGATCACCTATACCTACAACAAGGGCGGCGACCCGAAGGGTTACGGCACAACCACCATCTCGGTGCCGAACCTCAACGGCGTCTTCCAGGCGGTGCAGACGCAGACCTGCACGACCACCAGTACGACGAACAACCCTCCCGCCGGCGCCATCATCAACGGCAACAAGATGACGACCTGCTCGATCACGCTGGACACAACCGGCGGCAAGGGCGCGGCCATCGACGTCACCAAGATGGATACATTGTTCCTTCAGATGGACGTCCCCCAGGGCAATCCGACGAAGGTCAGAAGCGATGACCCGACGACGTCGAACCGGCTCTATATCGACGGTGTCGAAGTGGCCACCGGCACGAAAGTCAACATCTTCAACGCCGTGCCGTGCGGCCAGACCAGCCAGCAGGCCTGGGAGGACGGCGGCAGCCCGGTACCGGCGCCGATCGTCAACGCCGACTTCTTCTACTCCGTCACTGGCAAATGCGCCTTCTCGCAGCGCCCGTCCGGAACGACGCTGACACAATAGTTCCACCGGAACCTCCAGTTCCCTCTCGTCTGCTCAACCCGCCCGGACCCTGTCCTCGGCGGGTTCTTTTTTTGCCGCGCGACAGGGTGCTCGATCACGAAGCGGTGATCGGCGTAACGAAGTGCCGCGCCCCGGCGAAACCCCCGATGTGACCGGCCAGGACCGGTCCGAGACGGGAGAGCGGCGATGAACGCAAGCGGATCAAGGCGCGGCATGGGAACCGGGGCACAACGCCTCGCCATCAGCATTGCCCTCGCCCTCGCGGCCACCGGCGCAGCGACGGCTAGGCCGCTCACCGTGGTGGAATTGTTCACCAGCCAGGGCTGCTCTTCGTGTCCGCCCGCCAACGCCAATCTGATCAAGCTGAAGGACCGGCCGAGCGTGCTGGCACTCTCCTTCAACGTCACTTACTGGGACTATCTCGGCTGGAAGGACACGTTCGGCAGGCCGGAATTCACAGAGAGGCAGGTCAGCTACGAGCCGGGCCTCGGCCGCAGCGGCCCGTTCACGCCGCAGATGGTGGTCAACGGCCACACCGATACGATCGGCAATCAGCTTTCCGAAATCGAGACGCTGATCAGCCGTGACAAGCCCGTCGCCGGTCCAGCACTTTCGCTCGCCGGCGGTAGTGCTGCCATCGGAGCCGGCACCGCGCCGGCCGGCGGGGCGGATGTCTGGCTGGTCCATTACCGGCCGGGTGTCGTCGAGGTGCCGGTCGGGCGCGGCGAAAACAGCGGCCACACGCTGCCGCACGCCAATGTCGTGCGCGCTCTGACCCGGCTGGGAAGCTGGACGGGAGCGGCCACCACCCTGCCGCTGCCGGCGGCCAAGAGCGGTCTTGCCACCGCCGTTCTGGTGCAGGCGCCGCATGGCGGCCCGATCCTCGCCGCCGCCACCGAGTAGCCGAACGCCGGCCCGCCGAGCGGCGGGCCTTGTCCAGGAATTGCCGGGCCGTGGCCCGGCAAAACAGGCGCCGTCAGATGCGCCGCCCAACCTCGAAGGAGCAGAACATGATCCGTCTTTCCACCATCAGCCTGCCGGCCCTGGCGCTTGCCTTTGCGGCGACCGCGTTCAGTGCCATCGGCGCCAGCGCGATGGACACCATGAAGCCCGCCGACAAGATGGCGGCCAGCAAGATGATGGCCGACTGCAAGAAAAAGGCCGGCATGGAAAAGGATTCCATGATGAAGAAAAAGGCGATGAAGGCATGCAAGGACGCGGGTGCCATGAAATCCGAGGGCGCGATGAAACCCGACGCCATGAAGCCTGCCGACAAGATGAAGCCGAAGACGCAGTAAATTTCGGAGCCCCTCACCCGGCCTCTCCGGTCAGAAGAGGCGGCCAGCGTCGGCGCCAAACCCTTTTCCCCCGCGGGGAGAAGGGTGCGTAGCACGGGAGCCGGCCCGATGAGGGGGAGGCCGTCCCCAATCCGCCGCCGGACAACAGCACGGGATCGTGAGAGCCGTTCGAGACCAGCCATCGTATAGTGCCGGAAACGCCGCCGGCGCCATGAAGGAGCCAAGCCATGCCCAGACACCGCAATTCTTCGCGCAAGCCGTGGAAAGTGTTTGCCACCGGCACCGCCGCCAGCCTCGTTGTCGCGGCGGCGGCGCTGACCTTCCTGCAGGCGCCGTCGCGCGCGGCCGAGGAGGCGGTAAAAATCCCGCCACCGGCGCTCGACGAGAAATCGGCCCCCGGCACGGAAAAAGCCGTCTTCGCCGGCGGCTGTTTCTGGGGCGTGCAAGGCGTGTTCCAGCACGTCAAGGGCGTCACCGGCGCCGTCTCGGGTTATGCCGGCGGCACCAAGGATACCGCCGAATATGAGACGGTCGGCTCCGGCGACACCGGTCACGCCGAATCCGTCGAGGTCACTTACGACCCGTCCAAGATCACCTATGGCAAGCTCCTGCAGATCTATTTCTCGGTCGCCCACGACCCGACCCAGCTCAACTACCAGGGGCCGGACTACGGCACGCAGTACCGCTCCACTGTCTTTGCAACCAATGCCGAGCAGAAGAAGATCGCCGAGGGTTACATCGCGCAGCTCGAAGCCACGAAGGCGTTCCCGAACAAGATCGTGACGACGCTGGAGACCGGTAAGGCGTTCTACCCCGCCGAGGACTACCATCAGGACTTCCTCGCCCGGAACCCGACCTATCCCTACATCGTCTACAATGACCTGCCGAAGATCGAGAACCTGAAGACGATGTTCCCGGACCTTTACGCCGACAAGCCGGTGCTGGTCATGGCCAGCCCGAAGAGTTGAGGGTTGGTTCGCATGCCCGGTCGCCCCGTGTGATGGCAAGATCTTCGAGGCTTGGGTCCGTCATTCCCGACGGTCGTCGCTAAATCGCATCGCCTCATGCCAGCGCCACGCCATTTGCAGCCCGGCATCATCGGTTTCTCAGTCGTAGGTCAGGTCCGTCGCCTTCCCGGCGAACACCCGGTAGGCGTAGAACGAATAGAAGATGATGATCGGCAAGACGATGATGGCGCCGACCAGGATGACCACCAGGCTTTCCGGCGCCGAGGCCGCCTGCCAGATGGTCAGCTTGTCCGGCACCACATAGGGATAGAACGACCAGGCGAGACCGGCGAAACCGAGCGTGAAGATCGCTGCCAGCGTCAGGAACGGCAACAGCGAGTGGCGGTCGCCCTCCTTTGGCAGGTGGAAGGTCTGCCGCCACAGCCAGATGAACAGCAGCGCCGACAGGATCGGCAGCGGCGACAGATAGAGCATCTCCGGGAAGACGAACCACTTGGCGAAGATGCGCGGGCTGGCGAGCGGGGTGGCCAGCGATATCGCGGCCATGCCGAGCACCGTCAGCACCAGGGCGGAACGCAGCCAGCGCACCGCCCGTGTCTGAAGGTCGCCCTCGGTCTTGTAGATCAACCAGGCGGCGCCCATCGCGGCGTAAGCGGCGGCAAGGCAGAGCGCCACCAGCACGCCGAAGGCCGTCGCCGCCAGCCCGCTCTGCAGGCCGAGCACATAGACGCCCAGCATATAGCCCTGCGCCAGCGAGGCGATCAGCGAACCGGCGAAGAACAAGCGGTTCCAGCGCTGCTTCTTGCCCGACGGCACCTTGGCGCGGAAGTCGAAGGCGACGCCGCGCAGGATGAGCCCGATCAACAGCACGAAGACCGGCAGATAGAGCGCGGTGAGGATGACGCCATGCGCCATCGGGAAGGCGACGAGCAGCAAGCCGACCGCCAGCACCAGCCATGTCTCGTTGGCATCCCAGAACGGGCCGATGGCGGCGATCATCGTATCCTTGTCCTTGTCGCCGGCCAGCGAGAACAGGATGCCGATGCCGAGGTCGAAACCGTCGAGCACGACATAGACCAGGATGGCCAGGCCCATCAAGCCGGCAAAGATCAAGGGCAGAAGAGTTGGCCAGTCGAGGGTCATGACGCTGCGTTCCTTTCCCGATGCCGTGCCCGCGGCAACAATCCGATTTCAGACGCCGGTCAGCGGCTATCGCGCTTGGCCTGCGCAACCTTGGTGGCTTGCGACACCCGACCCACTTCGCTGCGACGGGTCAGGTTTTCGGCCTTGGTGTTTTCCACGGCCCTCATGCCTTCGCCGGCGGTGTGGGTCGACCCGCCCTTGTTGGCCGCGACACGCGACTGGCGCAAGGCAAGGGCATTGCGCGCGTTGGCGATCAGCGCCTCGCGACCCGCCTTGCTGCGACGGCGTTCGGCCTCGCCATTGAGGCGGCGCATCGCCATCGCAAGCACCTCGACCTTCAGCCGCGAGCCCGTGTCGTCGGCGGAGGGTCGTGCCCCCTTGGCCGCCGCCTTGCCGCGCATTTCGCGGCGACGGCGGGCCGCCTCCGACTGCGCCTTGTCGCGGCGCTCGCGCACCAGTTTGATCAGATCGGCGAGAGCCGTATCGGAAAGTTCCTGCACCTGCGGGTGACGGGATTGATCGACATGCGTCCGTTCGTCGGCGCTGAGCGCCCTCGCCTCGTCCTTGCGACTGTGAGCCATCGTCAACTCCCCTTCGTTTCAAACCGCTTCCGATTTACCGGTACCGACCTTGCCTTGTTTCACTCCCCCGCAGCCTGCTGGGAAAGTGCCGCATTCATCGCGCCAGGCAGCGGCGAGGTGTCGCCGTCCTTGGCGGCTTTCAGCGCCAGATGCACCAGTACGCCGAGATAGGCGACGAGCAGCAGCGCGTAGAGGATGAGATAGATGGCGAGCGTGAAGGCGACCTGACCGCCGGCGATGGGACCGACCGCGTCGGCGGTCTTCAGCACGCCGGTCACCAGCCAGGGCTGGCGACCGATCTCGGTGGTGTACCAGCCGGCCAGCGTCGCCACCCAGCCCGAGAGACCCATCGGCACCATCAAGAGTGCCAGGGGCTGCGGCAGGCTCTGGCGCCGCCACAGGAAGAAACTCGCCGCCCACGATACCGCCAGCATGAGCAAGCCGGTGCCCACCATGATGCGGAAACCCCAGAACACCGGGAAGACCGGCGGGTGGTTGCCCTCGAACTGGTCGAGGCCCGGCACGACGCCATCGGCGCTGTGGCGCAGGATCAGGCTGGCGCCGTTCGGGATGGTGATCTCGAATTTGTTTTCCTTGGTCTTCTCGTCGGGCAGCGCGAACAGCACCAGCGGGATGTTGGGACCGGTCTTCCAGTTGGCCTCCATGGCCGCGATCTTGGCGGGCTGATGCTCGAGCGTGTTGAGACCATGCTGGTCGCCGACGAAAATCTGGATTGGGATCAATACCGCGCCGAGAAAGACGCCGGTGCGCAGCGCTTTCCACATCGATTCCGAACGGTCGCCCCAGATGTAGCGCAGCGCCGAGAGACCTGCGACCAGGAAGGAGACGGTGAGGCCCGAGGCCAGCAGCATGTGCGTCAGGCGATAGGGCATGGACGGATTGAAAACGATCGCCCACCAGTCGACCGCATGGGCCTGGCCGTTGCGCATCTCGAAGCCGGTCGGCGTCTGCATCCAGGAATTCAGCGCGATGATCCAGAAGGCCGAGACCGTCGTGCCGAAGGCGACCAGGAAGGTGGCGAAGGTGTGCACGCGGTTCGACACGCGGCGGAAGCCGAACAGCATGATGCCGAGGAAGGCCGCCTCCAGGAAAAACGCGGTCAGCACCTCATAGGCAAGCAACGGGCCGGCGATGTTGCCGACGGTTTCCATATAGCCCGGCCAGTTGGTGCCGAACTGGAAGCTCATGGTGATGCCGGTGACGACACCCATGGCGAAAGTGATGGCGAAGACCTTCACCCAGGTGAAGTAGGCGCGCATCCAGGCCGTGTCGCCGGTGACGTTGTATCGGTGCTTGAAGAAAAGAAGAACCCAGCCGAGGGCGATGGTGATGGTAGGAAAAAGGATGTGAAACGAAATATTGGCGCCGAACTGGATGCGCGACAACATGAGCGGGTCCATGACGACTCCTGCTTGTATTCAATAAGGCAAAGCTACTCCTGCCCGACGGGCCCGTCAAAGCGGCTGTCCGCCGCGCGGCTCTGCGCCACGCGAGGCGCAAGGTCGCAGGTTTGGCGGGCTGCCGGCACACACATTATTGCAGGTTCATCGGCGTTGCCGTGACAGGATCGTATTTGATTTCGACCTTGGCGCCGTCCTTGGTGAAGTAGGTGACGTCGTAACCCTTGTCGCTCCACTCGACGTCGGCGATGTAGGCGAAATCCGCGCGCTGCTCGACCAGGGCGACGAGCTCGGAAAGCTTCTTGGCGCCGCTCGGCGGCGGCTCCTTGGCCAAGGCGGCAAGGGTCGAGAACGCAAGCAGGGCAGCGGCTGCAACGGCCATCGTGGCGCGCATGGGCAATCCTCCAGACGGCACGCGCCATGCGCTTGCCGGAACTTACCCTCGCCCCACTCCCCTATAGCACAATTTCCGGGCGCCACGATCGTCCCAGTCATCGTGCCTGGACGACGGGCGGTCCGGTCAGTATGTCAGGAGATGTTCCGAAGTGTCAGCAGCGGCATTGACTTCGCGGCCGGCTGACCGACATTGAGCATTCACAATCGCAAATCCTTTCCAATCAGACCTTTGCCCCCATGCAATCCGTCATCTCCGTTTCCGGTGTCTCGAAAACCTATGCCACCGGCTTCAGCGCGCTGAAGAACATCAATCTCGACATCAAGCGTGGTGAAATCTTCGCCCTGCTCGGCCCCAACGGCGCCGGCAAGACGACGCTGATTTCCATCATCTGCGGCATCGTCAACCGCTCGGGCGGCACGGTCACCGTGGACGGCCACGACATCTCGAAGGACTATCGCGCCGCGCGCAGCCTGATCGGGCTGGTGCCGCAGGAACTGACGGTGGAATCCTTCGAGACCGTGCGCTCGGTGCTGGCCTTCAGCCGCGGCCTGTTCGGCAAGCCGGCCGACCCGGCCTTCATCGAGAAGACGCTCATGGACCTGTCGCTCTGGGACAAGCGCGATTCCAAGATCATCACGCTGTCGGGCGGCATGAAGCGCCGGGTGATGATCGGCAAGGCGCTGTCGCACGAGCCGAAGATCCTGTTCCTTGACGAGCCGACCGCCGGCGTCGACGTGGAACTGCGCAAGGACATGTGGGCGCTGGTGCGGCGGCTGCGTGAATCCGGCGTCACCATCATCCTCACCACCCATTATATCGAGGAAGCCGAGGAGATGGCCGACCGCGTCGGCGTCATCAACAAGGGCGAAATCGTGCTGGTCGAGGAGAAGGCGGAACTGATGCGCAAGCTCGGCCGCAAGCTGCTCAAGCTGGAGCTGCGCACGCCGCTCACTGCGGTGCCCGCCGGTTTCGACGGCTATAATCTCGAGCTTTCCCAGAACGGCAACGAACTCACCTACACCTATGACAACCAGGCGGAACGGCCGGGCGTCGCCTCGCTGATCCGCGACCTCGACCAGGCCGGCATCCAGTTCCGCGACCTCAACACCGAAAACAGTTCACTGGAGGAGATTTTTGTCTCCCTGGTGAGGAGGCAGGCATGAACCATCGCGCCGTCTGGGCGATCTACAAGGTGGAAATGGCGCGCACGCTGCGCACCATCATGCAGAGCGTCATCTCGCCCGTCATCTCGACCTCGCTCTATTTCGTGGTGTTCGGCGCCGCCATCGGCTCGCGCATCACGGAGGTGAACGGCGTCAGCTACGGCGCCTTCATCGTGCCGGGGCTGATCATGCTCACCCTGCTCACCCAGTCGATCTCCAACGCCTCCTTCGGCATCTATTTCCCGAAATTCGTCGGCACCATCTTCGAATTGCTGTCGGCGCCGGTTTCCTATCTGGAAGTGGTGATCGCCTATGTCGGGGCGGCAGCCACCAAGTCGATCGGCATCGGCCTGATCATCCTGGCAACCGCTTCGCTGTTCGTCGAACTCCACATCCAGCACCCGTTCTGGATGCTCGGCTTCCTGGTGCTGACGGCCGTCACCTTCTCGCTGTTCGGCTTCATCATCGGCATCTGGGCCAACGGCTTCGAACAGCTGCAGCTGATCCCGCTTCTGGTGGTGACACCGCTGACCTTCCTCGGCGGCTCGTTCTATTCGATCGACATGCTGCCGGGCGTGTGGCGCACGATCTCGCTGTTCAACCCGGTCGTCTATCTGGTCAGCGGCTTCCGCTGGGCCTTCTTCGGCCATGGCGACGTGTCGGTGGAGATCAGCCTCGCCATCACGCTGGGCTTCCTCGCCGTCTGCATCGGCGTCGTCGCCTGGATCTTCAAGACCGGATATCGGCTGAGGACGTAGGGCGGCGCCTTACTATCTCCCCCCCTTGCGGGGGAGAAAGCGATTTCAGCATCTTAGCGAGCACGCCCGTAGGGCGGCGCAGTCTAAGTGCTAGAAATCGCAAGAGAGGGGATATTCAGCCGCAAGGTTGCGGCTTTTCACCTTCGAACGAGCATCGACGTCTTGGACTTCAGCCGAGCATAAACGGAGGGGCGCTCATAGCTGAATATCCCCTCTCTTGGATTTTCTACGACTTAGTGGCGCCAAGATCGGCCTGGCGGCCGAGCGCCGCTAAGATCGTGAAAATCCATTCTCCCCCGCAAGGGGGGAGATAGGGCGTCGGCGCTCTACCTCAAATCGCCTTAAGCAATCTGAGCAGCGCCAGCATTCCGGAGGCGGTGCCGCGCCGGAACGCGATGTAAGCGGGTTCCTCGGTGCCGTGGAAGCGGCGCTTGAACGCCGCCTGGCCCTGCAGGTTGAAGCGGTGGCGATTGACCAGTTTGGAGTCGAACGCCCGGCCGAAGGCGCCACGCCAGAAGGTGCTTTCGGGGAAGCCGCTGGGCGCCGTGTCGGCGAGCGGCGACAGACCCAGCGTCACCGAGGCGACACCCTCGCCGCGGAACTGGTCGACGGCGAATTTGGTCAGCCCGATCTCGGCATGCGGCGTCGCGTCCGCCAGCTTGCGCTTGAAGGCGGTGGTGTAGCCGACGGCCTTGCCGTCCTTGTAGATCGGGTCGAAGTCGAGCAGCGCAGTCAGCTTGCGGTCCGGATCGAGCAGCACGAAGCGGCGCATGCCGGGGCCGGGCAGGATCGGGAACGGGCGGTTGAGGAAAGCCATCTCGCGGCGCTTGACGATGCGGCCGGCGCGCCATTCGTCGGAAAGGCGGCGCACCTCGTCGGCATCGACCAGCCCGCCCTTGTCCTCGGTCAGTGTAAAACCCTTCTTGACCAGCCAGCGCTCGGAATAGCGCACGGTCTCGTTGGGCTTGCCGGAAAAATCGTGAGCCGGCAGCGACAGCCTGGTGTCGAAGCCGATGCGGCTGACCTGGTAGCCGAGGCCGGACAGGATTTTCGCGCTCGCCTCGCCGATCTGCACAAACCACGGCGAATCGGCGATCTCGACGAAGCGGTTAATCAGCGCAGCGCGATTAGCCTCGCCAACGACCGGATCGGCCAGCGCGTAGTGGCGGCCCATCATCGTCTGGAAGGCGACATAACCGTTTTCGTCGCCGAAATAGGAAAGAAGCGGCTGCGTCGCCGTCGAATAGGCGAGCGAGAAATCGCCATGCTGGGCAAGCATTGCCAAGCGTTTGGCGAGCGGCAGCTCGGCCCGCGGAATGGCCGGTGCACGATCGTCGAGGAAGCGGTCTATGCTCTTGCGGAGCGAACCCATGGTCAATGCCCAGATGATACCCAACTAGCGGCCGCGCGACCCGAACCTCGAATCAGCAGCCACCACCACCCCTCAACCATCTATTGCCATATCGCCGTCCATGCCACATAGCGCAAGTAGAGCGAGACGTGGTTGGGTCGAACCCGTCCGGCCTTGCCTCGTTCTTGGTTGCGGCGTCGGTGTCGCGGAAGGATTTGGTGGAAATATGACCGAAACGATCGAACCGGTGATCGTGATCGGCGCCGGCGCGGCTGGGCTCGCGGCGGCGGACGCACTCGCCCGGCACGGCATCAAGGCCAGTGTGTTCGAACGCGAACAGCGCATCGCCGAGCCGTGGCACCAGCGCCATGAGCGATTGGCGCTCAACACGCATCGCGACATGTCGTTTCTGCCCGGCATGCCCTATCCGCGCGGCGTGCCGGCCTTTCCGCCCAAGGCCGCGGTCATTGCCTATCTGGAACAGTTCGCCAGGCAACGCGGCATCGCCGTCGAATTCGGCATGGCGGTCGAGCGTGTCACGCGCGACGGCGACCACTTTGCCGTCCATACCGCCAAGGGCGTGCGCCATGCGCGCAACGTCATCATTGCCACCGGCCACGACCAGGTGCCGTGGATGCCGGACTGGCCAGGTGCGGCGACATTCGGCGGCAGGCTGATCCATGCCGCGAAATTCGGCAGCCCGAAAGACTATGAAGGCAAGCGCGTGCTGGTGGTGGGCGCCGGCAATTCCGGCTTCGACGCGCTGAACTATTTGGTCGGCGCCAAGGCGGCGTCGATCACGGTGGCGGGGCGCGCCGGCCCCTCGGTCCTGCCCAAGCGCATCGGCAAGATCGCCGTGCAGCGCTTTTCCAGGATCACCAACGCGCTGCCGGTGCCGATCGGCAATTTCATGGTGGCGCTCCTGCAGCGCGCGATGTTCGGCGATCTCCGCAAACTCGGTTTCGCGCCGGTGAAGAAGGGCGCCATCAGCCGGCTGAGGGACGACCATGTGGCGATCGCCGCCGACGACGGCGCCATCGCCGCCATCAAGGCCGGCCGCATCAAGGTGGTGACGTCCGTCGCCCGCTTCGAGCCCGAGCAAATCGTGCTGGCCGACGGCTCGGCGATAGAGGCCGACATCGTCATCGCCGCCACCGGCTACCGCACCGGGCTGGAGCCGATGCTGGACGGGCTCGGCGTGCTGAACAGCAACGGCGCGCCGAAGACCAATGGCGCCGAGCCAGGCAACCAGCCCGGCCTGTGGTTCATTTCCATGCGCCCGAGCGTGCTCGGCCATTTCTACACCGCCGGCCAGGAAGCCAAGGCCATCGCGGCGAAGATTGCGGGCAAGGGGTAGCACGCCCCTCGCCCGTCATTCCGGGCAAGCGAGCAAAGCGAGCGCCGACCCGGAACCCATTGAGCAGCGCGGCCGGGATCAAAGTTCGGGCAGTCGACGGCGAAAGGCACGATCAGGGAAACGCAGACGGCTCAGCACAAGGACTGGGCCGTTCACGACGATGATGCAGCCAATGGGTCCGGGATAGCCTTCGCTGCACTCCGGCTTCCGGGATGACGCCCCTCATCCCGCATCGCCGCCAGAGAGAAACACCCCCAACCGCTCCAGCACACGATCCGGCGCCTCGAGCTGAGGCAGGTGGCCGACGCCGGCCAGCGTTTCGAACGATGCCTGCGGGACGAGGCGATGCAGCGCCCGGCCTCGTTCCAGCGGTATCCAGGGGTCGTCCTCGCCCCAGATGATCGCCACCGGACAACGGATTTCGCCGAACAGCGGCTCGACCTCGGCCGTATAGCGTTCGTCGGCCTCGGCGAACTGCCGGTAGAAGCTCTGCCGGCCTTCCTCGCTCAACCAGGGTTCGACGAGCCGTTCGAAATCGCCCGGCGCCAGCTCGGTCACCAGCGCGCCCTTGATATAGGCCTCCACCACCGCCCGGTGGATGTGCGGCGGCAGACCGAGGAATGCTTCGACATGGCGGCCGACATGGTCGAAGAACGCCGAGCCCCAGGGGCGCATGGCAACGACATTCATCAGCACGTAACGATCAAAGTCGCAGCCATGCAGAAGGTGGGCGCGCAGCGTAGTCGCGCCACCGAAATCATGGGCGACAACGGCCGGGTTCTCCAAGCGCCAATGCGCCAGCATCTCGGCGAACACCTGCCCCTGCACATCGAGCCCGGTGCGTTGCGCCGCCCGCTTTTCCGAGCGCCCATAGCCCGGCATGTCGTACCAGTGGACATGGTAGTGCCTGGCAAGGGCCGGGATGAGCCGGTGCCAGGAGAAGGACGACCACGGCCAGCCATGCGCCAGCACCAGGGCCGGCCCGCTGCCCGCCCGGCCCGCCGCCACAACTCCCGCGGACGTCGCCACAGTCTCATCAAGGTTCCACGACATGGAGGCCATCTTGCAGCGTTCGCGCCGCCGCCGGCAAGGGCCCGCGAGACCGTCAAAATCAGCAATTTTGAATCAAATGCCACTGCGGGAATTTCTGTTCCCGCAACCGAATCGTTCCATGCTTTGTCGAGCGGTGGGCCAAACGGAGTATTCGATGAACAGTGATTTTGCCGCCGCGCGCCTGCATCTCGAGCGGGCAAGCCACTATCTGCGCGGCAACGACCAAACCAGCAGGAAGGCCTGCGAGGCGCTGGACATCCTTATCGAGGCCATCGTCACGGCCCAGCACGCCAAGCCGAAGGGCCAGGTGATCGAGTTTCCGAAGACGGTTCTGGTGCGCTAGCGCATTGGCCCGGAAACCGGTCGGCGCCGACATGCGCCAGCCGCTCGCGGGCTCGTAACCTTCGAAGCACAAAGCCAGACCCTCGGCTTTTCGTCCGCTCATGCGGACCGCTCCCACCCCTTGACCGGCGTCCACCATTCGGAAACAAGCTTGCGCAGGGCATAAGGGCTTGGCGGAGGCAATCGGTGAACGTATTCGGCATGGCGCAACTCGGTGTTTCCACCGTGATTTTTTTGCTCGCCGCGACGGCGGCCAAGCACTGGGCGCTGGCGCCGAGCCTCGGCAAGATCCTGATCACGCTCGCCCTCTACACCCTCGGCAACCTGATCATGCTGAAGCTGATCCGCGACTTCGGCATGTCGATTTCGCTCAGCCTCTCGGCGGTTATCCAGCTGGTCGCGGTCAATGCCGTGGCGCTGGCCTTCTTCGGCGAACGGCTTACCCCCATACAGGGCGCGGGTGTCGCTCTCGCCATCGTGGCAGTGGCATTGGTCACGCTTGGGCCCTATTTGCAGGGCCGATGACACCAGCGCCGGGATTGGCTAAAGCCCGCCCACCTCGAAAGCCGGCGCGGCAATAGCGGCAGGATTGATGCGAAAGACCCTTTCTTCCCTCTTCGACAAGATCGAGTTCCCCGTTCTTCTGGCCGGCATCGTCGTGGCCGGCGGGCTGTGGGGCTTTCTCGAACTGATGGAGGTGGCCCGCGACGTCGCCCCGCACACATTCGACACGCAGATCCTGCTCGCCTTCCGCGAAGCCGGCAACCCGAGCAATCCGATCGGTTCGCCTCGGCTGGAGGGTGCGGTACGCGACATCACAGCGCTCGGCAGCGCCGTAGTGCTGATACTGATCACCGCCGCCACCATCATCTATTTCCTGCTCATCAAGCGATGGGGCACCGCTTTCTTCGTGCTGGCAACGGTCGGCGGCGGCCAAATCCTGTCCAGCCTGCTCAAGATCGGCATCGACCGGCCGCGCCCCGATCTGGTCTCGAAGCTCGCGGTCGAGACGTCGCTGTCCTTCCCCTCCGGCCACGCCATGCTAGCCGCCGTCACCTATCTGACGCTCGGCACGCTGGCGGCGCGCTTCCTGCCCGGCCGCGTCACCAAGATCTATGTTTTCGTTCTGGCCGTACTGGTGACGCTGATGGTCGGCGTGTCGCGCCTCTATCTCGGCGTGCACTGGCCGTCCGACGTGCTGGCGGGCTGGTGCGCCGGCTTCGCCTGGGCCATGCTGTGCTGGCTGGCGGCCCGCTTCCTGCCGCGCGGCAAGAACGGCGACGAAGAGCCGAGTTAAGGTATTTTCAACCCATATTCATGTTTGACACATCACTATGAAGGTATCATACATTCATATTGCAGACTCAGACGGGAGTTCTGACCGGTGATCACCGCAGCTCAGATGCGTGCGGCGCGGGCACTGGCCGGCATCGACCAGAAGACGCTCGCCGAACGCGCCGGCGTTTCGCTGCCGACCATCCAGCGCATGGAGGCCAGCGACGGCGTGGTGCGGGGCGTGGTCGATACGCTGATGAAGGTCATCCAGGCGCTCGACGAGGCCGGGGTGGAATTGATCGGCGACAACCAGGCCAGCGAACGCGGCGGCAGGGGCGTGCGGCTCAAGGGCTCCATGTAGGATTCCCGCCAGGGTCGGCTTTTTGGTTCGCGACGGCGACCGCCGACGTTACGCAAGATCATTGCGATGCCGACGATGCCGCCGCTTTTGCGGAAGGCACGCCATGGAACAGGTCCAGCGCCGGCAGGCCCACAGAGCAGCGCCGACATTTTCCGAACTGTTCACGCCCAAGCTGGTGACGGTGCTGCGCGAAGGCTACGGCCTGCCGCAGCTGCGCGCCGACGCATTGGCCGGCCTCACCGTCGCCATCGTGGCGCTGCCGCTGTCCATGGCGATTGCGATTGCCTCCGGCGTGACGCCGGAGCGCGGCCTGTTCACGGCGATCGTCGGCGGTTTCATCGTCTCCGCGCTCGGCGGCAGCCGCTTCCAGATCGGCGGGCCGGCCGGCGCCTTTATCGTTCTGGTGGCTTCCACCGCCGACCGGCAGGGCGTGGACGGGCTTTTGCTGGCCACCATGATGGCCGGCGTGTTCCTGCTCGCCATCGGATACTTAAGGCTCGGCACCTACATCAAATACATCCCCTACCCCGTCACGGTCGGCTTCACCGCCGGCATCGCCGTCATCATCTTTTCCGGCCAGATCGTCGAGTTGCTCGGCCTCAAACTGCCCGGTAAGGAGCCTGGCCCCTTCGTTCCGAAGCTGATGGCATTGTGGCAGGCAGGCGGCACGCTGAACCCGTCCGCCGCCGGCATCGCGCTTCTTTCCATCGTCACCGTGGTGGCGTTGAAGAAATGGCGGCCGCACTGGCCGGGCATGCTGGTGGCGGTGGCGCTCGCCTCGCTGGTCGTGGCGCTGCTGGCGCTGCCGGCCGACACGATCGGCTCGCGTTACGGCGGCATTCCGCGCAGCCTGCCGCTGCCGGCGCTGCCGCCGATGAGCCTCGACAAGGCCATCGCCGTCTTGCCGGACGCGATTGCCTTCGCGCTGCTCGGCGCCATCGAATCCCTGCTCTCGGCGGTGGTCGCCGACGGCATGACCGGGCGCCGTCATCGCTCCAATTGCGAACTGGTGGCGCAGGGTTTCGCCAATATCGGCTCGGCGCTGTTCGGCGGCATCTGCGCCACCGGCACCATTGCCCGCACCGCCACCAATGTGCGGGCCGGCGCGCATGGGCCGGTCTCCGGCATGCTGCATTCGGCCTTCCTGCTCGTCTTCATGCTGGTGGCCGCGCCGCTCGCCAGCTACATCCCGCTGGCCGCCCTTGCCGGCGTGCTGGCCGTGGTGTGCTGGAACATGGTGGAGAAGCAGGCCATCGCCGCGCTGCTGCGCTCCTCGCCGGCCGACGCCGTGGTGCTCGGCGCCACTTTCCTGATCGTCGTCTTCCGCGATCTCACCGAAGGCATCGTCGTCGGTTTTGCACTCGGCGCGGTGTTGTTCATCGACCGCATGGCGAAAGCGGTGGCGATCGCCGAAAGCGAGCAGCCGCTGGTGGCCGACGATGTCGCCGACGCCACCAATGGCGACCGCCGCGCCTATGACGCCAGCGAGGCCAGCGATCCCGACACGGTCGTCTACCACATCTCCGGCGCCTTCTTCTTCGGCGCGGCCTCGACCGTTGCCGCCGTGCTCGACCGCATCGCCGACCAGCGCAAGAACTTCATCCTCGACTGTTCCCGCGTGCCGCTGTTCGATTCCACCGCAGCCAATGTCATCGAAAGCACCGCGCACAAGGCCAAGAAAGCCGGCGTGCGCTTCATCATCGCCGGTGCCTCGCCGCAAACCAGGCGCATGCTGATCACCCACGGCGTCAAGCGCCCGCTGGTGACCTTTGCCGCGTCAGTGAAGGACGCAAAGGCACAGCTAAGGATGGGGTGAGCGCCCTTCCTTCTCCCCTTGCGGGAGAAGGAAAGCCGTCGCCCGCCCCCCAAAAAATCTCCCGCCTCATGTCACACCTCTCCACCCTGTCCCGTCATGGGCTGAGGAGAAAAACGACATGCGAACCCTGCTCATCCTCATCGGCCTCTACCAGGGCGCCAACGGCCTGTTCATGCTGGCGGCACCGGCGCTTTGGTACGTCACCATTCCCGGCGTCACCGCCACCGGCCCGGCCAACCCGCATTTCATCCGCGACATTGGGCTGGCCTTCATCGCTGCGGCTGCCGGCCTCATCATTGGCGCACTGAAGCGCGACCGCTGGATGCTCATCGTCGCCTCGATCTTCCTCGGCGGCCATGCGCTCCTGCATCTCGCCGAGATGCAACACGGCACGACATTCGCCGACGCGCTGCGCGACATCGCGCTGATCGTGCTGCCCGGCCTCTTGCCGCTCGCCGCCATTCCCGCCTTCGACCCACAAAAGAGGACCGCCTGATGCTCGGCCCGTTGCTCAAACACGCCTTCCGCCGCTTCGGCGCCCGCTACGGCTACGACACCGCCTATCTCACCGAACTCGTCGACCTCGACGCCGGCGGCGGCTTCAAGCTGGCGCTGGTCTCGTACTTCACCGACCACCGCTTCGGGCTGGAGGCCGCGCCCTATTTCGCCGCCCGCATCACCGCGGTGCGACACACCGACTGCGGCTCCTGCCTGCGCCTTGCCATCGCCAGGGCGTGCGAGGCCGGCGTGCCGATGGCCGCCATCAGCGCCATGCTTTCGGATGACGCAAGCAGAGCGCCGCGCGAGATGGCGCTTGCCCGTCACTATGCCGAAGCGGTTTTGGCCAACGACCCGACGCTGCCGCAGATCGTCGGGGCCTGCGAGGCGCGCTGGGGCAAGCGTGGCCTGGCGGGGCTTGCTGCGGCCACGGTTTCGGGCTCCTTCTACCCGCTCTTGAAACGCGGGCTCGGCCACGGCAATACCTGCGAGCCCGTTCTGGCGTGGCTTGCCGCCGAAACGAAGAGAGCCGACGAAGTGCCGGGCAGATCAATGGCCAGGATGACCCATGGTTGAAGAACAGGACCGGCTGGCCGCCTATCTTGGCGAACGCCCCCGGCTGATCCGGCTCGCCTATCGTTATCTCGGTTCCGCCAGCGAGGCGGAGGACATCGTGCAGGATGCCTGGTTGCGGTTTTCAGCGACTGCGGAAGCCGAGCACCCGGCAAGGCTGTTGTCGCGCATCGTCACCAATCTTTGCCTCGACCGTTTGCGTTCGGCGCAGGCGCGGCGCGAAACCTATGTCGGGCCATGGCTGCCGGAGCCGATCGTGGAAAAGGCCGGCGCGGTCGAACCGGACGCCAACGACGCCGCACTCGACATTTCCTTTTCGGTGATGCGGGCGCTGGAACGGCTGTCGCCGCTGGAGCGGGCGGCATTGTTCCTGCACGACCTCTACGACGTGCCGTTCGAGGAGATCGCCGAAACGCTGAAGCGCACGCCGGCGGCCTGCCGGCAGATGGCCTCGCGCGCCCGCAAGATGCTCAGGCAAGACCAGAACCGTTTCCCGGCCACCGGCGAGGACGTGGCGCGTTTCGTGGCGGCATTCGAGCGGGCCGCCCTCGGCGGCGATGTCGAGCCGCTGAAGGCGCTGCTGGCCAGCGACGTCGAATATGTCGCCGATGGCGGCGGCAAGGTGCTTGCGGCGATCAACGTGCTTTCCGGCAGCGATGTCGTCGTGAAATTCATGCTCGGCGTGGTGCGCAAGAACCCCGACCCGGCGCGTACCGTGGTGGCGCCCGCCATCATCAACGGTGCACCGGGGCTGGTCGTCTCGATCGCCGGCCAGATCGAGCAGACCGTGGGTTTCGCGGTCAACGCCGACGGCGCCATTTCGGCCATCTATACGGTGCGCAATCCTGAGAAGCTGGTGGATGTGGTAGCATCCTTTCCTTCTCCCCTTGTGGGAGAAGGTGGCTGAGCCCCGGCGGCGTAGCCGCCATAGGCGAAGTCGGATGAGGGGTGCTGGACGGAGTGCGGCCTGTCCGAACTGGAACCACAGCAGAAGCGAACGCTACTTTCCGCATCGCCTCGTTTCTTCCAACACCCCTCATCCGTCTCGGCGCTTCGCGCCGATCCACCTTCTCTCACAAGGGGAGAAGGAAAGGCACCGCGCCTCACGCCATCCTCAAATACCCGCGCGGCAGGGAGCCAAGCGTGCGGGCCAGCATCAGCGCCGGCAGCAAGCCGGCCAGCATGGCGTTGGCAATAACGAAGCGGGTATCGGCGGCGAGCGCGGGGGCGACGCCCAGCGCGACACCGCGCGCATAGCTGACCACGACAATGGCGACGACGATGGCGAAGGGCAGCCAATGTCCCTTCACCGCCAACCGGCCGTCAGGCAGGGCCCAGGTCGGCGTGTGGCGCGCCACTGCCAGACCGGCCAGCGTGCCGGCGGCGATGCCGAAGGCGAGACCGGCGGCGCCGAACGCGGAAAGGCCGTGGCGCACCAGTTCAAAGACATCGAGCAGGACCAGGATTACCGGCAAGGCCAGCAGGCGTGCCGGGGAGACGATGCGGTCCCGCGTACGGGCCCAGCCGGCATAGAGCGCATAGGCGATCAGCGGCCACACCCAGAGCGGCGTGTGGGTGACGATGTCGAGAAGACCGGGGGTGGTGGACTGCGATGGCATGGAATGCTCCTGTCGAAAATCTCGTCGGTTGAAGGCGGCGGGGCGGCGCGCTACCAGTGTCGTCACCGCCTCGGCTGGCCGGCACCATCGCGGTCGGGTGCCGCTTCGGCAAACGTGGTTTCGGGAAGGGACGATCCGATACGTGAAGCACGGCCCCATGCATTCCACGCTTCGCGAAATGCAGGCTCTCGCCTTCTCGCCGCGCTTCTGGGGGCTGATCCTGCTCGCCACCGCCGTGCTCGGCGTGACCGGTCCGTTCGGCACCTATGAGCGGCTGGCGCTGTTGCCGCGCCTGGCCTACTGGCTGGCGCTGGCGCTCGCCACCTTCACGATCGGCTACGCCATTGTGCGGCTGGCCGGCCAGACATTGTTCGAGGGCCGCGACGCGCCACGGTTACTGCGAGCGCTGATCACCGGCGCGATCGCCGGCCTGCCCATCGCGCTGGTGGTTCTGGCGTTCGACGCGGCGGTTCTGTCGGCGCCAATGCCGTCGCCGCGCGCGGCCTTGACCCTGTTCCTCAACTGCGCGCTGATCGCCGCGGCCATTTCGCTGGCCTCGGTTCTGATCGCCGGCGAGACCAGCGCCGACACCGTGCCACCAGCCGAAACGCCGACCACGCCAGCCGCCGTGGATGTCGCGCCGCCCCGGCCCGAGAGGCGGCCACCGCTGCTCGAACGGTTGCCGCTGCCCTCACGCGGCCGGCTGACACGGCTCTCCATGCAGGATCACTATGTCGAGGTGCACACCGAGAAGGGCTCGACGCTGGTGCTGATGCGCATGGCCGACGCAATCGGCGAAACCGAGGGCGAGCCCGGCCTGCAGATCCACCGCTCGCATTGGGTGGCGCTGGAAGCGGTGGCCGGCACCGCGCGCCGCGACGGCAAGCTGTTGCTGAAGCTGAAGGACGGCACCTTGCTGCCGGTCAGCCGCAGCTTTTCGGCGGCGGTGCGGGAAGCAGGGATCCGCTAGGGCAGCGTCATCCCGCCCACAAAGGAACCGCGTGCCTACGCCGCTCGCAGCGCCGTGACCGGCGTGGCGGCAAGCCGCTGCCGCAGACTGTCGGTCAAGCGCACAATCTTGCGCTTCCAATCGCGCGCGAAGAGCCGCTTTGCGTCGGCCAGGCATTGCTTCCTCAACCGCTTGCCTTCGCGCTTCAGGCATTTCTCCACGTCGGCCAGCACCTCGGGCTCCAGATCCAGCGCCGGCGGCTGCCGTCGCACAAGGGCACCCAGAACGGCGATGTCGTTCAGCGCGCCGAGCCGCTTGTCGAGAACGCCCAGCCGGTGGCGTCGTGCCGATCTCCGCTCCGGCCACAACCCTTCCAGCAAGGCAAGCTGGGTGGCATGCGCCCTCACCGCCTTGCGCAGCGTGTGGAAATCGATGTCCCGGCCTCGCGAACGCGCCCGTTTGAACGCCTTTCGGGCCCGACCAAGGCCAGCCTGCGCGCCGTCTACGACAACGGTGCTCGCCGCATCGGCATCGGCCGGCAGGGAAAGCGCGCCGAGCCACAGCAGGCCATGACGGCAGGCGGCGAGTGCTGCGTCGACTGCGGTGCCGAACGCGGCGGTGTCCTGCATCGCCGCCTCCCGGCGCACGGCCAACATCTGCCGCAGCACCGCAACCGATGCTGCCCGCCGCGGATAGGCCCTGCCGAGCCGCTCCGCCGTCTCGACCATGGCGCTCGCCTCGCGCAGCCCCGAAAGCCGCGCCGAGACATCGCGATAGCGGGCATTCTCCTCGGCAAAGAAGGCTTCGTCGCCGGAGCGGACGAGGCGCAGCAGGGCACGAACGGTTTTCAGCCGGCGGCGGCATTTGTGCAGCCGCTCCTCCGGTTCCGCCCGCGCCAGCGCCAGATGCTCCAGCGCACGGGTAATCTCCTGCCTCAGAAGCCGCGTCACGTCGCTTGCCAGCGGCAGCGTCGCATGCAGGCGCGGGCTCACGTCACCAGCTCGGGAAAGCCATTCAGCGCCAGCGAGGCGTTGGAGTAGCGGAGCTCGCCGGTCACCTCGCGCCCGAGCCAGGCCGGCAGCTTGTCGTCGGGCACGATGTCCTTGGTTTCCAGCTCGGCCACCACCAGCCCGTCCAGCGTCGAGTTGAACACGTCGACCTCGTAGACATAACCGCGGTGGCGAACATGGTGGCGAACCTTGCGGATGACGTTGCCGACGGCAAAACCCATCATCTCGCGGGCCTCGGCCAGCGGCACCGGATATTCGAATTCGTCGCGTATCCTCATGTCCGAGCCGAATTTCAGCGTCAGCTTGGCGGCGCGGCCATCGCTGATGCGCAGACGGATCGAGCGTTCGGAGGAGATGGCCAGGTAAAACTGGATGATGGAGACGCTGCGCTCCACCGCCTTGCGCCACCCCTCGTCTCTCACGAGAAACTTGCGTTCGACTTCCTTGGCCATCGGGGGCAAACCATAAGGCAGCTTTCGCTGCACGCAAGAGCGAAGATTCGCGACCGATGATGCCACGAGGCCGAACGGCATCGCCGCCCCGCCCCATGGCGTCGGATCAGGCGGCGCTGCGCGCGGCTTCGTCGATCAGTGCCGCAACTTCCCTCGGCTTCGATGCCAGCGAGGCGTGGCTGGCGTTCAGCTCGACGATCTTCCTCGGCTTCATGCGTTGCGACATCATCTTCTGGTTTTCGGGGTGGATCATGCGGTCTTCCGACGACACCTGGTACCAGACCGGCTTCTTTTTCCAGGCTGGCGCGGTGATGTTGTCGCCAAAGGTCGAGCCGAGCGGCGCCTTCTGCGTCACCGCCATCACCAGCGCCTCGTCGGCGGTCAGATCCTGGCAGAAGCTCTCATGGAACTTGTCGGGCTTGATCCAGAGATAGCCGTCGCTGTCGGGGGCGATGTTCGGGAAGGCGGCCGGCGCCTTGGCCTGGCTGATGCCGCCGGGGCTTTCGCCGGCATCCGGCGCGAAAGCGGCGATGTAGACCAGCCCTGCCACATTGGGCAGGTCGCCCGCCTCGGTGATGACCGCGCCGCCATAAGAATGGCCGACCAGAACCACCGGCCCGTCAATCTGCCTGACCATCTTGCGCGTGCGTTCGGCATCGTCGGCGAGCGAGGTCAGCGGCACTTCGACGGCATGCAGGCCGGTGTGCCCAAGCTTGGTAAGCTCGATAATTGCCTTGCTCCAATGGGCGGCACCGCCCCAGAAACCATGAACCAAAACGATAGTGGGCAGCGAAGACATGACGACTTCTCCTTCCTTGGCGCCCGTTTGTTGCGAGCTCGGACGATAACTGGGTTTTGGGTGGGCGCACCTCACTCTTCCAGAGCATCCCGTCACGCGCAACGATATTGAAAATTAAATTTTGTTCACCGTCGCCACGTCCGCAATTTGCGCAGTTGTCTCAATCTTGAAGTAAAATATATCGTATCATCTCGCGCAGTTATTATTTAACGCGATTATTAAGTTATTTATTTTTATCTAAATAAATAGATCTAGCATCCCAATACGCGATAATTGTCATCTCTCCGAAATTCACTTTTCGATACGAGAGCCGGAAAAACCCAGCCGCAAGCCGCGACCCGATCAAGCGGCGACCGTCGGTCGAAAGCGGCGGACGCTCATCCCCATCCTGCCGCAACCCTGCCCGCGCCGCGCCTCACAAACCCGTGAGGTTTGTCACCGCCAACCCGGCCGCCGCTCCGGCGGCTGGCGGGATCGCGGGCATGCACCGCGCCTGCCATGGACATTAATCATTCGATTGATTAAACTCCGGTCATGGCCAACGCCCCGACCCGACCGCCGCCCTCGCCCGCCGACATGACGCAGACGGCGCTGATCCACGCGGCGCTGAAGCTGTTCGGCCGGCAAGGCTACGACGGCACGTCGACCCGCGAGATCGCCGCCGCGGCCAAGGCCAATATCGGCTCCATCGCCTATCATTTCGGCGGCAAGGAGGGCCTGCGCGCCGCCGTCGCCGACCATATCGTTGCGACCATCCAGTCGATCGCCGGCCAGGCGCTGGGCGGGCTCGACGGTCCCGACCCGGCATCGCTGACGCCGGAGGCGGCGCGCCAGCAGCTCAAGACCGTGCTGCACGGCATGGTCGCCTTCATCGTCGCCAGCCCCGACGCCGGTGAGATCGTGCAATTCATGCTGCGCGAACTCGCCCATCCGACGCCGACGCTCGACCGCATCTATGGCGGCGTGTTCGAGCCCACGCACCGGCGGCTCTGCCATATCTGGGAACGCGCCACCGGCGAGCCGGCGGAAAGCGAAAGCGCGCGCCTCGCCGTCTTCTCGCTGATCGGCCAGACCGTCTATTTCCGCATCGGCCGCGAGCCGGTGATGCGGCGCATGGGCTGGAAAACGATCGGCGACGACGAGGCGGCCAAGGTGCTGGCCGTGCTGAACACCAATCTCGACGCCATGCTGGCCGCGCGGGAGACGAAGCGATGAGGTGCCAATTTTTTGGCGGCCACGGCAAAGGCTGGGTGGCGAGCCGGCGCCACCCACCTTCTCCCGCAAGGGGAGAAGGAACGGAGTGTGTTGCCAAGGGAGAAAGGTAGATGAGCTTGCTCTGTTCGTTGCCGCTGGCAGCCCAACTTTTCTCCGCCTGCGGGCCGGGTGCGCCGCTGGCGGTCGGTTATGTCGAGGGCGACTATGCGCTGCTCGCGCCGATCGAAGTGGCCGAGGTCAAGACCGTCTCGGTCAAGCGCGGCGACCGCGTCGGCCCCGGCCAGCCGGTGGCGACACTGGAAAGCGCCGATGCCCAGATCGCGGTGGCGCAGGCCAAGGCGGCACTCGCCCAGGCCGAGGCCCAGCTCGCCGATCTCCAGGTCGGCAAGCGGCCGGAAGAGATCGCGGTGCTGGAGGCGTCGTTGCGCTCGGCCAAGGCGCAGGCGGCGGACGCCGCACGCACGCTGGCGCGCACGCAGGACCTCTTGAAGCGCGGCGTCGCCACCCAGGCGCAATATGACGATGCCGCCACCCAGGCCGAGGTGGCGGACGCCGCCATCGGCCAGGCCACGGCCAACCTTGCGGTCGGCCGCCTGCCGGCGCGGCCGGAAACGATCAAGGCCGCGGAAAACCAGGTCAAGCAGGCGCAGACCGGGCTGGAGCAGGCCGAGTGGCGGCTGTCCAAGCGCACCTTGCAGGCGCCCGCCGCCGGCCGCGTCAACGACATCATCCGCTATCCCGGCGATACGGCGGGCCCGAGCTCGCCGGTGCTTTCGGTGCTGCCGGACGGTGCGGTGAAGCTCACCGTCTATGTTGCGGAGCCGCGTCTCTCCTCGGTCAAGGTCGGCGGCGAGCTTACCGTGCGCTGCGACGGCTGCCCGAGCGGATTGAAGGCGCGCGTCAGCTATGTCTCGCCCGATCCGGAATTCACGCCACCGGTCATCTACTCGCTCGAGAACCGCCAGAAGCTGGTCTACCTGGTCGAAGCCAAGCCGCTCGGCAACGCCGGCCCGCTGCAGCCGGGGCAGATCGTGGATGTGGATTTGGCGAGTAGCGAGTAGGCAGTCGGCAGTAGGCAGTCGGCAGTCGGCAGTCGGCAGTCGGCAGTCGGCAGTCGGCAGTCGGCAGTCGGCAGTCGGCAGTCGGCAGAAAAGGGCAATTCGAGATGGGCAAAGCCTCAAGGTTCATTTGCGGTCATTCGCAGTTCCGACTGCCGACTGCCGATTGCCGACTGCCATTCCTCAACCCGACCGCCAGCGGCAGCGCCTGATGTACGCCATCGACGTCAAGAACCTGGTCAAGCGCTTCGGCGACCGCACCGTGGTCGACCATGTCACCATGAGCGTGGCCGAGGGCGAGATCGTCGGTTTCCTCGGTCCCAACGGCTCGGGCAAGACCACCACCATCCGCATGATGTGCGGGCTGCTCACCCCCGACGAGGGCGACGGCACCGTTCTCGGCCACGACCTCAGGACCGAAAGCCTGAAGATCAAGCACGAGGTCGGCTACATGACGCAGCGCTTCTCGTTCTACGAGGACCTGACGATTGCCGAAAACCTCGAATTCGTCGCCCGCCTCTACCGGCTGAAACCGCTGGAGGACCATATCGGCGCGACGCTGGAGGAACTCGGCCTGACCACCCGGCGCAACCAGCTGGCCGGCACGCTGTCTGGCGGCTGGAAGCAGCGGCTGGCGCTCGCCGCCTGCATCATGCACAAGCCGCGCCTGCTTTTGCTGGACGAGCCGACCGCCGGCGTCGATCCCAAGGCGCGGCGCGAGTTCTGGGACGAAATCCATCGCCTCGCCCATGGCGGACTGACCGTGCTGGTCTCCACCCATTACATGGACGAGGCCGAGCGCTGCCACCGCATCTCCTACATTTCCTACGGCAAGCTGATCGCCACCGGCACCGTGGCCGAAGTGGTGGCCAATGCCGGGCTCACCACCTTCATCGTCGCGGGACCCCGCCTCGACCGCCTTTCCGCCGAGCTTACCGGCCGGCCGGGCGTCGACCAGGTGGCGCCGTTCGGCGCGACTCTGCATGTCGTCGGTTCCGACCGCGCAGCACTCGAGCGCGCCCTGGCCGATGTCGAGAAGACGCATGACGGCGTGACGGTGATGCCCGGCGAAACCAGCCTGGAAGACGTCTTCATCCAGTTCATGGCCGGCTCGAAGGACAATATGTCGTGATCGGGTTCTGTGGTGACATGGCGAGATTGATGGCGACCCCTTCTCCCCTTGCGGGAGAAGGTGGCTCGGCGCGCAGCGCCGAGACGGATGAGGGGTGCTGGAAGAAACGAGACGATGCGGAAAGTACCGCGCGTTTCGGTTGCGCTCCCGGTCTCGATAAGCGGTACTCCGTCCAACACCCCTCATCCGACCTCGCCTTCGGCTCGGCCACCTTCTCCCACAAGGGGAGAAGGGATCGCGGGCGACAGCTTCCGACCTTAATCGAGAGCGCGCCATGACCCTGTTCTCCTTCGCCAGGCTCGGCGCGCTTTTGATCAAGGAATTCATCCAGATGCGGCGCGACCGCATCACCTTCGCCATGATGCTGGGCGTGCCGCTCGTCCAGCTTCTGCTGTTCGGCTACGCCATCAACAACGACCCCAAGCGGCTGCCGGCGGCGCTGGTGGCGACCAGCAACGACCAGTACACGCGCGCCATGGTGTCGGCGCTGGAAAACACCGGCTACTACCGTTTCGACCATGTCGCCCAAAGCGCCGAGGAAGCCGAATTCCTGATCGAGAGCGGCACCGTCTCCTTCGTGGTGACGATCCCGGCCGATTTCGCCAGCCGCGTCGAGCGCGGCGACGGCCCGCAGATCCTGATCGAGGCCGACGCCACCGACCCGGCGGTGGCCAGCGGCGCCATCTCGACGCTCGGCACCGTCGCCTCGCAGGCGCTGCTCAGGGCGCAAGGCATGCAGGCGGCCGCCGCCGAGACCGCCAGCAGCCAGCTGCAGGTGGTGGTGCACCGTCGTTACAATCCCGAAGGCGTGTCGCAATACAACATCGTGCCCGGCCTGCTCGGCGTCATCCTGCAGATGACCATGGTGATGATGACCTCGATCGCACTGACGCGCGAAACCGAGCGCGGCACGATGGAGAACCTGCTGGCCATGCCGGCCAACCCGCTGGAGATCATGCTGGGCAAGATCCTGCCCTATCTGGCGGTCGGCGCGGTGCAGGTGGTTGTGGTGCTGTTTACCGCGAAATCGCTGTTTTCGGTGCCCTTCGTCGGCTCGCTGCCGCTGCTGCTCGGCGCCATACTGGTGTTCGTGCTGGCGCTGGTGCTGCTGGGCTACACCATCTCCACCGTGGCGCGCACCCAGATGCAGGCGCTGCAGCTCACCTTCTTCTTCTTCCTGCCTTCGATCCTGTTGTCAGGCTTCATGTTCCCCTATCGCGGCATGCCGGACTGGGCGCAAAGCTTCGGCGAAATCTTCCCGCTCACCCATTTCCTGCGCATCATCCGCGCGGTGATGCTGAAGGGCGCGGATTTTCCCGCCATCGCCGGCGAGGTCGGCTGGCTGGCCTTCTTCGTCGTGCTGTTCGCTGGCCTGGCGCTGGTGCGCTTCCGCCGCACGCTGGATTGAGCGGGTAGTCGGGAAAGTCCTCCTGTCCGTCGCCGTCTGCCGATCCAGAAATCAGGCGGCAGCCAAGATCTTCGCATAGGTGCCAAAGTCGACATTGCCGCCAGACAGCACCACCGCCACGCATTTGCCGGCGAGCTCGATCTCGCCCGACGACAGCGCGGCGAGGCCGACGCAGCCGCCCGGTTCCACCACCAGCTTGAGGTGCGCCATGGCGTCGCGCATGGCCGCCGCTGTCGCCGCGTCCGAGACGGCGACGGAGCCGGCGAGGTTCCGGCGGTTGATCTCGAAGGTGACGATGCCGGGTTCGGCAGTGAGGATGGCGTCGCAGATCGAGTTGTGTCCGGGCTCGATGGCGACACGCCGGCCGGCGGCCAGCGAAAGGCGTGTATCATCGAAATGTTCGGGCTCCGCCACCCAGACATCGGTGCCGGGCGAAGCATCCTTCACCGCCAGCGAAATGCCGCTCGACAGGCCGCCGCCGCCGCAAGGCATGACGACGGCATCGAGGGTGACGCCGAGCGCCGCCGCCTGCCGCATCAACTCCAGCCCGATCGTGCCCTGGCCGGCGATGATGGCGGGATCGTCGAAGGGCGGCACCAGCGCCATGCCACGCTCCATCCAGGGCCGCACCACCGCCATGCGGTCGTCGCGGAAACGGTCGAAACGCACCACCTCGGCGCCCATCCGGCGCACATTGGCGACCTTGGTTTCGGGCGCATCGCTCGGCATGGCGATGACGCTCTTCAGCCCGAAGATGGCAGCGGCGGCAGCCACGCCCTGCGCATGGTTGCCGGAGGAAAAGGCGACGACACCATGGCGACGCTCTTCCTGCGACAGGGACGAAATCTTGTTGTAGGCGCCGCGAAACTTGAACGAACCGGTGCGCTGCAGCGTTTCCGGCTTGAACAGGATGCGGCCGCCAAAGCGTTCGTTGAGCACGCTGGATTCGATCAGCGGCGTCTCGACGATCAAACCGGCGAGGCGGCTGGCGGCGGCGCGGACATCGGCGATTGCAGGGGGCTGGACAGTCATCAGAGGCTTCCCGAACACACATTCGCCGTCATCATGTGCGCCAAGCGCGGCTGAGCGCCATTGAAAAGATGTGACCGTGACAATGTTTGCATGCTTCGCCTTCACGGCTCATCGGGGACATCGGCGGTGCTCACCAATTGTTTCTGCCGTAAGCGAAATCTGACTTGAAACGGAAGACGCCGCCTGACCATTGGGCGGCGAAGAGAGGAGGCCTCCCATGCGCAAGATATTGTCCCTGTCCGCCATCGCCCTCACCATGGCGCTGACCAGCATGCCGTTGGCCACGGCCTCGGCCGAAGAGCTCAACATCCAGATCGGGCCGGACGGTCCGAAGATCGTCACCCGCGACCGCCGCTGCGACCCCGACCGCGAATATTGCGGCGACCGCCGCCGTTCCGACGAATGGCGCAGCGACGACGACAACGGCCGGCGCCGCCGCCCCGACGAGTGGCGCAGCGACCGCGACCGCGGTGACGACGGCGAATACCGCCGCGCCGAATGCAGCCCCAACCGCGCGCTCGACAAGGCCGAGCGCATGGGCCTGCGCCGTGTGCGCGTGGTCGGTGTCGGCCGCCGCACCATCGAAGTGCGCGGCATCACCCGCAGCGGCGACCGCGCCAGCGTGGTGTTCGCCCGCCGCGACCCGCGCTGCCCGGTGCTGAACTAAAATAGGTCGCACGACCTCGAAAACAAAACGGGCGCCCCAGGGCGCCCGTTTTTCATATGCTATCGACAATCCAACCGGGTGATCCGTACGGCCGCCCTTGGCGCCCTTTTGCCGGCCGCCAGCTTGTTCAGCCCAGCAGCACCTTCTTGCGCTTGGCGCCGCCGGCCTTGCGCCAGGAACTGAAGCGATGGGTGGCGGCGGCGAAGGAAATCTTCATCTGCTGCGAAACGGAATAACGCGTCTCGCCCTTGTCGAACATGCGATAGCAGCATTCCACGCCTTCCTTGGTCAGCTTGCCATCCGTCGTCTTGTTGTGCGGATTGGCGGGGTCGAAAGCCTCGACCCTCAGCGCGACCATCTCCTTCAGCCGTTTCAAATCCGCCTCGATCGATACGATGAGGTCGAGAACGGGTTTGGGGTCGAAGGATTTTTCGCGCTTGGCTGCCGTCATGCGAAGAAGCTCCTGCCTTTGTTTGCACCGATGCGGGCTGCCCTTCGATATAGGCAAACATTCGCCGATAAAAAGACAACTCACATTTTTGTGCACGCCACGCCCCGCGCAGGCGTCGCGCCGGTTGACCGCACCGTATTGATTGCATAGTTTAGAATAATTCTAAACTAGAGACATCCCATCATGCTTTCCCGTGTCTTCGGTTTCGGCCGCCGCCCCTTTTCCTCGCTCTCGGAACAGGAAATCCTGGCGCTCGCCATCTCCTCGGAAGAGGACGACGCGCGCATCTACCGCTCCTACGCCGAAGGGCTGGAAGCCGATTTCCCGAGCTCCGCGCGGCTGTTCGATGAAATGGCGACGGAAGAGGACAAGCACCGCGCCATGCTGATCGAACTGCACCGCAAACGCTTCGGCGAACGCATTCCGCTGATCCGGCGCGAGCATGTGAAAGGCTATTACGAGCGCAAGCCGGACTGGCTGGTACGGCCGCTCGGCATCGACAAGGTGCGTCACCAGGCCGAGGAGATGGAGCGGCAGGCGCAGCTTTTCTATCTGGAGGCCGCCAAACGCACTTCCGACGCCTCGACCCGCAAGCTGCTCGGCGACCTAGCAGCGGCCGAACAGGGCCACGAAAACCTCGCCCACAAGCTCGAACAGCGCTATGTGCCGGGCGAAGTGCGCGACCAGGAGGCGGCGACCGAGCGGCGGCAGTTCATCCTCACCTATGTGCAGCCGGGTTTGGCCGGCCTGATGGACGGTTCGGTCTCGACGCTGGCGCCGATCTTCGCCGCCGCCTTCGCCACGCACGACACCTGGCAGACCTTCCTGGTCGGTCTTTCGGCCTCGATCGGCGCCGGCATTTCGATGGGCTTCACCGAGGCCGCGCATGACGACGGCAAATTGTCGGGGCGCGGCTCGCCGCTGAAGCGGGGGCTCGCCAACGGCATCATGACGACGCTGGGCGGCCTCGGCCACGCTTTGCCCTATCTCATCACCGATTTCTGGACCGCGACGACGGTGGCGGCGATCGTGGTGTTCTTCGAATTGTGGGCGATCGCCTTCATCCAGAACCGCTACATGGAAACGCCCTTCCTGCGCGCCGCCTTCCAGGTGGTGCTTGGCGGCGCGCTGGTCTTCGCCGCCGGCGTGCTCATCGGCAATGCCTGACCAGCCGGCGCTTCGCCGCCGCTAGAGCGCCGCGCCGTCATGCACGCCCCGGCTGTCGGCCGGGGCCTCCGCGCGTTCGAACATGCCGTAGTCCCGCACCACATGGGCGATGCGCAGGCGGTAATCCGCAAAGACGCCGCCGCGCCCGGCTTTCTGGGCCTGGCGATGATCCTCGGTGTTGCGCCATTGTTTCACCGCCTCCTCGTCGCGCCAGAACGACAGCGACAGGACGTGTGCCGGATCGGACAGGCTCTGGAACCGCTCGATGGAGATGAACCCGTCGATCCCGTCGAGAAGCGGACGCAGATTGGCGGCGATGCCGAGATAGGCGTCACGCCTGCCTTCCGCCGGGGTGACTTCGAAAATGACGGCGATCATGGGTTCGTTTCTCCTGTGAGGAAACGGCCGACCGTTTCAAACAATGCCGCGCGGCCGGTTTCAAGATGCATCAGATGGGTGCCTTTCGGAAGCTTGCGGTCGAGCTTGACCCGGCCTCCCAGCCGCCCCATCAGCCAGGCGGCGTCGGCGTCGTTGGAAACGCTGTCCCATTGACCGCGCACGATCAGCGTCGGCGCCTCGATGCGTGACGGGTCGTAAGGCAAGCGGCCAGCCCATGCGGCGGCGATGTCGGCCACCGGACCGGACGGGATCTGGACGGCAGGCGGCGTGCGTGCCCCGCTTCGGGGATCCGTGGCGAGATAGGCCGGCCCCCAGGATGCGAGTTGCGGCTCGATCAGGACAGGCGGATGCCCCGCCGGCACGTCCTCGACAAAACGCGACAGCTGGTCGGCAATCGACACCAGGCGCCAGCCCGGAAAATCCGCAACCGTCTGCCCGGTTGCCTCGCGCCGCGCGATCGGCCCGAAAAGCGCCAGGCGGTCGACCGTCTCCGGCCTGGCCGCCGCGTAACGCCCGGCGACAAGCGAGCCCCACGAATGCGCGATCAACGAAACCCGCGAACCGCCGGTGGCGGCCAGCACATGTGCGACGACCCGGGCAAGCTGCCGGCAGGCCGCCGGCGCGCGACCGCCGGGCGGCCGACCAACCGGCGAGCGCGAAAAGGAAGCCGGACGGCCGGAACCGCCATAACCGGCAAAATCGAAGGCCCACACATCGAAGCCGCGCCGATGCAGGTCGTCCATCCAGGAATGGCCTTCGAAGCGGTAGGCGACCGACAGCGCCGAGGGAAACGTCGCGCCATGGACGTAGAGGACCGCCGGACCTGCCGAGACCAAACGCCTGACCAGCAATCGCGGTTCGCCGGCACCGCCGGCCAGCATGAAAACGTCGCCCGATATCACGGCGTCACCAGCGGCGCATGCGGCACTGAGGCCAGTTTCAGGAAGATGCGGTCTTCCTTGAGGATGAACCGCTCGCGCCGGGCGAATTCGAAATTGGCCTTGCCCTCGGGGTCCTTGGCGAGACGGGCGCGATAGGCTTCATAGGCCGCGAGATTCTCGACCGTATAGAGCGCGTAGGCGGTGGTGGCCGAACCTTCATGCGGAGCAAAATAGCCGATCAGATCAGCGCCGCAGCGTGGAATGGCCTGCCCCCAGGCGCGTGCATACTCCTCGAACGCATCCTTCCTGAACGGGTCGATCTCGTAGCGGGTGAAGCAGGTGATGCTCATGGTCGTCTCCTTATGGGTTGATGCCGATGCTTCGAGCGCGATCGAAACATTGCCTGGCAAAGATCGTTAGAGTGTCAGCAGTCCGCATCGGCGGCGCTGCCGTCTCCTTGAACTGCCACCAGATTAGTGCTTCCCTGGCGATAATGCTTTGATGGAGATCGAACTATGAAAGACGGACCGGACATTGCCCGCGTCGCCAGCCTGGTCGGCGACCCGGCACGCGCCAACATGCTGACCGCGCTGATGACTGGTTCGGCGCTGACGGCGAGCGAACTGGCGCTGGAAGGCGGCGTTGGCCTGGCCACCGCCTCGTCGCACCTCGCCAAGCTGATCGAGGGCGGGCTGCTCACCGTCGCGGCCCAGGGCCGGCACCGCTATTACGGCCTCGCAGGACCGCAGGTGGCGTCGATGCTGGAAGCGATCATGGGCGTCGCCGCCGGCGCCGGCCCGAAACGGGCCCGGCCCGGCCCCCGTGAACCCGCCATGCGCGAGGCGCGCGTCTGCTACGATCATCTGGCCGGCGAACATGCCGTCAAGATGCTGGACGGCTTCCTTGCCCGCGACATACTGGTGCGGGACGGCGGGGCGATCGGGCTTGGCCCGAAGGGTGCCGCGCATTTCGCCGCCGTCGGCATCGACGTTGGCGATCCCGGCCCTTCGCGCCGGCCGGTCTGCCGCGACTGTCTCGACTGGAGCGTGCGCCGCTCGCATCTGGCCGGACGGCTGGGCGCCGCCATCCTCGACAAGATCCTCGCCGAGAAATGGGCGCGGCGCGAAAAGGACAGCCGCGTCGTCACCTTCTCGCCAAAGGGCCGCGTGGCCTTCGAGAAGGCGTTTTTGGCCTAGCGCTACCTGACGACGACGCTCACTTGCGCCGAAGGTTGCTCACAAAGGCGGTAAAGGACGAGGCCAGGGGCAGGACATAACCCCAATCGTCGGCGGAGGCTTCTTCCAGGGTCCACTCGTTGTTCTCGGGTGCAAGCTCGTGATCGACAAAGCAGAGCTTGCCTTCATTGCCCTCGTCGAGCCTGAGGCAGATCGGGTTGCCGCCATGGTCGTTCATGATCCACAACAGATCCTTGCGGAGCGGCCAGGGTGGAGATTTCCAGTTGTGCAGCAGGGAATAAACCGGGTCCTCCTGCAAACCGCCGACATCCTGCACGTAACCGGCCCAGACGCCGTTCGAAAAATCGAACGACACTGTCTGGCGGCAGATGCCGCCGGCGCATGCCAGGAGGAAGGCGCAGTAGTCGTCGGGAAGATAGATGCCCGTCGTCTCCTCGAACCGCTGCAGGTCTTCCGGCCGCGCCGGGCGTTCGCCCGCCGGATTGATACAATCGATAAACCGCCACATGTCCATTGCGCATCCTCTCAGGTCAGGCCCGATACGTTTCGGCGGTGCGCAAGGCGTGCGCGGCGGCAAGATCGGAGGCTCATTTAGAACCGCTCTGCCTCCCCCCGGGCAAGATCCCACCACCCTCTCCACGCCAAAAAAAGCGCGCTCTCACTCCGAACCCGAACCGCGCTTTTTCGAGTCCCAAACGAAAGCCGGTGTGGCGCGAAAACAACACCATCCGGCAAGGCGTCAAAAAGCACCAAAACACCGCTAATCCGCCACTTTCCGGCCACGATCGGGAAAGGTTTTGCCCGAAGATTAACATCCCGTTCACCGACTATTCACGCCTTCTCGTTAGGATGCATCCAATTCGGACCGGGCATCCGAAAATCGAGACAGGGAATAGAGAAATGACCATCTGGAGCCAGTTCAAGGGCTACGCCGCCGCCATCCGCGAATTCATCGCACCGACCTACCGGCCGGAGCGTCATTACATGCGCGGCCCGGGCCCGGCCTGCGCCCGCCGCGCCCATACGCTCGGCGTGAGCGCCCATTGATGACGCTCGAGAGCCGCCACGACAGCCGGGTTGCCCGCCCCGCTGGTGATCATCGCACGACCACCTACCGGCCGCAGCGCCCGGCGGTTGCCGCGCGCGTCTGAGGCACGCCGGCGCCGGCTCGAGCCGCGTCGATTTCCGCATGAATTGAACCGCCGGCGTCCTCCCGCGCCGGCGGTTCTGCTTTTTTCGACCGCCATCGAAGAAAATTTTCCAACCACTGTCGAAATCGGGCAAGCTCGCGCGACATTCGTTCGGCTGGCAACGATGCGGCCTTTGAAAAAGTGGGAGATTTCCGATGCAATACATCCTTCTCATCCATGCCGACGAAACGGCTTTCGCCAAGATGACGCCCGAGATGGTCGGGCTGATGACCGAGCCCTACCAGGCCTACAACGCGGCACTGGCCAAGGCCGGCGCCATGGTGGCGGGCGAAAGGCTGCAGCCCTCGCATGCCTCGACCACGGTCCGTATCCGCGACGGCAAGACCGAAGTGCTCGACGGCCCCTTCGCCGTCACCAAGGAACAGCTCGGCGGCTTCTATCTGATCGAGGCGCCGGACCTCGACGCGGCCCTTGCCTGGGCGGCGCGCTGCCCCGCCGCCAGCCATGGCACGGTCGAGGTGCGGCCGATCTGGCCGACGCACTGACCGTACGCCGCCGATGACGGACAAGGCAGCCCTGGCGCGGGCGGCGGCGGAAACGGCCGCCCGCCACAGCTATGGCAAGCTGGTCGCCTTCCTCTCGGCCCGCTCGCACGACGTCGCCGGCGCCGAGGACGCGCTGGCCGACGCCTTCGCCAAAGCCCTGGCGACATGGCCGGTTTCCGGCGTGCCGGCGCATCCCGAGGCCTGGCTGCTCACCGTGGCGCGCCGTCGAGCCACCGACCAGCACCGCCGCCGCCAGACCAACGAGGCGGCGCACCCCCACCTGAAGCTGATCAGCGAGGAGATGGAGGAGGAGGCCGTGCGCGAAAAACTGCCGGACGACCGTCTCGGCCTGATCTTCGCCTGCGCGCATCCGGCCATCGAGCCCGGCGTGCGCGCACCGCTCATCCTGCAGACCGTGCTCGGCCTCGATGCCGCCACCATCGCCTCCGCCTTCCTGGTCTCGCCGGCGACGATGAGCCAGCGGCTGGTGCGAGCCAAGGCGCGTATCCGGGAGGCCGGCATTCCCTTCCGCATTCCGGAACGGGCGGAATTCCCCGAGCGGCTTTCAGCGGTGCTGGAGGCGATCTATGCCGCCTTCGCCGAAGGCTGGACCGACCCGGCCGGCACCGAGACACGGCGCCGCAACCTGGCGACCGAGGCGATCTGGCTCGGCCGGCTTGTCGCCGGACTGATGCCGGACGAGCCGGAGGCGCTGGCGCTGCTGGCGCTCATGCTCTACGCCGAAGCACGGCGCGGCGCCCGCCGCGACGCCAGCGGCGACTTCGTGCCGCTCAGCGAGCAGGACATGGGCAGCTGGGATACCAAGCTGATGGGAGAGGCCGACGCGCTGCTGAGGCACGCCGGCCATTCGCGCGAACTCGGCCGCTACCAGATCGAAGCGGCGATCCAGTCGGTGCATGCGGCGCGGCGCTTCACCGGCGTCACCAACTGGCAGGCGCTGTGCAGTTTCTACGACGCGCTGGCGCTGGTCGCCGGTTCGCCCGTGGTGGCGATCAACCGCGCCGTGGCGATCGCCGAGACGCAAGGAGCGGCCGCCGGGCTTTCGGCACTGGACGCCATCGGCGACGATCGCCGCATTGACGACTATCAGCCTTACTGGGCGGCGCGGGCCGGCCTGCTGCGCGACCTCGGCCGCGCCGACGAGGCAAGGCAGGCTTATGAACGGGCGATCGGGCTGGAGCGCGACGAGTCCGTGCGGCGGTTCCTCACGGCAAAGCAGGCCGCGCTGGTCAATTGAACAAACTTCGAAGAAAACCGCCGCGATGCGATCGGAATGGACGCATTTTGCGCGGAAATTGCCCTGGGTGAATTCGTTTGGCGCCGCGTGGCGCCGAAATTTCCGCAAGCCCTTGGTTCCGCTTGCCAAAATTATTTGACTCTGGGCGCCTTGGGGCCGAATTATCCACATCGGCCCCGATTTCCGCGCCTCAGGCAGCCCACATCTCGTGCGGATCGTTGAGGGCGGCAAGCATCGGATCGGCGCGCAAGCGGGCGCAGACCCGCTGGACATTCGGCCAGGTCGGAAGCTTGTCGAGGCCCGGATACCAGCACACCAGCATCAGCATATAGATGTCGGCAATGGTGCGGCTGTCGCCAACCAGCCAGTCGCGGCCGGCCAATGCACGGTCCAGGACACTGATTTCCTTATCCATTTCGATGATGGCGGCTTTCTTGACCGCTTCGATGCCGGCGGTGTCGGTGGTCGAGCGGTGCGGGTAATAATAGCGCAGATTGGCCATGTAGACGGAGGACGTCATGAAGGCCAGCCAGCGCAGGAAGTCCGCCCTGCCTGGCTCTCCCGCCACCGGCCCGAGCCCGGCATTGGGGTGCAATTCGCCCAGAAGAATGCAGATCGCCGCCGTTTCCGGCACGGCGTGACCGTCCGGCAGCACCAGCACCGGCACCTGGTTCATCGGGCTGATCTTCAGGAATTCCGGATCGGGCTCGGCGCGCTTCGGCACCTCGATCTGCTCGAACGGCACGCCGGCGATTTTCAGCGCCGCCTCGATGACGAAACCGCCGGAGCCGGCGCGGGTATAAAGCTTGTACATGTGATCCTCCCAATCCGGACTCAAACCGGACGGGAGAGATGTGCACCGGAAGCCGTGGCGCGCTCAAGCCGCGCCACGGGTTTTTTCGAGAGGTCCAGTACGACCGCCTCCTCCCCAAAAAGGGAGGAAAACGATCATGCCAGCGTACCGGGAAGGAGAATTTCTCCAACCCTTCCAGTCAGTTGGAGGAGAACCTCAGGCTCCGAGCCCTTCGAACAGTACGGTCGACAGATAACGCTCGGCGAAGGACGGGATGATGACGACGAGGTTCTTGCCCTTGTTCTCGGGGCGCGAGCCGACGACGATCGCGGCCTGCAGCGCGGCACCCGAGGAGATGCCAACCGGCACGCCTTCGAGGCGGGCGACAAGCCGGGCGTTGGCAATGGAATCCTCGTTCGAAACCTTGACGATCTCGTCATAGACGGTGGTGTCGAGGATTTTTGGGGCAAAGCCCGCGCCGATGCCCTGGATCTTGTGCGGGCCGGGCTGGCCGCCCGACAGCACCGGCGAGGCATCCGGCTCGACCGCCACGACATGTAGCGAAGGCTTGCGCTGCTTGATCACCTGGCCGACGCCGGTGATGGTGCCGCCGGTGCCGATGCCGGCAACGAAGATGTCGATTTCGCCATGGGTGTCGTTCCAGATCTCCTCGGCCGTGGTCTGGCGATGGATTTCGGGATTGGCCGGGTTCTCGAATTGCTGCGGAATGACGGCGTCCGGCAGCGAGGCGGCGAGCTCGTCGGCCTTGGCGATTGCGCCCTTCATGCCTTTCGGCCCCTCGGTCAGCACCAACTCGGCGCCGAGCAGCGCCAGCATCTTGCGGCGCTCCACCGACATGGTCTCCGGCATGGTGAGGATGAGCTTGTAGCCCTTGGCGGCCGCGGCGAAAGCCAGCGCGATGCCGGTGTTGCCCGAGGTCGGCTCGATCAGCGTGGTCTTGCCCGGCGTGATCTTGCCGGCCTTTTCGAGGGTTTCGATCATAGCGACGCCGATGCGGTCCTTGACCGAGGCGATCGGGTTGAAGAATTCCAGCTTGGCGATCAGGTTGGCGACAATGCCCTTTTCCTTCGCGAACTTGTCGAGCCGCACCAGCGGCGTGTCGCCGATCGTCTCGGTGATGGAGTTGTAGACGCGGCCGCGACCGGGGACGCGGGATGAGGAGACAGGTTTGTTCATTGGTTTTGCTCCCTGAGACGAGGCTGGCTTATGCGGTTTTTCAACACAGGAAGATAGGCCGCCACCGGAAAATATCCGAGTGGGCGGCGTACTGAAAACCGCATCGCTTCGGAAGAATTTTTCTTGGAAAACGCTGTTTCAGGTTCGATTTTGCCGAAACACCCTTATGGACGGGCGGCGATCGCTGCCGCGGCGCCAACCATGAAGCCGGCGGCTGTACGGTTCAACACCTTGAGCGCGCGCGGCGAGCGCAGGAACCAGCGCGCCTTGGCGGCGAGCGCCAGGTAGGGCACGAGGACCACCAGAAGCACACATGCGGTGATGGCGGCGAGGATGCCGTAATCGGCGAAGGTCAGCGACTTCAGGTCGACGATGGTCGGCGTGATGGCGAGGTAGAAGATCATCGTCTTCGGATTGCCCAGCGTGACGGTGAGACCGGCCAGCACGGAGGGCAGGAACCCGTCCCGGCCACGCCTGGCTTCAATGGTCTCCGGGGTGATGCCAGCGGTCCAGAAACACCAGCCGAGATAGGCGAGATAGAGCACGCCGAGCCATTTGATGACCAGGAACACCATGCCGAAGCTCTGCGCCACCAGTGCCAGGCCCAGCACCACGGCGGTCAGATAGGTGAGATCGCCGAGCACGAGACCAAGCGACATGGCCAGCGACGAACGAAAGCCGGAGCCCAGCGCCCGCGCCACCAAGGCGGTTACGCCTGGGCCGGGAATGGCGGCGGCCACGGCGAGCGCGGCGGAATAGGCAAGAAATCCGGCAAGGGTCATGGTCGAGCCTCGGCAGCGATTGGCGACCGCTTCTATCGCACGAACCGGCCGCTGCTGAAAATGCGCGGATGCTGGTCCAGCCGGTCAATTTTCAGGGAAGATGGCAGGAAAGCCATCGACATTCGCCGCCCGGTCCTGTAGGCGCACGGTCCCGCCGCGACCCTGCCCGACAGGACCGCGCCCTTTCACGCTCAACATTCAGGACGAGACGATGCGACCGGCTTTCGGCGGCATAGACTTCGGCACTTCCAATTCCACCGTCGGCGTGATCGAGAACGGCCGCCCGCGGCTGGTGGCGCTCGAAAGCGGCAGCGCGACGCTGCCGTCGGCGATCTTCTTCAATTTCGAGGATGGCGGTGCGCTGTTCGGCCGCAATGCCATCGGCAACTATACCGACGGCGTCGAGGGACGGCTGATGCGGGCGCTGAAAAGCGTGCTGGGATCCTCGCTGGTGCATGAGAAGACGCGCATCAAGGCGCGCTCCATCGCCTTCACCGACATCATCGGCATGTTCATTGCCCATCTGAAAACGCAGTTGGACAACCACAACGACCAGGCCGTGGAAAACGTGGTGCTGGGGCGGCCAGTGCGCTTCGTCGACGAGGACGATACCGCCGACGCGGCCGCGCAAAGCGAGTTGGAAAAGGCGGCGCGCAAGCAGGGCTTCAAGCATATCGACTTCCAGTTCGAGCCGATTGCGGCAGCACTTGACTATGAACATACGGTCAGCCGCGAAGAACTGGCGCTGATCGTCGACATGGGCGGCGGCACCTCGGACTTTTCCATCGTGCGCGTGTCACCAGAGCGCGCCACCGCCAACGACCGCAAGGACGACATCCTCGCCAATCGCGGCATTCACATCGGCGGCACGGATTTCGACCGGCTGCTCAGCATCGCCCATGTGATGCCGCAGCTCGGCTATTTGACCCAGACCAAGGACGGCAAGCGCAACCTGCCCGCCGGCTATTTCATCGACCTCGCCACCTGGCAGCGCATCAACCTGCTCTATACGCCGAAGGCGATGCTTGATCTGCGCCAGATCCGCTACGAGGCAGCCCAGCCCGACCTTGTCGACCGGCTGATCGAAGTGGTCGAGCATCGTTTCGGCCATGCGCTCGCCGGCCGCGTTGAAAAGGCCAAGATCGAGCTGACCGACGCCGAACAGGCCAACATCGACGTGGACCTGCCCGGCGCGACATTTACCGCCAGCCTGACAAAACAAGGGCTGGAACAGACGATCCGCACCGAGATAGGCCGGGTGACGGACACCGTCGCCGAGACACTGAGGCAGGCCGGCATACGCCCAGAAGACATCACCGCCGTGTTCCTAACCGGCGGCTCGACTGCCATCCCGCTGGCGCGGCGCAGCATCCTGGCGCTGGTGCCGCAGGCCAAGGTCGTGCAGGGCGATGCCTTCGGCTCGGTGGGCTTGGGCCTGGCGCTCGACGCGCAGCGCAAATTCGGCTGATACCCGGTAGACGTCCTTCCCGAGGCGCTTACTTCTGGCCGTTATAGGTGACGCGCCAGATGGTGCCGCTGGCATCCTCGGTGACGATCAGCGAGCCGTCGCCCGCGACGGCCACGCCGACGGGCCTGCCCCAGACGGCGTCGTCGGAGATGACGAAGCCGGTCATGAAGTCTTCGTACTCGCCGGTCGGCTTGCCATCCTTGAAGAGGAGCCGCACCACCTTGTAGCCGGTGCGCAGGGCACGGTTCCATGACCCGTGCAGGGCGACGAAGGCATCTCCCTTGTATGCCGCCGGAAACTGATCGCCTTCGTAAAAGGCGATGCCGAGCGGCGCCGAATGCGGCTGGATGAGCACGTCCGGCACAGTCACCTTGCCGGCAAGGTCGGGCCGCGCGCCGGCATGGCGCGGATCCTGATGATCGCCGATGTAATACCAGGGCCAGCCATAGAAGGCGCCTTCCTTCACCGACGTCGCATATTCGAAGGGCAGGTTGTCGCCCAGCGCGTCGCGTTCGTTGACGACACACCAAGGTTCGCCGGTGGCCGGTTGCACAGCAAGCCCCGAACAGTTGCGCAGGCCGGTGGCTACTGTGCGGCGGTTCTTGCCGTCGGCATCGAAGGCGAAGACCGCGGCGCGGCCTTGCTCGTCGCCCCAGGGGGCACCCAAGACCTGGGTTCGTGTCCAGCCTTCCAGCCCGCCCTTCGGCGCCTTGGCGTCGCCCTCGGCGACATTGGAGGCGGAGCCGACGGAGAGATAAAGCACCTTGCCGTCCGGCGAGAAGGCGATGTCGCGGGTCCAGTGGCCGCCGGTCGGGATGTCCTTGATCACGGCCTGCGGCGGCCCGGAGGCTTCAAGATCGCCCGGCTTGTAGGGAAAGCGCACGACCGAACCGGTGTTGGCGACATAAACCCATTCGGGTTTTTCGGGTGGGTAGAAAGCGATGCCATAGGGCGCCCGCAGGCCCTTGGCGAAGATTTCCGATTGTGCCGGCTGACCTGCCGTCGCCGCGAGGCGGTAAGTGCGGATCTGGTTGGTGCTGCTGTCGGCGACGAAAATGTCGCCATTGGGAGCGACGCGCACCACGCGCGGATTGCGCAGGCCGGACGCGACCAGTTCGGCGGAAAAACCCGGCGGCAGGGTCGGCTTGGCATTTTCAGGTCGTTCCACCTCCTCCGCGCCATTGCCGGCGGATTCGGTCGCGAATGGCTTCGGCAAATCCTGTGGCGCAAACAGGCGGCGCACGCCCGGCCGGTCGTCGCGCCAGCCGCCAAAGGCAGCCTCGCCCTTGAGAACGCCGGTTTCTTGGGCGAAGGCGGAACAGGCCGGCAAGGCCAGCAACAGAGCGAGCGCATTCGCGATACGGTTCACGCCATCCCCCTTTTCGCGTCACCCATTGCGTCTTGGGCACGAACATAGGGAGGCGACCGGCCAGCCACCACACCAGGAATGGGCTTGTGGGTCAGGTCTTCATCACGAAGCCGGCATCGAGCTGTTTTTCCAGCTCGACGAGATCGTCCGGCAGCGGCAGGCCAAGCGCGCGCAGTTCCGACAGCTTTTCGCGCAGCTGTTCCTGCACTTCGTGCTCGTCTTCCGGCTGGTTGACCATTTCCTGCAGAAGCAGGCTGATGCGAGCCTGGATTTCTTCCAACGCCATGGCGTTCCCTCCTTGGCTGGCGGCGACTGTCTCAGCGCAGCATGCGCGAAATCAGCTGCGCCGTATAGTCGACCATCGGAACGATGCGCGCATAGTTCAGCCGTGTGGGGCCGATGACGCCCAGTGCGCCGACGATGCGGGCATCCTTGTCGCGATAGGGCGCCACGACCAGCGACGAGCCCGACAGCGAGAACAGCTTGTTCTCGGAACCGATGAATATGCGGACCCCGGAGCCCTCTTCCGCCAGATCAAGCAGCTGGATCAGCCCGTCCTTGGTTTCGAGGTCTTCGAACAAATGTTTCAGAAGCTCGATGTCGGCCTGGGCGGTGACGTTTTCGAGCAGATTGGCGCGGCCGCGCACGATCAGGCGCGCCGGCAGGCCGCTTTCGGTGCCGGCCCAGACGGCGAGCCCTTTTTCGACCAGATCCTGCGACAGCGTGTCGAGGGCGGCGCGGGTTTCCTCCTTCAGGCGCGCGATCTCGCCGCGCGCCTCGGCGAGTGTCCGGCCGCGGATATGCGCGTTGAGGAAGTTGGACGCCTCGTGCAATTGCGACAGCGTCGTGCCGGCCGGCAGGTCGATGACACGGTTCTCGACATCGCCGCCTTGCGAGACCAGCACCGCCAGCGCCCGGCCCGGCTCCAGTTGGATGAACTCGATGTGCTTGAGCGCCGCCTCGTTCTTCGCGGTGAGCACCAGCCCGGCGCCACGCGAAACACCCGACAGCATCTGGCTCGCCTCGGTCAGCATGTGTTCGAGCGACATGCCGTTGCCGCCAGCCTTCACCTGCGTCTCGATGCTGCGACGTTCCTCGTCGGTCAGATCGCCAAACTCCAGGAGAGCGTCGACGAAGAAGCGCAGGCCGGCCTGCGTCGGCAGACGCCCGGCCGAGACATGCGGCGCATAGATGAGGCCGAGATGCTCGAGATCGCTCATCACGTTGCGGATGGTGGCCGGCGACAGCGACGACGGCAGGATGCGCGACAGCGAGCGCGAGCCGACCGGCTCGCCGTCCCTCAGGTAGGAATCGACGATACGGCGAAATATGTCGCGCGAACGGATGTCGAGCGACTGGAACGCAGGCGATTGCAATGTCGGGTCGACGATCGGCTTGGTCATCGGCAATAGGACCTCCGGGACTTACGATATAGATCGGAGCCGGGGCCGCGCAAGCAACCCGTTTTCCTTTGCGCCTCGCCCCCTATTGCAGTTACAAGCCGGCCACGAGTCCCCAAACCACAAGAAACAAGAAGAAAGACGTTCCATGCGCCCCTCCAAACGCCAGCCAGACGAAATGCGCGCCATCTCCTTCGAGCGCGGCGTTTCCAAACACGCCGAAGGCTCCTGCCTGGTGAAGTTCGGCGACACACATGTGCTGTGCACGGCGAGCCTGGAAGAGAAGGTGCCGGGCTGGATGCGCAATTCCGGCAAGGGCTGGGTGACGGCGGAATACGGCATGCTGCCGCGCTCGACGGGCGAACGCATGCGCCGCGAAGCCTCGGCCGGCAAGCAAGGCGGCCGTACGCTGGAAATCCAGCGCCTGATCGGCCGCTCGCTGCGCGCCGTGGTCGATTTACAGGCGCTCGGCGAAGTACAGATCACCGTCGATTGCGACGTCATCCAGGCCGACGGCGGCACCCGCACCGCTTCGATCACCGGCGGTTGGGTAGCGCTGTATGACTGCCTGCGCTGGATGGAAGCGCGGCAGATGGTGAAGCTGGACAAGGTGTTGAAGGACCATGTCGCGGCGATCTCTTGCGGCATCCATGACGGCCAGCCGGTCATCGACCTCGACTATCTGGAAGACTCGTCGGCCGGCACCGACGCCAATTTTGTCATGACCGGCAAGGGCGGCATCGTCGAAATCCAGGGCACTGCCGAGGGCGAGCCCTTTTCCGAGGAGCAGTTCGCGGCACTGATGGGATTGGCCAAGAAAGGCATTGGCCGCCTTGTGTCGCTGCAGCAGATGGCGGTGGCTTGAGGCGAGCCATGCAGCCTGCCGCCATCCTTGAATCCGCGCTCTACGTCACCGATCTGGAGGCGGCGGAAACGTTCTATGCCGACATTCTCGGCCTGGAGCAGATCGGCAAGGTGGCAGGCCGCCATGTGTTTTTCCGCTGCGGCCAAGGCGTGCTTCTGCTGTTCAACGCGGAAGCGACCAGACATACGCCGGCGCCCGATGCCCGCCTGCCGGTGCCGCCGCATGGCACCGTCGGCCCGGGTCATCTGTGCTTCTCGGCGACGCCTGAGGAACTGGACCGCTGGAAGACACGTCTGGCATCGCATGGCGTGGCCATCGAGGCCGAGTTCGAATGGCCGCAGGGCGGCCGCTCCATCTATCTGCGCGACCCTTCCGGTAATTCGCTGGAATTCGCCGAACCGAAAATCTGGAAGCTTTAGATGCATTCGCTCGATGGAAAGAAGATCGTCGTTGCCAGCCACAATGCCGGCAAGCTTAAGGAATTCGCCGACCTGATGGGTCCATTCGGCTTCGAGGCGAAGTCCGCCAAGGAATACGGCTTGCCGGAACCCGACGAGACCGGCACGACGTTTGAGGAAAACGCCTATATCAAGGCCTTCGCCGCCGCCCAGGCGACCGGCCTGCCGGCGCTGTCGGACGATTCCGGCCTGTGCGTCGACGCGCTCGACGGCGCGCCCGGCGTCTACACCGCCAACTGGGCGGAAAAGCCCGACGGCAGCCGCGATTTCGGCATGGCGATGCAGAAGACCGAGGATGCACTGCAGAAAGTGGGTGCCGGCGAAGCGGCACAGCGCAAGGGGCGTTTCGTCGCCGTCATCTGCCTTGCCTTCCCCGACGGCCAGGCCGAATATTACCGCGGCGAGGCCCACGGCACCCTGGTGTGGCCGCCGCGCGGCGAAAAAGGCTTCGGCTACGACCCGGTGTTCCGTCCAGAGGGCTATGACCAGACTTTCGGCGAGATGACGGCAGAACAGAAGCATGGCTGGAAACCCGGCCAGCCGGACGCGCTTTCGCATCGCGCCCGGGCCTTCCAGAAATTCGCGCGAGCAAGGCTGGGCTCGGCCTGATGCTGCTTGATCGGTCGCCCGGCTTCGGCGTCTACATCCACTGGCCGTTCTGCGCGGCGAAGTGCCCCTATTGCGACTTCAACAGCCATGTCCGCCACCAACCGGTGGACCAGGAACGTTTCGCCAGCGCCTTCCAGCAGGAATTGGCGACGATGCGCGAACGCACCGGCCCGCGCGAAGTGACCTCGATCTTCCTCGGCGGCGGTACGCCTTCGCTGATGAAGCCGGAAACCGTCGGCGCGGTGCTGGATGCCGTCGCCAGGAACTGGACTGTTCCAGGCGGCATCGAGGTGACGCTGGAGGCCAACCCCTCATCCGTCGAGGCCGAGCGTTTTCGCGGCTATCGCGCGGCGGGCGTCAACCGCGTTTCGCTGGGCGTGCAGGCGTTGAACGACCGCGACCTGAAGTTCCTCGGCCGGCTGCACAATGTGGACGAGGCCCTGCATGCGATCGGGCTCGCCCGCGAAATCTTCCCGCGGCTTTCCTTCGACCTGATTTATGCCCGTCCCGGCCAGACACCGGAAGCCTGGGCGGCGGAGCTGAAAGAGGCAATCGGCTATGCCGCCGACCACTTGTCGCTTTACCAGCTCACCATCGAGGAAGGCACGCCGTTCTACGCGCTGCATGCGGCGAAGAAATTCGAAATCCCCAACGGCGAACACGCCGCCGACCTTTATCAGTTGACGCAGGAGATCACAGCCGCCCATGGCTTGCCAGCCTACGAGATTTCCAACCACGCCCGCCCGGGCGCGGAGAGCCGGCACAATCTGACCTACTGGCGCTATGGCGAATATGTCGGCGTCGGCCCCGGCGCCCATGGCCGTTTCGTCGAGAAGGGCACACGGGTGGTGACGGTGGCGGAAAAGGTGCCGGAAACCTGGCTCAACCTCGTCGAAGCCAAGGGGCATGGCGTGACCGGCGGCGAGGTGCTGACCCGTTCGGAAGAAGCCGACGAGTTCCTGCTGATGGGGCTGAGGCTTGCCGAAGGCATCGACCTTGCCCGCTACGAGCAATATTCAGGTCGCGCCCTGCCCTCTGCCCGCCTGTCGATCCTGCAGGAAGAAGGGCTGGTCGCATCCATCGGCAATTCGCGGCTGCGCGCCACACCGGCCGGCATGATCGTGCTGGACGCGGTGGTGGCCGATCTCGCCAGATAGCGCCGCCGCCGCTTTTCCATTGTGTCTCTTGCGCTAGTGCTTCGGATGCGGTCAGCATCGGCAAACCCTCCCGCAAATCGCTCCAGGAGCCAGCCCGATGAATTCCGCTCTCTCTTCCTGGCAATTCTGGGCGCTGTCGTCAGCGGCCTTCGCCGCGCTGACGGCGATCTTCGCCAAGGTCGGCATCGAGAACATCAATTCCGACTTCGCCACCCTCATTCGCACCGTCGTTATTCTCCTGGTGCTGGCGGCCATCGTCATGGCCACGGGCCAGGCGCAGGCACTCGGCTCGATTTCGACCAGGACCTATGCTTTCCTCGTCCTGTCGGGACTGGCGACGGGCGCTTCCTGGCTGTGCTACTTCCGCGCTCTGAAGCTTGGGCAGGCGGCGCAGGTCGCGCCGGTCGACAAGTTAAGCGTGGTGCTTGTGGCTGTCTTTGGCGCCGCGTTTCTGGGCGAGCGCCTCTCCGCCACGAACTGGCTTGGCGTCGTCCTTATCGCGACGGGCGCGGTTCTGGTCGCCTATCGGATGTGACGGCAACGCCTCGCGGGCCGCGCGGGTTTCCAGCCTGGTTATGCAAATATCGAAGCGATTGGCCATCGTGGGATCACTGCTCCGTCAAAAAGGGGGATGTTGGGGACGCATCAACCTCGTCGGACACAAGGCGGCGCCGTTTCCAGCCGGCCAATCAGGAATGCAGAGGGCGTCCCGCAGCCGGGTCCGGCAACGTCCTGAGTGCGAAGGTGCTGCATCATACCTTCCGAGAATCACCCGCAAATCCGCCGCTGTCTGTGTCCTGCCTCACTGTGGCAAAGGCATGGCAATGACAGCGCTTTTGCAACGCAAGGCGTGCCGTGCCAAACAGGGCCAACGGAGGGCACGATGAGCGCCGATGCGGCAAAAAGAACTTATGTGATCGGGCAGACGGAAATTGCCGTCCGGCCGTTGCAGCCCGCGCTGTACCTGGTGGCGACGCCGATCGGCAATCTTGCCGACATCACGCTGCGTGCCCTGGAAACACTGGCAGCCGCCGACCTTGTCGCTTGCGAGGACACACGCGTTTCGCGCGTGTTGCTCGAACGCTACGGCATACGCCGCCGCACCACCGCCTATCACGAACACAATGCCGCCGAGGCCGGGCCGAAACTGATCGCCGCGCTCGAAGGCGGACAAAGCGTCGCGCTGATTTCGGACGCCGGCACCCCGCTGGTGTCCGATCCCGGCTATCGGCTGGTGGGAGAAGCGATCGAGCGCGGCATCCGCGTCGTGCCGATCCCCGGACCGTCGGCTCCGCTGGCAGCGCTAACCGCCTCCGGCCTGCCATCCGACACCTTCCTGTTCGCCGGTTTCCTGCCGTCCAAGGCCGGGCAGCGGCAGACGCGGCTCGAGGAACTGCTGGCGGTGCCGGCGACGCTGATCTTCTTCGAATCGCCGCGCCGGCTGGCGGAAACACTTGGCGCCATGGCGAAGGTTTTGGGCGCCGCACGTCCCGCCGCGATCGGGCGGGAACTGACCAAGACGTTCGAGGAGATGCGGCCGGGCACGCTCGGCGCGCTTGCCGCACATTATGCCGAGGCCGACACGCCGAAAGGCGAGATCGTCATCTGCGTCGGTCCGCCGCTGCAACGGACCGAGGGGCCGGCGGATATCGACCGGCTGCTTTTGTCGCTGAGCGCGGAAATGCCCACCTCGAAGGCGGCGGCCGAGGCCGCGAAGATGACGGGCGGCCAGAAACAAGCCCTGTATCGCCGGCTGCTGGAATTGAAGGACGCCGGCGGTGGCTGACGCCACGACCGCGAAACGACGCAAATCCTACCGCCGCGGCCATCGCGGGGAGTGGCTGGCGGCAGCGGCGCTGATGCTCAAAGGCTATCGCATCCTCGCGCGCCGCCATCGCACAAAACTCGGCGAGATCGACCTGATCGCTCGGCGTGGCGATCTGGTGTTGATCGTCGAGGTCAAGGCACGGCGGACACTAACCGAGGCTATGGAGGCGGTTTCGAGCGGTTCCGAGCGCCGGATAGAGGGTGCCGCCGATCTGTGGCTGTCGCGCCAGCCGGATTTCGGCAAGCTCTCCATCCGTTTCGACATGGTCGCCGTACTGCCCTGGCGCTGGCCGGTGCATGTCGAGAACATCTTTCAAGGGCGTGACTAGCCCCAGGTCTTTACCCTGATGGCAAATGCCCTTAACAGCGCTTTCCAAATTTGACCTTGCGCGTCCGCGCCTTCGCGCACGCACCTTGTGCCATTGGAGAACCCTATGACCTTTCCCGACAGGCTGAGCAACGACCCGCGCAGCCCCTATTTCGACGCGGAAGTGCTGGAGCGTGGCGTCGGCATCCTGTTCAACGGTCGCGAACGCGAGGATGTCAGCGAATATTGCGTCAGCGAAGGCTGGATCCGCGCCCCGGCCGGCAAATCCAAGGACCGTTTCGGTCAGCCGATCACCATCAAGCTCAAAGGCACGGTCGAGCCGTTCCCGAAGCCTTGAGCGCATCAGAGCGCCGCGCGTCCGTTCGGACGCGCAAAGGACGCTCTAACACTTTGAATTTGCGCATCGTGCTTACCGAAAATCGGAATCGATTTTCGGTAAGCACGATGCGCTAGACGGCGGATTGGTTCATCCGGTCAATGGGTGATCTTGAAATCCACCGGCCGGCTGGGCAGATCAGCCGGCGCCGCCTCGATATTTCCGACCTCAGCGCCGGGCGGCCCCCGCCGAAACGCGTCCAGCATTGCGGCCACCGCTTCGTCGGAGCCGACGATCAGAGCTCGGACCGAACCGTCGGGCTCGTTGCGCACCCAGCCCTTGATGCCGAGCCGCACGGCCTCTTCCAAAGTCCAGTAGCGAAAACCGACACCCTGCACGCGCCCGGTGACATGCACCAGAACAGCCGCGCCGGCAGCGCTCATCGCCTTGTCACTCGCATTGGCAGACCGCCCTGCGGTTGCGTGGTCAACTTCTGCACCGGCCATGGTTTCGTCTCGGCCACGGTGTCGAAGCGGAAACGCGAGAGCAGGATGGCGAGAGCGATGATCGCCTCCTGCATGGCGAAGGAGGCGCCGATGCAGACGCGCGGACCGGCGCCGAAGGGCAGATACTGGAAACGGTCGATGCGGTCGCGGTTGGCGGGATGGAAGCGCTCCGGCAGGAAGGCGTCCGGCCTGTCCCATAGTTTGCGATGGCGGTGCACCACCCAGGGCATGACCAGAACGGCGGCGCGCGGCGGGATGTAAAGCCCGTTGAAGGTTTCCGGTTCGATCGGCTCGCGGTTGATCGACGGCGCCGGCGGATAGAGCCTGAGCGCCTCCTCGAAGACGGCACGGGTCAACGGCATCAGGTCCAGCCATTTGGTCGGATCCGGCTCATGCGCCAGCACGGCATCGATCTCGGCCTCGACCGGCTCGCGCTCCCACGGCGCCTCGGCTAGGCAATAAAGCGTCCAGCCCAAGGCCCTTGCGGTGGTCTCGTGGCCGGCGCCGATGAAGGTGATGATGTTGTCCTCGACCTCGGCGCGGGTCAGCCCGTCCGGCCCCTCCGCCTTGAGCAGCAGTGTGAGAAAATCTTGCGGCGCGCCGTCCGGGTCGCGTTTCAGGCGCTGTTCACGCATGGCGACGGTGTTGGTGACGATGTTGCGGAAGTAGGCCAGCGCCTTGCGGCCGCGGATGCGGGTCAGGCGCGGCAGCCAGTCCGGCGCGCGCAGAAGGTCGAGTGGGTCGACCCTGCCCATCGTCTCGAACAGCCGGTCGATCTCCTTGGCGAAGCTGCCCGGCTCGCCGGCGATCTCGCCGGAAAACAGCGTCTCGGCCAGGATGTCGTAGGTCAGCATGGTCATGTCGTGAGCGATATCGCTGACCACACCGTCCTGATAGCGCTCGACGAACTCGACCGTGCGTTTCAGCATCGGCGCGGCGAAGCCGAATATGTGGCGCGGCGTGAACACCGGTGCCATCGCCTTGCGCGAACGCTTCCACACCTCGCCCTCCGCGGTGAGCAGGCCATCGCGCAGGATGGGGCGCAGGATCTTCTGGCGCACCGTCGCCATCTTGTAGTTTCTGGCATTGTCGACCAGCACGTGGCGGATCAAGGCCGGGTCGTTGGCGACGACCAGCGGCCCGCCGATGCCGTTCACCGAAATCCACGGCTCGTTGTAGGAAGGCTCGCCCCACAGCTCCAGCGGATTGCGGTAGACGATGCGCATCATCTCCAACGTCGAAGGCGGCACGGTGCGCGGCTTCGGCGCCGGCGGAACGAAGGGGGCGGGCTTTGTGTCCATCAAGGTCTTCCGCTGCTGTATTCAATGTAGTGAGCCCGGAAAGCGGCGTCCATGCGGCCGATCGACGAGCGCGGCTGCGGCTTCGATCCCGACCTCGGCCGATACCGATGTTTTCCCCGCCCAAAGGCCCGGCAAACCTTGGAAAAACCGCCTTTTGCTCCTATATCTCTCTATTCGGGACGAGCACGATTCGGGCGCTTCCTGCGCCTTCAAGAACGGTATCGAACAAACAGGTTTTCATGAGCGATCAGAGCGAAAACGCCAACGGCGGCAGCGCCGAGTATGGCGCCGATTCCATCAAGGTTCTCAAGGGCCTGGACGCCGTGCGCAAGCGGCCTGGCATGTATATCGGCGACACCGACGACGGTTCGGGCCTGCACCACATGGTCTATGAGGTGGTGGACAACGCCATCGACGAGGCGCTTGCCGGCCATGCCGACCTGGTGACGGTGACGCTCAATCCCGACGGCTCCTGCACCGTGATCGACAATGGTCGCGGCATTCCAACCGACCTGCACCCCACCGAAGGCGTTTCGGCGGCCGAGGTCATCATGACCCAGCTGCATGCCGGCGGTAAGTTCGACCAGAACTCCTACAAGGTATCCGGTGGCCTGCACGGCGTCGGCGTTTCGGTGGTCAATGCGTTGTCGGTGTGGCTGCGCATCAAGGTCCGCCGCGATGGCAAGATCCACGAAATGAGCTTCACCCATGGCGATGCCGATGCACCGCTGAAGGTGACGGGTACCTATCAGCAGGAAATGGTCGCCGGCACCTATGAAGGCCGCAACGGTTCGGAAATCACCTTCCTGCCCTCCTCCGACACGTTCAAGGGCGTGACCGAGTTCGATTACGGTACACTGGAACACCGGCTGCGCGAACTGGCCTTCCTGAATTCGGGCGTGCGCATTATCCTGGCCGACAAGCGCCATGCCGACGTCAAGATCCAGGAACTGCATTATGAAGGCGGCCTGGAAGAGTTCGTCAAATATCTCGATCGTTCCAAGAAGCCGCTGATCGAGAAGCCGATCGCCATCAGGAACGAACGCGACGGCATCACGGTGGAAGTCGCCATGTGGTGGAACGACAGCTACCACGAGAACGTGCTGGCTTTCACCAACAACATCCCGCAGCGCGACGGCGGCACCCATCTGGCCGGTTTCCGCGGAGCCTTGACCAGGCAAGTCACCGGCTATGCCGATACGTCCGGCCTGACCAAGAAGGAAAAGGTGACGCTGACCGGCGACGACTGCCGCGAAGGACTTACCGCCGTTCTGTCGGTGAAAGTGCCGGACCCGAAATTCTCCTCGCAGACCAAGGACAAGCTGGTGTCGTCGGAAGTGCGGCCGGTGGTGGAAAGCCTGGTCAACGAAGCGCTCGGCACATGGCTGGAAGAACATCCTTCCGATGCCAAGACGCTGATCGGCAAGGTGGTGGAAGCCGCCGCCGCGCGCGAGGCCGCACGCAAGGCGCGCGAGCTCACCCGCCGCAAGGGCGTGCTCGACATCACCTCGCTGCCCGGCAAACTGGCGGACTGCCAAGAGCGCGACCCGGCCAAATCCGAAATCTTCATCGTCGAGGGTGACTCGGCGGGCGGATCGGCCAAGAGCGGTCGCTCGCGCCAGAACCAGGCGATCCTGCCGCTGCGCGGCAAGATCCTGAACGTGGAGCGCGCCCGCTTCGACCGGATGCTGTCGTCGGACATGATCGGCACGCTGATCACCGCGCTCGGCACCTCGATCGGCAAGGACGAATTCAACGCCGACAAGCTGCGCTACCACAAGATCATCATCATGTCGGACGCCGACGTCGACGGCGCCCACATCCGTACCCTGCTGCTCACCTTCTTCTTCCGGCAGATGCCGGAACTGATCGAGCGCGGCCATCTCTATATCGCGCAGCCTCCGCTCTATAAGGTGAGCCGTGGCAAGAGCTCGCAATACATCAAGAACGAAAGCGCTTTCGAGGACTTCCTGATTTCCTCCGGCCTCGAAGACGCCTCGCTCACCCTGTCGTCGGGCGAAGTGCGCACCGGCCAAGACCTCGCTTCCGCTGTTACCGATGCGCTTGGCGTGCGCCAGCTGATCAACGGACTGCATACACGCTACAACCGTGCCGCCGTGGAGCAGACGGCGATCGCCGGCGGCCTCAACCCGGCTGTGTTCAACGATCTTGGCCGCGCCAACGCGATGGCCGAGACGATCGCCAAGCGCCTTGACGCAATCGCCGAGGACACCGAGCGCGGCTGGCTAGGCCGTACCGCCACCTCCAATGACGAGCTGGGCGGTTATCTGTTCGAGCGCACCGTGCGTGGCGTGCGCGAGGTGGTGCAACTCGACATGGGGCTGATCAATTCGGCCGATGCGCGCCAGCTCGACCGTTACGCCACCCGCCTCGCGGAGGTCTATGCCGAGCCGCCGCTGCTGCGCCGCCGCGAGGCCTCGGAGGCGATAGCCGGCCCGCTCGCCCTGCTCGACGCCGTCTTCGCGGCCGGCAGGAAGGGGCTGACCATGCAGCGCTACAAAGGTCTTGGCGAAATGAATGCCGAGCAGCTTTGGGAAACGACGCTCGATCCGAACGTCCGCTCGCTGCTGCAGGTCAAGGTCACCGACGCGACCGACGCGGACTCGCTGTTCGCCCGACTGATGGGCGACGAGGTAGAGCCGCGCCGCGAGTTCATCCAGGAGAACGCGCTGAGCGTCGCCAATCTGGATATCTAGGGGCTGCGCCGCGACGCATCGGATGCTCGGTAGGCTGCGGTAACATGATCGTTGCGCAGCCTATCTTCATAGGGACGCCTATCGTTAACCTTTTATTAAACATTTAGTTGACCCGGGCCGCCATCATCGCGTTAGCTAAGGCTGACAATGGTGTCGTTGCGTGGCGGTGACGGTGATGTTGCGTGGGTTTGTGGTTGGCGCCTTTTTGGCGCTGCTTGGCGGAGTTACGTCAACGAGCGCCGGGCCTGTCGGATCGCAAGGCGGCAAGGACGCCTATATTCTATCCTTCGATCGATACGTGAAAGACTTCCAGACGGCGTCGGCCCGCAGCATGGTCGTCGGCTCTGCGAGCTTCGCCGCCACCGGCGGCAAAACCAGTGTTCCCTATGGCTGGATGGATTTCTGCGGGCGGCGACCGGAAGAGTGCAAGGTTCCGTCCCTGCCGGCGAAGAGCCTGAAGCTGACGCGCGAAACCTGGAACGAGCTCGATCGCATCAACCGGCAGGTGAACGGATTTATCGTCCCAGAGGGCAATCTCGAACATTGGGGCACGCGACTGGATCACTGGGATTACCCCGTCGACGGCAAGGGCGATTGCAAGATCTACGCGCTCTTCAAGCGCAAGCTGCTTCTCGACGCTGGATTTCCGCGCCAGGCGCTGCTGATGACGATCGTGCACGACCTGAACGGAGAAGGTCACACCATTCTCACGGTAAAGACGGACCGGGGCGAATTCGTTCTCGACAACCTCGCCGACGTCGTGCGGCCGTGGGATGCGACGGGCTATTATTTCGTCAAGCGCCAGTCGCAGCAGAACCCGAACATCTGGCTGTCGATCAACCTGCGTGGCAATGCGGCCGTGGCCGCCGAGAAACACCGCCAGTTGACGAACTGATCGGGCTCCCCTTCAAGCCTCGTACGCCGCTTCCTGCGGCCGTAGGACGTCACCGCGACTACCTCTCACGGCCAGCAGGCCGATAACTCGCGGCCAAATCGGGCCGGCAAAGGTCGCCCCAATATCACCTTGCTTGCGGGCAGTAGCGAACGGTTTTCCCCGGCGAACGGCACCTCCTTGTTAAAACGGATCTCCTTCTTCGGGGAGATCCGCCGAGAACCGATGGCCAAGCTCGGTCGCTTTCGCCAGACCACGCCTTTCCGGATCTTGTCGGCCACCCGCCCGGCAATCCCGGTCCACCGGTTTTTCCCGAAAATCAGGCTGGACGAGATTACTTGCATATGCAAATATTGTTTTAAGGGTGAACTAATTCATGACCAAATATGACGCCATTCTCATTGGCGCGGGGCACAACGCACTTGCCTGTGCCGCTCATCTCGCCAAGCGCGGCTGGAAGGTTGGTCTGTTCGAAGCAGCCGATCTCCCGGGAGGCGCAGTCAAGACGCTCGAACTGACCGAGCCTGGCTTTCGCCATGACCTCGCGGCGATGAACCTCAGCCTGTTCGCGGGCTCGGCCTTCAACCGGACCTATGGCGCGGAACTGACCCGGCTGGGACTGGAATTCGCCCCTGTGCAGGATTGTTTCGCCTCGGTCTTTCCCGATGGCCGCTGGCTCGGCGTCTCCACCGACCCTGCCGCTACCACGGCGCGTATCCGGGCCTTTTCGACGCGCGACGCCGAGACCTGGGAAGGTCTGATCAAGGCGTTTCCGGCACGCGCCGAGCGACTGTTCTCCATTCTCGGCGCGCCCATGAAAAAGCGTGCACTTGCACGTATCCTGTTCACGCTGCTGCGACGGGACGGACTTTCGGGCACGCTCGATCTGGGGCGCTTCCTGCTGTCCTCCCCACGAGCCTGGTTGGACGAGACTTTCGAGAGTTCCGAGGTCAAGGCGTTGCTGGGCGCCTGGGGCATGCATCTGGATTTTGCTCCCGATATCGCCGGCGGCGCCGTCTTCCCCTACCTCGAAGGCATGGCCAACCAGAACTTCGGCATGGTGCTGGGCAAGGGCGGAGCGGACACCATCGTCAAGGCGCTCGCCGCCATGGTCGAGACGCATGGCGGCACCATCGAATGCAACGCCCGCGTCGAGCAATTGGTGGTCGAAGGCGGCCGCGCCGTCGGCGTGGTCCTGGCTGACGGGCGCCGCATCGAGGCCAGCCGCGCCGTCGTCGCAACCATTTCGCCGCGCGCCCTGGCCGGGCTGCTGCCACAAGGGTCCGGCAATGCCCGTTTCGATCGCAAAGTGCGTGAATTCCGGCATGCACCCGGCACGATGATGATCCACCTAGCGGTGGACTCGCTGCCGGACTGGGCGGACCCGGCGCTACAACGTTTCGCCTATGTGCATGTCGCACCTTCGCTCGACGTGATGGCGCGAGCCTATCAGGAAGCGCAGGCCGGGCTTCTACCCGCGGAGCCGGTGGTCGTGGTTGGGCAGCCGACGGCGATCGACCCCAGCCGCGCACCGGACGGAAAACACGTTCTGTGGCTGCAGACGCGCGTCGTGCCGGCCGAGATCAAGGGCGATGCCGCGGGCATCATCACGGACCGCGACTGGGAAACGGTGCGGGAAGCCTACGCCGACCGGGCGATCTCGATCATCGAGCGCTATGCACCTGGGCTCTCGGCAAAGATTATCAAACGTACAGTCATGAGCCCGCTGGATCTCGAACGCGGCAATGCCAATCTGGTCGGCGGCGACCAGATCTGCGGTAGCCATCATCTCGCGCAGAATTTCCTTTTCCGCCCGGCTCCCGGCTTTGCCGACTGGAGCACGCCGGTGCGTAATTTCCACCTGGCGGGCGCGGCAACCTGGCCCGGCGCCGGCGTCGGCGCGGGTTCGGGTTTCCTTCTCGCCAAACAGCTGGCCGGCGGCTGACGGCGACTAGCAACAAAAAGGCCCGCTGTTTGAGGCGGGTTCAAGAGGCAGGAGGAACAATATGAAGCGCAAGGCAATCAACCCGGACAGCATGTATCAATCGCTGCCGTTCGGCTTCTCTCATGCCGTGGAGCAGAACAGCGGACGCACCCTGCATTTGGCCGGCCAAGTCGCCTGGAACAGCGCCGGCGAGCTCGTCGGCCCTGGCGATCTTGCCACGCAGGCACGCCAGGCGCTGGCCAATCTCAAGGCCGTGCTGGCGGAAGTGGGCGCCATGCCCGCCGATGTCGTTCGGCTGAGGACCTATGTCGTCAACCATACGCCCGACAAACTCGGCCCGATCACGGCCGAGATCGCAGCCTTCTTTGGCGACGCCGCGCCGGCAGCCAACACCTTGATTGGCGTCCAGACACTCGCAATGCCGGAATTTCTCATCGAGATCGAAGCCACCGCAGCACTCTAGTTGCGCGGCATCGACCGCCTCACGTCACAACGATCAAAACAATGGGGAACACAAACATGAACGGACATCCAAATCGACGCACCCTGCTTAAATTGGCCGGCGCTGGCGTAGCAGCGGCGAGCCTGACGCTGCCTGGCAAAGTGTTTGCCGCGGGCAAGGACGAACTGACCATCGCCTACAACGTCAACCTGCCCTCGTGGGACCCGACGGTCGGCCCATCGGCGGTGAACCCGACGATCCAGGGTTTCTACCAGTCCGTCTTCGACATGTTCATTCACCAGAAGCCGGATCTCAGCTTCGCGCCGGGCCTGATCACCGAATGGGGCTGGAACGAAGACCGCACGAAAATCTTCCTGACCGTGCGCGAAGGCGTCAAATGGCATGATGGCAGTCCCTTCACCGCTGAAGACGTCGCCTGGTCGCTGGAACGGGCCGGCAAAGCCGAAACGGGAAATCCGATCCAGTTCGTCTGGTCGACTGTCGGGAACTTCAAGGTCAATGGCAACCGGATCGAGGCCGATGTGCTGCGGTTCGACCCGACCATCTTCAAATGGATGTCGTTCCTGACCGGCTACGTGCTTCCCAAGGCCTATTATGAAAAGGTCGGCGCCGCCGGTTTCGAGCAGAAGCCGATCGGCACCGGCCCCTATATGGTCGAGCGCTATGAACGCAACGCCTTTGTGCGATTGAAGGCCAATCCCAACTACTGGAACGGCAAGCCGGACTTCGACACCGTCACCATCAAATTCGTCACCGACGCCGCCAGCCGCGTCGCCGAGATCGAATCCGGCAATTCCGACGTCACGCTGGAAATCCCTTACGAGGAGTATGACCGGCTGATTGCCGGCAAGCTCAAGGGCTCCTGCGAGACGGTGTCCGACATCGCTATGATCTTCATTTCCGATGTCGATCCGATGCTGGACAAGAATGTGCGCCTTGCCGCCATCCACGCCGTCGACAAGCAGCTTCTGATCGACCGCCTGCTGCGTGGCTACGGCGTGCCGCTGGCAACGCTCGATACGCCGGAATATGCGGCCTACGATGCCTCGATCAAGGTCACGCACGATGCCGAACTGGCCAAGAAATTGCTGGCCGCCTCCGGCTATTCGCCGGAAAAGCCGGTCAAGTTCAAGATCCAGACAACGCGCGGCTTCAAGCCGAAAGACTACGAGATGATCCAGGCGATCGTCGGCATGTGGCGCAAGGTCGGTATCGAGGCGGAGATCGAGGTTTACGAGATCGCCCAGCACTACGAGCTGCGGGCCGCCCACAAGCTGGCACCTGCCGCCTTCTATAATTGGGGCAACTCCGTCGGCGACCCGACCACCTCGACCGGCTTCGCCATGTTCAACAAGAGCCCGCACTCGGGCTGGCATGGCCAGGCGCTGAGCGATCGCATCGGACCGCTGTGGGGCGAGAAGGACGAGGCCAAGCGCATCCAGGGCTGGAAGGATGTCGACCGCTACATCGCCGAGGAAGGGCTGGTGCTGCCGCTTCTGCAATTCGCGCAGCCCATCGTCCACCGCGACGGCCTGGTGGTGACGCCGCACAAGTCCGGCGCGCTGCTGCCGCATCTCATCCGCCGCGCCTGAGCGTGGAACACTGCTGGCCGGGCTTCCGCGCGGCCAGCAGCACAATCCAATCATGATGCTCGTTCGCGTTACCCTCTCCCGGCTCTTGACCACGCTGATCACCCTGTTCGGCGTGGCGGTGATCGTTTTTGTCGTCATCCGCGTGGTGCCCGGCAACCCCATCGCCATGATGCTGCCGCCCGGCGCGTCCGAAGCCGATATCGACCGATTGAAGACACTCTACGGTCTCGACAAATCCATCATCGAGCAATTCGCCATATGGCTTGGTAACGTGCTGCATGGCGATTTCGGCACTTCGATCTCGACACGCCAGCCGGTGTTGTCGCTGGTGCTCGACCGGTTGCCGGCGACACTCGAACTGTCGCTCATGGCACTCGTTATCGCAGTGGTCATCGGAGGGACACTGGCGATCGTCGGCACGCGCCTGCGCGGCCGCAAGGCGGAGGTCGGCATCGATGTCGCCAACGGCATCGGCCTGTCCGTGCCCGACTTCCTGTGGGGGCTGGCGCTGATCCTGCTGTTCGGCGTGTTGTGGCCGATCTTCCAGATTTCGGGCCGAGTCTCGCCCAGACTGGAGCTGCCCTTTACCAGCCAATTCTACCTGTTCGAGAGCATCTTGCGTTTGCGCTTCGACATCACTGCGGACCTGCTCGGCCACATGTTCATGCCGGCACTGGCACTGGCGCTGCCGCTGGCGGCGATCATCTCGCAATTGCTCAAGCAATCGCTCAAGGAAACCGTCAATCTCGACTATTCCGTGCTTGCCCGCACCAAGGGTTACTCGGAAACAAAGGTGATCCTGTCGGAAGCCCTGCCGAACTCGATCCTGCCAACGCTAACACTGGTCGGCGTGCAATTCACCTTCCTCATCGGCGGCACCGTTATCATCGAGCGGCTGTTTTCCTATGAGGGATTGGGCAACATGGCGATCGACGCGGTCATCAACCGCGACCTGCCGCTGATCCAGGGCATCGTCATTCTGTTCGCCATTTTGTTCACCTTCATCAACCTCGCCGTGGACATGACATACGCTTTTCTGAACCCGAAGCTGCGCCATGCTTGACGGTCGCGGTTCGGTACGCCGGCGCACCGGCGCAAGGCTCTGGCTCTCCGGCACGTGGCTGACACTGTTCGTGCTTGCGGCCATATTCGCACCGCTGATCAGTCCACATGACCCGCTGGCGCAGGACCTGATGCTGGGTCGCCTGCCGCCGGCCTGGATGTCCGGTGCCGAGCCGGGCTTCTGGTTAGGCACCGACAGCCTTGGTCGCGATGTGCTGTCGCGCATCATCCATGGCGCGCGTGTTGCACTCATCGTCGCCCTGGTGGCCGGTACGGTCACCTGCCTGATCGGTTCCGCGCTCGGCCTCCTCGCCGGCTTCTATCGCGGCTGGGCCGATCGGGTGATCAGCCGGCTGGTCGACATCTGGATGGCATTTCCACCGGTTCTGTTCGCCATTCTCCTGATTGCCGTGCTGGGCACTGGCCTGACCTCGGTCATCCTCGCCATCGTCATCATCGACTGGACACGGTTCTGCCGGGTGGTGCGGGCCGAAACGCTGAACCAGTCGAAGATGGATTATGTGCACAGCGCCAAGGTGGCGGGCTTCACCAGGCTACGGACACTGGTCGCCGAGATCCTGCCCAACGTGCTGCCGACCATCGTGGCGCTGCTGACCCTGGAAATGGGCATCGCCGTCATCGTCGAAGCGATCCTGTCCTTCGTCAACCTGTCGATCTCCACCGACCAGCCGACCTGGGGTGGCATGATCGCCGAGGGCCGCACCAGTATCTACCAGGCGTGGTGGGTGCTGGTGTTCCCGCTGATCGCGCTGTTCCTGACGGTGCTTTCGTTCGCGCAACTCGGCGAAGGCCTGCGCGAGCGCTTCGACCCGGTGCTGCGATGAGCACTTTCCTGGAGATACGCGGACTTTCCGCCCGCCTGCGCGGCACCGAGCAACGACTGCTCCGCTCGGTCGACATCGCATTGCCCGCCGCGACCGTGCGCGGTCTGGTGGGCGAAAGCGGCGCCGGCAAGAGCATGATCGGCAAGGCGGTGCTTGGCATTTTGCCCAAGGCTGTCGAGATCATCGAGGGCGAGATTCTGCTGGATGGACAGGATCTGCAGAAGGTTTCTCCGGCCGAACGGCGGCGGCTGATCGGTGCCAAGGCGGCGCTGATCCCGCAGGACCCGTTGACGGCGCTCAACCCGGTCCGGCGCATCGGCCCGCAGATCACCGACCGACTGGTCGATATCCTTGGCTGGACCAGGGCAGATGCCACGAACCGCGCCTTGGAAATGCTGGCGGAAGTGCGGATTCCCGAGCCAGAGCGCACCATGCGCCTCTACCCGCACGAACTGTCGGGCGGCATGCGCCAGCGCATCCTGATCGCTTCCGCCTTTGCCGCCGAACCGAAGCTGATCATCGCCGACGAACCGACGACGGCGCTGGACGTGACCGTGCAGAAGCAGATTCTCAAGCTGATCGGCGAGTTGCAGGTGCGCCACGGCACGGCCCTGCTTTTCGTTACCCACGACCTCGGCGTCGTCGCCAAGACATGCGACACGCTTTCGGTGCTCTATGCCGGCAAGGTGGTGGAGGACACCACAACCGAGCGTTTCTTCGCCGCTCCGCAACACCCCTATTCTTCCGCATTGCTTGCGGCGACGCCTCGCCATACCGATCCCTCCTCGTCGCTGACACCGGTACCGCCCGGCGTGCTCGATGTGGTCGCTGCCGAAGTCGCGGCAAGCGACGCGACGTGGCGCTCGTCGAGGAGCGCCCATGCCTGACAATATCTTCGAGATTTCGGATCTTCGCGTCGATGTCGCCGACATGACACGCAAACCGCTGTTCGGTCCGGCACCCAGGCTGGAAATCCTGAAGGGGCTAACCTTCGACATTCCGCGCGGGGCGATCCTCGGCATTGTCGGCGGTTCGGGCTCCGGCAAGACGACGCTTGGGCGCACGCTGGTGCGGCTGGCCGAACCAAGCAGCGGCCAACTGCGGTTCGATGGACGCGACATCAGTCAATTGTCCGACGCCGAACTCAGGCCGATCAGGCCGCGCATCCAGATGATCTTCCAGGACCCGATGTCGTCGCTCAACCCACGACTGACGATCGGCCGCATCATTGCCGCGCCCCTGCGCGCGAAGGCCGGCGACAAGCGTGTCGCGGAGGCGCTTGAGCAGGTCGGACTGCCTGCCCATTTCGCCCGGCGCTACCCGCATGAACTGTCTGGCGGCCAGCGCCAGCGCGTCGGCATAGCGCGCGCCATCGCGATGCGGCCCGACTTCATCCTGGCCGACGAGATCGTGTCAGGCCTCGACGTGTCGTCGCAGGCGCAGGTGTTGATGCTGTTGGAAGAACTGGTGAAGGCTCTTGGGCTGACGCTCGCCTTCATCAGCCACGATCTCTCCGTCATCCGCCGCCTTTGCAGCCGGGTGATCGTGCTGAGCTCCGGTGAAATCGTCGAGGACGCGGCGACGACCGAACTGTTCGAGCGGCCCCAACACGCCTATACCCGCGAGCTGCTCGACGCCATCCCGACGCCCGATCCAACCACTCGATGGTAAGCCGGTCCCGTCAGGTCGCCATTCGTTTGGACCGGCACTGTTTCAACGCGCTGTTCCGTGGATTCGATCGAACAGCCTGACCAGTTCCGCGAGCGTCCTGACCCCCATCTTTCGCATCAGGTGACCGCGGCGCACCTTGACCGTGATTTCGCTGATGCCCAGATCAGCGGCGATCTGCTTGTTGAGAAGCCCCTCCACCACCTGTCGCGCCACGTCCTGTTCGCCCGGCGTAAGCGTCTCCCAGCGCTGGCGCAGCTCGGACGCAGCCGCCGCCTGCTGGCGCCGGCCGCGGTCGATCTCGATGCCGTGGTGAATGGCGTCGAGCAGGTCCTGATCGCGGAACGGCTTGGTCAGGAATTCGATCGCGCCGTCCTTCATGGCTTTGACACCCATGGCGATGTCGCCGTGGCCCGTGATCATCACGGTCGGAAGATGCATGCCCTGCTGCGCCATATGCCCAAGGAAATCCATGCCGCTCTGCCCCGGCATTCTGACATCAAGAACGAGGCATCCGGGCGCGTCGGCCAACTCTGAACCGAGGAACTCCTGCACCGAGGCGAAGGACCGGGTTCGCAGCGCGATCGACGCAAGAAGATCTTCCAGGGATTCGCGAACCGAGCGATCATCGTCGACGATGTAGACGATCGGCTGCGCTATCGCTGCGTCGGGCACTCTTGCGCTCATTCCGTTTCCTTCTTCGCGGCTGGCAGGCTGAACAGGAAAACCGCGCCACCGTCGTCATTGGCTTCAGCCCATATCCGTCCGCCATTCGCCTCGATGATCGTGCGACTAATGGTGAGGCCGAGACCGATGCCGTCCTTCTTGGTCGTCCAGAAAGCATCGAAGAGATGCTCGGCCTCCCCGGGGCGCAAGCCGATACCGCTGTCGGCCACCGAGAAACGGATCCTGTCGCGATTCTCGATCTCCGACGTGATCTCCAGCTCCTTGGCCCCGTTGGCCGAGACCGCGATCGCCTCGATCGCGTTGAGCACCAGATTGCCAACGACCTGCCCAACCTGCACCCGATCGGCGACCGCCATCGGCAGCCCCTGCTGCAGGTAAAGTCTTAGCCAGATGTCGTGACTGTCGATCTGGTCGTGCGCCAGCGCCACGATCTCGCGCACCAGATCGTTGAAATCGAAGTTGTCCTTCTGCGGTGCCTTGCCGCTGGCAATGCCGCGCACCCGCGCGATTACCGCGCTGGCGCGGTTTGCCTCCTCCACGATCCTATCCACTGCGCGCTGGGCGTTCTGGATGCTGGGCGGATCCTGGGCCAGCCAGCGCTTGCAGGCACCCGCGCTGGTCACGACCGCCGCCAGCGGCTGGTTCACCTCATGCGCGATCGAGGCGGTGAGCTCGCCAAGACTGGTGACGCGCGCCATGCGCAGCAGGCGCTCGCGGCTATCATGCGCGGCGGCCTCCGCCGTCACCAGCTTCAAGGACAGATAGGTGGTGACCCCGATCGCCACGATACTGATGCCGGTGTTGACGAGACCGACCTCATAGAGGCCGGAATGGGTGAGCGCGAAGCTCAGCAGCGTCAGGGCAACGCAGGTGCAGGCGAGCGCCACGACCGTGCGACGCGGCAGCATGCGGGTGGCGACCAGAATGACCGCCGTGTAGAAGACGGCGGCCGCGATCGCGTAGTCGGTCACCGTGTCGGCCACGAAGATGGCCGCCATCGCCACGAGCAACAGCACGATGACGAACAATTGGTCGTGACGGAACGGGATTTTCTGCCTGATCTTCATCGCGCTCATCATTGGCAAGCCGGCGCATTATACACAGCATCCATCCCTGGCCAGCGGCGTCTTTCATGCATTCACCACGATACACGAGCCCCGAAAAACCACCCTGTCCTCAATCCTTGGTGCTGCCGTCCCAAGTGGCGTTTGTGACACCGGCCTGCCGTTCGAGGAAGGTGGTGACGGCTTCGATCTCGTGCGGATCGACGGCGGTGGAAACGAGGGTCGCCACGATTTCGACCGTATCGTCGCCACGCTCGACGATCTCGACGTCGCTGACCGGATAGTTGGCCTGTTCAAGGCGCTCGACCAGAAGGTCCCGCATCTGAGGCATCGCCTCGTGGCTCGAGATGATGCTGACTTCGTAGGTCGCCTCCGTCGCGCGGTCATCGATCGGGATGCGGTTGATCATGTTGACGAGCGGCCTGAGCAGCGTGTTTCCGGCAAGAACGAATGCCGTGAGAAGCGTCGCTTCCGCGATCATGCTGGTTCCCGCGCAACAGCCGACGGCGGCCGAGCACCACAACGTTGCCGCGGTGTTGAGGCCACGCACATTCATGCCCTCTTTCATGATAACGCCGGCGCCGAGGAAGCCGATGCCAGAGACGACATAGGAGATGACCCGCACGGCCTCCGCCGATCCAGCCACCCTCAGTCCGAGGTCGACAAAGGCGGCGGCGCCAACCGCCACAAGAACATTGGTACGCAGTCCGGCCGTGCGCTGGCGATACTGGCGCTCGGCCCCAATCAGCGTGCCGAGCACAAAGGCGGCGACGAGCGCCACGACCGTGTCCAGAAAGGGGTAGAATTCAAATGTCTGCTGAAATTTCATGGAAGCAATCTCGATGGCTCAAGCAGCGCATACCGGGTCCGGTCTACGGAAAGATGACAGCCGGCGGCATATGCCCCGCGTGACCAGTTTCGATCACCAGTCCTTGCGCCGCAACAGCATGATCGCGATGCGGTGAAGGCGCGTCGACCAGCACATGAGACGCAACGATTGCCGACGCGTGAGGATGCCGTTTCTCGCAAGGCGGGCCGCGATCTTGAACAGCGTCGTGCCCGATGCGGCGAACGCCCAGCACAGCCCGCGGTTCAGTTCATCGTCAATGCGTCGAGCAAACTCGCTGCCAAGACCAAGCGGCTTCCGCCGTTCCAGATACCGTGTTGGCGTTCGATTGCCTCGCCTGCGCTTCGGGTTGCGGCGGGAATGGTCGGCAGCAAAGAGCAGCGCAAGAGCGTCGATGAACATGATTGACCTCCGTCCGGCGGCTGAGCTCAAGGGAAGCATCGGCAACGCCGTCAAATTCCAGGAATGAGTCCGGTGTTGCCGGCAGTCCGGTCTTGCCGGCAGTCCGGTCTTGCTAAAGCAGGTTCGGGCAGCCAAAGCCGCCCGAACCCCGTCATCTGCCGTAGCCTTGGTCTCAGAACCACTGTCCGAAACGACGGATGTAGATCGTCTTCATGGTCTGGGCCACGACGCAGTAGCTGAGCAGTGTGGCGACCAACCACGGGAAGTACTGCCAAGGCAGTGGCTGCAGCCCCACCATCGCGCCCAGAGGCGAAAACGGAATGTAGATGCCAAGCACGCAGACCAGCCCGGTCATCAGCATGACCGGAAGTGCGGCCGTGCTTTGAATGAACGGGATCCTCTGAGTACGCAGCATGTGGACCACCAGCGTCTGCGACAGAAGGCCTTCAATGAACCAACCCGACTGGAACAGCGACTGCAATTCCGGCTTGCTCGCGCCGAAGACGAACCACATCAGTGCGAAAGTCGTCATGTCGAAGATCGACGAGGTCGGCCCGATCCAGATCATGAAGCGCCCGATGTTCTTGGCGTCCCATTTGCGGGGCTTCTTCAGAAACTCCTTATCCATCCGGTCCCATGGCAGCGAGAGCTGCGAGATATCATACATCAGGTTCTGGATGAGCAGATGGATGGCCAACATCGGCAGGAACGGGATGAAGGCACTCGCCACCAGCACCGAGAACACATTGCCGAAGTTCGAACTGGCGGTCATGTTCAGGTACTTGATGATGTTGCCGAAGGTTTCGCGTCCCTTAACCACCCCCTCCTCCAGCACCATCAGGCTCTTCTCGAGCAGGATGATGTCGGCAGACTCCTTGGCGATGTCGGTACCGCTGTCGACAGAGATGCCGACGTCGGCGTCACGCAGTGCCGGCGCATCGTTGATACCGTCGCCGAGGAAGCCGACCGTATGGCCATTGGCCTGAAGCGCCTTCAACACACGCGACTTCTGCAACGGCGTCAGCTTGGCGAAAATCGTCCTTTCCTCGACTAGCCGCTGCAATGCCTGTTCGTCCATCGCTTCGATCTCGCGGCCAAGGACAGGCTGGCCGGGTTCCAAACCGACCTCGCGGCAGATCTTGGTGGTGACCACCTCATTGTCGCCGGTCAGCACCTTGATCGTCACGCCATGCTCGGCAAGTGCCGCGATCGCCGGCCCGGCGGTCTCCTTTGGTGGATCGAGGAAGGTGAGGAAGCCTTGAACGACAAGCTCCTTCTCATCGGAGATGCCATAACGGGCCTTGGAGTGGACGCCCGGAAACTCGCGCGTGGCGACGACCAGCACACGGAAACCATCCGCGTTGTAGGCACGCGCCATCGCCATAAGCCGGTTGCGTTCGGCGTCGTCCAGGTCCCGCGTCCCACCTCCCTTGGAAACCTTGGTGGAGATGGCCAGCATCTCTTCGACGGCCCCCTTGCAGACGAGCAGATGTTCGCCGGAGACGCCTTCGACGACGACGGAGAGGCGGCGGCGCACGAAATCGAATGGCAGTTCGTCGACCTTGCTGTAGGTCTGCGCCAAGTGGAAAGGCTTGGGCGCCTGTTCGGCGAAGCGCACCACAGCCTGATCCATCAGGTTCCTGACGCCGCTCTGGTGATGGCTGTTCAGCCAGGCCAGTTGCAGGACGGCGTCGTCACGAGCGCCGCGAACATCGACATGATGTTCAAGGATGATCTTGTCCTGGGTGAGCGTGCCCGTCTTGTCGGTGCACAGAACGTCCATGGCGCCAAAGTTCTGGATGGCGTTGAGACGTTTCACCACGACCTTGCGCCGTGCCATTGCGACCGCGCCCTTGGCCAGATTGGAGGAGACGATCATCGGCAGCATTTCCGGCGTCAGGCCGACCGCAACCGCCAGACCGAACAGAAGCGCCTCCACCCAATCGCCCTTCATCACGCCGTTGATCAGGAAGACGATCGGCACCATCACCAGCATGAAACGGATGAGCAGCCAGCTGACGCTGTTGATGCCGCGGTCGAACGAGGTTTGTGCCCGCGTGCCGACAATGGATTTCGCGAGCGACCCGAAATAGGTCCGCGCACCGGTGGCGACGACAATGGCGGTAGCCGTTCCGCTGACCACATTCGTACCCATGAAGCAGATGTTGGGCACATCCAGCATGTCCATCTGTTCGGTCGCGATACCGGCAGCGGACTTCTCGGCCACGGCGCCAAGCGTGTCGTATTTCTCGACGGGAATGGCTTCACCGGTGAGCGACGCCTGGCTGACAAACAGGTCGCGCGACTCGATCAGCCGTATATCGGCCGGGATCATGTCGCCGGCCGAAAGCCGCACGATATCCCCGGCGACAAGCTCGCGCATGGGAATCTCGATCGTTTCCGGCCTGGCTCCAGCAGATGCGCGGCGCAGCACCGTCGCCGTCGTGCGCACCATGGCTTTTAGAGCCTCGGCCGCTTTTCCGGACCGGTACTCCTGAACGAAACGCATCACCCCGCTGAGAAGAACCATGACCAGGATGATGGTGACCTTGGTCGGGTCGGCATCTTCGCCCGCCTGAAGGGGCAGCCAGATGTCAGTGAAGGCGCTGATGGCGGCGAGCACCATCAACACCATGATGAAGGGATTTTTGAAGGCGGCCAGGAATTGCACGAGGGCATGCGGGCGCTTGTCATGCGCCACCTCGTTCGGCCCATCCTTCGCCAGGCGTTCGATGGCGTCCATCACGACGAGGCCATCGCTGTGGCCCTTTACGTTCGACAGCGTCAGGTCGATGCTGTTCTGCGCCTCCCGAACCGCCCGCATCGACAGTTTTCGCTCGTCCTTCCGCACTGTGGCGGAAAGCGCTCCCTTCATCATCATGTTCATGGTCTTGATCCTCATGTCGTTTTGGAGGACGGCACGGACGCAATACGTCGTTCACCCGTCGAGCGGGCGTGCGACGTCATTCCGGGCCACGCCGATTACTGTCGGTTCTTGAAGAGCTGTTTCAGGAAAGTGTCCGCCGCTCCGGTGGTTAGCCGGTGGCGGCGGACCCGCTTCGTCGTCTGTCGGGCAGATAGATGTGCAAGGTTCTGATCAAGGTCTCAGTCCCATGCATGGGCGCGCTGACGGTCGTCGAGAATGGCACCGAAACGCTCAAAGCGCGACGTCTCGGCGCTGTCGACAGGCGCGTTGGTGACAACGGTCCAGCGGCATTCGAGCCGGCCGGATACGGGGTTTGTCCGCCAACGGATTACCGGTCCGCGGGCGACGCGCCGGGTGGGCGCGGCCGGAAGCCGGATGATCTCAGCGGTTTGCCTGTGGGCTGGGTGCGCCGCATATCCGACGCCACCGCAAAGACGTGCGATGGCCCGGATGCAGCGATGGGCAAAGATTGTGATTTTCATGTCTCACCTCAATGGCGCGCCACTGCAGGCGTCGCGGGTGAGACTAGGAACTAGACCCGACCGGGCGACCGCAGCGGCGTGCTCTCTCGACTACTGTCGCTTGGCATGGTTCGTTGTTCCTGTTGGTCCCGGCGGGACGCATCCCGTCCGTTTGACAATTGCCGGCTTACTCCCTGGCAGCACGTTGCGCCAGTATCTGGTTTCGTCAGATCGCTATACGTTGGGTTCTGCCCGATATACCTAGGTATATGGAGACGGAAAAACACGCGCCGACAGCGCCAGGTTTCAGCCTGACGCCTCTGGCATAATGTGTTCGCGCTGTGTCGCTCCGCGCCGTCGGAAGATCGATCAGCTGCGTTTTTTCAGGGACGCGATCGTATCGCTGATGATCGCCTCAGCTCTCGCACGTTCCTCGCCGACGACAGGCAACCGTGGGAGCCGAACGTGTTCGGGAGCGCCGTAGACCAGATGTTCGGCGAGCTTGATGTACTGGACCAACTTGACGTCAGTATCGAGATGAAACGCCGGCGTCAGCAGGCGATAGAGCGGCAATGCCGAGGCGAAATCGCCGCGCTTCGCTGTCTCGAACAGTTTCACGCATTCGGCGGGCCAGGCATTGGTCATGCCTGACACCCAACCCACAACGCCCAGCGCCAGGCTCTCCAGGATAAGATCGTCGACGCCGCAGAAGATATCGAAACGGTCGCCGAACGCATTGAAGAGGTCGGTCACGCGCCGGATGTCGCCGGTCTCTTCCTTGACGGCGACGATGCCGGGAACATCCTCCAGCATCTTCAGGGTCTCGACATCGACGTCGACCTTGTAGGCGAGAGGGTTGTTGTAGATCATCACCGGAAGATCGCTTGCTCCCGCAACGGCCTTGTACCAGGCTGCGGTTTCGCGTCGGTCGGTGCGGTAGGCGAGGCTGGGGAATACCATCAAGCCCTCCGCGCCCAATTTCTGATAGTTGCGGGCGGCGGCGATCGCGTTGTCCGTGGACAGTTCCGCCAGTCCGGAAAGCAGAGGCACGCGCCCGGCGACCACTTCCTTGGCGGCGCGCACGACCGCATCGCGCTCGGCCTGCGTCAGCGCCGCGTTTTCACCCAACATTGGCAGCACGATGACACCGGACACTCCGTTGCCGATCAGCCGATCGAGGCTGGCCTGGGTTGCTTCGAAATCGATCGTACCCGAAGCATCCATCTTGGTTGTCACCGCAGGAAAGACACCAGTCCAGGTCATGTTCGGCTCCCACTTTGTTCTATTCTTGTCACCTGGCAGAATGCCGAGCGCGCTTCAGGCAAATTGCTTTGAGGCCGGCATCAACGCCGCTTCCGCCAAGATCGACAAATCGGTGTGTCCGAGCAGGCTGGTGACCGGCCAGGCACGATCTTCCCGACCGGCGAGCAGAGCAGCCAACGCCTCGCGCTTGCTCTCACCTGCACACAGCAACAACACTTTCCTTGCGGAACGCAACGTGTTGACGCCCATGGTCACGCCGGTGCTTGGCACGCTGGCCTCATCGGGAAAGTTCGGCCTGTGGGCGTGCCGAGTCTTTTCGTCGAGCGTGACGACATGGGTGTCGAGCTCCCACGACACGCCGGGTTCGTTGAAGGCGATGTGCCCGTTGGCTCCAAGCCCCAATATGGCAAGGTCGATGCCGCCAGCGGCGGCAATCGCGCGGTCGAAGTCGCGGCATTGCTCGGCGGGATCGGCGACATTCCCGCGAAGCAGATGAACTTGCTCGGCGGGCACGTCGATATGATCGATAAGATGCCGTCGCATGAAGGCGTGGTAGCTGCGCGGGTTGTTGGGCGACATGCCCGTATATTCGTCTAGGTTGAACAGTTCGGCATTGCTGAAGCTGATTTCGCCGCGGCGGCAGCGTTCCACCAGATGTTTGTACATTCCGATCGGCGTATCCCCGGTCGGCAGGGCGAGGCTCGTTGCCGAGCCGTCCGCCAGCGAGGCACAAACATAATCCGCGGCAAGCTCCGCCATCGCGGCGCGATCTGCCGCCCAGGTCACGTCCAGTTTCGTCATATCAGTCGGATGCCTCGGCAATCGTGGGGAAGAGCGCTGAATAGCGCCTGTAGATTTTTTCGTAGTCGGTTGAAGCGGCGGAAGGGGTCACCACGCTTGCGCTAAGTGATGCCGGGCGACCCTCCTGCGGAGCAGCCAGCAGCGCGGCGCCAATCGCGGCCGGAGAAGAATGGTCGTAGGTCGTCACCGGGCGACCGAGGATATCGGCCAACATCTGCCGCGTCGAAGGATGGGAAACGGCATGGCCCGCCAGAACGACGCTCTCGATCCGCGAAGTCTCCGCCAGAATGTCGATGCAGCGCCGGATCTCGAAGTGCACGCCCTCCAAATAGGCGCGGGCGATATCATGCGCGCCATGCTGCACCGTCAGGCCATGCAGGACCCCGCGCAGATTGGGATTCCACAACGCCCCCTGCTCGCCGCCGGCGAGATAGGGTGCGAACATCAGGCCGTTGGCGCCGGCCTGCGAAGCGGCGGCGGCCGTGTCGATCCGCCCGTTGTCCCAGCCGAGAAGGTCGTTCAGCCAGCGATAGCTCGTGCCGGTCGAGAGCAGGTCCATTTCGCGGCCGAACACGCCGTCCACGACATGCGGCGTCAAAAGATAACGCCGCAGGGGATCGCGCAACGACTTGCGCAGATTGTCCATGATGATGGTGCTGGAACCGGTGGTGACACAAACCGTGCCCTCTTCCAAGCCGGTCATGGCATGGACGCTGGCGACGGAGTCGGCGCAACCGACCGTCACCGGCAATCCGGAGTGCAGACCGAGACGAGCGGCCATGTCAGCCGTGAGCGGGCTGGTCGAGCGGGCCGGCCCAATGACGGGCAACAGGGCTTCGGAGACACCCCAAATGGCACACAACTCCTGCGACCAGGTCTTCGCGTCCAGATCGTAGAGCCCATAACCCGCGGCTGTCGACGGATCGGTCGTCAGCTCGCCGGTCAATGCGAAATGCAGGAAGTCCTTGGCCGAGAGGATCGACCCGACACTACCGCCGAAACAGTCGAGATGATGGCGGAACATCGGCGCGAGGTAACGCCCGTCGATGGGCATGCCCGTACGCTCATACATCATCCGCCGCTTCGCCTCGTCGAGGAAGCTTGACGTCCAGGCGTCGGCACGACTGTCCATCCAGGTGATCGCGGAGGCAAGCGGTCGATCGCCTTCCATACAGACAAGAGTGGGCAGCTGGCCGGTCAGGCCAATGGCAGAGACGCTCGCGGCGACACCCCCGCCAAGCTGCCTGATCGCCGTCTCCATCGCCGCCAGCCAGTCGAGCGGATTCTGCTCGGCCTGGCCCGGCAATTCCCGTGTCACCGGGAACGACGCCTCGGCGGTGGCGACGACCTGTCCCGCGGCAGACATCGCCACGCATTTGATGGCCGACGTGCCAAGATCGATACCGAGAATGACGTTATCGTTCTTCATTGCGATGCCTGGTAGGAAACAGCGCCTCAGCTTTGCAAGCATCATGCCTGCATGAAAAGGCGCTGGATCGTAAGTTTAGTGTTTTGCCTTCACCGCGCGCATCGCCTCGCCCGCGATGGCGACCGTTTGCGCGATGTCGTCGTCGGTATGGGCGAAGGAGATGAACAGGTTCTCGAACGCACCCGGGTGGAAGAGAACGCCGCGATCGAGCATCTCCTCCCACCACGTCCGGAACACATCGTGACGCGCATGGCGGGCAGCGTCGCGATAGTTGCGGATCGGCTGGTCGGCGAACCACAGCTGCATGACAGGCCCGACGCCGGTCACATAGGCCGGGATATCATTGTCCGCGATCACCTTGGCCAGCCCGTCGAACAATTTCTGGCAGCGCCCGTAGAGCGTATCGTAGAGGCCGGGAGTTGCCAGATGGTCGAGCGTCGCATTGGCAGCTGTCACGGCAATTCCGTTGGCGGCATATGTGCCGGCCATGGAGACGGTGCCGTCGGCGACGAGCGCCATGATGTCCTTGCGGCCGCCGAGCGCCGCGACAGGAAAACCGCCGCCGAGCCCCTTGGCGAAGGTGGAAAGGTCGGGCTGCAGGCCATAATAGCCTTGCGCGCCGCCCAGGCTGAGCCGGAAGCCGGTGATGACCTCGTCGCAGATCAGGATGATCCCCGCCTTGGCGGTCAGGTCCCGCATCGCCTCGAGATAACCCGGCTCCGGCAGGATGCAGCCGGTGTTGCACATGACCGCCTCGGTAATGACGGCGGCGATATTGTGCCCTTCCCGGGCGATCGCGTCACGCAGAGCCTCGACATCGTTCCACGGCAGGATGACGAGCGAGTCGTCGAGACCGGCCGGCATGCCAGGCCCCTGCGGGATCGCCTTCGGCGCCTTGTCGGGACCGGCAGTTTCGATGGTCGGGTGCTTGCTCCAGTAAACACCATCCGAAAACCCGTGATACATGCCCTCGAAGCGGATCAGCTTCTTTCGGCCGGTGAAGGCGCGCGCCAGGCGAACCGCATAAAGAACCGCCTCGGTTCCCGTGTTGCACAGGCGCACCTGTTCGATCGCCGGCACGGCGGCGATGATCTTTTCGGAGAGCGTGATCTCCTCGGCGGCGGGCATGGCAAAGACGGTGCCGCGGTTCTGGATAAAATCAACGACGGCTTCCGTGATCTTCTGCGGCCGATGGCCGAGGATCATCGGCCCAAGCCCGAGCAGGTAGTCGATGTATTCATTCCCATCGACATCGAAGATATGCGAGCCGGTGCCACGGTCGACGAACAGGGGATAGGGATCCCAGCCCGACCACACCGCACGCGCCGTGCTGTTGACGCCGCTTGGGATGATCTCGCTGGAGCGAGCGAAATAGTCGCGACTCCGGGTCGTGCGCGAAGGCGTCTTGTATGCTGGCATAAAATCTCTCCTGGAGAACAGTTTGCATACTTATTATAATGAGTATGATGAGCTGTCAATGCGGGAACGAATATTCGTGGAGACAAAGAAATCGGTTTTGACGGTCGGCCCGCCGATCGCGGCGTCGCCGGCCTGGATCAATCGGTGAAAGTCCGCGAATAGCGATTGCCGTCCCTGGTCACCGAAACAATCTTGCCGTCGACCATTGGTCCGAGCACCAAGCGCTCCGGCGCATGGAGTTCGGCCCCGATCCGAAAGACACTTGACTTCAACTCCACCAGTTCCAGGTCTTCGCCAGGTGCCTCGACGCCGCCCGGCGCGATCAGGAACAGCCGCCCGCCACGTGACACGATGCGGAAATTGGTGAACCAGGGCGAATGCGAGCGATAATGACCAACACATGCGGGCGCAGCCTTGCCGCTCTTGGTCAACGGCGCCGGCACGCGGCGCAGTTCGAGCGGGCCGCAGTTCCAGATGACCTCTTGATCGTCGCCATTCTGCGTCGAAGCGAAGGTCAGGTGGAACGTGCTCAAGGCTGGATGATTAGTGACATATCGCGTCGACCAGGTTTTGAAGACGCGCGCCGTAGCGCTCTTGCCCGAAACCAAAACCTTGCCGTTCTCGTCGACTGTAAAGGTGAGCGTTATCAATTCGCCTTCGGGCGTGCGGGCAGAGAAATCGCCCAGCATCGCGGGTTCGAAGGCGAGAGGATCGCGCACATCCAGATCGAGCTCCGTGGCCGGCATTTCCATTTCCGCGCCTGTCAGCCATGCGTGCGCGGCGCGGGCAAGCACCTGCGCTGCCGGGCAGTCGCCATTGGCGTTGGTCAACACGGCGATGCCGACGTCGTGGTCAAGGTCTGCCAGGATGAAGGTGGCGTAACCCACCATGCCGCCGCCATGGGTGAGACAGCGAGCACCCCTGATCGTTTCGACATTGATGCCGAGACCATAGACGCTCTTTTCGACGCCGGCGTCTGCCAGAAATTCCACGATCGGTTCGCCGCACGGCGCCAGAAGGCCGGTCAGCTGCTGGTATGCATTCTCGCTGGCAACCGCTCTTCCATCCAGGCGGCCGGCACCGAGCAGCATACGCACGAAACGCGCGAGATCCGGGCCGGTCGCGGCGATGTTTCCATCGGAGGTGTTGGTTTCGAACCATGTCGCGGGCGCCAAGACATCGCCAGGAACCCAAGGGCGATCGTCTGCCATCGGCGCATAGCCCACGGCGAAGCGGTGACGCTCCCGGTTGGAGATGCAGGCGACACTATCCGCCATTCCAAGCGGCTCGAGCAGTCTTTCCCTGTACGCCTCCACCGTCGGCCTGCCGGTTACGGCAGACACGACAAGCCCCAGCAGGATGTAGCCGATGTTGGAATAGTGAAAGGCTGTTCCGGGCTCAAAACCGGTCGATAGCTCCCTCAGCCACCACCCCTGACCGAGTTCGTCCGGCAACGAGTCCGTGCCAGCCGGCAATCCAGCGGAATGGTTCAGCAGGTGGCGGAGCGAAAACATCGGATAGTCTGAGCCGACGCTGAACCAGGGCAGATAGGTGGTGATGGGCTTGTCGAGGTCGAGCTTTCCCTCCCCGGCAAGCTGCAGGATCGTCAGGCCGACAAAGGCCTTGCTGATCGAACCGATCGCAAACAGATGATCGCGTCCCACGGGCAAGGCTGCGTCGATATTGGCCTGGCCGAAGGGCAGCTCGAGCAGGGTCGCGTCACGCGAAACGGCGACGATGATCCCGCCCGGCACAGGCCAATGTTGCGTGAACTCATGCGCCAGCTCGCGCAGCCGGCGCAGCACGGTTTCCGAAGATGTCATTGTTCACCCGCGCGGCTGAGCAGGAGCTGCAACAATGCCCGCACCGGCGAGCCGGTGGCTCCGACAGGCCAGGGGGCAAAGCCCTGATCCAGATAGGCGCTCGACCCATTGTCGAGGTGGAGCCAGGGCGTATTGCCGGCAAATGTCCGCAAGTAAGTGGCGGCTAACTGACCACTGTCGGGCACCGAGAGCGGGGCATTAGCGATGTCGGCGACACTCGACTCAATCAGACGCTCGTATTCCACTCGCAGCGGCAGGTGCCAGCCCGGCTCGCCCGCGATCTCGCCGGCTCCACCCAGCTCTTGCGCGAGGGAGGGCGACGTAGACCAGCAACCCCACAGCAAGGGACCAACGCCACCGCCGTCCGTCAGCGTACCAACGTCGATGATCTCACCGACCCCGCCGCGCGCCAGATAGGCGACAGCGTCGGCCAACACCAAGCGGCCCTCGCAATCGGTGTCGACAACTTCAGTGCGCCGTCCGTCGGGATGACGAACGACATCGCCGGGGCGCAAGGCATGACCGCCCGGCATGTTCTCCGCCAGCGGCAACAGTGCGGTCACGTCCGGGTCTAGGCCAATTTCCGCCGCCGCGAAAATGGCGCCAGCCACCGCGGCAGCGGCGGCCATGTCGGCCTTCATCCAGGCGATTTCCTGAAGGGTGCGTTTCAGGTTGATGCCGCCGGAATCGAAGGTGATGCCTTTGCCAACCAATCCCAACCGCGCCTTCGACCGAGCCGGATTGAGACACAACACGAACGGTTTGTTGGAACTGCCGCGGCCCACCGCCAGCGTCGCTCCGAAGCCGCGTTTGGCGAGTTCCGCCTCGTCCCATATCTCGGCATCGATGCCCAACTGCTGCGCGCGTTCGGCAATCACCTGCGCCAGACGCTCCGGGATGAGATCGCCGCCCGGCGTCTCGACAAGGTCGCGCACCCAGTTGACCGCCCTGCCCGCGACCCTGCCAATCTCGAAGCCGCGTTTCACGTTGGCGCCGGTCGCCAGCAGGTCGACGACCGTCTCCGCCTTGTCAGACCGGTCATAGGTACCGATCAGGCAAGCTTCCGCCGCAGCTCGCGCTATCGAGGCCTGGTCTGAACCGAGCCCGTCCAGGCTGACGACACATCGCCCCCTGTCCCGCAAGAAATGCGCCGCGGGCATCAAGGCCTCGCGCAGGATGTTTGCGGTGAAGGCTTCCCGCGACCCGACGCCAACCGCAAGCACGGCCGGTCCGTCCTGCGAGGGCACCAGCAGCGCCGAAAGCTGGCCGGACGTGCCCTTGAACAGACCGTCGCGACGCAGCATGGCGACGGATTGACCATGCGCCGAACTGCCGGACAGCCCGGCGTCGGCAAACTCCGGGCCGTGGGGCCCGGCGAATGCGGGCATCACCAGGATGTCCGCATTCTTAAGGACCGCACGGTCGCTGCTGAGCCGCACCTCGATCATGCTTATTTCACCTTGTGGACGTTCATCAGCGTCTCAGTCGACAGATTGTTGACCGAACCGACCAGAGGCGAAAGCACGAAACCATCCCATTTCGGGCTGTGGGCTTCGATGACGTTTGGATAGTTGAGCACGATGTAAGGACGCGCTTCGAAAATGTGCTTCTGCATCGCCGAAATCTCGGCCAACCGCTCCTTCTTGTCGAGCAGCGTGCCCTGCTTCAGATACATTTTGTCGTAGTCGGCGTTGCAGTAACCGCTGTCGCTGTTTCCGCCGCGCGCCCCGCAGGTAACGATGCTCAGCATGAAGTCCGGCTCCACCGGCGGCACCCAGCTCCACATCGCGAAGTCGTAATCAAGGTATTTGGCCTCAGGCGCGTGAATGGCCTCGGTGGCCGCACCTGGATCCATCTTGCGCTGGGTTACCTCGATGCCGATCTTCTTGAAGCCGGCCTGGATGATCTGGAAAGCGCGATCGCCCGTGCCATTCTCTTCCGTCGGGAAGATCACTTCGTAGGACATGCGTTTGCCGTCCACGACCCGGATACCGTCGCCCCCCTTCTTGAACCCCTTGCCCTCCAGGATTTCGTTGGCCTTGTCGGTATCATAGGGCAGCGGCTTGATCGCCTCGTCGTGGAAGCCGGTTGCCGGTGCTACGATGGTCGAACCGGGCGCCGAGAACCCGAGCCAGACGATCTTGTCGATAGTCTCGCGATCAATGGCGTATTCCAGCGCTTCGCGCACCTTCGGATCAAGCAGTTCCCGGTTCTTGGGCTTGTCCGGGCTGGTGTTGATGATGAGCGTTTTCATTCCAACGCTCGGCCCGCTCAGCACCGTCATGCCGGCCTTTTTCAGGGTCTCCACGGCAGTCGGTGGTGTCTGCTCGCCAATCATGTCGAGCTTGTCGGTCACGAGGGCGGTGATCATGGCATCGTCATTGGCGAAGAACTGCAGGCCGAAACCGTCGATGACCGGCTTTTTCTTACCCCACCAGTTCGGATTGCGAGCGAAGAGCGCAATCTGCTCATTGTCGTGCTTGGTCAGCACGAAGGGACCACCCGCCACAACCGGTGCCGTGTTGGGGAAGGTCGATATCTGTTCGCCATTTCCTTCCGTGAGGGGCTCCCACACATGCCGCGGGAGAATAGGAAGCGCCTGGAGTTGCGTCAGCACATTGGCGACCGGCAGCTTATAGGTGAGCACCAGGGTGTTGTCGTCGGAAGCCTGGGCATCCGCCATGTGGGCGACCCAGCCGGCCAGTTTGCCTGTAGTTCCGGTCTGAAACTTGCGGATCATATTGAAGGTGAAGGCCGCGTCTTTTGCCGTCAGCGGCTCGCCGTCCGACCATTTTGCTCCCGGAATGGTGTGGAACGTCCAGACCTTGCCTTCTTCCGACACCTCCCACTTGGTCGCGAACGATGGCACGATCTGCAGCTTGGCATCATATTCGGTCAGATGTGGGTACACATATTGGTACATGACCGAGCTGTAGTCTGAATCCGAGACAAATGGATTGAGTGAGTCGATCGGCTGCGTGGCGCCGATGCGCAGGATCTCGGCCGCGGAGGCAGCTGGCGTAAACGGCGCCTGAAAGACCGTCGCGGCGGCGACCGCTGCGGCAAACGTTAGGGTACGCATGTTCCAACTCTGGTGAGGCTTCTTTTTCATTGTCATCTCCCGAGATGCAAGAATCCCCAAAATGGGTACTTGCTTCATATTCAGGCTACTGAGTATGATAAGTGCATGTCAAGGTGCTTGGGAGGAGCGAGGCATTGCGGGGTTCGGCCTTTGTATGGAAGCGAATCGTTTTCGCTGTGGTCACGGTTTTCGTTGCCCTGACGCTTAACTTTATCCTGTTCCGCGTCCTTCCTGGCGGGCCTATTAGCCAGATATCGCGTGTGCCGAACGCATCCCCGGCGCTCAAGCAGGCGCTTACCGCGCAGTTCGGCCTCGATAAGCCGATTTGGGAGCAATATCTGCTCTATCTCCAACAGACGCTGCACGGCAATCTTGGCGTTTCCTACATGAACCGTCAGCCCGTGCTCGACAATTTGATCGAGGCATTTGGCAACACCATCCCCATGGTGGCGACGGGAACGGTCCTGGCGCTGATGATGGGCGGCCTCGTCGGCGTGATTTCCGCCGTGCGCCGGGGCAGCGCGACCGATCACCTCAGCACCAATATCGCCGTCTTGTTCTACGCGTTCCCAACGCAATTCCTGGGCATGATGCTTCTCATCATCTTCGCCGGGGTCCTGCCTTCCGCAGGCATGAGCGACCCATTCGCCATCGGCGGTTCGCAGTGGGATGTCTTTCTCGACACGCTCAAACACATGATCCTGCCGGTGGCGACGCTGGCGCTGACACTCTTCGCCGAGAATGCGCTTATCGTCCGTTCCGCCATGCTGGAAACGCTGGGCGAGGACTATATCCTGACGGCGAAGGCCAAGGGCGTGCCGCGCCACCGGCTCATCCGCGCGCACGCCTTGCGCAACGCCATGCTGCCCATCGTCACCATGGTGGCAATGTCGCTCGGTGCGGTCGTCACCGGCTCCATCCTGATCGAGGTCATCTTCTCATGGCCGGGTATCGGCCGCGCGCTCTACACTGCGGTGCTCAAGCGCGACTATCCGATGCTGCAGGGCGGGTTCCTCGCCATCACCGTCGTGGTGATCACCTTCAACCTGATCGCCGACCTCATCTACTACAAGCTTGATCCCCGGATAACGACATGACCCTTTCCCTGCCTGGGGCCACTGCCCCAGAAACCGAGACGCGTCTCGGTTTCTGGCCGATGTTGAACGATGTGCTGCATCAACCCGCGGCACTGGTGGGCTCGGCCATCGTTGCCGTGTTCGTTCTGCTCGCGCTCATTTCGCCGCTGATCGAACCTTACAGCGTCCATGAAGCGACATGCGCCGTTTTCGAGCCGCCTTCCTGGCAACACTGGTTCGGCTGCGACGATGGCGGCATCGACGTGTTCAGCCTTGTGTTGCGCGGCGGCCGCATTTCCATGATCGTCGGCGCCATCGCGACACTGATCGCCATCGGCATCGGCGCCACGATCGGCGTTCTTTCGGGCTATTTCGGCGGTTGGGTCGATACTGTTCTGATGCGCATCACCGACTATTTCCTGGTCATCCCGCAGATCGTGCTGATGATCGTGATCGCCGCGGTGTGGGGGCCGAGCCTGTCTCACGTCATCATCGTCATCGGCGCCCTGATGTGGACCAGCACGGCACGACTGATCCGCGCCCAGGTCAAGAGCCTGCGCGAACGGGTCTATGTGAAGCGGGTCGAGGCGCTGGGCGCCAGCCATCTCCACATCATCATGCGCCACATCATCCCGCAGATCGGGCCGCTTCTTGTCGCCAACACGGTGCTGGCCATCACAGTCGCCATCTTCAACGAGACCGCGCTCGCATTCCTCGGCCTTTCGGACCCCACGGCGATCACCTGGGGCACCATTATGGAGCACGCCTTCGACCGTGCGGCCGTCAGCAGCGGCGCCTGGTGGGCGATCGTCCCGGCAGGCGTTGCCGTCGCCGTGCTGATCATGGGCTGCTACATGCTCGGCCGCTCCATCGAAGACGGGCTGAACCCACGGCTCAAGGTCTCATATCTTTCATTGCATGGCTGGAAACTGCGCCCGCTCGTCGGCCGTGGACCGGACGCGATATGACAAGGAACTCCAGGTTGAGCAGCGCCTTCGCAATCCAGGACTTGAATATCTGGTTCGGCACCAATGCCGGCGGCCGCCGCGCCGAATTTCATGTCGTGAAGAACGTCAACATCGAACTCGCACCTGGCGAGCGCATTGGACTGGTCGGCGAATCCGGTTCCGGCAAGACAACCACCATCCTTGCCGCCATGGGACTTTTGCCGGCAAACGCGGAAGTGTCCGGCCGCATCCTGCTTGGCGGACAGGATATTCTGCGGAACGGCGAGGCAAGCATCGCCCCCCACCGCTGGAAGGACATCGCCATGGTGTTCCAGGGCGCGATGAGTGCGTTCAATCCGGTCAAGACCATAGGCTGGCAGATCGCGGAGGCCATGCAGATGCACGGTGTCGCGCGCGGTGTCGCCATGGCGCGCCGGATCGGTGAGCTTCTGGAACTGGTCGGCATACCTGCGGATCACGCCGGGCGCTTTCCGCATCAGCTTTCCGGCGGCATGCGCCAGCGCGCCATGATCGCGATGGCCCTGGCCTGCGAACCCAAGGTGTTGCTGGCCGACGAACCGACGACCGCGCTGGACGTGATGGTGCAGGATCAGGTGATGAAGCTGCTGGTGCGGCTCAGCAAGGAGCTGAACCTGGCGCTTGTGCTCGTCACCCACGATCTCGCCGTCGTCGCCCAGAGCTGCCACCGCGCGGCCGTGATGCTGAAAGGCGAAGTGATCGAACAGGGAGAGGTTGGCGATCTCTATCATCGCCCCCAGCACGAATACACTCGCAAGCTTTTCGAGGCGACGCCTGACGTGTTCTCGGCGGCAAAGGCGAACCAAAGCGGTTCAGCGGCGCCGGACAAGGCACCAAGTGCCTCGCCCCTGCTCGACGTGCGGGATATCACCGTATCATACCCACGCGCCCGCACCTTCCGCGACATGATACGTGGGCAAGACCCTCAAATCCCCGCCGCCGTCGAGAACGTCTCGATCCATGTTGACCGCGGCGAGATGGTGGCACTTGTCGGCCAATCCGGCAGCGGCAAGACGACGACGCTGCAGGCCGTGCTTGGCATGATCAAGGCGCGCAGCGGTTCCATTCGTATCAACGGCCACGACGTCACTCATCTCAAGAGCCGCCATTGGCGACCGCTTCGACGCCATGTCCAGATGATCTACCAGGATCCCTACGAGTCGCTCGACCTGCGCTATCGCGTCCGCTCCACGGTCGAGGAACCGTTGCGTGTTCATGGCATCGGCCTCACGGCGAAGGAGCGCGAGATGCTGATCTGCGCGGCTCTCGAACGCGTCGGGCTGACGCCCGTCGAACGTTATCTCAACCGGTTCCCGCATGAGCTTTCCGGCGGTCAGCGGCAACGCGTTGCAATTGCAGCCGCCATCGTGCTCAAGCCGGAACTGCTGTTGGCCGATGAGCCGGTTTCGATGCTCGACGTATCAGTGCGCGCCGGCGTGCTCGAACTGCTCAATGAGCTGCGCACGGATTCCAAAATGGGTATCCTTATGATCACGCACGACCTGTCGACAGCGGTTCACTACGCCGACCGCATCGCCGTCATGCATCAAGGCAGGATCGTGGAAGAAGGCAACGCTGCAGCGGTCGTCGGTTCGCCCAAGGCGCCCTATACGCGCGCGTTGCTGGCCAGCATTCCCCATCCTGATCCGGAACGGTCCGCGCTGGCCGATTTAACGGCCTGAGCGCCCGGACGACTTCTTCGCAACCGGCAGAACCGAGCGCTTGCTGCCATGCAGTGGCAGCACCACCCATTGTTTCATGTCGGTTGGCTGCAGCAGGTGCCGGCTTCCCGACCCGGACGTATAGAATACGAAATCCGAGGCCTTGTAGGTCTGCTGATAACAATCGAAGGCCTTGCCGTCGGCGGTGAAGGAAACGCCCCTGATGCGCACGACCTGGTCGCGCGAACCGAGGTCGAGTATCTCGCGCTCGGTGGGTGTCGGCCTGTCCACTTCCAGCGATTGTTCGACATAGTCGTCCCGCAGGCCGTAGCGTTCGGCAAGCAAGGCATAAAGCGAGTCGCCCGCTTCGAGATCCTTGTCGTCGATCGCCGGCACGAGGCTGAGCGGCAACACCGCCTGTTCCAGGATCGCCGGGGTTGTCCGAAAGCTGCGCCGCCTGATGATCTCCCAGACCGGCTGGCCGAGTTCGATCGACAGCGCCTTGGCGATCTCGGGGCTGGGCGAACCGATGTTGATGCCGAGCAGTTCCGTGGCAAGCTCAGGCCCGCTGCCCGAAGGTGAAAGCGTTTCCAGAAGGCGCCCAGCCCGACTGGGTTCGCTGACGATGCGATCCCTGGCGACGAAGGTCCCGATGCCCTGATGACGGTGAATCCGGCCGGAATGTTCCAGCTTGTCCAGCGCATGACGCACCGAGATCAGGCTGACGCCTGTCAACTTGGCGAGTTCAGTCGTGCTCGGCAATTTGTCGCCGCCGCTCAAATTGTTCGTGGCAATGAAATCGAGGATCCAGTCATGAACGACCAGATAGCGGAGTTTCCGCTCCTCGTTTTCCTGTGACGCGATCTGTTTTTGCCGTTGAGCCAAAGTCACTACCTCGGCATGTTGATTGACACGTAACCCATCCGCCTTCCAACCGCTCCAGCCGACAACAAAGTGCAGCTGTCATACTGAGAACGACAAGCTGATGCTAGCAGCTTTGTTACAGGAATGCGAAACTTACATGTATTGTTGGGGCAAGCGGGAAATGCCTCGCGGCAAGCCCGTTTCAGCGATTGCCGACATGGCAGTTTTCAGTTCGGCCGGCGCAGATCGCCTCCGGTCGCACGCGGACCTCAAAACAACCAGTTCCGCCATCTTCGGGACGCCTCAGATCATCAAGTAGACCGAGAACAGAATGATGATGGCGGCGACGATGGGTACGCCCCAATCGCTCAGGAACCGCGAGGGATATTTCGTGTCCAGATGAAGGAATGACATAGCACTCCCTCCTCAAAGGGCTGGTGTGTCGCCCCATGCAGCCGAGCCCGATTTCGGCCGCCGACTGAACAGCGAAATTATACACCCGAGACCCGTCGACCGCAAAACCCACGGTCTCGCAGGACAGATAAACACGGGCCGATGCCGCGAGCCGATCGGCGGACGCGACCCAGTGTGAGCCATTTCATGGTTGGCGGTGCGCGTCGGGTCGATTGTAGGCCGGCAGAGATCAACCGGCCGCTCTTCGAGCGCTGTTGTTCGGACAAGAGTTCGGTCCGCGTTAAAACCAGGCAGGAGGCGAACATAGATGCGTATGTGTGTGCGACCCGCGAAACGCGACGGCGATGTCAAAGAGCTTTTTGACCGCCGATTGGCCAAGGAGGATGTCTCCACGCGAGACGGTGGCGTATCGCTGTCGATCGTCGCACGCGACATGTATGCGAAAGGCTCGAACTATCACTACACGATCACGCTGACGCACACCGAGCTTGCCGCGCTAGCCGACGCCGCCAGATAAACGCGAGGCCGGCACCGCACCGACGGTCGCATCGTTGCGACCCGCAAGCAACCGGCATCCCTTGCCTCTAACGCTCACCCGGCGGGAAGGCTGAGCGACGCTCCAGCTTGATGAAGGGTCGCGGCACGACTTTCGCCCGCTTCATCATCTTGTGATACTGCAATTCCCGCATCGCATAGATTTCGACCCAGAGATCGTCAACGATCGTATCGCCGTAAGGTCGCTGCAAACTGGCAATCGCGATGTTGCGCTTTGCCGTCGGCGACCAGATCGCGGCGGTGACCAGGCCGATTTCGCGTTTGCCACGATGATAGACGATGGCGTGTTCGGCCAGAACGTTGCCCTCGATTTCCAGACCCACCAGAATGCGCTTCAGCGTCTTGTCGCGCCGCGCGGCCAGGATCGCTCAACGCCCGTTGAAATGCCCCTTGTCGGGATCGACCATGAAGCCGAGCCCGATCTCGTCGGGCATGCACGGACGATCGGCGCGAATGGCGTGGTCCGCGGTGACAAAATCCGCGTTGGCGACAATCAATCCCGCCTCGATGCGCGCCCGGTTGAGTGCGGTGTAACCGATCGGGCGGATGCCGTGCTCGCGGCCGGCCGTCACCAGCCGGTCCCACAGGCTGAGCGCCAGATCGGACGGCACGAACAATTCGTAGCCGAGATCACCGGTAAATCCGGTTCTCGAGATCGTCACCGCGCCGTTTTCGTGCGGAAAATCGGCAAGATCAAAAATCCGTAGCTTCTCTACACCGGCAAAGCCGGCATCGCGCAAGACGGCATAGGCGGTCGGACCTTGCAGGGCCAGACCGGCAACCGCTTCGGTCTCCTCAGATACACTGACATCAAAACCGATAGCGCTGTCCAACAGCCATGGCAGGTGGCGTTCCTGACAGCACAGACGGAACCTGTCGGTGGAGAACCGAAATAGCGTGCCGTCGTCGAGAACATGGCCGCCATCGTCGCACCACGCCGTATAGTGAACCTTGCCGGGTTTGAGCTTGGCGACGTCCCGGAGCGTTACCCGATTGAGGAACGCCTCGGCATCATCGCCCTCGACGAGGTATTTGACCATGGGAGAAATGTCGAAGAGCGCCGCCTGGCTGCGAATTGCGAAATATTCGAGCTCTTCATCCCACAGCGACAACGGCGCCTTGTAGCCGCTCCAGCTGTACCAATCCTGCCTGGCGGCCAACGCTTCGATGCGTGGCTGGAATGGCGTCGGCAAACGAAGGGTGCGGAAATGCTGCTGCCTGGCAATCCGCAGTACGTGTCCGGATGGGGCATTGGTCATATCGGTGTTGCGCATCGCCTCATCCCCTCGCCAAGACACGTCGTGCCGCGTTGAGCCCCGGCACACCTGAAACGCCGCCGCCAGGATGAGAACCCGATCCCGCCAGAAACAGACCGTCGATGGGTGTGTTGTAACCGGCGCAGCCAGCGATCGGGCGCGACATCAGCATCTGGTCGGCCTGCAGTTCGCCATGGTGCCAGTGGCCACCGGGCATATGATAGCGCTGTTCGATGTCGAGCGGCGTCAGGAGTTCCGCGTGCCGCACGCTTTTGCCAATGCCCGGCGCAAAGCGTTCCAGCTGCGCCATGATCGCCTGCAGGAACAGCGACTTGCCAACATCCCAACCTTGCTTCAGTGCATAGGGCGCGAATTGAACAACGGCCGACAGCATACACGCCCCCGCCGGAGCCAGTGACGGATCCGAAAGGCTGGGCAAGGTGATCTCCATCACCGGCTCCGATGAGAACTCGCCATATTTCGAAGGATTGAAGGCCAGTTCGACATGGTCGGTCGACGGCGCGATCACCAGCCTGCCCCGATGGTCATCGGGACTGACCCCGGTGAAGCGCGGCGGTTCGTCGAGCGCGAGATGCAGTTTGGCAGCGAAGCCGTGCATGCGGATGTTCTTGACCTTGCGCACCAGGCCGGTGTCGAGTTGGCGTGGACCGACGAGTTCCATGAAGAGCGCAGCCGGGTTGACCGCGGCCAGGACGATCGGCGCGCTGATCCGCTCGCCATCTTCCAGCAAGATGCCGACCACATGGCCTTTTTCGATCTGTATTTTGGCGACCTTGGCCTTGCTGCGCAGCCGAACCCCGGCCCTTTCCGCGCTCGTCGTGATGGCGGCGATGATTTCGCCAAGCCCACCCTTGGGGATGAGCTGCGCGCCCGCCTGTCCACCGACCTCGCCCGCCAGACGGTAATAGAGCCCGAGCAGCGAGGTGGGCGAGCGCGGACCGAGATGGCTGCCGAGCACGGCATCGAACGCGAGGAGCCCCTTCAGCCTGTCGTCGCCGAGATGTTCGTCGGCGACATCGGCCACATTCATCAACAGCATGCGCAGGAAATCACGCATGTCCTCCTTGCCAAGCCGACGCAAAGAGAGGGCAGTCATGCCAAGTGCGGAGCTTTCGGCGAAGGACATGCCGGAGAGATCGGGCGGCCGCCGCGCCAGCATCGGCTTGAGAATTCCCGCATAGCGAATGAGCTGCGCACGCAGGTCGAGCCAGGCTCGTTCCTCCTGGACCTGAACGCCGGTCAGGCGTTCGCCATAAGCGCCATGCAATACCAGCGCTTCGCCATCCTGCGCCAGCACGACGGTCGGGACCGGCTGGACCCGATCGAGCGCCAGGCCATGTTTCTCAAGCTCCAGTGTTTTTATGACATCGGGATGCAGGCGATTGAGAACATGCGCGACGGAAGTCCGGAAACCGGGGGCAAAGCTCTCGGTACGCGCAGCGCCACCAAACGCATCGCCGGCCTCCAGCACGGTTACCTTGCGGCCGGCCTTGGCAAGTACTGTTGCCGCAACCAGGCCGTTGTGGCCGCCGCCGACGACGATCGCATCAAATGACATCGTGGGCTCCGCTCACATGATTGGCGCTGCGCTTGAGATCGCGCAGAATTTCACAGGCGGCATTGCGACCGGGTGCGCCCATGACACCGCCGCCCGGATGCGTGGACGAACCGCACAGATAGAGGCCGTCGACCGGTGACCGGTATTGGGCATAGCCCGGCACCGGGCGATTGAACAAAAGCTGGTCGAAGGTGAGTTCGCCCTGGAAGATGTTGCCTTCGGTGAGGCCGGTTTCGGCCTCGATCTCGCGTGGCGTGCGGACCTCCATATGGACGATCCGGTCCCTGAAACCCGGCGAATACTCGGCGATCTGGGCGATGACGCTTTCGGCGAAGCCGTCGCGGTCGGCATCGGTCCATTCGCGCCCTTGCACCTTTGGCGGCGCGTATTGCACGAAACAACTCATGAAATGTTTGCCAGGGGCGGCCATGGTCGAATCGAGCGTGGTCGGGATAACCATGTCGAGGAAGGGGTCGGCGGACCAGCGACCTGCCTTCCAGTCGTCATAGGCGCGCTCCATGCGCTCGACCGAATCCGTGAAATGCATGTCGCCGCGATAGCAGGGCGAATCCTCGGGCAATGCCGGGAAGACCGGCATGGAATCGAGCGCGATGTTCACCTTGCCGGACGAACCGCGGATCTTGAAGTTCTTGACCCGTCGAAGGAATATGTCGGGCAGTTCCTTGGCCTCGACCAGTCCGAGGAACGTGCGCTTGACGTCGGCATTGGACGCGACAAGCTTGCCGAGAACCTCCTCGCCGTCGGCTAGGACCACGCCGCGCGCGCGGCCGTTGCGGACCAGCACCTGCTCGACCTCAGCGCCGGTGCGGATGGTGCCGCCAGCAGCCTGGAAGGAGGCCGCCAGCGCCTGGGTGACGGCACCCATGCCACCGCGCGCATAACCCCAGGCACCGACCGAGCCGTCGACCTCGACCATATAGTGGTGGAGCAAAACATAGGCCGTGCCGGGCGACATTGGCCCAAGTGCCGTGCCGATAATGCCCGACAGAGCGAAGTTCGCCTTGATGACATCGGTCTCGAAATATTCGTCAAGGAAGTCCGAAATCGACATCGTCCAGAAGCGCAATGTCAGCGCCATCTCCTCGGCGGTCAAACCGGCGAACTTCTTTCCCAGATAGAGCAGCTCGCCGATGTCGCGCGGCTTGAAGCTCGTCGGATCGGGGGCGGTCCGCATCAGCAGCGGCTGGATGAAGCGGCACTGACGGGTGACGTCGCGCGAATAGCGCCCATATGCTTCGGCGTCGCGCGGCGAGAACCGCGCGAATTCGCGGCGATGCGCATCGTGGTCGCGATAATTGGCGAGATAGTCGCCGTCGCGAGTGAACACGGCCCCGCCCTCATAGGGTATGACCTGCAATCCGAAGCGCGGCAGCTCCAGGTCGCGCATGATCTCTGGCCGGAACAGCGAGCAGACATAGGAGCAGTTGGAGTAGATGAAGCCCGGCGTCAGCGAGCGGCTCGTGGCGGCTCCGCCAACCCAATCCTTCTGCTCCAGAACCACGACATCCAGGCCGGCGCGCTGCAGATAGCAGGCATTGACGAGACCGTTGTGGCCACCGCCGATGATGATCGCATCCCAATTTTTCATGATTGCCGCGTCTCTCCCTCGAACCAAATCTGCCACGAGTTAAGGAGCGCGTCCACAGAAATTGAATGAACGTTCAATCAGATTATGCGATACGAGCAATCGTTGAGGCTGGTGTTTCGCCTAGACGATGGCCATTGCCCGCTTGTGGTCGGCAACCTCGGAAAGCAGCCAATCCTGAAACAGGCCGGTGCCCGGCTTGTTGCCGACACTGCGGCGCTGCTGCAGATAATAGCCGGCCGGATAGGTGTGGCGGGCCTCCAGCGGAGCGACAAGCCTGCCCTGGCGCAAAAGGTCCTGCGCCATGATCGTGTCGGCAAGCGCGATGCCGGCACCGTTCATCGCCTCTCGCATGATCAAGGTGCAATCATGCAGAACCGCACCCGAATGCGGCATGCCATCCTGAATACCCTCCTGCTCCAGCCACTGCTTCCACCTCGTGGTCTCGCATTCGTGGATCAGGTGATGGTTGAGCAGGTCTGCGGGCGAGTTGAGCGGTACGGGACCATCGAGCAGCGAAGGCGCGCAGACCGGCGTCAGCAGGAGCGGGATCATCAATGTGAGCGCCGGACCGGCCTTGTAGACAAACTCGTCGACGATAGCCAAATCGAAGTTGGTCCGCTTGCCGGAAGTCGAAATCTCCAGATCCACCGACGGATGCTCGCGACGGAAACTCGGCAGCCGGTCCGCCAGCCAGAGGTTCAGAAAAGTCGGTTCGCACAGCAGCCTGACACGCTGGAGCTTGCTGCGACGCGGCCCATCGTAAAGGCTGACATCGTCGGTTGCGCGCCAGATGGCGTCGAAAGCTTCGGAGAGGCTGCGCGCGTAATAGGACCCCCGCTGCGTCACCGTTACCTGGCGAAATCCGCGTTCGAACAATTCCTGGCCGAGGTTCCGTTCGAGCGCACGGATGTGACGGCTGACCGCCGAAGGCGTCAGATGCAGCTCTTCCGCCGCATCCTTGATGCTGCCGAGACGTGCGGCAGCCTCGAAAGCGCGCATGCCATTGAGTGAGGGTAAGGCCATTCCTCGATCATGAATTCTCAGTTGAGTTTTTGTCAATCGATATGGACAAAATTGGCGTTTGATCACCTCCCACGTTCGGGGATACCAAAAAGGCAAGAACAACTAAGTCGTCACGAGAAAACGACTCTTCGGGACTCCGACACCATTCAACGAACGGCGATAGCCGGCTTTACCGGATTTGACCGGTGGCCGACGCAGCCTGACGCATGACCTCAAAAGCTCGAAATGGGTGACGAACCGCATTTCGACGCAAGGAGCATGTCGCAAGCAGCCCTCGCCCGGCGTCGCCATAGCATGGGAGAATGCCTGCTTATGCCTCAATCGCCAGTGCCTGTCTTCGAAGCGGCAGACGAGATTTCCAAGGAAGCCTCCGTCATCGTGATCTTGCAAACCGCCCGCAGTGGTTTCGGCCCACGGGCTGCGGCACTGGACGCTCAGATCGGTGGGATTTTGTCCCGCGCTTGTTCCGACCCGGCCACATTGGCAGAATCCAGCACTTGCATCGATGTCATTGCCCCGCAGGCAATCGCGGCCAAGCGCGTGATCATCCTGGCATTGGGCAAGGCCGAAGCCGTGACCGCGCTGTCGCTGGCGCGCGCCGGCGGCGCCCTGGCCGCGCATCTGGAAAGCAAGGGCGAAAGCACGGCCACCCTTGTCCTCGACCCCACTGCCGATGTGTGCCAGTCCGGTGCCGAAATCCTGGCGCGCGTCGCGCTTGGCATGCGGCTGCGCAGGTATCGTTTCGACATGCGCAATCAGCGGCAGGGTGCCGGAGCGGATCGAACCCTGCGGGTACAATTGGTCGGCGCAAGCGACGCGGAACTCGCCCCGGCGCTGGCGCGGATCAATGCGATCGCCGACGGCGTCGAATATGCCCGGACGCTGGTCAACTTGCCGCCGAACCATCTCCACCCCGACAGTTTCCACGATCATCTGGAGCCTTTGCGCGAAGCCGGGATCGAGGTCGAAATGCTCGATGCGGCGCAGCTGACGGAGCTCGGCATGAACGCGTTGCTCGCTGTCGGAGCAGGCTCGGTGCGCGCGCCGCGCGTCGCCGTTCTGCGCTATCGCGGCAAAGGCTCGCCCGCGCAGCCACTTGCCTTCGTCGGCAAGGGCGTCTGCTTCGATTCCGGCGGCCTCTGCATCAAGGGCGGATCGCAGATGTTCGACATGAAGGGGGACATGGGTGGCGCGGCCGCCGTGGTCGGCTTGCTGATCGCGCTGGCCAGGCAGGGCAGCCCCGTCCATGCGGTCGGCGTGCTCGGCATCGCCGAAAACATGCCGTCCGGCACCGCGTTGAAACCCCGCGACATCATCACCACTGCCTCGGGACAGACTGTCGAAGTGTTCGACACGGACGCGGAGGGTCGCCTGTTGCTGGCAGACTGTCTCTACTACGCCGCCACACGTTTCAACCCATCGGTGATCGTCGATCTGGCCACGCTGACCTATTCGGTGACCCGAGGCCTGGGCTCGATATTCGCAGGGCTGTTCAGCACCGACGATGCGCTCGCCTCGCAGATGATCGCGGCGGGGGAAACGGTGGGCGAACGGTTCTGGCGACTGCCGCTTGACCGCGCCTACGACGAGGGCCTGAAGTCGCCATTCGCCGATCTCAGGCATCACGCCAAGGATATGGAAGATGGCGATGCCCCCTACGCCGCGGCCTTCCTGCGCCATTTCACGGAAGACCGCCCCTGGGTGCACCTCGACATCGCAAGCAAGGAATTGACCGACACCGATCGTCCGCTCGCCAGGCAGGGCGCCACGGCGTTCGGCGTGCAGATGCTGGAGGAATGGGTGCAGGCCAACCGGGCCAAGAACTAGACGGCGGTGGCGCGGGGTACCGACAATATGCCTTCAACAATGCCAGGAACCGGAATGTCGTCAGGGATCAATCGCAAGGAAGGACGCGCCGCCTTCGGTGGCTACGAAACCTGGTACCGGATCAGTGGCGAGCTCGGCGACAAAGCGCCGGTGGTGATCCTGCATGGCGGCCCCGGCGTCGCGCACAACTATGTCGATGCCTACAAGCTTCTCGCCTGCGGGGGTCGCGCCGTCATCCATTATGACCAGTTGGGATGCGGCAATTCCACATTGTTGCCGGAGAAGGGCGCCGATTTCTGGACGCCACAACTTTTCATCGACGAGCTTGAAAACCTGGTCGACCACCTTGGCATCCGCAGTGGCTTCCATGTGCTCGGCCAGAGCTGGGGCGGCATGTTGGGGGCTGAATATGCAGTGACACGCCCGCAAGGCTTGAAGTCGCTGACGATCGCCAATTCGCCGGCTTCCATGAAGCTGTGGGTCGAAGAAGCGAACCGGCTTCGCGCCGACCTGCCGGAGGACGTCCAGGAAACCCTGACCCGGCATGAAAAGGCCGGCACGACCGACCATCCGGACTATCAGCAGGCAACGATGGTGTTTTACGAGCGGCATGTCTGCCGTGTCGTGCCCTTTCCGCCGGAAGTGGCGGAAAGCTTCGCCCAGGTGGCGCGCAATCCCACCGTCTACAATGTGATGAACGGGCCGAACGAGTTCCACGTCATCGGCACGCTGAAGAACTGGACTATCGTCGACCGCCTGGCAGCCATCGATGTTCCCACCCTGATCATCTCCGGACGTTACGACGAGGCCACACCCGCGACCGTGCAGCCCTACAAGGACGGCATCAAGGGATCGCGCTGGGAGATATTCGAGCATTCCAGCCACATGCCGCATGTGGAAGAGCAAGAACGCTGCATGCGGGTGGTGGGAGACTTCCTGGACCACAACGACAGCTAAGAAAAGGGGAATCAAGAATGAAGAAACTGCTCTTGGCGGCTTCGGCCGCGGCACTCTTGGCCGGCACATGGCTGGCTCCGGCACAGGCCGAATATCTCAAGGAACATCGCGGTGGCACCATTCGCCTTCTGGCCCGCGCCGCGGCCGGAACGCTCGACCCGCATATCAACTACACCGATCAGGGCTGGCAGATGTACCAGCCGATCTATGACGGCCTGGTCGCCTTTCGCAAAGCCGAAGGCATGGACGGCTTCACCATCGTCCCCGACCTGGCAGAGGCGCTGCCGCAAGTCAGCAATGACGGCAAGACCTTCACTTTCAAGCTGCGCAAGGGCATCAAGTTCTCCAGCGGCCAGGACCTCGGCGTGAAGGACGTGGTCGCCTCGTTCCAGCGCATCTTCAAGATTTCGGGACCAACCTCCGGCACCTTCTATGCCGGCATCGTCGGCGCCGACAAATGCCTGGCCGACACCAAGAGCTGTACGCTCGAAGGCGGCATCGTCGGCGACGAGGCGGCCGGAACGGTTACGATCAACATCATCAAGCCGGATGCCGAACTTCTCTACAAGCTGGCGTTGCCGCATGCCGTGACCCTGCCGGCGGATACGCCCGCAGAAGACATGGGATCCAGGCCCATTCCCAGCACCGGCCCTTACATGATCTCCGCCTTCGACCCCAACAAGGGCATGACAGTTTCCCGCAATCCGCATTTCAAGCAGTGGAGCGAGGAAGCCCAGCCGGACGGCTATCCCGATGTCGTCCAATATGATTTCGGCCTCTCCGAGGAAGCGGCGGTCACCGCGATCCAGAACGGCGAAGCGGACTGGATGTTCGACCCGCTGCCAAGCGACCGCCTGGTCGAGCTCGGCACCAAGTTCAAGGACCAACTCCACATCTCGCCACTTTCCGCATGGTGGTATGCCCCGCTCAACACCCGCCTCGCGCCGTTCGACAATGAAAAGGCGCGGCAGGCAGTGGCCTATGCGGTCGATCGCAACACTCTGGTCAAGCTGTTCGGCGGCAAGGTGCTTGGCGCTCCGGTGTGCCAGGTTCTGCCGCCAGACTTCCCCGGCCACGAGGATTATTGCCCCTTCACCAAGAACCCCGGCGCCAAATGGTCGGCACCTGATCTCGACAAGGCCAAGCAGCTTGTCGAGGAATCCGGCACCAAGGGCCAGAAGGTGACCATCATCGTCGAGGACACCGCCGTATCGCGGTCGATCGGCGTCTATCTGCAGAGCGTGCTGACCAGCATCGGCTATGCCGCCGACGTCAAGCCGATCTCGACCAACATCCAGTTCACCTACATCCAGAACACCAACAACAAAGTGCAGATGTCGGTGACCCAGTGGTACAAGGACTATCCCGCAGCTTCGGACTTCCTGAACATCCTGTTCAGCTGCGCATCTTTCCGTGAAGGCTCCGACGCTTCGATCAACATTTCGGGCTTCTGCGACAAGGATATCGACGCCAAGATGCAGAAGGCACTGGACCTCGGCGTCACCGACCAGAAAGCGGCCGACAAGATGTGGGCCGAAATCGATAAGCAGGTGACCGACAAGGCGCCGGCCGTCGGCCTCTTTACGCCGAAGCGGCTCGACTTCGTCAGCAAGCGCCTGGGCAATTTCAAGTTCAATCGGCAGTTCAACTGGATGATCACCCAGTCCTGGGTGCAGTAACGAACCGCGAGGGGACACGTCCGTGTCGATTGAAGCCGTTGCCGTGCCGCGCAAGACGCGAGGGCCTTGGGCCGTCGCGCTTGCGAAGCTGACAAGGAACAGGGCCGCCATGGCGTCCCTGGCCGTGTTCCTCCTCATCGTCCTCGCCTGTTTCAGTGCGCCCTTGTATGCGCACTGGGCAGGTGTGGACCCATTCGCCTCTACGCTCGACGCCACCATCCAGATCGACGGCGTCGACGTTCCGGTGATGGAGCAGTCGACGGAGGGGCTCGGGCTTGGCTACACGCCGCTCGGTCCGACCTGGCGGCTTGGCAACTACTTTCTCGGCGCGGACAGCCAGGGCCGGGATGTCATGGCCAGGATGCTCTATGGTGGGCTCAGCTCGCTGTTGATCTCCGGGGCGGCCACCATCTTCACCCTGATCCTCGGCACGGCGGCGGGCCTGATCGCCGGCTATTTCGGCGGGATCACCGACACGGTGCTGTCGCGTTTTCTCGACGTCTTGTGGGCATTTCCGATCTATCTTCTGGCGATCTCGCTTTCCATCGTCACGATTGCGCAAGGCATTTCGATCGGGCCGATCGTCATCCAATCCGGCAGCCTATGGCTGCCTGTCATCATCATCGGCATCGTCTATGTGCCCTATGTGGCGCGCCCCATCCGCGGACAGGTTCTGTCGTTGCGCAACAGCGAATTCGTGATGGCGGCCATCAATCTCGGCGTGCCGGGATCGCGCATCCTTTGGCGCGACATCCTGCCCAACATCACCACCACGCTCATCGTGTTCGTGCCGTTGATGATGGCACTGAACATGCTTACGGAATCAGCCCTCTCCTTCCTTTCGATCGGCGTGCAGCCACCGGCCGCAAGCTGGGGCACGATCATCCAGGATGGGCAGGCGCTGCTTTATACGCGACCGCTGGTGGCATTGGCGCCGGGCCTTGCCATCGCGATTTCCGTGATGGCGCTCAATGTCTTCGGCGACGGTCTGCGCGACGCGCTCGACCCGCGCTCCAAGGTTCGGCTGGGGCGCGACTGATGATCTACGCGATCCTGCGCCGTTTCGGTCAGATGCTGTTCGTAATGTTCGGCATCTCGGTCATCGTCTTCCTGATTTTCTTCGCCACGCCGGGCGCCGACCCGGCGGCGCGCATCGCTGGCCGCAACGCTTCCCCCGAAGTGCTGGAAGCGGTGCGCCACAACTTCGGTTTCGACCAACCGCTCTACGTGCAATATGTGCGGATGATGGAGAAGATCTTCATCACCGGCGACCTGACCTCCTTCGTCAATCGCGGCTGGAAAGTGGTGCCGGCGGTGCTGGATTCCATCCCGGTCACGCTTTCGCTGGTATTCGGGGCGGCGATCCTGTGGGTGGTCGTGTCGGTCATCATCGGTATCGTCGCAGCAGCGACCCGCGACAGCTGGCTCGACAAACTACTGATGGCGCTGGGACTGCTCGGCATCTCCATGCCAGTCTACTGGCTGGGCGAGGTGATGAACCTGATCACCCAGAGCCGCTACCACGACAGCTGGTTGTTCTCCTGGGTACCGCCGCTCGGCTACAAGAATTTCTCCGACGACCCGAAGGGCTGGTTCCTGACACTGGTCATCCCATGGATCACGCTCGCCATCCTCTATATCGGCATCTATGGGCGGGTGCTGCGGGCGGCGATCATCGAATCGATGCAGGAAGACTATATCCGCACGGCCCGCGCCAAGGGCCTGTCGGAGACGCGCATCCTGCTGCGCCACGCGCTGCGCACTTCACTCATCGCTTTCGTGACCCTGTTCGGACTCGACTTCGGCGCACTGGTGGGCGGCTCGGCTTTGCTTACCGAGGTGGTCTTCGGACTGCATGGCATCGGCAAACTCACCTATGACGCGCTGCAGAACCTCGACCTGCCGATGATCATGGCGACGGTCATGTACGCTTCCATGTTCGTGGTCGTTGCCAACGCAGTGGTCGATTTCGTCTACATTCTTCTCGATCCGCGCGTGAGGACGTCATGATGCTGTCTGTGCGTGACCTTCGGGTATCGTTCCGCACCGATGACGGCCTGGTGCGGGCCATCGACGGCGTTTCCTTCGACCTCGAGGAAGGCGAGATCCTCGGCGTGGTCGGCGAATCCGGCTCCGGCAAGACCGTATCACTGCTGGCGGTCATGGGCCTGATCACCGACCCCAATGCGGTGATCGAAGGCTCGATCCGCTACAAGGGCCGTGAATTGGTGGGATTGCCGGCGCGCGAACTCAGGCGCCTGCGCGGCAATGAGATCGCCATGATCTTCCAGGACCCGATGACGGCACTGACCCCGGTCTACACGATCGGCTGGCAGATCGCCGAACAGATCCGCGCGCATAGAACTATCAGCAAGACCAAGGCCCTGGAGCGCGTCGAGGAACTGTTGGCCGAGGTGAATTTCCCCAATCCGCGCGAGGCGATGTCGCGCTACCCGCACCAGCTTTCCGGCGGCATGCGCCAACGGGCGGTGATCGCCATGGCGCTGTCCTGCAATCCCGCGCTGCTGGTGGCGGACGAGCCGACCACCGCGCTCGACGTCACCGTGCAAGCCGGCATCCTCGATCTCGTGCGCAAGCTGCGCGCGACGCACAATTCCGCGGTCGTCTTCATTACGCATGACATGGGCGTTGTTTCCGAACTCGCCGACCGCGTCATGGTCATGTATGCCGGCCGCGTGGTGGAACGCGGCGGTCGTGCGGAGCTGTTCTCGGATCCGCGACACCCCTACACGCGTGCCCTGCTCGGCTCGATCCCGCCGCTGACTGGCGAGAAGCCGCGCCGACTGCCGGCCATTCCCGGCTCACCGCCGTCGCTGCTGCGATTGCCGCAAGGTTGCGCCTTCGGGCCACGCTGCCCGGTACAGTACGAACCTTGCGTGGCAGGCAAGCCGAACCTTGGCGACGGCACCCACGCTGCGGCTTGCTTCCGGGTGGCGCAAGCATGAGCGGACCGATGACCGACCAAGACCGGCCAATTCTCGAAACGCGCGCGCTCGGCAAACGTTTCTCGATCGGCAGCCGCTTTTCCAGCGAGGGCAAGCGAACCGTCCATGCGGTGGACAATGTTTCGCTGACGGTCCGGCGTGGGGAGACCGTCGGGCTGGTCGGTGAGTCCGGCTGCGGCAAGTCCACGCTGGCGCGTTGCCTGGTCCGGCTCTATGACATCACCGACGGCGAATTGCTGTTCGAAGACGACGACATCACTTCGAAGTCGCTGGGCGAACTCAGGCCGCTGCGGCGGCGTCTGCAAATGGTCTTCCAGGACCCTTCGGCCTCGCTCAACCCGCGTCGGCGCGTCGGCGACCTGGTGGCGGAGCCGCTGCGCATCCACACCAAGCTTTCGTCGGGCGAGATCGCCAAGCGCGTGGCGGAACTGTTCGATCTTGTCGGCCTGCTGCCGGATCACGTCATGCGCTATCCGCATGAATTTTCCGGCGGGCAGCGCCAGCGTGTCGGCATCGCGCGTGCTATCGCGCTCAACCCGGACCTTGTCGTGCTCGACGAACCCGTCTCGGCGCTTGACGTGTCGGTGCAGGCGCAGATCGTCAACCTGCTCGCCGATCTCCAGGAGAAGTTGAAACTTACCTACATCTTCATCGCACACGACCTGTCGGTGGTGCGACAGGTTTCGACCCGCATCGCGGTCATGTATCTCGGTTCGATCGTGGAAGAAGGCCCGGCGGAAGAGGTCTTTTCGGCACCGGCTCATCCTTACAGCCAGGCGCTGATTTCCGCCGTTCCCGTCGTGGAGACGACGCCGAGCGGCACGCGCCGGCGCATCATCCTGACCGGCGACGTGCCAAGTCCGCTCAATCCGCCATCCGGCTGCCGTTTCCATCCCAGATGTCCGATCGCCACCGACCGATGCCGTACGGAGCGACCGGAGCCAAGAGAGCATCGGCCAGGCCGCAAGGTCGCCTGCCACTATCCAACGATCTAGTGCGGACCCGCGCAGCAACCGGGCCTTGCGCGGGAAGCTAGGGGTTTTGCCTGGCGCTGGCGAGCTTTGCCTGCAGGACAACGACGACCAGCAGGAACGCACCACGGATGACCGACTGCCAGTAGGCCGACAGGGAGATGACGCCGAGCCCATTCTCGAAATTGAGAATGTTGAAGACCATGGCGAGCAGCAGCGCGCCCGCCATCGTTGCCCCGACGGAGCCGACGCCGCCTGAAAGCACGGTGCCGCCGACGACGACCGAGGAGATCGCAAAGAGCTCCCAGCCGACACCTTCGGTGGGCTGTCCGGCGCCGAACTGGGCGGCCAGGATGACGCCGGCGAGACCCGCTAGAAGCCCGGAGGCGGCATAGACGCCAAACAGGGTGCGTTCCACCTTCAAACCCATCAGCTTCGCGGTGGCTTCGCCGTCGCCGATCGCCAGAATACGGCGACCGACGGGGTGTCGCTCCAGTGCGACCCAACCCGCGACATAGGCAGCGATCGCGATCCAGGCCGGGATCGGAAAGCCAAGGAAATCGTCCTGACCGATCAAGGTGAAAGCGGTGTCGTAGGAAACCGATACCGACTGATTGCCGGCCAGCAGCAATGCGGTGCCATAACTGGCCAGCATTGCAGCGAGCGTGGCGATGAAGGGTTGAATGCGCAGCCGCGTCACGACAAGGCCGTTGATCATTCCAACGCCGAGGCCGGCGAGCAATCCGCCAGCGAGCCCGACCGCCCAGCCATAGGGCGACAACAACGCTGCGACGACACTCGCCATGGCAGCCGTGCCACCGACCGAGAGATCGATGCCACCCGTCATGATCACCAGCGCCATGCCCAGTGCAATCAGCATGAACATGGAATTGTAACGCAGGAAGGACAGGATGTTGTAGCTCGACAGGAAGTGGTCGTAGCGCAGCGCGCCGAAAATCAGCAGAGCGACCACCACCGTGATGACGCATAACCTGGCAAGCTGCAGATTGGAGCGCGGAACAAATGCCTCCAGGATGGTCTGGCTCGAAGGTGTCTGCGTCATGTCCGACCGGGGCCCGCGCTTTGCTGGATGTAGACGGCGGCGACGATGAGCGCCGCCTTGACGACAAGGGCGGCAGCATCGGGCACGCCGTTGGCGAGAAGCGTGTAGCGGACGAGCTGGATGACGCAGGCGCCGAGCAGAGTGCCAAGAATGTTCGCCCTGCCGCCCGTCAACAGCGTGCCGCCGACCGCGACCGCGGCAATGGCGTCGAGTTCCATGCCGAGCCCGACCAGATTGGCATCGCTGGCCGAATTGCGCGCCACCACGATCAACCCGGCAAGGCCTGCCAGAACACCACTGATGAGATAGACGAGACGCTTGACCCGCTGCGCCGGAATGCCCGAGAGACGCGCCGCCTTCTCGTTGCCACCGACCGCGAGAATCTGCCGCCCGAGAGCGGTTCTCTTGACCAGGAAGGCGGCTGCGGCCACCACCACGATCATGATCAGCACCTGCGTCGGAATTCCAAACACATAACCGAGCGCAACGAATTGGAAGGCGTCGTTCTTGAACACCTGGAGATTGCCGTTGGTCATGACCTGGGCGATGCCTCGCCCGGCGGTGAACAACACCAGCGTCGCCACGATCGGCTGGATCGAATAGCGGGTGACGAGGAAGCCGTTGAACCAGCCCAGCATCGCCACCACGATGAGCGGCAGAATGAACGCCAGAGGCAGCGTAAGCAATGGGTTGACCGTGGGCACGATCGTGCCCTGCAGAATCATCGGCGCGAGCGCGCCGGCGATCGCCATCAGCGAGCCGACGGAAAGATCTATACCGCCGGTGGCGATCACCAACGTCATGCCGACCGCGACGATGACGATCGTGGCCACCTGGGTCAGGTTCACGTTGAAGGTCTGCAGCGACAAGAAGTTCGGCGTGGCGATGGCGTTGAAGACAATGAGCAGGATCAAAGCGACGAAAGTGCCATAACGGCTCAACCAAGAGGCAAGATTGAAAGGCAGTTTGCGCCGGCTGGCGGCCCCTTCCGCCGCGCTCAAGCGGTCACCTCCTGATGAGCCATCGCTGACATGAGATTGGCCTCGGTGATCTCGTCCGACGCAAGCCGTCGCACCGACTTGCCGTCACTGAGAACAGTGACGCTGTCGGCGGCCGCGATCAACTCTTCGAGTTCCGACGAGATCATCAGGACACTCAGGCCTTCGTCGGCAAGACCGCGCAGCAATTTGAGGATCTCCGCCTTGGCGCCGACGTCGATGCCGCGCGTCGGCTCGTCGACGATCAACAGGCGCGGGTCCATGCACAGCCATCGGGCCAAAAGCACCTTCTGCTGGTTGCCGCCGGAGAGTTCCCGAATTGGCTGCTCGGGCGAGGAGCATTTTATGCCGAGTGCCTGGATATATTTCTCGACGATGCCGCGCTGGGCAACCCTGTCGACAAGGCCGGCCTTCTGCAGCCTTGGCAAGATCGCCAATGTCATGTTCTCGCGCACGCTCATCTCGGGCACGATGCCCTCGACCTTGCGATCCTCGGAAACGAAGCCCATGCCGTCGCGGATCGCATCTGCGGGCGCGGCGTAGTCGGCCGCACGGCCGGCCATGGTTACCGACCCGCGCTCCTTGCGGTCGGCGGCATAGATCAGCCTGGCGGTTTCAGTGCGGCCCGCCCCCAGAAGGCCGGCAAGGCCGGCGATTTCGCCCTTACCGATCGCCAGCGAAACGTCGCGCACCCTGACGCCGGCGCCGAGATTGCTGACATTGACGAGTGAGTTACCGTCGCCATCGCCATGCGCCCGCTTCTTGGCTGTGAAGGCGGCCAGTTCCTTGCCCAGCATGGTCTTGACCAGCGCGACCTTGGATATGTCCTTCATCGGACTAACCGCGACAGTGCGGCCGTCGCGCATGATGGTGACGCGGTCGCAAATCGCGTAAAGCTCATCCAGCCGGTGGCTGATGAAGATGGCGGCAACGCCGTCTGCCTTGAGCGTCCGCATCGTTTCGAACAGCACCTCCACCTCCTGTTCGTCCAGCGAGGAGGTCGGTTCGTCGAGGATGAGAAGCCTTGCGTTCTGGGTGACTCCGCGCGCGATTGCCACCATCTGCCGAGTGGCGGCGCCGAAATCCTGCAACGGCCGGTTCACGTCGATGTCCAGCTTGAACCGACTGAGAACGGTCCTTGCCGCAGCCTGCATTCTGGCCCGATCGACGAGGCCGAAACGACGCGGCTCGCGAGCCAGGAAGATGTTCTCGGCCACAGTGCGGTTCTGCGCCAGGTTGATTTCCTGATAGATGGTGGCGATGCCAGCCGCCTGGCTCTCGGCGGTCGAGGCGAAGCGCACGTCCCTGCCCTGGAACCGTATGGTGCCCGCATCGCAGGAATGCGCACCCGTCAAGATCTTGATCAATGTGGACTTGCCGGCGCCGTTCTGGCCGATCAGGGCCATGATCTCGCCCGGCTCGATGTCCAGCCCGGCGTTCGTCAGAACCTGGACATCGCCGAAGCTCTTGTTGATGCCTTTCATCGACAACAGCATCGCAACCCTCCCGTTGTCGACGATCATTACACCCAGTCGCGGCATGGCCAAAGAGTGCGGCCGGAACGGTCCTCGTGACGCTCCGGCCGCCAAGTCCTGGGATGCGATCAGTAAGCGCTGCCAACCTCGGCCGAAGCGTTGGCCGTGTCGTAGAACTTGTCGGTGTTCTTCACCCACGCCTCGATCTTGTCGCCGGCGGCATAGCGCTTCAGCGTTTTGTAGGCGATCGGGCCGAAACGCGGATTGCACTCGACCACGGCGCCGATCTTGCCATCGGCGATCGCCTTTACCGCTTCCTTGCCGCCGTCGATCGACAGGACAAGCACATCCTTGCCCGGCTTCTTGCCAGCGGCCTCAAGCGCCGCGATGGCACCCAGCGCCATCTCGTCGTTGTGGGCGTAGACAATATTGGCGTCGGGATGCGCCTGAAGCAGCGCCTCGGCGACCTGGCGTCCCTTGTCGCGAGAAAAGTCACCGGACTGTGAAGCGACGATCTGGAACCCGCCGGCAGCCTTGATCGCGTCATCGAAACCCTTCTTGCGGTCGTTGGCTGGCGAAGACCCGGTGGTGCCTTCGAGCTCGATGATCTTGGTCTTGCCATTGGCATTCTTGACCAGCCATTCAGCAACACGCTTGCCCTCCTCGACGAAGTCCGAGCCGATGAAGGTGACGTAGTCCTTGCCAGCGGTCGCCAGTTTCGGGTCGACGCTACGGTCCAGAAGGATGACGGGGATGCCGGCTTTCTTCGCTGCCAGCACCGCCGGGATCAGCGGCTTCTCCTCGCGCGGCGCCAGGAAGATCAGGTCGACGCCCTGGGCGATCATCGAGTTGACGTCGGCGACCTGCTTGGCAGCGGAACCGGCCGCATCCGTGTAGACGAACTGATAGCCGAGTTTGGCCGCCTCGGCCTTCATGCTCTCGGTCTGGGCGATACGCCAAGGATTGTTGGATTCGGTCTGGGCGAAACCGACCTTGTAGGTTTCCTTCTTCTTGAGCGACGGCAATTCCGCGGCCGTGGCGAGGCCGGATACCAGGGTCAGCGCGCCAACGGCGCTTGCTGCATACAAAAAGCTGCGGCGGGTCAGTGACATGAGAGGCTCCTCCAATTGAACAGCCGGCTCCTCCAGCCGGGCAAACGCGCGGTTTGCGGATCACCAAGTTATCCTACGATCATTTTATTAGCAGTCAATGGCCAGATTGCGTGGCGCCGCTGTTTCGGAAAGCGCTGCGGGCGCGACACAGCTCGAACCAAAAAGGTCCATTCTTTAGCCAATAATCGGCCAATTAGCTGACTCGACAATCAAATTTGGCGATCGCGACATAGCTGTCGCGATCAATATCCGTCACCAATGATAAGATTATCATTCTTGCTAAATTTATGATCATCGCTTGAAAACATTAAGATCTAGCGCGTATGATCATCGCGACTCCTCGATGATCGCCATCTGCGGGAACGGTTATGGACCCAGATCGAAAGCCAGCGCCGTGACGCAGAATAACGGCACCGAAAAGCGCCAGGGGCGGCCGACGATGACGGATGTCGCCCGCATCGCCGGCGTGTCGCAGTCGAGCGTGTCCCTGGTGCTCAACCAGATGACCGGCGCGCGCATCTCGCAGGAAACTAGGCAACGCGTTCTCGAAGCGGCGAGGCAGGTGAATTATCAACTGCCGGGGATCAGGCGTGAGATCGCGCCCGCCAGCGACGCGCGCACCATCGCCTTCATCGTCGATGAGATTTCGACCAGTCCACACCCGGTCGTCAGCTTCGACGGCGCTCGCGATTTCGCCTTCGAACAGGATTTCCTGGTTGCCGCCTATGTGACGCGCTCCAACCCCGAGCTCGAGGCGGCGACGGTCGAAGCAATCCGGCGCGACAAATCGATCGTCGGCGTGATCTATGCGTCGATCTTCACCCGGCGCGTGACGGTGCCCCCTGCACTCAACGGCATCCCCACCGTGCTGTTAAACTGCTACGCCGAAGCCCGTCGTCATATGTCGATTTTGCCGGGCGAAGTCGCCGGCGGGTTCACCGCGACCGCGCATCTGACCAGCCTTGGACACCGCCGCATCGGCTTCATCAATGGCGAGCCGTGGATGGACGCATCCGTCGATCGCCTGAAGGGCTATCGGCAGGCGCTCGCAACCGTGGACATCGCGTTCGATGAGACGTTGGTGCGCAGCGGCGACTGGTTGCCGCTGACTGGCTACCACCACACCCGCGACCTGCTGTCGACCGACAATCCCCCGACCGCCATTTTCTGCGGCAACGACCTGATGGCACTGGGCGCGCTGGAGGCCGCCAACGAGAAAGGCATCAACGTTCCGCAAGAACTGAGCATCATGGGCTACGACGACCAGGAACTGGCGCGCTATACCCATCCGCGTCTGTCGACGCTGGTGCTGCCGAACTATGAAATGGGCCAGCGTGCGACGGAAGTGCTCGTCGATATGGTGGCGCACAACAAACAATTCAGGCCAATGACGATCAAGATCGACGGCCCGCTGGTGATCCGGGAAACGACTGCCCCACCAAAACGCACGGGATAATGCTCTTTCCTGATGACCAGGCGCCTCGCCGCCTTGCAGAAAATCAGCCACCCGCATTCGCAAACAGGCACGAAGGCAGACCTGCGACCAAATCGGAGCCGACGCCCGACCAATCGCTCGCGAGACATGAAGCGTTGAGCTATCGTCACGAGGCTGGGAGAGGGCGACTTCTCTCAAGGTGCGACCTTGTTCATACCGAGGAGAAAACAACGGATGATCATTCGTTTCTGGCGAGCCGTCGCTGGTTCGGACGAGGTGTTGGCCGTCTATGCGGACCATCTCCAGAAAACCACCTTTGTCGAGATGGCTGAATTGCCCGGCCATCTTGGTGCCACCCTGGCCCGCAAGGTGAAAGGGACCGACAATGAACTGGTCGTCATGAGTTTTTGGGAAGATATGGCGTCAGCTGCTCATTTCATAAAGGGCGACTTTGACGACGCGGTTGTGAAGCCGAGCACGCAGAAGCTGCTCAAATCCTTCGATATCAAGGTCGAGTATTTCGAAACACTGGTCTCCACGGGCATTGCGGGCGGACATGACATCACGCCCGAGCCGGCCTGACGACGCGGGCGTTGTCATCACCGGCCGTCGCCCTAGAACTTGACGTTCAAATCGGCCCTCACCCCATGGTCGCGGGCATCGGCGGCGAGCTGGCCCTGGTAGGAGATGCCGAGCGTAGCGGTCGGTGTCAGCGCGACGTCGAGACCGGCTTCGAGTGCGGCGCTGTCGCGTGCGATCGGCACGCCGGCGATGGTGAAGGCGCTGGAGCCGGTGAAAGCCTGGGTGACGGTCGGCGTGACATCGCCGAAACCGTGTCGCCAACCGATCATGCCGCGCGCGGTCGCCTTGACGCCGCCGAGGTCGAAGTCGGTAGATGCGCGAATGCCGAAGGTGGTAAAGGTGACAGCGCTGGAACCGCTGCGGACCGTCAGCGCCGCCGCGCCGCCCTTCTCGGTGAAGGCATTGGTGTGGACATTGACGTAGGCCAGGTTGGCGAAGGGCTCGAAGGCGAGATTGCCGGCCTTCATGCCATAACCGAGTTCGCCGAAGATCTGCGTGGTGCCGGTACGATAGCTGGACGACAGCGCGTCGGTGAAACCGGGGAAAGACA